>Ga0308157_10000057_pt1 | contig 480691 bp, 415 predicted proteins | sample PhyBR1_FD_201035 | JGI IMG/M metagenome (GOLD analysis project Ga0308157, IMG submission 201035) | Phyllosphere microbial communities from UC Gill Tract Community Farm, Albany, California, United States - DLSLB.R1 | ecosystem: Host-associated > Plants > Phyllosphere > Unclassified | place...
AATCTTATAGAGGGGTCAACATCTGCCGGAATGGCATGCGATAACTCAATGGAATCGCGCATATACTCCAGTGCAAAGTGCCGGAATTAAGGGGTCAATTTACTCCGGAATATGCATCGCCACGCTCAATCATTCCGATATATTTTTCGATATGATCCTTCGTCAGTGGCGTATTATCGTCCAGATGATATTCAAATTTTTTTGCAAACAGGTCATATTGGATAGATGCCACATAAACATTGTTGACATAAATATGCCAAATACCGCCCTTCTTTACGCTAATACGGACAACATTGCGTTTGCCATTGCTGTAGAATAGCTCCGGCGAATCTTGATCAAACCGACGAATAAGCGCATCGATGCAGGCCTCCTTAATGTCGTGTGCCAGTACACCGTATGCTAATTCCCATTCGCCCTGCGATCGCCTGAATATGTAGAATGACTTTCCATTTTTGTCATACAAATAGTAATCCCGCATGCCCATACTCTTATCATCAATAGTCATACGGACATATAGCACACGATTTCTGCAGTGAACTTCAAGTGGTTTCATAAAACAAAATTACTAATAATATTAGTAATTTGTCAAGATAAATTTTCGATTTAACATTTTCCTCTTTTTATGCAATTGGATGGCTGAGCTTATAGGCTATGAAATGACTCAGATAACATGCTTAAAGAAGAAAGAGATTTAAATTCAAAAGATATTGTTCATGTCTTCGATTTTGTGGTAGTTCAATATAGATTGTCTTACTCTCCAGAATGAAGATTGACAAGAGGAATATCAATTTTTAATCCGATGCTAAATATCGCAGCGTCGAAAGCTTTATCATTAAATCTTTTTTTCAATCCCTCATCATAATACGCCTTTAACGGAAGTAATTTTCCTCCTATGAATGCGACGATAGGCGTGTTTTTAATATTGTATAGGATATTAGCTCCGGGACTAAAGACCTCGCTAAAATGGACTTCCTTATTGTAGGCTGAGTCTGGAGTAATTAGATAGTGATTTACGAGATTTCCTAGTTCCAACAATTGCACGTTGAAATTGAAATATTTGAAGAAGTTACCTGCAGGTCGTATGGTAACACCTATTGGGGCAGTTATACCACCCGTCCACTTACAGTTTAATGAAGAGTTTCCAATTGGGACAATTCTTCCTGCAAAGGCCCCCACATATGCATTCAAATCTACAGACGAAGACATTTTCCTTTTTAATTTGTAAGAAGTGGGAGGCAGTGCATGCGATTCGATTACATTCGCCAGTTCGGCTGATGATGACGAGGTAACGACGTCTCCAAAAAATCCCGACAGTTTGACTAGTTGGCTGGCATATGACATTTCTGATAACTTTGGAAGAGCCAAGCTAAGTTTATTTAAATCTGGTATTGAATGAGAAAATATATTCATTGCTGCGATTTGCTCACTCGGGTTATTGGTATCTGAGATAATTTTTAAAATTGCAATGCGACTAATAATGTATTTTAAGTCTTTACTAGTTACACTATTTAGTTTTGCTATCACTTCCCTTCCTTGTATAGTTTTCTCACTTGTTAAAAGGAAAGCCGACTGTTCTTTTTCATCAAGACGCTGTAGATTTGTACCCAAATATTTAATATATTCCAAATCTTCTTTCCCTATTGGCGTTCCCTTATCATTAATCTTAATTGTAAGTTGTGTTTTATTTGTGTCGTAATCTAGTTCATACTTATTCTCCGGGTGTTTTTTTGAAGAGAAATTTTTTAACGCAGTTATATTTATAGGATTTTGAGAAAAGCCTAATTTATAATAAGAGTCCACCAATACCAAAGTATTTTGGGCAGCGGCAACGAAATTTCTATCCTGAATGTTTTCTATAATATCAAAAATGTTTTTGATGTTCGCCAAATAGTTGTTGACACCTTGCTTATCACTGATCCCAAATGGATAATTCTCAAAATTAGCGATCACTTGCCCAAGTATACTCCATGTATTAGAAAGCGATTGGTTCATTTGATCCGATTTATTTTTTTCAATCAAGGCTTGTTGTTCCAGATTGATCTTATCGAATTGACCTAACGACAATAAAAGTGGACTTAGCCAAGCGATCACTTTATCCTTATCTTTGATCGCATTTTTGATACCAGGTAAATTTTCAAATACATTACCATATTTTAAGTCGAGGAGTTCAATAAATATTTTCCATTGCTCTGTATCCAAGGTTTTGAGTTCTTCATATGCAAGAAGCCTGTAATTATTTTTATCTGTAATCGTAAATAACTCATTAGTTGCTATGTAAAGTAGCGCAATAATATTTTGTGCATGTTTATTTATACCACTTGTATTGTTAACTGATATATTAGGATCAGGACTGTAAGTTGGATTAAGGTACAGTTGACGAATGATATCCCTATAATTATATCGCGCTTTAATCAAGCCATCAATATTATAGCCCATTTCTACAGCCGTTTCTAGGTTTGCCGCATTTTCTGGAGTTAAAAATTGTTTTGTCCAGCTACTTTTGGACACATTTCGAGGCATTTCTACAAAATCTTTTGAGATAGCGTATCGCCAAGAAGTGCCAAAATTGGCGGTTCTGTAATCAGATAGTCCATCTAATAACTCAATTGTAGCTGGAAAAACATCATATATCAAAGGATTATTTACTCTTTTGCGCAATTGGTCCATAAACCATATTGCCGCCTCCTGTTTTGCTCTTTTCGCCAGAAACATGGCCATAGCGTCTATCATTTGAGACTGTGAAGGAATACTTAACCCCGTATAATTCAATCCTTGTTGGGCATTCTGAGCAGCTGTAGTTAGATTTATCTGTAATGATTCTTTCTGAGCGGGGCGCTGTCCATCGAAATAGCTTTTAATATCCATTGAAAAAATTCCATTTTTTAACAAGCTATCCGCCAAGTGCTTTGTTTCTTTGTCGATTTCATCGGATAATTCCTTTGCAGCTTTCATCAAAGTTCCACTTGTATCTACCTTTCCAACTTCTTGTTTTATACTGTCATCCAGTGATTTATTTCTTAGGTCTAACAATTTATTTAATTGACTTATAGAACTGATGGGCGTCTTTGGGGTATCAAGCAAATCTTGATATTTTTTTATAACAGACACGGAATCTTGATTAAGAGAGTTTTGTGTAAACTCTCTTAAAAAAATAATTGCGTTATCAACCTCCCTTTTTCTAATATTTAATACACCTATAGCTCCATTTATGGTAGCAATTTCATCATTTTTTTTATTATATTTTTCTAGCAAATCAGCTAAAGAATTTAAACTAGGAGAATTTTTACTTCCACGTTTTTCATTTAACAATTTTGTTATGAATAGTGCTTTAGCATTTATTGCCTTTTTTTTAAAATTGGCAATTGAACGATACGGAGAGTCTTTTCCAACGGCATCTAACTTATCTTTTCCAACTAGATTCACGAGACTCCCATATATCAATTCGGTTTCACTGGGATTCAGAATGGCGTTGTCGAGGTATTTACTTAAGTAAAACAGGTTATAAGGAGCCGAGATATTGTCTTTAAGGTCACTCGTATCTAAATTTATGGGGGAGCCTATAGGTTGTTTAGAAATTGTTTTTTCTTGCTGCTGTCCACTCGCGATAACACTAAAGCTAGTCAATAACAGCAATGACAAGGTAATTAGGTAAGGTCTTTTCATAACTCAATATTTTAATTTAATGACTTGTTTGGCTTTCAGTCAATTGGCTTGCACTAATATAAATAATTTATTTTAAAAAGCTACAAGTAGCAAATGTTTGGGATGATAGAAATTAATCTTTTTACTTAAGAAAAATATTGACAGATATGAAAAATAGCATCCAAGAAAAAAATATATAACTATTTAAAAACCAGAGCTCCTGAGGGTTGTACGGGTCGTTTAGATGAGGATGTTATAAATTCTTAAATCCTATTTTACTATAAATCCAGGACGAGCCTGGAGATGTTTAGGATTAATTGAAATTCTCGCTCATCTTCCAGTAAATAGAATGGAAGATGAGCATACTTCCTTGGAAACCTAGACTTTTACTTTAGAATTAGGTTCTGTATTTAGCTTATAATAGATTTATAAGACGAATTTTTATGTTTGACAGATAGATTCCCGCTCGAATTTGACAAGCTAATCTGCTTTTAGGAGATATCATGGGCAATGTATCTAAAGTTTCATATTCTTGATCGGTAAGCGCAGGAAGATTGTTGAAGCCGGATAAAATTTCACAATGGCAATCTGCACATAATCCCATGCCTCCACACGTAGCGCGCATGTCGTAATTACTCTTTTTTAGTATTTCCATCAAATTATCCTCGGTATTTATTTCTATAGTGTTCTTTTTTTGTGATCTGTCCCGGTCTATAACTTCTATATTTACTTTCTTATAATTTATTAATTCCATTTACGTCGTATATTTTATTGATAATTTCTTGTTTTGAATAAAGTATTTAAAAATTTGAGCTATAAGCGCTGCCTCTCTACAAAAATAAGGAACGATCTTAGTCAAGAATTTTACAAATGTTAAATAAATTTGTAAAATACTTTACGGCTGTCGAGGTATTCATGCTGCAGAGCCAATTGATAGATATGCTATTCAATAAAAAAGGAGAACATGATAATGTCTCCTAAATGGTAGTTATCGTACAAAAGGATTTTAAAATACTTTCAATCCGATGATACCAACAACTATTAGTAAGGCTGAAAGAAGTCTAAATATACTTGCGGAGTCATTAAAAAATATAATGCCAACAAGGAGAGTTCCTACCGCTCCGATTCCGGTCCAAACTGCATAAGCTGTACCAATAGGGATGGTCTTTTGAGAATAGAAAAGAAGGGCGCCACTGATTGCCATACTTACAATTGCCAATACAAGCCATCCAAACTTGTTAGTGGATGATGTCTGAGCCATCTTCAAACCCAACGGCCATCCAATTTCAAGAACGCCCGCGAAAATTAATGCAATCCAATTCATCTTACGTATTTTTAATATTTAATACAAAGGTAGCGACATAAAGATTTTAGAAATTTTACAAATGTTAAATAATCATCTGACTTCACTCTAATACAGCTCAGGCCTGCCTGATTTATGCATCAGTGAATGTTAGGCCTCCCTCAGCCGATTGATGGGAGGCCCTTCTTGTTTTAATCCTATCTACTATGCCGTGCTGTTTTTTACCTAGTTCCGCAATTAAACACTTTTGTGTAGTATTTCACATTCTGGAGCACTTCACACGACAATAATTGATGGGGAAAAAGTATCTAAATTGTAAGAAACTATAAATGGGAAAACAAACCACCAGTTTGGAAATAGCAATAAGAAATTTCGTTAGTTAACTAGAGTTACGTAAAAAATATCTTTCAATGTAGAGGAAATCTTTATGCTTGTCCTAGTTATTCCCATCCGCCTTTAATGGAAATCCCAAGTTCTTCACTATCGACTTCCATGTCGATCGGAAAGATAATCTTATAATGGAGCATATCGACTTCACATTCGCCCAGAAAACCTGTAACATTACCCCAAAGCTGTATGTAGTAATTCTTTGCATACAATGGTAGGAACAGTTGCGGATGGACCCCAAATTGTACCGGAAGACTGTATTCGCTGGGGTATTTATCCGTTTCAGCAATGACTGTAATGTGGTCATTTTCCAAAACTTTCAGATACATCAGTTGCTTAGGTATCCCCTTAGGTGTATAGTGATTCAATTGAATGGTTTTCAAGGTGAAAACTTTATCTTCCTTTTTGCAGGCAACAAAGGAAAATAATAAGGTAATGATAAATATGATTTTGGTACGCATGATTGTCTGATATAAAAGTTCTATAAAAAATTAGGCTGGAGATAATTTCCTGGAGCGTAGTCTGATGATTGTTTTACCCAGATATGGGGATAAAGAAATAAGAAGCAATATACATACGATCAGCCATGCGGTCAGTTCATAGTAATCCATAGCAAAACGAACCTGATCCTGTTTGTTGATGCTGGCGATCAAAAGTTTTTCTGTGGCTTTGTTGGATAGCCCCGGATGCAGACCCTTGGTTAACAGTAGATTTGCCTGAGTCTTCATATGCTGGGCAACGGGATAATCCAGTACAGACATACGGTCCTGAAAGGCATTGTAGTGTCTGCTTTTTCCATAAAGTTCAAAGTAGTTAATCAAGGCTATGCTTGCACAAAAGCCGAAATACCGGATTGCTAGGCTGATAGCTGCTGCTGATGTCCCAAGTGATATAGCAACAGATGATATGGTATAGATAATTGTGGGTACCATAATCAACCCTACACCAAATCCCTGGATGTACAAGGGCATGAAATAATTATATTCATTGGCCTGAACATCGGAATGGTAAAACATGATCAGGTGAAAAATCAGCAGCAAAATAAATCCGATGCTCCAGATATAGCGGATATTTTTCTTTTGAATGATCATGCAGGCAGCAATAATAGTCCCGGATATTAAGCCTGTAAGGTTGAATGCATTGATGTAGGATAAGTGCATCGGGTCAAATCCCGATAGCGAGACAAAGTAACTGTTGGTAATACCTGATACAAATCGGCAGATATACATGACAAACAGAATCAGTAATCCTGCTTTGAAACTGCGTGACCGGAATATACGCAGATCAATATAAGGATGTTTCATGGCTTGCTGGCGAAGAACAAACAAAACCGTAAGAAAGAGCAGTCCTATGCCGGAATAGAATATCCGGTTGTCGGTAAACCAATAGTATTCCTGTCCAAAAATGAGGATATAGCCTATCAGGACGAGTCCAATACTATATAAAGTAAAACTTTGCCAATCCAATTTGTAGAGTGGAAAGCGAATATTGAGCCGGATGCGGTTCATTGTCAAAGGCAGAAAGATTAAACTTGGGAGATAAGAAAACAGTGCTGCTTTATAAACGATGTTAAAATTAAAATTGTCGATCAGGTCTGCAGTAACGATATTGTTGAAAGGTAAGGCACATATTAGCAGCCCAAAGAATACAGAAAAACTGATTTCTCTTGCGCGTTCACTGTGCAGGCGCGTAAACATGAGCGAAAGCGAAAGATTAACGGTACTAGCAAAGAGCAGGCCCTGAATGAAACGGATAGGAAAGAATATGTAGAGATCCCGGCTTAAATAGCAGATCCAGGAGGTGAGTAACAGGAGAAACGTAAATAGAACAAAATATTCCCGCGCAGCCAGATAATTAAAAAAGCGACGTTCCAAGCTATAAAATCCGACATAGCCTGAATAGAATAGGGCTACAGAGAACTGCATGTCAGCAGGTTCGCCACCATAATACCCAGCTGCCGCCTGGATATTGGTGATCGGAAGGAAAAATAAGACAATGCTCGGCAGCAACAGGATAAACAGGACAATTTTGATCATCCACTCCGGTACCCACGATTTGAAAATTGGAAGAATATTATCCACGGTGCTGGCTTTTTGGTGTATAGACATTGACGTTCATTCCGACTTTTAATAAGTCGATTTCGCTACGGTGTCCATCAACACGAATGCGGACGGGGACACGCTGTACAATCTTGACATAATTTCCTGTCGAGTTATCGGGCGGTAATAGCGAAAAGCTGGAACCTGTAGCAGGCGATAAGGAAATAATTGTTCCTTTGAATTCACGATTGGGGAAAGCATCTGCGATGATTTTTACGGAATCGCCAATCTGCATATGGCTCACTTGTGTCTCTTTGTAGTTGGCAACGATCCATTTGTCGGTCTCATCATTGACGATAAAGGCTAGGGGTTGACCGATATCGATCATCTGACCGGGTTCGATGGTACGACGTCCCATCCGTCCATTATAGGGTGCTACGATGACTGTATAGCTCACATCCAGCTTATGGCGGCTGAGTAGCGATTTAAGGCGTACGATCTCCGCCTTGACAACCGATCGCTCCACTCTGATATCCTCGATATGCGATAACGAAGCGCTATGGTTGTCTTTGGCCGATTGGTAATCGTTATTATTGACGTCTAGAGTTGCCTGCATTTCTTCTACTTTCTGTTTTGTAGCCGATTCTTCCGCAAATAATTTTTGATAACGATCATAGTCGAGTTGTTGTTTCCATAGTTTGGCCTTGTCACTATTTACCTTTGCTGCATAGGCACTAGCTGTTTTTGTGGAAGTTTCGATGTTGCTTTCCAATACACTTAACTGTGCTTCCGCTTTTTGCAGCGAAGCTTCAGTTTGTTGCTGCTGTAGCACATATTCCCTGTTGTCTATCAAAAATAGGGTATCACCTTTTCTGACATGCTGATTTTCTTCAAATTTGACGGCGACAACAAATCCTCCTGCCCGGGAGATCACAGGATTGACATATTCCTGGACCTGGGCGTCATTGGTCTGTTCATAAATATAGTATCCCCATAGCGTAAAGATACCCCAGATAGTTAAGGCGACGACGATTAGACCTGCTATCCAGCCTGTGATCTTTGTAATCAATTGATCGGTGACAGTGTATTTCTTTTTCATAATGTCTTATAAAACTCCGATAACGTTTTGTAATAGATAATATTTATTTTGTGCTAAGATCTGTGCAGCTGCCAGGTCAAAGCGTGCCTGCAGCAATTGAACGTCTGCATCCAGGAGATCAGTAATTAAGGACGTCTGATTAAAATAAGTGTTTTTAATAATCCGGGCATTTTCTTCCGCATGTTTTACGTCGACTTCCGATACGCTGATCTGTTTGAGTGCCTCTTCATAACGCAGGTATGCTTCTTTTACTTCCTGACGGACCATATCCTCCGTATTGTGGTGTGCCTCTTCTTCTTTTTCCAATTCCAATTTTGCAGCACTGACTTTATGGATATTATGATAAAGTGCCGATACTGGATACGTTACTTTTACCCCTATAATACCCAGTGAATACCAATAGGGATTATATGGTGTCAGAAATATCTGTGGATTTGCATAGTAGAATTCGCCATAGATACCAATGTTGGGCTTCACGTTGGCTTTCACTTTTTTGAGATTTATAGCACTCAACTCGGTCTGCTTTTCGGAGATATGGTAAGCGAATGAGTGCTTTAGTGCCTGCTCTAAATAATGTTGATACGATTGCCTTTCCTCTTTTCCGGTAATAAGCAGGGATGGCAAGATAAGGTGTTCATCTGGTTCACCAAGGATAATGTTGAACTTCTGACTGGCAATAAGGATGTCGTTGTCGATGGTGACCAATGCCATTTTTCGTTTCGAAAGGTCAAGCTCAATACGGAGCACATCGCTTTTCAGTACGACACCATTCTTATGGAAACTTTTGATCTCCTTCAATTGTTCCTCCTGGTCGGCGATATCTTTGGTAATAAGTTCTTTGAATAGTAAACAACGTTGAAGGTCGAGATAGAGGGAGGCAGTTTTATAGCGGATGTCCGAGATGATTTTATTCTCTTGCACCTCGCTGAGTTGATGGACGGTTTTGTCGGCCTTGATCTTCAGCCGATATTTGTTTCCGTGGTAAAGTACCTGATAGAATTCGGCACCGATATGATAAAGCGTGTGGATGACTTCATGTTGTTTAGGTTTGGCAAATAGGCCATTTTCGTAAATAGGAATGTTAGAAGCTTTTTCCGCTGTACCTTTGACGGATATTTCGGGAAGTAACAGTTCGAGTTTAGCATCTTTAAATTCCTCTAGAGCTATAGCGGTCGTCTTTCGCTGAATCTCGATCAACCTGCTATGCAACTCCGCTTTCTTCCAGGCTTCCGGTAAGCTGATAAAGAGTGTATCGCTCGCAGTAGTTGTGCTGGTGGGAGTTGCAAAGCCAAGCTGATGAAAAACAAAAAAAACTATTAAAATTACAATTCGTTGCATTTGAGATACGCTTATTTTTTCTGGTGACAAAATTAGATGTGTTGCATATTTCGGAGTGGCTTATAAAAGACATGTTTTTATTGAATCTAGCCAAAGTGAAAGCAAGTCTTTTCATGCTTTTCGGTAATCACTTATATTCGGACACTTTTAAATTATAATGTATTTTTGTTTATAGATTTTGAATATGGGACTGATTGCTTTACTACCTGAGATAGATGAACATGAGGATTCTGCTTTTGTCATGCATGAAAAATCAGAAAAGCTTATTCCGTTACATACCCATAAAAAAGGCCAACTGGGATTTGTGGAGGGGGGAATAGCCTATATCACAATACATAGTAAAACCTATGTCGTACCTGCAAGACACTATTTCTGGATTCCTTATGGGATACCTCATATTCTTCGTATAGGCCATTTAGGCACTGTGCTGCGATCGATCTATTTTTATACGGATGATGATGATGTAGCTCCCTTCTATGGTAAATTGGGGATTTATCCTGCTACAGAGTTGTTGATTCAGATGATCAACCATACCGAACGCTGGGACGAACAACATGTAATGAAGTCTGATTATTATTTTGATTTTTTGGTATCCATTAAAAAGTTGCTGCCGCAACTTGACAGTGATGCTCTGCCTATAATATTGCCGATTACAACTGATGAACGATTATCTCCTGTACTTTCGTTTTTGGAAGAAAACCTCTCTGAACAAATTACCCTGCATGATATCAGTAACCGTTTTTACATGAGTGAGCGGTCGATGTCGCGGATGTTTCAGACCCGATTACAGATTTCTTTTTTACAATATTTTAAGACATTGCGTATGGTAAAGGCGATAGAAATGTTACTTAAAACGAATATGTCGGTTACCGATATAGCCTTTGCTGTCGGTTATGATACCATAGGCTCGTTCAGCAATACATTCTATACTTTTACACACTCCAGGCCTTCTGATCTTCGCAAAAAGTAAAGATCGTATCTTTACTTTCATTTGTGAGGGATTTGGCAATAATCAATAAAAACCAGTCCCAAACCACATAATGACTAGGGTCACTATTCTATATTTTTGAGAAGTCAAATTGATGTTTTAAATTTATAGGGGATACAATGGAAAAAATATTGGGGTACAGTACTATTGGTCAGACATGTCGATTATTTATAGTAGCCGCTGCGCTGTTAATCCTATTTTCTGGTGTATTATGGGTTGGAGAGCATACACTCTATGCCGTTTTTTGGAATGACCATTCCCAACTGATTGAGAGATTTCAGCATATTAGGCTTCTTACGATTATAGAGATAATATCATTTGCCCTGATCCTGAGCCTGGTCTTTTTTATAGTAAAGATTGTGCTTAAAATCTGGAAACCTAAGCCAATTATACGTATTATCTCCATACAGTCTGCATACATCTATGGTGTTATGTTTATTTTTATTTTTGATAAGGTCAATGACTCACGCTATACCAGGGAAGGATTCAAACACTTTAAAGTGTTTGATCTAATTGAACCACTGGCTTTAACATTTCTTTTATTTGCGATTTCAGTCATTGGATTTTACATTGCTGCAACAAAAAATAAACATAAAATCAAACTATAATTTTCAATGGAGATTTTTGAGCTCCAGGCTTTACCATTATATTCCTAGGTTCAAAATTCAAATTCTTTCGCGAATTGTGAAAATGAGTAAATTCAGGATACAAAAGCGTAGAGCTGCAGCGAAAAGTCAGCATAGTGATGCTCAACCATTGTGAGCGCTTTGCCTATGGTGATATCAATATTGAGTTCCTCATTGATCTCTCTGCGTAGACAGTCTTCTTTAGATTCTCCGGTTTCGATCTTTCCCCCCGGAAATTCCCTATGGTTAGTTTATTTTGAAATTTGTTATTAAATTAAGACTAAAGAGCTAATCTTAAAAATCACTGTTATGACAAATCAAATTATCAACAAAAATTTTAAAAAATGGGCATACTGCGAATTAGTTTACGGCATGACAAAAAGTGTGTTTAAATATAAACGTTTACTGCCAATTATGCTTCTGTATTTTATGCCCTTAACCGTGGGGCCGGTAATAACCACAACTTCTCTTCCAATCGATTTGATTATTTCACTCCAGATGGGTCTAATAACGATCTCTGTTTTTGGATTTATCTATTTTTTAGATGAGAAAAAGGAATTAGATGATCAATACAGAAAACGAAATAACTTACCAGATAATGAAAGTATAAGCAAGGTACTTCGAAATGCAAGAAGTGAGGAGGCAAATTTAAAATTAAATGTACTCTCTTTTGATTCCAAATCGGTATTCAAAAAGGAAATTAAGCGAATAAAAATCCGAAAAGACAATTTTAATCAATTTTTTTGGGTTTTAATACCATTTGTTCTGACTAGCCCTAAAGTTTTATTTGGTAGTGAGATTTTAAGAGATAATGTGCTAATCTTTATAGAAATTATTAAATATTTTGTGCTTTTGTGGGGAGTAAAAATAACATACTTTTTGATTTTGGATAAAGATCTCAATGTATTGAACGAATTGAAGCAAGTTTTCAAGATCATAAGGGAGAGAAAGAGATAAGATGTACTCAGAAAGAGCCTTCCAGTATATTTCCTCAGCTTTTTTATACATTGAAATTTTACGGTTTTCCGTTAAAATATATAATCAAAAATTACTTAATTTGCGCTGCCGTTATTTTATGGAAGTAACCTATTGAGATATGTATTTTTTGACTGAACAAGATCCTGACTATATTATCAAGGGATCTCGAGATCCCCTTGGTTTCCAGGTGCTCTGGCAGAGTGTCGGACGAAAACTTATTCCAGCGCTGTCAACAGTGTCTTCAAGTATTATTGATTTTCAGCTTTTATCGTTTGCAACTTATCTGAAAAACGAGCTAAGGATGGATGAACTTCAGTATAGAAAGTTCCTTCTTCGTTTCGAAAAGGTTATGGCTGTCGTTCGTTTTAAGCTAGACAGCTCAAAAAGCTTTAATGGCATCGACAAAATCCGAAAGCTTGTCAATAGCAATGCAGACCGCCTAATTATTGACGATGACCCGATTTTAGTAAATCAACGAGCATATGGAATATGGGGCAAATATAATCGTCCATTTACCGACTCTCAGGTGGAAAATCATTCCTATTTTAAGAAGATTCAGGAGGAAAAATTCATAAATAACCCGGAACTCAAAAAATTAGTTTCAGATCTTTTGAAAGACGGAGAGATGCAGGTTAAAATAAAAGATTATAGCAGGTTTTATGACTTGATCACTATAACAACCCGCGAAGAGCGAAAATTATATCGAGAGCCGCTCCTTAAGGACAATGTATCCAATTCTTTATTACAGGTATTGGATGCTAATCCAGACTTATCCGATCAACAAGGCCTATATCCATTTATTTCTGCAGTAAAGGATAAAACGGATAGTCAACAGCTTGCACATGTACTTGATGTTATCAAAAGAACTGAGCAGATCCTTTGTCCTTTAAACCGCATATTTAGACATTTACAGACAAAGAGCATATGGAATAAAAAATCATTGACCAGTGAGCAGCGTATCATCGATTTACAGAATCAAATAAAGATAGATATTGCCAATTTGGATACAGAGATCCAGTCGCTTTATGCAATCCTAAAATCACCTACACTTGATATGGTCCATAAATTGGTCGAAAAAAATATGGAAATAACAGGTAGACGGAAAACATTAGGATGGATGGCGTGGGAAGGGGATACACTTCAAGTGAACCATCAAGACGGAAGATTTGAAATTTATGATTTTGACCATGAAAGTAGCTACGATAATAGTTATTTTCTGAGCTCATACCAAAGTCTATATAACCAGTTGAAATAACGAATGGAAAGCCATAGACTAAAGGAAAAAATAGCAGACCATATCGCTGAATATCATGTTCAGGCCGTACTCGTATATAGTTTTAACTTTGATCCCCAATTCTTTGAAAACTACGTGATGCCTATTTTTATAGACCAGGCAGAGTTTACCGATGTTGCCATATATAATAAGATCTTATGGCGTCGGTATTTAAAAGAAGAAAGGATCCCCGATATTACCATATATTGTGATTTTTATGCCAAGGACAGTAGTCAAGCGCCTGCATTAGGTTATGAAGTAAATTGTATACAGGTACCTGCGCAGGTTGGTAAAATCTGTAATTTCCACCCCAAAAATCTGTTTTTATTGCTCTCGAAGAAAGGAGAGCCAGCAATCCCTAAAAATCAAAAATTAATATTGTTAACAGGATCGGGCAACATCACACCTAGTGGCTGGTGTGACAATTTTGAAGTATTCGCTATTGACGAAATAATTCCTGACAAAAATAGGCCCAATCCGAAGACCAAAAATCAGTTTCAGACGATGATCTCAAGTATGAATAGATACAGTCTAAAGCAAAATTTAAGTGAAGCCGAACGGAAAATTGACCATTTTTTGAAATATGTGGATACACCATTTCATGGCGATGATAAAGATTTAAGAAGAGTATTTTATTATAGTAGCAATGATTCCTTTTCGAATTTTCTTCAAAATAATATCCATAGTGAGGATATCAAAAAAATAGAAATTATTTCACCTTATTTTAGCCCCAACACGAATCTGTTACAAATATTACAAAAACAATATCATGATGCTGATATTCACATCCTGGTGCCCAGACTAAGGAGCGATGAAGTGAGTATCAGCGAAGCCAGCTTTAGAGAAATACGACAGATGAATGTCTCGTGGTGTAATTGGTTTGATCAAGATAAGGCAAAAGCAGCCCGAAATCAGCATGCTAAAATTTACAGATTTCATGGACAGCAAAAGATATACACCGTTGTAGGATCGGTCAATTTTACGGTTCCAGCCTGGGAAGGATTAGAAATAGGACATACAGGGACCATAGACACAAAGAAAAATATCGGGAATGTCGAATCAGCTATACTGTATATCGAAAATCCTACCAGTACTGACACTTTATTGAGACCATTAGAGGAGAGCGAGCTCGGTAATTTAAAATTTGAGCCTGTTCAAGATATTGAAGCCAACGATGGTAATGCGGGAGATCGTAATGCTCCCAATATTACTTTTGTATTGAACTGGAGGGAGGGCGTTTTACTGTATGAAATCAAAGATAAGTGTAGCGGTCGAAAGATCGTTTTTGAAGATATTCTCGATCAGAAGGAACTTATAAATGCGAAACAAAAACACCTATTAAATAGTGTAGATCTACGTTTGCTGAGTACCAATAGCATGATTCGTATCAAAGTCAGTCAACACGGAGGCTGCCAGAGCTATGCCTATTATCCAGTACAAGTACATATTGAAAACAAACCGCTGGATCTCAAAATGTCAGCACTGCAGATTCTGGATTTTTGGAATTTTTTGGGAGATAGAGACAGGCAGCTCTCCATGAGTGATCAATTTTCTCAGCTTGTTACGGACAATTCAGGCATCATAAACGAGGCAAAATCAGCTTATACTTCGGCTCTAAATCACATTGCCACTTATTTCAATGCATTGATCAAGTTGGAGGAGTATTTATTTAATAAGGTGAAAGATAACCAACTGTTTATACAGGAGATCAATTATTATTTGTTGTCTGAAAATATTGATACGATCATGCACTGCCTGTCTGCGCTAGAAAGGCAGGTAAAGGAAGGGGAGTTCAAGACATTGTATTGGATGTTTATGCAGATTGCTGCACAAAATTTATATGGTCAAGCCGAAAAGCATCCGCTCCTGAAGCAAGACCAGTATGAGGAATTGCGAAAGAACATACAGCGCGAAAAGACAGCAATTATAAAGAAAGCCAAGGCCTTAGCCGTTGAAATCCCAGGGCTGGAAGAAGAGCAAAAGTTGAGATGGTTTGTAAGTCAAATTAAAGACAAAAAATAAATGCCTAAACATATCGATGAAATACGTGCGGTAATAGATTTAAATCCCAAAAACGCGATAACCCAATTCATATGTGACCGCCAAATGCGAGTCATTCAGAAAGCCTTTAATTATTTGTCCAAATCAAACCAAAACAATATAATTTATATTGCTGATGAAGTAGGATTAGGCAAGACCTATATCGCCATGGGAATAATGGCTTTATTCCGGATATTTGAACCCCAAGAATCTCATGTTGATATGGTGATTGTGCCCAAAGCCAATCTCCAGGATAAATGGTCTAAGGAATTAGAGATTTTTATGGCGCTAAACTATCTGCCACAATCAGATCAATCATCCACAACTATCGAAGGGGGGAAGTATCCCGCTAAAATTCATACAAAATTGGGGCAAATAGATGCTGAATATTCTTTTCATCTTTTGCGCATGAGTTCTTTCAGCAGCATATTGTCAAGTAGTAAAGAAGATTCTGATGAAACCAGGTTAAATTTAAAATCCCGTCTGCTAGGTGATGTCTTTCAGCATGACAGCTATTGTCAAGATATTTTGGAGCAAGCTTGGGCAAAAGGCTATTTTCATAAAGAAAACAAAATTAAACTAGGGAATCTGATCGCTTACCTTCTTAACTGCTTGTCTATTCCAGTAGCGTGTCTTGTCGTAGATGAAGCTCACTATTATAAAAAGGGAGCATCTATAGAGGATCCTTATTTATCGATCAGAAATCAGGTCACTTCCCGTTTTTTGGGAGCAGTAAAAGACCCGGATCTATTTTTAGATTTTCCGTCTTTGGAAGGGCAAGTCAAGTTTCCATTGGCCCAAAAAGTAATCTGTCTTTCAGCAACACCAAAAGATGTCTGGATAGGCGAGATCAGAAACCAGCTGGATTGTTTTCTCCCCAGACATTTGCTTTCGCATAGTCATTCCGATGAGGAGATTATAGATAAACTATCTCATTTTTTGATCCGTGGCAATATGGAATATACCATTAATTCAGCATCCATATCACGTAATCAGAGTAGGGAAGAGCATCGGAAAGGCAATGTTAACAAATCTGAAGTTCCCGAAATTCTTTGTATAGAGGATAATGTTGATGGCCTATTCTGGCAGTTATTACAATATAAATCGTTGAAACATCTTCAGGTAAAAAACGGTGTTGCATTTGAGATCGGTATGCTTGCTGGCTTCGAAAGCTATCTGATAGATGTCAAGGGAAAAGGTAAGGAGGAGCAGAGCGAGGTCGAGTATGATCTCCCTACGAGTAGCCGTAAAAATAAAAGTGAAGATGAAGAAGTGATTCGGAATATAGTGGAATCTTATACCAAAACTTTTCCGGAAAAGCTGCCCCCGCATCCAAAACAGAGCAAATTCGAAACAGAGATCTTAAAACAAATGGGCACTCATGAAAAATCGCTAACTTTTGTACGCAGGATACATACAGTGGGCGATATGGAACGGAGATTACTTCATTCCTACGAGCGGGAAATCGTCATCAAACAGCAACTTAGTTTTAGCGGGAGATATAAGAAATTTGGACGATCCAAAAAAGTGACCAACCTCATAACGCGTTGGAAAGAGAAGGGGATTAATACACAATCCTTTTATGAAAAATTTATCGCTCGATATGCTTTTAAGAAAAAATGGCAGCAGCTTACCTCCGATCAGGGCAACTATAAAACCATCCTACAATTAGTAGAAAGATTTGCGTATAGCGAGTGGGAACTACAGCTGGGGCTGTTAAGAGAGATTGCCATCAAAGAACAAGAAGAAAATCAGAAAGTTTATCAGGCCGTATGTGATTATATTGCCCGCGGGCTGCAGAATGTTAGTTCATCTCTTGAAAGGCAGATTTTAGATCGGATGGCAGCTTTATTTCCGGCTTATCTGAGCGACCTTCAAAATGAAGATGATGTTGAGAACACGCTCCAGTATAAGGATGATACAGATCATTATTTTTTTAGTAGATACTTTTCAAAAGGCGAACCCGGATATTCCTTACGTCGGAAAATGTACAGCCAAGACTGGTTTGAATTGGATTTAGACGTATTCACTAACACGTCTGGATTAGGTCATCTATCCCAATACAAACGAGAGAATAATGCGTCATTTCTTACCGATCTCTTACTACGGCATTGTAGCGCTGAGATGGGGCACTGGATTCAGGAACAGAAAAAAGAAAACCCAGATCCTGCTGATTTCTTAGCAGCGATCAAAACGCTAAATGCCATCTTGCGAAATATCATGCGTCATGGAACAGGCTTATTGGCCGTTTTTGTTGCAAATAGCCATGACCAAAATTTTGCAGATAATATGTTCGAGCTGCTGGTGCACGATGATGCACCATTCCATTTTGTTTTAACGGAAATCAAAACAATAATCAAGGATTTTAGGTTGCTATTAAATGTTAATTTTAGAAATAAGTCTGAACAAGAAATTAATATCATGATGCGTTCATTGAGCCCTGTTATCGGTATCAGTGGTCAGAGTAGGCGCAACCGCAGTCTTGTCGCTGCCCAATTTCGCATGCCCGGATTTCCCTATGCATTGGTTGCCACTGATATTTTGAGAGAGGGAGAGGATCTACATACCTATTGTCAGAATATATACCACTATGGAGTAGCCTGGAATCCAAGTGACATGGAGCAGCGTACGGGGCGGATTGACCGTATCAATTCGATGAGCTTTCGTAAACTGAATACGAGCCAGCAGTTGAGCTTTCCCAATAAGCTACATGTGTTTTATCCCTATTTAAGTCAATCTTTTGAGATCAATCAGGTTTCTAAATTGTTGACCAATATCAATCGGTTCACCGAAACTTTTAATGCTATCGGTGAAAAAAATAATTTTGACACCACCGCCAGTCTTGACGAGAAAATTACAGATAACTCCTTGCCTCCGCAAATAAAACATAAAATAGTCGCATTGTATGACGTGGATAATTTTAAAACTGATTAAATACAATTGAAATATAACAATTTGGTATAACTGCGCTATCATCTAAGGTGAGGGGTAGGGAAGAACGCGTTGCCCATTCCGATGCGGATACACATCACAGAATTTATAGGACATGCACTAATACACCATGGCTCAATAATACCATCTGTTTGCAATCTATAAAAAGTGATGATTTGAACAACGTTTTCTATAAAATGAACAATAACTATTTCAAATAACGTGCTTATCTTTATATAAAGACAAACTACATATAGTTTGCGGCTATGCAGACCAGCTCACTAGCCAAATTGCTTCCCTCTGCCGGTCGAGGGGAAGCTCTTTTTGTTTTAGGGCTTTTATGTACGCAGATAGCTGCTATTATTGATTGATGTAGCGTAAGCGATATGCACCTACTATAATTGCCTTCATCTATTTCAATTTGATTAGGTCGTATAACCTACTGCTGCTTAGATAAATCAAAGTAACAGTAGGTTGTTCTGTTTGTTTAAGAAAATTTCTTTAATATTATGTCATGTTTTGATCAAAACTATGACTAATTTTCTCATTTTATTTCTTTTAAGATAATAATCTGTGTTTGTTATTTTTGAGTTTTCATTACTTTGCTTGGGTTGTGTTTAATTAATTGCCTGTTTTATCCATATATGAATAATTTATATAAGATTGCAGACATTTCGTTTCAATTTTGTGAGCTTTTGTGTCATATTTTTTAAATTAATATAGTTGATCTATTATTTATGATATTTTTATTTTTTTTGTTTATTTTTCTTTGTTTATAAAAAAATAAATACTTATAATTGTTTAAAGAAATGTATTTGCCGTGTTTCGCTTATTGTAATTATAAACTTAAATATTCAAGCTCCTCTGTTTTTTGTTAATAAGCCTCTATCAGGTGATTTGATACAATTTTTAAATCTCTATAGCGTGTTTATTTTCTTTTGTGTACTCCTTTTTACGTCATGTTTCTCGTGGTGATATGTGGTTGTTTTTGTATTGTTTAATTTTTAATAAAATATTAATGGATATAATAGTAGGATATATTATTAAAAGAGGGTACTTGATAGTATTCTTGGTAAGCATTATTGTTTTTTTCTTAGCGGCATATTATAATATTGGTTACTTTCATCCTGATGAACATTATCAAATTATTGAATTTGCAGGGTTTAAACTTGGTTGGAATAATCCTACAGAACTAGCTTGGGAATTTAAAAACATGTTGCGACCTACTGTTCAGGTCTGGTTATGCATTGTTTTTTTTAAATTCTTTTCATTCTTTGGTTGTGAAGATCCTTATTTACTTTCCTATTATCTTAGACTCATTACCGCCATTTATGCATTAATCGTTATAAATTTCTTCTTTAATTCTGTTAAGCAATTTATAAGTCCAAAATTGCATTTTGTCCTCTATTTTTTGAGCTTTTTTCTTTGGTTTATTCCGTTTATTAGCGTTCGATTCTCTTCGGAGACTTGGTCGGGACTGACCTTTCTTTTAGGTTTTTCTTTTGTGTTTAGAGATGATAGTCTAAACTCAAAGGGTTTCTTTCTTGGAATATTACTTGGTTTGGCATTTCTCTTCCGTTTTCAAGTAGGAATTTTAATACTAGGATTATTGTTATGGATGATAATAATTCGTAAGGACAGCTGGAAATATATATACCAGATTATAATGGCTTTTATTCTGGTCATTCAAGTTGGCGCAATCCTCGATGCGCTATTTTATGGTCAATATACCTATACGTTTTGGAATTACTTTAATACCAATATTTTAAATGCAGTTTCTGAGAGATTCGGAACTTCCCCTTGGACTGAGATTTTCGCTTACATAGGTATTTATACACTGTTGCCTATAGGATTGGTTTTAATATGCTCTTTGCTTGTGTTGACAATCACAGAGCCTTCCAATCCATTTCTATGGTGTATGATTCCATTTATTATAATTCATGCTATTATACCACATAAGGAAATTAGGTTTTTGTTTCCAATAATTTGGTTCGCGCCAATAATCATCGTGATGGCATTGCAAAAATTATGGAAAAAGCCTCATGGTAATTTAATTTATGCCACCAGGCCTATTTTATTCTTTTGTTTTCCTATTGGTCTGTTAAATATCTATGCTGTTTTTATGTCAATAACAATTCCAGCTGGTCTGGGGCAAAAGATAATTACTAAAAATATTGCAATAGAATATGGAAATAAGCCTATTAGGATATTTCATACTCCTTACGGAAATCCTTATCAGCCATGGGTGGGTCTTTCAGAAAAGTTCTATAAAACAAGTAATGTGTTTTTTACCCAAATAGACCATGTTAACAAAATTTTCAATTACGATATGGCCAGTCGTGATACTATTTATTTACTCGCTGTTCGAGACTATGAAATTAATAAGCGATTAATCAATGATATCACGATAAGAGATAATTGTCAAGTTGATTTAAAATATTCAAGCAGGTTGAAAGGCGGATGGGCTAAATTTTATAAAGGAACGTCCGACTTAGCAGATTTTCAAATTTTTACACTAAAAAAATTGTTATGATAAATAAATCTGAGTTTTTAAAAGTTATTCAATTTGGATTGGTAGGCTCCATCGGTGTTATCGTTGATATTGGAGGTACCTGGTTCTTTAAGGAGAAGTGTATGCTTTCTCCATATTTGGCGAGTTGCATAGGCTTTTCTATAGCCGTTTTTAACAATTATATCTTAAATAAATATTGGACCTTTCGGGAGAAGTCTATTATTTCCTTATCTCAATTCATTGGATTTCTTGCAGTTTCATTAGGTGGTCTACTACTAAATACATTAAGTGTATTTGTTATGCACGATGGAATTGGTTGGAGCTTTTATCTATCCAAAACCATTGCAGTCGGAATTGTAGTTCCATGGAACTATTTGGCAAACAGTAGGTTTGTTTTTAAGCAGAGCAGGTTTTCTATTATTAAGTCCTAATTCACTGGCTGTGTTATAATCTCTTATATCAATCAATTAAAACAATTTGAAAAGTATGGAAAATTTATCTAATAAAATCGATAGCTCTTTAGATGGTCTTATTCTAGATGGTCATCAAAAAGCAAGTAAATTTCAAACCAATTTTACCGATGTTTTTTTCAAACGTCAATGGGTTCAGGTGTTAACGCTAATAGCTTTCGGTTGTATTGTTTATTTTCCAGTGTTTTCGCATGATTTTCAATCTTTTTGGGACGATCAATGGGTTGTTGTGAATCATTATACGGAAGATGGACTTGAAGTAAAAAATTTATGGTCGATATTAAGTGAGTTTTATAAGGGACAATACGCCCCCGTTAATCAGTTATATTATTCTTCTTTATATCAATTGTTTGACTATAATCCATTTGTTTTTCATACAATTAGCTTACTGTTACATGTCAGTAATGGCATTCTGGTTTATTTCCTGGTAGGTCGTTTGCTATCTATTCAAGGTATACAAGATTTTTCGACTAAATTATATACTCCGTTATCATTTTTTGCAGCATTAATATTTATAGTCCATCCGGTATCGGTTGAATCAGTGGCATGGATTTCAGCTTCAAAAATTCTTTTATACGCGTTGTTTTATTTTCTAGGTTTAATAATGTATACGTTCTATATTAAGAAAGCTACTGCAGTGTGCTATTTGCTAACTCTTGGTCTGTTTGTATTATCATTTGGCGGAAAGGAACAGGCAGTAACTTTTCCTATTTGTCTATTTTTGATAGATTGGTTAGCTGAAAGAAATTTTAGAGATTATAAATTATATCTTGAAAAACTACCCTTTTTATTATTAGCCATATTTTTTGGTTTTGTCACTTTGTGGTCTCAATCTGCTGTTGATCAAGGTATGCTCAGTGGGAATGTCCAATATCCGATTTACCAAAGACTAGTTTTTGCATGCTTTGCATTTACTGAATATGCGACCAAAGCATTTCTACCAATTAAATTATCCTATATATATCCTTTTCCTAATCAGATGTTTGAAAGTCTTCCGCTTCGGTTTTGGTTTTATCCCTTGGTGTGTATCGCTGTGCTATGGACTTTTATTAAAAATTTTAAAAGAATTTGGCCAACCTTTTTAATCGCTTTTTTCACTTTACATATCGCAATTACTTTACATATTATCCCTATTTCTCGATTTACTATAACTGCAGATCGCTACGCTTATATTTCGTTACTACCTGTATGTGCTATAATTAGCTATTTATTTATTAAATATTTTAAACGATTTAAAATACCAGCGTTAATAATCTTCTTTTTGTATTTCGGCTCACTTTGTATCTATACCCATCAACGGTCCAAGGTATGGCGAAATACAAAAACATTAAAAGCAGAAATAAATGAAATAATTAAAAGTAGAGGAGACTATGAACTTTTGAAGAAAAGAATTAAACACTAATGGTTTAAATTTAATTATATGTCAAACAATCTTTTGCGTCATCAGTTTTGGTAGTCCGAGCAGAGGCTTTTAGAAATTTAAGTTTTAAAATTTTATCAAAATAAATCAAAAAATGAAAATTAAAAAAATATTTAAATATATAGGGATGGGATTAGGAATCACAGCCTTAGTAGCGAATATTCAATATGCTTTATTGGATTATGGTATGCACGATAATAGCCTGGGCTATCAGTTGCTCGCGCAGACAAACGGAACCGGCGGTAGTTCTGGAGGTAATACTGGCGGAAGCACTGGCGGAAGCACTGGCGGAAGCTCGAGTGGGGGCGAAACAGGCGGTAGCTCGAGCGGTAGTGCTTCTAACTCCTCAGCAATATATGTTCGAACTGACGGTGACTGTGAATATACTTTTACGGGAAAAGCTGGAGCCACAGTAACTATTTTTGGTGGGAAAGTAATTACTATAGGGGCAGACGGTACGGCTACGTATATTTACGGCGGCGGAAAGACTGATTGTGCATCTGGAGGAACTCAAATGTGTGAAGCTCGTTATTGTCCAGTATTGTAATTAGTGAGAGTTTGTCGAGATTTAATTTAGACGTTTTGTTTTAAATTTTAGTTCGACAAACTCTTGAATAGTATTAAATAATATCTAAACAAAATTATGATTTCTTTTAATTTACTTGACCCTAATAAGAGTTGTGTCTTTCTTAAAAGAATTGCTTTAACTAAAAGTAAGCTATTCTACTTATTTTGCTTGTTAGCAGTTTTTGGCTGTTCTAATAATGAAAAAGATATAACCTTAAACACTAAGGAAGTAATATCCTTTAATTTTGAATCCAAACCAGAGAATATTCATACAATAGGCCTAATAAAAAATGCTGAAATAATACCGCTTCTTGGGCGTGAATTTCTAGGAACTATTAATAAGATTGTATCGGACAATGGTTTATTGTATTTTTTTGATAAAAATAACCAATCTGTTTCCATATACGACACAACAGGCGTATTTATAAATAAGATTCAGCATTTTGGAAGGGCAGCTAATGAGTATAGTCAACTTGTAGATGTATTCGCTGATGCAAAAAAGAATCAAGTAAAGCTTTTGAGCAGAATTGATCGGAAAGTATTTACTTATTCAGCTGACGGCAAAACTTTGCTTGCAAAAGATCGAGTGCCAAAAGCTTTTACGAATATAGTGTACGATGAATATGGATATTGGGCCTTCTCAGCCAACTTTTTGAATGCAGAGACCTCTAAGAATTTATGGCAGCTAGACTCATCTTATAATATAAAAGCTGGTTTTTTTGATATAAATCCTGCTTTTGCGAGCTATGCGCTAGGAAATATACACCCCTTCTCTAAATTTCAGAGTAACTACTATTATATTGAAATGATGAATAATATAGTTTATAAGTTAATCCGAAATGAAGATCCTATACCATATTATCGCTTTGATTTTGGAAATAAAAATTGGCCTAAACAAATAAATAACTTAGCCGCGGTAGACGATATGTCTCTTGAAGAAAAAGAAAAATTTATACAGAGTATTAATATTTTTCAGGAAACTGAAAAATTTTTAATAGCTAAAGTCTTGTTGGGAGGGCAAATACTGCTATGCGTTTATAATAAAGTAGATAAAAAAAGTCATATAACTACGCTAGACCCTTATGCTGGTAAGTATTTCTTTTCATTTGGTGATATAATTGGAATAGATGAAAAGGCTATCTATACTTTGGTCAGCGCTGACGCGGTCCAAAAGTTTATAAAAGGTAAGGATGATTATAACGATTTTGAAAGTAAATACCCAAAGCAAATAGCGCAGTTAAGGGAAAGATTTAAACATCTGAAATTTGACGATAATTCAAATCCTTTTCTTGTCACTTATGAGATTGATTAGATTTTAAATTGATCTGAAAAAGATCTAAAATGCTTTATTAATAAAGGAAAACATAATAAATTTTAGCTTTTTTAATTCCATCCTATGCGTTTTTTATTAAATATCTATATATATATTCTGTTAGTGGTGTGTTTGTTTGGGTGTACAGAAATTGATAGAAATCCATCGATCAATTCCTCTATTTCTAAGTCGACAATTACAAAAAGTTCCGTCGATGAAAAGATAAGTTATTTTACGTTGAAACATGGTGCCTTTGAAAAGGAGATTTTAGCAAATGGGAAGTTAAGTTCTACATTACATACAAACTTAAAATTTTCCAAGGAAGGTATTATTCAGGTAATTGCTTGTAAAGAAGGGGATTTTGTGAAAAAAGGCCAACTTATAGCGGAGTTAGATAATAAGTTGGCAAAGTTATCTCTTCATAATACGGAAGTAGCATATCAACAAGCTAGGTTAGATTATGAGGATCAACTTTTACGATTAGGTTTTAAGGCTGCCGATACGATATCTATGCCCTTAAATATGAAAAACATTGCTCGAATCAGGAGCGGTTTGGCGAAAATAGAGACTGACTTAAGTATTGCCAGATTGAGTTTTCAGGAAACAGTACTTTCAGCTCCTTTTAGCGGCAAGATAGCTAATCTAAGGGCAAAAAAATTCAATAGCAGTTTTGGTTATGACTATATCTGCACGCTTGTGGATGATACAAATATGGAAGTTGTTTTTAAAATTTTAGAGCAAGAATTATCATTCCTAAAGCAAATAGAAAGAATAGAAGTAATACCATTTTACGACGGTATTGAAGAGGGGAAAATTTATGCCCACGTGAAAAGTATTAATCCCCTTGTAGATAGCGAGGGAATGATTGAAGTAAGAGCCCAATTAAAGCGAGCTTACAAAGGGCTGATGGATGGTATGAATGTTAAAATAAGGGCAATACAATTGTTAAATAATCAATTTGTGGTGCCTAAAACCGCCGTCTTAAATCGACAGGAGAGGAAAGTGATATTTACACTTGTAGATAACAAAGCCCAATGGAATTATGTGGAAATCGGAGGTGAAAATAAAGATAAATATTTAATAAATAACGGATTAAATGTGGGTGACAAGGTTATATATACTGGAAATTTTAATCTTTCACATGATAAACCAGTTATTGAGTAAATAAGTTTATGAGCAACAAGTTGATCATAACATTTTCCCCCTTTAGCACAATAGTGGTATTTGTGTTATTGATGCTGATAGGTTTATTTGTCTTACCAAAGCTTAGTTTCCAATTATCACCTAGCAGGACATATGGATCCGCTATTATCGAATGTGAGATGCCCGGTGCAACATCAGAAATTGTCGAAATATCAGTTTGTTCGGTGCTGGAACGTGTAGTAAGTAGATTAAAAGGGATAACTGAAATTTCTTCTGTGTCTTCTGAGAGCCGATGTAGGATAAATGTTAAATTAGATAAATGGACAAATCCTGAATTTTTTCGCTTTGAAGCCTCTTTGTTACTTAGACAAATTTCTAGAAAACTACCGCAAGAAGCTTCCTATCCGACGCTTACTTTGGACTTCAATAATAATGATTTGCAAAATGGTAGTTTTCTAGGATTTGCATTGAGTGGGCCCGGTGAGATTAATGAAGTTGCACAATTGGCTGGGAGAATTATAAGACCAGCTCTTGTGGGATTGAAAGGTCTCGAGAAGATAGAAATTCAGGGTGCCCAACCACAAAAAGTTAGGGTTAAAATTGATAATAAGGCCGCAGAGGCATCTGGTGTAAATAATTTACATATTCGGCAAGCGCTTAAAAATGCGCTCAGAACCGAATTTATTGGTACTTTTTCAAATTCAAATGAGCAGACTATAATTTTTATAGATAAGGGCAATAAAAATCTGGATTTTCTTTCTTTGCTCCCAATTTCCTCACGATCGGGAAGGATAATTAGACTTAGTCAAGTGGCCAAAATAGAAAAGGAGGCAGCTCCTAGAAACTCTTTCTACCGAATTAATGGACAGGAAGTGGTTAGCATTGCACTTTCTAGTGATAAAAAAGCTAACCAAATTGAGTTGGCCAAAGAGATAAAAGAAAAATTAGCAAATGCTACGCTGCAATTGCCTGAATCTTATAGGTTTGTTACAACTTATGATAACACCGAGCATCTTGTCAAAGAAATTAATAAAATATATTTTCGAACAGGTCTCTCTCTATTAATTTTATTGAGTTTTATAGTTATTTCAACACGGAGAATTCAATACATTCTGATAGTTTTATCAACATTATTCGCTAATGTTCTTATATCTTGCATTTTCTATTATCTGTTTAATATTGGGATCCATCTATATTCATTGGCAGGTATAACTTTGTCTTTAGGCTTGGTAGTCGACAATTCTATAGTGGTCGTTGAGGATATAGTTAACACGGGTAAAAAAAGGATTTTAAGAGCAATTTTCGCATCGACTTTGCTATCTATTAGCGCTCTATTAGCGATATTTCTTTTGGAAGAACAGCAACAGATACTCTTATGGGATTTCGGATTAACAATTGTTGTAAATTTAATTGTCTCTATTCCCATTGCCTGGTTCATGGTTCCTGCATTGTTAAATTTATTTTTGAGTAGAAATACTTCTAAAATCTCATCTAAATCAAGAAAGATACGTCAGGCAATAAAATGGAATCTTATTCTTTACAGAAATTTTAAGTTCATTGTTGTATACAGAGTTTATATTCTTTTACTATTTATATGGGCATTTGGCATTCCATTCTTTTTATTGCCGGACCGAGTAGATGATGGAAAATTCTTAGCTGGATTATACAATAATACTATTGGTAGCGAATTTTATAATTCGAAAGTTCGAGATCGAGTTAATAATTTTTTCGGAGGAACATTGTATCTTTTTATGAATTCGGATAAAAAATATTTGCCGACTATAAATTCAAGGAATAATACACAGATCAATGTCAACATCACTACTATCAAAGGTACTACTGTTGCACAGATCAATAATGTGGTCAAAACTTTTGAAACTTTCCTAACAAATAATGGAGCAAATCTTGAATTTATTGAGTCATTTGTCTTTAATGCAAATCATGCAAGGATAATGATTTATTTCAAGGAGGATTGCGAAAAAAATTCTCCTTATGTAATTAAGGATCTTTTGGAAGAGCTTTCAATTAAAGAAGGGGCTGCTGACTTTCAAGTTTATGGTGTTGGTAAGGGATTTGACAATACTATAAATTTGAACCGCTATGATTCAAGTATTAGTATTAAAGGTTATGAGTATAGAAAATTACAGGAATTAGCAAATGAATTAAAAGATTCTTTGAAAACAAATCCAAGAGTACAAGACGTTATCCTCAGTACAACAGCACAAAAAGACTTCAAAACATTTCCTGAATTTCAATCCAAGTTAAAAGCGCCTAGGGTATTAAGCTTAAACGGAATTTCATTACGAGATATAAGAAATTCCATCTCTAACCTTTCTTCGATTGATGAATATATCGGTTCAATTATTGAGGAGAACGGAAATTCATCCGATGTTACATTAGTGAGCTATGCGGATCAAAACCCCTCGCTGTGGAGCATTTTAAATGACCAAATTGTACTGAACGATTCAGTAACTTCTAAATTCAACGGTCTGGGCAATTTAGAATGGATTCGCAAATCTGAAAATATCCATCGCGTAAATCAAGAATATATTTTGCACATACATTATAAATTTCTAGGAAGCTTTGACCTGGATAATAAACTGCAGCGTCGAATTATAAAAAATTATGAGGATAAACTTCCATTCGGGTATAAAATAGTATTAAATGAATATGGAAATAAATGGTCTTTTGGATCGAATAGATATTTATGGCTTATTCCACTAATTCTAGTTATTGTATTTATTATTTGTGCAATATTACTAGAATCATTAACCAAACCTTTTGCAGTCATTTCGATAATTCCATTTTCATTTATAGGAGTTTTTGTCATTTTCTATCTGCTGAATTTAGGATTAGATGAAGGGTCGTATGCGTCTTTACTTTTAGTTAGTGCATTGGTGACCAACACGGCTTTATACATTATAAATGATTTCAACTTCCTTAAAAAAGGAAATAAAACGGATATAGAAGTGTATAGTCGTGCTTTCAATTCTAAGATAATGCCAATAATTATTACAACTTCTTCAGCAGTTTTAAGCCTATTACCCTTTATGATAAATGGTGATGACCAAGGATTTTGGTTTACACTTTCAGCAGGTACTATTGGAGGATTAGTCTTTTCTGTAATTGCTGCATATCTGTTATTGCCGATCTGTTTAATCAAAAGAAAAAAGATAATAAAGAACAATGTTTAAATATTTGACTAATAGGCCTATAGCTGTTATTGTATCTTTTGTCGCATTATTGCTTCTTGGATTGAGTGCTGGACAAATTATTCCAACTTCGTTGTTGCCAAAAATTGATATTCCAGAGATAAATGTTCAAGTAGAAGCAAAAGAATTTTCCCCGAGAGAAGTAGAACAAAAAATCATTTCTCCGCTTAGAGCGACCCTGTCACAGATTAGGCAGTTGGAAGATCTACAAAGTGTGTCATTGGAGGGGCGAGGTAATATTAAAATGAATTTTAGCCATAATACAGATATGTCTATGGCAGTAATCTCTGTCAATGAAAAGATTGATCTATTGATGAAGGAATTGCCAAAAGAAATTGAGCGTCCGCAAGTAATGCGTTTAAGCATTTCGGATATTCCTATTTTACATCTTCAAGTCCAAAATAATTCTGATAATTCAAATCCTCAAAAATTTGCGGACCTGAGTCGTTTTGTTAATAATATTTTACGGCGAAGACTTGAGCAACTGCCCGAAATTTCAATGGTAGACGTAACGGGTTACGAAGAGTCTCAAATATTGTTGGAGCCGAAGATGGATAGAATGAAGGCTATGGGACTCGATAATTCCCAGTTAATTTCATTATTTGATCAAAGTAATGTAGACCTAGGAAATATTCAAGTAGTTGATGGCCACTACAGGTATTTTATAAAATTTATTTCTAATATAAACGACATTGAGCAAGTTAGGAACATACCATTGAAGATTAACAGTCGGGTTTTTAAGTTAGCGGACCTTGTTGATGTTTCTATTGGTATCATCCCAGCAAAGGGAGCATTTTATAACAAGAAGGGACAGGCTATTGACCTAGCAGTTATAAAACAAAGTGATAGTAAAATAGAAGATCTTCAAAAATCATTTAATAATCTTTTAAAGAAGTTTGAGGAAGAGTACCCTGAGCTGACTTTTAATATTACACAGGATCAGACATTTTTGCTCGATTATGCTATTGGAAATTTAAGACAAGATCTTTTATTGGGAGGCATTTTAGCTTTTGTTTGTATGATTATTTTTATTCGGAAGTGGAAAGCTGCTATACTAATAGGAATAACTATACCCGTCACCTTAGTTCTCACTCAGATCGGCTTCTATTTATTCGATATATCCTTCAATCTACTTTCACTAGGAGGTTTGATTTTAGGGTTAGGAATGATAATAGATAATTCAATTGTTGTAATTGATACAATAAACCTTCACCAGGTTCAAGGCAAAACACTAGAGGATTCTGTGGTGGAAGGACCTAATGAAATAGTTATCCCTTTATTTTCATCTGTTTTAACAAACTGCGCTGTTTTCTTACCACTAATTTTTCTAAGTGGAATAGCGGGAGCGATTTTTTATGACCAAGCCCTTTCAGTTACTATTGGGGTCTTGACCTCTATGTTAGTATCAATCATTCTACTACCGCCATTATTTCTACTTCTTCACAACTCAAATCGCTTTAAAATTTTGGATAAATACGAGTTGCCAAATTTTGTTTCGGTTACTAATCTTTATGATAAGGGAATAACATGGGTTTTTAAAAATAAGTGCACTACCATTACCCTGGTTATTCTAATCTTTTTAATAGGCCTTTTTTCCTTTAACTCTATGGAAAAGGAACGACTGCCTAAAATAACTAGAAATAATGCGCAGATAAATATTGATTGGAACAAATACATTTCTTTAGATACTTCAGTGGCAAGAATAACAAATTTACTGGCACCATTTAGCGGAAAATTCACGAATTGTGACATGTGGGTGGGGTCGCAACAATATTTGCTGTCTGATATGCAGGAAATAGGTTCAAATGGAAGTAGAATATATTTGGAAGTGAAAAACCAAAAATTACTTGATAGCATATTATATGGAATTAATACTCAATTCAAGCTTTTATATCCTGACGCAGTATTTCAAATGGTTCCGGCTCCAAATGCTTTTGATGCTATTTTTTCGGAACGCGATGCACCTTTTATAATTCAAATTCGCGACAAAGAGTTAGGTACATTGCCTAAATTTCATTTGACTGACTCGATTCGAACAACAATACTGAACCAATTTCCGTCTATAACCATCCCCGCTATCGCTAAAGATAGAGAATTAATATTAACAATTGACGTCGAAAAAGCTGCTTTATACGGTGTTAACGAATTCTCTATACGGTCTATCATTTCTAATAAACTAAAGTCATTATACCTAGGCCAGTTACAGGCGGCAGAATCATCACTGCCGATCCGGATCGGGGCTGAATATTTTAAAACATTCAGAGATCTTTTAGTTGAATCACATGTGATTGGTAGAAATGGTCAAGCATATCCACTAAATATATTCGTTGACGCTAAACATATTGAGAACTATCGAGAAATAACAGCAACAAAACAAGGCGAGTATTATCCTATACGCGTCACGGGAGGAAATCCGGTTGACATAGCAACTTTTATAACAAACCAAATTAAAGAAAAGCCAAGTCCAGTTTCAGTGCAATTTTCAGGCGGCTATTTTAATAATAGAGATTTAATAAAGCAAATGAGTTATATCCTGATTATCTCAATTATGTTACTATACTTCATTTTAGCAGCTCAATTTGAATCATTACTGCAACCGTTGTTCATTCTGACAGAATTGCCTATTGCCATTATGGGAGCAATGATAACACTTTACATAGGAGGAAACTCCATCAATTTAATGTCTATGATTGGTATTGTTATAATGAGTGGTCTAGTTATTAATGATAGTATACTAAAGATAGATGCAATTAATAAGTATAGGAAGCAAGGATATAAACTTTTTGAAGCAATTCATGAGGGGGGCCTAAGACGATTAAAGCCAATGGTGATGATTACCCTGACTAGTGTTGGAGCATTATTACCAACGCTGTTTATGGAAGATTTGGGTTCTGAGCTTCAAAAACCTCTTGCATTGGCTCTGTTAGGAGGAATTACGATCGGACTTTTAGTGAGTCTATTCTTTGTTCCATTGATATACTGGTTGGTTTACCGGAGAAGTGAAAAAATCTAATTTCAATTTAAAGCATTCATTTATGACAAAATCATACGATAAGCCTATTTCAAATCTAGTATTAACGATTTTAATAGTCCTCAACACAATATCGCTTGTTTCAGGGCAAGAGCATATGGATCTCGATTTTGCTATTAATACCGCAAGAAAGCAGTCACTTTCATTCAAAGTTGCCGTGAATAGTCATCAAGGGAGTAAATGGGACTATTTAAATTATATCATTTCAAGAAAACCTTTACTATATCTAGATGGTACGATACCCAATTATGTAAGAAGTATAAATAAAATTACGTTACCAAATGGAGACGACAGCTTTGTTACGCAAAACCAATCCTATAGTTCACTATATCTAAATTTGAGACAGCAAATTGCTGCGACGGGAGGTACATTGGCTGTCGGTACTTCTGTTAATCGTATAGATATATTTGGAAATAACCGGTCCGTGAATTATTCGGCGGTACCCTTCTCTATCTCATATACACAAAATACAGTAGGCTATAACGATTTTAAGTGGCTAAAGAAAATTGAACCTTTACGATTGGAATTAGCGGATAGGAAATTTGTGTCCGATATGGAAGACATCGCGATAGCTACAATCGATAGATTTTTCGGAGTTATAAACCTCAATGCACGGAAAGAGCTTTCTGAACAAAATTTAAAGCATGCCGACACACTGTTAAGTCTTGCAAATGAAAGATATAAATTGGGAACTGTAGGACAAAGTGATCTATTACAGTTGCAAATGAATCTGTTGAATGCTAGAAAACAGCTGTCTTTAGATAGTGTTGATCTAGTAATGGCAGGTCAGAGCTTTTCAAACTTTCTCACCCTTCACAGTGAAAAACAATGGCATTTATTGTTACCAACTTCTATAGTTTTCTTTCCTATTTCATATAATGAGGCTCTGACACAAGCACAAGATAATAGTAAAGAAGTCATTCGATACCGGCTTGACCGTATATCTGCCGAAAAAGCATTAGCCCAGACAAAAGCCGAGAACAAGTTAAAGTTCAATATTTATACGAATCTTGGTTTTTCTAAAACTGCCGAAAATTTTTCAGGATTGTTGAATGGACTTGAGAACCAACAGAATCTCTCGATTGGTTTTGGCCTTCCCATTTTAGATTGGGGGAGCGCAAAGACCCGTAGGCTAAGAGCAGAAGCTAATCTAGCTATGGTTGAAAGCCAAATAGATCAACAGAAAGCAGAATTTGAGCAAGAGGTCCGCCTACAGGTTGCAAGGTGGAATTTACAGCAGGAGCAAGTTTCTAATGCTGAACAAAGTAAGCGATTAGCGCTTGAGAATTATGAGATGGAAAAAGAACGCTTTTTAAAAGGAAGCGTATCAATAAATGACCTAAATATTGCCCAGATGAATAAAGATAATATGGTCATAGCGTATAACGAAGCGATTCGTAATTACTGGATGTTATACTATGTTATAAGGAAGCTTACATTATTCGATTTTCAATCAAAGAAACCTATAAAATACACTATCGAAGACTAATTTTTAAACTTTAAATTATGAGCGAAAACAAAAAAATGACTGCTCTTATAGTAGGAGGAGGTCCAGCTGGATTGACAGCAGGTTATGAATTGCAGACCAGATCCGACATTGAGCCGATAATTTTTGAAAAGCTGGAGGGCTTTGGCGGTATTTCTAGAACCGTAAATTACAAAGGAAATCGGATGGATATCGGAGGTCACCGATTCTTTTCGAAATCAGACAGAGTCATGAAATGGTGGGAGAAATTTATGCCTATTACTCCTGACGAGTTACAAGGGACAAGGGGTAGTTCTTTGGGTAATTCGAATCATTCTGATAATGTAATGCTTATTAGAAATCGATTTTCTCGGATTTTATACCTAGGACGTTTATTTGATTATCCGATTAAAATGAGCTTGAAAACTATTAAATACTTGGGATTTAATAGAATATTAAGTATTTCGCTATCCTACGCGTTTGTCAGATTATTCCCGATAAAAACTGAAACGAGTCTTGAAGATTTTTTTATCAATAGATTTGGTAAAACGCTCTACCAAACATTTTTTAAAGATTATACGGAGAAAATTTGGGGGGTGCCATGTAATCAGATAAAATCTGAGTGGGGAGCTCAACGGATAAAAGGTCTGTCATTTAAAAAAGCTATTTCACACGCTGTTAGAAACAAATTGAGTAAAATTAAGGATATTCAACAGAAGAAAATAGAAACTAGTCTTATTGAAAAATTTCTTTACCCTAAATTTGGCCCTGGACAACTATGGGATTGTGTTGCAGATAAATACAAAGAAAAAAAAGGTCAGGTATTTACGAGCAGTGAAGTTGTCAGCATTAAATGGAATAGTATTGACTCCATTGATGTAACGGTAATGAATAACTTAAGCGGAGAAAAAAATACGTATAAGGGAAACTATCTCTTTTCCACTATGCCATTGAAGGAGCTAATTGGCTGTATGAAGAATGACGTGCCGGATAAAGTTAGAGAAATAGCCGAAAATTTGGTATATCGTGATTTTATTACCGTAGGTTTGTTGTTAAAAAAAATAAAGATAACAGGTAAATATTCGAGTAAAGAGGACGATTTACCCTTAGATAACTGGATTTATATACAAGAGAAAAATGTATCTATAGGTCGACTTCAAATATTTAATAATTGGAGCCCTCATTTAGTCGCTGAGAAAGATACTGTTTGGGTTGGGCTGGAATATTTTTGTAACGAAGGAGATAGCCTGTGGTCCATGGGGGAAGAAGAGTTTCGACATTTTGCCATTTCTGAATTGGTTAAACTTGATATGATTAATATGAATGATGTATTGGATAGCACAATTGTAAAAGTGCCGAAAGCATATCCCGCATATTTTGGTAGTTACGATGAGATTAGTGTTATACAGGAATATTTAAATTCACTTGGTAATATTTTTCCAATTGGTCGCAATGGGATGCATAAGTATAATAATCAAGACCATTCAATGCTTACAGCTATGATATCGGTGGACAATATATTATCTAAAGACGTAACAGAAAAGGTAGACGTTTGGAAAGTTAATACAGAAATGGATTACCATGAGGAGATAAAAGATGGGAAAGATATTGATAATTAAATACCGATTGTTTCTATCGATAACAACGATTTTGGCTCTAGTAAGTTACGGCATCATTATGTCCAATCGATTGACTATTTCAGAAATAAAGATGATAAAGCCACAAGGAGAAAGCAGGCAGGTCTTAAATCCATTTAGATCTGATAGCAGTGGTCCATCCGGCTATTATAAATATGTCGTTGATTTAGAAAATACACTGTTTTTTTCAGGAGAGCTTCAATTGATACCAGATGACTGTTTGGAAAATGTGATGATAAATGGGCATTCATTTTTTGTTCAGTCACTTTGCAAAAAAGGGCACCGCAATAATTGCGATACCAAAAATGGACTCTATCTCGACCTTGGCAAACACCTTGATAGTAATACTAGTAATAGATTAATTTTCACAATTTTTAATCATCAGGGACCATATGGTATCCGGATCATTGACACGACTTTCTATTTAAAATATGTGGTTTTTATTATTCTCCTATGGGTGTTAGTTGTTTTAAACTGGAAATTCATTTTTGCTCAAATAACCACATTTTCTAAATCGTTTTTTTTAAGGAAAAGGAGACTTGTCTTGAGTTTAATAATTCTATACATATCTTTTGCAATAATCATTTATTTTTTTACGCATATAAATATGCAAGAATATGTTACATGGAGTTTTATTATATTGTTGATTTCTAGCATTTCATTCGTAGTTTTTGATTCGCTTTGGTTCAATCTTCTTTATAAAGAGATTAACTACATCTTACTCGGGAGTCTTGTAATTTATACGATTTTTTTAGCATTAGTTCCATTCTATACATACACTTATGATGTTGATGGGCACCTAGATTATATTGGATATATCGTAAGATTTGATCATATTCCATTATCTTCTGGCGGATGGGTATTTTATCATCCATCATTCTATTACAGATGTTGTGCAATGTTTTATAAGTTGGTAACATACTTTTACACGTTAGATCTTTTATCATTTACAAAAATATTTCAAGCTTTCTCCTTAAGCATATTTCTATTGTATTCCTATTTTTCAATTCGGTCAATTGATCTATTATTTAGATGGTTTAAAAAAGATCTTTTGAATGAAAGACAGCTCAGGTTAGCATATTTTTTATGTATTAGTCTATTTTTGTCATGGCCATCAAATGCTATTACTTCAATAAGGATAGGAAATGATAGTATGTTCAGTATGTTTTGCGCAGTAAGTTTTTATTACCTTTTGCGATGGTATGAGTTTCGTAAGCTCAATTATCTTTTTTTTAGCCTTATTGCGGCAGCACTCTGCGTCTGGACGAAAACCAATGGTCTAATTTTGTTTGGCTTAATCGGAGCTTTAATTTTCGCTACTAGTATCAAAGAGTATATTCTTTTCAGAAAGAAAGATCAGGTTCTTCCATTAATAGCTATATTTAGTATAGTCTTCGTAAGTACTGTTTATTTTTCTTTTCAAAGTAAAATTCAAGATGCGCTCAGTGATCCAAATGCAAGATTGGTAGTCGGAAATGCAAACACATTGGGTTCTGCCTTTATTGTTGGAAAAGGACCATCAAATTTTTTAACATTAGACCTTATTAAGTTCATTAAGACACCTTTTACCCATGCCTTGGAAGCAGATTCTGGGAGAGAATATTTCTGGTATTATTTATTTAAGACGAGTATGTTTGGTGAATTTAACTGGGGGAGGGGGACTGTACCATTCGCAAAAGTTGAAAGTGCTCTATTTCTTCTATTACTGATAGTTTTTTTTATAGGTTTTTCTTCATTTTGGAAAAGGAAAGAATCGCTACCATTTATATTGTCTCTTACGTTATTTCTAACAGCAATGATATTGTTTCGGATTAGCTATCCATTTTCAAGCTCCGGTGATTTTCGCTATATCTATCCAGCACTATTGCCATTTTTCGTGTTGCTAGCGACTGCTATTTTGAATAGTAAGAGGATAGTGATAAGAATAGGGGCAAGTACTATTATCTTTGTATTTATTTTATCGAGTGTTTTTTTCCAGCTGGCAACTATTATAGAATTACTGGGTGATAAAAATCATCCATAATCAATATTGGTTTTATATTATCTTATGCTTTAAATAGGAGTGTAAGTCCAGTCAAGATTGAACTGGGCTTACACTTTTAATGGTGTAAAGCCTATGAGTCCGAACTATATATCGTTCAATTTACTTTCCATAACTTCGGGGCGTAAATGGCTTCCCTTTTCCTTTATCACGCCATTTTTATCGATATAAATATAATAGGGAATGCCAGGTATATTAAATATTTTAGATAGATCTACACTTTGTTGGGAATTTAGAAAATAGTGATCGCCGCCCAATTGAAGCTTGTTCAACGTCCGCAGATACCTATCTTCATCTGAGAATACACAGATATAAATAAAGCTCACCGCTTTGTTCTTAAGTTTTTGTTCCAATTTTTTGGAATTTGGCATCTCCTTTAAACATGGGCCGCACCAAGGCGACCATATATCAATATAGATTACCTTATTTTTATTTTTAGCAATGATTTCTTTAAAAATTTCTTCTATTCCTGATGAAAACTTGTGGTCCTTTATTTTTTCACTAAGGGGAGCTGGAGTTTCAATTTCAGTTTTAGTTTGTTTATAAATGTTGAAGAGCTGATCCTTTAAGTAAGGTTTTGAAATGTACTTATCGATGATTTCGTAGTTGTTCTCGTATAAAGTGACAGACTGTCTTGCAAGACTTCTACTAAAAGCTGTCGTCAGCATAATCTCCCTTAATAGCGGATCTTCTACTATATCGATGTTGCTTTTGATCATTAATGAATCGACCACTTTAATTGGACCCAATATTCCTCCGCTAGGCATTTTATCAATTTCCTTTGGAAGTTTGCCTTCTTTGGCCATGCGTTCATAAAGGTAAAAGTAAAAAATACTAGCCACGGCATTTAAGGTTTGTGTATTTTTTAGTTGTTCTGTTGTGAGGGGTAACCATTCTTTTAATTGCTCAAAGTACCGCGCTGGTACTACCCAAGTCGTATCAAAGGGTAAAAGATTGTTTTGCTCACGATGATTTTTGGGATAATGACCTAAGTCATCGAAATATTTGTTTTTTAGATCTGTCTTGATCCAGGATTTGCTTTCATCATTTGGGTGATAAGAAGCTTCAAAGGTGTGAAATACATCTGTAGCAATTTTCAACCTATTTTGGATATGGCTTTTGTACTCCTCTGTTCCCATTTCCTTAAAGGATTTTAAATGCTCTTCCCACATTTTAACCAGTCTTGCGTCGGAATAATAAATCTTGAGGAATGTGCTAATATCCTGATTGGTTTTTGCGCGGGTCCCTTCATATTCAATGGATTCCAAGACTTTTGCAACAGAATTTTTATCGCCATCAAAGACAATCTTGAGACTATCTTTTGGTTGCAATAAAATAACAAAAGAGGTTTTATAAACCAAGTAAATCTCAGATAATAAGTCGATAGGAATGGATTGAGAAAAGGTGCCATTGCTGTCCACATGAATATCAGCCTGTAAACTTGGAAGTCCAAGTCGTTGTACGTAAGCTGTAAACGGTATACCTATATCATAGTTTTTTATTTTTCCCGATAATACTGCGGAGCTCACCCGATCAGGTGTACCTTGACCCCAAGCTAAAAAGGTTAGGCAAATGGCTATACACATTAAGATGTATCTCATAATAATGTAATCATGTTGGATAAATTCAATAATTAAGGTTTAATAAATCTTTGATTTATTAGAAGGCAATATATTGTAATTTTTTTTAATAAAAAGATGTTTTTTGTTCAAAATTATGACGAATAATCTCAAACAAGTTATGTTTTAAATAGCTTTTTTGAAAATGAACAACTTTAAACAGAAAAAATATACATCTTTACAATCTTGAACTTGGTTAATAAATAATTAGAGGGGGACTAACATTTGCCAAGAACTGCTATACTTAACGATTATAAGGATGGTTTTTTTGTTAACCACTCAGCAAAAGGGTACCACTCGTCCTCTTGAATCAGTTTATCCTTTTATCTTTTGACTACATGCATTATAAAATCAAGGACAATAGCTGTGTTCAGAGCCGTCTTAAAGCCTATCTTCCGAGCCATCAGTCAGGATCAAGGTCATGAAAAACTATTGGAATTTGATGAGAAATAGGAGCAAAAAATATCCACTTTTTGTAAATAGGCTGGTTGGGCAATTATGGGCATCTATCTACTGTCTCATTTGTCTGAGTTTTTTTTTATTATATTTTATAGATTAATATCGTTTATCTTTTGTGTTTATATTTTTTTATTATACAAATTAAATGTTTATAATTGTTTAACTAAATATAGTTGCCGTCTTTTACTGATTATTGTTATAAACTTAATATTCAAGTTTTTATTTCTCTTAAATGACCATCATAGGTTAATTTGCTGTAATTTTTAAATTACCTTATGTGTGTTTGTTTTTTTAAGTTTTAAATATTGCGTTTAGTTTTTTTTTATTATTTAATTATTTTAGCTTAAGTATTAATGCATGATGGTTGGGTATATTACAGACAAAATACTTAATTGTATGCGCTTTAAGTATTAAAAATTTTAAGAGAATTTGGCCAAAGTTTTAATCGCTTTTTTCACTTTAAATATCACTATTACTTTGCATAATATTCCTGTTTCTCGATTTACAATAACTGCGGATCGCTATGCATATATTTCGGTACTTCCTGCATGTGCTATAATTAGCTATTTATTCATTAAATATTTTAAAAGATTTAAAATACCAGTACTAATAATCTCTTTTTTGTATTTCGGCTCACTTTGTATCTACACCCATCAACGATCCAAGGTATGGCGAAATATAAAAAACATTAAAAGAAGAAATAAATGAAATAATTAAAATTAGAGGCGACTACGAACTTTTGAAAAAAAAGAATTAAACATTAACAGTTTAAATTTTAATTACATGTCCAACAATCTATTACGTCATCAATTTTGGTAGTCGGTAAAGAGACTCTCGAAATAAAAGTTTTAAAATTTTATCAAAATAAATCAAAAATGAAAATTAAAAAATTATTTAAATATATAGGGATGGGATTGGGAATCACAGCCTTAGTGGCGAATATTCAATACGCTTTACTTGATTATGGTATGCATGATAATAGTTTAGGCTATCAGCTCCTCGCTCAGACAAATGGAACCGGCGGTGGTACAGGAGGTAATACTGGCGGAAGCACTGGGGGAAGCTCGAGTGGGGGCGAAACAGGCGGTAGCTCGAGTGGTAGTGCGTCTAACTCTTCTGCTATTTATACTCGAAAAGCCTATGATTGTGACTATACTTTTAGAGGAAAAGCTGGAGATACCATACGTGTTGGTGGCGTGGTAATCACCATAGGAGCAGACGGTACGGCTAAGTATATCTATCAAGACGGATGGATTGAGTGTGAGAATGGAGGGTCTCAGGTGTGTGAAACTCGTTACTGTCCACAGTTGTAATTAGTGAGAGTTTGTCGGGATTTAATTTAACCGTTTTGATTTAAATTTTTTCTCGACAAAACTCTTGAGTTGTAATAAAATTAAACTGGCTCGCAATCACTGATACTATTGGACCTCTTTTTCGTTTGTTGCTATATTCTACACTAATGGAATCAATTGTTAGTCTCCGAGTGAACCTAAATGGTATAACAAGAAAATCTACAATTTTTAAATCCAACGTATATCATTGATCGTTATAAGAACAATTTGGATGATGCGGCAGTATTGAGTGGATTGAAATAAGAAACCAAGGTCTCCTCAACTTTTCGGTATCTCCAACATATCGCTTACATACTATTTCTTTTCCTCAGATAGCCCAGTTCACAGACATACTTTTGCTATACACATAAAAAACAAAAGAAATATGGCAAATCAATTTTTAGTTAAAGAGACAATGATGACCTCTCCCCAAAAAACTGGAGCATTAAGAAATAGAGAGTTCGGGGAAAGGTCAGATTTTCTAAATAATAATGGTGAAAAATCATTGGAGGACTTTTTGAGGAAAGGGAAATTGATATTTTTGATATACACAGAGGCTCCGTAATCTACAACCAATGGGAAGTTTAACAAAATATGTATCAAACGATCGTCCAGAGTTCGCGGTCTATATCGAAGACGACGATAAAGTCTGCTACGCATATTTGTGGAAAGAGAAAAAAATAGTTGGAGATATATGGTTGTATAATAGCGCTCCGACTCCAAGCGAACCTGAATGGAATAACAAGGAAAATCTACCATTTTTAAATCCTGCTGAATTTGTCAAGGAGAATCTTAAACCATTTAGCGCGAGTTCGCCTGTTGAAGTTACTTGGGATTTTGGTGAAGAAATCGTGGCCAATATATACCTAGCGTCCAGATTGATTGCAAAGCTAAAAGAGGGATCCTTCCCCGGTTGGTCCGGCCTAGTGACGAAGAATGGACCGTTGGCGTCGAAACTGTGAGGTTTTTACGAAACTAATTTGAAACAGATAGAACAAATACGCAAAAACATAGACGAATAATAATGAAATACTTTTTAAGTCTTATCCTTTTGGCAGCAACGACTTTTACTAAAGCCCAAATAAAGCTTGATCAGAAAAACCTCAATAATTTAATAGCTATTGCTGAACTCTATTCCTATAATACAGATGCAAGAGGAGCTAAATTTGCCAAATCAATTGACTCATTGCGGACACCTAAGCTGGATCATATTGTTGATGCTTTAATTGCGGTTGGCAAAGGTGACCATACAATTTTAGAAACGCACTTTCTAGCAAGGCCAAATGATGAAGAGTTGGTATTATGGTATGTTATCCGCGAAATCCATTACAATAGGATAAACGAAAAAGTCACGGCAAGACCAGTTGTAGCTGTAGCAAATGAAGTACTTTCCAAGCAGATTGATAGTCGATGGTTGCTTGATAACTACTACTATCGTATCCATGGAGGTATAACTTCATTGTTTAACGAAGCTGATTTGAGCAAGTACAATTTCAATATGGACAGTTTAGGATTTAAGGACGACACTGAAAATGCAATCTTTTTTTTGAATATGATGGATGCTTTGGTTGGACCACGCTTCAAAGTTCTACAGATGATGAAAAACAATAAAAAGATACTTGAGTTATGCGACAAGCTTCCAAAGTTTAATGGTGAGGAATATTTCTACTTTAAAAACTTTGACTATGCAGACTTTGATTGGATTGGATACGATAAAACAGTCGCATACAATGAATCGCACATTGGTGGGCTTTACAGCACATTGATTGCACAGTTTAGTGCATCTGCTGAATTACAGAACAAGAAAAGGATGCAAGAAATTTATTTCAATTCTATTTTACACGAGCCAAAATATTTTAAATTCACGGAATCAAAAGATGAGTTACAATCATTCTATGACAAATCCAAATAAATGACTGTCCTGACAAGCAATCCAATGTGTTCATTTTTCATTAAGTCCCCAGGTTTTAGAAACAGATAGGGAAGTTAATTATAATTATGTGTAATAGCCACTACTTGATCTGACAGTTGGTTGTTTTTAAAAATTGTCAGATTGCCTATTCGAATATAGTAATGTTTCCGCAAAATCTATAGATTCAACTTGTTGCTTATTTTCTTGCACCGGATAAGTAACAAGTTGATTTTCTTTTAGTGTCTCCAGCATCTTTTCTTTTGCCAAATTAATTGTATCATTGAAGGTCTGCATAGGTGTCTTTCCAAAGCAATACTTTCCTGTATGGGTACGATCCTGATTATAGTAAGTCATCCAACGATCAAGGTCGTTTTGGAGTTCCTGAATGCTTCGGTATACTTTCTTTCTGAATGCAACTGCATAAAACTCGTCCTGAATAGTACGATGGAAACGTTCGCAAATACCATTTGTTTGAGGACTTTTTGCTTTGGTTTTTGTGTGATCTATATCTTCGATGGCTAAATAGAGCTGATATTCATGCTGGTCTCTTACCCCGCAGTATTCCGTTCCTCGATCTGTCAATATCCTTAACAACCTTAAGTCATGTTGCTCGAAAAATGGTACGACCTGATCATTTAGCATATCTGCAGCAACTAATGCATTCTTACGATCATACAGCTTTGTAAAAGCGACTTTGGAATAGGTATCAATGAAAGTTTGCTGATATATATGTCCAACTCCCTTAATATTCCCGACATAGTATGTATCCTGAGCACCTAGATATCCGGGATGATAAGTTTCTATCTCACCGTGTGCCTTTTTCTCTTCTTTAGCTCTTTCTAGAGCTACAAGCTGAGCTTCCGTTAAAACAATACCTTCCTGTGCAGACTTTGCTTCTAAGGCTTTTAATCTGAGCTTGAAGGTCTGCAGATCATGCCTCATCCATATACTCCTAACTCCTCCAGGAGATATTAATATGCCTTGCTTTTTCAGCTCATTAGAAACACGTAACTGACCTAAAGCAGGCTGGTCTATAGCTAGATCGACAACAGCTTTTTCAATATGCTCTTCTACTCGGTTCTTTAATATAGGCTTTCTTCTAGAAAGTTCTTGCAGTGCAAGCTCGCCTCCTTGATCATACAATTCTTTGAATCTATAAAAGCTGTCTCTGGAATAGCCCATTACTTTACAGGCTCTTGATACATTTCCTAGATGCTGGGCAAGTTCTAAAACACCCAGTTTGTTCTTGATGATTTTTTCTTGTGTTGTCATAACTCTAATCTATTTTACAGTTGTTAATTTATCGCAACTGTCAGATTAAGTCTTGACTACTTCAAATTATGGAGCATTGCGATTCCAGTCTTGAATCGCAATGCTGAATTACCTTGCAATCTTTGCCGCACTTTGTTAATTTTTTGCAAGGCGGTCCGTGCCCAAATGAATTCGTTCAGCCTATCTATTTCATCGATCCTGATGTGCTGATGGTTTAAACTGATTATCTATCTGTTATTCGATGAATGTCGTTATATTATTGTTCTCAACTTGGTATGCCGACTAATTTAGCGTCTCCCTACAGATCAAAAACGAAATGAAGATGGTTGAGTTTGTCTATATTTAAGTGTTATAATAAAAAACTTGTGATGAATAAAATAATAGACAAAGTAGCGTTGATTCATATCAATAACAATAGTGTTCTCAGCACCCTTTCCAAATCAAAAAACAAGCTTTACTTTCCAGGTGGAAAAAGAGAAAACAACGAATCAGATGTAGAATGCCTTAAAAGGGAAATTTTAGAGGAGCTTAATGTTCATATATTGGGAAACACCGTGGAATTTTTTGGAAGTTTTGAAGCACAGGCTGATGGCCACGAGCCGGGAGTTTTAGTACGAATGTTATGCTATTTCTCTGATTTCAGTGGAACATTAAAGGCTTCTAATGAAGTAGAGTCATTTGAGTGGATAAGATATGAAGATAGATATAGAACGTCTGCAGTGGATATCCTTATATTGGAAGAATTGAAAAAGCAGCGCTTAATTGACTAGTTTGGAGTGTGTCGAAGCCCGCCGTTGGTAGATCAGTATTTTGTTGGCGTATTCTATAGTCGCACAGGCTACTTGCAGCATAGAGGTCTAAAGGATGATTATTAGAGCGAACAACTAGCGGATGCGGTCTACTTTTAAGTATAACTTTATTGATGCATGTCATATCGTTCCTTTTGCGGTACGCATGATGACAAAGTGACCAATGGTATAGCACTCTGTCCTAATCTGCATCGGGTATTTGATAGGGGGGGGCGTAGCTAAAGACTATACGATTATGAGACTATATGATTATGGTTTCCACCCATATTGATGAGCTGGACGGTCATCCTTATCGTCTATAACTCTTATGTGTAATAAGTAAAAAAAATGAGAACAATTATTAAAATCATTGGTGTTATTGCTCTGTTGCTTCTAGTATTTGATCAGTCTAGATCTATATATAGGCTTGATGATAGTCATTACATTGCCGTTTGGAAAAGATTAGGTAATAAATGTATCATCACACTTGATAAAAATTATTCAATTTTCAAGCCATCTAAATATATTGAAACGACCAATGACAATTTTGTAACAATTGTTATTGACAAACAACATGCAAATTCTGATTTTGCACTATATTCGGGGCAAAATAAAGCTGTCAACATAATCGGATATCAAGGCTTAACAATCTATAAAAATGATGAGTTTAAAAAGCAGTATTATGAGAATAACAGCCATAAAAAACACCACTTATATTTTTCTATCGATATCAAAGAAAAATTGATTTCAAAATTTAGTGAAGATTAAATGAATACATCGAACGCGTTCAAAGAAGTACTGGAATAATATAAGGTTTTATGGCCGCTTGGATACTCTTCAAGTGGCCTTTCCCTTTTTATACGCTAGGGAATAGGTTTTCCATTAGCCGTCTCTTCGATAAAATCCCGATAGATCGAGAGCATGCAAACGACCGGATCAGGCTATGATGAGCCTGAATTTCTTAAATAACTTTAAAGTTTACCAATTTACTATCTTTATTGATAACAGCAATTCATTTAGACTACAACAACAGTGGTTTTGGATACATCTGTTTTTTAACTGTTGCAGAATTTTGTAGTAACAAAAGATAAGAAAATGGAACTAAGGGATAAAACCTATCTAGTTACGGGTGGCACGTCGGGCGTTGGAAGAGCTATTGCTAGCGGCATCGCAAAAACAGGTGCAACTATTGTAATTGTTAGCCGTAAATGATAGTGTAGATCTGGTGGTCATCCAATTCAACTTTTACTTTTTCTTCAGAATATGTGAATATTATATTCAGTGATCTCTCCATTTCAATAAATAAGAGTAAGTTTTGTTTCATCATCTGTTTTTTCAATATTTTCCTAACTAAACTGTTAGTTTCGCTTGCTTCAGAAACGAGAATTAAATTTCCATATTTTGCAAATATCAAGAAAAGTGTATATTTGCAGAATACTTGACTATTCAAGTATGTTGCAAATTTAAAATGAAAGAAATAAGTACAATTCTGAATATTTTAAAGGTTCAATCTGTCATTACAAAAAAGTTTGACGGTTTAAGTCTGCATGGTATTAGCCTTACTGACTATATGATCCTGTATATTTTAAGTAATGCACCTGGTAATCGTTTAAAAAGAATTGATCTCGCTGAGAATACTGGTTTAACCGCCTCTGGCATTACGCGGATTATTTTGCCAATGGAAAAAATGGGACTTGTAGAGAAAGAAAATAGTGATAGGGATGCGAGGGTGAGTTATGTAAAACTAACTTCTGCCGGAGAAAGAATTTTTAGAGAAGCTACCACTACGGCAGCACACATATCCAAAAAGTTATTAGACGGAATTGTAGCGGAGAACCTGAATGTTTTTGCAGCACAATTGAAAATCTTAGGGGGTGATCTTTAAATTAAAATGATATGGACAAAAAGTACAGAAAGAAATTAAACGCTGAGTTTTTAGAGATGAAACCGTTAATGGGTGTATTGACTATTCTGAATAATGCAGAAAATAAAATATTTATCAGGGAGAGTATTAATTTAAGAGCACTTTATAACAGGATCCGGTTTGAACTGAACAACGGACAATTTGATAACAGAAACTTACAGGACGATTGGATCCGGCTGGGAGAGAAGAGTTTCGTTTTTGAAAATACAATCATTGTTCCATGGGAAGAGAACATCATAGACTATAAAAAGAAGTTGCAGAAAGCCAGAAATGATCTGAAAGAAGAGCAAAGTAAATCCAAAAATATATATTGATATGGAAAGCAAAACCTATTTATATCCAACCTACGAAGCCGGCCGGGATCTTATGTTAAAAAATATTCAAGGCTCAATCGTAAATTTAAATCTGATACATTTAAAGGAAATTGCCGACTATTCTGAATTTCCTGAAATTACACCTTCCACCGAAATTTCGGGCTACGAAGCTTTTATGCTGTATATAGATCTTGCCAAACCTTTTGTAGAGCAAGGGGGCGGAGAAATTCTTTTCATTGGAAAAGGAGACCGCTTCTTGATAGGTCCTCAGGACGAACAGTGGGATATTTGTATGCTGATTAGACAAAAGAGCGTATCAGATTTTTTTGCATTCGAGCAGAATCCGGATTATATGAAGATTACTGGTCATCGTGTCGCTGCCATATTGGATTCAAGACTTTTACCTTTAGAAATTGCACTGTAGTAAATTATTTATGGGGTATACTGAACTAAAAAATGCTACCATCTATTATGAAGTATTTGGAGCTGAAAACAACAAAACTATTGTACTCATCAGTGGGTTAAACACACAAATGACCCGTTGGGAACTTCCATTTTGTAATAAGCTTGCAGAAGAAGGATTTCGTGTAATCTGCTTTGACAATAGAGATTGTGGGAAAAGTACTTTTACTACCTATGATAGCAACAACAGCTTTAGCTTTTCCTTGAATGATTTTCTACAGTATCAAGAAAAATATCCTGCCCCTTATTCTTTATTGGATATGGCAGATGATATAAAAGATTTGCTGCATTCACTTGGCATCCGGAGCGCAAATATTGTAGGGCGTTCAATGGGTGGCATCATAGCACAGCTATTTGCATCACGGTATCCGGAAATGACTCAGACACTGACTTTATTGATGTCTTCAAGCTTTAATCCTGCTCTTCCGAAGTCTGATGATACCTTGGTAAAAAAAATGACCAGCTCATCTGTTAATTTCGAAGATAACCGGGAAGCCTATTTGAAAGAAAAAATAGGCTTTATGAAAGCTATTTATGGCAGCAGATATATCCTCAATGAGGAAAAAGAGCAGGCGCTAATTATTGAAGATGAAATCCGAAAATCTTCTTCGGTAAGACCTTATCGTCAAATAGTTGCCCTCGTAACTTATATATTTAATCCGAATGTTCTTATTGATATTCAGGCGCCTACCATAGTGATACATGGGAACGAAGATCCGCTTTTCAGTATAGAACATGCGACCGATTTAAAAAACACTATTCCTTACTGTGAGTTGATCATAAAAAACGGAATGGGACACGCTATTCCAGATTCACTTTATCCGTCACTGGTAGAAGACATTTCAGATTTTATTGCTAAAACTGAATGAAACATCATTATCAAAATGTAAGTAGCAACGGTGAGATATATGGTTTTGGAGTCCATTGCCATTGATCATGATATCTGTCAATAAAACCTATTCCTGGCCAAGGAAGATGGGAGGCGCAAACTAGCAATTTTTGCTCATGACATTGTTCCAGTATATTTTTTCGGGTGTTGATCCCCAAAGAAAAATCAACATCCCATTGTGTACCCCAAACCGGATTAGAGATCAATACAGGACTATGAACCAGATCAACCAGATGCGTAATGGATAGCTTACCCGAATAAACCGTAAATATAATGTGTCCGGGAGTATGTCCCGGAGCTGCTTGCGTTTTAATACAGGAAAATAATTCATCACCTGCATCAAATATTTCTAAACGGTGGGTAATGGCTCCTAATATCTGTTTAACCATTGAAACAGACGCATGTCCAAACTCAGGCCTCCTGCTGTTGGGAAAATTAGGATGCTGTGTAAACCAAAATTCCAGTTCAGTCCGTGAAATATAGAATCTTGCATTTGGAAATACCAGATTGCCATCTTCGGTTAATATGCCTCCAATGTGATCCCGATGAGCATGGGTTATCAATACATCGGAAATATCACTGGCTCCGAATCCGGCACTTTTCAGACTGTGTAATAATTTTCCTGCATTTTTTTTATCATAAAAGCCTTCTCCTGTATCTACTAGTATTAATTGTTCATCCTTTCGGATAAGCATTACATTAATAGGAGCTTCGTAGATATCGGCAGGTAAATGCAGTCGGCTTAGCTCTTTTTGAAGATCTGCAGGTGCTGTATCCGTCGCAATAATGGGTTGATATGATCCTATATCAAAATATCCATCGGAAAGAATATAAATTTCCAGGTTATCAAATGGAATCTTGAGGTGACTGTAGTTTGTTTGCATATTCATTAGAGTACTGCGATTTAATTAGCATTTGGTTTTGTTTAAAAAAGGAAATATTCGTGGTGCTAATCCAGCCAAAACATGTCCCATTTCCGGAATGGTTATTATGGTAAAGTCGTCGATAATATTTTGAAATCTAGCGGCAATTTCCTGAGTAGAGCGGATTACATCCTGTTCTCCACCGATGAATAACACAGGCATTGTCAAACGGCTGAGTTCATCATCTGAAAAAATATATTCTTTTTCTATCCTCGCATTAAAATTGGTTTGTATTAAATCCATAAATGCTACAATTTTTTGATCCACACGCTGGCTTCCCAAGACCAATCTATTAATCTTGATACGACCAGTTGCTCCCAAAAGGGAATAGAGTAGGGCTTTCATGATAAATGTTGTTTTGGTAGGAACAACTCCTGCAGGTGTCAGCAAAATCAGCCGGTCGACTAATTCAGGAAAGCTTGTTGCAAAGCGTAATGCCAACCAACCGCCTTGCGATAATCCGATTATATTTGCCTTGCTGATATTGAGCCTGTCGAAAACCTCTTTTAGCCATTCAGCGAAATCTTTTGTTTGATAAGAAGGTCTGGTTTCTGCGCTATTTCCTGCCTCTCCGATAATATCTATTGCTATGACTTTATATTGTTTTGAATATTCAGCCATGTCTGATAACCATGACGTCGCGTTAGAAGACGCGCCATGCAGTAAGATGACAATTTCTTGGTGTTGACTTCCATCCTCCAAAAAATGGGTGTCCCCATAAGTTGTTTTCAGCACGCCGGTTTTCAAATTCAATGAAGCATTTTTTATTGCATCGTCGTAAGCCCGGATAATTTTGTCTTTTCCTTCAGGGCTTTTAAAGATTGATTTATTCATGAATGGTTTGTATAAAGTTGTAATTGAGCATTGGATTAACGTCCTGTCGCTTTAACACCTCTTAAAGTCATGACCGTACTTGTTATCATAGCGGCTTTTTTACCATCACTGCGGAAAATATCGCATTGATAGTGACTTAAATTTTTTCCACTATGTAAGGGGGATGCTTTGGCAGTGAGTATATCCTCGAAAACGGGCCGGTAAAAATTGATTTTCAATTCTACGGATGTAAAAGTTTCGCCTTCCTGAATAAGGGTCGAATGTGCGGTTCCGATGGCTGCGTCTGCCAGTTCACAAAGCAGGCCTCCGTGAATTGTTCCCTGCTGGTTACTGTGTTTTTCTTTTGTTGTATTGATTTGTACAGTTGCTGTACCTAAACCGACTTCCATAATGTCTATGCCCAATGTTTTTGATATTGGTGTTGGGTAATGCATGTGCGTATGCATGTCATCGGTAGTTTCACTTTTTATCAATTTATTTAGGTAATCTAATATCGATAGTTTTGTCATATACGTTGTTATTATATTTATAAAAAAATAAACCAATCGGTCTTTTTTTTTGGCTAAAAAATTATATGTTTTCCATGCTTCCTATTATAGACTGTATGGCATGCAAATGGTGCAAATCATGCTCAGCAACAAAATGCATCAGGTCAATGATATTCATTGGTTGATGTAATCTCGGATGCATACTTGTCTTCAACAAGTCTTCTTCACTCATTTTTTGAAGCATTGCAATTGTTTTGTGTCTTTCGCTGACCAGGTTCTTAATAAGCTCTTCAATCAACATGTTGTTGAAAGAAGACTTATCGGTTGCTGTATTGTTTAAATCGGCAGGGGACAGATCTGGTTTTCCTTCCTTTATATCTCTAAAACGGATTCGCCATAGATCTTCTAAAAGGATTAAATGCCCTATATTCTCATTGACAGACCATTTATCTCTCATTTTGCGGGTTGAAACCTCTGTAGGACAACTTTTCAGCAGCTTATTTAGAACAGCCGGAAAATGTTCAAGTCGTTTTAGAAATTCGTCAAAATATTCCGAACCTGTGTTTGAATCAAATTGCCGATCGAACCATCTGACAAACGATTGTGGCTTTACTTCTTTCATTAGTATCAATTTATAGGTTATTACTATTGATCCATGCTTTGACAGGTATTATCCACTCATCTAATGCCCTGAACAGAAAGCCGTGTTCCAGACCTGTGTTGAGGGTAATTTCCTTAAAAGATTTTAAACCAGAATTTTTAAGCCTAAGTTGCCTTGATAATAACTCAGCGCCGACATCGGTTTTTTCGTTAATCGATAAAACCTTTCCGTAGAGTCTGAACTTTCGATCTTCGTTCAACGAGTCATTTTTAAAGCTTGCGCCAATAATTACAAATTTTAAATCTGGATTTTTGGCATAATAGGAGATGTATTGAGCTATATAACCTCCCTGAGACGTTCCGACAATTGCAATCCGGTCATAGGGAACTCCGAATCTGTGTAAGCTGTCAATTTTAAGGATCACCTTTTTTGCATACATCTTAGGATCAGTGCCGGGATTTCTCTTTTCAGATATTAGTACAGAATTTGTGGATCGAAGTTTTTCTAAAATAGCTGTATATGCCGCTGGTCCGTATTTAGGATGGGATTCATTTAAGGAATGTTCTTCCAAAAATTTATTATGCAAAAAAAATACATACTTTTTTTGAGTACTATTTTGAGCATTAATAGCAAACGGAAGAAATGACAGATAAAGAAATAGTAACCTAAGAAACATATAATTTGAATAAACAGACTATTTTAATTTAGAGACAACATCAGATTTTATTGTTCCTTATCCATAAGATGCCCTTTTGAGGCTGTCAATGCATACACCATAGGGATTTTGTCTCCAAGATGAGCAATTCTGAACTTACCGGGTTCAAATTCAATTGAATTATTGAAATTATTGTATGGTGAATAATCAAATTCTTCAATGGAATTCATTTCTAAACCATTTTGCATCAGATTACTTATTACTTCAGCTAAGCCGTGGTTCCAGCCAATTGATTTGACTTCAAATTCCGCTTCTTTATCTGCATAAGTTCCTTTTTCAGTTTCTATAATGGCTCCGGAATTAAAATATCTGTATTCAATCTTTTTAAACCCCGAATCAAACATCCAGACAACCGGATGAAATTCTACAAAAACAAACGTACCACCGGGTTTCAGGAATTTCGAAATTATCTTTGCCCACCGATCCAGATCCGGAAGCCAGCCGATGGTCCCATAACTTGTAAAGACAATATCAAACTGACGATCCAGATGATTGGGAAGATCATAAACATCGCTGCAGATAAAAGTTGTTGAAACATTACTCTGTTTTGCCAGTTCCCGTGCTCGATCTATTGCTACATCCGAAAGATCAATGCCGACTAAGTCCGCTCCCAGGCGACTTAAAGAGATACTATCCTGTCCGAAATGGCACTGTAAATGCAATACGGATTTTCCTGTCAAATCTCCAAGTAAATTAAGTTCTATATCTTTTAATGAATTTTTCCCATTCAAAAAGGCATCCAGGTTATAAAAATCAGAATTGATGTGAGCTTCTGTTCTGGTATTCCAAGATTCCCTGTTTATTTCCAAATAATTGTCTTCTATGTTCATATGTATTTATCTAATGAGATGAATTGATTTTTTGCCATTCCTCGTAGCTAAGTACGCCAAGCTCTGGCTGGCTTTTACCGTTCAGAATATGGATAAACTCCAGTTGATTTCCGTCTGGATCGTCAAAATAAAGAGCAAGTGCGGGCATCCAGGCAAAAACCATTGGTTCATTGCTGCCATTTTTGAGAAAATTATAAGCCTTTAATCCGTTTTTCTCTAAAAAAGTATTTGCATCTTTTAAAATAAAATCTTTGGAACAGCTGAATGCAAAATGTCTTTTATGGAGATTACCTTTTTGTTCCCAAAGTCCGAGCATGGCCTTTTTATTTTCTCCGAGCCAAAGAAATGCGATCGGCCTGGTTTCATCATAGTGTGCAAGCTGCAGGCCCAATATTTGAGTATAGAAATGCACTGCATTTTCCAAGTTGCTTACCTGGATGTGTGTCTCATATAATCCTTCAATCATTTTTATGTATTTTATTCTTAATAATTAGAGTGTTGTGATAATTATGACCATTTCATTTTAGCATATGTATGATCGGATAATCTTTACCAGAGCCGTCTTTTTCTGATCTTCCTGCTTTTCTGAACCCTAATTTTTCGTAAAATCCGACGGCCTGGTAATTTTGTTCATTGACATCAACCTTTGTAATGCCTTTTGTTTCATCCATAAATTGAAATAAGCTCTTGCCATAGCCTTCTCCACGGTAATCATTGTGAACAAACAGCATTTCAAGACTTCCTTCCGATACCGATGAAAATCCGACAGGTTTCCCATTTTCAATAAGGAGAAATACTTCGAGATTGGGCAGATAATCTTTTGGGATGGCTTCTTTAAAATAAGTAAAATCTTCTTCGGCAAGAAAGTCATGTGTAGCTTTGACCGCAGATTCCCAGATTTCCATAATTCTTGGATAATCTTCTACGGTTGCCAGCCTGATTTGTTGTGACATAATTCTAAAAAATAATAGCTATAAATATTTAAATATTCAATGATGGTCTTCCTGATGCTATCGTATAAGCTTCTTTCATTACCTCGGAATAGGTTGGGTGGGCATAACTCATTGTAGCCATATCATTAGCTATTACTTCATATTCCAAGCCAACAACAGCCTGTGCAATCAGATCTGCTGCGCGGGCACCGATGATATGCACTCCTAAAAGTTCGCCGTATTTCGGATCGGAAAGAACCTTTACAAAACCTTCCGTTTCCATTCCCGCTCTGGCTCGGGCGTTCACCGCAAATGGAAATTTACCGATATTATATTCCACTCCTTGTTTCTTTAATTGCTCCTCCGTGGCACCTACAGAAGCCACTTCTGGCCAAGTGTACACGACTGAAGGGATCCGGTCGTAGTTGATATGAGGTTTCTGATCATTGATTCTTTCCACTACAAATACTGCTTCTTCCTCTGCTTTATGAGCCAGCATTGCGCCACCAATGACGTCTCCAATCGCATAAATGTTTGGGACCGTTGTCTGGAGCAATTCATTGACTTTCACCGTACCATTGTTATTCAATTCCACACTAGTGTTTTCCAAACCCAGACCGGTTACGTAAGGTTTTCTGCCGACAGCAACCAGAATATAGTCGGCGGTTAAATTTTGCTCTTCTCCTTGTTTATTTTTGAAAAAAACCTTAGCCGTGTTCCCATGATTTTCAGCTTTGTAGACAGCCTGCTGAAGTTTAATTTCCACATCCTCTTTGGTTAATATCTTCGTTAAAGCTTTTCCTAATTCACTATCCATCGTAGCAATAAGATTATCAGCATATTCTAAGATAGTCACTTTGGTTCCGATCCTGTTGAATATGGAAGCCATTTCCACACCGATTACGCCGCCGCCGATAATTACGATGCTATCGGGCTTTGTCTGCAATTCCAGCGCTTCGGTAGAAGTGATGATCCTCTTTTTGTCGATTGTAATGCCCGGAATTGTAGCGGGTTTCGATCCTGTAGCAATAATAAACTTATCTGAATTAATTACAGTTTCAGCCTGATCATCGTGTACAATTTTCAATGTTTCATTATTAACAAAAGAACCTGAACCGTGGAAAACTGTGATCTTATTTTTTCTCATCAGGAAATCCAGACCTTGTGTGTTCTTGGTCACTACCTCGCTTTTTCGTTTAAAAAGCTGTTCAACATTGAGCCGGAGATCCGAATATTCAATGCCATGTGCTCCGAAACTGCCGATTGCATCTGCATAATGATGCGTACTGTCCAACAATGCTTTGGTAGGAATGCAACCTACATTGGTACAAGTGCCACCCAAAGTATTATACTTTTCAATGATGGCTGTTTTATAACCTAATTGAGCGCTTCTGATGGCTGCTACATATCCGCCTGGACCTGAGCCTATAACGGTAATATCAAATGTTTTCATTTTATTGTTTAAATACTTTAATTGTTAAAAATAAACCGTTCGGTCTTTTTGTGGGTAAAAAAAATTATACTTTCAAATTCCTGATCAGTTTCTCTAAAAAGGACATCGCTATATTAAGCTCCGTCATATGATTGTTGACCTTTGCCTGCATAAACGCACCTTCGATCATTGAAATCATCACTACTGCAATTTCGGTCGGATCGGTATCTGCTTTTATTTCGTTTCTCTCGATACCACGTTTGATTTGATTTTCTATGGAAGTTTTCCAAAAATCAAGGGCTTTTTGTACATGTTTTTGGAGTGACGGGTGTGTATCATCAGCTTCAGTAGCAGTATTTAGAATAGGGCAGCCTGCCTGTAAATACGGATACCTGAAATAATTTTTGTAGGTATGGGGATAAACCAGCAATCTTTCAATTGAATTTTCACTTGCTAAAATACGTTCTTTCATATGCTGAGTTACCTTACCAAAATTGTAGTCAAATACACTTAATGCAATCTCATCCTTATTCTCAAAATTGCCATAGATGCAACCTTTCGAAAGGCCGGTCGCGCTCATTACATCATTTATCGATGTGCCAGCGAAGCCTTTCACATTAAAAACTGATGCTGTTTTTTCGATAATTAAACGTTTGGTATTTTCAGATTTAGTCGTTTTCATTAAGCAGAAATTTTAATATGGCATAAAAATATAAAAAAAAATAAAACGATCGGTCTTTTTTTGAAAAAATAATTAATGTGACTATTAGCTAAAGTTTACCATTTCTTATATCATTTTTCACAGTTCTGTCTTATCTAAAATGATAGCAGGCTGCTTTTCGCAATGCGCTGTACAGGAGACTGTAAGTAAAAGAAGCCACATAGTTACATGTGGGTTTCTTGTAAATTGTGACCAGGTAGCTTGTGCATGATGAGTTATTTTTCATTTTTGAAGGCAAAGATAGATATCACAGCCTCCAAAACAGCACATAAGCCAAAGACCTGGAAGCTTTCATTGATGCCGATATTTATGATGAGGCTTAAGATCAGGCTCCCCAATCCGTAACCCATGAACATCACAAATGCAAAAAGGCCAATAGCAACGCCCTTTCGCTCAGATAAGGTCGTGATTATTGCAGCGAAAAGGGGATGGGTCATGTCAAAGGCTAGCGACAGGGTAGCGACTAAAAGACAGGAGAGAGGCAATGGTAAGTGCATGGCCAGTAAAAGGGTGGAAAGTGCTCCAATTGTTATTCCTGTAGGAATGATTTTATTTCTGCCGTACCTGTCTGCCATCTTTCCTATCATTGGTCCCAAGAGCAGACCAGGAATCCCATATCCCAATAATGCTAATCCGACGCTTTTTTCGTCCAGGTGGTAATTGCTGAAAAAGTAATATCCGGTCCATGCAAATATTCCACTATGAAACATAGAATTGAGCAATACAAAACTGTATGTCCGTTGTCCTCTGGGCAACTTTAGGATGTTGTAGTACTCGGTAATCATATTTTTGAGCTTTGCTGCGGTTTGTTTTTTCTGAAGGAAACTTCTTCGGTTGAAAAGCAGTACGATAAGGATCAGCAGTCCCATTCCGGCAACTATCCAAAAAAGTGCCCGCCATCCGGCAAAGGCAGTCAGCAACGCACCTGTGCTAGATCCAAATGCTGTTCCTGCCGCCATGAATCCAAAAAACAAACCTAAGGCATGTCCCCTTTTCTCGTACGGAAAGCAGTCTCCGATCCAACCAATTGTCGTTGGTGCCACCCCCCCGGCAATCAGCCCTGTGAGCAGCCTTAGAAAGATCAGCTGATCAATACTTTCTGCCAGACCCGTAGAGGCAGTAATTAATATGAACCCCGACAATGAAAAAATTATGACCTTAAAGCGCCCATATCGATCTGAAAGAGGTGCGTAGATCAGGGTTGAAATCCCATAGCTCAGCAGGTATGCAGGTTCGATAAAACTGACGTGCCGCACCGATACCCGAAAGAGTCCTGAAAGATGGGGAAGTATCGGAGCCACCATGAATCCTTGAAAGAAAATAATGAATGTGCCCAAAGAAAGTATCGCTACTAATGTAAAGGAAGGGATCTCTAAGGATGTTGATGTAGCATTTTTGCTGATATTGTGATATGTGTTCATTGTATTGTCTGTTTGAGCGGGAAAACGTGTGTATAATTTATTAAGGCAATTTGGAACAGCTTTTCACCTGTTTAATCTTTCTAAAAGGCATTAAGTGTCAATCTACCACGGTAGCTGTCCATGGTTGCTCACAAACTGTCCTGTAGGACCGGATTTATCGAGCGTGGCATATTTCAGGATAAGTGCTGCTGCATCCGCTACATCTTCCGTACCTTTGAACCCATTGAATTCCGTGGCAGTGTATCCAGGATCTACAGCGTTAACCCTAAATGCGGAGTCCCTCAATTGGTAGGCAAGCATGACCGTAAATGCATTCAGTGCTGTTTTTGAAGGGCCATAACCAGCATCCTTAAATTCATAGAATTCCCAATCCTGATTATCGTGCAGTGTGAGAGAGGCCAGTTCGCTGGACACATTTACGATACGTGGATTTTTTGAATTTTTCAGAAGAGGCATCATTGCCTGTGTCAGACGGATTGCACCAAAAAGATTGGTGTCAAAAATATCCTTTATGATCTCAATATCTACCGTAACGGGCGGTTGTGGCTGCTGACCACGTATACCGGCATTGTTTATCAATGCATCTAAAGATGGACTGTTCTGCAGTATGTTCTGGTATGCATCGTTTAAACTCTGCGGATCCCTGATATCGAATGCAACCGGTATAATGTTGTCATGACCTGCGTTTCGTAGTTCTTCTGCGGCTTTTAGTCCATTTGCGTAGTTGCGGCTTCCAAGAAAAACTGTATAGCCAATCCTCGAAAACTGTTTTGCTGTTTCCAGTCCAATTCCCCTGTTTGCTCCACTGATAAGTACTGTTTTCATAATGATTCTATAATGTTAAAAGCAGCTGATTTTTTTATCTTTCAGCTAATGTGTTATATCCTCGATTGGCCACATTGAATATCCGGATCAAAATTATAAAAGTTATATTTGCAGTACAGGTACAGTTTAAGTTAAAATAAGCAATACAGATGAAAAGCTATAAGTTTGAGTTGTTCACCAATGAAATTGAGAAAAGTATTCGGGAAGGTGTTTTCAAACCCGGGCATAAGCTGCCGTCGGTCAGGGAAATTAAGGAAAAATATCAGCTCAGCTCCAGCACAGTCCAGATGGGCTATGAGCATTTAATACTTAATGGATCTGTGGAAAGTATTCCAAAATCCGGCTATTATGTTTGCAACAATAAACAGAATAAGTTTGAACCCTTACAAACCGGGCATAAGCTCGTGGTCAGAGATGCGACATTCAGCAATCATTTGGTACTTACAACTTCGCTTCGGTCGGGACGGAAAATTTCTGAATTTAACGTAGCTGCTCCCGGAGATCTTATCGTTCCACAAAAGTTATTGCTTCGGACTATGCAACAGGTAATCAGGGAGCATGGAGCGGGTTTATTACGCTATTATCCTGCCGGTGGATTGAGTTCATTAAAGGAAAATATTGTTGCGCGCGCAGTATCTTACCAAACAAGGTTAAACAGTGAGGAGCTGATTATCACTGATGGTGCTTTGCAGGCACTGTACATATCGCTCGCCGCAATTTGTGAGCCAGGAGATGTGATCGCCCTGGAAAGTCCCTGTGTTTTTTCCGTACTTGAAGTTGTCAGAGTGCTGAAACTTAGGGTTGTCGAGATTCCCGTCGATCCGTTTATTGGCTTTGATGTAGACTTTTTCAGGAAAGCCTGTGAAAAAAATAGGATAAAAGCAGTCGTCGTCACGCCGAATTTTCATAATCCTACCGGAACACTATTATGCACGGAGCAGAAAAGGATGCTGCTCAATATTGCTCAGAAGCACAATGTAGCTGTAGTGGAGAATGATATCTACGGAGATATTTATTTTCAGGGGCAGAGACCCTCTACGATCAAGAGTTTTGATGATAGCGGATTAGTGTTGACCTATTCATCCTACGCGAAAACACTGGCGCCCGGGATCAGGCTTGGGTGGCTGAGTTCGGGAAAATTTATGGAGCGTGCCGAACAGATAAAGTTTGCCCTTGGAAGTTCCGTTTCCCCCCTGTATCAGGAAACAGTCAGCCGGCTCATTCAGGGCAGCAGTTACGACCGTCATGTGCGATCATTTCGCATGCTATTGGCAAAAAACGCCCACTTTGCCATTAATCTGCTATCTACCCACTTTTCAGAAAATATTTGTATGGCAGCACCGCAAGGGGGCTATAATCTCTGGATCAGAATGCCCGAAAATACAGACATGAAATTTTTTTATGAGCAGTGTGAAAAGATCGGTGTTCGTTTTACACCGGGGTATACCTTTTCGTTTTCTTCAGCCTTTGACCAATATTTCAGGCTTGTTTTTGCCGATACGTTTTCCCCGAAACGTATAGAGGCTATCCGCTTACTCGGTCAGCGTTTAAGATAGATCCTGTACCGGTTTTATTTGAGAGAACTGTACTGTCCAGTACTGGCTGGCTTCAGTATTTTTGTGAAAAATATTGTGACTATGAGATGGATAATTTTAATTACGGCTGGAATCTTCGAGGTTCTTTTTGCTTTCTGTCTGGGTAAAGTCCGTCTTGTTGCCGGTGTCCATTTTTATTTGTGGATAGGAGCCTTTCTAATCTGTATGTCCTTAAGTTTATTGCTTTTGTTTGAGGCAATAAAGATATTTCCGTTAAGCACTGCTTATGCTGTATGGACAGGAATCGGAACAGCAGGTACTGTATTGCTTGGGGTATTTGTGTTTAAAGAACCTATTACTGCAAGCAAGATATTTTTTCTGCTGTTGCTGTTCGCATCCATCATAGGTTTAAAGCTTAATTAGCAGACCATAAATTTGTCTAAATTTTTAAAAATGAATATAATTTCAAAATTTGCTTTAGCAACAGATGAGTCTACAGATACTCTGTTGAATCTGATCATTCAATTGGCATCCGAAAAATTTGGTCCGAAACTGGAAACCCAGCAATTGAACGATTTTATCGAGAAATATTATAACCGGAAGTATTTTGTTAGTGAGATGAACAATATGTCCAACCAGTGGATTATGGTATATGTCGACAATCAGGCTGTGGGTTATGCGCGTGTTACATCTAGGGGGAAAGTTCCGCCAGCAATCGATAAAATGCGTGCGGTACGTATAGGTGATTTTTCAATCCTTGAAAAATTTAAAGATTCCCAGATCATAGAGTCTTTATATGATAAGTGCATTTCATTGTGCAGGTATGAGGATGCGATCTGGATCAACGAATACATTGATAATCCGTTCATCGAATTTTTTGAAAGCAAAGGCTTTATAAAGGAACCCGGAATGTATGAACTGGACGATATCGGTCTACCGTCAAGCTGTCTGATCTTTAAAAAATAGATCACATTAAAAAAGTGAGATGATTGAAGCAGTGATCTTTGATATGGATGGGGTGTTGATCGATTCGGAGCCATTCTGGCTAGCGGCAGAACGGGAAGTTTTTGGATCCCTTGGGATTATTGTTACTGAGGAGCATTCATCAATAACAAGCCGAATGACCACCAGAGAAGTTACCCAATACTGGTTTGAAATACAACCCTGGCTGGAGAGAAGTTTGGCTGATGTCGAACATCATGTTATCATGAGGGTTGCAGAGTTTGTTGATCTATATGGTGAAATAATGCCCGGGGTTGAACAGACTCTGAAATACTTTAAACAGGAAGGATATAAAATTGGTCTTGCGACAAATTCACCGGGAATTTTGGTGTCCAGAATTCTCAAAAAAATAGGAATTGAGGGCTATTTTAGCAGTATTCTCACAGCAGATTCTGTTGATATAGGAAAACCTGATCCCGAGATATACCTCAAGTCCGCGTCGTCCCTTTCTGTAAGCCCTTCCAAATGCCTAGTGTTTGAAGATTCCCAGGGAGGAGTTATGGCCGCTATAAATGCGGGAATGGCAGTGATCGCTGTTTCGGGGAAATACTCAGATACTCATAACAATTTTGATCAGGCCGATAGGTGGATAAGTAATCTACTTGATTTTTGTCCAGAATATATCGAGATTATAAATAGAAGATTCAGTTAACTAAAATGTAGCGGTGTCCGTCTATTGAGATGATCCGCTGTGCTAGGATCCCATTAAAACTGGGTGAGGGAGAAATTAGATGTGCCTTTGTTCCGATAAGACAAGCTGCTGCAGCGGCAGATCCAGGTATAGTTTTATACGCAATCAGAAATGCCTGCAATCTTGAACGAGCTTCTCTGGTTTCGATCTTGCCACCCGGTAACTCCCATTTCAATTGAAATTTCATAGAAGCCGACCGTTGGCAGATCAGTATTTTTTTGGCGTGTTCTATAATCGCATAGGTTTTTTGCAGCATAGTGGTTCAAAGTTAATGATTATCTTGTTTGAAGCAACTGGTCGTAAAGAATTGACCCTTGTTAACTCTATCTATGTAATTAGCGGTTTTTATGTAAGTTTGGACATACCATATTGTGATGACAGCATATAAGGAGCATATCGAAATTTTTAAAGAAACTTACGGTACCCGTTTTGAAGCCTGGCGAGTGCTTATTGCTGTGAACATTTCTTAATTTGATTACTAAAACTTCTCAAGGCAGAGCAAGACAACTGTCATTATTCCTGCTATGGCGTCCAAGATGTGTTTGTCAATATATTTTTCAGTAATTTTCACTAGGTTCACGGTTATATATATAATTGAACATATTGCCAAGTACAACGGGATAGCTATAATGAAGCAACCGATGTACCATATTGTAACTATAATGACAGACCATGAGAGCTGTATCCAGAGCAGTGCATAAGGGAGTATTTTAAAAAATGGTATCTGATTGACAAAATTAGCATAGATATTACCTCCAGGGTAATATAGAATTAACGGTAGAAATACGAGCCCTAGAAACGAAATGTTGAAAAAATGTTCCTTGACAGATTTTCTGTGGTTTCGGATCCATTTTATGGAAAAAACTAATCCAAAATTTAAGAAGAATAACGTGTATAAAAATAGTTTGATGCTGTATGACCAATCTATTGGTATAAAACTTATTAGCCCTATCACAATGAAAATGTATACCAAATATCTTGAGGCAATTTTCATTAATGAATCTTGGAGCTCTGACATCGTATGTTCCTTATATTCACTTAGGTTTTTGTTTATTTTTAGATAAAAGTTGTCGATTTTACTTTTAAACAGTTCATTTTTAATGACTCCTCTGGTAAAAATGTAACAGGCTAATACTACACTAAGTATTGATGTAAGCATATTTATTTATAGTTTCTGATAAATCATTTTACGGTTTCTTCTTGTCCTCGCAAAGAATAATGATTCCTTAAACAAAATATTAAATATTTCTTTTTGGGAGTAACAGATGCTGTAAATACTACACAAAAGAGTCTTTTAAGTTGCCAAACAATACAATCTTAAATAATGTGAACATTTAAGGCAAATTAAATGGTTAATAATACCGCCGGGGTGCAATCTATAAAAAGTGACGTTTTGATCAACATTTTCGATAAAATGAACAATAGCTGTTTCAGATAACCTGCTTATCTTTATAGATAGAAAACCACGCGTTGGTTTCAAGGCTAGTAGAATCGACCAAGTAGCCAAATTGCTTCCCTCTGCCGGTTAGAGGGAAGCTCTTTTTGTTTTAGGGCTTTTATGTACGCAGATAGCGGCTATTATTTAATTGATGTAGCGTAAGCGATATACTCGTTGACAATAGGCAGGTCAGCTTCTGCCCAGTCATAGTCAAGCAGTTGATCTATCGCTACCCATATTGCCTGGGTATGCTCCAGCGCTTTTACTTCGCCAGACTGTAGGCTGCATACAAAAGGGTAGAGCTGCAGCGAAAAGTCAGCATAGTGATGCTCTATCATCGTGAGCGCTTTGCGTATGGTGATATCAATGTTGATCTCCTCTCTGATCTCTCTGCGTAGGCAGTCTTCTTTAGATTCTCCGGTTTCGATCTTTCCTCCCGGAAATTCCCATTTCAATGGAAGTTTCATCGAAGCCGATCGTTGGCAGATCAGTATTTTATTGGTGTGTTCTATTATCGCGCAGGTTACTTGTAGCATATGGGGTTAAAGGTAATGATTATCCAACAATAGAATCGCTTATAATAGATTAAATACAGGTTTTCCGAAGAATACGGTCTGCTGTATTAACTATGGATTTTCAGAACGTAGCTATCACAAATCATAAAGGGCAAGATCCTTTATCGAAAGAATTTTCTAGTTTCTATTGTTAATTACATCTACATAATTAGCCGTTTTTATTTAAGTTTGGATAGACCAAATTGTGATGACTGAATTCAAAGAACATATCGAAATTATTAGAGAAACTTGGGGCACGCGATTCGAAGTCTGGCGGGTACTCATCGATCCCAAGGAAAAGCTGTATCCCGTTTATTGGAGATGGGATGAGGGGAAGTTTGCCGATAGAGACTTGGCTGTACAAAATATGAAACGCCGTTATCCAGCTTTAGAAATCAGGTTCTGCCGATCCTGACCGCTTGATTTTATAGAAATGATTTTCTATTTTGTCTACCTATGAACGAGGATCTGCAAACTTATGTCCATGCTTTTACCCATTTAAAAAGAGGAGGTACCAGATATGGACTGGCACCACATAAGCCGATCTTGCTTTTGACCTTGGTCGAACTGATCGACAAAGGTATCGTATTGAACAATCGCTTCGAAGTGAATGTAGATCTTGTTGGATTGTTTCAGGAAAACTGGCGCTTGCTGGTGCGTACGGCCCATCAGTCTGACTTTACGCAGCCCTTCTATTATTTGCAGTCTGACAAAGCGGCAGGGCAGGGCTTCTGGTGTTTATACCCAAATCCCGGATTTCAGATCAATGCCCATATCAAAAGTGTAAAGACCCTTTCAGAGGTTGTTGCCTATGGATCTTTCGACGATAAGCTGGCTGTTTTGCTCAGCGATCCATTAAGTCGGGCTACAGTTCGGGATCAGTTGCTTTCTACTTACTTCGCCGAGGAGCGGCTTGCATACTATCGGCATAAGCAACTCAATGATGGTTTTTATCACGAAGTGCAATCATTAGTGCTGAATGAGCCCGGGGTACAGTATAAACATATTTCCATTCAGACCGAGGAAGATGTGTTTGTCAGATCCGGATTGTTCAAACGTTATATCCCACAGTTATATCAGGACACATGTGCCATGACAGGCATGCGGATGCGGTCTACTTTTAAATACAACTTTATCGATGCTTGTCACATTGTGCCATTCGCAGTTACACATGATGACAAGGTGACCAATGGAATAGCGCTGTGTCCAAATCTGCACCGCGCATTTGATAGGGGACTGGTGAGTGTAGATGAAGATTATCGGATTATGGTTTCAGATCATATTGATGAGCTGGTCGATCATCCCTACAGTCTATCAAAATTAAATGGCCGGTCTATTTTGCTTCCTCAGGCACAACGTTATTATCCATCGCAGGAAAACCTAGCTTGGCATCGGGAAAATGTTTTTAAGGGATGATTTAATTATTTCTAGAGTTTTCTGGGGGAAACGTCAAGATCATCTTTTCATTTTTTTTGAAAAATCTATATTACGCTCTTTTAAGCCTAAATAATATTCCGGACACTATTGCTGATAGCGAGTAATATATGGCTAGTTTCTCTAGCGTGCTAGGATCATACAATAAAGTTGTCAAAGTGATTCCAGTGACCGTTATTAATATGAGAATAAATTTAATCCACATTATATCGATTTTCATATTGCTAAGCATATAAAATGCTAAAAAATAGACTATCAATGTAGGGATAGAGTAAATAATGCTAAAGATCAAATAGATTAAAAACCAGACTAATGATTTGCTGATTTCTGATGGAGATAGCGATTCAAATCCATAAACTAATGCCGAAATCGTAGACCCCAGTAATAGGGTACAGCTCCAATGCTTAAATATATACGACCAGTTCATCTAATAGTAATCCGTTTTCACATCCGATAAAAATAAAGACTAGGAAACTCAAATCTAAATCTTATTAAATACTTTTTTATTAACCGTTAACAATACTTGTATGGATACTTTTAAATAGGCCAGGAGAGGGACTTTTGTCTCATGTAGCAGCACCACTAAATGCCAAATTAAGTAATTATTATGGTTTATGGAAGAACAGAACTTTCCAAACTTGACATTAGCTAAATTTGATTTCCGTTGGCATTTAGGTGCGATTCATAATAATAGATAATTTCTTGAAGTGCTTTTTGGAGATTTTTCCATTGACAATGTGTATCTGCGAGATCAAGTAATTCTAATAGTGAAGCGGCTGATTCTTTCCGCTATGCATCCCCATCAGAAAAACCTGTGGTTTTAGCTAATATAACCTCTTTGGTAAGCGGTATGCCGAAATGGATGTGCAATTCTTGTGCGAACTCATTGATGTTGGTTTGATTTTGGGTTGGCCAGTCATTCATGGCAGTTGCAAACAACAAACCCATCTTTTTTAATGGGTGATCATTTGGATCTTTATTGATTAGATCAACGAGTTGCTGTATATTTTCAATATTTATTTCGTTTATCATGGTTTTAAGTCAAGACATTATTTCCGTTATAAAACTGAAATGAATTTTCATATGAGCGGCCAGTCAGATAGTTCTTAATTAAGTTTGGATAGTTCTCCCAAGTTGTTGCCGCGAACTATAGGTATAATAACTACAGTACGGAGGTTCCTCAAAACTTACAAATAATTATTTCCATAGTCTTCTCGTCTCCAAAAACAGTTCTATCTGATTCAGAACTTTAGGGAGGTTCTTGAGAATATCCTGTGTCCAGAACCTGAATACCACATAGTCCATATCACGTAGGGCTTTATTCACACGCATATCCTTTTGCATGTTGCGTTCGATCTTGGGAATCCAGAATAGGCGGTTGGACTTAATACGTTCTTTATTTTTCTTCCAATCGAATCCATGCCAGAATTCACCATCCACAAATATCGCTAATTTGTATTTTTTGATTACGATGTCGGGAGTTCCCGGAAGCGATTTGTCGTGCAGGCGGAATCGGATATTCTTCGACCAGAGCGTCTTTCGAAGGATGAGTTCAGGTTTGGAATTACGACTTCTGATTTTAGACATATTATAGCTTCGCTTTGAGGTCGTATAAAACCCAGCAGCTTCTTCAAAGCGTGGCACATGTATCCTATCATTTTCATCATCGTAGTTTGCCATTATTCAAATTTAAGGATAATGATAGATATTATTTTACTTTTAACAAGATATCATTATAAGCCCCTGTTTAGCAATCTATAATAACATATGGTACTTCCAGCAAATTAGCCAAAGATAATGCCTTTGCCCGACAGCGATTATTATGAATTTATGCGTCTTTTACTTTATGATAATCCTTTTTTATCCATGGAAATTTTTTATTTCTCGTTGTTGATTTTCTTAATAAAAAAAATCTATTTGAATTTTAATTTGAGTTAAATGATAACAAAAATGTGGTGAAAGTTCACTTATATCCGATTGACTTATAGTCTAAAATTACCGAGTTTGCAATATGGATATTAAAGAGAAGATTGGTAAACATCTTAAAATACTAAGAACCAATAAAGGGTTGACACAGGAGAAGTTATCCTATGAGTCTGAGGTGGATAAGACTTATATCAGTGAGGTTGAAAATGGCAAAAGAAATATTTCTGTAGTCAATCTCGAAAAATTGATTACTACAATGGAGAGTACTGTAAAAGAATTTTTTAACCACAAAGATTTTGAATAATGCCAATTCCAATAATAGATTTATTTGCAGGGCCTGGTGGGCTTGGAGAAGGCTTTTCATCCATCACAGATAACGAAGGAAATCGTATATTCCAAATTAAGTTGTCTATTGAGAAAGATCCTTATGCCCATCAGACACTACGATTGCGTAGCTTTTTTAGACAATTTCCAGAAGGCCAAGCTCCTGAAGATTATTATGAATTCGTAAGAGGGGAGATTGACATCAATGAGCTTTATAGAAGATACCCAGAGCAATTTACACAAGCAGATGAAGAAGCATGGTGTGCAACATTGGGTACAGCCGAAGAAGGGGACCCCTATGCTACCACAAACGAAGAAATTGACAGACGAATCGTTGGAGCGTTAAATGGACGTACCGATTGGGTACTTATTGGGGGGCCTCCCTGCCAGGCCTATTCCTTGGTTGGAAGATCACGTAGGCAAGAGACTGTACTTGATGAAGACCAAGATAAAAGGGTAGGGTTGTATAAAGAGTATCTTCGGATCATAGCAGAGCATAGTCCATCGGTATTTGTAATGGAAAATGTCAAAGGCCTACTCTCTGCTAGAACGACAAACAATGAAAGTATTTTCTCTAAGATTCTTAACGATCTAAGAGATCCCACTGTTCCATTTGTGGAAGTACTTGATGAAAATAGAGTGCGTTACCGTGTGTATTCTTTATCTACATTGCCCAGACAAAGAGATTTGCTCAATGGGGAACCTGTGTTTAATCCTCAAGATTTTTTGATTAAGTCAGAGAACTATGGTATTCCCCAAAAGAGGCATCGTGTCATTTTATTAGGGATACGTAGTGATATAAATATTGCACCTGATGTGCTTGTTAATCGGGAACCAATAACATTAAGGGATGTTATTGGTGGGTTACCTAAATTAAGAAGCGGCATTACCAGGTCATTTGAATCCGCCGAATGGATTGTAGATGATGAGGGTAAACGCAAAAAGAAAAGAAAATACGCAAAAGTAGCTGATACGTTTGAGACTTGGTCTGACTCCATTTTAGCGTTTGATAGTAACTTGAATGGGAATTTAGTAAGCCGAGCTTTAAGAACGAGGTTTGCCCACTCCTTAGGTAAAGAATTCGTTAATTCTAACACCTATGATTTAGATAGGGAATCACCAGTACACGATTGGTTTTTTGATCCAAATTTAAGAGGTATTTCACATCACGTATCTCGAAGCCATTTGTTACAGGATATTTACCGTTATTACTTTGCTGCAAAATTTACACAGGAAAAAGGAACATTTCCAAAAATGCATGATTATGCTGCTGCAGGCAATGACTTATTGCCAGATCACGAGAATGCAACCTCAGGAAAGTTTAATGATCGGTTTAGAGTCCAGCAACCTGAAGATGCTGCGACTACAGTTACCAGCCATATATCCAAGGATGGGCATTATTTTATTCACTATGACCCATTTCAGGCTCGCAGCCTGACGGTACGGGAAGCAGCACGCATACAGACATTCCCAGATAATTATTATTTCTATGGTGGAAGGACGCAACAATATCATCAAGTTGGAAACGCAGTACCACCATATTTGGCTTTTCAGATTGGCGGGATAGTTAAAACTATTTTAATTAATTAGTAACATGAAGGAGCTGCTTTGTTATTTTAATCAGAAAAGATACCTAGAGTTGGGGGATAAGCAGTTTAGTCCAATAATGAAGACTAGTATTGGAATTACATTGGACTATTGTGATAATACTCAATCTCAAAAAACTGTAAATCCTCCACTTTTTTTATGTTTTCCTGAAAAGAAAGAAGTCTCTTTATGGTTATCGCTAGCGATTTTGAGAAACTATTTTGTCTATGATTATGTTGAAAATGCCACTAAATCAATTGATTTTAAAGCAGGTCAAAAAGTCTGTATTTATGGATGTGTAGCAAAAGTGATAACTGCTAATGATCAGAAAGTTGATTTGATGTTCAAAGGTGGAGAGCAGGTGTCCATTAATAGGGTACATTGGTCTAATATAAGTGTAGCTGATCCTAAGAGAGTCTTAAATATATTTAAGAATTATATAGAGAGAAAAAGAGAATACAGAACAGATCGAAATTCAATATCTAAAATACTAGAGCCTAAAGAATCTGTTGTTATAAATCAAGATAATCTTGATTCAAAAGTACTTTTGGTTTCGGGACGTGGGAATGTACATCACTTTAAAGGGGTATTAGGTCAGATACGCATACATGATGAGCCCTTGTCAAAGATTTTTTCTGTTGACAATAATATTATTATTACTGCCGATTTAAAGTCATATAGTCAGGTTTTTAACTCTAATTATCATGAACGTCTAGTTAAGTTTAAGAATTTACTATATAAGCTTATTGGAGTAATGCAACAAGAGGAACTTAAGCAAATTGTTTCGGTCTTCTACGAGGGTCTTGACACGGAGCTGAATGTGACTTTTGAGTTTGATAATGCATTTAGAGATTTTGTAAATAATTATTTAGACGTTATCCCTAAACTTCAGTTTGTTTATAACGAATATCCTGGACTTAAGGAAGCTATACCGTCTAAACTAAGAGCTGTTGTAATTAATGACATTCGTCAAGTTGAGGAATATGAAAATACAATCAAGGCCTTTCTAGATCAAAAGGTACCTGTTATAATAATTTCAGATCGAAATATTGCTATCTCTAAAGATATTGATTTTTACAATTGTCTGTTTAGTGAAAATCCACATTATTACAGATTAAACTGGAATAGAAGAAAAATTAACGCATTGGTAGAGTATGAAACAGAAGTTTCATATATTGATTTGAAACTTTGGCAACAATGTAAACGTTATGCTCAGCAGGTTATAAAGCTAGATGTTTATCCCCCTCATGAACTAGATGAGTTATTGCCTCTAATGGTTGGCTGGATTAAAGAATTGGATGATTTTGAAATTTTCCAAAAGAGCTTCTATAATTTTTTATATCCAGGACTATTTTGCTTGAAAAATTCCCACAAGTCTAATTTCATGATTAATAGTTTGGTTAACAATTTTAAAGCCGCATTCGAATCAGTAGAACAGCTAATAAAAAGAAAAGAAATTATAGATGGTTTTAAAAAAATTATTTCACTCGTTGAGAATTTTGATGTTAATACGAAGTCGTATTCAGATTCAAAGAATGTGTTTTCAATGGAGACAGTATTAAACGGTGGAAATAAATTGAAAATACCACTTGATACTTTAAGTGTTAATACACCTACTTCCGATACTAGAGAGATAACATTTACAGGGTACCCTTATAACGAATATTTAGGCCGTTATCTAATTGATTCAGTAAGTGTTTTATTTGTTCCTAAGGTTGTTGTTAAATGTTGGCCAGAGGAAGCAAATTTAACTTACCGATATTTAAAAAGGAGAATTAAAGGGGGATATTTTCTTGACAACTTAGGAGATATTAGCCGTTTGAATGACCATTATTTGTTAAAAACCGAAGAAAACATTGAGGAAGAAATTGATTCCTATTTAAATATTAATAAGCTTAGTTCCCACCAAGAAATAGATGAAGAGCCATTAGACTATTTACATACATTTAAGTATAGGGGATATCAAGTTGGTAAAGAAGAACAGTACTTGTTTACTACAGCCTGCAACATTGTAAATTTTGAGGATGGTTTTTTTATGTTTTTACCAGTGGGTAGTACTGTTTTAGGTCAATCAGAAGATAATAAAGGGCAGTTACGGGTTGCTAAACTCAAGATAGATGATTTAAATATAGGTGATAGAGTTTTTACTTTTATCGCCAATAGAGGTGTTTATAGAAGACTATCAAAGTCAAATAAAGAACTCGAAAAGCATTTTGACAAATTAGAACTTTGGAGAAAAATCCTAAATAGTCTATACCTAGAGTGTGATGAAGATTTGAAAATCTTAGAAAGTAGACTAAAGGCAGTCAAGAAAGAGAACAACTTTAAACAAGGAAATCCTGTTAAGAGTAGTATTCAACGTTGGTTATTTGATGAAGAAATGCTTTCTCCAGAAATTGATAACCTTCGTATTATTCTGAAAGCTGCAGATATCAGTAACTTAGAAGTCGTTTTAGAGGAGATTAACTTTGCATACAAGTCAGTTGCATCATTTACTATAAGCTTAAGTTCCGAAATCAGAAAAAGCATAACTCATAAGCTTTCAAATCATAACTCAGATTCTAATGTCTTTATTTTTGATATAGATAGGGTGACATTTCAAGTAGATGCCAAGCAAATAACTTCTATTGATAATAATAAAATTGAAGTCGATTATAGTAATACAAGGAGGTTTTTATGTTAATACCAGATGCTATTGGTCATTTTGACTCCAATGGGGAAAGATTGCTTTATTTTAGATTCAAAAATGATAAATCGACGGATGAAATGTACATATTACACTCTTTGTTTACAAATTATCATTTTAAAAATATTTCTGGCGAGTTAGATTTTCTTGTTATAGCCCCCAATGAAGGCTTGTTTGCAATTGAAGTTAAACATGGAGGTGTTTCAAGAAAAGATGGTACTTGGAGCTTTGAGAATAGAAAGGGAGAGGTTACTAAAAAGACTAAAAGTCCATTCGCTCAAGTTGACGGAACAATGAATTCTATAAGAAATTATGTGCTAAATAAGGTAAGGAGTGATAATAAACGTTTTGAAAAGCTGTCTAAAATCCTTTGGGGTACCGGTATTGCATTTACTAGCATGGAAGAATTCATTGATTTTGGCCCAGAAGGATATTCTTGGCAAATTTTAACAAAGCAAGGATTGAAAATGCCAATTGGGAATTATATTTTAAACTTAAGTAAAGGCTGGCATTATCAGAATAAAGCTAAATATTGGTATGATGTAGAACAATCTCGACCAACAAAAGAAGATTGTGATTTAATATTACAAATATTAAGAGGTGATTTTGATATAAATTATAGGGATATAAATATAATTAATGAGAATGAATATTTAATAGAGAGTTATACTAGAGAGCAGTTTTCTTTACTTGATTTTGTGAATTATAATCAGAGGTGTTTAATAGAAGGAGCAGCTGGAACAGGCAAGACACTTATGGCTTTAGAAATAGCCCAAAGAAAACTAAAAGATAATTGTCGGGTAGGTCTGTTCTGCTACAATAAACAATTAGGAGCAAAACTAAAGCACTCAACAGATTTGATTTCAGGTTATAATACAAAAGGTTCTTACACAGGAACTTTACATAGTTATCTTTCTTCCAAGACAAGTTCGGTGGTTCCTGAGTCGAATTTGGAATTACAAAAGTATTTTAATGAAGACTTGCCGTTTGAATTTTTAGATCAAAATGAATGTTTCGATGAAAATGAAAAATTTGATGTTTTAATAATCGACGAAGCGCAAGATTTGATAAACCCATATTATCTTGAAGTATTCGATATGGTGCTTAAAGGGGGTATTGAAAATGGGCAATGGATATTGTTTGGTGATTTTTCAAATCAAGCAATTTATTTAAATCAACCAGTTGATATTATTGACTTGCTGAACTCGAAATCCACCTTTGTTCAATTTCCTCCCTTAAAAGTGAATTGCCGTAATACGAAAAGAATTGCTTCACAAAACACTTTACTTACTGGAGTGGAAATGGCAGAGTTTAGGTCTGGAGGATTTGATGGAGAGTCTGTTGCGACTAGGTTTCCAGCAGTAAGTTTACAAAAGAGTACAATTGAAGAAATCATTGCTGAGTTGATGTCGAGGGAAATTCCACTCGAAAAGATAGTGCTTTTATCGCCAAAGCTTTTTAATAAGTCGGTATTAACAGATTCAGCTTTAGTTTGTAGTTGGAAAAAACAAGGACTTAAAGTTTCGACAATACATAGTTTTAAAGGATTAGAAAGTACAATAGTAGTTTTGTATGATTTTGATGAGATAAGTTCCATAAACGCGCAAAGGTTGTTTTATACTGGTATTTCTAGAGCTAAACAAGAATTATATATCGTCTTAAACAAAAAGCTTGAGCAAGATTACTATAAGTTGGTAAGTTTAAATTATCTAAAATTGAATTAACATGAATATTAGAGATGAGATTTTATCTGCAGTAGAGAAAGAAATTGTTGGACCATTAAATAATCCCAATTATCTCGACGAAGAATCTGGTGAGGAAATATTATTAGCTACTGTTCATGGTTCACCAAAATCAAGATATGGCGCTGGTATGCTTTATCCACAACAGTCAATAAATATCGGAGAACTCGATCCTGAAGAAGATCGAGAAGAAAAAGACGAACTGGATGAGTTAGTGATCAAAGAGATTATAGGTAATAGGGCGGAATCAACTATGGGGGACAGTGCAATTGATGAAGAACCTGTTGGGTTAGCCAATCAATATTTTCCTTCAGCCATGGGATTTACAGTACGTTTTAACACTAATTGTAAAAATGATCGTGTTATGCTTTATATTACTTCGGCATTCTATGAGAAGGGTAATTCAAAAAAAGAAAAAAGGAAACGAAATGAAGATGGAAGTATTTCCGTTGTTACTAACAAAGACGGTTTTACCAGTAATTCTGAATATTGGATAAGACGTCCAATAAATAGTGAACCCATTGAGTTTTCAATTAAATCGATGATATCGGATGGAAATAAAAGCAGAGAGTTTGTAATAAAAAGCACAATTAAAAATAAATCTTGGCTAAGCTTGAAAGTATTCGATAGGTCCACAGAGAATGATAAGCAAGAAGGATTTTGTACCTATACTTTTGTTTTGATCAATAATTTAGAAAGACAAACCGATGATTCAATAAATTCTAATAATATTCTTTATCAAAATAAGTTGGTTCTCACCACTGAAAATAATCAATTGATCGCTCCGTATAAAGAGAGAAAATCAATTTCTGATACCGATGAAGAAGCAGAGTTGAATTTACTATATAGGAAAAAAAGAGTTTTCTCAATCGGTCATGGAGCTTCAGTAGTTTGGGATACCATGCTATGCCCTGAAACAGATTGTGAAGTAGTAAATAAAATTAGTACAAGTATTATTCCTGTTTATGATTTACCCCAAGTAGCTCCTACTGCACATGTGCATTTAAGTATGTTAGCATTGTCAGATTTAGGCAATTGGGATGAATCTAAGAAAGGGTTATTAGTCTTACAGAATGAATATCAAAAATGGATTAACCAGATTGAATTAGAGGCGGAAGGACTAGGTAGATTTAAGGATATAGCGCGGTCAAATGTAAAGAAATGTCAAAGCTCACTGGATCGAATTAAAAAGGGGATACAAACTCTACTCGAATCTGATATTAACTCTGAAGTTGTATTATGTTTTAGATGGATGAATAGGGCAATGCTTTGGCAACAACAAAGATCAAAAACCAGAATCCGGAAATGGATTAGAGCTGAAAAAGAAGGCCATGCACACTTAAAATTAGAAGGCATTGATGGAGTCCCAAAAGACCACATCTTTCAGGATTTGGAGACATTTCATAATAAGAGTGAATTCAATGGAAGGTGGAGACCTTTTCAACTTGCATTTGTATTAATGAATATTGAATCAATGACGAATCCCGAATCAAAAGAGCGAGGTATTGTTGATTTGATATGGTTCCCAACAGGAGGTGGTAAGACAGAGGCTTATCTAGGGCTAACCGCTTTTAGTATTTTTAATAGGAGAATTAAAATAAAGGAAGATTTTAATGAAGACTTATATGGTGGTACAGCCGTTTTAATGCGTTATACTTTACGTTTGCTAACGACCCAACAATATGAAAGAGCTTCATCCTTAGTATGTGCATGTGATCTAATAAGAAAAGAGAACTTATTAGATCTTGGATCTGAGTCCATCTCTATTGGACTTTGGGTAGGTGGGGATACATCTCCCAACAAGATAGACCAAGCAAGGTCTCAGTTAAAGAATTTGCAGAAGGAAACGAAAGCTGATTATAATTTTGTTGTCATGAAATGTCCTTGCTGTGGTTCCCAAATAGGTAAAGTTGATGAACCTGTAAAGAACGGAGAAAAAATAAAAGGTTTGTATGCTGATGATGGGAGTAATGGTAAAGTAGGTTTTAAATGTGAAAACAAATATTGCGAATATTTTGACGAACCACTTCCTTTACAAGTGGTGGATGATTTAATTTACGAAAAGCCACCTACACTTTTGCTGGGAACAGTCGATAAATTTGCAATGATACCATGGCGGAAAGAAGCAGGTAGTTTATTTGGATTTAGAAATGGAGACAAAGGATGGACTAGAATTATACCTCCGGAATTGATTATCCAAGATGAGCTTCATTTAATTGCCGGGCCGCTTGGAACCATGGTTGGGTTGTATGAAGTTATGGTTCAGACACTTTGCAATAACTATAAGATGGAAGCTCCGCCATTTATTACCATCAACAATATTGATTTTGTATCACCGAAGATAGTAGCTTCTTCAGCGACTATTAGTCGTTCTTATGAACAAGTTCAAAGTTTGTATGGTATTTCTTCCAGAGCACAGCTAAATATTTTTCCTGCTCAAGGACTATCATTTGGAGATACATGGTTTTCTGAAGAGAAGTCCTTATTTGAAAAGGATTCTAATGGTCTACAAAAGTATCCTGGCAGAAGGTATGTTGGAATATTAGCCAGTGGATTTCCTTCTATGCAAACGGCAGTAGTAAGGTCGTATGCGGCTGTTTTACAAATTGTTAAAGAGCTATCGGATAGTGGCGATATAAAAGAAGGGGAAATTGATTATTACTGGACCCTTTTAGGTTATTTTAATAGTATTCGAGAGTTAGGAGGTGCTTCTTCACTTGTTTACGGAGATATTAGAGAGCGGTTAGGACAGCTTCAAAGTCGAGATTTAAAACGACATCAAGAGAAAAGGTACATTAATCGGATAGAAGAATTAACAAGTAGAATCAGCTCGTCTGAAATTCCCTCCACTTTAAAAAAATTAGAAACTTCATTTGTTCGAGATAAAATTCAAGCCTTAGATATCTGTTTAGCAACTAATATGGTTGCAACTGGAGTAGATATTTCGCGGTTGGGATTAATGTTTATCCATGGTCAGCCAAAAACCACAGCAGAATATATTCAAGCAAGTTCAAGAGTTGGTAGAGATATACGAACGGGACCTGGAATTATTTTTACATTGTATAGTCCTTCCAAACCAAGAGATAAGTCGCAATATGAACAATTTCAAGGTTATCATAGCCGAATCTACTCAAATGTAGAACCAACATCAGTTACTCCATTTTCAGTAAATGCAAGAGAAAGAGGTTTACATGCAATTTTAATTGGAATGATGAGATATTTTTCTAGTGGAGAAATAAAAAACTTACCAATTATCAATAAAGAATTTGAAGATTTGATTGCAATAGTTTCTAACATTATTAAGAAAAGATGCGAAATTGTTGATAAGAATGAATTAAATAATACGGAACGTCTAATCGATAGTAGAATTGAATTTTGGAGAAAAGGATTTCAATCCTATGGTGACGGTGCGAATTATGGAATTTTAAATAACGATGAGTTTTATCCTCTTATGTATGCCAGTAGTGCAGAAGTGAAGGAAGAAATAATTCTAAATAATCGATCATTAGCAACACCGACTTCAATGAGGGGAGTTGATACGGAGTCAGTTTTGAGTATATATTCAAATAGTAATCAGGATGGCAAATAAAAGCATAAGAAGTAGTCAGATACTTTCTCCTTTTGGAATCGGACAAATAGTTAACTTTCCTCAAGAGGTCTCATTAATGGTTTGTGGTTTGAACCAATGGGATGAGGTCATAGAACAGAGAAAAATTCAAGCAGGACAAGATAGTATAGATGAAATTAGTTTAAGGATCGTTGAACCTCGTTTGCAAAAGCTTCTGGGAGTTGACTATTTTGTAAAACCCTTTGTCTATAGTACGTCGGGCTCAAAAAATAAAAAGTTAACAATTCCTGCTGTTAGGTTCCCTAGTTGGCATCATTGTATTAACACGAAATGTGGTGCAATGCGTGAGGTTGAGTTGACACTTGCAGATGAAAAAGTGGAGTGTGTAGCATGTTCTGTTAATGGTAAACCAAAATTTAAAATGATACCTGTCCGATTCATTGCAGCATGTCCCGATGGTCATATTCAAGATGTGCCATTTAAGGAGTGGGTCCATGATGGATTTATTCCTAAAGATAACAAAGATCATAATTTATCCTATCACCCCCTTTCTGGCGCTGGCGATCTTGGTAGTATTCTTATAAAATGTTCCTGTGGTAAAAGCAGGACACTTGCTGGATTGATGAATATTAGAAAAAATGAAGATGTTGTTTTTGATAGTGCGTTGGCTCGAATTGGGGTGAGAGAAGATGAATATGGTTATTCCGAAGAAGTGGTAGACCATCGTAATCCAACAGGTCAATATTGTAAAGGGCATCGGCCTTGGCTCGGGATTAATGGAATAAATGGAGTAAAAGCTTGTGATAAACATCTTCAAGTTTTAATCCGAGGAGGTTCAAATGTTCACTATGCTGATATTGTATCAGCACTTTACCTTCCTGAAGCTTCTAAAGACTCTCATGAGTTAGTTGTGAGCTTTTTTGAAAAACATGGTGGTAAGCCAACTTTGAAGAAATTATACGAGCTTGATCAAGGTCAGATGCTTAAGAATATGTTTGTAAAAGAATCAGTCTCTTTAATTGAGAATGTGATTGCTGACTTGGCTAATGATACAGATAATATAGAGAAAACTCCTGAATCAGTTAGTGAACTACGTATCGAAGAGTATAATTATATTCTAAATGGAAGGGACTCAGAAAACTCTGCTTTTAAGGCAGTTTTAAAAACATTCGAGAATTACTTGGAATCCGATTTTTTAAAAGAATACTTTGAGTGTGTTGTTTTGATAGAGAAATTGAAAGAAACGAGAGTTTTCAGAAGCTTTTCACGTATCAATCCAGGAAATACACTTGCGATGAGTAATCTTTCAAGTAAAGAAATTAAGTGGCTTCCTGCAATAGAAGTGTATGGCGAAGGTATATTCCTTAAATTTAGAGATGATAAGATCGATCAATGGTTAAATTCCTCTGGTTCTTTCTTTAACGAAGTAATCAATAGATATAATAGTGCACTATTAAAGCGTCGGCCAGACGCTGAACAGAGAGAGCTTAATCCTGTTTTCATTCTCCTGCATACCTTTGCGCATTTACTTATTAAGCGACTTTGTTTCTATTGTGGTTATGGTTCATCTTCTTTACGAGAGCGAATTTATTTCAAAAATGGCGGTGAAAACCGAATGAATGGGATTCTTATCTATACGTCATCTGGAGATTCTGAAGGTTCATTAGGAGGTCTAGTTAGACAGGGAAGAGCTGAAAACTTAGGGAAGATAATTAAAGATGCCATTGAGGATGCTAGGTGGTGTTCTGCAGACCCAGTTTGCTCGGACATAGGTAAGTCAGGAGGACAAGGCCCAGATAATGTAAATGGAGCTGCTTGTCACAACTGCTGTATTGTACCTGAAACAAGCTGTGAAGAGTTTAACATGATCTTGGATCGAATAACTGTAATAGGAACACTTGAACAAGAGATAGGTTTTTTTAAGCTTTAATATTTACCCCTACTAAAAAAATCGGAAGTGTAAAGCAAACTGTCACGATTTCTTTTTAGGTATCGGATTTAAGAGACTTACAGCCTCAAATCCGATACCTAAAAAAAGTCATTGTAAAAGTGAAGCGGAGCGTTGGCAAATCAATATCTTATCTCCATTTTCTATAATAGCACAGGTTACTTGCAGCATATTGATTTAAAGATAACGAATTTAAGATTGATAGTTTTAATTCAAATTAGGAGATTCGAACTAGTTTGATGGTTAAGATTAGTTCATATAATGGACCCTGATAGCAGCAGTCCAAGTAGCTATCTTTATAATGATATCTTGATCGATCTCTTCTGGTAAGTAGTCTAGAATTCTGAATCGGTCGAAGACCAATCCTGCTTCATAAGCCCTTACATGAAAAATTTCCTTAGGAAAATATTGCGCGGTAAAAAACATTCTAATAGGAGTAATGACTGGTTGGCTAGTAAACCATGTTTTACAGAATACATCGGTATTTAGTTCCGACAAACGATCGCTCCAGCTGGTGCCAGTTTTGCATTGACCAAAAGCAATCATTTTGGAGGGTTGTTTATCCTTAAAACCTTTCCAGACAATTACGTCTACATTATCATCTTGAGGTTTGTGTCCCGGTCGCTCATGAATATTTCCACCTTCACCAAGTAACCTAGTTATACCTCTCAATTTTTCTCTAAAACTTTTTGAGTCCTCTTTGCTCGTACCGAGAATGTCAACTTCTGCTCGATACCCGAAATAATTTTTTACCACTAAAGAGCACAGATGCTCAAATAATAATGATCCATCAATATTCTCTTTTATTCGATCTTTACTCATATTTGCACGAGTAGCCAAAAGTAAATAAGGGTAAACAACTTCGCTGTATTCGGATTTTGCAACATAGCGTAAATTATAATCGTTATCTTCCAATTGAAATGGATATAAATTTTCTCCTAATTGAATACGATAACGAATTTCAGATGAAATTTCATCTATTTTCTGTAAATACCTGTCAGAATCATCATTCACACCCATTACATCATCTTCATCAGATATCAATCTTGACGCTTTTGTTAGAGCAAATAAATTCACATTGCCATTTGAAATAGCATGATATTCAGCATAATCTGCCCAGTCTTGAGCGGAAGTTCTATTGGTAGGAATTCCATTTGGAAGTTTAAACATAATCTAGGTAAAATGGCTAATCTTCGTCAAATAATCTTTTCTTTTTGCCTGCTTCCTTTAATGAAACATACTTTTTTTCCATCAAATCGTATAGTTCATCTGCTAGTCGCGCTATATTGGCTGCATGTTTTAATAGATTTTCATCTTGTCCGTCAAAACCCTCTGTCTGATAAGAATGAGCCTTTTGGAGAGCACGTTTAGCCTCCAATAAACTTTGCTCAAATGTTTCCTCTTTTGGTTGACTTATTTCATAAGCTTGGTAAAGCGGAACACCATCTCTTAAAGCATGTATTGCTTCTCTGTTTTTAAGTACAGCTTCAAGTCTACGAATATCTGGGTTTTGCGATTGTATAGCAGCCGGCACGTCTTTCTTTTTACTGCCATATATCCAAGTCAAAAGTTCACCTAATTCATCCTTTTTATCTTCAGGAACTGGATTTGATTGATCTTCCGGAATACCAGTTATACCAATATAATCTTTAAAACCTTCATATGTTAGACCAGTATATAGGTGCGAGAAATAAAGACGATTGGCTTGGATATCTGTGCGATTGAAAACTCCTAAATTTTCGGCTTGCTCAATAACTTGAAGCCCTTGATATAGTTTTTGGACTGTTTTGTGCGTATCACCGATTTGTGAGGCAATTTCCTCTAATGGTATATCAAACTCATTTTTTATTTGCGAAATATACTGTGCTTTGGCATAACTGCCCCATTTTGCAGGGCCATTAATATGCTTAAATCCAATGAATTTCCATGCATCCTTACGATCCTCTACAAAGATTACAGGAATTTGATCAAGCGTATTCCTAGAGTCTTGGGAGATATTCAGTGTGTTTTTATTTATTCCAATGAAATCGGCTATTGTAGGATCTAAAATGCATTTTATTGCGGCAAGTCTTCTATTTCCTTCCAGTACAACATTTTTCCCGTCCTCTATAATGGCTATTAATGGTTCATTGGTGAAAAAGCCACTAGCTCTTATGGATAATACAATTTCTTCAACGCCCATTACATTCCACAGGATTTTAATGATTTCCTTTTCTGGGGTAATTGGGGTAGGAAGAAATTCAGCGATCCGTGGATTACGAAAATCGAAATGTAGCTGATTAGGCGATATGTATTGGATTTGCTGGTTCATTTTCTTGTAGATATCTAAAAATATTTAAGTCACTTGACCGTCCATTGACAGTGATCTCATCACCTAAGTTAAGATTATCACTGAATATTAGCAATTCGCTTCCAAATTTTTTAGACTGCAGCGTATAGTTAAGATCAAACTTTGCTAAGCGATACTCTTTATATATTTTTCTGATTTGTTCAACATTATCATAGGAAATAAGCCATCTCAAATTTTGCGGAAGGTGGTAGACCTGTTGGGCTAAACTCTCATGCCCATCATGTCCATAATTATTAAGGTAAAGCTGTTTTCCTTTATTATAATAGGGAGGATCTAAGTACAAAAAGCTATTATTTAAATCATCCGTATAATATTGAATATTACGGATGATCTCAGTTGCGTCTTCATTAGTTAAGTTAATGCGATCTGCATAATTACCGATTTTTTCTATGCGTTCAATCAAATTTAACTTATTGAAGCGTACATCGATAAGATAATTACCAGTTTGCTCGAAACCACCAATTGGTCCAGCTTTAAAAATAATTCCTGATCTGTTTGTACGATTAAGGAAGAAAGTTGCAAACCCTAAATCAATTTGCTCATTATCCCTTCCTTTATTAAATATTTCTTTTTGTCTGTGCCATTCGTCTAAAGTGATAGGCGTATTTTCTATTTTTTTGATGAAAGCATCAGTTTGATGTAAAACAGAAAACCAAAAAGAATATATACTATAATCGTAATCATTAATATGAATGCGATTAAAAATATTGTTATACAATAAATTCAGAGCGGCACCAGCTCCACCCGCATAAAGTTCAATGTACTGACCTCCAATTAACTCATTTTCTTGAGCTAATTCGGTAATAAATTGTGTTAGACACGCTTTGCCGCCCGGATACCGTAGGGGGCTTTGTCCTCTTGGGTTTGCCAAATTATTTAGTATTTTTTATTTTTAACAAAGATAAAATAAAACCTATTATTTGTTCAGTGATTAGGTGTTTATTTTAAATATCTTCCCATATTTTTTGAATGAAAAGTTGAATATCATTCCAAGAATTGATTAAATGGCTCTCTTTAGGTGAATATGTTCTATTGTGAACATAAGCGTTAAAGGTATCAATAGATAAAATACCATTAGGTTCATCTACAAGAACACTAATACCTTTTAATTGATGATCGTTCAATTTTTTCGAATCCTCAAAATATTCAATTGTTTTTTTGACCTTATCTTTAAATGGAGTCATTTTTTTTACTCCTTTAATTTGACCATTCTTACTTTCTATAAACGCATCAATTGAAAGTTCAACAAAAACTCTGAAAGTAACGGCAACGGAATTTTCAAAGTCTTCTACTCTCAAATTTTTTAGCTCATGATATATTTTATTTGGACGTGGATCATTTATTTTTAGTATAAAATCTTTTGGAATTAATGTCTTTCTAAACGAAGGAATTTCTTCTCCTTTAGTTGGTGGTTTAGGTCTTGCTTCAGGTGTATGACTTTCTGGATTAGTAGCAGAAATTAAAATCCAAGAATCATTTGGTTCTATGGGTTTTATTGGTAAATCTTCTTTGCCAAATTCTTCGATATATTTTAAACGATCTTTTTTGTTTCTAACGTTATTGACAGTATAGTTGTTGTACAGAAAATCCTTTGCTATTTTACTTAGGCCTTTGACAACCTCTTTTTCAGGATAATTAGATTCGAGATTTTTTTCCTTATACGAGATTCCTACGACATTTCTTATATCTGGATCGGTAAGAAGCCTTTCAATATTCGTATAAGGTAACTTGTGTAGATCTCTTTTTAAATTTTCATCTGTATATTCAGATCTAGATAAAAATTCAATTGCCTGCAATGCAATTGGGTTTTGACCTTTTCTTTTTCTATTAAATCGTTGTTGTTGTGTGGTATCCCAAGAAACAGTACCAACCCCTTCATTTTCTCCAGTGTGTTTTAATTCAATCCATCTATCGGCATCATTTGGATCGCTGTATACAACACAAAGAATATTTTTGATAGCCTTTTGTTTAAATTGCTCAGCTAATGGTTTCAATTTCTTAAAGAAATTTGGAAATTTTCGGTCTACTAAGGTTGGCTTATTTAAAAGCTTTAAAGATGTAATTCTTCGGTTTCCTTCTAGAACAATATATTTATTGTTATTGGGCGTAACTTGTACAAGATCAGAAGGATTAAGGTTTTCATTTAAAATATCCTTAGCAAGGTTTATTAATTTATTTGGTAGATTTTCAATCATTAAATTAATTGCCTCTTTCTCGTTTGTGACAGATTCAAATCGAGGATTCTCTAAGTTTAGTTCCAATTTAGAAAGAGGTATTTTTTTTGTATCAATACTTCCCATTTTTTAGGTTATTTTTTAATGTTTAATAACAGTAAATATTTATTCGTTTTATAAAAGTCAGTTTTTATCTGTCAGAGAACACCTACACTAAATCCGTCAACCTAACTATCTCCCCTTCGGCAGAAAATTCAAAAATCGACTTCCCTTTTAAGCTAATCTCATCACTTTTTTTAGTCCATTTGGAAAGCCCATCGCTACAATAGCTCTGTAGTTGATTGTAATTTCATTTGAACTAGAGTTATGTGTTATTGATTCGATAGATTGTTCTCTTTCACTAAAGAAATCTATCTCATCAGCAAAATCTGTTATCATACTTTCCACATTCATCTCGTTATAGGCCTCCACATACCAGAAAATCTTTTCCATTCTATCATTTAAGACGGATGCGTTTGTAAGTTTTGGTACTAGTTTTTCATACTTATGAACGTTTGACTAATAATATTATTTCTAGTCATGGCTCATGTGATCTTCGTAAGCTTTTGCTAACTCAATTCCACCTTGTTCGAGATATGGATATTCTAGTATATTAATAAATGCAGATTTAGCTTCTTCAGATGCAATTACAAGAGGATCACTTTGATTAGAATGTTGCACTAAAAGAATACCGCTTTTTCGGGTTGCCGAATAAGGGTGGTAATCGTTGCTTTCACTAATTACTGCCTGGTAAAGTGACCATACTTCGTTGATATCGTTTATATCAACGTTTTCGTAAATCCAAGTTTTAAAATCTGTTGTTGCCATGTTGTATTTGTTTGTTAAGTTTGTAGTGTTTTATTTTTATCAAGGTTCTATTCTTCCCCACATGTAACTATTATTCTCATCCCAAAATATTAGTTCGGTTCCTTCAATTCTTCCCCATAACCATCCTTTGTATTCATTGTGAATTCTAAACTCAGTACCAGAAAGGTGACCGTAATAAAAAAGATCATTCGTTTGGTTCCATACCCTCACGTAATCATTATCGATTTCCCCATAAAAGTATTCGTTATCTTCATTCCAAATTATTATTCTCATCGCTTTATATAGTCGTCAAAATTTAAAGGAGAGGCTTGTTTCAAATGCTCTTCAATAAAACTTATTCCCTCACCAGTTAACCTCCCTGCCTTGTAAAAAGGCCCCCAATCTTGAAATTTATTAAATAATTGATTGACAAAATGCGTATTGAGAAATGTTACCTCATGTTCACTAAGAAAATGATCTTCTTTCATGAGGATATTTTCAAATCTTCCGTTAGGTTCCGCATGAGTTAGCATTATGCCAATAAAACTAGTGTCGTCGTCAGAATATTCCCAAATAACGGCTGGGTGTTTCAATTTCTTTTTGTCTCTATTTTCGTATGGGACCCAAACGATGTCTCCTTTAACGTACGGCATATATTGTTTATATTTAAGGTGTGCGTTTTATTATCTTTAAATAATCTCTGGCGGTGTACCGTTGTTATCGTTTGATTCACGAATTGAAAAAGCTATTTCCTTTAATGCTTGGTTTTGTTCGCGCAACGCTGCGGTGTGATCGCGTTTCGCCACCAGATATCTGTCAAGAAGATTTGAAAGCACCAGGTAGAGCCCGTAAAGACAGATTGCAATAAATCCTCCGTATATGAGGTACATTAAAAGTCCGAATGAGAACATAATTTATAAGTTTAGTGGTTAATGTATTTTTGTTTTAATCTGTTCAAGTATTTAATATGATTTATACAATTTCTTCAACTGTAGACCTGCCACTTGATAGGTCGCCGTTGGTCCATCTCCATTCCTCATGGAGGCTAATTCTTCCATCTTCTAGAATCTCAGGAGTAGATTTACAAAGCCCTGTCATAATTTCCCCTTCATTATTAATATGGTGATACCGCATATCTATATTGCCGTTTTCATCGACGAGTCCTATCAGATGCCCAGAGACGATGTTACCACCCGAATAAATAGAGGTGAGAATATCTCCCTCTTGTTTATAATAAAAAGTAGTTTCACTTGATGTGTCACCATTTTCTGAATTGTTGACAACTCTAAATATTCGGTTATTGTAGTTCATTTCAATTTTAGTTAGGTAATTATATGCTTAGGCTATGGCAATTGATTTAGGAAATATCCGTTAAGCGACTTATTTTCCCATCCTCGGAAAACTCGAAAATTGACTTACCCTTCAAGTTTATTTCATCACCTTTCTTTAGCCCATTCGGAAAATCCATTGCCGCAATAGCTCTGTAGTTGATCACGATTTCTGTCGAACTTTGGGAATGAGTCATCGTCTCGATGGACTGATCTCTCTCGCTGAAATAGGATAGGGCGTCAATTGCCTGTTTTTTAAATTCTTCAATTCCCGTTAAATGCATGGTTTGTTCCCCATTCATGACATTTTGAAAAATAACATCATCTGCAAAATCCATAGCCATGTTCTCCACATCCATATTATTATAAGCGGATACGTATTGGTAAATCTTATTAGTTCTATCGTTTATAATATTTAAATCTGGTAAAGAATTATTGGCAATTTTTATTGGCCCATAAATTTCTTTAAAAGTTTGTAAAACATTCAAGCCAATAGCTTCGGCGAAAGTGATTATCTCAATTGCCAGAGCTCTTTTTTCCTTATCTCCAAAATATTTGCTAATTTTTGCATTTGGAATATTTAGTTTTTTTTCAATTTCACTTTGCTGTTGTGTATATTTTTTAAAAAACCTCGCTTCGGGAGAGTAGTCTTCAAATTCACTTAAAAGATCAATCTTAATCCTATCTGGAAAAATCTGGTTTATTGCTGTATCAAATTCGTTCTCTGCTAAACCGCTTTGTATGTTAGCAACATAAATAATCTTATAAAACTCCTCAGCATATATAGTTCTCTTTTCGTTTGTAGAAAGGAGAGAGATATTTTTCGGGTCAATATTGATTGCCTGTTTTATTTTATTTGCACGTGCTCCTATATTTTTCAGGTAAGAACCCAATGCAGTAAGTTTTTCTAGTTTTTCTTTCATTTTTGGTTAAATAATTTCCGTATGTGGATTATTTGGCATATATTTGTTATGTGATAAATGCGAAATAATGTGAACCTAGTTTCATATTACGATGTCACTCTCGTTCAAATAACCGCTAAACTTTGCACGCGAGAGGACTGCGGTTCGCCATTATCTACTGGAAATACTATCTTTACGATATATTACCCAGTAGGGTGAGCCGTCTATTAAGTCTCTCTTGGGTGCAAGATTCGGGTCTCGTGTAGACCTGATGGCTGGTTTCTTAGCGGTTTCCAGAGCAAGGAGCAGGACGGTTCCTCTATTGGATTTTAATTCAAATGGATATCCCTTTTCTTGCTGAGAGTCACATCGTTTTACATAACCAAAAGAAAATTATGATAAAACGAACAGAAAACACCCACCAAAAAGCCACAGGTTACCTCCAGGAGGCAAGCCATCGGTTTGCAAACACTATTCCCATAAAGAACGCTATCCGCGCGCCCGAATAGTTTATAAATCATTAAAAACCAAAACAGGAGAGGGCTGCTATCGCCAATTTGTACTGTGCCGATAGTATACAAATAAGAACTCCATTGTTGAAGGTTTTCCGATCTGTCTTTAATACACCATTCCCTTTAGATTGGTTAATAATAAATTTAATTGCTCTATTCGAGCCTAGATAACTTAAAATTAGCATTTAAAATTTATTGTTCCAAATAAATAATGGAATTTTTGTATAGTTTTTCTATAAAATACAGATCGGTTTTTTATCTTTCCCGATAGGAAGTAGCATAATTTCCCCCTAATCAATGCCTTGTAAATGTTTTGAGCTGCTTTTCGGGATTTTGTTAATTCTTTATTAGTGACACCTGCAAGGACTGATTAGTCTTTGCGATGACACCTCTTTGGAATGCAAATTTTTTGCAATGGGGGAAGCTATGCTCTTTACAATAGATGGAGCAAGGCTCAAGTCATCTTTATGAACCTTAAAAATGAATCAAAAATATTCAAATGTGCTAGCCCTCGAGCTAGCCATATACCAAGCGCACGATCAAGGATATAATCCTATTGAAAAGATCGTCGATTTTTGGAAGAAATACGATATCAATACCATCCAGAATACGATCAATACCGTATTGAAGCACGCACCTGCGTATAAGAAAAGTGGTAACATCATACATCTCTGCCATAAGCAGATATTCGCTGTTGATCTGATGCGGTTGTTGATCGCCTACTTTCATGTACATACTGATCATATTGACATCAGTAAGCTGGATATATCCGGTGCGGAGACTACGCAGAGCAGCTTGGATGAGTTGGAGATCACCAAACGGATCCACGAGTTCTTTGGACGGATTGTAGACTAACCTTAACAATAAGCAGATGACAAACAGATCAAATCTGGTGCCTGCCTTATTGGATAAGGTAGCACATCTGGCATCTATAAATGGTGCTGGAAAAAATAATTTCAAAAAAAATCAATTCACATGGGATAAAAAGTACTCCTTCGATTGTATAGTATATAGCTTGAGGCAAATGATGTCGGCATGTACCCCTGTGTCGATGCCAAGGAGCGGAAAGGGAAAGTTTCATATAAGGGCAATTCTAATCCTGTCCCTTATGATTTTTAGTTTTCATATGTTTAGTTTATCGGCTCAGACGCCCCGCAAGGACAGCGGGGCGGATGGGTCGTTTTTCGTCAGTGGTACCGTCGTATCGTCTTTCGACGGGAAGCCGATCCAAGGTGTTTCCATCCGAACTGGTCAACAAAATGAAAGCGCTTATACGAAAGACAACGGTACCTTTACTTTACAGGTCTCCGCTGAAAAGGGCTTTGTATCGTTCTCCCATATGGGATTCAAGCCGCTGCGATTAAAATATGTAGCTGGGGTATCATTGGCTGTGAAATTGATACCATTGGAGAATCAATTGGAAGAGGTGGAGGTGGTGAGCACGGGTTACCAGAAGATTCCGAAAGAAAGGGCGACGGGAAGTTTTGAATTTGTGGATAATGAGAAGATTAATCTAACAAAGGGGCGAAATATATTATCTAGGTTGGATGGCCAGACCGCATCTATGTTTTTTGATAAGCGCATGGAAACACCGACCTTGGCACAGCAGCTTGCCTTGCGTACTCGATCTACACATACTGGGAAGGCATATCCTCTAATCGTATTGGATAATTTTCCTTATGAAGGTTCGCTAGAGAATATCGATCCGAACGATATCGAAAACATCACAATATTAAAGGATGCTGCTGCTGCATCCATCTGGGGATCGTTGGCTGGTAATGGCGTTATTGTCTTAACATCAAAAAAAGGCAATAGAACCGGAAAGACCCGTGTATCCTTTGACTCAAATATTCAGTTGGTACAAAAACCAGATCTTTACTATAAGCCTGTTTTGTCAAGCCGTTCTTTTATTGAAATGGAGGAAATGCTCTACAATAACGGTTATTACGACTGGCAGATCGCTTACCCTGACATTGTTATCTCCCCAGTAGTGGAAATGCTGGATAAATTGAAACAGGGCCTTATTGATTCTTTAACATACAAGAATAGGGTTAACGAATTCGCTAAGCAAGACGTGAGAAAAGATTACCTGAAGTATGTTTATCGGTTAGGTGTCAATCAACAATATTCGGCCAATATCTCTGGAGGATCGGATGTTATGGATTTTATCTCATCCGTTGGCTACAATAAAACGCTTAATTCACTCAAGACATCTAGCTACGAGCGTATCAATGCACGGATGGGGGTTAATTATCGACCGAATAAAAATCTAGAAATCTCCTTTGGTAGTCAGTATGGCGATAACAAGAATACCAATATTGGATATGAATCACCTATTGCTTATGGAACCTTGTATTCCGGCAACGGAAAGAGTTTCTTTCCGTATATCAGACTGGTGGATGACAATGGTAATTTCAGAGACCTGGAGACGACAACTATTCGCTCTTCATTTATCGATACGCTATTTGATGGTAAGCTTTTGCCCGCGCGGTATAATTTGGGAAATGAGATGCGGTCAAGCCAAAATGTGGACAAGACCACGGATCTGCTGTTCAATATCGGAGTTAAATACAAATTGAACTCACTACTTGCTGCGCAGGTTAATTATCAATACCAAAATTCCTTTAATAACGGTACCAATTGGCAAGGTGTAGATTCTTATTCAAATCAATTTCAGATCAATATGTTTAGCCAATATAATAATGGTATTTTAGACAGGAAGATACCGCTTGGTGATATTTACTCCTTTTTAAATGGGAGGACGAAAGCTCACAATGTACGTGGATCTTTAGCTTATGATCAAGGATGGTCTGAGGGTAAACATCAGGTATCAGGTATTATAGGTACGGAACTAAAGGACTGGAATAAGAGGATAGAAGGAAGTAGGTTTTATGGTTATGATAGGAATACCTTAGGGTATGTACCAGTCAATGCAACTCAGGAGTTTCCTTTGCTCAACGGGACGCAAGGTACCGGTAAAATTTATGATTTAAAGCAATTGGAAGAGTATAATGAGAGATTGGTCTCTGTATTTGCCAATGCATCCTATACATACGATAAAAGATATACCATAAGTGCCTCGTTTAGGAAAGATGCTTCCAATATTTTCGGAATAGCCTCCAATGACAAGTGGCAGCCTTTGTGGTCTACAGGTTTTCTCTGGAATATTGATAAGGAAGGTTTTTACAGGGTTGATTTCTTATCCAATCTTAAATTAAGAGCTACGTATGGGTTCAATGGAAAAGCTGTCATAGACTATCCGGCCTATGCTACGATGGAGTATGTTGAACCGAATACGGTTACCGGGTTGATGTATGCCTATATGATCAATCCGCCAAATCCCAATTTTAGGGCTGAAAGGGTAGGTATATTTAATGTGGCAATAGACTTCGCTTTTAGAAATAATCGCGTCTCGGGAACATTGGAATACTATACTAAGAACGGTAAGGATATCGTAGCACGGAACCTGGTTGATCCCACTGTTGGTTTTGATAATGTAGTACAAAATTCGGCCAATTATTTTGGCCGGGGTATAGAGGCAAATCTCACAACCGTAAATATCAAAGGGCGTCAATTTTCTTGGTCTACGAATTGGATGTTTAGTTATAAACGAAATATCGCACGTAAATTTAATAATAAGCCTAGTTCGGTGCTAAGCTACATGGGCGAAGGCATAGTTACCACACCTTTGGAAGGCAAGGATTTATATGCCATTTTCGCATTACCTTTTGCAGGGCTGGATCATGATACAGGTGAACCCATGGGCTGGCTTAATGGAGAGAAGTCTATGGACTATCTGAGTTTGACAACGGTACCCGTTAATCAGGCTCGGGTGATGGGGTCGGCGCTTCCAATTTATGCTGGATTTGTGCGAAACACATGGACTTTTAAAAACCTGAGTCTTTCTGCCAATCTTCAATACAAATTTAAATTCTTCTTCAGACGCAATAGTGTAGAATATGTAGGTTTTGCAAATTATTGGTCGGGAAATAATGATTATGATAAACGCTGGCAAAAGCCGGGTGATGAGCTGACCACAAATGTCCCTGCTTTTACGTACCCTATGGATCCGACAAAACAGGATTTTTATCGATATTCTGATGTACTCATCGAACCAGGAGATCAGATTAAATTGAAAGATATCAACTTAAGTTATAATCTCGACAAACTGTTTTCAAAATTGAAAAATGCCTCACTGTATTTTAATGTGGATAATCTGAACCTGATATTGTGGAAGAAAACCAAATATCCTGTAGACTCAGATTTTGTCTACAATATTCCTTCCTCAAAAACATATACACTTGGCGTTAACCTTATTTTTTAGTTATGAAATTAAGATTTTTAATAATGCTTTTAGCATTTCTAGGGCTTAGCTCCTGTACCAAATATTTGGATATAAAGACTGATCTGAAAAAGAAAGTTCCCATTACACTAACTGATGCCGAAGCGCTGCTAAATAATTATGCTGCTCTAAATCAGGCCTCTCCTTATGTGTCTGAACTCTGCTCCGATAATTTTATGATGACCGAAGTCAATTACGATGGGATCACAATCTTGGAGGACAAGCTGCTATTTGTATGGGACAAGACTATAACACCACCAACCACGCAATGGGCTAATAGTTATAAAAAAGTATACATCGCTAACCAAGTATTAGCTATTGTCCAAAATTATGGAAACGATATATTCGCTCAGGAATTACGAGGGCGAGCGTTATTTTTTAGAGCATTGGCACATTTTGATTTAGCGACACTATTTATGGAAATTCCAAAAGCAGATGGAAGCAATCAACATGTAATGGGAATTCCATATCGGAAAACACCTAATCTGGAAGATCTTTCTGAACGGATTACGATGAAGCAATATTTTGCTGAAATACTTCAAGATCTTTTGGCTGCCAAAGATGTACTACCAGTTAAAAGTACAGTGGCCGCTGTTCCTAGCCGCAATGCTGTAAATGCCTTACTAGCGAATATTTACCTCTATATGCAACAGTATGAGCTGGCAGATAAGTATGCCAGCGCTTGCCTAGAAATAAATTCCGATTTATTGGATTTTCAAACACTTAACAAGAATAGCAATACTCCTATACAACGTTTTAATAAGGAAATCATTTTTCAGTCGGTTACAGTTGGGTCACAGACTTACTCACGTGGCAAATTTAAAGTAAGTACAGATCTCGTCAATCTTTACGAAAGCAATGACTTGCGTAAGGATATCTTGCTACTAAAGAATTCAGATGGGACCTATTCCTTCAAAGGCAATTATGATGGCCAGCTCAATCAAGCTCCATTTAATGGATATGCAAACGATGAAATGTATTTGATAAGGGCAGAAACACGCCTTCGAAAAAATGATATGGCTGGGTCTTTAGCAGATATTAACACCTTATTAAAAAATAGGTATGATAATACATTCATACCGCTACAAGAAAATGATAAAAAACAGTTGATGTGGAGGATTATCAATGAGCGAAGAAAGGAACTACTTATGCGTCAGCGCCGCTGGATGGATCTCAAACGTTTTAATTTGGAATCGGACTATGCCACGACATTAAATAGAACGATAGGTCAACAGGTGTATTCCTTGAAGCCAAATGAACCGGGCTATATTCTTTTGATTCCCACAGCTGTGATAGAGAACTCCAATTTGAAACAAACACAAAGATAAAGCCATGAAAAAACAGTATTATATTTTATTGATGTCTATTTTAATGATAACTATAAAGTTATCTGCACAGCCGCAGCAAACAGATCGTATAACAATGCCATTGAATATTAAAGATAAAGTCCCCAATAAGCCTATTGGCCTTTTTGTGAACGGTTCCAGAGGTAAGAAAATATTAGATTATAAAAAGCGATTAATCATCCTTGACTTTATGACTAGTAGCTGTACCTCTTGTTTGGCATCGATACCCAAACTTGAACACTTACAGAAAAAATATGATTATATCGCCAAAATATTTCCTGTCGCTTACGAATCAAAGGCGACTATGGAAAAAGCGCTCTCTTCCGCAGGCGCTCTGAAGAATAATATTTTGGATTATGTCGTCGAAGACAGTACTTGGCAGCATCATTTCCCCCATCAGACAGTTCCACATGCTGTATGGATCTTGGACGGACAGGTCAAAGCCATCACGATAGGTGAATACATAGAAGAGGAAACCATCCAAAAAATGCTGGACGATGTGCAATTAGATCTACCCGTTAAGAATGATTTTTTGAAGTTTGATTATAATAAGCCAATTGCTTTGAGGTACCCAGATAGTATCAAATCAATGAATATATTGATGGGTTATTTACCTGATGCTGATACACAATTTGGCGAAAGTTTAGATAGTGTTAGTGGGCAGCTCCGTAGTTATATGATCAATGCGAATATACTACCGATGTATTTCCATATACTTAGTAATTCAAGGCTCCTCCCGTTAATGAAAAAGGAGCGTGTAGAATTACTGGTCAAAAATAAAAATAGATTGGAGTATGACCCTGCTTTAGATCTCTTTGAGGAAGATTGGCGGATCCGTAATGCTTATAGCTACGAACGGATATTTCATGCTGCTAATTCCAAAGAAGAACGTAGTGCTATGATACTTGCAGATTTGGATCAGTTTTTCCATCTAAAAACTTCTATAAAAAAAAGAAAACGTATGGTATGGACAGTAAGTGAATCAGGAGGTCAAGAACCTGATGGTGCAAATATGCTGGTATCTGATTTTGTTTTTTTTGCAGACCTCAATCGAGATCTACCTCCTATATTGAATGTAACTAAAAGAGGGCGCAAGATGACTGGAGGAGCTTGGAATACTTTTGAAGAGCTTCAAATTCTGCTAAAGAAGAGTAATCTAAAAGTAGAAAAAGATCTAAGTTTGATCGATGTTTTTGTCGTTGAAGATGCCAATTAACAGGAAAGGGCTGCCCAATGGGCAGCCCTTCGTAGCTTAGTTGTATCAATACACTAAGATTTTAGTCTAACATTTGTAGTGCTAGTACGGGTGTTGAGTGCTTGAAGCATCTCATTTTTTAAACTATCTGTAATATCTGGATGACCACTTCCGTCATCAGTGGCTTGGATAGTACAGATTTGGTTAACACCAGAACAAGCAGGAGTACCTATTGAATAGCTTGAAGATAATCCAGGAGCTGAAGGTACATCTAATTGAAATAAAGCCATTTTGCAAAATTTTAATTAACTAACTTAGATTTATGAATTGATCACAATGCTGGTGTTTTGCTTGGTTAAAAAATCAAATACCATCATTGGCCCCGAGTCCGCCCATAGCGGACTCTCTGGTTTTTGGCGGTGGGACTCCTTATTTGCCAAACCATTCTTCCGATTACCGCCACCCGGGAATACGGCAAATTTGCGTCTGTAACGTCTAATAGTCGAGCTTTCACAGCAGCCGCCCGGCAGAATCTGCTGATTCCCCGCATGGCGTGCCTCAACCTCCTGCAGCTTTGCTGAATGGTCCCGAGTCGGATCGCTTGGTATAGCGTGGATCGGGTGTTTCTCTGAGGAATGTCGCTTGCCTTGTCCTTGGCCGTTTGTCTGTTGTTGTTTCATGACTATTTTTATTAATGACGACAGACTAGATGTAATAATAGCGCTAGCATATCATTTCATCTATATCTATTTGTATCAACCGATCTTCTGGTCACGAGATGGGAGAGGAGACATCCGCTATTTTCAGATCTATTGACTAAGGTAAATTTAGATAGCATCCGATGGTTTTGAATCCAAGATATTTAAGAAGTTGGTGTTGAATATTAACGGTTTATCTATAAAATGTTACTGGTTTCAGATTGTGATATTCACAATTTGATCGCTGTGTATAAAATAAATAGGACAAAAAAAGCCAGCTTTTTGCAAGGCTGGCTAATGGATCTGGTAAAATAATTGGTTAGATATCGATCTTACTATAATAGGATGCGGTCATACCAAGAAATGAGCTTTTATCATTGATGCTGCATTTTAAATATGCCGCTGGATAATTTTTCTTGAATCTTGCTTTCCGATCCTGTGCTATAAGGCCTATCAGTGTGCCACGATATGTACGACGCAACAGGGCTTCAGCATAAAAATGCTGTAAATGAGCAGCAAACTTTGGGTACTTGATCATTAGTTTCATCACCTTCTTATTCCTTATCAGTACGACTACCGAATCCTCATCGGCTTCAAAACTGCTGCGCTCTCTTTTTTCCAGGTGATGGAAGCATTGTCCCGAAGAGATAAAATCTTGTACTTGACCTCCTTCACTGTGATTACCATCCAGCCGATGGATGATCATCCCTGACAGGACAATGTGAAGGTCAAATTCTTCTCCGCTGATATAACGCCTCTTTTTGACCGCGGTGACTTTAACCATGGCCTTGAGTTCCTCCCATAAAGCAGGTTCTACAGGTGAAACCTTTTCCAGGATTGCATACAGTTGCTTATCATAAATTGAATTCTCCATCGGCGGGATCAGCTATAATTAAACCTGATTTTTAAGACGCGAACACTTTCATCGGATGATGCTGACACCGGGGTAAAACTTTGTGCGGCACTTCCGGTTTTACTATTGCCGCCACCTTCTTTTTCGTCTTCGCGATCCAACTGGATATCGATCCGTAGATCAATCGCGTCTACCAATTGTGAAGCAAAATAATCATGTGCCGGCTTGCCGAGTGATATCGCATATTGCAACTGCTTCTCATTTAGATAAAAACGCTTGGATACCCAGCCCATGAAATTGGTCTCGATGCGCATTGTTTCTTCTTCTATTACGATTCTGGTTTGCGAATAGAGATAATTTTTCCAGTCTTGTACTCCGGAGTTGTCGAAATTAAATTGTAAATGTTCCATATTGGTTTTAAATTATTTATTCGCCAATATACAGCCGAAATTGATTTTAATGATGGATATAAGCCCGTTAATAAATCAAAACAGCCTTTTTTACAATCAAAACGATTTGATCGGTGATCGAATTTAATATGTACTATAAGTTATTTATTATTATATTGTATTTTATAAATATTTTCTTTGTCAATATATAACAGGTGTATTATATATTTAAATTAACCCATTGCAGAATTATGAATCGTAATATCAAGTCGTATTTTCATGTTTTTCCGATTTTTTGGTGGATTTCTTTAGTGTTAATAGCTTCTTTGGCTATCGCACTATTTCCGTTTGATGATATCTCATTTGCATATATTATGAAGCCAAATGTGCTCCGTGTGATCAGAAATACTGCAGTTATCGGTACATTAATTCTTGCGTTGGAATTTGCGATAGGATATATCCTTTACGTTAATGATCTATGGAGCAAGTCAAGTGGCAGAGCCACATTGATACACGTTTTCGGGGGAGTTATAGCCGTCGGAATTATTGCCTTTGGACTAGTTGTTCTCTTTTACTCGTCTGCCATTGTCGATGACTACCGTTTTCAGTGGGATATGATATTTATGCTTGGTCTTCTCAGCTTACTGAATTATTGGATTGCAAACAGAATTTTACTGGATAATAGCAGCCGTCTACAAGATAGGCTTAATACAGCAACTATCGAAAATGCCCAGCTCCTGCGACAAGTGGAAAGCGACAGATCGCAATTGGAGCAGCGCACGAAAGATATCGATCGGTATAAAATGGAGCGCATTATCGCTGATAAAAATAGTATTGATCTGAGTCAGATAAAGGATCAACTAGGCAGTCAATTGGAGGGGTCGGAGGCAGAAAGACTGAGGTTGCACGAATATTGCTATCAGCTTAAAAAAGAAAAAGCTCTCATACAGCAGGCGCTCGAAAACAAGGAAATGGACTACAGTTTACTGCAGCAGAATCTGGAAGAACAAAAGGATTTTATACTGAAAAATCTTGAGAAGAAAATAACTGAAAACGCCAAGCCCTCTGGCGTATGTCGATTAAGAATCAGAGATAAAGAAATTTTTATTAAAGAGGATAATGTGGCCTATTGCTATGGATATCATAAAAAGAATGAGGATCCTTATCAGGAAATTGTGATGATGGACGGTACGCGATATTATCCGGGGCTGTCTGCTCTCAGGGAATTGGGCAAATTATTCCCTAGTCTGAAAAGGGTTTCCCGGAACTATCTTATTGCTGGAAGCGCATTGTTGGACTATCAGTATTCAGATAATAACCAGCATTTATTATCGATTATCCATCGAAGTAAACCAATTTTATTTGGAAAGTCATACTGGTATAAAAAAGAATGGGTGTTGCAGCACATCGCTGCCAATAAAAAGCAGGCAAGCTGAAATTAGAATCAGTCCTCTCCGGCTGATTCTGTTGGAGGTTAACCGATGTTTTCGTGTACCTGCTCTACATCGAGATAGAAATATTCTGCAAATATCTTGATCGGAATTGCTGTTTTTCGGGGTAGGTTATAGGCATCCCGTATGTCTTCAAATAGGCGATAGCATTGTCTTTCGGATTTTCCGAGCAGGGGAGCTGCTTCCCGCGGATAGATCAGCAGTCGATTTTGTTTTTTCATTTCATTGGATTTTTGAGGGATCCAAAAAGTCATATCCGACCGTGGGTAATCAGTTGTTGAAGCAGTGTTAAAGCGTTTGCAATGCGTAAATAGTGCGTTATTGATTGGTCATTGACGCACTTGTGACACTATAGTTGCTTCAAGAGATAGTACATAGCGAAATCCGCCCATAGAACGAATCTACAAGACTTTATCTACACTGATTGATGAAATGGATGATAATTGGTTACGGCTTGGACAGCATTGGTCTGATTCCTCTCCATGGCTTTTATTCACCATGTTAAAGGTTTTAAGATACTTATTTTTTGACATTTATTGCCATTTTTGGCCATTTCTTCCGACTGCAGACATCTCTTCCCGACTTTGTTTGCACACCCTGCATCTTCGTATTGTCAAAACAAAATTAATATCATGGCAAAACAAGTAGGTTTAATCAAATTGAATGGAAACGTCGGGGACCTTTCCTTCTTCAAATCAAAGACAAATGGTTTTCAGGCTCGTATGAAAACTGGGGTATCGGCAGACCGAATTGCAAGTGATCCTGCATTTGCACGTACTCGTGAAAATGGTAGCGAGTTTGGACGGGCGCAACAGGAAGGTAAAAAGTTGCGCGGCCTTCTAAAGGATGTGTTGTTTCAAAATGCGGACAGCCGTTTCAGCTTACGCCTGGCAAACCGATTGTTGAAAGTCATTCAGACGGATTCGGTCAATATCCGTGGCGAACGGGGATTGGTTGCCGAAAATCTGGTTATGCTGCAGGAGATCGAGTGCAACAATCGGACAAAACTGGCTGATATTTCGCTGCTGCCAATCGCGTTGAACTATGATCGTAGCAGCGGTACGGGCACGCTGGAATGTGCGCAGCTGATCCCTATGCTGAATATCGCCAAACTCAAAGGAGCGACACATGTGCGCTACATGTTGGTGCTTCAGGAATTTTCGGGAGAAGATCTGGATCAGAGGCCTTCCATTCAGCGGTCTGAGTATGTAGATCTGATGACAATCGATCCTATAGATCTACAGCTAACGGCGACCTTGCAGGCCGATGCTGCAAAATCTGTATTGCTGCTCGCTGGATTGGAATATTTTCAGTTGGTCAATAGTGCTTACTATCCCTTGGCGAATGGGAAGTACAATGCCTTAACCATTAAACAGGTGTACACACCTTAGGATTATGGCGGTTAAACACACCCTGCTGCTCCTAAGGAAGTATGGAGCACAGGGAACCAATGGAACGATCAGCTATGAGGGTGAACATATCTGCCACAGCATCGAATTGCCAGATCATAACAACCTGCCTAGGATCAGCTGTATCCCAGTAGGTCGGTACAAATTGCAAAAACGTCGCTACCCAAAGCATGGGGAACAGATCGGTATCCCAATCGTGCTAGGCCGTGAAGCGATCTTGATCCATGCGGCCAACAATGCATTGCGTGAACTGCAGGGTTGTATCGCTCCGGTCACTACTTTAACCGGTGAGGGGACGGGGGATTACAGTGGTAAAGCGCTGGCGAAGCTGAAGGCGCTGGTGTATAGCTTGTGGGATATGGGGGATGACGTGTATTTGAATATTCGATAGCAATGAGGAGGACATGAATTGGCTATTGCATTCCTTTGTGCCATCTTCTTAGCAAGATGACGGCATAAATCAAACTCGCTGTGCTCAAACAGTGATTTATGCTACCGTCATATTGCGTCAGCGATAGGCAGTCGGAACGCTATGCTTTCAATTCTTTGTCCTCCTATATTGCTGAATATAGAGGGCGGTGATAGGGCGAAAGCTATATTTTCTATCCCTGGTCCTTCATATTTATCGAAGCGAATTGTTGGAGTGGGATGATTGGATAACGGTCTATCGCTGTATTCCTTCGTGCAATTGCTATTGCCCAATGCCTAAATGAATTCAAACTCACTTCGTTCAAACAAGAATTCATTTTTAACGCCTTTGGACTTCATCAATTTGCAGTCGGAATATAAGGCTTTGACCGTTCATCCAATCACCAAAAAATAACAATTATGAAAAAAATCTTAAACAAAATAGGGCAGGTGCTGCAGGTGGTCCTCGCAGCGCCGGTCAAACTGCCGGCTAAGGCCGGGAATATATTGCGGTACATTGCACTGGGGCTGGGGATCGTGGAGACGGTGATCGAGGACGATAAACCGCCTCCTGAAAAGGCTGTTCAGCCGGATACAGCCAGTAGCCTAGCTGCGGAAAGGAGAGATGCGGATGAAACTTAATGATATCCGTATTTCAGCTATTGGTGGTACGCTCTGCTCCATCTGGGCAAGCATTTCCCTGGGGGATGTGCTTCAGACGGTGCTTACTGCTGCCTTAGGTACCTTGATTAGTTTCGCCACGAGTAGGCTGCTTGTCAGATTAGGCAAAAGGAAGCGATAAATACGTACAAATAAGGCGCACCGTTGCGTGCGCCTTATTCTGCATCTCTCCAGTAAAATTTTCTGTCGGCAGGTTATCGTCAAGCAATATCTCCTCATCGTGATGGAGGCTTATAGCAGTTCGCAAATAAACTATATTTTTGTAAATTGTTTTTTTTTAGGTATTCATGGATAGTTTAATCGATTATATCTTACGATTTGGTTATCTCAATACGTCGGAGATAGCCTCAATCAAAGCAAGTGCGACGGAGCTGCAGTTAAAGAAGGGGAACTATTTCTCCGAAGCAGGGGCAGTGCCCAGGCAGGTGGGCTTTGTCGTGCAGGGCGTGCTCAGGGGCTGTTATTATAATCAGGCCGGAGAAGATATCACACGCTGTTTTATTGCTGAAAATAGCCTGGCAGCGGATTACCTTAATCTGGAATCGCACCAAATTTCGACCGAATATATTCAAGCCTGTACGGATTGCAAATTAATTGTTTTTTCAAAGGCACAATGGGAGGGATTGTCCCATAGCATAGCCGGATGGGACATCATAAAAAATAAAATGGTTCAGCTATGTATGTATCAAAAGTCAAGAAAAGGCCCTGTGGTATCCCAAGATGCTTCTTCCCGATATCTTGAATTTTTGAAGAATTATCCAGAGGTCATGCTCCGGGTTCCGCTACGCTATATTGCATCCTACCTGGGGGTGACGCAGCAATCCTTGAGCAGAATACGTAAAAATATCAGTTGATGCATTTTTTACCATTTGGTAAAGAAATATTTTGGGGACTGTTATAATATTGCTTTCAGATTTTAAATATAAAAAATATGAGAACAGTACTTATTACAGGTGCCAATAAAGGCATTGGATTTGAAACAGCAAAGCAATTACTGGAGCAGGGCTTTTCCGTCTATTTGGGGAGTAGAAGCTTACAAAATGGGCTGGATGCTGTCAAAGAGTTGGCTGCATCAGGACTCACTAATGTCGAAGCCATTGCACTGGATGTCACTAGCCTGAGCTCGGTAAAGTCGGCACGTGAGCAGATCGCTGAAAAAACATCAGCGCTTGATATATTGATCAACAATGCCGGGATTAATGGGGGTATGCCCTACACAGCTTTGGAGGCTAGCGAAGATCAGTTTTTGGCGACTTTTGACACGAATGTAATTGGCGTATCCCGGGTTACCCAGAATTTTATGCCCTTATTGCAACAATCGGATCAACCGCGTATTGTGAATGTGAGTACCAGTGTTGGCTCGCTTTCCTTGCAAAGCAATCCGGAATGGCCTGCCTACGACTATGCGAAGTATGCTGTTTACGCCGCGTCTAAAGCTGCACTAAACATGTATACCGTGCACCTGGCCTATGAACTGCGAAATACAAATTTTAAGATCAATGCAGTATGTCCGGGGTATACCAAAACGGATTTTACAGGCCATAATGGGGGTGAGGTTGAACAGGCTGCTGACAGGATCATCAAATATGCACTGATCGATGAACTAGGCCCCTCCGGCAGATTCTTTAGTGAGGAAACGAATCCAGTCTCGGGTGAAATTCCATGGTAATGTGAGGTATGGTAAAGATGTTGTTGGATGCTTGTATATCCTGATGAAAAAAAATCGCTTGAACCTGTCTCTCTGACTAGAGAGACGTTTTTCTAGCGTTTTTTTTCCATCACATAATTTGTCATCACAACACCGTTTCGGGTGACCTGCTGTTCGTTAACCACACGATAGCCACGGCGTTCAAAGAATGGTTTTGCTGTAATGGAGGCATGTGTACTAAGATGTCTGCTCTCTGTCCCAGCTTCCAATTCATTGCATAAGGCGGTGGCAATGCCCTGTCCCTGATAGTCTTTATGCACAAATAGGCGGTCGAGATAACCGGCATCGGTGATATCGCCAAACCCAGCAATGATTTCATTATTGACTACAGCCACAAACGTATAATGCGCCAAAAAGGAGCTGTTCCAGACGGTCAGATCGAGCTCTCCCGTCGCCCACGCATTCAGCTGCTCCGCTGTGTAATGCGTTGCATTTACGGTATGTACCGTATCGTAAAACAACTGGCTGATCTGCGCCAGGTCGGAGGGTCGGTATCGTCGTATTTCCATCTTTGATTTTTAAGGGCTCCAAATCTACGATTATTCGCCCGATCGCCCAATATTCTTCGGACTTTCTCCTGATCAACTCTTGCCTGTGTAGCAATTTTGATCGAATTGGCCTCTGATGCGCCTCGGGATAAATCTGGGCAGCACCCGATCCGGCCCCGACGCGGTTCCGATGGAAGCTGGGAGTTGGTTGGGCGTTAACTGGGAAATGGTAGGGAGCTGCTGGCCAGCATTTCTCTGGGGGATGTGCTACAGACGGTATTAACAGCTGCACTGGGTACGTTGGTGAGCTTTGCAACAAGTAAACTACTGGGGAAATGGTCTAAAGCTAAACGGAAATAGAGCTGCTAGAATGCCACGAATACGCTGTTCGGGGCATTCATGATATTGAAAAATAACCTTTATCGTAATTCCCATATTGCTGGATCTGAAAGGGTGATGTTATCAATAAATTTATTTAATTTAGTATACGTAATAGTGACGAATTATATGACAGCGCGAACGACCAAAAACATTGATTCAACCGATTCAGCTCCAGTTGAATGGCCTTCTGTTGAAAGCTCCTCAATAAATAGTGCAGCCGAAGAGCATCGTGAAGAAATGTATAATTTGCTGTTTGAATATTTCTGCAATTACACAAAATTTCCGCTTTCTTTGTCAGAACGGCAACTGATTAGGGCTGCTTTTAAACTAAAAAAAATATCCCGCCGTCAGTTTCTCGTGCGGGAAGGCGACGTATGCAAATACATCTCTTTTGTATTATCTGGGGCATTACGGATCTACTCCATGAACGAACGCGGTCACGAAGCTATTGTGGCGTTTAGTTTGGAGAGAAATTGGATGGCAGACTGGGAAAGCGTAGTGGGGCAGACCCCCAGTCGGTATTATATTGATGCTGTTGAACATGCAGAAATCCTGCAGATCTCGCCCTCAGACCTACATATTTTAGAAGCCAAAATACCTGCTATAGAGGAGTTTCTCCGTCTTGAACAAAGATTTGTAGCAGTCAAGACACAAGAAAGAATACATGCTGCCATTAGTATGAATGCAGAGGAAAGGTACCAGAACCTACTGAAGTATTATCCAGAATATTTCCAAAGATTCTCTCAAAACATGATTGCTTCTTACCTGGGTATTAAACCTGAGACGCTTAGCCGGCTGAGAAAGCGCTAAATATCATTGCTTCCCGTCCAATTTTACCACTGTTTCATTTTTTGATAAAAGTCAAAAAATAGCATTTATTGAATCCCAATCTTTGTGATAAATAAATGATAAAATGAAAACAGTATTAATTACCGGGGCTAATAAAGGTATTGGCTTAGCGTCTGCAAGACAGTTATTACAAAAAGGATTCCATGTATTTTTAGGTACGCGTGATATTGAGAACGGCCTAAAAGCGACAGAACAGCTAAAGGCAGAGGGACTCACGAATGTTGAAGCCGTCCGGATTGACGTAACCAACGAGGATTCAGTCGATGCAGCACGTATAGAAATCGGGAACAAAGTTGATAAATTGGATGTGCTGATCAACAATGCAGGAATAAGCGGCATTGACATCGACAGCGAAGGACAGATGGTCCCCCAGACTGCAATAGATACAGACATAGCCGTATACAGAAAAGTATATGAGACCAACCTGTACGGACCTGCAAGGGTGACCAAAGCTTTCATTGACCTAATGAAAAATGCACCGGAACCGCGAATAGTTAACGTCAGTTCAAGTCAGGGTTCCCTGACCTTGCATAGCGACCCCAATTACATTTATTACGATGTGAAGGGAGTAGTATACCTTTCTTCGAAAGCCGCCCTGAATATGTACACCGTTAATCTGGCTTACGAGCTCCGTGGCACCGCGTTTAAAGTAAATGCCGTAAGTCCTGGTTTCACATCAACCGATTTTACGGGTAAAAACGGTGGATCAGTGGAGTTGGCTGCGAAACGTATTGTCAAATACGCGCTTCTTGGTCAAGACGGTCCAACAGGAAAGCTTTTCTGTGAAGAGACGAATCCCGATGGTACAGGTGAAATCCCCTGGTAGAAAGGGGTGAAGCTGATGCTTTCATAACAAAATAGCACCAAACAGAGATTTCTATTTGGTGCTATTATTTTAAGCTGTTTATAGTTTACTTCGCAAACAACGCTTTTCTCAAAGCAGTCGCCGCATCCAAAACAGATTCCTGCACTGCTGGGATATGCGCTAAAGGATTCAGCATGCCATAATCATGGATGAAGCCTTTGTACTCTGTGACGGTGGTTGGTACGCCAGCGTCATCGAGTTTTCTTCCATAAGCTATACCTTCGTCATGCAGAATATCATTCTCGGCAACTTGTACCAATGCAGGAGGCAAACCTTTTAATTCTTCCAGGGAGGCTTTTAGAGGAGATGCGTATTTGTTATTTCTTTCATTTAAGTCAGGTAAGTAGTTATCCCACATCCACTTCATCAAAGGAGTAGTCAAAAATCGCTCCTGCGCAAATTTTTCGTAAGAAGCTCTGCTGAAGTCGGAGTCTGTCACCGGCCATAGGAGCACCTGCTGTTTTAGCTTGGGTCCATTTTTGTCTTTAGCCATTAAGGCAACGACTGCCGCCATATTTCCACCGACACTGTTTCCCGCGACGGCAAGTCTGCTGGCATCAACTCCAATTTCTTTGCCATGCTCAGATACCCATTTTGTAGCCGCATAGGCCTGATTGATAGCAACTGGAAATTGAGCTTCGGGAGATGGCGTGTAATCTGGGAAAACGGCCACTGCACCGCTGTTCACAACCAAATCGCGAACCAACCTTTTATGGGTGGGATAATCTCCCAAAACCCATCCGCCACCATGGAAAAACATAAATACGGGCAGCCCTTCTTTCGCACCTTTAGGTTTTACAATGTGGATTTTTAGGGTCTGGCCGTCCTGTGTGATCGTTTTTTCAGACTCCTGGATATCGGAATAATCGAAGCTTACTGATTTTTGAGCTCCTACCAGTACCAGTCTTGCGTCTTCTGGCGATAGGGTTTCCAGCGGTTTTCCGTCGCCGCTGTTCAATGCTTTTAAGAATGCTCTTGTTTCCCTGCCAATGTTAGGGTCTTGGGATGCTGGGTTGGATTGTGCCATGATATTAGAATTTAAAGTGGCTAATGCCACCAGTGTTAATATTTTTGAATAGATTGTTTTCATTGTGACTATTTTTTTAGGTTGATGTTTAAGATGATATTAAAACTGAATGCAGCGCTTACAGGACAGGTTCTTTCCGCCTCTCTGGCAATTGCTTCAAATTCTTCCGAGGAGATCCCGTCCACTTCGGCATTGAGTATCAGTTCAGACTGTGTGATCTTGCCATTGTCCAATGTAATGATGGATTTTGTCTCCAGCTTTTCTGGGTGATAACCAGCCTGTGTTAGATCCAGGCTTAGTTTCATTGTAAAACATCCTGCGTGGGCAGCAGCCAGCAGTTCTTCGGGATTGGTTCCCACTCCTTCAGCAAAACGGCTGTTGAATGAATATTGGGTCTGGTTCAGCACGGAACTTTGAGTCGTTAGGTGTCCGTTTCCTTCTTTGATGGTGCCGTTCCAAACGGCGGTTGCGTTACGTTTCATATTCTTTATTTTTGATTGTTAATTTCTTATAGGACAAAGGTATGTCATATAGGCAATCTAAATAAAGAGCAAAAAGTCGATAATAATTGTACTTTTTTCCTTTTCGGGTTTAATTTTTAATTTCTTTCCTAAAAGTCGCTGGAGTTTTCCCTGCCTTCTGGGCAAAGATACGGTTGAAGTAGGCGGGGTCTTCATAGCCCAATTGATAGGCGATTTCCTTTATGGTAAGATCGCTGTATAGGAGCAGGCGTTTCGCTTCAAGTACGATCCTGTTTTTGATCATCTCGTTCGGATTTTCCAGATTCAGTTTATGGAATTTATTGGAAAGCGTTTTTGGGGCCAGGTTCAGCAGGCCCGCATAGTCTGCAACACTGTGTTTTTCCTTGTAGTGAATATTCACCAGCCTACTAAAATTCCTGAAAAAATCCTGATCCGTACTGACGAGGTCAAGCTTTTCATTTTGGAGGTTCTGTTTTTTCCACTGTCTTGTCGCGCGGATGATAATCTGCTTCAGGTATGTTCTGATCATTTCTTCAGATGAACGGTCCTGAAAATTAAGCTCATCATCGATCTGCGTAAATAGTTGGGAAATTGTTTGCAGTTCATCGCCTTGCAGATCCACTGTCGGGTTCTCAAAAATATTATTGAACAACAGCCCGTCACAGGCCACCTCCTCATCGTGAATCTGAATACAGTAGAAATCCCTGTTGTAATGGATTAAAAAGGCTTTATTTTCATTTGCCGACCGAATGTCAAGATATTGATTGGTATTGATGAAAAGCAATGTGGGATTTTTGGTCTCATAAACATTGAAATCCACTGTCAGCGCATAGCCGGCAGGAAGTAATAACACTTTGATGTAATGCTGGAAAGATGCACCGTTCACAAGATCTAGATTGCTGGAATCGAAAGAGATCATACCTAATTTTTTGTGGTTCGATTCGAAAGTAGCGCTGTTCATAAATGAGTTTGTTTATATAAGATGACAATTTATTCATCTATTGATGAAAACCGGAATGATAATCTGTAATTTTTGACTGATCGTTTTAATTTACATACTCTTCACCCCATTTAAAGAGTTCTGTTAGGCTGGGTTCCAGCTTTCTTCCTTTTGCTGTGAGTGTGTACTGTACCGTTGGAGGTACGGTAGCAAATACTTCACGGATAACAATCCCATTTTTCTCCATATTCTTTAATTCTTTTACCAACATGCGCGTATTGATGTTGGTGACTAATTTTTGGAGTTCGTTGAATCTTTTGGTGCCATATAGAAGCGCAAAAATGATTGACATTGACCATTTTCCTCCGATTATATCCAAAATTTCCTGAATGACACATTTATCAGAAACTTTTTCAATTTTTTTTTTGCTCATAACGTTTTGATTTGCTGCAAGGCTGTACTTTTTGGTATTACTTTACATCTGTGTAACTACTTTCAAATGTAAAGTATTGGGTTTAGATTTACAATAAAATATTTCAATTTAAACATTATGGCAAATTCATTAGAAGGAAAAATTGCGCTCGTTACGGGCGGAACAAAAGGTATCGGAAAGGCAATTGCCGATAAGCTCGCAGGCGAAGGTGCAAAGGTTATCATAACCGCTCGAACCAAACCAGATGTGGAAACTACACATTATTTTATAGCAGGTGACCTGAGCAGACCGGATGCAGGCCAGATCATTGCGGACGAACTGCTGGAAAAATTCGGTAAAGTGGATATTGTGGTCAATAATGCCGGTGCCAATACCAGCCCTGGCGGGGGATACAGTACGCTAACTGATGAGGACTGGAATAACGAGATACAACTGAATCTCATGTCTGCTGTCAGGGTAAATAAAGCACTGATTCCGGGCATGGTGGCCCAAAAGGAGGGCGTAATCATCAATATATCTACCGGCGCTGCATTACAGCCTCTTTGGAAAATGACCATGTCCTATTCGGCTTCAAAGGCAGCGTTGAATGCCTATACAAAAGCTTTGGCAAGCGAATTGGGAGCGCAAGGGATAAGGGTTAATGCCGTTTCGCCGGGACTGGTCAAAACACCTTTGATGGAAGCTTTTATTGCTGATATCGCAGCAAAAAATGGCACCTCTATTGAGGAAACATTTAATGCGATCAAAAATGAAATTGGAGATGTTCCATTGGGCAGAATGGCAGAATCTGAGGAGGTAGCAGCACTTGTCTGCTTTTTGGTTTCACCTGAGGCAAAATACATCACGGGAGCAAATTATAGGATTGATGGAGGTGCACTTCCGGTTTTATAATACGTAGGATCGCCTTCATAACGGCATTTCTCGGTAATTAGATTTAAATCCCGCAGCGATTATCTGCGGGATTTTTAACCGTTCTGGCAGGGTATCTCGATATCAAGTTGCCGCTAAAGGGCTCGCAACTGTGCAAGTACCGAAGGCAGCGTATTGATCCCCCAATGTTCAGCATATCTTCCATTCTTGATCTTTACGATATCGATGACATTGATACTTATCTGCTCCCCGGTGGGCGGAATTCCCATCAGATTTCCACGATGGGTACCACTGATATTTTTCCGCGTGGTCACCAGATCACCTTCCGCAATCTGATCATAAATAGTTATCTTAATATCAGGAATTGCCGGACGCAGGATCTGATTAAACGTATGAAGTATACCTGCCGGCCCTCGATCAGCATCTGCAGGTGCAGTATGGTTAATGAATTCGCTATCCATTAATTCCTGAAAACTTTCCATATTACCCTGTTCGATAAATTCTTTGTTAAACCGGATAACGACTGCCTTATTTTCTTCTTTATTTACAGACATATTTTAATGATTTTTAATTTATAATCCTTTTTTACTTCTTATGCAGAAGCTTTATTGACCCTTGCCAACAAGGCTCCTGGAGCTCACTTGTTTAATAACGTTATTATCATCAAATTTCTGTATTTTTGGAGATACACGGGTTAACATATGTTACTTAATCAAACCTTTTGACAGCTATGCATGATCTATTTATCGCCTTTTTGCAGAAACATCAATTGCTATCGCCATCCGATAAATCACTTATTGCGCAGTATTTCGAATATGCATCCATCAGTGAAGGAGAGCGTCTTTTTGAGGGCGGGAAAGTTTGCAATGAACTTTTCTTCATCGCCGCTGGCGTGGTGAGAATATGCAGCAACAACGACAAGGGAATTGAAGTGACCCACTATTTTTACCGTGAAAATCAACTTTGTACACTCTTTGAAAGTTTTGAGCGGTCCACGATCGGCTTGTCGAATATTGAAGCTTGCTGTGACACAGAAATATTGAAAATCAGTAAGGCAAAGCTGCTCGAACTCTACGAAAAAATACCAGCCCTCAAAGCTACCATCGATCAGGTCATCAAAGTGGTCCTGCTGGAAAAAATAAGGATAAAAAACAGTTACCTCGGACAGGAGGGACTGGACAAGTTCAAGATTTTTGTTGAGCAGCAGCCCGAAGTCGTGTCCCGTATTTCCGTTAAAGTGATGGCCTCATTTTTGGGGCTTACGCGGCAGTCCCTGAGCCGCATCAGAAGGCAGGTTTTTAGCAGTAAATATAACGCTTCATCCTAATTCCTGTTTTGTCCACATTGGCCATAGTTGGTATCTGAACAAAATGAGGATATCTGATTCATCAGATACCCTCACCTCACAGAGCAGTATTGGATAATAAATGTTTTATTGGCGGTCGATATTGACGCGATAGATCGCTTCGGCCTCTTTATCATCAAATTTGCGCATTTGCTTGACAAGCTTCTTCTTCATCATGTTGACGATGCTGCGGTATGCGGGATCGCTGTACACATTGTGGAGCTCCTGTGGATCTTTTTCGAGATCGAATAGTTCCCAGTTTTCGACACGTTTATAATAACGGATCAATTTATAGCGGTCATCCCGAACGCCAAAGTGTGGGCTCACGGCATGTTCTCCATTTTCAAAGTAATGATAGAATAAGTCCTTGCGGTGTTCGGCTTTGTTATTTTTCAGCACATGGACAAAAGATTCGCCCTGCATGTCTTTGGGTTTCTTGACGGCAGCCAGTTCCAATAAGGTAGGTGCGATATCGGCATTGACGACTTTCGCATCAATGGTTGAATGCGGATGCAACAGCGCTGGATACCGCATGACCAATGGTGTGCGAAACGATTCCTCGTACATCCAGCGTTTGTCAAACCAGCCATGCTCGCCCATGTAGAAGCCTTGGTCCGAAAGATAAATGACAATGGTATTCTCGGTAAGTGATTTTTGGTCCAGGTAATCCAGTACTTTGCCAATATTGCGGTCCATCGACTGTGCCGTGTTAAGATAATCGATCATATAACGTCTGAATTTCCACTCTGCAAGCTGTTTTCCGCTCAGATTATCCTGCTTTAACTTTTCGTAAATAGGACGGTAATAGGCGATGTAGCTGTCTTTTTGGGCTTGATTCATCCGCTTAAAATTGCCGTCGGCCATCATGTCTTCCAAGGATTTGAACATCTTTAGGTCGTAGCCCATCTTCATATCCTTATCAATGGACATTTCTTGCAGTGCTGCCGCTTCTCTGCTTTGGTAACTATCATAGAACGTTTCGGGCAGCGTAAAATTTACGGTATCATAGCTGCCAAAATCTTTGGGATCGGGCATCCATGTGCGGTGTGTTGCCTTATGACCGATGACCAGGCAGAAGGGTTTGTTGGTGTCTACGGTATCTAGCCAGTCCGTTGCTTTTTCGGTCACGATATCAGATACATAACCCGCCACTTGTTTACGGCCCTGTTTGCTGATAAAATCTGGATTGAAATAGGTGCCCTGATCAACAAGGATATCGTAATAGTCGAAGCCCTGCAATTTGTTTCCCAGATGGATTTTACCTACCCAAGCGGTATTATACCCTACCTTTTGTAATTGCTTTACAAAGAGGTCCTGGCTGAAGTCGAACTCCGAGGTTTCATTATCCCTGAATCCATTCTTGTGGCTGTATTTTCCGGTCAGCAGCGTGGCGCGCGAAGGACCGCAAATGGAATTATTGACAAAGGCATTGTTGAATATTGCCCCCTGATCGGCGATGCGGTCTATCTGTGGCGTTTTCCCATATTTCGATCCATAGGCTCCAATCGTCTGATAGGCATGGTCATCCGAGATAATAATGACGATATTTGGCCTTTTCTGTGCAGAAGCATATTGGAATAACGGAAGTGAAAAAAATACAAATACGAGCGTTTTTAGTTTCATTGTGCTTGCTGTTTAAAATGGATTGTTTTAGAAAAATTCTCGTAGGGTGAAAGGTTAAAGGTAATATTTCCTTTTGAATCTGACCCTCCGACACCGCGTACCGTATATCTTATTTCATAGGTTGCATCGTCTTTATAGTGATCAATTTTGAAATTATAAAAATAGGGCTTGATTTTATTGGTTCCGCGGAAAGTGTCTGCCTGAGCATGATGTTCATCCCTGCCGATTACCGTCCCGTTTTCGAGAAGTTCTACTTGATCGATTTCCAGGTAATTTTTTCCATTTAGATACAAAAATCCAACTTGGATACGGCCATTGGCATAGACCTGTTTAGAAACATCTAACTGCAGCTGCTTGTAGGTAGAAGAGATCGAGGTACTGTCCCAATGGGCGACAATATAACCGCCTGGTTTGTAATAATCGATTCGGAGGGAGTCTAGCCTTGGTAGCGTGCTGCTAAGGCGGTGTTGAAAGTCTGGATAATCTTTGTTCTCCCGGGATGACCAGGCAATCTCAGATAGGGCAATCAATCTTGGGAAGTTATGAATGTTCATCTCTTTGAGTTCTTGGGTCAATGCGGTCCACTGGTTGGCCTGTACACCAAGCACTAATTTATCTTCTTCTGCTGTAAGGCCTGTTGATGGGTCGTATTCATAGACTTTCTGGAGCGAGTTGATCTGCGGATAGCCAAGGTCGCTCATAGTCCCGTCATTGCGGTCTGCCTGTGTGATATCAAAGTACAGATGAGAAGCTGGAGTTGCCACCGCTTTAAATCCATGACTGGTAGCGTCCTTCATTGCTTTATCGCCAAGCCAACTCATGATTGCTGTCGTTCTGGGAAGATTGGCGGCATCGGCCAAGATATCATTCCACCCGATTGGTTTCTTGCCTTTTTTGGTGATGATATCCGAAACGCGTTGCACAAAATAGCTCTGCAATGCATGTACATTCGGGATGTTATGAGCTGACATGAATTTTTTAACATGCGCTTCTTTTGCCCAAAGTTCATGTCGGACCTCATCGCCGCCAAAGTGGATGTATTCGGCAGGAAAAAGCTGGGCTATCTCAGTGAATACATTGTCCAGGAATTCGTATACGCGCTCACTTGTTGGATCCAGGGTATTGGGCGTGAATTGCGTGCCCCAGTATGCCCAGGACGATACGAATGGGAAAATATGGTTCGGGTAGCTGTTTTGATTGACGCCCAATTCGGGATAGGCCAGAATCGTAGGCCAGGAGTGTCCGGGAATATCGATTTCCGGAACCACAGTGATATTGCGGGCTTTGGCATAAGCAATCACATCCTTAATTTGCTCCTGGGTATAAAATCCGCTGCGCGCTGCGGGCTGACTTTCCGTTCGATGGAACTGGGTAGCCTGCTCGGAGGTCAGTTTTGGATACTTTTTGATTTCGATGCGCCATCCTTGATCGTCAGTGAGGTGCCAGTGAAAAGTATTTAATTTATAGAGAGCCATGATGTCGAGGTATTTTTTTATCACATCAACATCGTAGAATGTCCGGCTGACATCCTGCATATATCCTCTCCAGCTGTACCGTGGAAAATCCTTGATATGTACGGCCGGAATAGACCATTGGGTCTGTTGTGTGACAGCGTTTGACTCTATTGCTGTGGGAAGGAGCTGCCGAAGGCTCTGGCTGGCATTAAAAAGTCCAGCAGCACTATTTGCCTTTACAGTTATCCGTTGGGCAGTGACGGATAGTTCGTATGCTTCGGGTTTGTCGGCCAGAAATTTTTTATCAAGCAGGAAGCTGATGCTGTTTTCTTTTTGCTTTTTTGTCGCCAGTGGAAAATGAGTGACCTGCCGGATCTGGTCAATAAGGAGCTTTACGGGCTTTCCATCGGTGTTATGAAACGATACGCTTGTCTGTTTATCAAGTACAAACTGACCTGTTTGTACTTCGATTTGCTGGGGCTTAGGTATGATGGTGGAGCTGGTCTGTGCGTTGCTGGCTTTCACCGCGATAAGTGCGAGGATAAGAAGCAGCGATTTTGTTTTTATCATAATATCGTTTTGAGATTTACCTATAAAAGGGTTGCCTCCCTGTCGGGAGACAACCGCTTACTTTACGTGATTTATAATTATTTGATGATTGGTAGGGGTGCCCAATAAAAAATATGACTATTGTCGTCTGGTTTGCCTACTAATGGCACTTCAGCCGATGACCGCTGTGCATTTGCCTGTGCAACTGTTTCCGTTCGAATCAGGTCAAACCAGCGTGATGCAGGCTCGAATCCGGCAAATTCCCAGCCTCTTTCGGCAATGACAGCTTTTTGGAAATCATCTTTTGACATACCCGCTGGTAAATTGCTCAATCCGGCTCTTTTACGCACCTGATTGATCGCGGCATATGCGGATCCATCTGCATTGCCTGTGGCCATCGTATTTGCTTCTGCATAGGTTAGCAATACCTCGGCATACCGAATGATATACACCGTGGCATTGCCCCACCAGTCATTCATTTTATGTGTTGCTGGATCGTAGGATTCATCATCTCTATATTTCATGAAATAGGGATGTTTGTGTGTGAGTTTGGTATAGTCCACTACTTTTTTCGGATCATTGTTCAAGAAATAATCTTTTTGGTAGGTCGCATCTTTGCGGGCCCCGGCAGGAAAATTAGTGTAGAAGTTAATCTCACCAAAGGCTTCATCCCAGCCGCCTTCCTCACCCGGGGCAAAGCTCGGTGGACCTAATTGGCTTCCGTTGCCCCAGTTGTCTCCATAGGTCCAGATACTGGGCATATTCTTGTTGAAGTAACAGCCAAATACAGCTTCTTTATTGTACTGATAATCTTTATCCCAGAGTTGTCCGAATTCGGGCAGCAAAGCATACCCCCATTTGCTACTATTATCGATCACTTCTTTTGCTTTTGCGGCGGCCAAAGCATAGTTTTTAGTTTTCTTTAAGGGCCAGCCAGCCATGGTCAGGTATACATTTGCGAGCAGGGCTTTTGCCGAACCTGCCGTAGGAAGGATATCAACGCCATTTTGACGGCGTGGCGCATCCCATGCGTCCGGTAGCATGCTTTCTGCTTTCTTGAGATCTTCCAGAATCTGCCGATAAAGCTCTTCAGGACTTGAATTCTCTTTCTTATCCAACGAAAATTCAAGCGGCATCGGTACGGCACCCCATGTCCGTGTCAGAAAGAAGTAATTGAGTGCACGATAAAAATAGGCTACGCCGCCGGCATGGTTACGCACATCTTGTGTCGCATCTGTTGCGTTGTTGTAGTTGCTGATGAGTGCATTGCTTGATTTGATCGTCTGATAAAAATAATTCCACCAGATGACCATACGGTCATTGGAGGAGTTTGCCTGAAAGGTGTCAAAATCTGAAAAACCTTTCTTGTTGCCTCCTGCATGGGTCGTAATATCGTCCGAACCAAAATTGATTGCCATACCACCGGTCTGATTCCAGGCAAGATTGTAATTAAGTGCCAGCCCCAGCATTGCTGCGTTGAGGTCTTCTGCAGATTTGTAAAAGGTCTGCGCTGTTATACTTCCTTTAGGGTCTTCTTCTAAAAATTCTTTACAGCTTCCTAAAAGCAAGGTAGATGCTGCAAGTATGGTATATAATTTAGTTTTCATGATCGTAAGCGGGTTAAAAAGTTAAATTCATCCTTACTGTATAGGTTCTAGGTGACGGATACGCGCCCAGGTCGATTCCTGTGCTGGTATCTGAAGTGGAGGAAGTTGAGGTAGCTTCCGGATCGAAACCTTTATATTTTGTTACCGTAAATAAGTTCTGTACGCTGACTCCTATGCTGGCAGCAGCGACTTTGAGCATGGATTTGGGCAATTTGTAACTTAAGCTGAGATTTTTTAAGCGCGTGAAACCAGCATCCTGCAAAAATTGTGTTGACTCAATGTACTGCTTACTTTTGCTGGTCGCCGAAGCCCATTCATTGGAAGGGTTTTGTGGCGTCCAATAGTCGGTTACTGCATGTAATGTAGGATAGGCCACATCGGAGGTAACGATTGCTGCCGCGGCATACGTTGCATTGAACATCTTGTGTCCATAGGCTCCTTGCACAAAGATGTTCAGGTCAAAGTTTTTATAGCTAAATGTATTGGTAAATCCCATCTGCACTTTTGGCGTTGCATTCCCAACCACTGTCATATCATCATAGCCAATGAGGTTATCCCCGTTCAAGTCGCTGTATTTATAGTCACCGGCCTTGCGATTAAGTTTGCTGTCGTCCGTTTGATAGACACCTTCCCAGGGAATGAGATAAAAAGCGCCCAATGCTTCACCGGTTTTGACCACTTGGATATCGGCATTCAAAAGACCGCCTCCAATGCGTGCCTGCCTGATCATATCCTGTCCCTCACCGAGGCTCACGACCTTATTTTTGTTAAAGCCGATATTAAAATTGGTATTCCAGTTAAAATTATCGTTCCGGATAGGGGATGTCTCCAAGGAGAATTCAAAACCACGATTAGTGATGGCGCCAACATTTTTGAGCATGGAACCGCCACCCAGATATTTGTCAATCTGTGTGTATAACAACAAGTCTTCTGTGTTTTTTTGATAATAATCAGCTGTGATGTTTACGCGATTATTGAATAAACCGAGGTCAAAACCAAAATCGGTCTGTTTGGTTGTTTCCCATTTTAGATCGTTGCTTGTTGGATTACCGATCGTATAGCCCTGATAAGAAGTTGTTGATCCATAGGAATAGTTAACGGGGTTTAAAAGGCCAAGTGTTTGGTAGGGACCGATTGCCTGATTTCCGGTCATACCCCATCCACCTCTTACTTTTAATTTGGAAATTGATTCCACATTTTTCAGGAAGTTTTCTTCATGCACGTTCCATCCTAAACTGAAAGATGGAAAATTGCTCCATTTGTTACTTCCCTGAAACTTAGAGGACCCATCCCTACGGTAGGAAACTGTTGCCAGGTATTTATTATCGTAATTGTATATTGCCCTTCCCAAAAATGAAAGAAGGGACCACTGCGAATATCCAGATGAAATACTCTGAGCGGCATTAAGCCCTAAATTGTAATAACCATTTGATAGCGTGCTCAATCCTGCTCCGCCAGCATTAAAATTGTTTGAAGTACTGATCGTACTTTCTTCTACAGCTGTTAATGTCAGATTGTGCTTTTCCGCAAAAATTCGGTTATAAGATAGCACATTGCTATTTTGGAACGCGTAATTTTCTGAGTAACCTTGAGCAGATTTCATATTTCCTGGCGAGATCCAATTGTTGGATAGCGAAGCCGATTTGCTCATGTTGGCATCCAAACCGGCATTTGATGTAAAGGTAAGGCCATCGAGAATCTTGTATTTGATGTTCCCGTTGAATGTGGCAATGTTGCTAAACGTATTTTCGTCTGTTTCTAGCGCGCTCATTAATGGGTTTACCCAAATCGGGGAGATTCCTGTCCGGTTGTAACTGATGCCATCCGATTCGTAAGGACTTTCCGTGGGTGCCCAGGCAATGGAGGCCATCACTGGATTTGCTTTAGACGTCATGACCGCATTATTATGCGCCTCGACCCTTTGCGCAAACAAATTGATCCCTACAGACAGTTTGTCATTTATGGTGATATCGGTATTGGAGCGCAGCCCATATTTTTTCTGGTTCGTATTGCGTAAAGTACCATCTTGATTTTGATAAAAGGCAGAAATGTAGAATCTAGCTTTCTCACCGCCTCCACTGATTGATACTTGTTGATTATGGGATTTTGAATTTTTAAATAACAATTTTTGCCAGTCTGTTGTCTTACTCTGGTAGCTGTCGGGATGCTGGATGACTGTCGTGCCCGCAATTATATTAGCCATGTTGGCATACGTGCTGGCGTCCATCAGATCATAACGTTTGGGAAGGGTGTTAAAATTAATGAAACCATCGTAGCTTACTTGCGTTGATCCGGTTTTACCTCGTTTTGTTGTGATAATAACGACGCCATTTGCGCCCCTAGATCCATAAACGGCTGTTGCGGAAGCATCCTTGAGGACATCCATTGATTCGATGTCATTGACATTGAGATCCTGTAAATTGAACGTACTCAATGCGATACCATCAACAATGTAAAGTGGTTCGTTACTTCCCGAGATTGAGTTATTTCCACGAATACGAATTTTTGCCTTTCCACCTGGTGCACCGGAATTTTGAGTGACAGCGACACCGGCTGCGCGTCCCTGTAATGCTGATGCCGCATTCAGGACGGGTTGATCTTTGTAGGCATCTGCTTTTACGCTGGCCACTGACCCGGTTAGATCTTTTGTTTTCTGTTGGCCATATCCAATAACGGTTACTTCTTCAAGCTGTTGGTCTGCTGATTTCAGCTCTATGGTTAGGGGAGTATGATCAATAACAGTAATTTCTTGTGACTGATATCCTACGGAGCTAATGAGGAGGTGGTTTCCCTTTGCCGCTTTTATCGTAAAGTTACCCTGACCGTCTGTCTGTACTGCGAGACTGCTTTCCTTTACTTTAATAACTACTCCACTGAGCGTTTGCCCATTACTGATCACTTTACCCTCAACCTGTTGTTGCTGAGCGAGCGTGTAGAGTGGAGCGGTGATGGCGAATGTGCTCATCACAATCCATGGTTTTAATCCTGGTATTTTAAGCCGTTGATACATAGTATGTGTTTATAAGGTATGTGTTTCTGGTTATCCGTTAATAGCCGGTCTCAATGTAGCTGGATGACTATTAGATGGAAGCGAAGTTAAGGGGCGAGTTTTGCAAAATATAGGTACATATAGTGAATATTTAGGGGATAAATCTTTCAAATCACTTAATTATGTAAGACATAATATGTAGTTTTACTGTTTTCGAACAGAAATAGCAGTATGTGCTTGTATAGAATATTGGTTTTATTTTTTTTGATCTTCCAGTGTCTTTTTACCTATGGGCAGCAGCAATCAAACCGAAAGGGAATCCAGCGGTTTGCATTGGGGATAGAACAGGGCTTGTCCAATAATGACGTCAATTGTTTGTATCAGGCGCGATCTGGAGATCTGTGGATCGGCACCTTCGATGGTTTAAACCAGTATAATGCTTACAATTTCACTGTTGTCAGAAAGGATGTGACAAATTCGTTTTCTTTACCGGGCAATCGCATCCAGTCCATTGGTGAAGATATTCGTGGAAATATACTGATCTCAACGATGGATTCTGTGGTGGGTATGAACCCTTTGTTGCAAACCGTTTTCCCCATTGCATATCAACGTAAGGCAAATGATCCGCCTTTACGTTTAACTGGCGCTGCCGTTTTTAAATTACAGGACGAGGTTAGTTATATCGGTTCAAATGAAAAAGGATTTTTGTGCAAATCTTCCCATCAACAGAATTATGAGCAGATACCGCTTCAGTTGGGAGGGGACCTAACGTATAACTTTTCGGTGGCTGCAATGACCAGTGATCGAAATGGCAGAATATGGGTGTTGATCAAAAAAATTGGACTTGGTTATTTTGACAGCAGATCCCGGCGTATTATGCTTTTCGACAGGATGGTAACGGATGGAAACCATTTACTGATAGATGATCAGCAGTGTATCTATATTGCGACAGACGAGGGTATATTAGTCAGATCCAGGGGGGCTCTGGCATATCAGTTGGAAAGGTTTCCAAAAGCTGTTTTACACGTATTGCTCGATAGGGCTAATGCGGTATGGGCATCAACTGATGGGGAAGGGATTTATATAAAAGAGCATGGTGGACAGGGCTTTAAAAAGGCTTGGGGCGTAAACCGTGAATCTGGATTGGCCAGTAATGCCGTTAAACAAGTGTTACAAGATCGGGAGGGGCGTTATTGGTGCGCGACGCTTCGGGGTGGGATTACTGTCTTGGATCCGAGGTCATTACCGTTTGGTGCCATGTTGCCTAAAGCGCTGGATCGTTCATTGGCCGAACATTTTTTTGTTTCCGCTATCGCTGAGGCTGATGCTAATAAACTTTGGATCGGATCGGATGGATATGGGCTATTTTTATGGAATAGGACTGACGCTAGCTTGTCTCCGGTGGCCAGTAGTGCCCTGTCAGATCATAGTATTACCAAAATTGTGCAGGATAGGAAGGGGGATCTTTGGGTAAGTACCTGGAATGACGGCGTCTTCAGACTTGACAGCGAAGGAAAGCTTAAAGGTCATTTTCGTTGTTATGATCCCTATTTGAAAATGCATGCCGATAACGTGTGGAATATGTTTCTGGATGCAAATGGAACAATTTGGGCGAGCACTTTTGGTCAGGCTGGATTGTATCAATGGGATATAAAAGAGGATAAATTTGTGTTAAAAGCAAATTTATTGGGAAATATCCTGTGCAGTAACCAAGATGCAGCTGGTAAAATGTGGTTTGGTACCGACAATCAATTGATCTGCTTTGATCCGGTGGACCGTTCGGCGCGCCGCTATACACTCGGGTATCGTGTCAGGTCGATCTATTTTGATGGTGACCAAGTTTGGGTCGGCACTGAAGGAAGAGGGTTACTTGCGCTCAATACATATACAGGTAAGTTTGTCGCTTATGATGAGACAAGTGGGCTCTCAAACAACAATGTTTTGAGCATTCTTTCGGATGCCAAAAATAATTTATGGTTGAGCACTTTTAATGGCTTGACCAAATTCAACCTGCTAACAAAGAAAAGCCAGCGCTTCACAGTAGCTGATGGGCTCCAAAGTAATCAATTTAGTTATCAGGCAGCTTTAAAACTGGAATCAGGGGAAATGATAGTTGGGGGAATTCGGGGAATAAACTTTTTCCATCCTGAGGAGCTGACCTTGGCAAACGTCATATTTCCGCCGCAATTGTCGCAGGTTAGTATCAATAATGTACCGTTAAAAAATTTCCTGAACACGGAGCAAAAAACACAATTTATACAAGCAGCGGCACTAACGCTACCTATCGACCAAAATATTTCGCTAGAGTTTTCATCCTTTCCTTTTTTTTCCACCTCCAATATTTCATATGAAGCGAAATTACTGGGCTACGATAAGGCTTGGGTCAGTTTGGGGGAGGTGGCAAAAATGAATTTTAATAAATTACCGGCAGGCGAATATCAGCTGATGGTTAAAGCCATTTCTAAGAATGGCACATGGAAAATAAGCAAGCTTCTAGAAGTTTTTATTGTACCGCCTTGGTATCTTCGGGCATGGGCATATTTGCTATATGCATCGATCCTATTTTTGGCAATCTATTCTTTTTTTACCTTGCGCAGAAAGCGCATGATGCTTACCTATGAAACCAAAATTGCACAGCTGGAACTGGAAAAGGAGAAAGAAATAGGAAAGAAAAAAATGGATTCTTTTGCGGAAATCATTCACGAGATCAAAATTCCGCTAACAATGATTCTGAATCCGCTAAAATCACTTCTTAAAGGCGAACTAAAAGCAGACTTACAACTTAATGTAGCCTATAAAAATGCGAATAGGCTATATGCTTTGGCCGAGCAGTTTTCTGTTGTTGATCCTGAACTAGGTGGGCTCGGGAATATTGAATTGGAAAAACTTGAGTTTAATAGCTGGCTCAAACAAGAGATTGAATCTTTTGCGTCTAGTGTTGAGGATATAGCTTTTAAATTAGTCTGGGCTGTTGACGCTGATCATTTATGTATTCTGGCTGACCGTAAAAAGATCGGATTGGCTTTTTTTAAATTATTCTCATTGCTATTGCAGCATAGCAAACAACTAAAGAATGCTACTGTTAGCGTAAGCAGTGATGAAGAAAAGGTGATGCTATCCATTTACGGAGTGTATGATGAAGCCGATCATGAAAGCGCTGCTATGGCTATTTTTCCAGAGGAAATAAACCAGGAAAAGATTGGTAATCAATTGGGCGTGGGTTTTAGTTTGACAAAAGCGCTAATTAAAAAACATCAGGGCGAACTGTTTGTCCGAATGGAGAATGAACGGATTCATTTCAGAATACATCTACCGACAGGTGATTGGGTGAATGATTATTATGCTGATAAATCGGTCGATAAGCAAGTAAAGTATCATGCAAATGAGGCGTATAGCGTTGATCATGTTGCGTTAATAGGGTATCCCGAAGATTTGTCTTTGGTGAAGCCACTCAGTATTTCGGATAAACCCTCGATATTGATCATAGATGAAAATAGTGCGTTTAAGAGCTATCTCCACCACCTATTAATAGATCAATATCGAGTTTTTGAAGCAGATAATACGATCGATGCAAGCAAAGTGTTGGAAAAGGAGAATTTAAATTTAATTATCTCCGAAGTTTTTTTGGATGGATCGGGTTATGCGCTATGTCGGAAAATAAAAAAAGAAGATAAAAAGAATACACTTGTATTATTAATGAGTACCATGGCTGATTCTGACAATCAGATTAAGGCCATAGAATGCGGGGCGGATCAATTTATCGCAAAACCATTTGATCAAGAGCTTTTTTTGAGTAAAATTCGCAGCCTGATCGAGCACACTGAAGCGAAGAAAATTACATTTTTTGAAGAGATTACCCAGAAATCTTTTTACCAGACGATCAGTTCGGAGGAAAAGGAATTTTTAGAAAGTTGTGTCAACATTATCAATCAGCATTTATTAGATCCAGCGTTTAACGCGCAAACACTCGCTGTTGCATGCCACATGAGTTATTCAAACCTGTATAAAAAAGTGCGTTCGCTTACTGGTCTCGCGGTATCGGCTTTTGTGCGTTCAGTGCGTTTGCAAAGAGCAGCTGAATTATTATTGAAAACCGATTTAAACATCAATCAGATATGTGCAGAAATAGGAATTCAGGATGTCAAGTATTTTCGTGTAAAATTTAAGGAGCTGTACGGCGTAACCCCTTCTGTCTATATGAGAAAATATAGAAAATATTTCAATCTGTCCTATAACGTCACCGCTTTTAAATAAGTTTAAACCCGCATCCAACGCTTCTTTTATTTCAAACGAAACCGACAATGATGCGGTTAAAATAGGGTTTGATTAGTATCCTAATGCCCAATAATGAGCCTGAAAAAAAGCGGTATGAAAATTTGCTAGTTTGAAAAACATTTCTTTATTTTAAGTGTTATGTTATACATAATAGTATAAACTTAAATAAACCATTAATCAAACAACCAAATGAAAAAAACCAAATTATGGGTTTTATTAGCCCTTGTGAGCACTAGTGTTTATTTTTTCGCCTGTAAGAAAAATAGCGCTTCTGAAAATGTATTACAAGATACAATCTCTAAAAAAGCTTCGAATACCTTGACTTCGTTAACTGCTGTAGCGACCACCGATTATGAGCTGATCTGGTCGGATGAGTTTAATAGTGTCGGGAGTTTCGACTCAACAAAATGGTCCTATGCCGAGCGCGGTCCTGTGGCATGGAACAAGTATATGACTTCGTTGCCTGCCTATGCTTCACAGGATGGTAATAATTTGTTGTTGCGCATGGATAATGCGGTGATCGCAGGGGATCCTGTTGCTTACCATGCCGGTGGAGTCAAATCTATGGGAAAATTTAGCTTGACTTATGGCAAGGTCGAAGTGCGTGCCAAATTTACACAGGGGAGAGGATCGTGGCCTGCTATTTGGATGATGCCCGAACCTGCGACAGCCCATGGAGGATGGCCTGATTGCGGTGAAATTGATATCATGGAACATGTGAACAATGAGAGTGTGATGTATCACACGATTCACAATGGTTCTGTCACGAATGTAAATGGCGGAAGTACGGCTACAAAGGCGGCGTCTTACAATACGACAGATTTTAATGTCTATACCATGATCTGGAGTCCCAATGATATCAGATTCTTTGTCAACAATGTATTGCAGTATACCTATTCCCGTGTTGCCGGCGGAGGCACGCAGCAGTGGCCTTTTGATGTTCCTTTTTATTTGATTCTCAACCAGGCAGGTGGTGCGGGTTGGCCCGGAGCGATTACAGATGCTGATCTGCCGTTTAGTATGCAGGTTGATTATGTGCGGGTGTACAAATTGCCGCTTTTTAGTAATGGGGATTTTGAGAATGGAGCATTGTCTCCCTGGACGACTTGGGGCGGAGGGTCATCTGTCGTGGCTACAAATGCCCGGACAGGTACCAAATGCATTCGTGAGACAGGTGGCGAAACATCCATTGAACAATATCTTACAGGGCTATCTCCAAATACGACGTATAAATTTGGGGGATATGCAAAAGTTTCAGCTGCTGGCCAATCCGTGAGCATCGGCGTGAAAAACTATGGTGGCAGCGCGGTAAACGCTTCCGTTGGTACAACAGCGTATTCGGAGGGATCGGTAACTTTTACAACTGGTGCAACCAATACATCAGCTACGGTATATTTTTACAAACCACTAAGTGGGACAGTATATGGTGATGATTTTTATTTAGAGAAACTATAGTATTTAGCGCATCTTTTAAAAAGGACAGTAATCGTAGAGCGTATTACTGTCCTTTTAATTTTTATAGGTTTTAGCTATTTTGTATTTATTCCAATTGAATATCGAATTCATCAAAAGATTCTTTCCGCCAGGCCATGTCCTGTGTGGTGGTTGAAAGTGCAAACAACGGGGAGAATGTTTTTACTTTTATGGTTTTGCCATCCGGAAGAAATTCAAGGATCCGTAACCAGCCATCACCGCCACTGCCCTGGTGCCCACCACCCAGCGCCTGGGCATTAAAGGTCATCTGGTTGACCTTTTTGTCAGCAGCGTTTTTGTCAATGCGAAAACCAATGTGTTTTTTGATATCATTGGCAGCGCCGATATGGCCCGAAAATACCAGTGCTATGTTTGTTGAAGGTTGGACTAATTTTTTCCAAATGGATTTGCCATAGTTGGCGTCATCAAGATCATATTTTTCTTTTTCAATATGCTCATTCTTATAATTCAAATAAGAATGTGTTAAAAGCACGACTTTATGATTGCTGTAGGCTGGTTGGTCAATTATTGATCTGGCCCATCTCAGTACTGTGTCTCTTGGCGCAAATTCGATCGATAGAAAAAGAAAATTTTGTCCATGCGGCGAGCGCCATTCGTAGCTTGCATTTTCCAAGCTCGGATCACCGTAGATATTTTCTGTTACATCCCGTAGCAACTCTTGGTTTTTGCTGTTTTTGTCTGAAGGGAAATAAAGTGGAAAATGGGTGGTTTTTGGTTTGTGTGTATAGCTGAATATATTATAATCATGGTTTCCTGTCGCTGTAATATAGGGTATCTTTCCATCCAATTTAGCGAAAGCTTTTGCGGCAGCTTCCCATTGCTGTTTCCCGGTCTGGTCCATCTTTATCCGGTTAGGATTGATGATATCATCATGTTCGACGAGATCACCGGTACATAGCACCATTTTTATATTCATTCTTTCCTGATGCGCCACAATCCAGTTCATCATGATATCCAAAATAGGCTGATTCCGCTTAAACTTGACATAGTTCTGTATATCCGGAAGCAGTACCATGGACCATGATTTTTGATCACTCAGTGTCGGCTGCTGAAAATGATGGCTTGTTGATTGACCTTTTGCTGCTGTGATAAAATACGTCAAGCAGAGGAATAGAAGGCTGTTTTTGATGAAGGTTATCATTATAATAAAAATTAAATCTAGAATCTTTTAGTTTATTTACAATAATATGAATTTAGTTTATTTTTTGTTTAAAAATCTTTCTTTTTATTTCTGAGGGATAAAAAGGAATGTAGGTGGATGATGACTTACTTTAATCGCTAATATTGCGATCTTACCCTTTCTTATTGCCTGCTGGCTGCGTTTTTCCATTTGCAATGTATGTTAATTTGATATTAAATTATCTTTAAATATGTTTATTTGTATGTTTAAATATGTTTAAATATATTAAATTTGTTTGTATTTTATTTTTTATAATAAATTTTAATGTTTAATATTGTTGAATAACATAATACCTAAGTTTCATAATAACCAATTGGATCGGGATAATCTCAGTGGTATGAATGGTAAATCTATAATTCTTATACAATCAAAATGAATAAAACATTTCGTTTGGCTGCGTTACTATGTGCAATGCCTATAAGCATGGTTTTGGCGCAGCAGACCGCCATGAAAGGTCGTGTTGTTGATACGCAGGGACATCCGCTAATAGGGGCCACCGTTAAGGTTAAGGGGAGCGCTGCGAGTCCTTCGGCTGTGTTGGACAATGGCGAATTTAGTTTAAACGTAAAAAATGGGGATACAATACTTATCACTATGCTGGGATATGCACAGCGAGAGGTCGTTTATCAGGGGCAAGCGAGTTTAAATGTTGTTTTGGAGGGGAGCGCCACCAACATCGAAGAAGTTGTTGTTGTTGGGTATGGTACGCAAAAGAAAGTTAATTTAACGGGGGCTGTTTCCGTTATCGAAAGTGGCCAGCTCGAGCGTCGGCCTAATCTTTCGACTTCATCTGCGTTGCAGGGATTGGCTCCGGGTGTGACGGTGACTTCACAGACAGGTGCTCCGGGTGGCGATGGCGGACAGATCCGGATCCGGGGGATTAATTCCTTTGGCGGTTCTGATTCTTCTCCGCTAGTGATCATAGACGGAGTGGCGGGGTCCATAGATAATATTGACTACAATTTGATTGAAAGTATTTCTGTGCTCAAAGATGCTGCTTCTTCTGCGATCTATGGTTCTCGGGCAGCCAATGGCGTGATATTGATTACCACGAAAAGAGGAAAGGACAAGTTGGCTGTAAATTATAAGGGTTATATTGGTATGCAGGATCCTACAGCGATTCCAAAGGTCGCGGACGGGCTCACCTATATGCGGATGTTTAACGAGGCAAACCGCAATGATGGAAACCAGCCTACTTATACGGATGAGGCCATTGAGGAATACCGCAAATTATATGCTGCCAACCCAGCTAATTTTGACTGGCAAAAAGCAATTCTAAAAGGTTCTGGCTTTACGCAAAATCATTTTTTGAGTCTTTCCGCTAATAGTGGTATTATCCGTGTGGCGCCATCGTTTGGTTATTCAACCCAAGATGGGCTGATTAAGAACACGGGCTTCAAACGTTATGTGTTCCGTAATAATATGGACATTACGCCAAGCGATAAATTTTCAATACGGATGGATCTCTCGGTGACCAATAAAAATAGAAAGCAGATTGCCGGTGAAGGGACGATATGGAATTATTTAGGCCGCATGCCGACAGATTTGCCTATTCGTCATCCCAATGGGATGTGGGCAGAGGGTTGGGTAAAAAATAATCCTGTAGCTCAGATCGAAGAGGGCGGGAATAATAATACGAACAACCTGGAATTTATTGGGAACCTATCACTGAATTATAAACCTACGGAATGGCTCAGCCTGTTAGGGACTATCGCGCCTAGGTATTTAACGAGAAATACACATCAGTTTACCAAAATGGTGGAGGTATATGATGTAAATGGTGCTTCAGCTGGTTCGGCCAACTCGACAACAGATCTTACAGAGCGCTCTTACAGGCAATATTTTGGGAGCTATTTTGTTACGGCAACAGCCGACAAATCTTATGGAGACCATAGTTTTAAAATGATGGTGGGGGCCTCCCGCGAGTCTTATAATGAAAAGTTTTTGATGGGTTACCGCCGGGACTTTATGTATGACACGTACGAGGTTTTGAATGCCGGGGCTGATAATGCGACAAAGAATAATGGCAGTACAATTGATGAGTGGTTGTTGGTATCACAGTTTGGTCGATTGAATTACAGCTTCAAAGATCGCTATTTGTTCGAAGCGAATATCAGGCACGACGGAAGTTCCAGGTTTGTTGCAAAAAACAGATGGTCCACATTTCCATCGTTCTCTGCAGGCTGGCGCCTGAGTGAGGAACCCTTTATGAAAAGTTTAAAAGGAGTGGTCAATCAGCTTAAAGTAAGAGGGTCATGGGGTAAACTCGGCAATCAGAATATTGGTGATTCTTATTACCCTTTCGTTTCGCAGTTGGCATTGGGTAGTATATCTATGGGCGGCCAATTGTATCCATTGGTATCACAGAATGAGATGGCGAATGAAAGATTGGTATGGGAATCTACGACAATGAGTGGGGCAGGGCTCGATGCGGTATTGTTCAAGAATTTTAGCCTGACTTTTGACTGGTATAGCAAGACGACCAATGGGATTTTGCTCAAACTTGATATACCTGCGGTACATGGACTTCCCGGACCGTTTCAAAATGCGGGGAAGGTGCAGAATAAAGGTTGGGAGCTTGCTGTTCGTTATGATAAGAAATTTGGAGATTTTAAGCTCGGTTTAGGTGGGAATATAGCGGATGTGAAGAATAAAATCCTGGATATGAGCAATACAACGATGGGTACGTTTTTACGTCAGCAAACTGGATATTCGATTAATTCTATTTATGGTTATGTGGCTGATGGTTATTATAAAGATGCGGATGAAATCAAAAATGGTCCTACCCAGTTCGGAACGCTGCAGCCGGGAGATATTCGTTATAAGGATATTGCGGGAGGATTCGATGCTGCTGGCAACCCGATACCGGATGGCAAAATCAATGAAAGTGATAAACTGATCATTGGCAATACCATTCCACGTTATACCTATGGTGTAAATCTGGATCTGAGCTACAAAGGGGTGCGACTGAATGCATTTTTGCAGGGCGTGGCTAAAGCGGATGGTTACCTGAGCTCGCATTATGTTGTTCCGCTGGCAATGGCAAGTGCTGTCAAAGAATGGCAGACCGATTATTGGACGGTAGACAATCCAGATGCTGCATTGCCGCGCTTATCGCATTCGTCAACCAACAATACGCAGAATTCAACTTTTTGGATGCGGAGTGCAGCCTATCTTCGGCTTAAAAATGTACAATTAGGGTACGAATTGCCGCCACGTTTACTGGCTAAATTGAAATTGGATGGCCTGTTTGTTTATGTTAATGGACAAAATCTCTTTACGAAAACCAATTTCTATAAAGGATATGATCCTGAAATCAATTACAATGCGGGAGCAAGTGAAGGGGTGTCATTGGGAGATGGTAATTTCTATCCGCAGGTAAAAGTGTACACGTTTGGTGTTGATTTTAAATTTTAATGAAAACATGAAGAATTGCATAAAAATATTTTTAGGTATAGCGCTACTGGCCGCCACGGTTAGCAGCTGTAATCTGGATAAAGAACCCTTGAACGGTCCGGCTACGGGCACGTTTCCGACAAATGAGACGGAAGCTGAGAGTGGGTTGTTGGGGGCTTACAAGGCGCTGACACTCCTTGACGCGAGCAGCACACCTTTTTTGCATGTGCTGGACAATATTACCGATATTGGTTATGCACGTCCGGGTAATAATTATACACCGGGTATCACCAGCTCATATACGACTGATAATGCATTGGCCACGAAACCCTGGACAGCACATTATAAAACGCTCGCGAGGGTACACTTGGTGTTGGATAATTTAGCGGCATTACAAGGTAAGATTTCGCCCGAGAAGTTTAAGCAATTGGATGCAGAGCTCCGTTTTATTCGTGCCTACGTTTACTCGCAATTGGTTGAATTGTATGGGGGAGTACCTTTATTGACTAAAAATGTGCCCTTGGGGGAGGCGAATATTGCCAAAACTGATGCGGCTGAAATTAGGCAATGGATCATTGAGGAGCTGACCGCTGTCGCTGATGTTTTGCCCATTAATCAATCGGCTTATGGAAGAGTCAGGGCGAGTAGTGTCGCCGCATATATGTTAAAGGCTCGCGTTGCGCTTTATGCTGGTAAATTTGATCTTGCAGCGGAGGCGGCTGATAAAGCGATTAAGCTTTCAAACGGATTGCATGAGCTGACGCCCTTCAATGAAAGCATAAATTATGCGGGCAAGAACCATGCTGTAGGCGAGCCTGATGTGAGCAATATTTTTGGACATGAGGGGTTCAAAAGCAGTAAAGAGTGGATTTGGGTCATGGAATATAATATCAATGTTCCCGGAAATGTTCATAATCAGCAATATTATGCAGCTTCGCGTCTGGGTAGAGGGGTTGCTTATTGGGGGCCAACGCAAGATTTCATCGATTCTTTTCAGGCTTCTGATGGGCTTTCGATTACGGAATCTACTGAATATGATGCTTCCAACCCTTTTGCGAATAGAGATCCGAGATTGGATATGTATTGTGTTAGGCCTGGATCCAGATTTCTCGGCTATCAATTTGAAATGAACAGCTCCTTTAAAAATGTTGCAAATTATTGGCCCGTATTGAACGCGACCAGTGATAAGCCATCTACTGTCGCTAATGCAGACCAGTCTAATGCTGCCCGGTCATACAGCGGTTATTTGTGGAGGAAGCATGTGGATATCAAGGATTTTGCAACGACTTCTGTCAATGGACAAAGTGATCTGAATATCGGGCTTTTTAGGTATGCTGAATTGCTTTTGATCTATGCAGAAGCTAAAATTGAGGGGAATAAGATTGATAATTCGGTATACGATGCCATCAATCAGATACGTCTACGGGCACATATGCCTGTGCTTAAAGCTGGGCTCAGTCAGGCTGAATTAAGGAAAGCACTCCGTTATGAGCGTAAAGTCGAACTCGCTAGTGATGGCTTCAGGTGGTACGATCTGCGCCGTTGGGGGATTGCCAATCAGATTTTGAATGGTAATCTTTATCTTAACCGTGATGCAAATAAGTGGACTTCGGCAGTCCTGACCAAAATCGATGATAACGCTTCACCAGTTTACAATAAAGAGTTGGCAAGTAAGGTTTTTGGTGTTCAAAATGTTATTTTTAAAATAAACAAGGATGAGCTTTGGCCGATACCCGAAAGTGAAATTGTGATGGTCCCGAATCTGAAACAGAATCCCGGATACTAAAATTAGTGTTGAAAGAAAAGGCCTTTAGCTATTGGAACCTAAAGGCCTTTTTGTCTGATTAAGCGATAATTACTTTTACACCGAGTTCCTCTATATTTTTGACATCATTTTCGGAGACTTTATTGTCAGTGATGATATAGTGGATGTCTTCAATGTTGCATACCTTGCCAAGTCCTCTTTTTCCAAATTTGCTGCTGTCTGCCAGTACAATGACAGTTTGAGATGTCTCAAGCATTTTTTGGTTAAGCGTTGCTTCGGAAAGATTGCTGATTGAAATGCCGAATTCTAAATCTATACCATCCACACCAAGAAAAAGAAGACTACAGCTTACTTCGTCAAGTAATCTTGATGCATAGTGGCCGGCTACAGAGGATGAATTTGGCCTTATCAGCCCGCCTAACTGTAAAACTTCGATGTTTTTCTTGTTGCTAAGTTCCAGTCCGACTTTAAGTGCTGGAGTGATCACCGTCAGATGCTGCGTGGTTTCGAGGTTTTTTGCCAGGGCATAAGCAGTGGTGCCTGAGCCGATCATGATCGAGTCATTGTTTTTGATTAGTTTAATCGCGGCTTTGGCGATTCGTTCTTTATCATCGCTATTGATGGATTCTTTCTCCATGATATGCCGATCTCCCGCATAGGGATTATAGGCAGAAGCACCACCTTTTGTACGAAATAAAAGGTTTTTATCTTCTAAAAGTTTAAGATCCTTGCGAATCGTTACGCTGGAGACTTCCATTGCTCTGCTTAACCAATCGATGGAAATTTTTCCTTTTTCTTTAAGTTTCTTGAGTATGAATTCGTGTCGCTCTGTTATACTTTTCATAATTCTACAAGTTTATTGGCAAATATACTGTGTTGTCAATTAAACTTCAAGCTTATAAATGTTAAATTATCTTTTTTTTTATTTAAAAATGTTTTATTTTACTTTTTTTATTATAAATTTGATCAATCAAAATAAAAGAAAAACCAGAATCTATTTATGTCCAAGTTTGTCCTTCCGATTTCTCCGCTGTATAGGCGTTGGTTAATTATTCTCGTCATATTTTTGGCGATTGTCTTTAATTATTATGATCGCCAGATCGTGTCTATTTTAAAACCTATGCTAAAAGCGGAGTATGGTCTGGGTGACGATGGCTATGCGTTGGTTATTAATGTCTTTACATTGTTTTATGCACTTATGTATCCGGTCTCCGGTTGGCTTGTGGATCGGTTTGGCGAACGACGGGTAATGTTAATTGGTATTTTAGGTTGGTCTCTGGCGTGTTTTGGTGGCGGTTTTTCGCGCAGCTTCGGTTCTTTTCTTTTTTTTCGCGGATTGCTGGGGGCTTCCGAACCTGCCAATTTCCCCGCGCAATTGAAGGTGATTACAGTCTGGTTTTCTGGCAAGATGCGGGCCACTGCCAATAGTCTTTGCATTGCTGGCAGTTCGATAGGGGCTATTATTGCGCCACCGATGGTTGCTTGGCTGGCTATTTCCTACAATTTTCACACGGTCTTTATTGTAGCAGGAGTAATAGGTCTGGTGATTGCGCTGCTATGGTTTTTGATTTACATTGAACCACCTGTTGCTATCGCCAAAGAGAATACGGTTGAACCGAAACAGTCGTCCTCGGCATTTACCTGGGGGCAGCTGTGGGGCAGAAAGTCTTTGTGGGGGATTCTGTTAATTCGATTCGTAAGTGACCCGGTTTGGTATTTTTGTTTGTTTTGGTTGCCGGGCTATCTTCAAGAAGAATCGGGGTTGACGCTGGCTCAGATTGGAATGTTTGGCTGGATACCATTTCTATTGGCAGATTTAGGTGCTATTGGGACATCTGCTTGGTCTGATAGACTGGTCAGGAAGGGGAAGGATCCGCTGCTGGCACGCAAGATTATGTTGAGCTCGGTAGCGCTACTGGCTCCGCTCTGTTGCCTGACCACTTATATTTCTAATCCTTATCTAACTTTGCTCATTTTTGGTTTAGTGGCCATAGCATGTTTGAGTTGGTTGTTTACGATCAGCGTGGTGATTGCTGAGGCATTTCCTGTTGCCAATGTTGCCTCTGTATTGGGTATTGCTGGAGGTTTTGGTGCCTTGGGGGCGGTCCTGTTCAATTATTTCGTTGGCCAGATGCTGGGTTCGGTAGGTGCTGGAACAGTGTTTGTAATCATGGCATTTATGCATCCTTTAGCGGTATTGATCCTGTGGACAATGGTAAAAAAAGAGCTTCCCGTGGTCGAGGAGCGGCAGCGGACCGAATCATTAGTCCTATAAAGTCCTTTGGCTTTCGTCTTTGTTTGTGTTTAACGTATTTATGTAGTTTGTGAAATAAATTTTTATAGAAATGAACAGTATCAAAAAGATTAATGAACCTGCAAGAGAGGTTCCGGTAAGAATGGAGGTGGACGTATTGGTTGTCGGTGGAGGACCTGCAGGTATTATTGCGGCGCAGGCTGCAGCTTCGGATGGTCTGAAAGTGGCTTTGATTGACAACAGAAGTTTTGTTGGTGGCAATATGACGATTGGTCTGCCAATTTTGGGCTTTCTTGGGCAAAGGGGGAATCAGATCATCAAGGGGCTTCCACAGCGTTTTATCGATAGGTTAAAAGCTGTGGATGCGGCATCTGAACACCGTCCTTGTCCATTGCACATGAGTCTTACTTTGGTAGAGCCTGAAGCGGTTAAAAATATTGGTTTGAAAGTTTTGGAAGAGGCAGGGGTAGAAGTCCTACTGTATGTTTTTTCGGCAGGAGTGGTGATGGAGGATGATATGCTGAAAGGAGTGTTCATTGAAAGCAAGTCTGGCAGGGAAGTAATTCTCGCAAAAACAATCATCGATTGTACGGGTGACGCCGATGTGGCATTCAGGGCAGGGGTTGCTTGTGAGCAGGGGAATGAAACTGGCGGGGCGCAGCCACCGACATTGATGTTTTGCATGGGGGGTGTTGATACCGAAAAGCTGCGTATGTCCATTGCTGAAGAGCCTCGAACTTACCTGACGGATTTTATTCCGGCTGAATATTTTGGGCAGAACAACCAGTTTATCGTCGTTGGATTGCGTAGCGTGATGGAGAAAGCGAGACAGGCGGGGTACCATTTGCCTGTTGAGCGTACGATATTAATCACAGGACTCCGAGAAGGAGAGGTTTGGGTCAATATGTCTCGCGTGAATGGTGTGGACGGGACCAATCCAGCCAGTCTGACATTTGGAGAAATAGAAGGTCGCAAACAGGTCGAAGAGATTCAGCGCTATCTGGTGGAATTCGTTCCGGGATTTGAGCAGGCGAAATTTACTAAAATGGCTCCGTTTCTGGGTATTCGGGAGACAAGACGTATTGTAGGTCGATATGTGCTTACTGCCGATGATATTTTATCATGCACCCGTTTTGACGATGCTATTGCAGTAGCGAGCTACCCGCTCGATATCCATCACCCTGAAGGGGGAGGCTGTACCTTGACCTGGTGTGGGGATAGTTATGATATTCCATATCGTTCTTTGTTGCCTACACATATTAAAAACCTATTGGTGGCAGGTCGATCTATTTCTACTACGCATGAGGCGATGTCTGCGATTCGTGTAATGGCCCCTTGTATGGCTATGGGGGAAGCTGCCGGACGTGCTGCTAAAATCGCGGTTCGTAAAGGTGTTTCTCCGGCTGAAATTGATGTTGATGAGCTTCGTAGGGAACTTATTGCCGAAGGGGCGTATCTAGGAGAAAATGAAACGGTTGTCTGATATGATAAGGGATAGTAAAAATGAAGGTGTAGGCCGAAGAGGTTTTTTGCAAAAGCTTGGGGCAGCTGCGCTCGTGTCCCTGCTTCCATTGGACGATAGTGTTGCCAGTGGGGTTATCAAAAAAGATCATCTTCGTGTCTTGACCTGTAATATAAGGGTAGATCTTGAAGAGGATGCGGCAAAAGGATTGGGTTGGCAGCAACGACGGGCAGCATGTCTGGAAGTGATCAAGCGGCAGCGGCCTGATGTAATCGGTTTTCAGGAGGTGCTCTATAATCAATTTATAGATATTAAAAATGCAATGCCGGAATATTATGCGTTCGGATTCGATGGCCCGGAAATGGATCCCATTAAAACGGGATATCATGGTATTGCAAAAAATCCAATTTTTTTTTCCAAAAAGCGGTTTGAGCTTTTGGCAGCTGGTGCATATTGGCTATCCGAGACACCGTTGATTGGTGGAAGTATTTCTTGGGGATCGGCACGTGCCCGTAATGCCTGTTGGGTACGGTTGTACGACCGCTATCGTAAAAAAGAGTTTCGCTTGGTTAATCTGCATCTGGATCACGTCAATGCCGAAGCAAAACTCAAGCAGGTAGCGGTGGTACTCGATGAGTCTGCGCAATATGCCGAAGGGTTTGTGCAGGTCATGACGGGTGATTTTAATGTTGGACCCGAAAGCCAAGTGCACCAGAAAGTGCTGTCAGCGGGTTGGAAAGATACGTTTATTGATCTCCATGGTACGAAAGATTTTGGTGGTACGACCCATGGATTTAAAGGGGAGCAATATGAAAAGAAGGATCGGGCAAAAAAAATCGACTTTATATTTACGAAAGGTCCAGTTGTCCCTAAAACATCAGTCATTGTCAAAGATGATGATAAGGGGATTTACCCGAGCGATCATTATTTTTTGCTTGCTGAACTTGAATTATAAATAGGCCGTCTTCTTTCTTCCTAAAAAAAAGCAATATGTTTAATATTGCTTTTTTTTATTTAATAAATTTATATTTTATGTTATTTTATATTTTATTTTGTTTTATTTTGTTAATTTAGTGCTGCAAAGTAACCAATATTCAAAAAAACTAAATTATGGTACACATACTTGGAAAATGGGGAATTCCTTCAAATTTAAAATGGGGTTATTTGGGTATCCTCCTTTTTATGATGGGCGATGGTGTTGAACAGGGCTGGTTGAGTCCCTATCTAATAGCGCATGGAATGAATATACAGCAGTCGGCTAGTTTATTTACGGTTTATGGAGTGACAATTGCCATCTCTTCTTGGTTTTCGGGTGTACTTGCCGAAAGTTACGGTCCGCGCAGATCCATGGTCATGGGCTTGCTACTTTATATGATCGGTACAATTGGTTTTGTCGGACTTGGTATGCAGAAGCTTGATTTTACTTTCATGCTGTTATTTTATGCCATTCGTGGATTCGGTTATCCCTTGTTTGCTTATTCCTTTATGGTTTGGATTACCTATCGTACACCTCAATCGATGTTAGGCCGTGCTGTAGGCTGGTTTTGGTTTGTTTTTACGGGTGGATTGAACGTACTCGGTGCTTACTATTCAAGCTGGGCCTTAGATTACATGGGATACCAGAATACACTGTGGTCCTCGTTGTTATGGGTGCTGATCGGTGCTTTTTTTGCGTTGGTTTTAAACCGTGACCGATTCGCGATTCCGCATGCTGGGCAAGCCAAATTAAAGGATATGCTGAAAGGACTGACCATTGTTAGGCGCGAGCCTAAGGTCTTGTTGGGCGGAATCGTAAGGGTGATCAATACCACGGCACAGTTTGCTTTTCCGGTCTTTCTGCCCATGTATATGGCCCAATATGGTTTTGAGACCAAGGCTTGGTTGCAGATTTGGGGTACCATTTTTACCAGCAATATCGTCTTTAATCTCCTATTTGGATTTGTTGGAGATCGGCTTGGCTGGCGCAACACCATTATGTGGTTTGGTGGGGTAGGCTGTGCGGTTGCAACGCTGCTGTTTTATTATTCTCCGGCCTGGTTTGGCGGTAATTATTGGGCTGTATTGGCAGCGGGCGTACTATGGGGCGCTTTGCTCGCCGGTTATGTCCCATTGTCGGCACTCGTGCCTTCTCTGGTTAAAGAAGAGAAAGGATCGGCAATGGCGATTCTCAATCTCGGAGCTGGCCTGCCTGTATTTGTAGGTCCAGTTTTGGTTGGCCTGTGTATCGGTACCCTGGGAAGTGAAGGTGTGGTTTGGCTACTGGCGGTCCTCTATCTGTTGAGCGCTTTATTGACTGCCTTCATCAGATTGCCCAAGTAGAATTCAATTAAAATTGACTGAAATATATAAAATTAAATAGAAGAACGAAAACTATGAAAGTACTATTGACGGCTCCCTATGAGAATGAGAAGGCATTCGGAGAATTGGAGGGTTTGGTTGGCGAAGTTATTTATCGGCCATGGAAACCACACGGTAGAGCCTATAATCCAGCGGAGCTAATTGATCTCTTGCGGGATACGGGAGCAGAGGCCTTGATCGCTGAACATGACGAAATTACTGCTGAGGTGCTTCATGCGAATCCTTCGTTAAAGTTTGTGGGTATTTGTCGAGGCACACCGTCCAATATTGATTTGCCTGTAGCCACCAAGCTGGGCATTCCTGTGTTTAACACGCCGGCCCGTAATGCGCAGGCTGTAGCTGAAATGTTTATAGCCAATGTGATTACCTTGATGCGTAATACACTTCCAGCTGTTGACTGGCTGGAAAATAAAAATTGGGGCGTGGGAGCACATACTTCCTACCTGCAATTTAAAGGAAATGAACTTGCTGGAAAGAAAGTGGGAATGGTTGGTTTTGGTGCTGTGGGCCAGCATATCGCACGCATCTTGAGCAGTTTTCCAAGTGAAATTTATTATTTCGATCCATACTATACGGACGAGAATACCGCTTATAAAAAGGTGGAATTAACCGAGCTTTTTACGACCTGTGATATTGTAGGGATACACCTGCCCGTAACTCCCGAGACCGTAGGTATGATTGATGCGAAATATCTTTCTTTATTGAAAAAAGAGGCTATTTTTGTTAATACAGCTCGAGCAACGGTGGTCAATCGTGAAGACTTACTTGTGCTATTGGAAGGGGGACAAATCCGGGGTGCTGTGCTGGATGTATTTTATCATGAACCTCCGGATGAGATTGACTATAAAATGATTCTTCACAAGAATGTGATCGCCACGCCGCATATCGCTGGTGCCACGCACGAAGTAGAGGACCATCATGCATTTATCATGAATAACAACTTGAAGGAGTATTTTGTAAATGGAAATAAGACGATTCGTCAATTGGTAAATAAGGCTGTAATAGCAAACTTAAATGTATAAAAGGTGATAAAAAAAGCATATTTGATTGTCGATATCGGTACGGGGAATGCGCGTGTCGGCGTAGCATCCCCTGCGGGTGAGTTATTGAGCATAAAACGAGAAAATGTACAGTATGAATCTGACAATCGTTACGAAGAATCTATTTACTTTGACCCCAACAAACTCTGGGCGGAAATTCGTCGTCTGTCCCTTGAAGCGATAGCAGAAGCAGGTTCGGTACAGATTGAAGCGATCACAGCAACCAGTCAGCGCGAGGGTATTGTTATCGTAGACAAAGACGGCAACTCAGTTTTGGGTATGCCGAATATTGATCATCGGGGAAGGGCATGGGAGAGCGAACTGACAGCTAAAGATCAGGTGTATGCCTTGACGGGAAGATACCCAACATCTCTTTTTTCCGCGTTCAAATTGGTTGGTCTTCGCAAGATATACCCCAATATCTTTAATGATATCGCTTGCTTTATGAGTATTAGTGATTGGGTTCAATATAAGTTTTCGGGAATAAGCGGTTATGAGCATTCGCAAGCTTCCGAAACTTTATTGTATGACGTTGCCGGAAAAAAATGGAGCCAGGAGTTATTTGCACTGTTTAATTTACCGACAACGATTGTTCCGCCGTTGAAAGATGCGGGTTCCATTTTGGGAAATATACTACCCGATCTCGCAGCGGAAATGGGGATCAATGCCGGGGCCAAGGTGATTGTTGGTGGTGGAGATACGCAATTAGCCATCAAAAGTATTGCGCCGTCATCGAACGACGTTGTTATCGTTTCTGGTACAACAACACCTATTATCAAGATTGTTGAGGATTATGTTTTGGATTCGGATCAGCGTACTTGGACCAGTCGCCACGTTGAAGTCGATGAATTTATCCTAGAAGCCAATGCAGGTGTGACGGGACTCAATTACCAACGTTTGAAAGAGATCTTCTACCCAAACGAAGGGTATGATATCATCGAAAAAGAACTGGAAAAAGTGACCTATTCTCAGTGTGTGGCTTCGTTGGGGTCGCTTATCGCAGACGAGGACAAGCCGCTTACCAAAGGGGGATTTATCTTTAATGCCCCGGTCTCTCATCAACTGACCAGAGGTAGTTTTGTTTTCGCTATTCTTTGGGATATAGCATGTAGCATTTATGAGAATTACAAGTTTTTGAGTGATGTATCGCCTCATAATGAAAGCTATATTTGGGCCTGTGGTGGTGGTATGGAAAGCCGGAAATTGCGACAATTTATCGCTAATTTATTTGGTAAAAGCATCAAGATCAGAAATACCTTTCGGCAAGCATCTGTTTTGGGCGGAGTCCTTGTCTGTAACGAAGCGCTTGGCTTGGAAAATTTTGAGCCTGTGCTGTTGGACGAAGCTGAACCTCAGAATCACGAACAATTTGAGCAATTGTATTTGGAGTGGAAAAATGCACGCAGAACATTTAAGCAAGTGATGTCATAGATGGATACCTATTTCTTTGGATTGGATGTTGGCACACAGGGTGCACGTGCCGTGTTGGTCGATCAGCTCGGAAATATAGTGGGGTCAGAATCGGTTAAATTCGATCTCGATGAGAAGTTTAGAGAGGAGCAGTCGCCCGCTATATGGTGGCGAGACTGTACCGCTATTATGACCAAAATTTTGGCGGAATTGCCACAAGCCATCGATAGAAAGGCGATTCGGGCGATTTCTGTGACCTCAACTTCGGGAACGGTTATACCTCTTGATCGAAATAACCTTCCGCTTCACCATGCGATCATGTATAGCGATGACCGGTCTGTAAAGCAAGGGGAGCGTTGTATGCAAGCGGCAAAAGAGGTTGTACAGCATGGTTATACCGGATTCAATTCCTCGAGTGGAATTAGCAAAATGCTGTGGTATGTAGAGAATTATCCCGAGAAGGTAAAAGATATCGCTTTATGGATCCATGCCTCAGATTATATCGTAGGTAAGCTGTCGGGGCATTATCATGTGACCGACTATACCAATGTGCTAAAAAGCGGATACGACCTGAATGCCCTGGAGTGGCCCGCATATATTGTTGATGTATTGGGGATGAAGCCTGAATGGTTGCAAAAGGTTGTCCCTTCAGGTACAGTCATTGGTAAATTGAGCGAGGATTTGGCAACGGCTTGGCAGCTACCGCGTATTGATGTGGTTGTCGGTATGACGGATGGCTGTGCGACTCAGATGGCGTCTGGAGCAGTAAATCCCGGAGAGTGGAACACGACGATTGGAACCACGTTAGTCATCAAAGGGGTGACCAGGTCACAAGTCATCGATCCATTGGGTAGGTTATATAGCCATCGCCATCCTGAGGGCCACTGGATGCCCGGCGGAGCGAGCAATACTGGGGCGGACTGGATTAGCCTGGATTTTCAGGCCGATTTTCAGGAATTGACCGAACAGGCAGCAACATTGATTCCTACAGGGCTGTTAGCCTGGCCGCTCAAACATAATGGGGAGCGTTATCCCATTATGGCACCTCAGGCTCGTGGCTTTGAACCTGAAGCTGTCTCACGGGAACTCTTGTTTGCCGCCAATTTAGAAGGCGTGGCTTTTATTGAACGGCTAGCATACGAGATCATTGAGGAACTTTCCGGTGAAAAAGTAACTGCAGTATTTACCGCCGGAGGTGGAAGTAATAGCCAGGTCTGGCTGAGGATCAGGAGCGCCGTGCTGAAAGTTCCGATTTTCAAATGTAAGGAGGCAACCGGTGCATTGGGCGCGGCGATTATGGCAGCCTCATACAGCTATTATGGTTCTCTGCAGGAAGCTGCTTCAAAAATGACCCATAAAGAAATGCAGGTGTCTCCCGACATGGAGTTGGCCGATTCCTATGAGGGACAATATCAACAGTTCAAATATAAACTCAAACAATTAGGCTATATTTAAGATGGTAACGATTATACTTTTAAGACACGGCGAAACGGCGTATAATGCCAATGGCAATCAGTATTGTGGACGTACGGATATCGCGCTGACTGGTAAAGGAGTAGATCAGGCCAGGCGTATGCGGCATCTATTGGAAGGATATAATTTTGAAGGGGTCTTCTGTTCTCCACTGATCCGCGCCCGTCAGACCGCTGAGATTGCATCGGGAGCGGCACATGAATTACAGGTGGACAATAGATTGATCGAAATTGATTTTGGACAATGGGAAGGAAAGTGCTCGTCCGAATTTATTGCCGAAGATCCTCAGGCTTGGGACAATTGGTTGCAGTCACCAGAGGATTATGCAGCAGGAAGAGTAGGAGAGACCGGACGCCAGGTGATCGATCGTGTCAAAAGTTTTTATGATGATATCCTCGAACGCTACGATGGTAAAACTGTTTTGATCGTTGGTCATAATGGAATCAATCGGCTGTTTTTAGCTTATCAACTCGGGATGCCGCTGGCAAACTACCGACGAATTGTTCAGGAGAATTCTGCTTTGACACTATTTACTTTAGATAAAGTGGCCGGTTTTAATTTGTTAAAATTGAATGCCTAAACTTTTTTCGGAATGGATTAATTGTCGATTAAGGAGCACAACGTATTCAACCCATAGAGCAGGTCTCTCGGTGTGAAGCGATATACATACAAATTTTTAACCGTTAAAAATAAGTTAGTGATGAGAAAAATTGGGTTGTTTATCAGTTTGTTAGCTAGTACGATGGCATTGGGGGGACTGCAGGCGCAGGAGCTTCATACGCTTGACTTTAAAACGTGTAAAGCCATGCGTGCCTATTTTCGCTACTCACCTGGTAAAAAGATAATAAGCGGCCATCGTGGTACGATCGAAAATGGACTGCCTGAAAATTCGATCCCAGCATTTGAAGCAGTGCTGAAAAAAACGCCCGCTATTTTCGAAATAGATCCGCGTTACACAAAGGACAGTGTTGCCATACTGTTGCATGATGCAAGGTTGGAGCGGACGACAAACGGAGTTGGGAAAGTAGCTGATTATACGTGGGCCGAACTTCAGAAATTGAGGTTGCGGGACAAGACGGGCAAGGTGACTCAGTATGGAATCAATACACTTCAGGAAGTGATCGATTGGGCCAAAGGTAAGACTATACTGAATCTTGATAAGAAAGACTTGCCATTGGCTAAGACTGCTGAAATCATACGGCAAAATAATGCGTATGCCTGGGTCTGGGTGACGGTGCATAATGTCGAACAGGCGAAATATTACCTTGATCAAAATAAAGATCAGTATTTGTCCATGCATATTAAAGACGGGGCAGCTTTAGCTAAATTTGAGTCCTCGGGGCTACCCTACGACCGGATGATTGTTTATATCGGTTCTGAAATTGTGCCAGCAAATCAAGAAATGTATAGGTTTTTTAACAACAAAGGGGTGATGTGCATGATATCAACTGCGCCTAGCTACGATAAACTGGCAGAAAAAGAGCAACGTTACGAGAGCTATAACGCTGTATTCGAAGACGGGGCTTCTGTTTTAGAATCTGATTTACCAATAGAGGTAAGTCGTGCTATCAGCCAGAAATAAATTGCCACACGCTGTTACATTATAGACCATGTTGAAGCTGCGCTGGGCGCCATCGTAAGCTTTGCGACAAGTAGGCTGCTCCGAAGCTGGCGACGTAAAGGCCCAGAGAAGTAGCAAAAGGCTTGGCTTTAATAACAAAGGGTATTAATAACAAAGGGTATTCCTATTGCATGAATACCCTTTGTTATCCTTTAAAAAGAGATGTTATTTATCCGTAGGAGGGAGCTCTACCTTTCCGTTTACCTGCTGCATAACCAGGCGGTGGAAATGGTCAACAATGTCTGCATACTGTTGATCGTTTGCGAGGTTAATCATTTGATGGGGATCGGTAAGGGCATCTGTAAGCGATTTTCCGGCACCATGTCCGAAAAATTCTGCATACCGCCATTTTTCCGTACGAACGGTAATTCCCGTCACACCTTTCCCGTTTTCGCTCCAAACGGTATATGCTGGCCTTTCCCAAGTTTGATCCGGTTGGTAAAGTAATGGTTTTAAGCTTTTCCCCTCGAGGCCCTCGTAGCCAGGTAGTCCACAGAGGTCAACTAGGGTTGGGTAAATATCCAGCAGTTCCACCACACGTGGCGAAGGCTGCCCATTACCTTCAGCACGTGGATCGTAGATGATAAAGGGTACACGGGTACCCTGTTCCCACAATGATCCGGCTTTGGACCACTTTCCTTTTTCACCCAGTTGATAGCCATGATCACTCCAAAAGACCACGATGGTATTTTCCTTTAATCCGGATTCCTCCAGCTTCTTTAACACCCGACCGACATTCCAGTCCATATAACTGATGCAGGCAAGATAAGCTCGAATGTATTCTTTGGCTTCCTCTGGTGATGCGGTCCGGTTGACAAAGAAATCAGCGTTTCTCCGGCGAATGGACCCGGCAGGAAATCCCACGGGTATACCGGGCATCGATGAAAAATCAGGCGGCAGGGCGATACTGTCCAGGTCATATAGATCAAAGAATTCCTTTGGAGCGACAAACGGGGTATGCGGTTTTGAAAAACCGCAGGCCAAAAAGAAGGGCTGCTCGGTCTGCTTATGGTTTTCTAAATATTGGATGGCCCGGTCTGCCACTTTCGTATCACCTATTTGCCTTGCCTCTTCGCCCGTTAAGGCCGCCCATCTGTCTGATGGTGTCGATGCAGCATAGGGGTCGATACGGGGTGCTGAATTGCTGTATTCTTGCCAATAAGATTGGGAATCCACCACAGCCGGGGGAGCGCCATTGATCACGGTGCCGTATTGGCGCTTTTCTCCTCCGATATCCCAGGCCTCGGTGTCATCTATGCCGCCATGGAAGACCTTACCACTTCGGATCGTGGTGTATCCGTTTTGCTTAAAATATTTAGGGAGGCTGATCCAATCCGGGAAAGACGCGTTAAACCATTCTCTATTTCCGTAAAGGCCACTTGTTGTCGGGCGTTTTCCTGTTAACAGGGATGACCTGGAGGGGTTGCATAATGGATATTGACAATACGCATTTTTGAACCATACGCCCTTCGCTGCTAGGCCATCTAAGTTGGGAGTCTGTGCCAAAGGATGTCCATATATGCCCATATCTGTCCGCAGGTCATCTGAAATCAGAAACAGTACATTATATTTTTTGGGGGCTGAATCTACTGGTCGTTTGTGTTGCGATTGTCCTCGCAAACATAGCGCAGCATTCAGGAAGCAAAGCAACAGGTAATAATATTTTTTCATTGTGATTGATTGGAGTTATCGCTGACCGGCCACCAATCGGACGGTACATGCGCTTGATGCAGGAAAGATTGTAGTTTTTTTGTGATGTCGGGGTGTTTTTCTGCCAAATTTGTTGTTTCGCTGATATCGTTTCGTAGATTATAAAGTTCCACAGCTGCGTCATTTCCCGGGCTGATAAGTTTCCAGTCTCCCCATCGTACAGCTTGCTGAATTCCTTTTTTGGGGTATTGTTCCCAATAGAGATAACGGCTTTCTCGATTTTGGCTATTGGGTGTAAAAATCTCGGGAAGCAAACTGACACCGTCTGCCGCCGCATGCGCTACACCGCCCAGACTTAATATGGTTGCATACAGGTCGGGGAAATAGGTTGGGAAAGAAGATGTCGCAGCCGCGGCTCCGGAACCGTACCTCACAAGGAGGGGGACCCGTATTCCACCTTCGTATAAATCTGTTTTCATACCTCTCAAAGGGCCATTTTGGGCAATTTGCACTAATCTGGCTTCCCTTGAACCGCCGTTGTCTGAAATGAAGATGAGGACTGTTTGTTGTGCGATACCTGTGTCTTCGATCGTCTGCATAATAGATCCCACGCCCTCATCCAGGTGAGATACCAATGCCGCATAGGATTTATCCTGGGCGGGCAGGTCCAGCGAATCATATAAGGCCGTGCTTTTTGCATCAAGCGGCACATGCGGGGCATTGTAGGTGACCATCAATAAAAACGGTTGATCATGTTTGCGCTGCAGGATCGCAACTGCTTCTTCTGTTGTCATATCGGTGGCATGCTTCCCGTGCCTACCGTCTTTGTTTTCTGCCACGGCATAGGGCTGGGAGCCGTTAAAGCGAATTTCGGGATAATGATTATGGCTTTTCGGTTCTTTGACCAACCAGCCGACAAACTCGTCAAAGCCCCGTTTTTGCGGATGTGCAGATTCGTCAAACCCTTCAACATGCCATTTATTGACCAGGAAAGTCCGATAGCCGTTCTTTTGCAGCCTGCTTGCAAATGTGGTGTCCGTTTCCAATAAACTTGGTCTACGTACAGCGACGCCGTCTTTAAAGCCCGCGACACCGCCTTGGCGCGTCATATTGCCCCTTATTCGCGCATGACCTGTATGCTTACCGGTCAAAAGAGTGCCTCTGGCGGGCGAGCATACACTCGCGCCGGCATAGGCATCTGTGAACCGGATACCTTGAGCCGCCAGTCGGTCCAAATGGGGTGTTTTGATAATTTGACTGCCATAGCTTCCCAGGTCACCATATCCCAGATCGTCGGCAACGATCAGTACGATATTGGGCTTGACGATTTCCTGTGCCCGTATAGGAAGCACAGGAATAACCAGAAATAGGAGAAAACCGTTTACTAATTTTGTCATTATGCTTGTGTTATTCATCTATTTAATTCATTTTTTTAGGGCTAATATCCGGGATTTTGATAGGATCGGCGGGCTGTTTCATCAAGTAGTACGCCATCCTTGTCTGTTAGCATGCTGATAAAAGATTGCGGAAAGGGTTTGAACGTATGCGTTGCTGAAAAGGTTCCCTTGCCATTTCCATCCTGCCCATTCACTCCAGATGGATTATCCGATCTGGACCAGCTGCCAGTACGGCCAGAGGCTAGTTGCGCGTGATGCAACATGCGCTCCAGCTGTATACCTGCGTGGTGTATCCCCTCGTATACGACCTGCTCTGTATTGAACTCCCGGGAATACTCATTGTAGATAAAATGCACAAAACGTTTCAACTCGGAATTTGCCTCGGGCGGATACTGCTCAGCCTTGGCTTTGGCCGAACTACCATCCCAATAGGAAGCATCGACTCTAATTTTATCGAATGTGGCTGACGCCGAAGGATAGGGGTAGGAGCGCTCTTCGGCGCGCAATGATTCGGCACCAGGGTATAAGCGGGCCAATACCTCGGCGCGATTTTCGCCAGCTTTATAGGCGGCCCGATTGCGTAAGATATTGATGTCGGCGATAGCTTTTGCATAGTCTCCTTTCCGGCCATAGGCTTCTGCCCGGATCAAGTAGGTTTCGGCAAGCCGGAAGATGGCCACGTCACGTGTGCCGAAATGGTTGTCGACGGTACTGCGGTTTGGATCGATAAACTTACGTGAAGAGGGGCGTACCTTTCGGTTCAGGAGCAGTCCAGCATTCCCACTGTAGCGGTCTGCACCGGTCTTTCTGTAATAATATTTTCCATTGTCCTTGATCCACCGCGGATAGAGCACATAGGGCTGTGCGAGGGCATCAGTGATATCAATGGCCGTTTCCTTGGTGTTTTCCAGGAAAACAAGTCCCAGGTCAGCCTTCCCAATTTTCCGCTGTCCGGCCACGGCATTCCGGCCATTCCATGAGGGACGTTTATAGTTCGGCTTGATATTGGCATTAAAGAAATCGGCTTCATTTGTTTGCCAGGCCAGGGAAGCATTTTTTGCATCCGTATAAGCTAGGCCGGGACCGTCCGACTGGGAAGCGTTATCGAAGGAGGCACTCTCATATTCGAGCTGGAAGGATTTTTCAAAACGGGAATCGTTCAGTTTATCGGTAAATACATCATAGCCCCAGTCCGAAGGCAGGAATCCCTGACCTTTTAGCAGGCCGTAAGACCAGGTCCAGCTTGGGATATTCCAGGCCGAGTTGCGGTAATCGGCGGTAAAGGCGGCGTTGGTACGCATGCCGTAGCGACCATTCTCCAAATTATTACCATAGGAGGCCTGCAGAATAATTTCGGAATTCGTTTCGTTGCTCCAATTGCCTTTCTCAATGGCAAAAAGGTCCCAATAATTTGAGGCGAGGCTGATCCCGGAGTTGATTACCTGCGTGGAATAATAAATGGCGGAATCCAAATCTGCCGTTCCCTCGCCCTTGTACAATAGTCCCTGGTACGCATTGGGACTGGTGGGATCTATCGTTCCGTGGGCATTGCGGTATGATTTAAAGGCTGCAGCCTGCTGGCGCTGCAGATAAAGCTTGGCCAGGAAATGCAGGGCCGCGTTGCGGGTAATCCGACCGCGCTGTGTCTGTCCGGCAGCAGGTAAATACTGCTCGGCAAAGCGTAGATCAGCAATTAATTTGGCATAGATGGTCGCCGAATTTGTTTTAGGTAGGTAAAAATTAGCCGGTAGGCTGTTGTTGCTTTTCAGTGGAAAAGGGACATCCCCCAATTGCGTGACCAATAAATAATAAGCATAGGCCCGTAGAAAATAGACCTCAGCAAGCTTTTGATTGGCATAAGCTGCATCACTTGCATATTGGCCCGGAGCCCGTTCGGTAATGATTTCGATGGCTTTGTTGCAATCATTAATAATCGGATAAGCACCCAGTAGCTGGGTCTGAAAATACCCGATCAGGTTGTTGGCATATTCACCGGCAGCTCCTGATGGCGACCATACTGCGGGACTGAAGGTAGCCCATGCATTATCTAGTGGTTCAGTGATATCATTGCCCGTTTCAAAAAGGAAGGGCCCCTCCATAAATCCATATTTCCACCGCAGGATGCTATAATTGGCGACGACAAGCTCATTCAGTCCTTTTTCGGATTCAAAATAATCCTGAGTGATCGTGGAGACCATTTCCTCTTGGAGAAAGTCTTTGCATGAACTTAATCCTGCTCCTGTCGATAGGATAGCTATTGCCCAAAGGGCGAATGTTTTTCTGTTATATTGTCCAAGTCTCATGTTTCGTTGATGCTATTGATTAAAGACCGATTCTCAATCCGAGAACGGCACTGCGCAATAAGATGCTGTTGGCGGTCTGTCCACCGCTCTGCGCTGCGGAGGCACTATCCCAGCCATTGACATCATCCGGATTAAGGCCAATTTTTACCGCTTCGCCGCCCCAGATAACTGGGTTGAGGACCTGCGCATACACCTGTAGGCTTCCGATATTAAGTCGATCGAGCACAGGTTGTTTAAACGTGTAGCCCAAGGAGATATAGCGCAACGACACTAGACTGCCACTCGTGTAATTGCGTACCGCATTGTAGTTTGTGAAAGTCGCTGTTGTCTGCTGCGGAAATGCCGCCGAGGTATTTTCAGGGCTCCATATCGCTGTTTCCGTACGGCGGCCATAGGTCTGTAGCGCGCCGTAGTAGCTGCTGCCGATACGTGCATAGATAAAGAAGGAGAGGTCCCAGTTTTTGTACCGGAAAGCGTTGACAATCCCGCCGGTCCATTTGGGTCTATTGCTGCCCAGGATCGCCTTGTCACTGTCGTTGATGGTGCCAAAGCCATTGTCGAGATAGGTGACAGTTTCGCCGGAGGCCAGGGTGACCGATTTTGCGCCGTCCGTACCGGGCTGTACTTCCACCAGTTGCTGGTCTTTGATTTTTACCTGCCCCGGTAAAGCCGTGATATTTCCAATTTTTCGGTAAAGTTCGATCAGCCGGAGGTCTTCGGGTGTCTGTTGCCACAATCGGTCATAGACATAATCCCTAAATACGGCTATAGGCTGCCCGATAAACCAGCCGTTGGTCACATCGTCTACCTTGCCGTCGACCAATTCGACGATCTTCTCCCGGTTTCTGCTCCAGGTCAGTGTTGTATTCCAGGAGAAATCCGGTCGGTCGATATTCTTCGTCGAAACAGAGATTTCTAGCCCACTGTTGCTCGTTTTCCCGATATTGCCCAATATGCTGTTGTAACCGAGTACGGGGGGAATGGATCGATTGAGCAGGAGGTCTTTGGTATTTGCCCTGTACCATTCCACAGTACCTGATATGCTGTTGTTCAGAAATGCGAAATCCAGCCCGATATTATGCTGTACTGTTTTTTCCCAACCGAGCGCTGCGTTTGGCATGGAGGATGATTTGTAGCCTGGCACCTGCGTTTCGTCAAAAACATAGGCTGCACCAGCGATTGTCCCTGAGGTGGTGTAGGGCGATACCGAAGAATTTCCCGTTACACCGATGCCATAGCGGAGCTTAAACTGATCAATCCAGTCCACCGCTTTCAACCAGGGTTCCTCTTCCAATTTATAGCCCAGGGCCAGGGAAGGGAAGAAGTCAAACTTATGCCCCTGAGCCAGCACCGAGGCCCCGTCCCAACGTCCCGTTGCCGTCAGTAGGTATTTGTTTTTCAAGGCATAATTAGCCCTTAACATATAAGATAGCAAGGTAGATTTACTAAAGGACGTCCCATAGCTCATGGGGATACCAAGGTCATTGGCACTCAGGTTGTACCACAGCGAAGAAGGGAAGGTAATATCCTGCGCCCGGATATTAATACCATTGGATCTATTCTCCTGTGAAGACTGCAAGGCATCCACTTTCAGGGAATGATCGTCCCATTTCTTATCGAAGGTCAGCATATTCTCAAATACCCAGGACAGTCGCTTGTTGTGGGAATTGTAGCCGATCAATGGAGCTGTACCTACGGCAGAGAAAGGGTTTGTATAATCGGGGCCATAGAACGAACCTTTTTCCGTTCCCGTATACTGCACCCCAAATTTGAGCTGGTATTTTAACCAAGGTGTAAAATTGAGCTGCGCAAAAGCATTGGAGAGCACACTGTATTGCGTATTTTCATTTTTACTATTTTCAATATTCAGGAGCACATTATGCGCCGACAGACCCGTGCGGTTGGTATTCAACAAAAGTCCGTTCTCATCATAGGCTGGCGCATAGGGCATGAGCGCCAGGGCCTGGCCGTAGGAATCTTTTCCACCCGTATTGGAGCTGTTGTCAGCCATGCCATAATTTTGGACGGAATAACTGCCGATCATGGATATACCGAGCTTCAACCATTTTCGGGGCGAAACATCGCCTTTTAATGTCGTGGTATACCGCTTATAATCCTGATCGATCATGGCGCCCTTTTGATCGAGCAGTCCCGCAGACAGGTAAAGGCTGGATTTTTCATTACCCGAAGAGAGCGAGATGCTGTGGTTGTTGGTTTTTGCAAGGCGTGTCACCAAATCTGTCCAATCCTGATTGAGGAGGTTGCCGCCGTTATATACGGGCACTTGCTGTGCGTATCCACGTGCAATCTCTTCTGCAGTAGCATCACGCAGCAGTACTTTGCCGTCTGCTCCCCAGCTATAGGCCTTGCGGATGGATTCAATACCGTAGGTTTCGCCACCCCCAAAATTTTGAATATCGAAATCAGGATCGGGTGCTGTACCGTACTTTCCGGTATAGGTACCTCCATTGATGTGACTCTGCCGTTGCCAGTCCAAAAGTGCCTTTGAATCCATCCAGTCAGTCGTCGAATGGATCTGATCCAAAGATAATGATCCGTTATATTGCACGGATATCTGTCCCTTTTTTCCTTCCAGTAGCGAGACCAGGATCACACCATTTGCACCACGTGATCCGTAGATTGCTGTTGCTGAGGCGTCTTTCAGAATTTCAATGGAGGCAATATCTTTGGGGTTGATAATAGATGCTTCACTTGCGGATATCGGAATTCCGTCGACTACATAGAGCGGCTCATTGGAGGCATTTATGGAGCGGTTACCACGGATGCGTATGGTGCCTATGCCACCAGGGCGGTTATTTGAGGTAATGTCCATGCCACTTGCTTTACCCTGTATGCCCTGGACGATATTCGCTATTGGCCGGTCATTGAGATCCTGCCCCTTGATCTGGGACAATGCTCCGGTGATATCCCCCTTTTTTGTCGTTCCGTATCCGACGACAACAATTTCGTCGAGCTGCCGGTCATTGGGCTGCAATTTGATTTCAACGGGTGAGCGCTGTACAATTAAGGTATCCGAGCGGTAGCCCAGATGGCTTACAATAATTTTAAAAGGCAGTTTTTGGCCGGTTCGGAATGAAAAGCGCCCCCAGGTATCGGTCTGTACACGGTGTGTGACAGCATCGAGCTGCACTGTTGCCCCAGCGATGGGTTTATTGGTTCGTGCATCGAGCAGCGTGCCAATAAGATCTGCATTGATAATGGGTGAAACGGGCTGCTGTGCGAGCACTATATTGGCCTGAAATGAGGCAAATAGCGCCACAGACAATCGTTTCCAATTGTTTATGTTCATGATTAAAACAGTAGATTAGGTTGATGTTGAATTCTAAAAAACAATAGCTATTCAGCTATCGGGCACGTGCATCATGCCGTGCACATTCGTTTTTTCTTGAAAAATAGGGGATTCAACAGGGGACTGTTTTTTGGAGAGATTTGTCTAAAATAATACTTGCTCATAGAAATTTAATTGTGAAAATTACATTTAAAAAATAACAACGTGACCAACGCCAATTGAGAAACGATGAACAAATATAAAAATAGTAAAGAATAAAGTCTACTATTTTTGTAGATTTTTTTTTGATTTATCGCATAAACGGCGGATGACAGCTTGCTAAATCGCTCGGCTCCCGCATTTCGGCATCGGTGCTTGGCTGTTTTATCTGGGCGAGCACTTCGTTAGGGGATGTGCTACAGCGGAATGATACAAGGCCTGCTGATTGCTGCCCTTAAGGGGTAAAGCATAAGAAGGACAGAACTAATTTATCTAACTATGATTTTACATACATCAACTTTAGAAAGTAATCACCTGTGTATACAGGTTTTGATGGATAAGTACCTGGAGCGAGATTAGCCTCAATTTTAAAGCTGAATATCTATAAGTATTGATATGTTCTGTGGGGGTAGCAGTGAACGTTAGGGGATAGGCAACCTGTGCGAGGTGCTGAGCAAATAGGCAGATTGCTGGGAAGGTGGAATAACAGGGGACGAAAAATGATCCTGGTTATTATACCTGAATAGTATAAATGGTATAAAGCGCACTCCTGTAGTGCGCTTTAAAGTGTGGCTGCTGAACTGGACTCCAATGAGCTGGTGCTCCGATCGAAATTCCAGTTTGCACAAACCCTTAATTGTGATTAACCATTAAAGACAACACCGTCGTAACAGGCGTTATAGATGTCTTTAAGTTCTTGCAAGACCGGTACACGGGGGTTGAATCCTGTACATGGATCGAGCAAGGCGTTATTTGTGATGTAATCGATGTTTTTATCCCAATCTTCCCTGGAAATTCCAAATTCCTTGATGGACGAAATATTGTTTACCTCAGCACGTAAACGTTCAATAGCCTGCGCCAGCTCTTCAGCTGTTTCTTTACCGATCACTTTCGCTAAATCAGGGAAACGCTTGGAAACCTTGGCGTTATAACGGATGACATTGGGTAAGAAGATCGCGTTTGCAGCACCATGAGGAATACCATACAGTGCGCCGACCTGGTGCGATAGGGAGTGCACAATACCTAACCAAGCATTGTTAAATGCCAATCCTGCCATGAAGGATGCGTCGTGCATGTTTTGACGGGCCTGGATATTTGTCGGGTTCTTGACCGCTTCTTTTAAATTATTGAACACAATTTCTAGACCACCCTTTGCCAGTACATCGGCATAATTGTCATCGATGTTGGATACATAGGCTTCCACGCAGTGCGTCAGGGCATCCAGGCCTGTGTTTGCCGTGATATGGGCTGGCATAGAGGCACAGACTTCGCCGTCTACAATAGCGATATCGGGTGTCAGCTCATACGAAACAATAGGGTATTTGACGCCTTTTTCGCGGTCAGTGATGACAGCCAGACCAGTTGTTTCGGTACCGGTACCACTGGTGGATGGGATGGCGATAAATTTCGCCTTGTTGCGCAAGGTAGGTACCGTAAAAGGTTTGACCAAAGCATCGAAATCAGCCTCTGGATATTCGTAGAATACCCACATCATCTTAGCAGCATCAATCGCTGAGCAACCGCCAAGACCGACGATCCAATCGGGCTGAAACTCACGCATCGCTGCTGCTCCCTTGAAACTTGTAGCCGATGATGGATCTTCCTCTACGCCATCGAAAACAAACGTTTCAAGACCTGCTTCCTGTAAAAAGGCAATTGATCTATCCAAAGTTCCGCTTTGACGCATCGAATTTCCCCCTGTCACGATAAAAGCTTTCTTACCTTTAATATTCTTCAGTTCTTCAAGGCTTCCCGCGCCGTGGAATACTTCTCCTGCAATAAATAATTTGCTCATTGTTGTATCTTTTATTTAATGCTTCAAAGATAGCACGGCAATGGGCCTCCATTATTACACAAACAGGACTACGTGTTATACATTTGAGCCAACTCATTTTGGAGCTGGGTCGGTGTTTCATTGAGCTTTGCTTTCACAAATTTGTTCAGGGCTGCTGGGGAGTTGAACCCCAGGTCAAACGCAATTTCTTTGTGTGTGATGTCCGCAAACATGAGCTGCCGCTTGATTTCGGTCATAATCCGGTTGTGGATGGTATTGATCGCCGTATCCCCACAATGTTTTTTGGTAATGGCGTTGAGCTTTTTGGGCGTAATATGAAGCTGATCAGCATAGTATTGCACGGAGCGCTCTTCTTTGTAGTTTTCGTTGAGTAATTTTTTGAATTCGATATATAGGCTTTGGTCTGCTGTTTTAGTTCCCAAAACAGGATGCTGACCATGTACGGATTCAATGAGTTTGAGTAAAAATATCTTGATGTAAAAGCGTGCTTCTTCTTTGCGGACCAAACTTGGATTTTGATAAATATCCTGTATAAGCTTAATCGTATGGATACTCTCGGCAAATTCGGCGGTTGACAAAACTGTATTGTTTAGTTGGGTCGACAGGTTGATATTATAGGGGCTCAATTCATTTTTGAGGATGTCCGAACAGAATAATACCTCCTCAAATAGGATGATTTTGCCGGTTACCTGATCAGAAAAATCCTGTAGGGCATGCACCTGGTCCGGGAAGATGACCGATATCCGGCTGTTGTTCAGGATGTATTGACGGTCTTCGATCTGTAGTTGTAGTTCGCCCTCCTGGACGACGAAGATGCAAAAATGGTCTTTTTGATGTGGCGCTGTGTAAGCGTGTAAATGCTCGGCATCAAGGTCAAACACACGGAAAGATAGTTTTTTGTCTTCTATTTTGTTGATCTGCTTTTTAAGGTGTAGTCGTTCCATCATCTAATTTCCGTTAGCTAAAAAGAAACGCAAAGTTAGCCATTTACACTAAGAGTTCTCGATTTTTTGGCAAGTCTTACATTGACGCAATGAATAGTATGATTCAGCGACTTTCGTAATAGCACGAAAATTAGCCGCTAGATTGAGTGTTGAAGGACTATCGCACAATTTTGGCTATTGAAGCAGCTTATTGATTTTATCTTTTGCAGATAGCGGCCGGAGATGGTTTCCTGTTTCTCGGATCGTGCCATCCTTGTCAATCAATAGATAAAATGGTATGCCACCGACCTTAAACAGTTCCCGAATAGCGGCACTCTGCTTGGCGGATAGAAAATAATGTTGCCCGCCCAGATCATACTTACTGACTGTCGCCTTGTACTTGTCCAGATCTGAATCAAGACACAGGTAGACCAACGAAACTGCTTTATCATGAAAGTCGGCTTCGATCTTTTTGGAATTGGAAAATTCGCTTAAGCATGGTGCGCACCAGGTGGCCCAAAAATCAATATAGATCACTTTACCTTTGTTGGCCTGCAAGATATCTTCCATGACCCCTTGGATCGGAGAAGACTGCATGTCTTTAAAAATAGCTCTGCTATTTAACTCGGGATGTTCGACCCTGGCTTTCGTGGCGAGGTATTCCTGCCGTAGCGGATCCCGCAGGAATGGCGATTTAATATATTTGGTGACAATCGTATTGAATTTTTCGTAGGTCTTGAAATCCTGCTGTTGAAACCTTTTTGAAAAGTGATGGCTTAGCATGATTTCTTGTAATAGGGGATCGGTCGCGTAATCGACTATGCTGTTTAAGACGAGGGAATCGAAAATGGCTGGGGGCGCAAATAATTCGCCGATTGGCGATATTCCCCAAACGGAGTCTTTGGTGTCCCGAGAGCGGAGTTGTTCGTTGATGTAGAATTTAAAAAAGCTGGAAAATGTTAAAATTGAGTTTGTGTTCATTAAATTGTCGATATGCAGTGGGAGGCGGCTACCCAATTTTTCGTAGAAACCCTTTGGGATAACGAATGTGGTATCCATCGATCCCAGATTGTTCGCAGATTTGTGATCCACGGCATAAAATTGGATATTATCGTAATACCGATTTTCGCTCTCAAAAAGCGCCCACTTTTTACTTTCTTCATTGGTGGTATAGGTGTTGACAAACTGCGCATATAGCTCTTTCCCTTTTTGACGTATTGTATCATTAAATAGCATATACTGGTCAGGATCATAATTTTTTACTGCCTGATAGTTTTTGTCGTATAGTTCACTGGTATAGTAAAGGTTTTGGAACTGTGTGACTTGCGTATTGGTGGCCGCTGCAGTCCCGGCAAATTGGATTGTGTTAAGGAGCGCGCTCCGTTGATCGGTGTTGCCATCAAAGAAGACCCATAGGCTGTCCCTTGGATGAAGGACGACGCTGAAATTTGTTTTATAACCTATCCAGATTTGCGTAGGGATATATAAATCAATCTCTGCATAAAAGTCGCCTTTATTGTTGACCTTGGGATAAATTGTCACCGAAGAGAGTCCGAGCCTATGCATAGTCATACTCAGGGGGATTGTTGCATCATAATGGTTAATTGTTCCCGTCAAAATTGCCCTCTCAGCAGCGACCTGAGCGTTGCTTATTGGACAGTATGCCGATAATAGAGCGAGCAGAAAAATGGTCAGAAGGTGTCCCTTAGACGCTTTTAGCGATAATGTTATTTTAGGTTCAGTGGCAAACATGTTTGGTTCTTTAACTAAAAATAAAGAATCTATTTTACATTTAATTGTGAAAGCAGCTTTTATTTTATCACATTTTTTTAGTACAAAAAATACAATACATCCTATGTTCAGTTTTTCTGATTGCTTCATGCTCGAATAACGGCGGAGCGGATTTGCAGGAAAGAGAACAGAAGCTTACCCCTAGGGAGTAGGTATTCGCTAACAAAGAGGGGAATAAGACTTGGTTTTTTTGATCGTAAAAATTAATAATAAGGAAAATTAAATAGTGTAACAAACGAAAACCTATTCGTTTGTTGTGCAATCGATTGTTTTAAGAAAAATATTTTTTTTGTTATATATTGAATTATGATAATTTATTTGTCATAAGCAATTGATTATAAACTAAATTCAAAGAAAAATGAAAAAGAACATTTCTTATGTGATTGCGATGGCTCTTGTTGCGACATTTTCTTCCTGTAAACAGGATCTGGTCACGATGGAACCTGTCCCTGTCGATCAAAGTACAGCCCCCCTCGCTGTAGCGGACAGTGTACAGACCTTTAAGGTGATCCCTTCGGCTTCCATTGAAACGGACCGCTTGCAATTCAGGGCTGCGCACAACGAAATGCAGGCAACCGGATTTTATGTGGCGCCCAATAGTACGATCACCATTACGGTGAATGTGAAATCGGGTAATACGGTACCCCGACTAGCGATAGGTACGCCATTCAGGGATAATATCAGGCCGGTACGTCAGTATTTTAACCTGGCGGCCGGAACACAGTCTTTTACTGTGGATCAGTATGGAGGATTGGTCTATATCATCTATGCCGCCAATAATTACACCACAAACGGCAAGATTGAGGTGACCTTTGGTAATGGTTTTAAACCGGTGCCTTATTTCCAAAAGGGGATCACGACGCATCAGCAATGGCTGAGGACCTTGGATTCCTTGAAAACCGCTGTACCGGATGTCGTGTTTTCTTCCGACCGTACAGTAATGGTCGCCAATATGGATAAAGCGCTGCTGTATAAGAATGAGGATCAGCAAGCCATTGTCAACCGGCTGGATTCCATCGTTGACCATGAAAATTACATCAGCGGATTGAGCGGCAACACGGGTGTGCATGCCATTCCGTACAATAAACACCTGGTGACAGTCCGGGATTCTGCAGCGGGTGGCTATATGGCAGCTGGGATTTCCATTTATTACACCGAATCGCTTTCCTATAGAATGCTGCAGCCCAAATACCTGAGCAATACCAATGGCTGGGGGCTATGGCATGAGTATGGACATACCTATCAGCAAAAAGCATGGACTTGGGGCGGACTCACCGAAACGACAGTAAACGTTTACTCGATGGCTGCAGAGCGCCGCTTTGGTTTGCCTGTCAGCCGGGTTACGGCAAATAATTCCTGGCCTAAATTGGATACTTATTTCGCTAAACCTATCGCCGAGCGCAACTATAACGCCGGAGACAATGACCTGAAATTGATTATGTTCCATCAGCTTTGGTTGGCCTTTGGGGATAATCTCTATATCACGCTGAGCAGGTCGACCCGTGAAAATCGTCCGAATGTGTCTACGGATGCTGAGAAAATGCGCTATTTTATGATCTCAGCCTGTCAGATCGCTCAGAAAGATTTGTCTGATTTCTTTAAAAAATGGGGATTCCAGGTGGATGCTGCTGTCTACACGGAGATTGCCAACCTGAATCTGCCCGCACCGGCACAGGATATTACCTTGTTAAGGGATTAATATATATAAGACGTCTCCTGCCCTCGGGAGACGTTTTTTTTTCACCTCAAAATTCAACCGCCCGTTTCCTTATCCGCCGATAGGGGAAATGTTATGTTAATTTAGCTTAATGTTTGTTAAATGCATATGAAGCGTGCAACTATTTGTTAATTAAACCGTTAATTCGTTGTAAATCGTATTAAAAATGGTTTCCGAATTTATTAAAAATAAGCATTTGGCGAATCGCGCCGGATTTGGAATGAGTCTACAGCAGGTTGCTGCCTTTGAACAGCAGCCTGTCACGGATACCTGGCAGATGTATGCGCGCTCCGGGGATTTTACTCCAATAAGCTTCGTCACGTCGCAAACGGATGTTGACTACAGTGACCTGTCAATGATGAATGCGGAGTCGAAGAAACAGGTACAACAGCTTAACCGGAAGCGAAATATAGCGACCAACCTGAATTTTTTAAATACCATGGTGCATGCGGATGATCAGCTGCGGGAGAAAATGGCTTTTTTTTGGCATGGACATTTCGCATGCCGGGTCGTCAACGCGAATTTTAGCGCACATCTGCTCAACGAAATCAGAAAAAATGCGCTCGGAAATTTTCGGGACCTGCTGCTTGCCGTTTCGAAGGCTCCAGCGATGCTCAACTTTCTCAACAACCAGCAGAATAAAAAAGGGCATCCCAATGAAAACTTTGCCCGGGAGGTGATGGAGCTTTTCACCATGGGACCCGGCAATTATACCGAATCGGATGTAAGGGAGGCTGCGCGCGCCTTTACGGGATGGTCTTTTAATAAGGATGCACAATTTGTGGTGCGGCGCAAATTTCATGACATGGGTACCAAGAAGTTTTTAGGAAAAACAGGGAATTTTGATGGAAATGCTGTTTTAGATATTATACTGGAACAACCCGCTACCGCCAAATTTATAACCAGGAAATTGTACCGCTTCCTGGTCAATGAGCAAGCAAACGATGCTATTGTCACTGCCCTAAGCAAGGATTTCTATGATTCGGGCTATGATATCAGGCAATTGCTTGAGCGTATATTTACGGCGTCCTGGTTTTACGATCCCATCAATATCGGAAATAAAATAAAGTCTCCGATCGAACTTATGGTGGGTATCATGCGCACGCTTCCGATGGAAATTGCGAACCCTGAAAATCTCATTGTCTACCAAAAATTATTGGGACAGATGTTATTATACCCACCGAATGTGGCGGGCTGGCCATCGGGGAAGGCCTGGATAGACAGCTCAACCTTGCTGCTCCGGATGCAGGTGCCGCAGATATGGGCTGGCATGCGGCCATTGGACCTCGATCCGCAGAATGATGACGATCTGGACATGGGATTGAAACAGTCGCGCCAGCTCTACAAAACCTTCAAAAACCCGCAGATTACCATCGATTGGGCGCAGGTTGAAAAGGCGTTTTCGAATAGGGATCCCTTTCAGTTATTATTGCAGCAGCAGCCTTCTTTTACGAAAAAGCTACTGGAAAAGTATGCTGGAAGTGACAAGAGAATGGCGATTATCGAAACAATGTGTATTCCTGAATATCAACTCTGTTAACGGCTAAAACGACGGACATGATCATAAAAAGACGCGAATTCCTCAAAACTGGCTCGCTCGCTACGGCATCTTTGTTGCTGCCCAACTTTCTGAAAGCGATGGCCTTTCCCAATTCCCTGGAAAGAAGTGCTAAAGTATTGGTTATTTTACAATTGAGCGGGGGTAATGATGGGCTCAATACCATCGTTCCCATGCGCAATGATATTTATTTTCGGGAGCGGCCGACAATTGCCATCGACAATGCCTTGGCCCTAACGGATGAGGCAGGTATCAATCCGGCTTTGCCCTTCTTCAAAACGCTTTTTGAAAGTGGGGAAATGGCTGTGCTCAATAATGTGGGTTACCCCGATCCGAATAAATCGCATTTCCGGAGCATGGATATCTGGCATAGTGCGAGCCGAAGTGATGAATATCTGGAGAGCGGCTGGATAGGCCGTTACCTCGACGAAGCCTGCTACGACTGCAGCCATCCGACACAGGCGCTTGAAGTCAATGATATGCTGAGCCTCGCGCTCAAAGGAGAACGGAAAAAAGCTTTCGCGTTCAGGGATCCCAAAAAGCTCTATCAAACCAGCCGCGAAGAATATTTTAACGCAATTTATCAGGAGCATCAGCAACAGCATGATGAGGAGACGGTAGGCTATCTCTATCAGACATTGGGTGAAACCATCAACAATGCGGATTATATTTTTGAGCAAAGCAGAGCAAAAAGAACAACGGCGACATATCCCGATTCGGTACTGGGAAAGGACCTGAAGACGGTCGCCTCCCTGATTAAATCGGACATAAACACACAGGTATATTATCTGCAGATCGGCAGTTTTGATACTCATATCAATCAGCAGCAGCGGCAGGAGAGCCTTTTTCATACCATCAATGATGCCGTGCAGGCTTTTGTGGAAGATCTAAAGAAAAATGGTCTTTTTGAGGATGTGATGCTGATGACCTTTTCGGAATTTGGCCGCCGTGTAGCCCAAAACGCCAGTAGGGGTACAGATCATGGCACCGCGAATCAGCTTTTCTTTGTGTCTGGTGGCTTAAAAAAGCAAGGGCTGCTAAACGTCTTGCCGGATCTGAGCCAACTCAATGAGGGGGATCTGCAGTATACGGAGGATTTTAGAAAAGTATATGCCACGCTGCTTAAAAATTGGTTGAGGGCAGATGCAGACAAAATATTGGGCTGGAAAAATGGGATTTATGATTTTATTTGAAAATTTTCGGAGATTGTATTGTACAAAAGGGTAGGAGCTATCAAAAAAGCCCTGGTTCATCTGATGAACCAGGGACATTTTCACAGGTAGGGTAAGACTTTTGTTAAGCTTTGATAAATAAACCTGCAATATTAAGTACAGCTTCTGCAGATAATGGCTCATCAAAAGATTGTGTGGCGGCACTGGTTGAGATTTTTCCCATCGAACCGTTAAGGGAGGTGATATCAACTCCTGCCTGTTTCACGTTATCTTCACCTGCATAGATCGGATTTACGACAGCACCGATACCAGTATCATTGGCCCCGGTAATCCAAGGTTTCTGATTAGCGGCACCACCCCCGCGGGCGCGGCGCATCTGACGGATATGCGAGGCATGCCGTGCTTCTACCGAATGAATCTGTAAAGCCGCTGTAAGTACAACGCGGTTGCCAAGCAAGATACCTGCCTGTCCTTTATATGCCCTCACACCGGTGTCTTCAAATGCCTGTGCAACCGCTAAAAATGTATCATAATCACTGAAGACATTTGCAAATGTACCTCCAGCCGTAAAATCAAATGTTGGTTTGGCAACAGCTTTATTGCCCAATACTTGTTTCAGAAATTTGACATGGGCTACTTCGTGATCACGAATGGTTGTAATCGCCCCAAGCGGTTTTCCCGAAGGAATAAGCCCCGCTTTGGCAACACCCATGCTGTAATATTCTGCTTCGAGATATTCCAAGGTCAGCGCATAGTTGAGTACGCCATTGACATCCGTAGGTGCCGTAGCGCCGTAGGCTTTTTTAAATAGTTCGCTTACGAAGAACGGCAATGCCGCCAATGTTACTTTTCCAGTCATGGAAGCTAGATTCTTAATCGCCTCGCGACGTGGGCTGATACGATCGCTGAACTCAGGATCTACAGTATTTATTTGTTCAAAAACGTTTAAAAGATTCATGATAATCAGAGTTTAGGTGAATTAATAAGTAGGTAGATCCGATACATCGATTTTCGACTTGATAAACGGTGCAGCGGCACTCAAGACGACAGTCGGGCTTTTGGCAACATCAAGTCCATTGCTATCCACGACCTCCATATTGGCGAAACTGCCATTATCGATCATATCCCGCACCCAAGCGGCATGGCGCGCTTCGACCGAAACGATCTTGCCTGCCAATAACAGATAATTGGGATCTTTAATCAACCAACCAGCACCATTGTATGCTGATACGCCCAGATCTTCAAAGGTTTTGGCGGTGGCCAACACGTTTTCCCTACTGCTGAAATTAATTCCGGAGAGATTCAGTTCGAGACTGGAAATTGCTTTGGCACCCAAAGCAACCTTGAAAAACTCGCGATGGGCGATCTCATGGTCGCGGATATCGGTAAAAAAGGCCTTTTCCATGTCAGTCATTCCTGAATAAGGATTATTGACCAGCTGAATGTAAAATGCGGCTTCAAGTTGCTCTAAGGCATAGGCATAATTCAATATGGCAATGTCGCCGCTACCAAAATATAAGCCTTTACCGCCCTGATCCATGCCATCGTCATCATCTTTGCTGCAGCTTGACAAACCAAGGATGGCGAGTGATGCCGCACTGGCACCAGCAAATTTCAAGAAATCCCTTCTTCGGAGATCCTTTTTGTCGATCGCACTGTCGTTAGTCAGTAGTGCCTCGTTGTGTGGTGTTATCTTTTCCATAACAAAAGTCGTTTAGTTTATAATTTTTCTGTACTTATAGGCATTTACGACTTTTTTAAAAGCTTGGATTGCGAAATTTAATTTTTTTTATTTTGACCTTATTTCCTATCCTTCGTTATATAAATTTTATTACTTCACAAACATAAGCAGCCATCATCTTGTTAAAAGGTTATGCAATTTATCTGGCTTTGAGAGCGGCCTATCAAGATTATTCAAAAAAACTATTTCAAGTGAAAAAAATAATACATATCTCAATCTTCGCTTTGTTGATCTCTTCGTGTAACAACGATAGCGGTGATATCCGGCAAAGAGAAGAGCGACTGGTGCAAAAGGAACAGGAATTCGCGAACAAAGAGGCAGAATATAAAGCCTTGCTTGCCATGCGCGATAGTCTGATGGCGAGCAAAGTAAGCCAGATCGACTCTACCTCGCATACGCAGGCCTGGCCTGATTCATTGGCTGGACAATGGAGTAGCCGCCTGGTCTGCCGCTCTTCGACCTGCGGCAATTATGTCATCGGCGATCAACGAAACGAACAGTGGCAATTTGTCGCCGACTCCACAGGCCTGTATGTCAAGACCTCCACAAAAAACAAAACCATGCAGCTCTTTAAAGGCACCCTGCAGGGAAATCAGCTTACCTTGGTCCAACAGCCTGACAGTATAGCGGATAATAGGGCTAGGATTCAGATTAACCTCGATTTTATAGGCTCAAAAATAATGCGGGGAACCCAGACAATCCATACAAAAGGGGATTGCCAGGCGAACTTTTCTGTCGAACTTATACCCAATGAAAAATGATCATAGCCAGTATACATCATATTACTTTTCCTGTTGAAGACCCGCTACTTAAGTTTTTTATTGAGCTGCTGATTATATTGCTGGTGCCATTGCTGCTCAATAAAATAAAAATCCCGCATTTGTTGGGTCTGTTGGTCGCGGGGGCAATCGTGGGGCCCTATGGCTTTAATCTCCTGTCGCGGGATAGCAGCGTGGTCGTGACAGGCACGACGGGTTTGCTTTATATCATGTTTCTGGCCGGGTTGGAAATTGATATGGGCGACTTTAAAAAGAACAAATGGAAAAGTATAACTTTTTCCATTTATACCTTTTCGGCTCCTTTTATCCTTGGATTTGTCGGGGGTTACTATCTCCTGCACTTCTCGCTGCCGACTTCGATCTTATTTGCGAGTTTATTCTCCTCACATACCCTGATCGTGTACCCGCTGGTCAGTAACCTGGGCATCGCAAAAAATCCGGCAGTCAATATTACCGTCGGCGGTACAATGATTACAGATGTGCTTTCGCTTTTGGTACTTGCAGTGATCGTTGGGCTTTCCCAGGGTGATGTGGGCGCTGCTTTCTGGATTCGGCTAAGCGTTTCCATGATCGCATTTGCCCTGGTTGTCCTGCTGATCTTTCCGCTGATCGCCCGTTGGTTTTTTAAGAATGTCGCCGATAAGATATCGCAATACATATTTGTCGTCGTGATGATCTACCTAGCGTCGATTTTGGCCGAACTGGCGGGTATAGAATCTATCATCGGTGCATTCTTCGCTGGGCTGGCACTTAATCGCCTGATCCCGCATACTTCTTCCTTGATGAATAGGATTGAATTTGTGGGTAACGCGATTTTCATCCCATTTTTTCTGATCAGCGTAGGCATGCTGATTGATTTTTCGGCCTTTTTCAAAAGCTGGGAGACCCTTGGCGTGGCAGCGATCATGCTGGTCGCATCCATTGGTGGTAAATATATAGCCGCCATCCTGACACAAAAGACTTTTCGCCTGAGCAAGGAGGAAGGCCTCCTGATCTTTGGAATGAGCGCCGCATCTGCTGCGGCAACATTGGCGGCGGTCATGGTAGGCTATAATATTGTCCTCGGCCAGACGGCAGACGGCGAACCCATTCGTTTGCTCAATGAGCATGTACTAAATGGTAGTATTTTGCTGATCCTGATCTCCTGTACCATATCGTCTTTTGTAGCGATGTCCAATGCACAGCGTATTGCGGAGGTGGATCGGGAAAATACCATTGCAGGCGATAAACAGCCGAATGCTCATATTTTATTGCCGATCAATAGTGAGCAGATGACCGAAAAGATAATCAATTTAGGACTGTTGATGCGTACAAAATCAAAGGAGGATCAGCTGTATGCTCTCAATATTATCAGCGAGGACAAAAATGAGTCCTCGGTCAAGAATGCGGCAAAGATCCTGGAAACTGCCGTAAAACTCGGTGCAGCGGCTGATGTGCAGGTACAGCCCATCACACGTCATGATAACGAGGTTGTAGCCGGTATCAATAATGTGATCAAAGAGAAAAATATTACGGATCTGCTGATGGGCCTGGATAAGGATAAGGGCTTTTCAACTTCTTTCATGTATAATTTATACAATGGCTACCTGAAGAATGAACATGTCAATCTGATTTTGTACAGTGCCATACAACCTATTTCTACTGTAAAAGAATATGTCGTGCTCATCCCGCCATTGGCTTATCGGGAACCAGGTTTTTTTGAGGCTTTGTCAAAAATATGGAATATTGCCCGAAATTCGGGGTCGCCTTTAAAATTTTATACCACGAAGGATATCATTGAAATCCTGCATCGAATCATTAAAAGATCCGCTGTTGAAGCTTCATTTGTCGGTATAGCCACCTGGATCGAAGTGGATCAGGTCATCGCTGATTTAAAATCCGATCAAGGGCTGATTGTGCTGATGGCCGACCGTAACCGCTTTTCGTATAAATCCCCGATCCATACCATTACGCAATACCTAAATGAAAACCGGATCGAAAACAACTATCTGCTGATTTATCCCTATACGGAAAGCGCTGCGGATACCGCGGAAAAACGTGCGATCAACAACCACCAGGATTTTGCTGAAATTGGTAAATTAATACAGAAGGTGTTTCGGTAGCCTATTTTTTAAACTTCGAATAGCGCTTTAATTTGACTTAAAATGCTATTCGAAGAATAATCGCGCAGGGATTATTTAATAGTAACAGAAAAAAAATGCGACTACTTCAATCAGTTAGTTTAGCTTGTCGCTATTTTTTTTGGACCATAGTTCCATGTTCGGGAAATTAAACTTATCGTTGTTAAAAGTTGGATCTTTCTTGGCCTTCTGCTGCTCACGATAGTCGTCATAAATGACAAGTACTTTTTTGTGGAGCAATAAAATTGCAATCAGGTTGAGCCAGGCCATCAGTCCGACGCCAATATCCCCCAGCGTCCAGGCAGACTTTGCGGTACTGATGCAACCTACATAGGTGGATACTAACATAAGCAGGCGCAAAACCCAAATAAGTATGGTCTTGTGCTGTTTTTTGCGGCTTACAAAACTGATATTAGTTTCGGCAATATAATAATAGGCCATGATAGTCGTGAACGCGAAAAACGCTAAGGCTAAAGCGACAAAAGCATTTCCAATGGTAGGGAAGTGATGTGACACGGCCTGCTGCGTAAAGCCCGGACCCATTTCCGTAGCGGGAAGGTGCTGTACGATAAATCCTCCATTTGGATTTTCTACGTTATATTGCCCTGTAAATAGGATCATTAAAGCTGTCGCGGTACATACAAACATGGTGTCGACATAGACTGAAAAGCCCTGAACCAAACCCTGCTTGATCGGGTGCGATACTTCGGCGGCGGCGGCAGCATGTGGCGCAGTGCCTTGACCGGCTTCATTGCTGTAAATGCCTCGTTTTACACCCCAAGAAATTGCCATGCCCGCCACCGCACCAAAGGTTGCCTCCAAATTAAAGGCGGCTTTTATAATGAGTGAAATGACGGCTGGTATCTGCGTAAAATTAAGGCCGATTATGACTAAAGCCATCAGAATATAGGCTCCCGCCATAAATGGAACGACGTACTCAGCGACGGTACTGATCCGCTTTACGCCGCCGATAATGATGATAGCGAGTAAGGCCGCTATGCTCAATCCGGTAACGCTCGGCGACAAGTTGAAGGCTGATTCAACCGCCGCACCGATGCTGTTACTCTGCACGCCAGGGAGTAAAAATCCGGTACTGATGATCGTTACGATAGCAAATGTCCAGGCAAAAGCCTTGGAACGCAACCCCTTCAAAATATAAAATGCCGGCCCACCCCGGTATTCTCCGTCATTGACCTCTTTGTACATCTGGCCAAGTGTAGCCTCCACGATGGCCGATGCACTGCCCAAAAAAGCGATAACCCACATCCAAAAGATAGCTCCGGGACCGCCCATGGCTATGGCTGTAGCAACACCGGCAATGTTGCCTGTACCTACACGACCAGAGATAGCGAGCGAGAATGCCTGAAATGAGGAAATTCCTTTTTCAGAACTATTGCCATCAAAAAGCAAACGGATCATTTCCCGAATTTGTGTGAGCTGCGGGCATCGGAAACGTATCGTAAAATAGATACCCGTCAACAGGCATAGGTATACCAGAGCATCACTCCAGATGATGTCATAAATTTTATTGATTATATCGTCCATATTTTAAAATTGAATCTTTAGGCCTGTTAAAAGTAGGTAAAAAGGAGGTAAAACATAGCAAGTTTTCTTAAAATATCGTATAGATAATGGCGATTTGATTGAAATTAGATATAGAAATTATGAATAATGTAATTGTTTTACATTTGATAGGGGTTGTTTGCGTAATACTTGTTGAAAAAATATGCAAGATCAGTATTTTTTTTTAACAAGATAGTGTGTGGATTGGATTTTTTTAAAAATAACATGAATGCCGATTGAAATTGGTTAATAGGTTGGTTTTTTTTAGAAAAAATATGTGCGACATCGGTAAATTAAAATTGCTCGATCATGCAAGGACAGCTGACCATAAATGCAAAAGGGAGTTGCGATAATTTAAGCCGTAGTTTAACGATATGCTATTGATAAAGTGATCCTGGGACGAGGGATATCAGGCCTTTATCGCCAGGATCACAAAAAAAATAGTCTCAAAATTTAACTCGAATTCCGATCTGCCATTAGGATACGCAGGTCATCGGATGCTGGTAGTTCAAACACCTGTAGGTGAAAGTGTTTAATGGCGGCCAATAGATGATCAAATATATCGGCCATGGTTTCTTCGAAATAGGCCCATTGTGTACCCTTGGTAAACATGTACAGTTCCAACGGAATGCCGTATTCGCTGGGTGCGAGCTGACGCACCAGTAGCGTCAGCTCCTGATGAATATTTGGGTTGTGCTTGGCATAGGCAAGGACGTAGGCCCTGAAGAGGCCAATATTGGTCATCTTTCGGCCGTTGACAGGTGAGGAGCTGTCGGTATTCCACGTTCTGTTGTAATCGGCAATCTCGCGTTCCCGTTTTTCGATATAGGGCGCCAGCAAACGGATCTTTTTTAATGCTGTAATTTCCTCGGCGCTTAGGTAGCGCACAGAAGACATTTTAATGTTTAATGCCCGTTTTATACGACGGCCTCCGGTCTCTTGCATCCCGCGGTAGTTTTTGAAAGAGTCGCTCAAGAGGGTATAGGTCGGGATGGTGACAATGGTCTTGTCCCAGTTGCGTATCTTTACATTGTTGAGGTTGATCTGTAATACATCGCCATCCACCCCATATTTGGGCATCTCTATCCAGTCGCCTACCCGCACCGAGTCGTTGGCCGATACCTGTATACTGGCCACAAAGCCTAAAATGGTGTCCTTAAATACCAGCATCAGAATGGCGGATGCCGCCCCCAAGGACACGAGAAAAGACCAGGGCGAATTGCCCGTCAGCAGGGACACAGCCAGTGTGCCGATGATAAAAATTAAAAAAATCTGTATCACCTGTAGATAGCTGTCTATGGGCTTATCTTTGAACCCTTTTGACGTACGAAAAATATCTCTGCAGGTTTTTAACAGGCTATTGATAAGATGGTAGACAGTAAGCAACACCACTAAATCCATAAATTTAACAATCGCCGCGGTAAGTCCGGGAAAGCCAGTAAAGATTACTGGAAGCAGCTGTCGTGTCAGCAGCGCCAATATCGTCCGGCTCAGCTGCACATGCACCTTATTGGCCAAAAGAAAATCATCCCATTGGGTCGAGGTTCGCTGGGCAATTTTGTTTAAAGACGAATAGAAGATGTTGCGCATCATGTAATCCAGCGCATAGAGTAGTAGGGCAAAAGCCAGAAGCAGTCCGACTGCCGTCCCCATGTGGGCCTGCTGTTCCGGTAAACCTAATGTCGCAAAGAGATCGAAGATGTACTGGTAAATTGAACTTGATTGTCGTTCACTGAAGTTAAGTATGTCTAAATGTTTCATATGAACAGACAAATTTACGAAGAAATATAAAAACGGTTTTTTACGCGGTAAATACCCCTTTACAGTGGTTTTGCTATGTTTTATTTGCTTATTGATTAATTTTTGCTTATATTAGTGAATTAATAGATAATCCGATGGCGAAAACTTTCTGTTTTTGCATCTTAAAACCCCCGACGATTTGAATGAGATTAGTGTGATAGGTGCTGGGAGTTGGGCCACGGCCCTGGTTAAAATTTTGACAGAAAATAGCATCCATGTCAATTGGTATATGCGGCGTTCCGAGCAGGTGCGCTCGATCAATCAAGATGCTGTTAACCCTGACTACCTATCGTTTTTAAAACTTGACAATACAAAAATTTATGCTTCAGGTCAGCTGGATGAAATCGTGGCCCGGTCGACAGTAGTTCTTTTCGCCGTGCCCAGTGCACATCTAGACAGCGTTTGCGCTGCAATCCCCAAACAGGACCTAGCCGAAAAATTTGTGATTACCGCCATAAAAGGGACCGTCGGTCCAGAAAATCTGCTTCCAAGCGCTTATCTAGCACGATGTTTTGACCTCAAAGATTTTCAGCAGGCGATGATTGCGGGCCCTTGCCATGCCGAAGAAATCGCGCGCAATAAGAAAACCTATATGACCCTATGTGGCTCAAATGAAACCTTTATCAGCAAGATCTCAAACTGGTTTGCTTCGAGTTATATGCAGGTAAATTACAGTCCGGATATGGTGGGGGTGGAGTATGCTGCGATTTACAAAAATATTGTGGGCATTGTCTGTGGAATGGCCGAAGGATTGCATTATGGCGATAATTTTATGGCTGTGCTGGTTGCTAATGCCATTGACGAACTGGGGATGCTGCTGCGGGCAGTTGGCGTGCACAATGCCCGGCTCGGCAGTTCAATGTACTTGGGTGACTTATTGGTGACAGGCTACTCTACGCATAGCCGCAACCGCACTTTTGGTAAATATCTTGGCCAGGGATATTCGGTTTTCGAGGCGCGTCAGCTCATGGGCATGGTAGCAGAAGGTTATTTTGCAACCAAGGGGCTGATGGCGACAGTGACGAGTCTCGGACTGAATTTACCCTTACTGCAGACAGCCTATCGTGTCCTCTATAAACATATGGCTGCAATGGATGAATTTAAACTTTTAGAAAGGAATATAAGATAATATGTTATTAGCAACAGATTTAGATGGAACTTTTTTAGGCGGAAAGATGGAAGACCGCCTCAGATTATATAGACTGATAAAGGCTAGCCCGAATATGCAGCTGGTCTTTGTCACCGGAAGGGGACTGGAGTCGGTATTGCCCCTACTGAGTGATCCGCTCATTCCGGTACCGGACTTTATTATTGCCGACGTGGGCGCCACCGTGGTCAACGGCCATACCTTGGAAGCGATTGAACCGCTGCAGAGCGAAATTGAGGAAAAATGGCCGCAAACTTATGCAATCCGGGCAGCACTGGAGGAGATACCGCAGTTGAATTACCAACACGTACCACAGCAGCGCCGCAGTTCATTTTATTATGAGGCTGGGGTAGACCATAGCCTGGTACAGGAGGCGGCCGATAAGTATGACTGTGACATTATAACTTCGGCCGATAAATACCTGGACCTGCTCCCTAAAGGTGTCAATAAGGGAACGACACTAAAGAAGTTGATCGAATTCCTGGCTGTCGGTGCGGATGATGTGATGGTGGCCGGTGATACATTAAATGATCTGGCCTTATTTCAGATCGGCTTTAGGGGTGTTGCCGTCGGAAAATCCGAACCAAGTCTGCTGCAAGCCATTGCTGAGCTGGATACGGCTTATAACGCGGAAGCTGCCGGGGCTGGCGGAATACTGGAATATATGGGCAAGCACCGCCCATTTCAGCAGTTGATCCGCGAGGAACAAAAAATATCACCTCAAAAAAGGAGGTCCAAAGAATCTGGTCAGCTGGTGATGGTGTATCATCGGCTGCCTTTTGAAAAGGAATCGGTTAATGGGAAAACAGTGCGGGTAGCGCCCAAAAGCCCAAATGGGATTATCCCATCGCTGCTGGGTTTATTCGAAAAGGGACGGTCAGGTCTCTGGATCGGTGAGGAAGTGATCCAGGAGGATGGCAAGCCTGTTCCAAATCAGCTGGTGGATGAAAGCCGGTACCCTAATCTGGTGGCCTCCACGCTGTCCTTATCCAAAGAGGATATCGATAAATTCTATCGTGTATTTTCCAAGGAGGCTTTCTGGCCGACAATCTTTTCCTTTGTAGACCGGGCCAAGTTTAATCACGAAGATTGGGATCATTACCTGATGATCAACAAGCTATTTGCTGAGCGAATCGCACGCGAGGCAGACGAGGGGGCACTGGTCTGGATCCATGAGTATAATCTGTGGATGGTGCCTTCTTTTTTAAAGACCTTGCGCCCCGATCTTAAAATTGGCTTTTTTCACCATACAGCTTTTCCGGCAGCGGATATTTTTAATATTATTCCCTGGCGCAAAGAGATCATCGGCAGCCTGCTGCTCTGTGATTTTATCAGTTTTCATATCCCGCGCTATGTAGAGAACTTCGTGGATGTGATCCGCAGTCATACGCCATTTAAAGTAGTCAGAAAGGTAGATGTCGCCAACCAGTTCCTGACCTATAGCTGTGCGCTCGGGGTTGATCAGATGACGAAGATCATTGAGGTGGATGGCAGACAGATCAGGCTAGGGGCACAGCCGGTGGGTGTCAACAGAGACCACATCGAACAGATTTTGACTGATGATCACATTAAGGAGGAGATCAATACACTCAAAAAAAGTAAAGCCGAATCGGAAATAACGCGTATCATATCCATTGAACGCTTGGACTATGTCAAAGGGCCATTGGAAAAAATTCAGGCTTTTGGTGAATTTCTTGCCGAGTATCCCGAATTTCGGGGTAAGATTGAACTGGTCAATGTCTGTACACCGCCATCACAGGGGATGACGATCTACGATGAAATCAGGGATCAGGTGAACCAGGCTGTGGGTGAGATCAATGGCAAATACGCTACGATGAACTGGACGCCTATCCAATATTTTTACAGGGCGCTGCCATTTGAGGAAGTGGTCAAGCATTATGCCCTGAGTGATATTGCCTGGATCACGCCGCTGCGTGATGGTCTTAACTTGGTGGCAAAGGAATACATTGCTACACATGGGCTATTGGGCACAGCGGGTATCCTTGTGCTTTCGGAATTTGCCGGTGCTTCGGTTGAGCTGCCCTATGCCATATTGACCAATCCATATGACCGCAAGAGCATGAAAGATGCTTTGTTGAAAGCATTGGTCATGGAAGGTGGAGAGGCTCAGGTCAGGGCGCGTAGGCTGTATGAGCATATTGAGCACTACGATATCCATTATTGGGGTAAGGATTTCGTCAAAGAGCTTGAAAAATCGGGTAAGCGGCTTTGAATAAAAATTGCGGAGGCTATTGCGTAGCCTCCGCAATTGTCCAATGGTCTAAAATGTCAATAAGCCAACAGTTAAACTGGCCATATAGCGCGACTGTCCGTTTTCAAAGGGACCAGTTGTACGAGTCACGGCGCTTGAGGCACTGAGCTGGTTCCCGCAGTCTTATCAGCGGACTGCGATTGGGGAGGCCTGCACGCAGCTGCTAAACTCGGATGCACCGGAAGCCGTGAAAAATCAGAGCTTAAAAACAAAGAATATCATGGCAGGCTTTTCGAAAAAATAGGCCTTTATGCCGCTTTTGGTCTTCGAGGCGGGCAGCTTACTGCCCACCACCACTGGAACCTGAAAAAGCAAAGGAGTTCTCCTGAAAATGTCCCGCTATGGACCGCTCCCCGGAAAGTGGCTAACTTTCTGGGGCTATGCATTATCTGGCGGGACGTTTTTTATTGTCCTGTGGCCTGTTTCTTTTGAAAATTTCTTTCACGCCGCCTTTTGTTAAAATAATTGTATTGTAGACACCTGTTCTGTCCCGCACAAATTCAACTGTTCTGTCGTTATCGTCTGATCTGAAAAATTTTGTACCGGACTCGGGGATAAGTTCCCTTTCCATATCATTATAATACAGTTTGCCATCCACCTCTAGGATCTGAATCGCATCGTATTGGCCCACATAGTTTTTGTATAACGCGGAATCTGACCGTACGCGATGATGCCGGTAGGGAAGTTCTACCTCTTTTCCAAATGCAATGGCCGAAAGCCCATAAGCGATTATATGAGACTGCGATTCATTATTGGAAAGGACGGTGATAAAAAGTTTGTCATCCGTAAAGCGATTAAAGGAACTCATGGTGCCGAAAAAGCCACCGTCGTGCGCAATCAATTGATGCCCGTGGTTATAAAAGGGGTTGATGATAAATCCGTAGCCCCAGTTTTCGGCGTTATGGGGTGTAAACATTTTTTTCTTCATTTCAGTGGACAGGATGGTGGTGCCATAAAGCGCTTTGTCCCACAGTGCCAGATCTTCGACAGTCGAATAAACGCCATCATGGCCCAGATTGATGTTCCAGTTGATATAGGGATTATGGATAAAACCATCTGGGGCACGGCGATAGACCTTGGCCTTTTTGGACACGATCGCATCATTGCTGCTCACGCCCGTATGCTTCATTCCGACTTTTTCAAATATATTTTTCTTTAAAAAAGCAGCATAGCTGTCGCCTGAAACTTTTTCAATGATCCGGGCCAACAAATAATAACCGATGTTACTGTAGGCAGTATTTGTGCCGGATGAAAATGCATAGGGAATCTGTTTGATGGTCGCATAGGCGGAATCACTGCTGATGGTGGACAAAACGATTTCTTTGAAACCCATGGCCATTCCCGAACTATGCGATAGGAGCATATGGATACTGACACTGTCGGATTTGGGATAATCCGGGAAAAATTTACCAAGTTTATCATCAAGGGATAATTGGCCTCGATCGACCAGTTGTAGGATCGCTGTGGCGGTAAATTGTTTGGTCACTGAGGCCAGCTGAAATTTGCTGTCTACGGTATTGCTGATATTCCATTCGTAATCTGCCATGCCATAGGCTTTTTTGAGTAAAGGGATACCGTCTTTTGAGACAAAGACGGTTCCACTAAACTGATTGATAGTGGACTGCGCCTGCATGTAATTGGCCAGTTTTGCCGCTGTGCTCTGCTGGCCGAAAATTAGAACTGGACACAGGAAGATCAATAGAATAAGCTTCATCATATTGTTGCATAAATGAATGATGCAGCAATGTTACCATAAAAAAAAATACGGTCATTGTATTTTTGTAAACCCGTTAAATAAAAATCCACTTGATCTCGTTCCGCTCAAGAGCCGCTATTCTGGAAAAGAAAACTTTTGGTGTAAAGCCTGTTAATTTTTTGAAATCCCGGATCATGTGTGACTGGTCAAAATAGTCGACATGATAGGACTGGCCGATGTTGTTTTTATCGTCAAGATGGCTTTGGATGGCCGCCCGGAACCGGACTATTTTTTTGAATTGGGATGGACTTTTACAGATATGCTGATCAAAATGCTTATTTATCGTTGTCCGTGACCGCCCGATTTGATGCGATAATTTGGTCATGGATTGATTGAGGTTGCCGGCATCGAGCATTTCGCGGAGCATATGTTCCAGCAAAGGATCGGCAAAAGGGCGTAGTTTTGAGATCCAATAGGCTTCCAGGGCCTTGATACGCTCCTGATGATCCCCGATGGAAAGAATGGCCGCCATAGCCTCTTTATAATCGTCGTGGGGATTGAAATCGGGAAACGTACCGTTGCTGTAATGTCGCAGGTCATGTAGTATAAAAGCGTTTAAGCCGAGCGGCTTGAAGTATGTTGTGATTTCATTTATTTTCCCGTCGTAGCTAATCAGTACCGGCTCGTTAAAATCGCATACAAGGTTGGTTTCTATGGGTGCCGTGGGACAATGTTTTATGATTATTTTGTCTTGCGTGACAAAAGTGCTGGTCTGCGCACTGATGGTAACAATGCTACAAATACCGGGGAAGGTAAAATAAGTGACGGGCCTCTCGTTTGCGGATTTTTCCAGGATATAGAAACACTCAATATAACGCTTCAACAGGAGGCTCTGGGGCCGATAGATTTTTATGATCATTTTTTATACACCTATTTTTTTACCTATTAATGAGCAGAGGTAGTCGCATGACTTTTTTAAATTGGTATTCGAACAGGGCGTTAAGTTACGCTTTTAATCGGTGAGGACAAACAGGGTATCAACGGTATTTGTGAAAACCTAGACCTGTCGGAGGGCAAAAAATAGGGCGCATAATCAGTAAATAAATAGTACCCGAAGTAGTTAAAAGTGGGAGCAGGAATTTCAAAAAAAATGAGATTGGTTAATTTTTATGACTATACAACAGTAGCAGCAAATAGAAAATATCCATTTGTTGTTCTTTGATTTCAGCCCGCATCATATTCATGGATTTGGTAATGTGCTTACGGACCATGACCACTGAGATATTGAGTTGCTCGGTAATATCTTGGTTTGAACGTTTTTCGAAACGGCTCAATAGAAACACCTGTTTGCAGGTAGCCGGCATTTTTTCTGTGATCTGAACTATCTCGGCATGGATTTGCTTGGCTTCGAGCATGCTGTCGGGCTGAATGGGGGATGCCTGACCGAGATGGGATACAATTTCGATATATTTATCCTGGATTTTTTGCGCCCGATAGGTTTTAAATACCTGAAATTTTATGGCCGTTTTTAAATAGGCCGCAAGGGAATGTTTGACCTGGATTTCTTTTCTTCGCAAGTAAAAATCCACAAAGACGTCTTGAACGATTTCTTCGGCCATAGGGAAAGAATAAGTACTCTGGGGAAACAAATCCCAAGAGTTTTTTTCTGAACTTTAAACCCTGTTAGGATTGGTCGGCGGGAATTGCATGCTCTTTTCAGAGCATGTTGCCTATCATTTACATCAGTGACGTAGAATTAATTCATCTTTTTACTCCTGACTATTTTTGTTTATTGGTCAAAAGTTTTTATATTTACTGCTGCAAATAAATAGTTCGTCTAGGGTGATCGGAAAAACCAGCGTGCAGCTATGGATTTTGCAATGGATTAAAAACTCCGTGGAATATGAAATATTACCTACTTACCTTTTCTGTTTCGGCCCAGGTGCTGACTAAACGTACTGAGATCATAAACTATCTGAGTCGGCATATTGCTGATTTAAAATACATTTCAGCAGATTTGCAGGATAAACTATGTACGATCACGTTTAGATCCAAAAGACGCGATGAGGCCGCTATTCTGAATCTTATCGCGATCAGAGGGTTTAACGCATCGTTTTTGTCAGCGACTGAAAGCGCTTAAGAAGTTGTTGTTTAAAATACATTTTGCTATCACCGATGAAATAGAACTTTCGGTTATCCCTAGCCATACTGACCTCGTCGCATTGCGAGAAACAACGAAATCAGTATGGCTAGGGTTGCAGAACAATAGGCAGATGTCAATAATCCCATTAAAATAAAGGTGACGATATAGCTCAGTCTTTTTGCCACATCAGCTGATTTAAATTTAACAGGGAGATTTTTCCATTCTTATCGGGAATAAATTCAAAGCGGATCGATTTACCAGTCTGATCTTCTAAGGTCATCGTATGGTTACCCGAAAATATAAGCGTAGTATTGGGGAAGGAATCGGCCAAATAAGTAGTATATAATTTGCCTTCCTTTTGGTATATGCCAATAGATTCTGTGCCTCCTACAAGTGAATATTTTCCGACGTATTGTCCTTGGTCAGTTATTGGAACCTCTGCATAGGCAGGCAAAATCAAACTGGAGATATATTGGTCAAATCTATTAAATTCGAAATCTGTTGTATTGGTTAGGATAACCCATCCCAATTCAAGCCTAGGGTGAATAACAATTTCGCACCGAAAGCCTAACATTGCACCCTCATGTCGCAGATAGGGATAATTTCGCTGCCAACCGATACCTAACGATTGCATCATTCGAATGGACTTTTCAGAAAGTAAGCCATTTTTATCAGTAAATTGTGCACTGATAAATTTTGCCAAATCTCTTGCCGTTGAATACATCCCTGAGGCCGGTGTCATGGCGTTGGCGTAATAATCTGGTGTTTTTACAAAGTCCTTTTGATCATTTAGATACCGATAACCCCGCGCAATCCTATTTCCTTTGTTGCTTACAGTTCCCACCCCCGTATTGCCCAGTCTTAAATTTTGACAAATCGCCGATTGTATGTAGTTGGCGTAGCTCATTTTTGCTGCCCGTTCGAGTGCCAAACCTAATAAACCATATCCTAAATTAGAATAATGCCGCTGATCTGTAGGAAGGTATTCAAAGTTTGGATATTCCTTCTTGATCTTTCCTAGTGCATTTAAAAAAGTGGTTTGATGGGATGAATTTAAGGATTTTACTTCACGATTTTTAAGTATTAGCATCTCCGCATCTTTGAATAATTCAAATTCTGAAGGTGAGTTTCTCGGGAGACCTGAAGTATGGGTAGCCAATTCTAATAGGGAAGTTGGTTCTGTATCTCCTTTAAGGGTCAATCCTGCAAATTCAGGAACATATTTTCGGACATCGTCCTCCAAGGTTAGCAATCCTTTCTGCCATAGCTGCATGAACATGGTGGCCGTAAACAGCTTGGTGACAGATTGAATCTGATATTTAGAATCGATCGTTGCTGGAATTTTCTGATCCAAATCTGTAAAACCGTCCGAACCGGAAAAAATAATCGAATCCCGATGGACTATTGCCAATACAACACTAGGGGAGTGATAGCGCTCTTTGAATCCCTTGATACCAATCTCCAACTGATTACGGATGGAATCGTTTATCCTATGCTGCGCAAACGTCGGTTGGGCGGCGACCGACATCAGGAGAACAATATTAAACAGTGATTTTTTCATTGACATATTTTTTTATCAAATATATTGTGTTCGGACCAATGATATCGCGTCAATGGTTGCGCCATTTTTACGCCATTTTTTATGTCAATAACAGTATTAGAGTAAATTGGGCATAAATTGGATTGGACGATCGGTTTTATTTAAGCCGACAGCGACTGTCAAGGTCATAACCAAATGAACAGAAAGCATAAGCCAGTATACCCACACAAATAGTGGTATATCGTGGATGGCTGTAGGGATATCCGTAAGCCAAAAAGTGAGAAGGGGTGTCGATATCATGAAAAGCACTGTCGCTGTTGACCATATGATTTGGAAACTCAGGATTTTTAAAGCTGTGATTTTTTGGTTTTTATCGATCAGTTTCTTTTTGAATAGAAAATAAAAAATTGTTACTGATAGCAGGTTGGTAAAAGGGATTAACAGCACGATCAGCGAACTGAAATTAATGTATTTAATGTTTGCGGCATGATCGCACGCTGTTTCAACACTGCTGATTGATTCAGTATATGCTGTTCCCAGGTGTTGATCAGGCCGCTTTTCATGTCGAACATCTGATTCAAAATCGATCACCAGGGGATCAACATCAAGCGTCTGGCAGAGTGATTTTATGACATACGGACTTCCTTTAGATTCACCTTTCTCCATCCGTTGGATAGTCCGGAGGGAAATCCCAGAGAGATTTGCTAGCTCCTGTTGGGATAATCTTTTCTCATTTCGTATTTGCTTTAATTTCTTCATGATCGAAAATGCTTTGTTCTTTAATGTATTGCTCAAGTAAAACTTGACTAATTCTTGAGCTAAATTAAACCAGTTTTGCAGATAAAATTTATATCGGCTCAAACGAAATGCCTGAAATATAAATTACTGATATATAATTGATTGTGGTATTTTTTATCTGATTACCTGTTCGATTTTGAACGCTATATGTTCATTTGCGACCATACCTTAATATCTAGTTTTTAGGCTTTACAGCTGTGCTGCTGTTCGTCGAATTTTAGACTTAGCTACGGCATAAAGGCTATAGTATTAAAAAAAAATCTACTAAATTAGTATACATTATTTGTTTTTATTCTTACATTTGTTTTATCGTAGTTTCAATTGGCGTTGGCGACGATCTAATCATTATCTAAACAAAGTAAAAATGAAACAGCATTATCTAAACCATCCTTTCAGCGTAAGTAAACAGCTTTTCTCAGATACACATGTAGCGTTCTCTGCGCAACGAATGTGTTGCTAGTACTTTTTCTCCAATTTTCCAGACAACAAGAGCAATAAGCTATTTATTGCTGCTGTCTTCGGCTATAAATAGGTTTATGGCCCGCGCATCTATTTTTTTTAATTAATCTATTCCACCTATGAAAAAGAGAAGAATACTGCATTATTCTGCCTATCTATTATTGGCAGGTCTGGCCGAAATGCCATTTTACACGTATGCACAGGATTCCCCAAAAACAATTATAAATGCCTCCTTCAGAGGACTGGTTATTGATGCCGAGAATGGGCAAGCCATTGAAGGTGCCACGGTCAAGCTCTATGGTGTTACGCATGCAGTGACGACAGACAGAAAGGGCAACTTTGCTTTCGTGACCGGACAAAAGCTACCGGCACGTGTCGTCGTATCCTCCGTCGGTTATAAAGAACAAATAGCACTGATCCAGGAGCAGGGGGACACCGTACGTCTGGTTCGGGAGGACCGGGCACTGGAAGAAGTTGTCGTCGTGGGCTATGGTACACAGAAACGTAAAGATTTCACAGGTGCGGCTGCCAGCATCGCTGCTGATGCAATCAAGGATGTTCCGGTACAAAGTTTTGACCAGGCTCTGGCCGGCAAGGCTGCAGGAGTAAGTATTTCCCTGCCGAATGGCCTGCTCAATAATCCTCCGGTCATACGGGTGCGGGGACTCAATTCGATATCCCTCAGTTCATACCCCTTGATCGTCATAGACGGTATTCCCGTAAATACCGGCAATATCGGTTCGTCCAACGTGGCGAACAACCCGCTCGCTGATATTAATCCGTCGGATATCGAATCCATTGACGTCTTAAAAGATGCGGCTTCGACTTCCATCTATGGTTCGAGGGCTGCAGCAGGTGTGCTAATCGTGACAACCAAAAAGGGAAAACAGGGACGTGCAAAAGTCAGCTATGACGTATGGGGATCGGCCGTGACAGCAGCACGATTACCTAAATTGTTGAATGCTAGCCAGTATATAGCGATCAAAAATGAAGCTGTCCTGAACAACAAGATTTTGTCGGGCAATGCAAATAACGACAAGGTGGCCAGTGAACTTTTCTTTCCGCAGTACGATGCAAATGGCAATCTGGTGGAAACCAACTGGTACGATCATGTCTATAACACAGGATATAGCCACAACCATAGTCTCTCAGTGAGTGGGGCCAATGCAAACACGCAATACTATTTTTCGGGAAATTATTCGGATCAAGAAGGTTTTTTTGCAAAAAATAGCTTTGACCGCAAAGGCCTGCGCTTTAATATCGAACATAAGGTAAACGATTGGTTTTCTGTAGGGAGTAACCTGACCTACAACAACACTTTCAATGATGCCAAAAATTCGGGTTCACTGCCTAGCAGCCAGCTGCTGTTGATCGGTGGCGCACGGCTGGCACTTGTACTACCGCCAAATGTTTCGGCCTATAAGGATGATGGTACCTACAATTTAAGTAGTACGGGGTTACTGGGACCGGGAGCCAACTTATTTACCAATACATTATACAATCCCGAAGCACTTTTTGCCTATAGTAAATATACTACCGGGAATGACCATATCCTGGGCAATGTGCATGCTTCGCTCAACTTGCTAAAAAATTTAAAATTCACAACCACTTATGCTGTCGACCGCAATCTGTCCACCACCAAGACGTATCTAAGCCCTAATCTGGGCTCATCGGGATATACGAATGGTGGATCGGTAAATAATGTGAGCAGCCTACGCAACAATTGGAACTTTACAAATAGCTTGAGTTATGATCAAGTGCTGTCTGAAAAGCATGCGCTATCTTTTTTACTGGGCTACGATATCCAAAAATATGACAACGATAGCTGGAATGCATCGCAGAATAATGCATCGGATCCGTTTTTTGAAAATTTTCAGGGCAATTGGACGACGCTTTCCGGGGCGGGAGGGAGTATTTCCGAACGTTTCTACCGTTCTACATTTGTGCGCGCCACGTACAATTATGGCAAACGCTATTTCCTGACCGCTAATTTTAGAAGAGATGGCAATTCTGCCTTGGGTGCCAACAATAAGTACGGTGATTTTGGAGGGCTGTCCTTGGGCTGGTCTGTTTTTGAGGAGGACTTCTTTAAAAATAGCCGCCTAGCAAATGCGCTGGGCGACTTACGCTTCCGGGGGAGCTGGGGTAAAGTCGGCAATGGCAATCTCTCGGCTTATGAATCGCTCAACCTGTATAGCTCATCGCTCTATGGCACGGTGCCCACATGGAGCATTTCCCAGGCAGGTAATCCGGACCTAGGCTGGGAGACTTCCGAACAGACCAATTTTGGGTTGAGCCTGGATCTAGCGCAGAAGCGTCTGCATGTGGATATCGATTACTTTAGGAACAATGTGAATGGCCTTATTCTAGATGTGCCACAGTCGCCATCAAAAGGCATTCCGGGCAATAGCATCCTCAAAAATGTCGGCAGCATGTATAATCGGGGTATCGAGTTTGCCATCAGCGGTGACATCCTTCGAAAAGGAAATTTCACATGGAATTCATCCTTTAATTTCACGCATGTAAAAAATAAGGTAAAATCCCTGTCCGAAGGAAATGCGGATATTATCGGGTACACGCATACGACAACAGAAGCCAATAACATTACTCGGGTAGGCTATGCTGTGGGCAGTCTGTATGGTGCTGTCACCGATGGGGTAAACCCGGAAAATGGTCAGCGGGTATTTATCAATAAAAATGGTGAGCGGGTACAATATAGTGCCGCTGTAGCTTCAGGGCAGAGTAATTGGACTTATCTTGACGGCCGTGTTGCCAGCCCGATCACGGTAGCGGATTATCAGGTGCTGGGGACGGCATTGCCGACCTGGTATGGCGGTTTTAATAATTCCTTCCGTTATAAATCTTTTGATGCCGCGGTCAATTTCACCTTTGCTGGCGGGAATAAGGTAATGAATGGTACAAGGGGTACGCTGCTGGATCAGCGTTTTTACAACAATTCAGTCGAGGTGCTCAACCGATGGACTACGGCTGGACAACAGACGGATGTTCCGCGATTGGTCTATAACGATGTGATATCTAATGGTTCTGCCGGATTTTCCATTGACCAAAATGCCGAGAAAGCTGATTTTTTACGTTTGCAACAGCTTACACTTGGCTACACGTTCCGTGGTAGCCTGTTTAATACAATCGGTCTTTCCAGCATCCGTATTTATGGTCAAGCGTCGAATCTTTTCCTGATAACTGGGTATTCGGGTACCGATCCGGAGTCTTCTTCGAACGGAAATTCCAATACCTCGATTGGCATCGAAAAGAATTCCATCGGTCAGGGCCGTACCTGGACGGCAGGTTTAAATGTCTCATTCTAAATAGTTGTAAACATGAAAATTAAAGCAAAAAGATATAGCTGCCTGGTCAGCGCATTATTATTGGTGTCCACGCTGAACTCTTGTAAAAAGGAGGACGGATTGTTTCCAGTTCCGACCACATCCATATCGGATAAAAACGTATTTGACACCCCTGCACGGATTGAAGGTGTGGTCAATGGTATTTACAAGAACTTGAAAGCTGCCAGTTTATATGGAGGACGTTATCTCCTTTACCAGGATGTCCGAGGGGAGGATTTTATCAATGTCACGGCCAACAGCTATACAGCATATGAAAGTTGGAACAATTCCTACAGTTCGGGATCCAATGATATCAACAACCTGTGGTCTGCTGCGTACACGACTATTAATGGCGCAAATATCCTGATTGATGCGCTTAGCCCCGGTACTGCAGTCATCAGCCAGGATCTGGCTAAAGCCTATATCGCTGAAGCAAAGTTGCTGCGTGCAGTGTCCTATTTTAGTCTGGTGACAGTATTTGCACAGCCATATAACAAAGATCAGGGTGCTTCACCGGGCTTACCGCTGCGGTTGAAGGCTGAAGTCGACGGTAATAACAATGATCTGGCCCGGAGTACTGTTGCCCAGGTGTACACACAGATCTTGAGCGACCTGGATGCGGCCGAAAAAGATTTGCCGGAAAATTATTCCACTGCGCTGCTCAATACGACACGGGCACATAAAAATACGGCCCGGGCTTTCAAAACCAGGGTGTATCTGACGATCAATAATTACCAAAAGGTACTGGAGGAAGCGAAAAAGATCGTCCCGCAGCAGGCCGCTCCATTTAAAGCGCAACAGGGCGTTGCGCATGAATTGCAGGCAGATATCACCGCTATCTTTGTAAGTAATTATACCACGACTGAATCTATTCTAAGTATGCCCATGAGCACAACGGATGCGCTTTCGGGGCAGTCTGCGATAGGTTATGTTTATAATGTCAATAAAGAATATTATCTTAATCCCACCGGTATTTTAAACGACGCCCAATGGGATCCGGCAGACAAACGGCGTAGCCTCCTTCAAGCGAATGGGGGCAAACAATACTTAAAAAAGTACGCCAAGGCCTCACCCTATGTTGACTATATTCCGGTAATCCGTTACGCTGAGGTCTTATTAAACTATGCTGAGGCCGCAGCACAGGTCGAACAGCTCTCGATTGCCGGGACGCTTTTAACCGCAGTCCACCAGCGGTCGGATGCAAGTTTTGTATTCCCAGGTGCGTCCCTGACCAGCAAAACGGCCATCTTGGAAGCAATTGGCAAAGAACGGCGTATTGAGTTGCTCGGGGAGGGATTGCGCGGACATGATCTCCTGCGCCACTTAAAAGAGTTGCCCGCTAAAGGGGATGCTAGTATACAGACACCAAGCGTGCCTACAATTGCTCAAAACTATATTTTTCCGGCGCCTAACACAGAATTGGCGACCAATAAACTTTTTAATTAAATCAGTTGAACATGAATAATACAACTAAACTCATCCTCCCTTTGCTGCTGGCCAGTGGGGGATCCTTACAGGCGCAACAGCAGACATTGTCACTCCAAGGTACGGTCAAGAACGGGGCGGTAGCTGTTGTCTATCTGCAACGTTTTGAAAATAAAATTTTTACGGTCATTGATTCTGCCCAGGTCAAAAACGGCGGATTTTCCTTCCGGCGGCGGCTGCCGCTTCCTGAATTGTATGGTATTTCTACACAGCGGGATGTCGTGCCGAGCTATGTGTTCCTGGATGCTGGCGATAATAAAGTGACGATTGATGCAACAGATGAGAACAGGCAGAAGGTGTCGCTATCTGGTTCAAAAAGCCAGCAGCTCTTTGAGGAATATCGGGCACAGCGTAAACCGGATATTCGATCATTTATTCAAAAATATCCAGATAATATTGTTTCCAGTTACCTTCTTTACAGGGAATGGTCTTATCGGCTGTCTCCGGAAGAACTTGAAGCCAATATCGCATTGCTCTCTGAGCGTCAGCAGCAATCGCGCTACATACAGGACCTCCGAAAAATTATTGCGGTCATCCGCCAGGTCGCTGTAGGAAAAAAAGCCCCAGCCATCGTAGCCAATGATCCCGATGGCAATCCTCAGGCGCTCTACGATCACTTGGGCAAATATACACTGATTGATTTTTGGGCTTCCTGGTGTCCGCCATGCCGCAAGGAGAATCCTAATATTGTGGCCAACTACCAAAAGTATAAATCCCAGGGTTTTGAGATTTATGCCATTTCACTGGATAAAAAGAAAGAAGCTTGGCTAAAAGGTATTGCGGATGATCACCTGACCTGGCAGCATGTCTCCGAACTGAAATACTGGAATAGCGAAATTGCGGCTGATTATGCAGTGCGTGCAATCCCAGCTAATTTTCTGGTGGATGAACAGGGGACCATTATTGCCAAAAATGTCCGCGGAGAGGAGCTTGGCAAAGTTTTGGACAGCCTTTTTAATCAGGAGAAAGTGGAGATTGGCGGACTGAAGAAGGATTTTAAAGGCCAAAATCCTATTAGCTATGAGTCCACAAAATCCCAGGAGATTGTGAAGCAAGAACGCGGTATTTTCTCGGTGGACAAACGTATTTTTTTTACGAACGATTATGACGGAGCACGGTTGAATGGGGTACAGAAATCCAGTGATGGCGTGTATCATGTGCAAGTGGCGCCGGAACGCACGCCGATCAATCCAAGTCCGTGGTATGGTTTTCAGGTCTGGGCTGCCCGGGATACGACGATAAGGATCCAGCTTGATTATCCATCAGGCGTGCAGCATCGCTATGATCCAAAAGTGAGCAAAGACGGAACGAGCTGGAATAAGCTGAGTGGTGCTTCTTTTGATTTGCCGGTCTCCGGTGAGCGCACCTGGGTTTCGGCCCAGGCAAATGTTCCATCCAAGGCCGTATACCAGTGGATTGAGCAGGTAAATCCTGCTGTCCAGCTCCGAAAAACGGAAGCAGGTAAAACGGGCTTGGGCAAAGCACTCAATGTATATGTGGCGGGGAATCCTGAGAGCAAAAAGAGTATTGCCGTCTTGGGAAGACAGCATCCTCCCGAAATTACGGGGCATTATGCTTATGCTAGTTTTGTCGAATACCTGCTCGGCAACAGCGCGGATGCAAAGGAATTTCGGGAGAAATACCGCATTTATCTGATCCCTATCGTTAATCCGGACGGTGTAGATTTGGGACACTGGCGTGCCAATGCGAATGGTGTGGATCTCAATCGGGACTGGTCCGAATTTAATCAGCCCGAGACCATTGCCCTGCGCGATTACTTTAAGAAAGAAATAGGGCAGCAAGGCCGACAGCTCTATTTTGCGATTGATTTCCATTCGACCGGGAGTGATATTTATTATACGGTCGATCCTGCATTGCCAAGCCGATTTCCGGGTTTCATTCCCAACTGGATAGCGAGTGTCAAGGAAGCAATTCCGGGGTATGAGCCCCTGGTGAAACCCTTATATCTGGGTGGGCCTACCTTCACTGCATACAGCTATTTGTATAAAAACTATCATGCCGAAGCATTGGTCTATGAAATTGGCGACAACACGAATTCCGATTTTATCCAACGCAAGGCCCGCATTTCTGCACAAAAACTAATCGAAAAACTGAATGAAAGCTAGTAGATACATAGGTTGGAAACATCAGTTTATTTGTCTGTTTCTGTTGGGGAGCATTTTTCCATTTTTTGCCAGGGCAGGTGCAGATGATAGTTTGATCGTCGCAAGCGATCTGGTTAGAATAAAAAATATTGTTGATCTGCAGGTGAAACCAGATGGTAGCGAATTGGCCTATGCCGTAAAGGGAATTGTGGCGGATACGGCCAAACATGCGGGATTTCGCTATGAAACGACTTGGTATGTGAATAAAATAGCCTCGTCAGCAAGGGCTGAGCCATTGAAAGGAGATCTTCAATTTACCCAAATCCTATATAGTCGGGATGGACGCAGATGGGCTATTGGCAAGGACAGCAACAAACGTTCGCAACTGTTTTCATTTCCGGCAGATGGCCAACCGCCTCTACAGATAACGACATTGGCCCAGGGGCTGGGCACAGTAAGGTTCAGCCCTGACGGTTCAAAAGTACTTTTGTCGAGTAGCTACAGCCTTGGTGATCTTGCAAAAAGTAAAGATTTCAACGCTGCGGGCATGTTGCCGCCATGGGCATCGGAAAAACCGGGCGATCGCAATCACGCATCGTTGTTGGGCGAGCCCGCGCAGGAGGATCCGGATGGAGATGTCGCTGGGATAAACGCCTATCTCAACCACGATGAACGGGAGGGTATTGCCAAAGTGACCAATAAATTGCAGTTTCAAACAGAGAATTCAACGACAGGTGAAATCCGTTTTACCCATTGGTATATCCTGGACCTTGCTGCAAAAACACAGCCTATACCTTTAACGCAAGGCTTTCGAAGCTATTCCGGTGCTGAATTTTTAGGGAATAATAAGGTTCTTTTGAGTGTGGAGACCGAAAATGGCCTGCATCCGGATCGTGTTGTATCTACTGATCTTGTCCTATTGGACCTTGACTCACGAAAAAGAGAAACGATATTGAGTGACAGTATACATCGCTATCAGGTTGCTGCAGTATCTGCATCGGGAAAATGGGTGGCGGTGAACCGTGGACGGCAGAATTCGCTGACGGTGGGCGAACTTTATCTCTATAATGCCCAGAATTGGAAAGGTTTCAGCCTGGCCGTAGATCGTAGTCTGACAAATGTGCAGTTTTCGCCTGATGAAAAATCGGTTTATTTTATTGCATCGGATCGGGGTGGTCGGACGATCAACCGTGCTGATTTAAAGACTGGAATTATCCGCACCTTAAGTGCGGTAGAAGAGGGGATCGGTGAGTATTGGGTAAATGGCCAGAAAGCCTTCTTCACCAAAACGACTTTTGCCAATCCATCGGAACTGTATCGGGCGGATGCCAACTTTAAGAATGCGGTTGTGATCAGTGACATCAATTCAGGCTGGCTATCGGGAAAAAACATTGGTATTGCACAGAAAAATAATTTTCGAAATGACAAGGGACTGGAGGTCGATTATTGGTTATTGAAGCCGGCAAACTATCAGGAAGGAAAGCGCTACCCATTGTTGGTAGAGATACACGGTGGCCCCGCATCGATGTTTGGACCTGCGGATGCCAGTATGTGGCACGAGTATCAGTACTTTCGTGCACGGGGCTATGCTGTTTTATTTTCCAATCCCCGTGGTTCAAGCGGTTATGGCGAAGCGTTTTTGAAAGCTAATTTTAAAGACTGGGGTGCGGGGCCATCACGCGATGTCCTGGAAGCAGTCGACCGATCGCTTGCGACAGGTACTGTAGACAGTGCGCAGCTGTTTATCACCGGCGGCTCCTATGGTGCTTATCTGACCACATGGATTTTGGCGCATGACAGTAGATTTCGTGCGGCATCGAGCCAACGGGGGGTGTATGACCTCTACGTCTTTTTTGGTAGCGCCAATGTGTGGCCCATGTTGAAGCGTTATTTTGATGGATTTCCGTGGGAAAAGGGTATGCGCGATATCCTTTTGGCACAGTCTCCCACCACCTATGCCGAACAGATAAACACACCTTTACTTATTTTTCATGGAGAGCAAGACAACCGCACAGGTCCCGTGCAGAGTGATTTTTTATACAAGCAACTCAAATATTTGAGCCGCCAGACAGAATACGTCCGACATCCAGGTGCGGATCATGAGATCACACGCTCGGGCAACGTCGGCCAGCGGCTCGATCAGCTGCTGCGGACTTATGAATTCTTTGAACGGTATCGGCATTGATCCTGCTGCTTGAGGCTTGGTCGGCAAAGCGTACACTTGTACGCTTTGCTCAAACAACAGATTTTGACGATCATGTTATGCATTATTTTTATATAGCAATGTTAATCCGTAAAAAAATATTCAAAAAACATTTATCTTAGCGGCAGTAAATCATGATCGCGCGCGTTTTTAAATTAGGCACCATAAGTTTGCTATTGCTTTGCATTCTCCTGCTAAGTTTTAGCAAAGTATTTATTGTGGTGAGTTTTTATGCAAACCAGACTGATATCGCCAATAGATATTGTATCAATAAAAGTAACCAGTCGTTACACTGTGACGGGAAATGTTTTTTGATGCGTATGCTCAAAAAGGAAGCACAACGGGAAAAAGACTTTCATGAAAACTTTTCCAAAACACCGGTCATGTTCTGCGGACATTATTTTCCTTTGATCGTAAACAAAGCGTATGTCCCGGCACTCCGTAAAGATCATCATACGCTACGCAATGTCGCATTCCGCAAATTTGATGTCTTTAACAAACTGCTCAGGCCACCCAGCTCAGCAATAGCATAAATTCGTATACTTTAAGTATCGCTCCAGCGATTTATGGGTAAAACAAAATTGCAATAGCGATAACAGTTGTTTTACACCTTTTCAGCTGGATAGTCCCCATTTTTCAAGATAGAAATGATAATCTCTTGCACAGCAACCAAGCAATGGCTGGAATTTGCTGTACAGGACCTTGTCGAGGGCGAGTAAGACTCATTCATTGTTGATCAAATTTAGTTTCTAATGCTATTGAACACCCACTATTTAAGACCTTTTTTAATTTTTACGTTGATATTTACAATTTTTACAAGCACTGTACAGGCCCAATCCAGGGATACACTATTGCCAAAACAGCTTGACTCCGTTTTTATAAGATCACATTTCAGGGCGAAAGACAAATCGAGTTTCCAGTCTGCGCGAATAAATATTCGTGATTACGAAAACCCACAGGTAACGGCCAGCGTGGGTACCAACCTGACCAAAAATAGGAATTACTTTACACAAACGGCCATGCTGTCGAATGCCACAGGTGTAACACCTAGTTGGGCCGGGGTGGCCCCTTACTTTACGATCCGCGGATTCCGGACACGAAGTAATTTTAGAAATGGGCTGAATGCTTATCTGCAATACAGCGACGAAAATAGCAACATCCAGCAGCTGGATGTTATCAAAGGCCCGAGCGGCACCTTGTTTGGCGGCACCAATATGGCTTTTGGTGGACTGATCAATGTGCTCACTGCTATTCCCCTCGATAGTACCTTTACAAATTTTTCTCTGGCTGCGGGTAACAATGGGCTCCATCGAGCCAGTATCGAAGTAAACACGCCGCTAGATTCCGTTCATAAAGCACTGTTCAGGATGTTTGGTACGTATACGTCGAGAAGGAGTTTTCAGGATCAGGGTTTAAATAAAAGCCTTTTCCTGGCACCAAGTTTCAGCTATCAGCTTACTCCGGATTTAAAGATTAGAATGGAAGCTGAATTCTTAAACCGGAACACTACAAATAGCCCCTTATTCACACCTGCTAATCCAAAAACGGCTGCCGGACCGGATAATGTACAGCATTCAAGAGGGCTTGAGCTCGACTACCGAAAATCGTACACGGACAACAGCCTGTTGTGGAAGACCTCCTCACTGAATTTTTACGGAAAGATAAGTTATGCGATTTCGCCGAACTGGCAGTCTGAAACGAACTTTGCAAGTACATATAGTACCTCAAATGGCGATTACCAGACAAACTTGTTGGTCAACAATAATGCTGCTGTGGCTCGGAAGGTACTACGCTATGAAGCAGAAGACATGAGCAATAATCAGGTACAACAAAACTTTATCGGAAATTTTAAGGTCGGTAACTGGGACAATAAGTTGCTTGTCGGCCTTGATTATCACCGCTATAGTTATGCGGCAAATTATAGGAGTGCGGGCTATGTAGACACGGTATCTATTGCGGGGCACTCGGCTGCAGCAAATTTATTTAATGCAAACCTTGTCCGGAATATCGTGCTATTCAAACAACCTAGCAACTCGGTCGCTCCACAAAATGCGTACTCGGCTTATGTTTCGGACGCCATCAAGCCCAACGATGCGTTGACAATCATGCTGAGTGCGCGTTACGATAGGCTGATCAACTTTGGAACACGGGATGTGCTGACGGCCATCACAACGGCTGACTATAAGCAATCTTCCATTACTCCTAAGATTGGACTGACCTATCAGCTTATTCCAAAGACTGTTACATTTTTCGGGAATTATATGCGGGGATTCCAAAATATAGCACCAACGAGCAGCAATGGTATCTTATATAATTTTAAACCCCAATATGGAAGCCAGTGGGAATCGGGGATTAAAATCGCCGTACCCAATAATGTACTGGATCTCACCTTGAGCTACTATGATATCAGTGTGCGCAATACCGTGACTACAGATCCGAACGACGCCACAAAATACCTACAGCGGGGGAAGCAGTACAGTCGTGGTGTAGAGCTGGATGTACAGACTGAGCCTTTGCAAAATCTTTTTCTACACGCTGGTACAGCATATAACAACAGTAAAATAACGGTTGGCGATGCCGCTGTCCAAGGCTTGAGGCCTGTGAATGCTGGTCCGAAATGGTCTGCGACCTGGTATGCTAGTTATGAAGTTCCTGTGGATAAGGTCAGTAAATGGAATATCGGTTTCGGGGGCAATTACGTGGGACAGGACCTAATAATCAACAGCACAAATGCTGGAAGTTTTTATACGAATGCCTATACACTTTGTAACGGTAATATAGGCTATACGTATCGACAGCTCCAATGTCGTTTTACAGCTGAAAACCTGTTTAACACCCACTATTATTATGGCGGAAGGGGCTTTATTACAGCAGGTAGCCTGCGGCAGTGTATCTTATCGATGGGGCTGCATTTTTAATGGATTTGAGTGGTGATCGCTACCAGTAAATTGGCTGGGGTTTGGTACAGCACATATACACGGTTAATTTAGATGTGCTAATCCACCAGACCGATTAGCATATCGGCTAATTTTTTCGGCTCGGTCAGCATGGCATCGTGCCCGGTGGCGATCTCCAGATATTCCCAGGAGAGCTTTTGATCAGCGCGCACCTTTTCGCTCATTTGCTTCATAATAGGCAGCTGAGGATCCGTGCAGGCAATATAGACCAAGGGCAATCCATTACCATATTGGTTTTTTAGGTGCAATCGCTGAGCAAATGTACCATAGGGTTGTGGACTAAGTCTATCCTTTACCCAGGAGACCATTTGGGGGGCTGTCACGCCAAACAATGCAACGTCAAAAGGAGCAAAGTTTTCTTTTTTCTGAATGTTTTTGAGCTGAACTTTACGCACGGCCTCTGGTTGCAGTGAAATAGGGCTTTGACCGTCTTCAATGATCATGGCATCCAGAAAAATCAATTTGTGCAATCGTGATGGAATGCGGTCGGCAACTCCGGCAATCACGGCACCCGCGTAACTGTGCCCTACAAGATACACATCATGTAGATCTTCCATCTCGATCAGATTGACGATATCCTGGACGTGGGTGTCGATATCTACCGACGGTTGGATCAGATGTTTGCGCTCTCCGAGTCCTGTGAGCGTGGGAGAGTAGACATTGTAGTGTGCATCAATTAGCCTTTGTGCGACGTCTTGCCAGCACCAGCCACCATGCCAAGCGCCGTGGATCAGTACATAAGTCGGCCGGCTATTTTGGCTTTGCGGATAGACAGCTAGCGTACTGCTCAACATCAGCAGTAACAGAAATAAAGTTCTCAATTGTTTCATTTTTTTTAATTTTATACTGTTTTTTAATACCTGACAAAGGTATACCCAAGCTTCTGTCCGCACAATAACTCATCCTAAAGTGAGTGGTTATAAATTAATTTTAAAATGGCAACACCCAGAAAAGAACAATCGACAAACACAGAGAATCTCCAAACTTTAGCACAGGCATGCGATGTGAACGAAGTACTACTGCAAATATCCCTGCGTTGGAAAATGCAGATTTTATATTGCATTGCAGAAGATGTATCACAATTCAGTACGTTAAAAAAAATGTTTCCAACGCTCTCAGATCAGGTGTTGAGTAAACGCTTGAAAGAGCTGAAGGAGGAATTTTTGGTCGTTACCGAGGATATTGAAAATACCATTCCCCCTCAGATTCGCTACAGGCCAACAGAGAAAGGCAAGGAGCTGCTCAAGATTATCTTGGACCTCCATAATTGGGGACTAAAGTGGAAAATTGCGGGAAATGACTATTGCCATATGAATGTACAGCCCTGATCGACGTCGGGTCGATAGGCTGTTTTTATTTGTTCTTCGCAATTCTAAATCCGAGGTCGTCAATTTTAAATTTTAAGGGATGGCTCCGTCGGCGGGTCGTTGCCATCACGCTTCTTTCTAGGTCACAAAAACCACCCCCACGGAAAATACGGTAAGAACCATATACTTCTGTATCGTATAGGTCTGAACACCATTCCCAAACGTTGCCCAACATGTCATAAAGCCCCCAGGGATTTGGTGTTTTCTGTCCAACGGCATGCGTTCTATTTTCTGAATTGTCCTTATACCAGGCGATCTGATCCAGTGCCCCATACCTAATTCCGGTTGTCCCGGCTTTACAAGCATATTCCCATTCGGCCTCGGTGGGTAAACGAAAACCGTCCGCTGATTTTTTAAAACCTATATTTCCGCTTTCATCCTGAATGGTATAGCAAGGTGTTAAGCCGTTTTGGATCGAGAGTTTATTGCAGAAAATCACTGCTTCTTTAAATGAAACTGTTTCCACGGGAAGTGACTCCCCTTTGAAAGTGCTTGGGTTTTCATGGGTTATGTTGAAATACAGATCCTGCGTTACTGGAAATTTTAAAAGAAAAAAGGGAGCTATTTCAACAGTCCAATTCTCTTTTGTTCGATCGTCGCGTAAATCAATTCTTCCGCTCGGTATATCGACCATTTGTTCTAAAATCGTTGGACTCATCGGTGTGCTGTGTGGATTCATTGGGCTAAGGTAATTTAGTTTTTATTTCTTCCGTGGATGAAGATACTTAAATTTTTGCTCGCGCCCAGCTCGCTTTTTGATATAGGCTAGCGGCGAGGGCTTAAAATAATTTGACAGCTTACTTTACGCATAAATCAGCTGATGACCACTGCTTGAATGATTGTAATATTAAAAATACGAAAACGTTGTAGTTAAATTACGAAAACGTTGTAGTTAATTTTTGATCTGAGATTTTATACCGGGTCGTGTTATTCAATTTGTCTACCTAACTCGGCTATACTTAATTTTTTATATTGAAAGTCGCGTTGTTGAGACAAAATAGCAGTTTTTTGATACAATAGGGCACTGTTTTTCTTAATGTTAATCTTCACTTTTACAGTTAAAATTCCTCAACTGGAGGAAGCCAATTATAAAATTTCTAAATCACTCGAAGTAAACATTGCTTTATGAGAAACAATTGTAAACTAAAACAAAACAGCTTTTTTGGCTTTGGAAAAAGCACATGGATGCCTTCTCCCTGGTTGATGTGCCTGGTTGCTTTTGGTAGCCCCATCGCAGCGTTAAAGGCCAATGTATCAACACATTCAATCCATGGATTGAATGTCCAAAACCGTGAAATTACGGGTGAAATAGCGGATAGCAACGGCCAACCGCTGTCTGGTGTTACTGTAAATGTGCAGGGAAGTAGGATCAGTGCAGCCTCAAAGGCGGACGGTTCGTACCTCATCGCGGTACCCCCTGGGGCAGAAAAGCTTATTTTCAAGCTTATTGGCTACAAAACCCAGGAGATTCCGATTACTTCGGCCAAGGTATTGGATGTAGTCTTGACTCCATCAGCAGATGCATTGGAAGAGGTGGTGGTAGTGGGCTACGGCACCATGCGTAAAAAAGATCTGACCGGATCGGTGACGCAGATCCATCCGGATCGAATTGCCAATGAGAACCCAAAAACGGTACAGGATATCCTGCGTGGTACGGCTGGCATGAATATCGGCTATGATGCCTCCGCAAAGGGGGGGGGGGCGATTGAGGTGCGTGGTAAACGTTCGGTTTATGACAGCAACAGTGGGCACAACAATCCCTTGCTGGTGCTGGATGGTATGATCTTTTATGGTGAACTCTCCGAAATTAACCCGGATGATATCGAGCAGATCGACATCTTAAAGGATGCTTCGGCCGCCGCTATTTATGGTTCGAAAGCAGCCAGCGGTGTAATTATCATCAGCACAAAAAAGGGCAAGCAGGGGAAACCAACAATCAATATGACCATGAACGCGGGTGCTACGCAATTGAGCGAATACCGCAAAAGATTTACACCTGCTGCTTATATGCAGCATCGGGAAGATTGGTACACGAAAAATACTTATGGCATTAACCCAGAAACGGGGCTATATGAAGCGTATCAGACGCGGGACGATAACGGAAACCTAACGGTACCTTATGGGTTTTACCTGAATCCTGCCCAGCTGCCTTCGTCGTTATCACTTGATTCCTGGCGTGCGCTTTCAACGAACGAAGACGGCGAGCCTGACCTCAGTATCTGGGGGCGTCGGCTGGGGCTCCAAGGAAATGCCCTGCAAAATTTTCTGGACGGACGAACCGTGGATTGGGAGGACCATGCCTTTCGCACCGGTTTTAACCAGGACTATAACGCGAGTATCAGCGGGGCGAGCGATAGGGTGAACTATTACCTGTCCATGGGGTACCTGAAAAATGAGGGAACAGTGATCAGCGATACGTACAAGGCCGTTCGGGCGAATATGAAAATCAATGCACATGTAACCAACTGGCTGGAATTGGGGGCCAATGTCAATTTTCAGGATCGCTCAGATGGTAATATTGACATCGACTTGGATCAGACGCTGCGCAATAGTCCCTATGCGGATTATGCGGATGCAAATGGCAATCCTTTACAATATCCGCTCAGTGAGCAGTTCAGCCAACGGGGCTATAATTATGATTTTCAGAAGAACTATCTGGAGCTGGACAAAGGCTATACGGTATTTAATTCCATCTTTAATGCGAAAATAAAGCTGCCATTCAATATCACGTATTCCTTTAACGCTTCGCCGCGTTTGCAATACTTCCACGACCGCTATTTTATGTCGGCGGAACTTCCCGGATCTAATCCTGCCGATCGGGGGGCCAACCGTGAGCAGACAAAACGATTTGACTGGTCGCTCAACAATACGATCAACTGGGAGCAGACCTTTGCGGATAAGCACCGTCTGATGGTGACCCTGGTGCAGGAAGCTGAGGAACAGCAATCGTGGAAAGACCGCATTGAAGCGCGTAATATTTTACCATCGGACGCACTGGGTTTTCATAATACCAAAAATGGCTCGAAAGAAAATAGCAGCTTTGATAGCTACGATAGTCATCAAACGGCGGATGCTTTACTGGCCCGTTTGTTTTATTCGTACGATGACCGTTATATGCTGACTACTTCTATACGCCGGGATGGTTATTCGGCTTTTGGTACTTCGAATCCCTACGCAACTTTCCCTTCGGTGGCCCTGGCCTGGAACTTTACAAAAGAGAAATTTTTTAAATGGACGGATGTGATGGACTATGGCAAGCTGCGTGTTTCGTATGGTAAAAATGGAAACAGGCAGCTTGCTGACCCTAATTTGGCACTAGCAAATCTGTCTGCTGGCAGCGGAAAAATGCATGGTTACCTCAACGCCGCCGGCGAGCTGGTCCAATACCGCTACCTGATGGTGGACCGCCTGGCCAATCCAAACCTGCAATGGGAAAAGACGACAGCATGGAATTTTGGGCTGGACTTTGGGTTCTTAAAAAATCGGATTTCCGGTAGCCTGGAATATTACCTGATGCAGACTCACGATATGATTATGGAGCAGAAGCTGCCCAACTTTACGGGATTCAGCAGTATTACGACGAATCTAGGGCAGGTGGATAACAAAGGTATTGAATTAACCCTAAACACTGCCAACCTGCAAAAGGATAACCTAAAATGGTCCACTACCTTCAGTTTCTCGTACAACAAGAACCAGATCGTACATCTCTATAACAACTACGAAGATGTGCTGGATGCCAATGGAAACGTCATTGGCCGAAAAGAAATGGATGAGATCTCGAACGGCTGGTTTATCGGACAGCCCATTGGTACGATATGGGATTATCAGGTAACCGGAATCTGGCAGGCCAATGAAGCGGCTGAAGCGGCCAAATATGGTCAAGCGCCAGGGGACCCGAAAGTGGCGAATCCTTATACAGCCGATGATGTGGTGAATGCCGATGGAAGAAAACCTGTTTACAACAACAACGATAGGGTGTTTTTGGGACAGACCGACCCGCGCTTCCGTTGGGCGATGCGCAATGAGTTTACCCTATGGAAAGACCTGAGCTTTTCATTTAACATCTACTCGTCGATGGGCCATAAAAGCCTATCAGGCAATTACCTGAACAACGATGACGATGGCGGCCGGATGGCCTATGGACTGGCCAACCTGCCGACTAAAGAATACTGGACGCCGGATAACCCAACAGATCGCTATGGCCGGATCGAAGCAAAAGGGCCGGTCGGGGCAGAGGGCGCGCAACGCCTGTACAATCGTTCGTTTATCCGCCTGGACAATATCTCAGTAGGTTATACACTACCTACATCCTTGACTTCCAAGTATCACTTAAATCGGGTCAAGTTGTATGGCACGGTACGGAACGTAGCCACCTGGACCAAAGAATGGGAATACGGCGATCCAGAAACCTTTCAATCCAGCGATAACCCCAATGGATGGTCGTCTCGCGTATTTACCTTCGGCGTGAATTTATCTTTATAACCTGTTAATTGATGGACATGAAATATACTTTAAATAAATCCAAATCTCTCGGCAAGGGTATTGCAATTATACTTGCTGGTACGCTGGCCATAAGCAGCTGTTCGAAAGAATTTCTGCAACCTGATCCCTTGTCTATATATTTACCTAATGAGACCTTCAATACGGAGTCTGGACTGCTGTCGGCCATGGCCATCTGTGATCGCCACCTCAAAGGGTATTGGGCCACGGATAACAACGAAATGCTGACCTTGGGTACCGAATATATCTTCTCCGAACTGATGGTGGCCAGCAACACGGATAAACGCAGTATGATGGCGGACGTTGCCAACATGCTGACGCCGACTAGCGACAACTCCAGTTTGCAAAATCTTGATAGGTCAAATAGCCTATGGTATCTATGGGATGAAACTTACAAAGGGATCAGCTATGCCAATACCATTATCAAGTATGTGGATCAGGTACAAACCTTAAGTGAGCAGGATAAAAATGCCTACAAAGGACGGGCTTATTTTCATCGTGCTTTTCGGTATATGGCATTGGTATTTCAATACGGTGACGTCCCTTTGGTCACGACTATTATTGATGGACCGAAACAAAACTACCGCAGTACCAAACGCGACGCTATTTTGCAGCTGATCACCAAAGACCTGGAATTTGCTGTCCAATGGGTGCCCGACCAAAAAAATATGAGCCTGATCGGCATGATCAATAAAGGGGCCTGCCGCATGTTGCTGACAAAATGTTACTTGGCCCTGGGTGAATACCAGAAGGCGAAAGAACAGACCGATATCCTGATCGATCAATCGGGATACACCCTGATGACGGAAAGTTTTGGAACCTTTAACGACGGGGGGGAGGCGCAGACCTGGCCCATTACCCGCAATGTGATCTGGGATATGCACCGCCCCGAAAACAAATTGATTCCGACCAACCGGGAGGTGATCATGGGCATGCCCAATCGTGGTGCTGATGCGGAGTCTTTTGTGAAAATGTTGACCATGCGTATTCTATATCCTTTCGTATTCGATAGCCGGATCCAGACCACCGATGGGAAGCAGGCCTTGCTGAATATTAAACGGAACAGTGGGGATTATAATGCAAAATATGACTATATGCGCGCTTTCGGCCGAGGTATCGCAACATTCCGGCCCACGGCTTTCCAGTCAAAAGGGGTATGGGCTGTCAACGGCAGACAAGATGAAGGCGACTTGCGCCACAGTTCCACAGTAGGGAATTGGGTGCGCATGGAAGATTACAAAGTCAACAATAAGGCCTCAAAAGATTTTGGAAAACCAATTACACTCAAAGATCCGGCAACAGGCAAGCTGTTGTGTTCGGATTCCATTCGCCGTTGGTACGACGTACCGCATTATAAATTTTTTCTGGACGATCCGGTTAATGAAGCGAATATCAGTGGGTCGGACGGTCTTAGGGGGGCAACAAATGGTGGTATCGCCGATTGGTATCTGTATCGTCTGGCGGAGGCTTACCTCTTGCGTGCAGAAGCAAAATATTATCTCAATCCGGCCGATGGAACGATAAAAGATGATCTGAATGCGGTGCGTCAGCGGGCAAAATGTACGGAGCTATACCAGGGGCAGGTGACCATTGGTGATATTATGAACGAACGGGCACGTGAACTTTATTGGGAGGAATGGCGGAATGTGGAATTGAAGCGTGTATCCCTGTGCCTGGCACGAAGTGGTAAGCCCGATGAATGGGGCAATGTGTATAACCTGGAAAATTTCGATAAACAAAGTGGTACAGATGCCGCCGGTGGTAGCTACTGGTATCAGCGGATCATACATTATAGCCTGTACAACAAAGGTGTCATTCACGTAAGCGCTACGGGTCTAAGTGATATCAATTACACCATGGATAAGAAGAATATGTACTGGCCAATCCCGAATGTGGCAATTACCTCCAATATTAAGGGGCAATTGAAGCAAAATTATGGCTATGACGGTCATAACCCGGCAACTCCAGTATGGGATAAATGGGAGGATGCGGTAGCGGATGAAGCAGAAGTAGAATAGGCAGGTCGTATGTCCTGAACCGGTGTTTAAAGAGGAAAGTTGGTTCAGGACTTTTTTAAACTCAGTAATTTTAAAATTAATAGTTCTGTTATGATAAAAAATGTGTTTTTGTTTTTAGTACTTTTTCCGATTAAATTTTTGGTTGCACAATCGGTACTGACAAACTTTCCTGCGGATGCAGATCCCAAAGAAATAGGTCATAAAATTGCGCATCGTTTCATCACTGGTAAACATGCGCTTCATGCGGGCAAATGGATCAGTTATCCAGAGACTTTTTATTGGACGGGTGCCCTTAACTACGCCCACTTAACGGGCGATCAGGAGCTGATGCAAGCGATGACAGACCGGTTTACAAAGTTAACCTCAAGCGAGCGCCAGCTCTTGCCCGTTAAAAATCACGTTGACTTAAATATGTTCGGCAGTCTGCCCTTACGGCTTTATCAGATCACCAAAGATAAGCGCTATTTGGATCTAGGGCTGCCTTATGCGGATACGCAATGGGAAGTACCTCCAAATGCCAATCCCCAAGAAAAAGATTGGACACAAAAAGGGTATTCCTGGCAGACTCGGCTCTGGATTGACGATATGTACATGATTACAATTGTACAGGCAGCGGCTTTCAGAGCAACTGGCGACCCGAAGTATCTGGATCGCGCGGCCAAAGAAATGGTACTTTATCTGGATGATTTACAACGTCCGAACGGATTGTTCTATCATGCGCCGGATGTGCCTTACTATTGGGGACGCGGCAATGGATGGATGGCCGCGGGGATGACCGAATTATTACGTATGCTACCGCAGGATCACCAAGACCGAGCCCGTATATTGAAAGGCTATCGCACGATGATGAAAAGCCTGAAAAAATACCAGGCCAAAAATGGGATGTGGAATCAATTGATAGATCAATCGGATTGTTGGGCCGAGACTTCCGGATCGGCCATGTTTGCCTATGCGATCATATCGGGTGTTAAACAGGGCTGGCTAGATCCAAAACAATATGGTCCGGTGGCTCGGAATGCCTGGCTGGCTTTGGCAAAATATGTGGACGAAAAAGGTGCGGTATCGGAAGTCTGTGTGGGCACCAACAAAAAGAACGATAAACAGTATTATTATGATCGTCCCCGCCATACGGGCGATTACCATGGACAGGCTCCTTATCTGTGGTGCGTCAATGTGTTGTTGGAGGGCGACGGCCAGTAGCACATTTCAAAGAAAATTGATACTGCTGTATATACAGAAAAGCCGTTTGGGATATTCCCAAACGGCTCCCTCACCCGAAGTGAAGGGATATAATAAAAACAAACAACAGCAGCTATTTCTCGGGGTATAGCGTGAACTTAAAGAGATGGGCCGGCTCGAGGTATTTTTGAGCCAGTGCTTTCACCTTTGCAGGTGTAATAGATTTAATTTGTTCATTTTCCTTAAAGATACGCGAAGGCTCTAGTTGGTCGACTGAACTGCTCAACAAGTAGGATAGCCAAAAGCCATTGTATTGTACCTGTTGACTGCTACTCAAAAGCTTTTCAGCAATATACTTATCAATATCTTCCTGCGAGGGACCATTTCTGCGGATCAGTTCGATTTCTTCGAGGGCAGCAGCCACTAATTTGTCTACTTGCTCGGGTGCTGTGGTAAAAGATATATTCATACCAAATCGCTTTCTGGGATTCTTAGCAAGGGAAGGGGAAACACTGATGGAATAGATACCACCCTCTTTCTCCCGCAGGCGTTCGGTCAGCTTAATAGTAAGGCTGCTTGATAGGGCATCCATCAGCAGGTTGTTATATTCGCTATAATCTTCATAGGCACCCAAATAGGCCATCGCCACGGTGGATTTCTCCTCTTTCCCTTTGTGGATAGTCCGGCTGAACCCTTCTTGTGGTGGGTAGACCCCATTATCCACAAAGGCCTCTTTGCGTTTCGTACTAGGCAGTGTGGCAAGATATTGTTTGATGTAAGGGTCAATAAGGGCGCGCTCAAAGTTCCCTACAATAACGAAAGTGAAATCTGAAGCATCTCCAAACCTGTCTTTGTAGATTTCAAATGATCGGTCAAAATCAATCTCCTCGATTTTCTGCAAGGTTGGTGCAGTCTTACGCGGATCGTTGTTGTACAATGCTGCGGCGATAGAATCTGTGAAAAATGTACTTGTCTGCTGATGTCTGTTTTTGAGGGACAATTTTGTTTTTTCTAGATTGGTCTTATTGATGTCTTTGTCCAAACGAGGTACCGTAAAGTAACCGTACAGTAGCTCGAATGCAGTCTGCAGATCTTCGCGATTCGACTGGGCTTTAATGCCTTCACCAATTTCATTGATGAACGGGCTGGCGGTTGCATTCTTACCATTGAGGTAATAGGAAAGCTGAAGCGAATTGAAAGGACCTAATCCGCTATTGGTAACGATATTAACAGCATTTGTCGCAGACTGGAAGTCTTTGAGGGGATACTGTGAATAGCCTCCAGGACTGTAAGAGGTAAGGAGGATTTCGTCATTTTTTAAGGTGGTTGGCTTTAGGATAACTTTGGCTCCATTACTAAGCAGCAAAGTCTGTATGCCTACACTTTTATCTTCACGCTCCGAGATGATCTCTCCGGGCTGTGGTAATTTCGGCAACAACTTATCGGCGAGCTGCTTTTCTTGATAAGCAACTACCTGCTGTTGTGAAGCTAGGCGGATCCAGTTATTCAACATGGTTTCGCTAGGCACTTCTTTTATATCATCGTTGTACACCAAGACCATATCACGATTACTATTACCTTCAAATTCGTTACCATACGATTGGATATCAGCCAAGCTGATCTCTTCAAGGAATCGAAGTAGAACAGGTTGTAAAAATTGAAACGAAGGGGCTGGCTCTCCTTTGAGGTAGTGTGCGAGGATCTGATCCATAAATGACTTGGAATCTGTCTTGTCATACTCTTTTAGGCTCTGGATGAGCATGCTGCGGTAGTCAGATTTCAGTCGGTCAAGCTCGGCTTGGGTAAACCCATGTGTGGCAACCTGTTTAAGTGTATAATATACGGCATTGATACTTGACTGTAGATTGTCGGGTTTGGGTGTGATTTGAATGCCATTAGTTTCAATATTGCCAACAAGTGCTCCGTTGCTCAACGATGCGGCCAGAAAGGATGTTTCCGATTTCCGCGTTTGTTCGGCTAGACGCATATTGCAGAGCTGAATAAAAAAATCTCTAGCTAGGGAGTTTTTATAATCGCCCAACTGACGTGTCTGTCTAGCCTCGCGTTTATATAAGATCTGTAAAGAGCTTTGCGTAATCTCGGGGTCGGTGAAGGCCAAAAATTGATTCTCTCCGCTTAATGAAATCGGATAGCTTTTGGATTTCGGAGCATTTTTTGGATTTTTTAACCCGGAAAATTGGGCTATAATCTCTTTTTCTATTGTATTGACATCTACATCGCCGACGACGATCAGTGCTTGCAATTCTGGACGGTACCAATCTTTGTGAAACTGCCGGATCTCTTCATGTTTAAAGTTGTTGAGCACTTCGTCGGTTCCGATCGGCATCCGGTATGCATAGCGGGACTGGTTGGTCAATAAGGGGAATGTCTTTTCCTGCAGGCGGTGGGATAGACCGCCTCGCTGCCTTTTTTCCTCCAGGATGACACCGCGCTCCTGGTCGATTTCATCATCTTCGAGTAAAGCTCCATTTGCCCAGTCGCGCATGATCAGGATACCTTGACGTAAAAGAACCGGGTCTGTAGTGGGTAGCGGCAGTTGATAGACTGTCTCTTCAAATCCTGTATAGGCGTTGAGGTCGGCACCAAAACGGATGCCTGATTTTTGAAGGTAATCTACGAGGGCATTTTTCGGAAAATGAGCAGTCCCGTTGAAGTTCATATGTTCCAAAAAGTGAGCCAGTCCTTGCTGTTTGTCAGTTTCCTGTAAAGAGCCGACTTTGTTAGCCAGATAGAACAGCACGCGTTCTTTGGGTTCACTATTACGTAGGATAAAATATTGAAAGCCGTTTGCCAGTTTTCCAACCTTAATAGCCGGATCAAGAGGAATAGGCCTATTGGATGTCACTGAACGCTCGGTCTTTGCCTGTTGGGCATAGGTGAATGTTAGTGTAGCTGATCCGATGGATAGGGCCAGAAGAGTAAAAAATAGGGTTGTATGTCGCATGTTTTAAACGTTTTTGCTGTTTTGTTCTAATAATTCAAGTACCTTTTCTTTGTGGATCAGTACCATACCATGTTTGTCGCTGCTGATTCCTTTTTCAGAACGGTAGCTATAATAAGGGGCTTGTCCCCGCATCTGGGTCGGCATATAGACAAACTGCACAGCACCGTCTTTTTCCTGGAGCTGCTGGCCTACCTCAACGATGTGTGTTGAAATCAGATACTGACAATTGTGGTGCTGCTGGAATGCACGTGTGACGGTGAGAGTGGCCTCAAAAGCATCTTTGACATTGGTCCCTTTGAAGAGTTCATCAAAAATGACAACCATATCTTTAGCTTGGTTGACATACTCGGCCACCTTTTTGACGCGCAGTACCTCTGCATAATAGTGGCTATGACCCATATCGATGTCGTCGGACACATTGATGGAACTGTATAAACCATCTTTTACGGAAAATAGCATCTTGTTAGCGGGCACCGGAAGACCTAGGTGGGCAAGGTAGATGGCGATGCCAAAGCTCTTCATATAGGTGGATTTTCCCGCCATATTTGCCCCAGTCAGAAAGATGAGGTTGTGGTCGCCATCAAACGCCAGGTCATTGCCCACGGCATTGGGAATGGTGGGATGGTAGACATTTTCAAGCAGAATATGTTGGTGTTCTGCTGCAAGGACTTCCGCCCGCACAAAACCCCGTTCATTGGCCACGGAGGCAATGGACTGATAAAGGTCGATGTGATAGATGGCCGAGAGGCTCTGCTGGATCTCTTTGGACCATTTATGCCGCAACTGGTAATCGCAGCGTGCCGCTAAGCCGAGGGGGATACCTTCGGCGTAAGATTCGATTTTATACTGTAGCTGTACCAGCTGAGCGTATTCCTCGCGCAACCAGGCTTGGTCAAAGATGCTTTCCCGGAGCAGATCTGTTTTGTCTTGCTGAGCAAGTTCGGATAGATAGTCGGCTAAATGCAGCATGATCCGCAGCGTGGCTCGAATACCGAACTCTAAATGTTTTTTCTCTTCATTTAAACCCAGGATGGCCAGCAGCTTGCGCCGGCTTGCATGGACTAAGGTCGAGGCAAAATCCTGATTTGAATAGCTGTTGGTAAAACTTTGCGCAATATCCAGATCATCTGCGTTGATCTGGAAGATATGCTGTAAACTTCTGAAAAATGAAATCAGCGCAGCCTGTCTATCAATGGCCTCAGGGTTGGTAAAGGGCTGCTGAAACAGTTTTTCCAGCAACAACTCCCCGCCAAAGGTCTCGGTTTTATTATAAAGTGAAAAGATGGAATCCCGTTTATATTTCCCGGAAATATTCAGATCCTGAAGTGTTTGTTTATCAATGATGAAACTCATGCGCCTGTTTGTTTTTGAGAAGTTAATAAATCAATGATTCCTTCGTTTTCTATAATGATCATTCCATGCCTGTCTACCGAAATCCCCTGTTGCAGCTCGTAGCTGTAGCTTGGCTTACCCTGTACCATCGTTGTAGGTAGAAAGACAAACTTGATATCAGAATACGATTGCATCAGCTGCTCCCCAGCTTCGAGAATGTGGGTGGATAATACAAATTGACATCTTGGGTGATGGTATAATCTCGAGACCACTTCAATGGTACCCTCAAAGGCATCCTTGACATTGGTACCCCGAAACATCTCATCGAAAATGACAAAAAGCTTGCGCCCTTCCGCAAGCTGCTGGGCGACCTTTTTGATCCGCAAGACCTCGGCAAAAAAATGACTATAACCCATTGCGATATTGTCTGGCAGATTGATCGAGGTAAAAATCCCGTCCCGTGGACTGAATACCAAACGTTTTGCCGGCACCGGAAAGCCAACATGTGCCAAATAAAGCGCGATACCCAAAGACTTCATAAATGTAGATTTACCGGCCATATTGGCTCCGGTCAGAAAGGTGATATTGTGTAAACTGTCAATGTGATGATCGTTGCCTTTGGCATTCCTGACCAGTGGATGAAATACACCTTCATAGATCAGGCGTTGATCCACGCTGCTATCGACGAGTGGGAGGACGAAATGCCGCTCATTAGCAACTTGGGCGACACTAAGGTAAACATCAAAGGTGTAGATATCGCGAAGGATAGTTAATAAGAGGTCTTTTTCCTCGAAGCGGAGGATGTTGTCATACTGAATGACGGTCTCACGCTTTAGCGGCTCTTTTTCTTGGAGCAGCGGGACCTGATCTAATCCACTGTTCTCAAATTTGAGCGCCCATTTTTTTAGCTCTTCCCGATAGCTATCTTCAGTGCCGGCGCTGGAATGGATAAGCTCTTTCCAGCAGTGCATGATTTTGCTGCAGGCGATAATGCCGGCAACCACTTTTTTGTAATCAGTATCACCACCGACAAATTGCTGAAAGCGTTCTTTCAAAGTCAGACTTCCCGTCAGTAGGCGGCTGCGCTCATCGGCCATGTCCAGATAAAATAAAGCTTGGTCAAACCAGCTGGACTGGAAGGGGAATTGCATAGCCTGTTCCATAAAATGCTGAATGGTAGCCGTACGTCTGCCAATGGCGGTAGCATCTGAAAGTGGATAATTGAACCATTCTTCCAGTAGTTCGGCTCCGCCGGAGGTGGAGGTTTTGTTATAGAGGCCAAAGATGGATTCTGTACCCCTGGCGGCAAAGATCGAGAGATCGTCCCGGGTTTGTTTGTCTATGAATAATCCCATACTTAACGCCCCCTTCTTCTGATCCAAATAATGACACCTGCGCCCAACATTCCCAGTGGTATCATGTATTTGATGAGTATCTCAAAGTACATCCAGCTGCTTTCTCCGATCCGTAGGCTTTTATCAATCGAGTCAGGGAGTCGCATATCAACAGGGACTTCGCCATCACTAAGCCAAGAGAAAGCCGCACTAACCAAAGAAAAGTTGGATGCATTGACTTGATTACGCTTGATGAAAAGTTCGCTGTTGCTGATCCAGTCGGCATCTCCAGTTACCAGGATCTTTTGTTCTTTATTACCCACTTTTCGGGATAATGCCACCACTGTTGAGCGGCTTCCCTCACGCTCACCGGCTGCAGTGTTGAGTACAGGTCTGCTATCAATGAAATTGAGGTTTTCCAATTCATTCCAGGTACCTGTCGTATCCGAAGCAAAGAGTACCTTGGATTGGAACGGTGAATTTGGTGATACGAGGATACCGGCTGTACCAGACATCGTAACGACTTCTTCGCGGCGTGTCATTGGTTTGAGGTAATGGGAAAAGTCTTCACCGGCCTTGGTTGGTTTGAGTGCTAGTAGGTCTGACTGCAGGGCTTCTTGTTTTTTGACTAGTAAGCCAGGTTCTAACGTAACGCCCAAAGGCGATGCTATTCGATTGAAAATAGCTTCCTGGCCCGGCTCTCCGGCGAGCATCATATTGCGACCACTTGCGATATAGGAATGAAGGTTAGCTAACTCTTGGTCATTATAAGCCTGCCGTGGTTCAGCAATGATCAAGATATTGATATTTTCGGGAACTGGCTTTGAAAGGTCAATTTCTTTGAAGTCAAAACCTTGATTGATCATTGAATAACGGAAGGTCTTTTCTTGGGTAATGGTTTTATAACCACGATCCTGTGTAGAGTTGCTGTTGCGCTCATTATGGCCCGATACAAAGCCAACTACAGGTAGCTCATCCATGACCAGACGTTTGATGGCTGCGCTGATTTCAGATTCCATCGGCACGCGCTGCATGTCATCGTAAACACGTAGAAAAGTCTTCCGCCCATTTTCACGCTCCAGTACACGTACAAAACGGTAGTTTTCCGAAGAGAGGTCTACCTGTTTTTTGATCGCCTCGTAGGGAAGGATCTCAAAATTCCATTTATTGAATTTCCGTAGGGTGTCCAGGCGTTGTTCGGCATTGAGCTTTGGAAACTGCCGGTCGAGAATGGGATTTTCGGTCTGGTGGTAATAATACACGTATTCCATTTCTATTTCGGGCTTGAAACGGATGTATTTTTCAAATGAAGCCACGTCGCTTTTATAGGAGGAAGGTAATCCGATAAAACTGTTTCCATCAAGCATGTTGACATAAGTAGTGATCTTAAATCCACCGTTCAGTTTGCCCATGATAGCTTGGCTACTGGGACGTAGGGTGTTACTTTTTCGGTAGGTGCTGTCATAGTATAACTTGATAAAAGGGAGGGTGGTCAGGTATCCGATGAAGAACACCGCAAGGGTGATGCCGCCAAATTTTAGTAGGTTTTTGCCGGTTGACTGTGTCTTTCTGATGGCCTGAAGACGGAATATAGAGTAGCTGACAAAAAGTACGTTAACAAGAATAAAGTAAAGTATATCTTCCGTAGTGATCAAGCCTGCAATAAAGGTGTCGGCGCGGCCATTGATGGCCAGCCAGTAGGTAATTTCGCGAACAAAGGGAATGTCCTGCCAAAGGCCTCGTGCAAAGTTCATCATCGCAAATACACAGAGTGTACCGATGGCGGCGACGATATTATAACTGGTCAATGACGACATAAAAAGACCGACGGCAGCATAGGCTGACAACAACAGGAAAAGTCCGAGCAGGCCTGTCATCATCGGACCGATATCTGCATTCACCACGGTACCCATGGTAAAAATGACCAGGATTGATACCGATAAGGTGAGGACAAGACCAAAAAGCAGCAATGCAATATATTTGCCGAGCATAATCTGGCTGTTGGTGATGGGTGAGGAGTACAGTAATTTGATGGAACCACTGCTATACTCCCGGCTCATAATGCTCATGGTCAATAAGGGCATATAGAGGTAGAGATAGGATTGTACTTTTGGATAGATACCGCCCCAAGCAGATGAAAATAAGCTTTCCGTTGCATTGACAAGGTCAATTTTCATGGACTGCAATTGGACCATCCCAGCATAGGAGGCGGAAAATAAATAGCCTATCTGAAAGGTAAAGATCATCAGGACAAGCCATGCGACAGGTGAGTAAAAAAGTACCTGTAGCTCTGTTTTTGCTATTTTTAATGTCGTTTTCATGTTTGGATTGAATTATACTTTTCTTCTTTTTCGTGTCATTTCGGCAAATACGGTCTCAAGCGAACTTTTTTCGGAATAGATCTCGATTAGATTCCATTTTTCCTGGACGCTTTTTTCTACTAACGCTTCGACGAGTTCTTGGGTGCTGGTTGAGCGTATTCGAAACCTAATATTACCTAATGGCTCTATGTCAACAAAGCCAGGAAGTTGCTGAAAGGTCTCCATGGGTGGCGGAGATATTAAGCTGACTACAACACTGTTGGGTGCGACCTGGTTGTCAAATTCTTCAAGTGAACCAGAAAATATCATGCGGCCTTCGTGGATCATCCAGATATGGTCGCAGAGCGCTTGTACTTCCTGTAAGATGTGGGTGGATAGCACGACGGTGCGTTCTGTTGCGATCTCCCGGATCAGGTGCCGGATGTCAAGGATCTGGTTGGGATCGAGGCCATTGGTTGGCTCATCCAATACCACAAAATCAGGCTCATGGATAATTGCTTGCGCTATTCCCACCCTTTGCTGGTATCCTCCAGACAGATTTTTGAGCAGACGGTGGCGGAAATGTGTAATGCTGCATTTTGAAAGCACACGTTCGATAGCGGCTGGAATTTTGTCGGCTGCCATCAGGCGTAAATTGGCCGTATGGGTAAGATACTCCTCTACGGTTAACTCAGGTAGCAACGGAGGCTGCTGGGGTAGAAAGCCAATGTGTTTCTTTGCTTCTACCGGATGCTGGGCCATACTGATTCCCCTGATGTAGACTTCACCGTGGGACTGGTTCACCACCCCGCACATGATATTCATGGTAGTGGATTTTCCCGCTCCATTGGCCCCTAATAGTCCATAGATACCGTTTTTGCGTACTTCAAAATTAATGTCCCGGATTGCCCATTGGACGTTGTACCGATGGGAGAGATCTACCACCTGAACAATGGGAGTGTCGTTTGCTGTGCTCATGTTATCTTTTATTTTGGTGTGAGTAATCCCCGGACACCGTGTTTTTGTTGTCATGCACACAGTGCCTGCTACCAGCGGAAGTACTCCGTACCCCCGCTAGCAGTAGGGGATAATATGTATAATGCTTTTGTTACCTGGGATTCTGAACGATTTCAGGATTTAAAACAATGTATTTGGATGCGATAGGCAGCACGTACTGATTACTGTTGGGCGCTAGGGTGAAAGACTCGCCTTTGTAAGTACGTGTCTGTGTAGTGACAAACCCGGTTTCAGTAGTCAGTCGCTTCTGGTCAAACCAACGCAAACCTTTTCCCATCAACTCTTTTCGTCGTTCGTTGATGACTAACTTTAGAATAGCTTGTTGATCAGTACTCTGTAGTGGTGTATAGGCACCCTCCTCAAAGCGTTTGCTTCGGAGGCTGTTTAATACAGCTACCGCTTCCGTAAAACGGCCGTTGTCCCGGGCCAGGGCCTCTGCTTTGATCAGCATCATCTCCGGAAGCGTCGGGCCATTGGTCACCTTGGCATTGGCCGATATAATGCGATGTTTATTGTAGGCTTTGCCCCTGAAGGGGGTCCAGGTAAATACGCTGCCGTCAACAGTAAAGAGGGTAGCACGGAGGTCGCCCGGCTCAAACAGTGCCAGTAGATCGGGGTTTAAAGACAAGGTTGGAAAAGAGTTACGTAAGCTTTTAATAAAAATCTCTTCTGTATCATCAAGGACATTGGGGTAGCTGTTTGGTGCGGCTTTATACTGTTTGAGATCAATCAGTTTATACTGTGGCTTGGTAAGTACAAGCTCGGCATATTGCAGCGCTTTCCCATAGTCGCGCATCTGTAGATAAACGCGTGCCAGGATGGATTCCGCAGCTGATTGCGATGCGAGTATATTAAAGTTGGCCTGCTCCGGGAGATCCGGGATAGCTGAACTGAGGTCGTCAATAATCTGCTTATACACCGTTTCAACAGGTTTGCGGTCTAACTTGGTATAGAGATCGGGACTAGTCAATAAGGGGACTCCCAGGTCAGTATTAGCACTTGCAGCATTATATTGCTTTGCGTAGCTATTGACGAGGTTAAAATAATTGAATGCACGATGTACCTTAGCCTGAGCCAAAATATTCTTCTTTTGGGCTTCCGTTCCGCCCTGGCTATCCATGATCTCCGATGCGATCTGGTTGAAAAGATAGATCTGCTTGTATTGGTCAGCCCAATCCGGATCCTCATTATTGTCACCCACAAGATCGCTTTTCCAGCTATAGGCATTGGCATCGGTCTGCAATAGTGTATTGAGGTAGGCCTCATCTGATCCGTAGATATCGTCGCTGGACAACACTGGCCAGTAATAAGATTTTTCTACTGAGGTGCTGTTGTTGAGCAGGTTCTGATAGTCCTGCGTATACTTTAGTTCACGTTTGCCGACAAGATCTATCTCCACAAATTTCCGGCAGGAAACCTGGCAGGAAACTACTATAACCGCAAGGCTGAATGTGATAATATTATTTTTCATGGTCATAATTCTTAAAATCCCATATTGATGCGGAATACATAACTCGTGACGGGTGGCATGCTGCCATAGGTGCCGTTAAACATATAGTCTGGGTCGATATCCCGGTCTGTCTTTTTCCATAAAAGTCCGAGATTGGTGGCTGCAGCACCTATGCTCAAAGATTTGATGGCTTTGTTGTTGCCAAGTATGCTAGCTGGAAAGCTATAGTTCAACCCTAACATTTGCAGGCGGATGTGACTGGCATCAATGACATTAATGTCAGCATATTCAAACCGCTGTATGCTGTTAAGGTTGGTATTGATGACTCCGGGGATGTCGGTATGCGACTCGTCCCCCGGTTTGCGCCAGCGGTCGACCAAAGCCTTGCTGTTGGGAAGGTAGCCATCAAAACCGGCTGTATTGGTAGGATACTGCGTCGAATTGACTTCCTTCCAACGTACCTTATGACCGAATTTCATCGTCATGCGTGCCGTTAAGCTAAAGTTTTTGTAAGAGACGGTGTTTGTCCAACCACCGAAATAAGGTGCACTCATGCGTCCCATATACTTTAGGTCAGTGGGTTGGAAACGATCGGTTGAGGTTTCTGAATCTAAGATATTACCCTGGCCGTCACGAATCAAGGATCGCCCTTTGTTGTCAAGTCCTGCCCAATGATAGGAAAAGATCTGGTCAATGGGATAGCCCTCAATCGGAGTAGAGGTTTCACCTGGTGCCTTCAGCGTATTGGGAAAGCGGTCGTCCGTCACTTCATTGCTGCTATAGGCGAGGTTGATTGCACTGTTCCACTTCCAGTTTGCTCTTTGTATAAGCTGGCCCTGAATGCTCAGGTCAATACCTTGACTTTTCATATTGGAGGTGTTGAAGGACAGGCTGGACCAACCATAGGTCGAATTGTACGGCACGGAAGCAACGATACCGTACGATCTTTTTGAATAATAATCAAGGTTGACTGTCAATCGGCTGTTTAGGGCGCTGAAATCCAGCCCTGTGTTGAATGTGCGAGTCGTTTCCCAGCCTAGTAGCTGGTTGGCTGGAATACTGATAGATCCAGTAGGGAGCTGGGTATAGAAGTCAGTTATCGAAGCAGCATATAAGGTGTATGACGTGCCGTCACGCGGGACCGAACCTCCAGTACCAATGCTTCCACGCCAGCTAAGGGTATTGATCCAGGGCAGTGCACGCATAAAGTTTTCCTTGTGCAGGTCCCAGCGCAGGCCTGCAGACCAAAAAGGTTTAGCGCGCTTTGACCGGTCTACACCGATGATCGTCGCATCATCAAAACGTAAACTACTTGTTAAAAAGTACTTTTCAAGGAGTGTATAGCCGGTATTGGCGTAATAACTCAGGTAACGTATACGGTCAATATTGATCGGAGCATCTTGTATATTTAATGTTTTGTTGGCTCCATAGATATCCTTATAAGGGACCGTCGGATTGATGACGGTGGATTGATAGGTATCTTTATCAAAGCCATAACGTGTCTGTAGGTAGCCAATGGTCTGGCTTTGGCGGATCTCGCTGCCGGCAAATACGTCTATTTGGTGGATATCATTAAATTTTTTGGATCCATCCAATTGGAAGCGCAGGGAATAATCATCTGTTTTATTGTTGGAAGTGACGTATTTGCCACCCAAAGGAACGCCATAGATGAGTTTTCCTGTATTGCTTATTGTCGTACCACTGTTGATCAGGTGGCGCATTTCATAGCTGTCGCGATCCCGAAGACTCTCCATATTGCGCAGACCTTTTTGGTAGGATCCTGATAAAGAAGCATTCAGCCAGCTGAGCGGATGATAGACCAATTGACCGGTGAAGCGCGTCAGGTTGTTGTCGTAACGATCATTGCTCAGGTTCAGTTCATCAATGTGATTATAGGACCAAGGTAGGTAGCCCTGACTTTCAAAGCGCTGTTGGGTGACCTCTGGAGTAAATGCATAATATTGACTGATGCTGTTGCCGTTTTGATCCAACAGTAGATTGTATGGTGTCAGTCCAAATGTACCAGGACTGATTGCGCTGATGGCAGCGCCATTGACCTTGCTCTTTTGAATGGTATGGTTGAGCCCCAAGGATACTTTGAGCTTATTGTTAAAATAATTGTTTTCGATATTGAAAGTCAAAGCCATGTTATTGGCATTATTCTCCCGGTAGATCGGTCTGTCTTTTGAGTACACCGCCGAAGCATAATAGCGTGCTCCCTGCACAGCACCATTGAACGATAGGTTATATTGTTGGCTTTGTGCGGGTTGCAACAGTTGGTCGCGGATTTGCTGACGGTTGTCCACCGTTCCCAATTGGTTGAGTATGCTATTTTCTTCGGCAAGGCTGATCTCACCACGTTTGGCGCGGAACATGGTCATGATGGCATCTGACCGATTCGGTGCGCGCCAGCCAGAGGTGGGATCGTAAAAGAAATTGTTGTCAAAAAGCTCTTTCTCAAAATCGATATACTCGGCCGCATTCATGTTCCGTAAGTTATGCAGGTTAGGTGGAGCGGAAGTACCTAGCGTGGAAGAAAAGTTGATGCTATTTTTCCCCATTTTGCCGGCTTTTGTTTCGATGACAATAACCCCATTGGCAGCTCTTGATCCCCAGATGGAAGCGGCGGCGGCATCTTTCAATACAGTAATGCTGGCGATATCGTCCGGGTTGAAGTTGTTGAGTATGCCAGCACTTGTACTAGTAGCCGAAAGACGATTACCAGAGCCCGTTGGATTGCTGCTCAACTGTTGTTCCATGGCTGGAAAGCCGTCGATGACAATCAGTGGGGTGCTGGACGTGCTGGAGAAGGTATTGGGCGAGCGTACAAGGATGCTATTGGTACGTGTATCGAATTGAACGCCTGGAATTTGACCTTCCAATCGTTCCATCAGGCTCAAAGCCGGGCTTTCCTGTATTTTCTTTTCGTCGATGACGACAAGAGAACCTGTGGCCTTGCTGGGATCGAGTTTTTGATACCCTGTATTTGCCATGACGGATACTTCATTAAGTGTTGAGATCTGTTGTTTGAGAATAAATAACGGTCCCAGATTGCTTGCGGGGGTAGCGCTGAGGTCTATCTGTCGTAATTCATAGCCTAAGTAGCTGATTTCGAGAATAGCATTGTTGGGGACATTGGATAATACAAATATCCCCTTGCCATTAGTTCGCGTTTGATTATTAGTTCCCTTGATCCGTACTGTTGCTCCAGCAAGAGGCTTTTGTTGCATATCAGTAACAATTCCATTAATCGTGCGTTGCTGCTGATTATCCGTGACGATGATGGTGTTGTTGCGGACGATAAAGCCTAATGACTGGCCCTGGAAGCAAAGTCCCAGTACCTCAGTGAGCTCGAGGTCACTTAAGTTAATCGTCAGGGCAGAGAACGATTTGTTGTGTTCGGGACGGATCACATAATCGTACCCCGTCTGCGCACGTACCTGTTGCAGGACCTGTTCGAGGCTGGCACGTTTGACATTTAGGTTAATTTTGTTTTGGCCGTGCAAGGCTGTGGCTGTTTGTAAAAACAAAACCAAAAACAAAATGCAGAATAATTGAAATCGCATAAGCAATTTGATTATAAAGTTGGAAAAGATAGGCGGTCTGTTGGTCGGTTGATTTACCTGATACTTTTCATTAGCAAAAAAATATTGATACATTTGTTTGTTGATTTTTGGACATGGATGTCCCTCTAGACAAGGAGACATGTCATGCAGTTCATAATTTTCGTAATAAATGCTAGGCGTGAGTTCAAAAATCAGTTCTAGGGGCGGTGCAACGCCTCTAGAACTGATTTTTGAAACCGTGTTTTTTCTCTCGTTAGGGTATTACCATTAACCTCCTTTCTTTGCCTTTTATCCGGATATCAAATTTGATACCGGTGGTGGTTTCTAATATCTCAAGCACTTCTTGCAATGTTTTTTTGCGGGATATGCTGCTGATATATTGCTGATTGTTAATCGGTCCCAGGTACGCTACTTCGATATTGTACCATCGTGATATTTGGGCCATGATCTCTTGTACGGTGGCGGAATCGAAGTAAAAGTCGCCATTTTTCCAGGAGAGATCTTTGGAGAGATCAACTTTCAGTAGTGTAAATTCGTTGCCTGTCTGTATGATTTTTTGACCGGGTTTTAATAAAATAGGAGCGGGATTGGCGGGGTTATTTAAAGCAATTGAACCCTCTTCCAAAGTAAAGCTGTGCTGTTTGTCGTCGGGATAAGCTTTGACATTGAATCTGGTGCCCAGTACCTGTACGGCATTTTGGCCAGCATGGACAATAAATTCCTGTTTTATTGTTTTATTGCCAGCGCTGATCTGACGTTTGCTGACCTCAAAATAACCTTCACCTTCGAGGGTTACTTCGCGTTTTGTACCTGTAAATTGTATAGGGAAAATCAATTTACTATCCGCGTTGAGTGTTACTTGAGTACCATCCGCAAGCCGAATTTTATAAGTATTGCCCTTTGGTACCACAAGTGTATTGGTTAGGACAGCTTGGCTGTTATTTTTTGAGTCGTCGGCTTGGTAAACAAGCTCATTATTATCGCTCCAGTCAATAAGGATTTCGTGATCTTTGCGGTTGGATGATCCATTATTTTTATCAAGTGCTATTTGCTCGCCATTCGATAAAACCAACATGGCTCCACTAGTTGCTGGAAGGATTGGACTGGTTTTCTGGTTAAAAGATGAACCTGTTTTAACTTCTGTAGCCCGTATCGTGCTACTGCTATCCGCGGGTGTTGACGGGTAATGATAAATAAGGAAATAATAGGAGGAAAAACCGATGAGGCAAATAGATGCTGCCGCTGCAAACCATTTCTTCCAGTTAGACCTGGATTGTTGCGGCATGTGAATTTCCGCATCGATGCTGTTCCAGGTATCGGAAAGATCTGCTTGAAGCTCTTCGGCTGATAGCTCAAAATCTGGCAGCTGTTTTACATGTGCGATATACCAATCATCCACAAAAGCTTTTTCTCGGTCCGTACATTGGTCTGATGTATATCTTTTTAGTAAATCGCGGTCTACTTTTAACGGTTCTTTCACGTGTTATTGTGTTGTTGTTTTGGAGTATAACAGTTAAGTCGGCCTCAGGTCCCAGATCAAAAGTAATTTTTTTAAAAAAAATTACTTGTATGGTCGGTCTGGAAAAAATGCAAGGATAAACAGGAGTAAGGGTAACTTGTTGCGCAAGAGGTTGAGGGCATTTGAAATTTGATTTTTTACCGTCTTTTCACTGATCCCAAGTTTTTCGGCTATCTCCTTGTGACTTAAATATTGCGTACGGCTCAATTGAAATATTTCACGCATTTTGTCAGGTAGATTTTGGATCTCCTTTTCGATAATGTCCTGCAGTTGTTTTTTGCGGATGACATGATCGGTGTCGGCTACATAGCTGACTGCATATGAAGACATGCTCTCCAGGTATTTATCAACGACTTTGCTATGTGAAATATGATTGATAAGTTCATTTTTAACAATTTGGTAGAGATAGGAAGAAAGCTTGATATCTGTCGGCAGTTTGTTGCGGATGTCCCAGATTTTGACAAAAACTTTTTGGAGAATATCTTTTGTTTCTTCGCGATCTCGGATAAATCTGTTGGCATGAACGTAAAGCGGCATGCTATATCGCTTGTAGATGGTCGAGAAAGCTTTCGCATCATCCTGGCGAATCAGATCAACCAAGATTCCATCAGATAGTATGGCGTAATCGCTGTCCTGCATGCTTACTTAGGTGTGTTTTTCCAAGGTGAAAAGATGAAGTTGAGGCTTAATTTTTGCCGATCTTCATCCATTAATAACACAAATATAACTTTTTAATAAAATAAGTATGAATCTTTTGCGAAAATTTCACTTTCATAATCCATTTCAGTCACGACTGCAAAAAAACACAATTGATTATCCTGTTTTGGTCAAAACATTTGATCGGCAGATTTTGTGGAGATCGTTGGAGAATGTTTTTTCGGATTCTGCTGAGCTACTGCAGGGTAACGCCAAGATAGGAGTTTATATATGAGAGGGGGATATTATTTGTGATCGGGGGAAATTTTTCAAGGAAAACCAGATACCTTGTCGTTGTATCTTCAGAGACAAGTGGACTACGTCTGTCCAGCCTTTGTATCAATGCCTTTTGAATGATTTTATTGACAATATTATTCCAACTGACAATGGTATTGGAAAGCTCATCCCAATCCTAACGAGAAAATACCAGTAATTAGGAGATTGTAACGGCAGGGACATATAGGTGACCAGGTCAATCTGTTGTGTATTTAAATGATCATATTGCAGGAGGAGCTCGATCAATGCTTTCATAAGCGAAATTATTGAAAAAGATCTTTAGGCCATTTATCATTTGGTAAAAATATATCATATTCTTCTTAAAACGAAAAATAATTAATCCTTCATAGAATTGATAAAGATTGAAAAACTGTCTTAAAAAATAGTCTATTGATTTGATAGATTTTATTATAAACTTTTCTATATTTACATATCCGTTGAATCAATTGGCGTTGGCAACGATATTAAACAGAGTTACTAATTAAACTACTAAACCGCATGAATACTATAATTTACGCATCGTATTCCTTTAAAAAACAATTTCTTAATAGCAATAGCTTGAACTTGACCGGGCGAATGTGTGGCTGAACAAAATTTCCAGTTGATTTCAAAAGACAACATGTTCTTTTGAAAAGTTGATGAAGTATCTATAAAGTGATCGATTGGCGTTGGCACTTGTTCAGTACACTATTTAAACTCGCATTCATGAAAAAAATCAAGCATGCAAAGCATATCCTGTTTTGTGTCCTGTTCACCATGTGTTTTATTCCGGTGAAATTATTTGCCCAGATAGCTGGTGAACCTATTATTAATGCAACCTTACAAGGTAAAATTGTTGACTCCATTTCTGGCGAACCCCTGGAGGGTGTTACTATTCAGCTGGAGGCCGTGACGCATAGCGTAAAAACTGATGAAAAGGGAAACTTTCATTTTGTGACCGGTCAGAAACTACCTTTCACCCTGATGCTCTCGTATGTTGGCTACGAACGCAGGAAATTGGTGGTCAATGCTTCTCCGGTCTTGATCAAATTGCAGCGCTCGTCGGACAACCTGGACGAAGTGGTTGTGGTGGGCTATACAACGGTGGGCAAGAAGAATCTGATTGGATCAGTGGAAAAAGTGGGGTTAAAAGAGGTGAATACAATCCCCACGGGCAGTTTTGACGCACAATTGCAAGGTAAGGTGGCCGGGGTCCAGGTCAGTAGCAGCACGGGTGTGCCGGGCGAAGCTCTAAATATCCGGCTTCGCGGTGCAACTTCCATAAACGCTAACAATAATCCGCTATATGTGATTGATGGGGTATTTGTCAACGCTGAAAGTCTCCAGACCTTAAACACTGGCGGGAAAGCAAGCTCCCCGATAGCCGACCTAAACCCCTCGGATATCGAATATGTGGAGGTGCTAAAAGATGCGGAGGCGACAGCATTATATGGCTCAAGAGGTGCTAACGGTGTTATTTTGATCACGACCAAACGAGGTAAAAATGGACAGTCTGCCAAAATTGATGTCAATTTATACGCGGGCAGGGCGAAAGCGGCAAAACTCTGGGAACTGACCACCGGACCCGAACATGCGGAACTCGTCAATGAGTACAATCGTAATGTCGGCAAGCCCGAACCTTTTGTTTCAACTGCTCAGGGTGGTCGTGGGCTCCCTTCGGAGCAGCAGACTTTCGACCGACTTTCTGAAGCATTCCGAACAGCGGCTGTATATAACGCTGATCTGTCGCTGTATGGTGGTAGTGATAAAACGACCTATTATTTGGGTACAGGTTATAATAAGCAAGAATCTATTCTCCGTCCGATCGCTTTTGATCGGGCAAGTTTTAGGTTTAATCTGGACCAAAAGATCAACGAACGTCTTAAAGTAGGCTCTAGCAATGCAATTTCACGGACAGGACGTAATCAGGGAAGGGCAGGGGACGGACCACAGGGGGGAATCTTGCAGGCGGCCTTACATACACCGACTTACCTTTCGCCCTATAATGAACAGGGGGAGCTGGTCGGAAGGGCGGGCTTTGATAACTTGACGCTGCTATTGGATAATTACGATGTAGGCTCGATCAGTCTCCGGTATATCGGTAATGTCTACGGAGAATACCAGATCTCTCGACATCTTAAATTTAGATCGACATTCAGTGTGGATTACAATCACTATGATGAGCATGAGTATTGGAATAAATTCTTGATCGCGGGTAGCCCCAGTGGTTCGGCAACGTCGGCCATAAGCCAGGCGACAACGTGGATCAATGAACAAACATTGACTTATCGCAAGCGTTTCGGTACCCAGCATTCCTTTGGCCTACTTCTGGGAAATACCTTACAAAGCAGTACATTTTCCCTCACCTCGGCTACAGGAAAAGGCTTTGCCTCCAATGATTTTAAGATTATTGGATCTGCGGCCAATACCACCAGCTTTCAGGATTGGGACAAATACAACTTAGCGTCTTTCTTTGGACGCATCGACTATGGTTTTGCGGATAAGTACCTGATCGATTTTTCGCTTCGGGCGGATGGTTCGTCAAAGTTCAATAAGGGGTATCAGTGGGGGTATTTTCCTGCAGTGGGGCTGGCCTGGCGATTGAGCAAGGAAGATTTTCTCAAGGACGTTTCCTTTGTCAACGACTTCAAGATCAGAAGTAGTTATGGGATTACGGGCAATCAGAGTGGGAGCAATTCCTTTGCTGCCCGACAGCTCTGGTCTGGTGTAAATGGTGCTTACCGTGGCGTAGCCGGTATGTTTCCCGAACAACTGGCCGACGAAAAATTGACCTGGGAGCAAACTTCACAATTCAATATTGGTCTTGACGCTGCGCTCTTTCATAATCGCTTGTCATTTGCTTTCAACTATTACGATAAACAGACCAAGGATGGGCTGTTGACAGCGGTATTGCCCGGAACAACGGGCTACGACAATTACCTAAACAATGCTGCTGAAATAAGTAATAAAGGGCTTGAATTCAGCCTCAATTCGACCAATATCCAACGGAATTACTTTAGCTGGACGACTTCTTTTAATATTGCGCGAAACGTCAACAAGATTGAACAGTTAAGCAAGCCCATGAACTTTGGTAGCCGCGACCTGATTCTGTTTAAGGAAGGAAGTCCAATGTATTCTTTTTGGGTCTATAAGCAGCTTTATGTGGATTCCCAGACTGGCGATGCTGTCTATGAGGATGTCAATGGGGATGGCAAAATTACGACAGATGATCGCCAGCTCTTAGGGAGTATATGGCCTGATTTTTTTGGTGGAATCTCCAATAATTTCACCTATAAAAACTGGGACTTGAGCGCCTTTCTGAGTTTTTCGGTCGGTAATGAGATCTATAATCATAACAGGTTCTTCGGTGAGGCCGGTGGAGCCCGTGATGCTGCCCGTGTGATTTTCAAGTCGAATCTGGACCGTTGGCAGCAGCCCGGTGACATCACCGACGTACCCAGATCTGACGGTATTAACAATAACAATTACAAAGATGGTGGCGGACGATGGTTAGAAGACGGCTCTTACCTGCGCTTCCGCTCCCTGAGTATGGGCTATAACCTGCCGGCAGCAGCACTTGAAAAGCTCTCGCTGACCAAACTGCGGGTGTATGTGCAGGCGACGAATTTGTTCACTTGGACAAAATACACTGGTCTGGATCCCGAATCTGCGGCAAGCAGCTCGGCAAACGAACAGGGAATCGATCTGGGCACGCCACCACAACCACGGAGTTTTCAATTGGGTGTTAATCTAACCTTGTAACTACAGCATGAAAAAATATTATCTCTATCTATTGGCCTTAGTTTTCTTTGCGTCCTGTTCCTCCTTTTTGGATGTGGACCCGCGGACTTCAATATCCGGCGATCAGGTGATCAATGACGAAACTTCAGCCAAAGCGGCATTGAATGCGGTATATGCTGCCCTGCGTAATTATTATAGTGTCAATTATCAATCTATTGCCTACCTCTCCGGTGACAATATCGAATGGACGGGGTCGCAATCGCAGATACAGGAATTTATCAATCATAAAGTGAATGCCGAAAATGCAACCCTGGCCACGGCATGGAACGGGATCTATAAATCCATTGACCGAGCCAACAATGTGATCCGGGATTTAACGGAATATGACAAAACGAATATCAGTGAGGCGGTAAAGCGGAGCATACTCGGTCAGGCTTATGCCATCCGGGCCTTGAATTATTTTGACCTGGTTCGGGTCTGGGGCGGTGTGCCGATTGTCACGGCACCGACGACCAAGATTGGGGAGAACATGGGCATCGCGCGGAGTAGCTCGGATCATGTCTATGCTCGTGTGCTTGAAGACCTGAACACGGCGGAAGGCTTGCTGAGCAATACAACTGACCGCACGGCTTTTACAAAAAAGACCGTACTGGCGCTCAAAGCAAGGTATTTCCTCTATCGTCAAGATTGGCAACAAGCCATCCAATATGCTAACGGGCTGCTTTCGGATCCGGATTATGAACTCCTTAGCCCGTATTATAGTTTTTTCAAAAATGACGTGACCGAAACCAAGGAGTCTGTATTTGAACTTTTTTACAGTGCAAATGAACCCAATCCGCACCGCGCGCAATGGCAGCCGCAAACCAACGGGGGGACACGTCAGTGGGCACCTAATGCGGCATTGGTCAAACTATTGACCAACCCGGAAACCGGTGGAGCGCGTAGCGAGCTGATCGGCAAGGATAACCAGGGTAGGTGGTATGGCAACCTCTACTACCGTGATCCGGCCAAGGATCCCACTTATATCATTCGCATCGCTGAAATTCTGTTTATCCGCGCGGAGGCAAGCGCACAACTGGGCAACTATTCGCAGGCTCTGACGGACCTCAATCGGATCCGTCAACGCGCGGATTTGGATGCGCGTCCCGCCTCGGTAGACAAAACTGATATTTTACAATGGATAGCCGATGAGCGCAGGCTGGAATTTGCATTTGAAGCACACCGTTGGTTTGATCTGGTCCGTACGGGCCGTGCCAAGCAGGTATTGGGGATCCAAGAGGATTTCCGCTTGTTGTTGCCTATTCCTTATAGCCAATTGTTGGCTGATCCAGTGTTGAAACAGAATCCAGGTTATTCACGCTAAAAATATAGACCATGACAACGATACAAACACCTTCGATTACCCCCTTCTGGAAAAGATATGTCCTGCGTCTGAGCATTGTTTTTATTCTTTTGCTCAGCGTACCTTTACAAGCGGACTTCTATCGTCAACTGGTGGGCATCAGCTGGCAATACCTGCCGAGCGATCTCTTTAATCTTGTTATTTTCTTGCCTCATTTCTTTGCGGATATATCACGTTTTTCCGACTGGTTTTTACTGCTGGCCGTGGCCGCGCTTGTGGCAGGTTTCTGGACCGCTAAAGATCGCATCGATCCGGAAAGGGAAGCTACGCTTTTCTATTTCCTACGCATATTCGTCCGCTTTCGACTGGCTGCTTTGCTGTCCGTGGCGGGCTTAACAAAGCTATTTGCTATTTTTGCACCGGTACTTTCACTGAGCCATCTGAATACACCTTATGGCTATTTTGAGGATTGGAAACAGCTCTATCTCAGTTTGTCGGCAGCACCTGCTTATGTCGTTTTTTTAGGTGTTGTCGAATTGCTGGCGAGTTTTCTCCTGTTGTTTAGACGTACCTCCTTTTTGGCCGTTCTTATCATTATACCTTTTTATGGAAACGTGTTCCTAGCCGACCTGGCCTACGGTGGACGCTATTATCTCGCTTCGGCTTTTGCCGTATTACTGACGTTGCCTATTTTCTTTTATGATGCGCAGCGTTTGGTCAGGCTCGTGATCCATTTTGATTATACCTTTCCGCAGCGATGGCGATTTGATTGGTCTAAGATACACCTGGGCTATTCCCGCTGGATTTTTAAAATACTCTTTGTATTGGTCTTTATCGTTATTGCTGGTTTTAAATCCTATGAGGTAAGTACCACATCATCGCTCTATTATCCCGAACAGGCAGGGCTACCGGATATTGCCGGTAAGTATATTGTGGACGAATTTGTTGTCAATGGGGATACCATTCCGTTTTCGCCCACTGATAAACAACGTTGGCGAGATGTTGTCTTTGAGCAATGGAACACCTTGAGCGTGCGCTTAAATCAACCTATAAAAACGGCTTCACCCACTAAATTCTTGGAAGGCCAACATCGGGACTATGAGTACACTCAGGTAGGGGGCAGGTTGTACTATCAATATACGACAGCGTCCAAGAATACGATCCTGCTGAAAAATCCGAATCCGGCTTATCGCGGCGACAGCCTGCAGCTGCAGTTGTTACGGCCAGACAGCACACATATCCGACTTTACGGGACCAATTCATCTGGAGACACACTCTCTATAGCCCTGCAGAAGCTAAATAAGAAGTATTTGCTCTACGAAGTTGGCAAACGCGGCCGCGACCGGCTGGGCTTTAAATTATAATTGACGGTAACTTTAAATCGAAAAATCATGCAAATAGCTGAAAAAATACAAACAGCAAGGGTGGACACAGAAGTTGTGCACACACAGAAATGGACGCTCCTCCAACGGATTGCTTTTCGGGTCAGTTTTATCTTCTTTATCATTATTTCCATTCCCAATAGCGTCTTGTGGTACAAACATATATTTGCCATAAACTGGTTAAACTTGGATTACAGAGACCTTTATGATATCTGCCGTTTTGGTTCGGGAGTCAGCTGGTTTGGACGTAGCACTTTTGGCAGCCGGCTAGAAGGTTATAGTATCTGGGTAAATACCTTCTTTTTCGCGCTCTTTGTGGGGCTGCTATGGACGGGTGTAGCCAAGCTGCTGAAAAAGGAGAGGACCAGTTACAACAGGTTATATTATTGGCTCAACGTCATTGTAAGATACCGCGCGGGTCTGGGTATCATTGGGTTTGGATTTACCAAACTATTTCCGGTGCAGATGCCTTATCCGTCCTATGGGATTCTCGATACCGACTATGGTGATTTGACCGCCCAAAAGATTTTTTGGCTTTCCTTTGGTATCGTACCTTGGTATCAGGTGTTTGCGGGTGTTCTGGAAGTGACAGCAGGTACGCTACTGCTCTTTAGACGTAGCGTAGCGATTGGTGCGGTCCTACTGGTCGGTGCATTGGGCGCTATTGTTGTGGTCAACTTTGCCTATGACGGCGGCGTGCATGTGTATAGTTCATACTTTGTCCTGTTGAGCCTGTTCCTGCTCGTACCTTACTTTGGCCCCTACTACCAGGTTTTTATTCGCGAACAACCGGCGCGTGTGGCGCTATTTTTCCCGAGTTTCAAAGGCACGCTCAACGAAATTAGAATTGGACTTAAAGGGGTGATTATTTTTATCTTTTTGATCGTTTTCTTCTATCTGCAATATGTTGATTTTAGGTACGACCCTTATAAACAACCTTCTACAGCAGGCCTGCAGGCGCTGCGTGGCAATTATGATGTGACGGAATTTCGTCTCAATGGTCAAGTGCGGCCATTTAATCCCTATGATAGCCTGCGCTGGCAGTCCGCTACTTTCGAGAAATGGTCGACCTTGACCTTTAAAGTGAATAGACCCTTAAAATTAGACCTTTCCAATGGGGGCGGGGATCCCAAAAGAGATGTTAACCGAACATTTGAGATATCAGGTGTCGCCGGAGGGCAGCGTGCCTTTCATTATTATGTGGATACCATTAATCAGCGTTTATACCTGGAAGACAAATATAAACTTATCCCTGATCAGCGCAATATCACCGCTGGTGAAGGGGGCGACGGTGGCGTGCGCAACTACCTGAAGTCAGTAAAGGAACCGGTAGAAAAGCTGCCGGCGATTTCGCTGGCCGATTGGATGCCTGCGAAAGTGAAAGCTTCCCTGGGTAATGAAGCCAATTATGTCGCGAAACCGGCGCGGACAGCACGGCGCCTGCGGGAGTTTGCAAAAGCAGATGCGCTCGCAGCAAAAGAAATACGCGAAAGATTTGTGGTTTCCTATAAAATTATTGACGGTGGAAATCGGGTGATTTTAAACGGCATCGATGAACATAGAGATTCTATTTATGTGGTGTTGGATAGAGCCATCAGGGATTATAAGATTTCACCGGGTAAGTTTGCAGCAGGGCATTATGATCAATAGGAGGAGATTGCTATTTACATGCTGCATGTTATTTATGTGCAGCTGTAAAACCTGTATATCGGCGATCGAGCATAGCCGAAAAGTCAATCCACGACCTTATGAGGATGATGGTTCCTGGTCTGCTAGAGAGGCGCTGTACCGCTACTCATCCCGCAGACTATTTACCGGATTGACCATGGCCGCTTTGATGGATTGATAACTGACCGTGAGCAGCGTCAGCGCCAGGGCACCTGATCCCGCGATAAAGAAGATATCCCAGCTAATTTTAATGCGGTAAGTATAGGAGCTGAGCATATGATCCACGATATAATAGGCTATCGGAAATGCAACCAGGCAGGATAAAAGGACCAAAAAAATAAACTCTTTTGATAACATCCTTGTGATGGAAACAACAGATGCACCCAGCACCTTGCGTACACCGATTTCCTTGGTTCTATTCTCGGCCATGTAAGCTGTCAGACCATATAAGCCTAGGCAGGAGATAAAAATTGTCAAAAGGGCAAAAAGACTGGAAAGCTTGCCCAGCTGTTGAAAATCTTTGAATTTCTCTGCATACTTGGCATCGACAAACGAATACTCAAATGGATAATCGGGATTGAATTCTTTGTAAATTCTCTCCATTCTTGCCAGGGCATCCGCTGTCTCCATATAATCATTTAATCTGATATTGGTTATATTACTGCCTGCAAAGGCGCCCTGAATAACAAGTGGCGTGATGGGGTTAAAGGGGGACTCTTGCACAAAGTCTTTGATAACGCCTATGATATGCCAATTTCTCCCGTCAACAACCGTTTTCCCGATAGGATCCTCAAAATTAAATACTTTAGCGGCAGACTCATTGATGATCATGGCAGCAGAGTCACTTGGGAATTTAGCCAGGTCAAAGTCGCGTCCGGCAACGAGTTGCAATCCAGCGGTATGGACTAGATCGTCATCGACGCCCATTCTAGCAAAAATGGTGTTGTCATCTTTCGGTTTACCATTCCAACCCATGGAATTACTGCTCCAATTTTCTGTCAGCGGAGAGGACGTCCGTGATACATGGGATGCGATACCTGAACTGCGTAAAGCTTCTCTGATCAACGAACTTTTTTTACTGATCTCTCCTTGGTCAATAACATGGATAAGTCGGTCTTTGTTGTAGCCGATTTCTCTATTTTGTGCATATTTGATTTGTTTTTGGATTGATATGGTCGTGACGATAAGCGTAATGGCAATACAAAATTGCGAAACAACCAATACTTTGCGTGGATTGAATTTCCGTGGCGCATTCAGCAATTTGCCCTTCAATACTTTGGTGGGTAAAAAGGAGGATAGATAGAAGGCAGGATAACTGCCCGAAATAATGCCTGTAAAAAGTATAAACCCGATGAAAACAGACCAAAAAGGTACATCATTAAATGGAATTGTCAGTGCTCTTGAAACTAAATCGCTAAAATAGGGGAGTGCCAGCATGGTAATCAAAAGGGACAAGATCCCTGAAAATAGCGCGATCAGAATGGATTCGGTCAAGAATTGCCAGATTAACAATCCTTTATTGGCACCTACTACTTTCCGGACGCCAACTTCCTTCGCTCGTTTTTCACTTTGAGCGGTGCTCAAATTCATAAAATTGATGCAGGCAATAATTATGATAAAACAGGCAATGGCGATAAATGAACGGACCATTCCAATGCGTTGCGAACTCGGTCTTCCCATTTCGCTGAAGCTGCTGTAAAGCCACTTATCACCGATTGGTTGAATAAAGTTTTGGGCTTTTGTTTCGGTATGTTTTTGTAGGAAGCCTTTTATCGCGTTTTGGAATTGTTCTATATTGGTGTTTTTATCTAGTTCGATATAAGTCTGAATGGAATTATTGCCCCAGTAATCATCGGAATAATGTATTTTCTCCATCAGTGTCCAAGGAACCAAATAGGTTGTCCCCTTCATAAAGGAATTATCAGGTATATCTTCAATGACCGCAGATACGGTTGAAATCTGGGTACTATCCAGTTTGATGCTCTGGTTGATCGGATCGCTATCGCCAAATAGCCGCTCGGCAAAGGATTTGGTTAAAACAATTTGATTTGGTTTTTTCAGTGCTTCCGCAGGATTACCGGCTACAATTTTATAATCAAATATTTTTAAGAACGTACTGTCGACAAAGACACCCGCTTCCTTCGAAAGCTTGGTTTCTCCGTGTGTGATTAAAAAACCTGTGCCTTTATTGACCCTCGTTACAGTCTTGATTTCCGGAAAGTCGGTTTTCAATGCAGCAGCCATGGGCTTGGGGGTATAAAAATGCTGTACTGCATCGCCTGCCCATACATCTTTAATGCCAACGGCATAGAGTTGGTCCGTCTTCGTATAAAATCGGTCAAAACTAAATTCACTTTTTACCCATAGCATTATCAGCATTGCCGCCGCCATGCCAGCTGCCAGGCCGACAATATTTATCGCTGTAAAGCCCTTGTTTTTCCTTAGATGTCGAAAGGCGATCTTGAAATAATTTTTGAGCATACCGGTCAGTTTTAGTTGAATTTTTACCAATTCAGTTGCCAAGTATTTAACCTGTTGAAAATTAATGTATTGTTGTTTTGTTAAAACCCGATTGACTGTCCGTTCCCGAACGCTTTATGTGCGGAAGCGGACAGTAAGGGTAGTGGCATGGGGTTTATTTCAATAAAATTTGAATGGATGGCTTATACCATGATTGTGTTGTTAATGTATTCTTTACCTGTCCTTAATACTGTATTTGTATTAAAACGTGATATTTATGGCAGACAAAGACTTATCGATCTAAAAAGTATGCTTGTGAAAACAATAGACGCAGTGCTATTAGCGCGTCTGATGAATGCAGATTACAGTGCTTTTGATGAGATTTATGAGCGCCATTGGAAGACACTCCTGGAAATCGCAATTAAGAAGACAGGAGATGTGGATGTGGCCATGGATCTCGTTCAAGACCTCTTTGTGGACCTTTGGCAAAGGCGACATATGATTAATATCCACAGTGGATTACGGGCCTATCTTATTTCAGCATTATATCATAAGCTTTTTCAGTATTTTAGAAGGAAGGGAGTACATGAAAAACATGTTGAGCAATATAGCTTAATGCTACAAGATGGCTTACATGATGTTTTCGCTATTGGCTATGAAGAAAACTTTTCAGAAGTTTTAGTGGCTATCGAACAGTCTATTGTGGAAATGCCCGACAGAATGCGTGCCGTGTTTAATCTGAAATATCAGCGCAGCCTCAGTAACCATGAAATTGCGGAACAATTGGGCATTTCATTGCAGACTGTTAAAAATCAATTGAGTAAAGCGCTACAGCTTGTGCGCGAGCATATGCAACAACAACAATTGAATCCCACGTTATTCTTATCTCTATCGTTTTTGTTGTTCTTTTAACAGAACCGGCATTAACACCTTTGTTTCGCAGAAAAGCATGATATGGACGACTTTTCTTTTTAAAATAAACTTTACATAAACTTAATACATTTAGGATGGTACGATTGCCCGATTGTAGCAACTATAAGGTGTATGCAAGAAAGAAAAAGAGAACTGGAAAATTTAATCGAACGGTATTCATCAGGGCGGTTGACGGATATAGAACGTGCACATTTGACACGTTGGCTACAGGACCTGGATGTGGCTGAAGGGGATCTATTAGACCTGGAAGTGGCAAACCTACAGATAAAAAAAAAGATAGACGCACGTTTGCTTCCCGACGAGACCGATTTAAAAATCAAACATCCATCTTGGCCGTTTTTTATCAGACTTGCAGCACTGGTCCTTATCTGTCTATCCTTCAGTTGGTATCTGCTGGATGCGAGCCGGGTGGAAGAACCTCGCCAAAGACAGTCCACCGGAATTGCAAAAACCACGCTGAAGTCCACACGGATGATATGCACTGTTTCGCGTGACAGCCTGATTTTATTGCAGGATGGTAGTAAAGTCCGTCTCTTGGCAAAATCGACGATGACATGGATGCAACCTTTTCCGCATGACCAACGGGCTATACAATTGCAAGGAAAGGCTTTTTTTGAAGTGGCGCATGATAAAATGCGTCCGTTTACCGTCCTGGCGGGTAATATCCTGACAACGGCTTTGGGTACGTCTTTCTGGGTTATTCAGCATACCAAAAACGCAAAACCCAACGTACGCCTGATCACGGGAAGAGTTTCTATCAAAGAGCGCGACGGAGATGGGAAAGAAACACTGCTCGCTTACTTGACACCAGGACAAATATGGAAGGAAACAACTGCTCAATTGAAAAAGGATCCTACTCATAAAACAGAAAAACCGATAGAACTGCCTGTTCCAAACGCGTTGGTGTTCTATAACAAGCCCCTAACCGAAGTGCTGCCAACCTTAGCGTTAGCTTACCATACAACTATTCAGTTTTCTTCAGATGAAGTATCAGGATTAACATTGTATGGGACCTATACGCGAGAAAGTGATATTGCACAGATTCTGCAAACAATCTGCCTAGCAAATGACCTGGAACTTCAGTTTAACGCCGAAACAAATACTTATACGATCAAAAAAAACAGTCAATAAAATCAATAAAGAAATAAATGCTGAGCACCACTAAATAGGGGAGCCTAGGAAAACTATGCACAATTATTAATGAAAAATATGCAACTATCTTTAACAAAGAAAAAGCCAGCCAAAGGGGCTTTATTACTGCTTTTGGCAATTGCTTTTGGTCAGAAGGGTTTTGCTCAACAGCACGGAGAATTGGTTGTCATCGTACAGGATGCCAACTCGAAAGGGCTGGCGAATGCGACTGTCACAGTGAAAAACAAGCGAGGCGAGCTAAAACGGTCAGGACAGGCCGATCAGCAGGGAAAAGCAATGTTCAACGACCTTCCAGCGGACAGTAATTATTGTATCGTAGTTACTTACACCGGGATGAATGCCAAAGAGCAGTGCCAGTTTATTGTCACTTCTGGCAAACGCTCCAGTGTCGTCTTTCAACTGACGGACGCAAACCAGATGGATGAAGTGGTCGTTGTAGGTTATGGTACACAGAAAAAGACAAACCTCTCCGGCGCTGTTGACCATATCAGCGGTGAAGTGCTTGACAGCCGCCCCATCTCAAATGCGGCACAGGGGCTCCAGGGAATCTCGCCCAATTTGAACATACAGTTCAATTCGGGAGAACCAGGTGTCGTGCCAAAAATTAATATCCGCGGTATTACGTCAATCAATGGTGGTGATCCCCTTATCTTGGTGGATAATGTTCCCGTATCGGCAGCAGAATTAATCCGTATTGCGCCTCAGGATATTGAATCATTCACTGTTATCAAAGATGCTTCAGCAGCGGCAATTTATGGTGCCCGTGCGTCCTTTGGCGTGCTGATTATAACGACGAAAACGGGTAAAGGCGATGTAAAAGTAAGCTATTCAAACAATTTTACCTGGAATACCCCAACGGTAATGCCCGATAAAATAACAGATCCTTATATGTTTTCACGGTTATTGGAAACTTCTACGGATAATACTCCTTGGGACAATGTTAATTATTCGGATCAATTTTATCAATATGCCAAAGAACGATCGGATAACCCGTCGATTGCCGGTGTGCGCATCAACCCATCTGATCCCAAAGCCTGGGAATATATGGGCAACAGGGATTGGACCCGTTATTTCTTGTCCGATTGGAATGCGACGAATACGCATGACTTGTCTATCTCGGGCTCAAATGAAAAAGTACAGTACTATATCAGCGGTAGCTACAATCGGCAGAATTCACCCGTTAAACTGGCGGAGGACTATTTTGACCGATACAACTTACGGTCGAAAGTGAACTATAGGCTTTCCGATTTTATTTCATTTGGTAACAATACGGTCATCGGAAGTATACGTAGGCTTGCACCCTCGCAGATGAGTTTGGCAGATATTTACAATATTTTTCCAACTTCTTTTGATATGAATCCGGACGGTACCTGGGCGAATTCGGCGGCAGGAACTATTGCCGCGCGTATGGTTGACGGCGGCAAAAGTGATCGTAAGTTTATGGATGTTCAATCTACCTTCAATACCGAACTTCGTTTTTTTGGAAATAAATTCAAAGTAAATGCTGATTATACGTTTCAGCGCAACGCTTTGAACCGTAATTGGTATACCAAACAATATCAGATTGGTTACGGACCGAATGATGTCCGCAAGGAGGGGACAACGGGTGCTTACCGAGAAGCAGGTTTTTCTTACTACAACGTGTATAATATATACGGGACTTACATGCAGTCTTTTAACAAGCATCAGGTGAATGCGGTGTTGGGATTCAACCAGGAGGATTATCGATATGAACTCATCAATGCCGAGCGAGCTGGGTTGATTTCGGAATCTTTCCCAACAATTCAATTTGCAACCGGAACAATGAAAATGGGCGAAGCTATTGATACCTATGCCTTACGTGGTGCATTCTACCGGCTGAATTATACCTATGATGATAAGTATATTGTTGAATTTAACGGACGCTACGACGGTTCTTCGCGTTTTCCGAAAGATAAACGTTTTGGATTTTTCCCTTCGGGATCGGTTGCCTGGCGTTTAGACCGGGAGGGTTTTATGTCATCCTTGTCCGGACTGGACCAGCTGAAACTGAGAGCTTCTTATGGACGGCTAGGCAATCAGTCGGTGTCAAGCTACGGTTATCTTCCGTTCATGGAGAAGGAGAATTCAGATTATCTACTAGGTAGTGAACTAGGCGTATATATTAAAGTTCCTTCTTTGGTTTCTCCAAACTACACCTGGGAGAAGGTTAATACCGTGAACGTTGGTCTGGATGTCGGCGTATTAAAAAATAAACTATCGGCCAGTTTTGATTATTATTCAAGACGTACCCTAGGTATGTTGACGCTGGGAAGGGACCTGCCAAATATATTGGGAGCAGATGAACCGAAGGAGAATGCGGCCGATCTAAAAACTAATGGCTGGGAGCTGACTGTCAATTTCCAGGATCATTTTGAACTTGCCAATGCGCCGCTGCGCTTTAATGCGAAATTGTTGCTATCGGATTCACAATCCAAAATTACACGTTTCGACAATCCCAATAAGAGTCTCTTGCAATATTATGAGGGCATGCAAATGGGGGAGATCTGGGGTTTGCAAAGCAATGGCCTTTTCAAAGATGCGGCCGAGATCGCCAAGCTGGACCAGACTTCCATCATTCCTTGGGGCGCATTGTCCATTGTACCGGGATGGCCGACTTATGTGGATCAGGATGGCAACGGTAAAATTGAAAAGGGATATACACTGGGGGATACTAAAGATCTCAAGCGCATAGGTAATTCGACTCCGCGTTACCAGTTTGGTATCGACCTGTCTGCGGATTGGAAAGGTTTTGATCTACGAGCATTTTTCCAAGGAATCGGCAAGCGCGACTATTACCCGCTGGATTACCTGTATTGGGGGACTTATCAACAGCCGTACGGTAACTTCTATGGGCATTTGCTCGATTTTTACCGTCCGGAGAGTGACTCACCGACGGAGCGTGCCAAACATTCACAAGCTTATCTTGATCTTGGACTGGCCGATCAAAATCTCAATGCAGCCTATCCTATATTACAATCCTGGCTTGCAGATCGTAATCTAGGTACTCGTATTGACCAGGCTCAGGGATTGGCCATACCACAGACCAATTATTTGCTGAATGCAGCATATCTGCGTCTCAAAAACCTGACAATAGGTTATACCTTACCCAAAGCGATGATTTCCCGCGCCAAGATCAGTAACCTGCGTGTCTATCTGAGCGGTGAAAATATCATCGAATGGTCTGCCGTGAAACGCTATTTTGATCCAGAGACGTTGAACGAAAATATCTATACAAACCCCACCGCCGGATCGGATCGTGTGGGTAACGGGCTTACTTACCCATTTCAAAGAAGTTTTTCGGCTGGTATTCAAGTCACATTTTAATCGCTTATCATGATACATAAATTTATAAAATTAGCATTTGTATGTTCGGGTCTTTCCATCCTTGGAAGCTGTAACGACAACTATTTGGATCGTGTTCCAGAAACTGCGATCAACAACGAAAATTTCTTCAATACAGCAAATGATTTGGAATTGTATATCACTGGATTATACAATTTCGCTGGGGTGGGTATTTATCAGGCCGATGCCACAACGGATAATGCCAGTACAACGGGCAATGCCGAGATCAAAACCATAATGGCTGGCAATGCATCCGCGGCAACGATCTCCGGCGGCTGGGAATGGGAGCAGCTCCGCAAGATTAATTTCTTTTTGGCGCATATGGGCAAGGCAAATATCAGTGAAAGTGAAAAAGCACATTATGAAGGATTGGGACGCTATTTTCGCGCAAGGTTTTATGTTGAAAAAGTACAGCGCTTTTCAGATGTCCCCTGGGTGGATAAGGCTTTAGAGGTTGACGATACGGATTATCTCTTTGCCAAACGCGATCCGCGTGCTACCGTTGTCCAAAAGATTATAGAAGACTTTGAATTTGCAGCGCAAAATGTACAGCCAACGATCAAATTAGGAACGGTCAACAAGTGGGTGGTCTTGCAGGAGTATAGCCGCTTTGCGCTTTATGAAGGAACCTTCCGTAAATATCACAATGAACTTGAACTCAAAACGTCGGCAAATGGTTTTTTGACCAAAGCACAGGAACTGAGTGATCAAGTTATGCGTGAGGGCGGTTTTACGATCTATAATACCAATAAACCCGATCAGGACTATGGTACATTATTTTTTAGTGAAAACCTAGAAAATAACAAAGAGGTGGTGCTTGGCCGCTTTTATGCCAACAATGTGCTCAATGCGGATTCTTGGCCTGGGATGTTCGGCAATTATGAGTATTATCCGCTACGTGATCTTGTACAGGCTTATTTAATGAAAGATGGTTCTTTTTATTCTGCGCAAGCTGCATATGACAAAAATACCTTTGTCAAGGAATTTCAAAACCGTGATCCTCGTCTGGCACAGACCTATGCCTACCCAGGATGGGAACTGATCTACTCTCATACCTATGCACAGGGTGCAGGTCTATATGTGCAACAGCTGGCCAAAAACTTTTCGGGTTACCATCAGATCAAAGGATTCCAAAATACATTAAGTCTGGAAGCGCGCAATAACCTGGATATTCCGCTATATCGCTATGCAGAGGTCTTATTGAATTTTGCCGAAGCGAAAGCGGAACTGGGACAGCTGACGCAGGCCGACCTTGATCGCAGTATCAATCTGTTGCGCAAGCGGACGGGTATGCCGGATATGGTCCTCAACGTGCCTATAGACCCAGTAATGGCAATGCGCTACGCCAATGTCGAAAGTAGCCAACGTAATCTCGTATTGGAAATCAGAAGAGAACGTCGGGTGGAACTAGCTTTCGAAGGTTTCCGGTTTACTGATCTGATGCGCTGGAATGTGGGTGAATTATTGAAGAACAAACGTGAAGGGATCTACTTCTCCGGATTGGGACAGCACGATATGACCGGTGATGGCATCCCAGATATTGTTTTACTTTCATCTTCATCGTCCATTCCGGCAATCAAAGAGAAGAATAGCCTGGGAAGAGAATTGCAATATTACCGTGTTGGGCGTTTTGGACAGGATGTGGGCGTATTTTTATCGGATGGAAACAGCGGAACGGTCGAAACAATAGAAAACACAGGGACCTTTGAGGTACCTAAATTCTACTATCGCCCCATACCGCAAGGAGAGATACTTTTAAATGATAATCTTAAACAAATATTTGGTTGGTAATGAAACGTTCAATAGTACTTATTTTGTCTTTTTTCTTTGTCGCTTGGTTTCGCTTCGAAACGGTAAAAGCACAGGAATTTAAGTTTGCATTTTTAACAGATATGCATGTCCACAGCGACTCTACCCTTAGTCAGGTAGACCGACGCTTAAGGTCCCTGCCATCCCAGGTGGAGCTGATTTTGAGCGGCGGCGATAATGTCGATATCGATAATTTAAAAACAGCTGAGCTATCGCATGGTGAGCAGCGGCTCAAGCAGCTGAAAGATCTTTTTGACCGCACAAAAAAACCTTACCACATGGCAATTGGTAATCACGACAGACTGCCAGGGAATTTGCGGAATGGCAAAAATGACTTTGCGCTCTTTGAAAAGACTTTCGGCCAAACTTATTACGCATTTGAACATAAAGGCTGGAAGTTTATTGTATTGAATAGTGTGGAAACCATGGATAACCACTATGTCATCGGTGAGCATCAGTTGCAATGGCTGCAGGATGTTGTTAAAAATACAACAAAAGATCAGCCTTTGGTGCTGATCTCACATGTCCCCTTTTTATCGGTCTATTATCCCGTGTTGGAAGGACGTTATACTGCGACTGATACCTTTGTAAATCAAAAGCAGGTATTTGATCTCTTTAAAGAGCACAGTCTCAAACTTGTATTGCAGGGACATATGCATCTGTATGAGGAAATTAAGGTGAAAGAGGTACAGTTTATAACAGCAGGAGCAGTGTCAGGTAATTGGTGGCATGGAAATTTTGAGGGGACTGCTCCAGGCCACCTTGAGGTGGATGTGAATGGAAAGGACTTTAGCTGGAAATATGTGAAGTAAGCCTAACCTGTAAAGTAAGCGATAGATTGGACCGCTCGGATTTATTCGGAGCGGCCCTTTTTACATATTTTGAAAGATTTAAAAATAAAATCTACTAGTTTTGTAGATTTTATTTTTTGTTTACTATATTTGTTTATCAACCTAGAAGACAAGCTCATTAAGAAGGGTAGCGATAATGCTGAGCTTTCTTAAAGCAGTGTTTTCCTTGAGTATTGGATATCAATTTTTAATTTAATTTGTTATTTATGAACCACAGATTTTATTTCCCCTCTTTCCAACCAAGAACATTTCAGTTCTCTTGCAAATCCTATTTATCTGATTTAAACATGCGAATGTGTAGCTCACGCTAAAAGAAAGTATTCTTTCTTTGACATGCAGCTTACAGACAAGTAATCGATTGGCGTTGGCACTTGTAATTATTCACTGTTAAAATTTTATCTATGAAAAATAGCGTATGGAAGTACGCCGTGACAATTTTTTTGTCACATGGTTTGCTATTGCCTGTATTTTCGCAGCAATCCGAGCCGCTTATCAACGCGACACTAAAAGGCGTTGTGTTGGATTCGATCAGCAAGCAGCCGATTGAGGGGGTGACGATTAAGCTCGAAGGTGTCACACACCAGGTCAAGACTGATGCGTCGGGGAGGTTTCAATTTGTCACAGGACAGCGGCTTCCCTTGACCTTTTCAACTTCATTTTTAGGCTACAAAGGTCGCAAGATCACCGCCAGGGAGGCGCAGATCCAAATATTGCTGCAGCCAGCGGTATCGGATCTGGACGAGGTGGTGGTGGTGGGCTACGGTACCCAGAAAAGAAAGGACTTAACAGGATCAGTCGCCAAGATCGACGCCGCCGAAGTCAACAAAATTCCTGTGGCTAGTTTCGACGCCCAGCTGCAGGGGAAGCTCCCCGGTGTGCAGGTCTCGACAAATTCAGGTGTACCCGGGGAAAGTATCTTTCTGCGGGTGCGGGGAACAACCTCCATCAACTCGAGCAGTGATCCGCTGTACATTATTGATGGTGTATTCTTAAATAATACCTCGCTCCAGAATATTGGCCTTGGCGGAAGGACCAGCTCACCGCTGACGGATATCAATCCTGCTGATATCGAATCGATCGAAGTGCTTAAAGATGCTTCCGCAACAGCGATCTATGGTTCTCGTGGCGCCAATGGGGTAATTATCATTACCACAAAAAAGGGGAGCTACGGCAGCCGTACCAAGATCAACCTCAGCCTGCAGACCGGATGGGCCGAAGCAAATAAATCTTTACTGCCCGATCTTGCGAATGGCCCCGAAACAGCGACCTTGGCCAATGAGTGGTGGATCAATTCAGGCCTGGATAATCCGGCGCTAAAGCAGACTTTTGCCAACAGACCTTATCGCCCTATTTCGGAAGGGGGAAAAGGGAACCCCGAAGACCAGCCAACTTATGACCGGCTGGGATTCCTACTACGACATGGTAAGCTGCAGGATTATAATATCGGTATTCAGGGCGGTGGTGATAAATCCCGGTTCTACATTGGCGCTGGGTACACCGGACAGGAGGCCTTTATCAAGGTGATCGATTTCTCCCGTGCCAACCTCAAGTTTAACTTCGACCAGCAAATCAATAGCCGGGTAAAAATTGGCCTCACAAATAATTTTTCAAGAACCTACCGTAATCAGGCGCGCACAGGTGACGGCCCACAGGTCAGTCTCTTCAATTCGGCCGTTTCCTCGGCAACGAATGTGCCGATCTTCAATACAGATGGATCGCTCAACGGAACAGACAATACTTATACGTTGGTGGACAATTATGATGTCAATACCACCAGTCTGCGGTATGTGGGCAGTGCCTTTGCGGAAATCGATATTCTGAAAGGCCTAAAATTTAAATCCAGCTTCAGCGTGGATTACAATCTCTACGATGAATCGCAATATTGGAACAGCAAAACCAGTATTGGTATAGCCAACAATAATCAGGCGACTTCAGGCATCTCCAGAAATGGTACCTGGATCAACGAACAGACCTTATCCTATCAAAATACATTTGGAAAACATAGCCTGACCGGGATTTTGGGCAACACGTTGCAGAGCAATGTGCTCGATTATAAATACCTGGAAGGAAATGGTTTTGCCAATGACTCATTCAAGCAGATTTCGTCTGCAGCCAATATCATAGGCTCCGATAATTGGACTAAGTATACGATTTCTTCTTATTTTGGAAGAGTAGGATATAACTACGCGGATCGGTATTTTGCAGAGGCAACAGTACGGGCAGATGGCTCCTCAAAATTTGGCGCAAATAACCGTTGGGGCTATTTTCCTGCATTTTCGGCGGGTTGGCGCATCAGCCAGGAAGCATTTCTGGCTGATCAGACTTGGTTGAGCGATCTGAAAATACGGGCTTCCTATGGACTGACAGGCAATCAGGCAGGCATCAGCAATTTCGCTGCCCGCGGCCTATGGACGGGCAATGAAAAATATGCCGATAATTTCGGTAAAGTGTCACCGGCGACCGGGCCTTTTCAGTTGGGCAACGATGACCTCCGCTGGGAAAAAACAGCACAGGCTGATCTCGGACTGGATCTTGCATTGTTCAAAAATCGCCTGTCCATCACGGTAGATCTATATCATAAATACACTTCGGATCTGCTGCTTGAACGTCCTATTGTCGGTATATCTGGTTTTTCGAAATATTGGGCTAACGTGGGCGAAATCAGCAACAAAGGGTATGAGCTTTCAATCAGTTCACTCAACGTGAAAACAAAGGTTTTTGCCTGGAATACAAGTCTAAACCTATCGGGCAATAAAAATAAAGTAGAAAAATTACCAACCCAGATCACCCAGTATACCCGCGATTGGGTGATTCTAAAAGAAGGCTCTTCGCTCAACTCGTTTTGGCTGTACGAGCAGCTATCTGTTGACCCTCAAACGGGGAATGCTATTTTCGATGGGCAATTGGCTGATGGCTCATTGCCAACTTCGGCAAGAAAAGTATTTCGTAATGCATACCCCAAGTTTTATGGCGGTATAGGCAACACGTTCACCTATAAAAACTTTGATCTGGGCATTGACTTTAGCTTTCAATATGGGAGCTATGCGCTCAACCTCAACCGTTATTTCCGCGAGCGAAACCCAAGTAGTGGCGGTGTATATAAAAACGTGCTGAACCGATGGCAACAGCCTGGGGATGTCACTGATGTACCCCGTCTAACATCCGTAGGACTCAATTATACAATCGATGCGAACAGCCGTTATCTCGAGGATGCTTCACTTTTGAAGCTTAGACAACTATCCTTTGGCTATAAATTGCCCAAGGAACTGGTGGAGAAAGCAAGACTGACTGCTGCGCGGGTATATTTTGTGGGGTCTAATCTCTTTTTATGGAGCAAATACACGGGTGATCCAGAATCGAATGTGACCAGCAACCCGAATGCACAGGGGATAGGCTCATTTGGAACACCACCCCAACCGCGTACATTTCAGCTTGGCCTAAATGTCACCTTATAACAGTTAACCCTATCAATAATGCTCATGAAAAAAATTATATATCTCATTTTTCCAGTTCTCATCTTTCAGTTCAGCGGCTGCAGCTCTTTTCTGGAGGTCGAGCCCAAAAGTTCGGTATCGGACGAAGTGACCATTGTCGATGAGAGCTCAGCTGCGACGGCCGTCCGTGGCATATACGCGGCATTGCGGTCAAATGATTATTATGGGTACAGCTTTCAGTTACTGGGCTTCTTTTCCGCGGACAATATCGAATACCGCGGCAGTCAGACCGTACACCAAACCCTGACCAACCATACAGTTAAATCGGATCTTGCCGTAATTGCCACCGCCTGGAACCAAATCTATGCGACCATCAACCGCACAAACCATGTGATCACAAAAGTGCCCAATCTGGCATTGACAAACACGTTTACCGAGGCTTTGCGAAATCAGTTGGTTGGGGAGGCGTATTTTGTTCGGGCATTGGCCTATTTTGATTTGGCTAGGACCTGGGGTGGTGTACAGCTCGTCCTTCAACCCACGGCTTCCGCAAGCAGCTTGCCCCAGCTCAAAAGGAGCTCCGTGGCAGATACCTACGCACAGGTATTACAGGATCTGCAGAAAGCAGAGCAGCTGCTGCCCAATGAAACTAATCGGATCCGGGCGACCAAGAAAACAGCGCGTGCATTGTTGGCGAGATTCTATCTCTATCAAAAAAATTGGTCCGAAGCAATCAAGTATGCTTCTTATATTATCGATGATAATACGAACTATAGCTTGGTGGCACCGTACAGGTCATTTTACGCAAATAATACCTCCAACACCAAAGAGTCGGTATTTGAATTGGTCTACGATATTAATAATACAAGTGGTCAGGCGAGCCAATGGCTGGCTGGAAGCAACGGCGGAACGGCCTGGATAAGACCAACACAAAGTATCTACGATCTCTTGTTAGATCCGACTATCGGCGGGGACCGCACTGCCCTGGTATCCAAAACCTCCTCTTCGACAGATCCTAATATTCTGATCGGTAATCTATATTATCGGACAGACCGTACTGATCCTGTCTTTTTGATTCGCACGGCCGAACTCTATCTGATCCGTGCGGAGGCACTGACCCAGCGCAATGGAACAGGTGACTTGACCAGCGCCTTGGCAGATTTAAATGCAATACGCGCACGCGCGAATGTTAAGCCACTTGGAAATCTGGGCGCGGCGGAACTGCTGCAGGCGATAGAAGACGAAAACCGGGTGGAATTTGCCTTGGAAAACCACCGTTGGTACGACTTGCTGCGGACCGGAAGGGCGCAACAGGTACTCCATATTTCCACTGTAAATAGACTGTTGCTTCCGATTCCCTATGCGCAGGTGTCCATAGATCCAGACTTACAGCAAAATCCAGGTCTGGATTGATCGGAGGGTTCTTGTATTTTTTATAATTAAATGTATTTAAATGACAACATCAACAGACTCTCATTTTATTCGGCGTTATCGCGCTGATATCATTTATATCGGCCTGATCTTCTTTCTCGTACTCAGCATTCCTTATGATCCTAATCTGTTTAGGGATACCTCATTTGGAACATTGTTTTCGCTGGAAAACTGGTTTGCTCTGGCGACCTATCGCACTTCATTTATTCCCGAAAGTCCATTGGTGGGTGCCGATGTGCGTGGCTACTTCAATTGGTTGATTGCCTTGGGGCTGGCCTTGTTGCTGTTTGCGCTCTTCGGGCGCAAATTGAAGCTGCGTATCTATGTAGACAACGATGCTTTATGCTATTGGCTGCGCGTCCTGTTGCGTTATCGCCTGGCGCTGGCAATGACTTTTATCGGCCTTGTAAAAATAATTCCGGTACAATTGCCGGAGCCTACTATCAGTGAACTGCATACGGAATATGGCGACTTTTTGCTCTGGAAACTTTATTACTTGACCAATGGCATTGCGACCGCAGGTTATTTACCTGTGATTGGCGCCCTCGAGATTGTGGGCGGTCTCTTTTTGCTCAATCGTCGTACAGCTGTCATTGGCGCTGGACTATTACTGGCGGTATTGCTCAATGTGGTGATCGTCAACTATGTGTATGAGATCGGCGAGCAGGTATACAGTTCGCTTCTGCTGTTAATGGCGATCGTCATCTTCTCTTATGACTGGCCTCGCTTTTACAATCTGCTGATCAAAAAAACGGCAACCATTCCTGATGGTTTTTGGCCGGAATACGGGCGTAGGATCGGGGTGTTACGTCCTTATCTTCAGGCCTTGTTCTTACTCTTAATCGCTGCATTTAGCGTACAGCTTTATTTGAGCTGGAAGAATTCGGATTACCCATTTCCTGATGAAAAAGGGCTGGTCGGAGCTGCGGGTGTATACGATGTGAAGGATTTTGTCTGGAAAGGGGATACCTTGCCGTATTCCCTTACAGATAGCATCCGATGGAAGGATGTGGTTTTTGAAAAATGGAATACCATTAGCATCCGCGGACACCGTCCGGTAAAAGTAGATAGCCTAAAACCGCGTATTGCGTTCAACCGCGAACGCAACTACGAATATTTGGGCAACGGAGGACGTGAATTTTTTGGCTATACCATAACCAAGGGAACCAGCAAGCAGCCGGGGGGTATTCAACTCATCGGAAAGGTCAATCAAGATCATACCTTTTCATTTGTCGTCAAGCGGCCGGGTGAGGGGACGTTGCTGCTTGACGGAACAAATCAGTTCGGTGATTCGCTGCACGTGCGGCTTGAAAAAGTAAACAAGAAATATCTGCTGCAAGAAGGCCGTAGAAAACCAATCCGTATTTATTAACTGATTCATATTTAGCTTAAGCTTATGGCAACTATTCAATATATTGAGAGCACGCTCACAACCCCAGCAGACCAGGGTTGGAAGTACTGGGAAAAGGTGAGCTTTAGATTTACGTTTATTTTCTTTATCCTCATGGTCGTTCCACTGGATGGGGAATGGTACGAAAAGGTATTCAAACCCGATTCGTTGTATGATTTTATGGCCTCTGTGACTGGTGGGTCACGTACTGGTTGGATTGAAATAGATACTGAAAGTGGTAAATGGGGCTTTGCTTCCTACACGTCCTGGTGGCTCAATGGCTTGATTGCCGTGCTGGGTGCTTCCATTTGGACAATATTGGCCCGAAATAGCAAAGTACAGCAATACGATGCGCTCTATTATTGGCTGCGGGTACTGGTACGCTACCGCGTTGCATTGGGATTGATCGCATTTGGCTTCATCAAATTATTTCCCATGCAGATGCCTTTCCCTTCACTCGCCAATTTGAATACGGATATCGGTGAATATGCACCGTTTAAACTGTACTGGCAGATTGTTGGTGTTTCGTACAGATATGAGATATTTTTGGGTTTTCTGGAGATCGCTGCCGGAAGCCTGCTCTTCTTTCGGCCCACGGTCGTGATAGGGGCGATTGTTAATGCAGGTGTGCTGTTCAATATCGCCCATGCCAATATTGCATATGACGGTGCCGTGCATGTGTACAGTTCATATTTTGTATTGCTTTCTTTGTTTCTATTACTACAGTATCTTCCGGCGATCTGGAAGCTCTTTATCCTGCGCGAGCCCGTCAGCACTTATTATTATGTGCCACGGTTTTTGAAAAAATGGAATAATCCGATCTATTTTGGGATTAAGGCAACCATTGTAGTGCTCTTCATCGTGGTGTATGGTTATTTTAGGTATGAAAGGTTTTACCATGAAGGCCGCCTTAAGGAGCCTGTGCTCCCAGGTCTGGCAAAAGCAGCGGGCCATTACGAAGTGTCCAGTTTTTTGTTGAATGGAAAGGTTCTGCCTTACTCGCCTGGAGATTCGGTACGTTGGCATGAAGCTTTCTTTGAGCGCTACTCCACATTGGTCTATAAAGTTAATAAGGCCAATAACATCGATCTGGGAAATGGTACCCCCGCACTGAACGATGTCCTCAAGACGTACGAGTTTACGGGCAGGGCGGGCGGTAAGAGTTATTTATATTATGAGATAGACTCCCTAGATCATAGTCTTTACCTCATCGATAAAAATCAAAAATTTAGTAAGGAACTACGCGAACTTTTGGATGAAAAATTGGATGTAGGCCTTAAAGCGCTGTATGGAAAAGCAAAGGGGGATAGTTTGCATATCCTGAAATGGTCTTATGAGCGGCCAACAGCCGAACGCATCAGGCTCGAGGGATTGGATGCGAAAGGCGACCACCTCGAGATTACCCTGGACCGTATCAAAGAATCTTATCTCACCGGTAAGGAATGGTATATGAAAAATACACTCTTTACTTATTAACTGATTAAATGGTAGTGCTATTATGAATAGAAGATTATTTATCCACCGCTCTGTCGTCCTGTTTACCCTTGCTTCGGCGGGGCAGGGGGTATCCTGTTTTGCAAATACCGATAAACAGGGGCCTGGATATGCGGTCAGGCAGTTTGAAGACGAGGGCTTGTCCCAATTCTCTTATGCGATCTTGGTGGACAAGAAAATTGTACTTGTGGATCCTGCCCGTGATCCGCGACCTTATTATGCCTATGCGAAGGAGCAAGGAGCTAACATTATAGCGGTGGTGGAAACTCACCTGCATGCTGATTTTGTGAGTTCCCATTTGGAAATTCAACAAGACCTAAAAGTACCGGTTTATGTGAGTAAACTGGCGCAAGCATCATATCCGCATACCGCATTTGATGATGGCGATATATTAAGGATCTCTGACCGCATTGTGCTGTACGCAATCAATACACCTGGGCATTCATCCGACAGCATATCACTGCTATTGAAAGATAATGAACACGATGTGGCTATCTTTTCGGGCGATGCGGTACTGATCGGCGGAGTGGGTAGGCCTGACCTACGGAAATATTCCGGCGACCAGGTCGCCCAGCGGGAGAAACTGGCGCGCCAACTTTACCATACGATTAATGAAAACTATGCGAAATTGGCCGATCATGTATTGCTTTATCCAGCTCATGGAGCTGGTTCGCTCTGTGGAAACGCGCTAAAGGGAGCCAAACAAAGTACAATTGGGGAAGAACGAAAACAGAATTTTGCCTTTCAGAAACAATCAGAAAATGAATTTGTTCAGCTGATCCTGAGGGACCGACTGCCTATCCCGGAATATTTCCCTTACAATGTAGCACTGAATCGCACTGGAGCCCCGCCGCTGCTCGCCGCCTTATCTAGCATCTCCTTTATTCCAGCAGATCGTGTACAAGACTCGGTCAGCAAGATGATTGATACGCGTCAAGCTGGACAATTCAGGCATTCCCATTTTTCTCAGGCCATCAACATCCCCGAGCGTAACAAGTCGGAGTCGTGGATCGCAACTTTCGTAGCACCCAAAGAAAGCTTTTATCTTGTTGTAGATACGAAAGAACAGGGGCAGGTACAGCTCGAAAAGGTCGCAAAAATCGGCTATGAACAGTTTGTTAAAGCCGTTGTGCTGTTTGGCGATTACGCGGGCCAACAATCGGCAAAGCTGGATCAGGTTGCTTTTGACAGGGCGCCAGTGGAATATTTTATCCTGGATGTGCGGACGGCGGAGGAGGCCAAAGCAGGTTCGGCATTTAAAGGGGCGCACAATATTCCGCTCGCCCAATTAAAGCAGCGTATTGCCGATCTACCCCTTGATAAGACCATTGTCGTTCATTGTGCTTCGGGCTATCGCTCGGCGATAGCAAGTAGCCTGATTAGCGTATCGCTGCCAAAAGCCCGGGTATGGGATCTTGCTGAACATATCAAGGAATATAAGCAATCGACGAAGTAACAAAAGAAACATATGATTAAACCCCATACAAGATGAAAGACTTAAAATTATTAGCGAGTATGCTTTTTGCGATTATTATTCTCCTCAACGTCACCAACTGTCATTCCAGGCAGGATACAAAGGAGGTCGTAAAGAATAGCCATGTTGTGCTTAAAAAGGAAGAGACAGAGCGTTTTAAGGAGGAACTTGAAAGCCTGAATAAAAGTAATAAAGTGGTGGTACATATTCCAGATAGCGCACGGATTGTCTATGCGACCGAAGCCGACATCCTCAAGCTCGAAAATGGTATCGTCCTCTTCGGCTGGCCAAGTTGCCCTTGGCTACGCAATGCGATAGAACCTTTATTGGAATTTGCCGAGGAGGAAAAGGCGACTATTTATTACCTCAATATTCATGATATCCGTGATCTAAAGGAAAAGGATAAGAACGGGAAAGTGGTCACAACGAAAGCAGGAAGTGCGGGTTACAAGGCCATTCTAACCAAATTTCACGATATCCTCAATCCTTACAATGCTTTGGGTATCGATTCCATTAAACGGATATCCTCACCGACTGTATTATTTATTGAAAAAGGGAAGGGCGTACACAAAGTTGTTTCCACGGTAGTCGCTCAGACAGATCCCAAAATCAAACTCGATAGCACACAGCGCCAGGAGCTGAAACAACGGTATCGGGACTACTTTGATGAATGAAATAATCATGATATTCCATTTGACCATTAAAAACAAATCGAGTGTAGGGAGTTCAGTTCACTGATACAAATGAAAACAAACACTCATTAAATAATTATTTAAATATGAAACCGAGATGTAAATAGTATTGACGCACAAGGCAATCATTATTTTACATCGAGCTCTCATCAGCCATTGAAAAAAAATAAATAGATGAAAAAATTAATTAATCTCGGACTTTTGGCATTTGTTTTAACGACATTTACGGTAGCTTGTGGTTCGGCTAACAAAAAAAAGGATCAGGACAAAGCGCTGTCGGACTCGCTATCATCCAAGCGTTCAAAAAAGGAGCAACCTAATACGGGTTGTGATTAGCATTGATTAAAATCCAGCTTATGCGAAAATTTGATGCGATTATTATTGGTTCGGGGCCAAATGGTTTGGCGGCCGCGATAACTTTTCAACAACAGGGGCTTAGTACGCTGTTGGTGGAAGGTGCAGATACCATCGGCGGCGGTATGCGGACAAAAGAGCTCACGCTACCGGGCTTTCAGCACGATGTATGCTCGGCGATTCATCCCATGGCTATGGCTTCTCCATTTTTCAGGAGCCTACCGCTGGAGACATTCGGCCTATCATTTGTCAAGCCGAAGTATGCTGCAGCACATCCTTTGCTGGGTGGAGAGACAGGAATCCTCTACCATAGCCTTACTGAAACGGTACAGGCTTTGGGACAAGATGGTGATGTTTATCGTCGGCTGGTTGAAAATGTAATTGAGCATTGGGACGAGCTTGCTCCGGATATCATGGGACCATTATGCTTACCGAAACATCCCTTGCTTTTGGCTACATTCGGGCTCAATGCCCTACAACCTGCAAGCTGGACTGCAAGGCGTTTTTCCACAGCAGCGGCAAAGGCGCTTTGGGCTGGTATGGCTGCCCATGGTATTCAACCATTGACCAATTGGACGACTTCTGCCATTGCCATTGTATTATCTGCAGTAGGCAATAAATATGGCTGGCAGATTCCTGTCGGTGGTTCTCAGTCGATTGCCAATGCGCTACTGCAGTACTATCAATCTTTGGGTGGCGAGGTTCAGACCGATTTTTGGGTGGAAGATATCCGCGATCTCCCTGCCTATAAGGTACTCCTTTGTGATATGACGCCCAGGCAGTTGCTGCAGCTCAAAGGCGTGGATTTTACCAACAGTTATCGACGGCGGTTGGCGCATTATAGGCAGGGGATGGGTGTTTTTAAAGTAGACTGGGCCTTGTCGGAAATGACACCTTTTAAAGACTTACGCTGTCAGGAGGCAGCTACTGTACATCTGGGAAATACCTATGCTGAAATTGTTGAAAGTGAAAGACTGGGGCATCTCGGCCGGCAAGTCGACAGGCCTTTTGTCTTGTTTTCGCAGCAGAGTGCCTTTGATTGCAGCCGGGCACCAGAAGGCAAGCATACCGGTTGGGCATACTGTCATGTTCCGAATGGCAGCACAATCGATTATACTGAAATAATCGAAAATCAGATTGAACGTTTTGCTCCGGGTTTTAAGGATACTATTCTGGCGAAGCACAGTTTTTCGCCAGCGCAGCTCGAACGGTACAATCCCAATTATATCGGTGGGGATATCAATGGTGGAATTATGGATGTAACGCAGTTATATAGCCGACCGATCCTGGCTCTGAATCCTTATCGTACCGCCCTGGAAAATATGTATATCTGTTCGTCGTCGACACCGCCAGGTGGTGGGGTACATGGGATGTGCGGCTACCAAGCAGCACGGATGGCCCTCAACGAACATTTTGGTATCGTGGTCAAACGTTAGTTTGGCTATTTGAGCGCTCTCTTCCAAAAGAGCGCTCGATTACTGACTAATATTACCAGGGAATCTCACCTGTCTCTGGATTTGTTTCTTCGCAGAAAAATTTTCCTGTGACACCATCATTACCTATAAGTGCATATTTTACTAAGCGCTTTGCGGCATCTTGAACTGTACCGGTGCCTCTATTATGGTTCAAGTCTGTTTTGGTAAAGCCTGGACTGACCGCATTAATCTTAAAATTGGTATCGCGAAGTTCATAAGCAAGATTGACCGTATACATATTTAAAGCCGATTTGGAGGATAGATAAACTGAACCTTTGTGGTTATAGTATTTGTAGTACGGATCACTGTGCAGGGTGATCGAACCCTGGCTGGAACTGACCATCACAATCCGTGGTTCAGCTGATTTTTTAAGCAGGTCTAAAAATGCTTGCGTCACCCTGATTACACCATAGACGTTGGTTTCATAAACTTCTTTATATACTTCAACAGCGGTATCTATAGCTGTTTGGGGCACAAAGGTTCCGTCCTCATGCAGTTGTACTCCCGTGATGCCGGCATTGTTGATCAGTATATCCAGGACGTCTGTTTTTTCGCCTATCAAACGGCGGGCATCTTTGATGGATGCATCGTTTGTGACATCCAGTTGTACAGCCTCTATTGCTGTCAATCCTTCACGCTTTAATTCTTCGGCAGCGTGCATGCCATTTTCGAGGCTTCTGCTTCCCAAATAAACATAGAAACCAGCCTGTAATAATTGTCTTGCCGTTTCGTAACCAATACCTTTATTGGCTCCTGTGATTAATACTTTTTTCATCGCGTTGATTTTAAATTACAGCGGTAAATCTAAGGCTGTTAAAATCGAAAGCATTTACCATTTGGTAAAAAGAGGGCGACTGTATTTTGGCTGAGGCTATCGTATATTTTTCCGGATCCTGCTGAGAGATTGTTGGGTGACCCCAAGATAAGAAGCAATATAGGAAAGGGGGACGCGGTTTGCCACTGAAGGAAATTTTTGTAGAAAAGCCAAGTACCGTGTTGTAGCGTCTTCGGAAACGAGGGGACTCCGTCTATCCAGCTTTTGTATCAGTGCTTTTTGGATGATCTTATGCACAATATTTTCCCAGCCTACAATTGTGTTGGATAACTCCTCCCAATCCTGTCTGGAAAATACAAGTAAGTTACAGGTTGTAACAGCTTGGACATACTCTGAAGCGGGGATCTTAGCATCATAATGATGCCAATCTACAATGAGGTTGTTTTCATCACAAAAATATTTGGTGATTTCTTCACCTGTGTTGTCATAATAGCATACCCGCAAGATACCATCCAAAATAAATCCTACTTGATTGGGGACCTTTCCAGCTTCAGAAAAATAGCTGTCCTTTGCGAGCTGAAGCGCCTTGGCCTTGCCTGTAATCAGGTCAATTTGCTGTGTGTTTAAATGACCAAATTGTAATAGGAAATCGATCAATGCTTTCATGTGTGAAAAATAGCGAAAAAGTTTTGTACAGCATTTAACATTTGGTAAAAATAACAGGACGATTCCAGTGGTACCAAAAAATACGTATGCCCGGGATTTTTACGTGTTTTGATGATATGGTTTTGTTTTTTCAAAATATATCTACATCTTTAAAATGTTATAAACGTAAAATTTGAGTCCATTACACAACCTTCCTGAAGAAACCTTGATTCTTTTATTAAAAAAGAAGAACCATCAGGCCTTTAGTTATCTTTATGATAACTACGCGGGTGCGCTCTATGGGGTGGTGTGCCGTATCGTGACTTCTTCCGAACATGCCGAAGAAGTGATTCAGGATGTATTTGTCAAAATCTGGAAGCATGTCGATCTTTTTGACGCTGACAAAGGCAGATTATATACGTGGATGATCAATATTGCGCGGAATACGGCGTTGGATTACCGAAAATCTAAGGGCGTTGTGAACGAAATGAAAAACCAGCCGCTCTCAAATATCGTAAATACACAGGAAGAACAGGATCAAAGCCAGACCGAAAGGAGTGCACGCGCAGATTTTATTGGATTCAGAAATATTTTGGATAAATTAAAGCCTGAATGTCGTATCTTGATCGAAATGGCGTACTATGAAGGTTATACGCAGCAGGAGATTGCTGATGAGCTAAATGTACCTTTGGGGACGGTGAAAACGCGTACAAAGGCTGCATTTTTACAGTTACAACAATTATTAAAGGAGTATCGTTAATTTTGGATATCGAAGCATACATATCGTCAGGGATTATTGAATCATACGTTTTAGGGCTCGCTTCTGAAGAGGAAATAAGCATCCTAAACTGTATTCGAAAAAATAATACCGCAGTGGAACAAGCTATTGTCGAGGCTGAAAAAGCCCTCGAAGGATTGGCCGATATCCAGGCGATGGAGACGCCTTTGGTTTTAAAGCAGGATATCTGGAATAGGCTTGAAGCGGAGAATCTGGTCATTAAGGATGGTAAGACAGCTGACGGGCAAGTAGAGCAAGCATTGACCGACGATAAGATTATCCAATCACCAGTACAAACCACTGATGCTGGCAAGGAACCGAAACGAATTGTATCGCGTCGGTCCTATGGCTGGGCGGTAGCGGCAAGTGTATTGCTTGCACTCAGTATCGGAACTAATGTATTCTTCTATCAACAGGTAAAGGAAGGCAAGGGACTGCTGGCTGTAACGAACGCCATATTGGATACGCAAAACGCAAGTCTGGCGGTTTTACAGGATAAATGGAGCTTGGTGAAAAACCCAGCGGTGAAAACAATTCCATTAAAAGGGGTTGAAAATAAGCCTGGCCTCCATGCATTGGTATTTTGGGATCAGAGCTCAAAAGCGGTGTACTTGAGCTTGGAGCAGATGCCTGCCGCACCGAAAGGCAAACAGTATCAACTGTGGGCAATGGTCGATGGTCAACCAGTGAGCGCCGGTGTATTCCCGTTGGACACGAAAGAACAGACGGCAAGCAAGATGCTTGATATTCCCAAAGCACAGGCTTTTGCCATTACACTGGAAGATGAAGGGGGCAAACCAATGCCTACACTCACTGAACTTTGTGTGATGGGCAGTATATAAAAAATGCCACGAATCGTATTATTCGTAGCACTTCTTTTGTTTTGTGAGTTCCGCTATTTTTTAATCAATAATGGTAAATATTTTTCGTAGCCTTTTGCCTTCATTTCTTCTTTGGGTACAAACTTGAGCGAAGCACTGTTGATGCAGTAGCGAAGTCCACCTTGGTCTGCGGGGCCATCATCAAATACGTGCCCTAGGTGAGCATCACCTGTCTTGCTACGCACTTCTGTGCGTCGCATACCATGTGAACTGTCTGACAGTTCCTCAACAAGAGTATCACTGATTGGTTTGGAAAAGCTTGGCCATCCACAGCCGGATTCAAATTTATCAGTGGAGACGAATAAGGGCTCACCGGTCGTAATATCTACGTAGATGCCCTCCCTGAACTCGTCGTTGTATTCGTTGTCAAAAGCGCGCTCGGTTGCGTTATTTTGTGTCACATTATATTGCAATGGGGTAAGCTCTTTCTTCAGGACCTCTTTATCTGCCTTTTTATAAGTCTTGGTCGGTCCGGACTGTGCTTTTGGGATTTCTGGATTAGCCTTGCGGGCGAGTTCAAATAAATCTGGGCCAATGTGGCAGTAGCCACCTGGATTTTTGTCCAAATATTTTTGATGGTAGGTTTCGGCATCGTAATAGTTCTGCAATGGTTCAAGCTCCACGACAATCTGTGCTGGATATTGTTTTGCCAATTCTGCCAAACGCTCTTTGATCACCGGCACATCCGCTGTATTGGTATAATAGATACCAGTGCGGTATTGGGTACCGATATCATTACCCTGCTTGTTCAGTGACGTAGGGTCTATTGTTTTGAGAAATAGATCGACTAGCAATTTAAGGTCAATGACCTCCGGATCGTAGCTTACCTTAACAGTTTCTGCAAAACCTGTTTTTCCGGTAGATACCTGTGTATAGGTCGGATCCTGAAGATTGCCATTTGCATAGCCAACCTCCGTTGCGGTCACACCACGCACCTGCTTGAAGAAATGTTCGGTTCCCCAAAAACAACCTCCAGCAAAATAAATGACTTGATCGTTGTTGTGTATATTATCCATAGTATGTTGTTTAGCTGATTTTAATCCTGTAGCTTTCTGTGAAAAGCCAAACTTGCTGACCACAAATAGACCTACGCCTAGGGCAAGCAGTACAAATAACTGTTTCATATTTCCTCACGTTTTTACTTCTTGTTTCTTAAGCATAGCTAATTCCAGTTTGTTTACTTCTTGGAAATTGATGTCGCCGCTTTATATTTAGATGCAAACATTATTCCCTTTCCATACCATACTGACAGTAAAAAAGGCTGAGAGTAGGAGAGCCTACTCATTTTGACACCAGGCAGACAAACTGATGGATGCTTTAGAGAAGTCTGACAAAAAGGCGTAGTCAGCATCCAGCTATTAGACCATAACAATGCTTAGGTGAATGGACTATTTTTTTATAATATCGTGGTCAAGCTCTGGATCGGTCACCTGATATTTGGCAAGCTCATTTGATGATAATTTTTATTTGGCAGCTTTTTTGTGTCAATATAAAACGACGAATAGCTCTTCTATAGTTAAAAAGGATAGGACAGAAATTTCTCACTTTAGATTTGATATAACACTTATGAAAACAATATTAAAGGCTTTTTCATTTTTATTGCTTAGCTCCATTCTCTTTGCTAGCTGCACCAACAAACCAAAGATCCAGTTTGTCGATAAAGATGGAAATATTCACCTACTTACCCGTGAAGGCGAGCGGATGGCGAACATGGGTTTACAAAAAATTATTGCCCGTGGCATTGATACTGTAGTGACAATAGATGGCGAGGGTCGTCAAAAGATTTGGACAGTGACAGGTGCTAGCAATATTGATACAACCAAGATCCAGTTTTACTTAAAAAAGCGAAATGGAAACAATGTGAATATTTATGTACCATCCGAAGATTCACAGGAGCAACAAAGTAATAGCGAGCAAACAATGGCAATCCTGTAAGCAAATGAAGATTAAGAACAGGGATAATTGGTAAGAAAAAGTGACGAGATGATCGTAATTCTTCTGCTAAGCAATGAGCTATCCGAGTTTAGTCAGCCATTAGTTGTTGGCTGATCCCGATAAAATATTCATAATAAAGCGATTATTAGGCAAGCATTTTCTTTACAGTGCTTTCAAGAACATCCAGATCAAATGGTTTCTCCAGAAAGGTGTCTGCTCCTGCGTCTTGAGCCAACTTTTCGAGATTGAGATTGGCTGATGAAAAAATAACGGGAATATCATGGTATATGGGATGTGCTTTGAGTAATCGTGTCGCTTCCACTCCGCCGATAGCGGGTATCCAATTGTCCATCAAGACAAGGTCGGGTTGAACTTCTGCTGCTCGTTCAATAACATTGTGCGATGTTTCGGAAATCGCAACCCGATAGCCAAAGTGCTCAAGGACAATGGAACATATTTCCAAGATATTGACGTCATCGTCGAAGATCAGTATTGTTTTCGTGCCCATAGATAGTTAGTATATGCGTAGTTATCGTAATATACGAAATAATCATGCCATTGGATTGTCAGCGATAAAAAAAACTGGAAAATACGAAGGAAAACCTAGGCGCTAGCGTCACAGCTCGCTTGTTTTTTTCGAATCTTTGGGCTGCATACTGGCATGGAGATAGCGAGTGGGTGTTAATCCTGTATGCTTCTTGAAAAAATTAATGAAACTGGATTGCTCCACAAAACCACAACTGCTTGTTGTTATTTTTATGGATAGTTGTTGATCAAGACAGTATTTAGCTTTCTTTAGTACCTCCTGATTCCGGTATCCGCTAATGGGTACGCCAAACTTTTTTTTATGCAGGTTATTAAGATATGTCGGTTGGATATTCAGACTATGGGCAATATCTTTGATAAAAACATATTCGTCAGTGTAAGTTATTCGTTCGTAAATCAGCTGTCGCGCTTGTAGGACCATCAATTCGGGGGTGCGCAGTCGACCACTCGCTTTTAATAGTTTATCCTTGCTGAGGTAAAGTAGATTCTGGATCTTTCCCAAGATGCTGATCTTTGGGATAAGGGGATTTTTTTTCAGTTCGGCACTTAACTCGCCGAGAATACGTCGGGTATGTTCCGAAGCCATGAAATTAATACTCGTTTTATAATGCTGAAGTTCCCGCATATTGGCAGCAATGATTTCGGCAAGATGTTCAAATCCAGCCAATTCACTGAAGTTGAAAAGGTCTCTGGGCAAAGTGAACCCCTGAATATGATGTTTTCCAGGATCAAAATGTAAGGTGAAGCTTGTCTTGGGGACATAAAAGAAAACTCCAGTTTTGGGGGAAAATAAATATTCGGTATTGTTTTGGCATTGGCAATATCGAACAGGTTTGCGTCCATCCATATGATAAAGTAAATGTATTTGAGGGCTGAAAATCTGAAAGTCGATCCATGTAGGTACATCGACTTCGACGGTATAACTATAGCTCTCCAGGTTGCCTGTTCTAAGGTATTCTTCAAATATACTGATCCTACTATTGCAAAGAAGTCTCTGCCGGCTACCAGGTAATCTTTGCCGCAAGGATTTTGTATGCATACTCCCGTTTACAAAATGCATATCTGTTTCTATTAATTGGAAGGATTGGGTGTGCATAGTGCTGTTCATTTATTAGGTCATCATTGGGATTATTGGAAGAATTTGTTTTGTTTTTTAATTCAACTGATTAGCAAATAAAATATACAAAAATGCGTAAAGCAAGCATATTGCTTATAAAAAGCAGGATTCTGTAAAATTTTACGGAATGTTAAATATTGAAATAGATTTATAATTAAAAGAAATTTTGTAAGTTTGAATAGGGTGTTGTTTTGTTTTTGATGTTAAATCAATCTTATCAGTAGTCGCTCCTGGCCGGAAAGACTAAGCTCTAATTTACCGTCAACTACGGTAAGACCAATTATTAATTAAGTTATCCATACGTATGCAGTGTCGAAAATTTAAGCGTATTAGAATAATATTCTTGTGTTTATTAAGTAAAATAATTTCAGTAAAAGGTAGGGTAATGCCTAACCTCATTTGTTGGACTGCATTCCTGCTTTTTCTTCTGTTGATAGATTTCCGAATTACGATTAGGGAAGCAGTTGAAGTTATTGGTTTTATACTAACCAATCACGCTACCGTGGTCGAAGTATTTGTATCCGACAGGCTAGGCTTAACCATATATCCCGTGCCATACCTGTTGACCGTTTCTTTGCTCTTTTGGACGATAATTTTAGTTTATAACGTGTTGGCTTATGGCTATGCTAGGAATATTTTGGTTCAATCGAATGTGTACATTAGGTCTTTAAGTGCACCGAAAATGCTCCAAATTGCATTGCTCGACCGGCAGTGCTTTTCCTCTGAAAAGGACAGCATCCTCAGAAAGGGACAAAAAAGTGAGGCTATAGCTGTTGGAAAAAAGATGCTTTTGTCCCAAGAGCTTGAATCTGGCCAGCAGAAAATGCAATTTCTTTTTCAGAACGATACTAACCAATTCCTGGAGCCTTTGATGACGCTTTGGAAGAGAGAACGGGATTGCTTAGCATTAATGGAATATGTGTTGCGCAGACAAGATAAAACCGAGCTGCATGATCAAAAAAAAATAAAATGCTTCCAAGCCGTAATTGTCGTGAAAGGTCTGCGCAAATCAGATGTATATATGAAAGACGGTACGATATCTTATATAGACGTTACTACAAAAACGCTGAGATCCAACCCTTGGTTAGTAAAGGTGAGTGCAACGGTCTATGTGAATATGCTATATTTTAGAGTATACTTACACCGTCCTGGGGAGCTTAAACTTAATTCTCAAATCCGGAAAAAATTAAAACGCTTACTACCCGAAGAGAAGCTTAAAAAATTGGTTACACCCTCTCGAGATCTCAAAAACAATATAAATGATTTTTGGAGAACATTAAAAACAATAGATGAACAACGATTAAATGATGAATTTGAACTAATTTAAATGAACATTTTGCGGCTCTGCGATAGCGTACTTTACGCGATATCATTGCATTCAAAATCTTAAAGGAAATAATAGCTCATGTTATTGATAGCGGTATTTGGATCATTTTTAGCGTTAATATTGTCTGAACTATAGAATAGTGATGATGTGATCTGTTTATTTCAGATTTTATAATTACTTAATACTAAATAAACGTTGTTCTGTTACTTTTGGAGGTGTAATGGAACACATTCAACCTATCAAATCTGCCGACCAAAAAAGCTTTAATATCGTATACGAAAAGTATCACCGACAAATTTACGGGTTCGTCCTAAAGCGAACCCAGTCTGATTATATGGCACAAGAAGTGACCCAGCTGACCTTCATGAAACTGTGGAACCAAAGGGAAAAACTGAATGAGCAGCTCAGTATTTTAATCCAGCTGTTTGGTATGGCCAGACAGGTCATGATAGATCTGCTGCGCAAAGAGGCTACGCGTTTTAAACATGAAGGACAAACAGCAGCGACACCTTTTACAGATAGCCTGATCCGTGTGATCGAAAGCAAAGATTTATTACGTATGATGGAAAGGGATATCCAAAATATGCCGGCAATGCGCCGCAAGGTCTTTGAGTTAAGCCGCAAAGAAGGGCTTTCGCATAAAGAAATTGCCGCTCAATTTTCTATCTCCACAAAAACCGTAGAACAGCACATTAGCAAAGCCCTTTTACAGCTCAAACAACATCTCTATTCGATTATGCTATAAGTCCTTTATGTTAATAATAATCTTCCTTTATTAAATAATTGTTAAGGAGTAGGGGACGAGGAGCTGGCCTGCGTAATAGGAGTATGAAGCATGACAACAAGCAGCAACAGCTCCAAAAGAAAATCTGGAAAATGCCTTTTCTGGTCGATGAACTTTTCAAGGATGAAGATTGGCAAAGATTCGACAGCAGCTCTTCCAACGAAACCATACCCAGCGATCGGATGAAAATAGTCATCCAGACCGTTATTCGAGCACAGGAGGAGCAATTGGACCGTAGAGCTCTGCGTAAGCATAGGATTGCGCGATTGCTACGCTATGCCTCCGCAGCAGCGGTATTTTTATTCTTTTCATTTCATTTTATTACGTGGTGGACACAGGATGAACAAATGATGTCGATGCATGAGTCGCCTGTGCCGGCACGACGCGTGGCGGTCAATGATACAAGCTGGACCTTAATCGAAAATACAAGTCAACAAGCCATGCTGGTGGATCTACCAGATGGTTCTCGGGTCAAACTCTTTCGCAAAAGCCATATTCGCTATATAAAAAATTTTACGGCCAACACGCGCGATATACAGCTTGTTGGTAGAGCCTACTTTAAAGTGGCCGCGGATCCTCGACGTCCATTCTCTGTGATCGCAATAGGAACGAAGACAACAGCTCTTGGAACTTCTTTTACGATCAATACTTCCTTCAAAAATAATGCAGTGCAGGTAGCACTGCATAGCGGTAAGATACTCATATCCTCTGTTACCAACCGATTTAAACGGGTCTTTCTAAATAGTCCCGGACAGCAATTGACTATCGACAATGTGGGCGGCACGACCTTGTCTGTCCAAAGTAAAAGGCCTGCTGAGAAAAAAGGACATTTACCTGTACAGGATGCAGATCTGTTAGTGCTGAAAAATACCCCTATGCCTGCAGTGCTGCGGGCCTTGGAAAATGCATTCAATCATAAGATCAGTATTGGTGACAAAGGTATAGCCGAAATTCATTATACGGGCAAGATTGACGTGCAGGAGGAGCAATTGAAGGATATCTTGACTACCATCTGCCTGATCAATGAATTGCGCTACGTCCTAAATGCGGATGGAAGTTACACGCTTTATAAACAGGAAAATACAATTACCGAAAATCTAAACAACTAACAGATATGCTCAAAAAAACAAATCCACAAAAAAAGAATCTGCTTATTTTTGCGCTGCTCGCTGCCGGACTTGGTCATGCTCATGCCCAGCAGGATCAGGTAAAAGGGGCCGTACAAAATGAAAAGGGTGAATTTATGCTTGGCGTCAGTGTTAAAGCGATCCAGTTAAATGGCGGGAAAAGCGTAACTACGAGCACGGACAACCGGGGACTATTCCATTTCCAAAATTTGGTCGAACGAGCGGGATATCAATTTGTATTCTCGGCCATTGGATTTCAGTCAGATACCTTATCGGGTTACGTTATTGAGGCGAGGAAGCCGCTTTCACTCAGTGTCAAGTTGCAGCAGAGCGCGGTTAAACTAGATGAAGTCGTCATCGGCTATGGTCGGGTATCACGAAAGGATGTCACGAGCTCCATCAGTACCATTAAAGCTGAGGACACCAATGTAGGAGTGTTTACTTCTCCGGCTCAAATGTTACAGGGAAAAGTGGCGGGTTTGACAATTTCGACGAATAACAGTAACCCCAATGCAACTCCTTCCATCAGTTTGCGTGGTGCTTCGACATTGCGTAGCGGCGAAGCGATGGAACCGTATTATGTCATTGATGGTGTCCCCGGAGCATCTTTGACTTTGGTCGCTCCAGATGATATTGCCTCCATTGATGTGCTCCGCGATGCCTCCGCAACAGCAATTTACGGTTCCAAAGCGGCCAATGGTGTCATCATCGTTACTACCAAGCGAGGAAAAACAGGACAGACAACGATCAATTACAACGGTTATTTGGCGATTGACAAAGTGGCCAAGCATTATGAGATGATGGACGCTTCGCAATACCGTTCTTATATCAGTGAAAATGGTTTTTCTATGGAGCCTACCGATGATCTGGGTGCGGATACAGATTGGCAGCGTGCAGTCGAACGCACTGGGATATCCAACAACCATAATATCTCTATCCTTGGTGGCGCCGAAAAAACACAGTACAGCATGAGTCTCAATACCATCAAAAATAATGGGGTCATCAAAGGTACTGACATGGGGCGTCAGATTGCGCGGGCATTTTTGCAGACTAAGGCGCTCAATAATCGTCTGACTGCTTCCTTTAATGTCAACGCTAGCATTACGAAACAGAATGACGTCTTAGCATTGGATCAGGGGCTCAGTGTATACGATGCGATGTACTATTATTTGCCGGTCTCGCCAATCAAAAAAGCAGATGGTGCTTGGTTTGAAAAGCCTGACCGCTCGCAGTATGCGAATCCTGTATCGTTGATCGAAGAAAATACAAATTTTTCTAAAACCAAAGTGATTCAAGCTCATGCCAAGCTGGGCTATGAGATTTTGCCCGGATTGACTTATAATATCGATCTTTCTCTTCAAAACCGACAGTTCAATAATGCGCAATATAACTCCAATCTTTCCATGGCTGCACGGGGACAAAATGGAAAGTCTATCCGCGCAGCGGTAGAAGATGAACGCAAAGTGATGGAAATGAACCTCAGCTATGAAAAGACGTTTGCTGAAAAACATAAAGTGTCGGCCTTGGCCGGATATTCTTGGGAAGAGAACAATAATAATGACGGCTTTCAACTGACGACATCGGATTACTATAATGACGATTTAAGCTATTATAACCCAGGAATGGCCAATGTTGTTGACCTGCTGGGATTTGGGAATTATTACCTCTCTACGTTGCGTATGATCTCAGTATATGGGCGGGTAAATTATGCATACAACAGTAAATACCTACTACAGGCGACACTGCGGCGCGATGGATCTTCGGCCTTTGGTACCAACAACCATTGGGCAACTTTCCCTTCGGTATCAGCGGCCTGGCGCTTGTCAGAGGAGCCTTTCATCCGTGAAATAGGGGTTTTTGATGATCTGAAACTTCGTGCAGGCTATGGTGTCAGTGGGAATTCGCTCGGCTTTGATGCTTTTACCGCACAAAGTGTTCAGGGAGCATCTTCGAAGTTCTTCGATTATGTGAATGCGCAGGGCTTGATAAGCCCCTTACGGACATTGCAGGTGCTTCGAAATAGCAATCCTGACCTTAAATGGGAAACGACCAGTATGATCAATCTCGGTCTGGATTTTGGATTTGTGAATAACCGTCTCACAGGATCATTGGAACTTTATAAAAAGAAAACGAGTGATCTGATCTACGATTACCAGGTGAGCCAGTCGAAATATATATATCCAATACTGACAGCTAACGTGGGCGAAATTGAAAACCGTGGGGTAGAGCTTACGCTAAATGCAAAAGCTATTGATAAAACGCATTTCAAATGGAATACCGGATTGGTACTGTCGCACAATAGTAATAAGGTGTTGAGTATTGCCAATCAGCAGTTTACCCAGGACTATATTGAGCTCTCGGATCTGGGTGGGGCAGGGCAAAGCAATTTTTTTCAGCAACGCCTGACACCGGGTGCACCCATCGGACAGTTCTATACCTGGGAATGGGCTGGGTATAATGATAAAGGCGTGTCAGTATTCTATGCGCGGGATGCGAAGACCGGTGAACGTACCGGCGAGACCACCATCACACCTCAAAAGAAAGATCAGACCGTGACCGGAAGCCCGCAGCCGAAATTAACGTTGGGCTGGAGCAATAACTTTTCTTATAATAGCTTTTCTTTGACTGGTATGTTCCAGGGAGCCTTTGGTCAGAAGATCTTGAATGCCACGCTTGCACGTCATTCGAACGTATTCGGAAATGCAGGGCAAAAAAATCTGCTTGCCAGTGTATTGGAGACTGAAAGAATGACAGACGTCAATGCGCATTACTTATCTGATCGTTACCTGGAGAATGGAAGTTTCTTGCGCTTGGCTTACATCACGCTAGCGTATAATCTGCCGATCAGAAATTTACCTGTGAAAAATCTAAGGGTCTATGCAACGATGAATAATGTTTTTGTACTAACAAAATACAAAGGGATAGACCCGGAGGTTGGGCTAGGGGGATTAACCCCTGGGATTGATAATCGCCAAACGTACCCGCGTACGCGCACTTTAATGTTTGGACTAAACTTTAATCTATAGGGCATTGATTTATGAAATACCCCTGTTCGAAAAATGTATAGACGATTGAAATAGACTGGGGATTATTAGGACCTTTAAATGAGTAATCGAGCATAGCAGGCTCATGAAATAATATTTATATATGAAATCAAAATTTTTTATTCGTTTGTTCACACTATCGGTTTTGGCCTTTTCAATGGCTTCATGTACCGATTTGGATGTTGATATAAAATCGCAGCATACGGAGTTCCCTAATACCGAACGGGCTGCCGAAGCTATTCTGGCCGACGTATATGCGGCCTACCGTGGAGCACTTGGCCGTGACCACTGGATGATTCAAACGCTTTCAGCGGATGAAGCTGTCAGTGTTGCTATTGGTAGTGATTATTACGATGGCGGCCGATACCGTGAATTCCATGTACACAATTGGTCTGCAGACAATGGTTTGCTACCCAGTATCTGGAATTCGGCCTCTACTGGGATTACACTAGCCAATAATGCGATCACGCTATTCGGTGAGGACAAAGCAGAATTTACTGCTCCCGCCCGAGCCATTCGAGCCTATTATTATTTTATATTGATGGATAACTTTGGTGCAGCACCTTTGATTACTGGACCCATCGATGCTGTACCTGCACGTTCAAGTCGGGCGGACATCTGCCGCTTTATTGAGTCAGAACTGCTCGCGGTGATAGATTTGCTGCCGAAAACGGTATCAGTAGCGACATACGGTAAAGCAACAAGATATATGGCTGAAGCGCTGTTGGTAAAATTATACCTGAACTGGAACGTATATATGGCGGCGGATGTGGCCAACTATTCACCTGCTGCACAGAATGAGAAATTAAATGATGCCGTTGCGTTGTGCGATGATATCATTGCTTCTGGACAGTTTAATTTAACCAGTCATAAGTTTATGACCAAATTTCGACCTGATAATGGGTATCAGATCAAAGATTTTATTTTTGCCGTACCCTTTGATCGGGAAAAACAGCAGGGTATGACCTATGCACGTTTTTGGATCCACCGCAGTGCACAGAATCAATTCGCTCAATTGCCGCAAAGTGTAGGGGGGACTTTTCGTGTGTTACCATCTTATCTGGACAAATTTAATTTGGAGGGAGATGAACGCAACGCCTCTTATATTGGCGGGAAGCAATATTATTGGTCGAACTATGCGGAAGATAAAAGCCGTCCCTTCCTGATCAAAACTTCGAAACGCGGTATAGACCAGGATTATAATGGTGCTGACGCTGATGTGCAATTTGACTGGCAAATGGAAACCTCGAGAGAGATTGTTTTGCGCCCTGATGGTGGTGCAACATTAAATGCCGGCAATGACCAAAAAGGCCGGTCAATGGGATACCGCTCCATAAAATTCTATATGGATGTTGCCGTGACTTCTGCAAATCAGCGTAATCAGAGTAATGATGTACCTGTATTTCGTTATGCCGATATTCTGCTGATGAAAGCCGAAGCGATCCTACGGGGTGCGACTGTCACCCGAGGTGAAACACCGCAATCTTTGGTTAACCAGATCCGGACTTATGTAAATGCACCCGCAATGACAGTTGCGCCCAATCTAGCGGATATATTGGATGAACGCGCACGCGAATTTGCAGATGAATCCTGGCGACGGAATGACTTGATCCGTTTCGGGAAATTTGAAGATAATTGGGGATTCCGTTCGCTCTACCCAGCTGGAATGGCTGAGAAGTTTCGCCGTATCTTTCCAGTGCCTACCACGGTATTAAACGTAAATACACATTGGAAACAGAACCCTGGTTATTAGTTATCATTATGAAACGTAGAACTTTTATGAAAAATTCCCTCAGTACGGTCATTACGGCCGGCCTTGGGGGAATTTCGCTCAACAGCTTGGCATTGACAAAGGCGACGCAGCTCGAAAGCGAAGATTTGCAGCACATGCATAGGCCCAAAGATGAATATGATATTCACTTTATGGCTGTAGGGGACTGGGGCCGCAATGGGGCTGATCATCAACTGGCAGTAGCGAAGCAGATGGGTAAATGGGCTGACGAGTATGCCAATGACTTTATCATCTCCACCGGAGACAATTTCTACCCCTCAGGTGTAGTCAGCGAACACGATCCATTGTGGCATTATTCCTTTGAAAATATATACACAGCCTTTTCGTTGCAATGGGATTGGTATCCAATATTGGGTAATCATGATTATAAATCTGATCCGGACGCGCAAGTGCGATATAGTGACATCAGCAGACGTTGGAAGATGCCATCACGCTATTATAGTAAAACATTTGCGCTCAAAGATGGAAGGAAAGTATTGATGGCATTTATCGATACCAACCCGATGATCCCTGAGTTTTATGCAAATAATGAATATGGTCCTCATGTAGCTGGGCAGCAACCCGAAAAGCAGTTGGCTTGGCTGGATCAGCTGTTGGCTAGTTCGGATGCCTATTGGAAAATTGTGGTAGGGCACCATCCCTTATATACTGCTGGACCACGAACGAATAATTACGATACACTAGCAGTAAGAAAAGTCCTGGAAACCATTTTTGAAAAACGTGGCGTGGATATTTATTTGTCAGGACATGAACATTCCCTGCAGCATCTAAAGGTGGAAGGAAAAAGATTTCATCAGTTTATCTCCGGTGCGGGATCTGAAGTAACGCCGGTCAAACTCGATCTGCCGTATAGCCGTTTCGTGATGGATCAATATGGCTTTTTTTATTTTTCCATCAATAGTACTGCCATCGAATGTCAGGTTATCAGTCATGAAGGCAATCAACTGTATAAAACAGTGGTTCAAAAAGTGTAGATAGGCTAGCGGAATATATCGATACGTACGATTATTGACAAGTTAGCAGATTGGGGTAAAGAACATTGTCGGGTTATTACTGAAAATAGCGTGAACCTGCCCGGAAGTTGCTGGACAGACATGGGGATAATGCGGTTGCTTTTTTCTTTATTTGAGCTATACTGACAGGCTGTTGTCACACTTTCCGTTATTTTTACATCACCAGAGGAAAACTGCTTATAGCATGCTTTTGGAACACACATGTAAGATAACCAATAAACATTATCTGGATATCAATAAATAGATATGGACAATATACAACAAACTAAAGAAGTACAATCTATCAGCATCGATACGAAAGAGGAGTGGCGGCGGTGGCTAACATTACATCACCGTACCGAACAAGCTGTTTGGATTATTTGTAACACAAAGAATTCGGGTCTGCCTGCTGTAGCCTGGAGCGAACTGGTGGATGAAGCATTGTGTTTTGGCTGGATTGATAGCACAAGAAAAACAATCAAGGCAGGCACTTTTAAGCAGTTGTTTAGCAAGCGCAAACCTCGCAGCACCTGGTCCAGAGTCAACAAGGAAAAGATCGAGCGACTTACGGCAATGGAATTAATGACTGAAGCGGGACTAGAAGCAGTGCGGTTAGCGAAAGAAAATGGTTCATGGTCCGTTCTTGACAGCGTGGAGAGCCTTCAAATTCCAGCGGATCTGGAAAATGCTTTTAAAAGTTTTCCAGGGTCGGTGGTATTTTTTGAAGGCCTAAGCAAATCCGTAAAAAAAATGATGTTGCAATGGATCGCGCTGGCGAAGCGCCCAGAAACCCGGATTAAACGGATATTGGAAGTCGCAGAACAAGCTGCCAGTCAAAAAAAGCCAAAGCAATTTCAATAATTTAAACGTGTTGAGCAGATCTATTTTATTATTTGTAATTATTCTAAATAACACTTACCTTAGTGATGACATAAGCACTTAAATTTGTTGTTTCATAGAAAAGACTAGTCGTGAGATTAGTCTTTTTTTGATTTTAGAGATGATCATTGCAGATCGCGGATTATCATTTGTGCCGTGGAATTTTATAATGGCAGCCTTGTCCAGTGCTCGGCTGAAAATGTCCGGTTGGACTATTTATTAGATCTTTTACCTTCATATATGCAATATGTTTGCTTCATCAATTTAAAAATACAATACAATGAAAGCATTCAAAAAAATTTCAATCTCTAGTGCACTATGCACAATTTTATTCTCAACCTTAACAATCGCTTGCAGTAAGGACGGAAATGAGGCTCCAATTGGTCAGGAAATGCCTGCAGTGGATCATAGCACTGCAAAGACCAATTTTGTCAAGGTGAACGGAACGGATTTCGCTTATCGGACTTCTTATACAGTGCTCCATTTGGCCTTTCGTCCTTTGATGCGGTGGTAATAGCTATATGTTTTCATATATAAGGGAAATCCGTATGCTCATCTCGTTGGGGTATTCATTGACGGTGTTACCTGATTTGTCAAAAAAGTGGAAAACAATATGGAAAGAAAAGTGCTGGATTTTCGATAACGTTACCGCTACTTTATTCGGTCAATCACTTGTATTTATAGCTGCGATGGTCTTTCTTTGGGTATAACGCAATGGAAATAAACTAAATCCATCAATTTAAATCGATAAATTATGATAGCTCGTATCGACAGTAAACGCTTGTTTTTTCTGGGGCTGCTTAGCTGTTTTCTCTTCTTTTATATCGGGAGAGTACAGGCACAGCAGGTCGCCCGGACAGGAAAAGTTACCAGCGCAACGGATCAGAAACCGCTAGCAGGAGTGACGGTCCTAAATCTTAGCACACAACTAGCGGGGCACACCGATCAGGACGGTAATTTCAGTATCAAAGCTGCAGCAGGAGACAGGCTCAAGTTTTCACTGATTGGGTATAAATCTGCTGAATTACCTGTGACAACAGCGACCGCATTGACAGTAAGTCTGACCCAAGAGAATTTTACCATCGATGAGGTCGTTGTAACCGCGTTGGGGATCAAAAGAGAGACACGGGGGCTTACCTATGCCACTCAGCAGATCAGTAGTAGTGCCGTGAATGATGCACGCGACAACAGCGGTAATATTATGAGTAGCCTCACAGGTAAGGTGGCTGGCGCTGTTATCACCACGGCTTCCTCTGGTCCGGGGGCTTCAGCTCGGGTAGTGCTCCGGGGTAATAAATCAATTTCCGGAAATAACAATGCTTTAATTGTTGTCGATGGGGTGCCGTATGATAATTCAAGCGCGCAGCAAGCTACAGGTACGACCTATAATTACGGTACCAGTGATGGCGCGGCCAATATTAATCCAGATGATGTAGAATCGATCAATGTGCTCAAAGGTCCGTCAGCGGCGGCGCTATATGGAAGCAGGGCCGCAAATGGGGCGATTCTAATCACCACTAAACAAGGGAAAACAGGGCGGTATACAATAGACTACAATGGCAGCGCTTTTTTTGATCAGGTAAACTTGCTGACTCAATTTCAAAATACCTATGGTCGTGGAAATGGCGGTGTGAGCGGTTCCAATATCGGGGAGAGCTGGGGACCACAGGCACAGACCTATAAAAATAATGTAAAAGACTTCTATGAAAACTCGGCGACCTTTAATAACAGCATCAGTACCTACGGTGGTACCGAAAAACTGCAAGGTTATGTATCGTATGCCAACAATAAAATCGGAGGTATTATCCTAGGCAACGCACTCAAACGCAATAGTCTGAACCTACGGGTAAATACAGCGTTCATTCCTAAACTGAAAACAGATGTCAAGCTCAATTATGTCAATCAGAAGATCGACAACCGGCCACGTCTGGGTGATATGGGTATTCCTGTGGAAGCATATATCATTCCCCGGGATATGGATAAAAATGAACTGTTGGACTATGAGACCATAGATCCCAACACAGGACAGCCCCTGCGTAAATACTGGTCGGGTTCGGCGATTTACGATAATCCTTATTGGAGTACCAATCGGACATCAGTCAATGAAGTGCGCGATCGTATTACTGCATTGGGTTCGGCAACTTACCAGCTGACAGATTGGCTCAGCATCATGGGAAGATATAGCTTTGATAAGTATCTCGACAATACGGATGGCTCCTTTTTTGCCAGTACGGTGTCTGTTGGGGATGTACGCAAAGGTGGGAAATATTATGAGATAAATGCCAGATACCAGGAAAGTAACCTTGACTTTCTTGTCAATGGAAAAAATCCATTGACAGAGCGTCTCGCTATTACCTACAACCTTGGGGCTAGTGCACTCCGCAGAAAATACAGTAGCTTTCAGAATATGGCCAATGGACTTTCAATTCCCAATGAGTTTAGTCTAAAAATGGCAACAACACCTGAATTCCTGGCTATAGCAGGCTACGAGCGTCGGCTCAATTCAATCTATGCCAGTGCACAGTTTGCCTTTGATAATACTATTTTTTTGGATATGACTGCACGGAACGACTGGACTTCAACATTGAAAGCTCCACACAGTTATTTCTATCCTTCTATCGGGCTATCCGCAATAGTCAACGAATTGCTACATATGCCCTCCTGGGTGACTTTTGGGAAAATCAGGGCGTCTTATACACAGGTGGGTAATGATGCTGATCCATACCTACTTAGGCAGCTCTATTCATTTGGCCTAGGGGCAGGAAATGGATTCATTTCCCGCTCCCCAATCAAAGCGATTCCGGATCTAAAACCCGAATTGACCAAGTCGTTTGAAGCAGGTCTCGATATGAAATTCTTTGAAAATAGACTGGGATTTGATTTAACGCTGTATAAGAGCAATACTGTAAATCAGCTCCTGTTTTTGGGGCTACCCATGGCGAGCGGTTACAGTCGCCAATATATTAATGCAGGCGATATTGAAAACCGTGGATTCGAACTTCAATTAACCGCAACGCCGATAAAACGTGAACGTTTTTCTTGGGAGACGAGTTTAAATTTATCGGCTAATACCAACAAGATTATCGCATTGCATGATAAAACAAAAAGGGCTAACATTACCGATAACAACAGGTATGCCACAGTTGTCGTAAATGAGGGGGAGAAGTATGGTGATCTCTATGGTTATGCCTGGAAACGCGACCAGCAGAGCGGTAAATTTATGGTAGATGACAACGGACTTCCACTGGTTGAAGCCAACCAAAAATTAGGTAACTTCAATCCTAAAGCTTTATTGGGCTGGTCTAATTCGTTTTCGTACAGAAGATTTACGCTTAATACACTGGTGGACGCACGCATAGGAGGCGAAATTGTATCCGGAACCTCAGCTTACCTCGCAGCCTTTGGTGTGGCGGACTACACGACGATGTATCGTGAAGGTGGTCTGATATTGGATGCGGTAGACCTCAATGGTGCTGCAAATACAAAAGCGATCTCCGCGCAGCAGCTATGGACAAGTGTATCGCAAAATGGACGGGATGGTTGGGGTGAGTTTTTTACATATGACATGACCAATGTACGTCTACGGGAGCTATCTATTGCCTATCGGTTTGATTTAAAGAAGATGGCTGCATTTAAGAATGCGCAGTTGTCATTAACAGGGCGCAATCTCTTTTTCTTTTACCGTGGAAAATCCAAACTGGATATCCCTGGAATCGGAAAAACAAACAACCCAATAGATCCTGAGGCAGCGCTCGGAGCAGGTAATTATCAGGGAGTGGAAGTCGGATTGCCGCCCGCTGTGCGGACTTTTGGGGTAAACTTAAAATTAACCTTTTAACAGTTGTAATCATGAGAAGAAAAATGCTATATGGTGCCTTGTTGGGATTGAGCTTAATCTCCTGCACTAAAGATTTTGATCAGATCAACACCGATCCCAACAATATTACGGTGATCACACAGCGCGAACTGCCCTTTATGTTCGCTAAGGCGCAATCCTCGGCAGCGATGAACCGCTCTTTCTACCAAACAGTGCAGAATCTAGGCGCTGATCTATACGCGCAATATTTTGCGTTGACCACCAATTCCTTCAGTACAGATCGCTATCTGCTTACTCCAGATTGGCAGCGGCGATTTTGGACAGTTGTATATGTCGATACCGCACCACAGCTCAAAAGTATCATGGATAATACGGAGGTAGGTTCGGGCGAGGGTGCACTGGCTAATATTATGTGGGTGTATGCTTTTCATCGGCTGACCGATCATTTCGGCCCGATCCCTTATTTCGCTGCTGCGGAAGCGCGCGACGTCATTCCCTACGATCCGATGGACAAGATTTACTCGGATTTTTTTACTCGGCTCACGATAGCGGTCGACCAGTTGAAGGCCCTACCTGCAGGAACGACAGTTTTTCAGGATTATGATCTGGTGTATAATGGAAATGTTGAAAACTGGATTCGATTTGCTAATTCCATGCGCCTGCGGCTGGCACTGCGGATATCAAAAATAGATCCCATAAAAGCGAGGGCCGAAGCTGAGGCTGCAGTGGCCGCAGGCGTGATGGAGAGTAACGGTCAGAATGCGACCATGCTCAAGTCACTCTCGGGCAATGATACAAATGGTCTGTCGCAGGTAGCTGTCTGGAATGAATTTTCGATGAGTTCGACAATAGCCTCCTATCTCAAGGGCTACGAGGATCCGAGATTGGGTATTTATTTTCAGCCCAGCCTGACCGGAAAGGCCTTTAACAGTGTCCGCAATGGAGCGACAGCTACAGACCTAGGGCAGCCGAGAAATCAGTCGCGGGCAAATTCCAATGTGGGTACCTATTGGGTGCGGTACAATGGTGAGGTGCTTGAAGGTAATTTTACACAAAATTTTCACATTATGTGTGCCGCCGAATCGTTTATGCTGCGTGCGGAAGGTGCACTGAACGGCTGGAATATGGATGGTACAGCACGGACGCTTTATGAGCAGGGGATACGACTGAGTATGGCGCAATGGGGCGTAAATGATGAGTCAATAATCAACAATTATGTGTCATCAACCCACAAGCCGAAGGCCCCAGGCGATTATCACAATTCAGTAGCAGTCGCCCAGACGCCAGTTAAATGGGGTAGTATCGAGGCCGAACAGCGTGAGCAGATTGGCGTCCAGAAATGGTTGGCAATCTATCCCAATGGTATGGAGGCATGGGCCGAATACCGCCGTACGGGGTACCCCAAGATGTATCCGGTGCTCAAGTCTGACAATCCAGACCTACCTGGAGGGACGTTTATAAAAAGGTTACCTTATCCCTTGACGGAGGTGACCGACAACCTTGCCGAACTGACGAAGGGCCGTGCCCTGCTCGGTGGAGCCGATAATGCGGCAACCAAACTTTGGTGGGACGTAGACTAAGGATTAAAATAATGATAAATTTAAAACGATATACAGTCTTACTGATGATGGTATTAGGACAGCAGGCCGCTGCACAACCAGCCTTACCGGAAGTATTATCTATACCCAAGGAGATTGATCCGCTCAAGGTATTTATTGAAAGCCGAGCGGATGAACTCTTATGTAAACTGCCAATGGACGGCATTGCAGATGGTAAATCTTTATTGAGCCAGGTGCGTACCAATTTGCAGTTGGCTGAAGAGGATGGTGGCGATTTGGATATGAAGATCGTCGCAACCCTAGATTGCGGTATTTATACCATTCATAACCTGATCTTTCAGAGTTTGCCCGGTGTATATGTCCCCGCCAACCTCTATGTACCCAAGGGTAAAGGACCATTTCCGGCAATTTTGAATAGCCATGGTCATTGGGCTCCGGGACGGCGAAGTGAAATCGTGCAGCGAACATCGCAACTATTAGCGAGCAATGGTTACGTATGCCTTAGCATGGATGCGATGGGTTCGGGCGAACGCGGACGCAGACACGAACATGAATACCACGGGGCTAACCTGGGGTCATTGCTGTTGGATCTGGGGACACCACTTATGGGGATACAATTGCTGGAAAACAAACGTGCAATAGATTTATTGTGCAGCCTGGAATACGTTAATAAAGAGCAGATCGGCGCCACTGGCGCCAGCGGTGGTGGCAATCAGACCATGTGGCTAACAGCAATGGATGCGCGGATTAAAGCTGCTGTCCCTGTCGTGAGTGTAGGTACCTTTCGCTCGTATATCATGAATAGCAACTGTGTCTGTGAACTGCATCCCAATGGCCTGCTGCATTTTGAAGAAGGGCAGTTGCTCCAGGCAATGGCGCCCAAGGCCGTAAAGATTATTACAGCCCTAAAGGATGGAAATGCAGCATTCAACGTGCACCAAATGCTGAAATCCTACCGTTTGGCCAAGCTGGCTTATCAGCAGCAGGGTGTCGGCGAACGCTTAGCTTATGCTTTGTTTGATGAGTCGCATAGCTATACACTTGAAATGAATGAAACTATGCTTTCTTGGTTTAACAAAAACTTTAAATACCGATTGTCGTTACCCATAGAACGGAATGCAGTGAATATACGCGATACAAATCAGTTGTCAGTGCTGCATCATGGGATAAAAAAAGCGAAAATAATGACGATACCGGCCTTTATCAACCGCGAATTCAAGGTCGCTGAAAAGCAGCGTATGGAGATGGGACCACAACGTATAGAGGCGTATCAGCAACAGCTTCGCCAGCTGCTCTCCAGTACAGAAGCTGATCAGCTTCTTTCAGAAAGAATGCTACCGGAGGAAGCAGGTTGGCAGCGGACTATTCTGGAAACTAAGCAAGGACAACTGATTCCCTTGCTCGTTAAGAAACCTAACGGTGACCGAGATGCTATCCGTATGCTCTTTCCTGCACAAGGTAAACAAGCCCTCGATTTTACAGAAATAGACCAGTTGCTCGCCACTGGCGAGGGAGTTGCCATCATCGACCTCTTTGGTCTAGGAGAACGCGCTTCGGCTAGTGCCGAATATACAGATGGGGCGCTACCTCGTTTTCATACCATCTCACGTTCGGTGCTGTGGATGGGGCAGACAATGATGGGAATATGGGCCAACGAAATTACACTTGTAAGCAGTTATCTGCAGCAGCAATATCCTAATCATAAGCTAATTGTGCAGGCCGATCGTGAAACTGCCTTGGCAGCGCTGATTAGTAGTAACCTATCACCACAGAGACGGACATTGGAGCTAAAGCATTTGCCGATCAGCTATTTGTCCGGCATGACCGAAAGTTTGGAAAATTTTAACATGGCCATCCATATTCCTGGAATTTTAAAATGGGGCGATATGCCAATGTTGCTTGCATTGAGTAAGGAGAATATTAATCTGGATCAGCTATTGCCCTGGAGCGGGGATAGCTGCCTGGAAAGGGATAAAAAACGATTATTGGATAAGGTAAATGCCTATAAAATCAAATTTAAAACGGGAGGAACTCTCCAAATCAATTAGTAACTATGGGAACGAATAGAAGATCATTCTTAAAACTATCCGGTCTAGCCGGAGTTGGGCTAGTGACGGGCTGCACTTCGCAGGAAAAGGGAGCCACCAAGACCAAGCTCGATCATATCAGGGTGGAAGCGTCCAAAAAATATACGGGCACATTTAATATGTCGGGCTATGCGGCCCCAAAAATTGACACCGTGCGGATTGGTTTTATCGGTGTTGGGAACCGGGGTTCGGCGGCAGTAGAACGAATGAGTCAAATTGCTGGTGTCAGCATCAATGGTATATGTGATATCAGGCCCGAGAAAGCTCACGAGGCAAAAGCCCGGATCAAGACGAAAGGGCATGCGGCTACAATTTTCTCCAAAGACGGAATGGATTGGAAGAGCATGTGTGAATCGGATCAATATGATCTAATCTACATTGCTACACATTGGAAAATGCATGCCGATATGGCTATCTACGCGATGGAACATGGTAAACATGTTGCACTCGAAATCCCCGCGGCCACGACTGTGGAAGATTGCTGGCGATTGGTAACAACCTCCGAAACAACAAAAAAGCATTGTGTGATGCTTGAAAACTGCTGCTATGACTATTTTGAGCTGTTGACGCTCAACTTGGCAAGACAGGGGTTTTTCGGCGATATCGTACACTGTGAGGGAGCATATATCCATGATATCATGGACAGTCTCTTTGATGAGAAAAAACGCTACGATTTTTGGCGGCTCAAGGAAAATGCTTCACGAGACGGAAATCTATATCCTACCCATGGGCTGGGACCGATCTGCCAGATACTTCGGATTAATCGGGGCAACAAAATGGATTATATGAGTTCGATGTCTTCAAAAGACTTTATGCTCAATGTCAAAGCAAAGGAAATGACAGCGGTAGACAAGCAGTTTGAAAGTTATATAGATAAACCTTTTCGCGGGAATATCAATGTGTCCAACATCATGACTTCAAACGGCAGCACGATGATGTTGCAGCACGATGTAAGTTCGCCACGCCCATATTCACGTATCCACTTAGTTAGCGGCACAAAGGCTTTTGCCCAAAAATATCCACTTCCAGGAAAGGTCGCCATAGGACATGAGGACTTTTTGGGGGAAACGGAGATGGCCGAACTGGAGAAAAAGTATGCGCCAGGCATTATCACAAAGATTGGTGAATTAGCCAAAGAAATTGGCGGCCATGGGGGTATGGATTTTATGATGGACTGGCGATTGATCGACTGCCTGAGAAATGGCCTTCCTGTCGATATGGATGTCTACGATGCCGCTAGCTGGAGTGTCATCGGGCCGCTGAGCGAATGGTCTGTGGCTAATGGTTCTCACCCAATTGAAATACCAGACTTTACAAATGGTCATTGGAAAGATAATCTGGTGCACGATATTAATTTAATTAAAGGCGGAATAACTCAAGTATTGAAATCAACTAAATAAATCGAATCAAGTGAACGTAAAAATTTTAAAAACACGCGAAGAACTAGGCTTAGCGGCCGGAAAAGCCGGGATAGCGGCTATTAAAACTGCCATAGCGGCTAATGGAGAAGCCAATATTATTCTGGCGACAGGTCAAAGCCAGTTTGAAACTTTGGCAACACTGGTTGCCACAGCAGATATCGACTGGAGCAAGGTAAGGATGTTTCATCTGGATGAATACATCGGTATTTCTGTGACGCATAAGGCAAGCTTTCGCAACTATCTGACAGAGCGCTTTGTCGATCTCGTAGGGCCATTAAAGGAGGTTGTTCTTATCGATGGTGAAGGGGATCCACAGCTTGAATGCGATCGTTTAGGGAAGAAAATTGAGGCGCATCCGATTGATGTTGCTTTTGTCGGTATCGGAGAAAATGGACACCTGGCTTTTAATGATCCACCTGCGGACTTTGAAGCCAGTGCTGCCTATCTGCTTGTCAACCTTGATATACAATGCCGGCAACAGCAATTGGGAGAGGGGTGGTTTGTGTCAATTGATGAAGTTCCAGCTCAAGCGATCAGTATGTCCATTAGGCAGATTATGTTATCGCGCAAAATTATTTGTGCGGTACCGGACAGAAGGAAGGCAGCTGCCGTGCGGAATTGCCTCTCGGGGGCTATCTCCAATTGGCATCCTGCGAGCATATTACAGCGTCACCAAGACTGTACCTGCTACCTAGACCAGGAATCGGCTTCTTTACTATAACCTACAGCAATGACATCACCAGCTTTAGATCGAAAGACAACATTGGTATCCATTGGAATCATCGGACTGATGTTCTTTATTTTTGGATTTGTTTCTTGGGTAAATGCGATACTGATTCCATATTTTAAGATCGCTTGCGAGCTCAGTAATTTTCAATCCTACCTTGTGGCCTTTGCATTTTACATCTCCTATTTGCTGATGTCAATGCCAGCATCCTATATATTAAAGAAGCTTGGCTATAAAAATGGAATTATGGTCGGCTTCTGGATCATGGCACTAGGGGCTTTCCTCTTTGTTCCGGCAGCCTATGGGCGCACATACGTTATTTTTCTGTTCGGACTTTTTACTCTTGGTACGGGGCTCACTGTGCTGCAAACTGTCGCTAATCTGTATATTACACTGATCGGTGAAAGAGAACGGGCAGCACAGCGCATCAGTATGATGGGGATTTGCAACAAGGGAGCTGGTATCCTGGCTCCCTTGATCTTTTCGTATGTTATTTTGCGTCCCCAGGACAATGTTCTGTTCGCTCAACTGGAACGAATGGATGAGGTAACTCGTTCCATTGCCCTGGACGAGTTGATTTTGCGTGTCGTATGGCCATATACTGTCGTAGGTGGAGTGTTGTTTCTGATCGGTGTATTGGTCAAGTTTTCGATCCTGCCCGAATTGGATCATCAGGAAGCACCAAGGGCAGAAGGTGGGACGAAAAACAGAAGAGGAATCTTTCAGTTTCCTCATTTAGTACTGGGAGCCTTGGCGATTTTTCTGCATGTTGGAACGCAGGTCATCGCCATTGATACCATTATCAATTATGCTGGTTCCATGGGCTTATCATTGCTGGAAGCAAAGGATTTGCCATCTTATACATTAACCGCTACGATCTGTGGTTACCTCTGTGGTATTGTGCTGATCCCAAAGTTCTGTAGTCAACAGCTTGCGCTTAAAATTTGTACTATCCTTGGTTTAACTTTGGCTATATTCGTCTGTACATGGCAGGGATCCGTTCACTTTTTGAACAAGAACCTGGATATTTCGGTTTGGTTTATCGTGCTGATCGGGTTGCCCAATGCACTGATATGGGCTGGAATATGGCCATTGGCGTTAGATGGATTGGGAAGCTATGCAAAACAAGGATCGGCTCTGCTAATTATGGGGCTTAGCGGTAATGCTGTATTACCTTTGCTGTATGGGTTATGGGCAGACGCCGTCGATGTGAGGTCTGCTTATTGGATATTGGTACCCTGTTTTCTCTATTTGGTTTTCTATGCGTTCAAGGGACATCAGCTTCGTACGTGGAATATTTTTGACAACAAGATTTGAGTTATGCTAACGATTACAAATGCTAATATTATTACATCCGACCGTATCATCGAAAATGGAACGATATGGATCGCAGATGGTAAGATTGTGGACATTGCCGAGCGGCTAGTGTCTGAAGACGAAATAATCGGCGATTGGTTGGATGCCAAGGGGCTTTTTTTGTCGCCTGGTTTTATAGATATCCATGTACATGGTGGGGGTGGAGCTGATTTTATGGATAATACAATAGATGCATTTTTGCGGGTTGCACAGACACATGTGCGTTACGGTACCACGGCCATGCTACCGACAACATTGACCAGTGAACCTGAAGAATTAATGGCTTTGTTTGATACCTATGCACGGGCGTTAAGCCATAATAAGCGGGGATCGCGCTTCCTGGGGCTACACTTGGAAGGGCCTTATTTCGCGATGAATCAACGGGGGGCGCAGGACCCACGCTATATTCGAAATCCCACTCCTGAAGAGTATATACCTATTCTCGAACGGTATGGTCATCTCATTGCACGCTGGAGCGCAGCACCTGAACTCCCGGGAGCGCTTGAATTTGGACTTAAAGTTCGTGGTCACGGAATCTTGCTGGCCTTGGCACATACCGATGCCATCTATGAGGAAATCTTGCCGGCAGTCGATCATGGCTATCGGCTGGCAACCCATCTCTATTCCGGAATGTCTGGGATGACACGACGAAATGCTTATCGTTATGCTGGAACAATAGAAAGCTGCTTGTTGCTGGATGCTATTGATGTGGAGATCATCGCGGATGGCGTGCATCTACCAGAACCCTTTTTAAAATTGATTCATAAAATCAAGGGTAAGGACAAAATCATCCTGATTACAGATGCCATGCGGGCTGCCGGAATGCCCGAAGGGAAGAGTATACTTGGCAGCCTTAAAAGTGGTATTGAAGTCATTGTTGAAGATGGTGTAGCTAAGCTTCCGGATTGTTCTTCCTTTGCAGGAAGTGTTGCTACTGCTGACCGCTTAATCCGCACGATGATCAACATGGCAGGGACTGACCTCATAACAGCCGTACAGATGATGACGCTCAATCCGGCAAAATTGCTTGGATGTGCCGATCGTATAGGGTCAATTGGGATTGGTAAAGATGCTGATATTGTCCTATTCGATGACAATGTCAACGTACATTTTACTTTTATATCGGGTGAATTATGCTACCAAAGTAATTAAGAGGTTTTGTTGACCACAGAATCACGAACCACGAGCGTGCCGGGGAGAATAATATCCTGAATCTCGAAATTTTTATTTTTGATATGACGGATAAGCAAGGCGCAGCTTCGTTTTCCGATGTCAAAGGCAGGTTCTTCTATAGTTGTGAGGTTAGGCTCGACCACTGTGGAGATCGGATCGTTGGTAAAACCGATGACACCTATATCAACACCTATTTGTAAACCGTGTTTTTTGATGGTTAGGATTGCGCCAACAGCCTTGCGGTCATTGACGGCAAAGATGGCATCGGGGGGTTGGGGGAGAGTCAGCAATTTGTTTGTATCCTCGCTGCCATGTAGCTGTGAAAAGCCAGAATGTACGATCAGGCTATTGTCTACAGGCATATTGAAATGTTTAAGAGCTTCAAGATAGCCGTTGAGCCGTTGTTGTGTAAAATTGAGGTCTTTCGGACCGGCAATGTGGGCAATACGCTTAGCGCCACTTTCAAGTAAAAATTGTGTCGCCTGAAAGGCTCCGGCAAAATCATCTTGGACAACCTTTGATGCGGCGATATCATTGGGAACGCGGTCGAAAAATACGATGGGTAGCCCTTTGGTCATCAGACGTTCAAAATGTTCGTGGGTATAGGAGTCCGAAGATATGGAGATCAGCAGCCCGTCGAGGCTGCTGGTCGAGAGATTTTCAAGTAGGTTCTGCTCCCGGCCTATACTATCATTGGTAACATAAAGGATAATATTGTAATCCTGTTCATAAGCTTCCTCCTGAATGCCTGAAATTACCGTTGAGAAGTAATAATTTGTAATAAATGGAATCACAACACCGATATTTTTCGTCGAGCCTGAAGCTAATGCGGAAGCATTTTTATTGGGTTTAAAGTTAAGTTCTTTGGCCAGCGAAAGTACTTTTTGGCGTGTTATAGGGTTGACATCATGGGTGTCGCGAAATGCGCGTGAAACGGTGGAAACAGAAATACCGAGCATTTCAGCAATATCCTTGATGCCAATAGGATTCTTCATAGATAAAGGGTTGGTTTCAAATTATTCGATCCACAATTTACTGAAAACAATTTATAAATGATGATGAATTCGCCCTGCCACAAATATTTGTTAGCGCTGGCAAACTATTGCCGCAAAGCTTTCCCCATCATATCCTAAAAAACTCCTCGATATTATTGGATCGAATAAGGTAATAATAGGTTTAATTGTTTGTGCTTAAGTCGTTTTCTTTTAGGAATTTAATCGTTATCCCCATCTGTCCCAGATGATATAGGTCGTGGTGGATTAGGCCTGTTAATAAGTATTTATAGTCATGCGGTAAAGTAGGGTTAGCATGGGGATAAGCAGTATGAAGGAAAGTATCGTCTTTTTCTTCTAGAAAAGTGATGATGTTTTGTTGTGTTGCTTGAAAATCACTCTTTAGCATCTCCCAACCACGCATTTTCAACTCCTCATTGGTGCGCCAATTTGCCGCGTCACTCATCTCGAGCTCCCGTGGATTTCCTTTTAAGCGGCTTAGAACTTCTCTGCGCCATTCGATCAAATGGGACGCCAATTCGGCAATACTATGCATTTGGGGGATAGGACGTTCAAAGGCTGTCGTTGCGTTAACTTGAGTTAGTTTCTTTTCGAAATTTTCGTCAATCCAAAGGTCAGCTGTTTGGACATCCTTTAATTGTTGAATAATATCATTTATTAAAATCTTTTCCATGATCGTAATTTAACTGTTCTTTTTTATAAAAGAACAGTCGGAGCCTAGAGATTGTTTAGGCTGGCCCGGTGTTTCTTTAGCTAATAGGAGCTCAGACTTTGGAAAGGAACAATGTAGTATTTACTAGCAAATTTGCATCTGATTGGAAGCAATAATAAGGTGCTAATTTGAAGTATTATTTGGTACAGAATGAGATTGGTGAGTATCGCTTTTGGTGAACCAAAATACTTGAAATTCTGGGTATGGATAATAAGTGTAAAGATAATTTTATTAAATGTTACGTTTTGTTATTAAGTAGATTATGTTGATTATATAAATCAAAAATATAGTATGTTAAATGATTCCCTATAACCATTGGTTATGACGAGTTTTTGGGCAGAAAACATGATGCCTATGTTAGTTTGATCTGTCGTTTTTAAAAGTAATTCGGCTAAAACAAAAGTAGGTTCTATTAAATGTACCGCCTCAGAAAAAGCCTATCCTGCTTCCAGCGCGATTATTAGTTTGACCTTTATCTGGGTCCTTCTCAGAAGGAAGTCTTGCACAGGGGATGTCTATGGTATCAGGAGAAGAAGGTATAAGCCTTACGAAGCATCTGTGCGTTGTTTTGTCGTTCGTTTGGGCGCCCGCTGGATACGATTGCTTTACACGAGTGAGGGAATCGTCGTTCACGCAATTTTGTCGAGTAATGTCTGTCTATGCCGCCAGACAGGAGACTGGGGAATCTGAGGAGATATGTTATGATAAATTTATTTATAAATACATGATATTGAGTGTTATGTAGATTTTTGTTGTATGGATACTTTATGCTGTTTTGACACCTAGATATCCGTAATCGTAAGCAATTGAGAGTTGTTATCTTCGTGCTGCTGTGGCGCTATCCTAAGCTTATTTACACAGCGGATGAAATAGTAGATTATTAAACTACATTAAGTTTTTTCCTTAAGCTTGTTTATTGGATTGTATCTCTATGATAGCTTAATTTTGACTATACAAAAGCAAGCAAGCAAGCAAGCAAGCAAGCAAGCAAGCAAGCAAGCAAGCAAGCAACATTTGTTGCTGTAAAGATTCGTAAAAATAGGAGTACTAGATATGAAAAAATCAATCGAAAAAATCTTCCCTCGCCCGACGCAACCAGGTATGGTAGGGGACGGATTCCGTGTTTATAATATGGTTCCCGGAAACGGGATTACCAAAAGGAGGATGAGCCCTTTCCTTTTGTTGGATTTCAATGCGGAATTTGATTTCGGCCCATCAGACCATATTCGTGGGGTCGATGTTCATCCGCATAAAGGTTTTGAGACCGTGACAATTGCATATAAAGGCAGTGTTGCGCATCACGATAGTTCGGGTAATAGTGGTGTAATCAATCCAGGAGATGTTCAATGGATGACAGCCGGAGCTGGAATATTGCACAAAGAATACCATGAAGAGAACTTCTCCAAGGCGGGTGGACCATTCGAAATGGTACAGCTTTGGGTAAACCTACCGGCGAAGGACAAGTCTACGCCGGCACATTATCAAGGCATCACCGCAGATCAGACGGGTAAAGTGCAGCTGCCGGAAGAGGCTGGAGTTGTCAACGTTATTGCAGGTACATTTCAAGATACAAAAGGCCCCGCCACAACATATACCCCGGTAAATCTCTTTGATATTAAATTGAGAAAGGGAGGTCAGACAGTGTTTCATGTTCCTTCACAACACAACTCCGCTATCTTGGTCATCAATGGCGAGATAGAGGTAAATGGAGAGTCAGCCAAAGAACATAATTTTGTGCTATTTGAAAATGATGGTGAAGAAATAGTTGTCAAAGCTAACGAACAAGCGGTCTTATTGTTTATGAGTGGAGAACCGATCGATGAGCCGATTGTGAGTTATGGTCCCTTTGTCATGAATACGCAAGAGGAAATCTACCAAGCTTTTGAAGACTTTCAGGCTGGAAAATTTGGTACACTTGAATAGCCCTTTGTATTTTCTAGCGACTGGCTTGTAAGGAGGAACTTTCAGTTCTATTCAATTTAATGGTTTCAGGTAATGTACTGAAGGAAAAAATTGCTTTATGGATTTTTTCCTTCAGTTTTTATTGGAACATATTGAATAAGGAAGCAGAATCTACCATTGATAATGGACTATGCTTTTATTTTTAGAGGTGCTTTACAGCAGGTAAGTGGGTAGGCCAACGGTAAAAATAGAACCTTTATGTGGAATGCTCTGAATATGTACGAGGCCTTTATTGCGTTCAATTAGATCTTTGCACAGTACAAGGCCTAGGCCGGATCCGGGTTCGTCTTCTGTACCGAACGACTTGTGTTGGATCACATTAAACAGTAGGGCTGACTTGGATGGAGTAATTCCAATACCCTCATCCTGTATATGAATATGGGTATAAGCCTGGTCCTTGCTGCAATAAATACTTATTTTGCCCGCCACATAACTGAATTTGATAGCATTGCTAATAAGGTTACGAAGAATAATGGCTGCATGATCCTTATTTGCAAGGATATGAGTTTCTTCGGGTATATCAATCTCAACTCTGAGCTCTTTTGTTTGTATCTGATCGGCAAACAAGGTCACGATATCATGAATCAATGGTTTGACAACGACCAATGCTGCCGGACTGGTAATCCCACGCATACTGCTACTACCCCATTGGAGAAAATCGTCCAGTGCTTGGTTTTGGTGTACGATCTGTTGATAGAGCTGCTGGATATATTCTTTGGATATATTGTTGTTGAGTATTTGATCACGAAGCATCAATACCAATGCTTCGAGGCTGGCTAACGGACTTTTGATGTCATGGGCAACAATGGAAAATATTTTTTCTTTATCGCGGTTTATGGATTCCAGCTTACGTCGCTGTTCTTCGATTTTCTCCGTATTGTTATAAATAATCTGTAGGAAGAAGTTTACTGCGATAACGATAAAGGCAAGTGCATTGCTGATATTAAAGATTAGCCTCAACTTGGGTACATGTTGAGCAACAGGAACAATTGTGGGAAAGAGATAGAATAATGAGATGGAAACAGCAGTCGCCAGACAGAAAATAATATGGATACGACGGTTATCATAAAGCAACATCGAAGCTATTAGGGTGCACAATAGAAAATATTCACCTCCGTTTTTAAATAATATAGCGCCCAGAAAGAAGAAAATAAAATTACTGATCAATAACATTGCCTTGGCAAAATTATGTTTAAAATCGTACTGTAATAGGAGCACGGTGATAGAGCAAATGGTATTGGATAGGTTTATCGTTGAGAGCAGATAGCGATGGTCGATGATATTAATCGCGAAAAAGCAAAGTGTAGGCAATAAACATAATATGGCAATAAGGTTGACCATCTGTATCCTTTTGACCTCGACATAGGACATATCCGGACGTGTACCGATATTTGTAAGTATATTCCAATATCTTCGGATATAGTTCATAATTTTATTTAATCTGCTAATGAAAATGAATCCGCTAAATTAACATAAATAAAGGCTTGTAGTGTAATGTTTAGCGAAAAAAATGTTCGCAATACTTTAATTAATGGAAAGCTGGAGTAGCTCTGGTTCTTGGTAATCAAGCGATTGATTTAAGGCCTCGGGCTGAGCGGCCTTAAATCAATGGTCGAGCAGTGGTTAGCTATTATCAGACGGTAGCCAGACTACTTTTTAGACGGATTCATGTATCTTATCCGCTTGCTGCTTACAATGCATGAGGTTGTCATAGAGCAATGTTGCCGTTTGCCCAAAAATATCTTGGGGTGTTATAATTTGGTCCCTCAATTCATGGGCTGATATGCCTAGTAATTTGTATAGCCCATCCGGTTGAAATACAATGATAATAAAGGATGTCTGTTGGACTAGAGCAAGATCTTGAAAATGACTGATATGGCCATATAGAAATGAATGGGGTAGATGCTGATTAAAGGATAAACTTCCTTTAGTGAGAAGAAATACCATACCAGTATTACCGTCCGAGAATAGCCGTAGTGTTTTATGGTGATCACCGTTACTTTCCAAGAAAAGATAATGCTTGATGTAAGGCAATAATTCTTTTGGCGGAAGTATTTGCATGCGCTAATTTGTGAATTGATCGGTTTTAAAATTTACATATTTCTGTTGTATAAAGAATTAAAAAAGGAGTTGATAAATGAGATTGTCAGTTTTTGGTGGCGTCCCTGACCATTCATTTCGGGATGCACAGGTTGTTTTGTACGAAGCCTGATCGCTCTTCGGTGTAATGTAAAAATTATCAAACAGTTAGCGCATTTTGCTGTTCTTTTATTGGTTAGTTGGGCGGATATTAGTACATTTTAGCAGTTAGCTAATATTAGAAAAAAGAAAGAAATAAGGCATAGGTAATTATAAATTTTAAAAAGATGAAATCAGCGAAATATATTGTGCTCAGTTTTATCGAAAGTCTAAATAAAGATGACTTCGCTGCTGCATATGAATTATTAGATAAGGATATGGTTTTTGAGGGGGTACTGGGAAGTCGGCATACTGCGGATCATTATATCGCGGATATGAAGAAAATGAAGTTTAAATACAATATTAAAGAAGTAATGACAAATGGTAATCATGTTGCTATCTTCTATTACATTGATATGGGTGGAATGGAGATCTTTAGTGCAGGCTGGTATCAGGTAGAAAACGAGCTGATCCTGAAGATAAAGGTAGTTTTTGATCCAAGACCGCTGTTAAAAGACAAATAGATCTATTTATGCTATCTTATATCAACTCCGATATTTTTTTGAACTTAAGAGTCATCCTCCGCAAATTGGAACATCTTACAATTCGCGAAGGATGAATTAAGATTTGCTTGATCTTCATCGGAATTAACTTAACACCTTTGAAAAGTGATTATTCGATTTCTTAAAAATCGACAACAAGGTTTGTCGGATTTTTTCTTTGAAAAGTAACTTATTTCCCGATACAGAACTTGGAAAAGATATTATCCAGTAAATCGTCTGTCGACACACTTCCCGTGATCTCACCAAGGTGATATAGCGCCTGACGGATATCCATCGCCAAGAAATCCGAAGTGACTGGATTATCAATGCCGAATAATACACGCTCAAGTGAGTCAGATGTTTTCTGCAATGCTTCGACATGTCGAATATTGGTGACCATGACATCGTCAGTATTCAAATTTCCCAGCTGCACTCTATTGATAAGTTCTTCTTTCAATTCTTCAACACCGATTTGCTCTTTAGCCGAAATATAAAGGGGATTCAATGAAGCGTATTCATCTTTTTGCTGGTCAGATAATAGGTCAGCCTTATTGATGATGGTCAAAAATGGAATTTGAAGGTTTTGAATTTCCTGCAACTGAGATTGCACTTCGTTTACTTTGTCCTGTAGCGGATCAAAAAGATAAATAATCAGTCTCGCCTGCTTCATTTTTGCACGGGTACGCTCAACTCCCTTTGCTTCAATAATATCTGCGGTCTCACGAATACCTGCGGTATCTATAAATCGAAAGGTCACCCCATGGATGTTAATTTCATCTTCAATGGTATCACGTGTAGTTCCTGCAATGTCCGACACGATAGCCCGCTCTTCGTTTAAAAAAGCATTCAATAGGGTTGATTTGCCTACATTTGGTTTCCCGGCAATGACTACGGGAACGCCATTTTTTAACACATTTCCTTGTTCAAAAGATAGAATCAATTTTTGTACAATGACCTTTATTTTATTGATTAAATTCTTTAGCTGCTCTCTATTTGCAAATTCTACATCTTCTTCTGAAAAATCCAATTCGAGTTCAATGAGGGAGGCAAAATGAATCAAGTCTTCGCGAAGGGATTTAAGTTGATTGGAAAATCCACCCCGCATTTGTTGCATGGCTATTTGATGTGATGCTGCGGAATTGGAGGCAATCAAATCAGCAACAGCTTCGGCTTGTGAAAGATCCATTCCGCCATTTAGGAAGGCCCGAAGTGTAAATTCGCCAGCCCGGGCTGCGCGGGCACCTTGTTTGATGAGCAAATGAATAACACGCTCAATAATATATTTGGAATTATGTGTAGATATTTCTACCGAATTTTCTTTGGTGTAGGAATTGGGTGCGACAAATAAGGATACCAGTACCTCATCAATAATCTCTTCACCGTCACGGATGGTTCCGAAGTGAATCGTGTGGGAGGCTTGCTGACATAGGTCTTTACCCTTGAAAATGGCATTGGTAATTTTAATTGCTTGTTGACCCGAAACGCGAATTACAGCAATCGCACCATTAGCTCCGGAGGGTGTCGCTAATGCGACAATCGTATCTTCAGTAATATAACCTGTATTGGACATGTTGCAAAGATACGTTAAATTGACTGGAATGGGAACGGATTCATATCCGGACAAATTAATTTTATGGGGATGAATTAAACCTTTGTTCAAACACAGATGTCATACCAATAGAAACGCTTATAAAAAAGTAAAAATAGGCGGCAGGGTACTTGATTTACAAATTTAATTGTGTTGTTATGAAAAAGATATTATACTTCGCATTGGCAATAGGAGGACTTGCTTTAATAACTCCGAAAGAATCGTCAGCTCAACATCGCAGAAATGATAGAGAATGGAAGCATGATAAAGAGTATAGAAAATACGAGGAAAAAAGGGATAAGGAAGAACGCAAATATTGGGAAAAAAGAGAAAAGGAAGAGCGGAAGCACTACAATAAGGTAGCCAAGCGTTACCGCAAAGAATACCGACATGGTCCTCCAGCATGGGCGAGAGCACACCGATATGATAATAGGCACCACGTTTACTTTAGGGATTATAAAACATTTTATGACCCTTATAGGAACGGATATGTTTACATGAGAAATGGACGATGGAGTTTTTCCGCAAGTGTACCTTCTTTTATGTTGAATGTTAATCTAGGATCAGCTAATATTCGGGTTGTAAAGGATGTGCCTATCAGCAGACACCCAGAAGATTTTTACGATGACTATCGTTGGGATTAAAAATATAATTTATCTTGTTGTTTGAACTTAAAAGCCTCATTTCCGTAAGGGATGAGGCTTTTTTATTGTATTGTTAGTCTTCTTCGAAGCCGACTGTGTCAACTTCCAAAAATTTTATTCGTGCTAAAGATTCTATTCGAATACCGGATAATTCCCGCAACCTTTTGCCACCTTCCTGAAACGATTTTTCAATAATGAACCCCATTCCTAATAGCGATGCACCTGACTGCTGGATGAGATCCAGAATACCAAATGCCGCATTTCCATTAGCGAGGAAATCGTCAATAAAGAGTACCTTATCCTCGGGAACGAGAAATTCCTTACTTACGCATATATCGTAAGTTCGATTTTTGGTAAAAGAATGTACTTCACTAACGTACATGTCACCCATAGTCTTGGGCTTAGCTTTTTTAACAAAGACAACGGGGAGTTCTAACAGGTATCCCAACATAATGGCTGGTGCGATGCCACTTGCTTCAATCGTTATGATCTTGTTGATAGGCAGATCTGCAAAACGACGGACAAATTCCACCGCAATAGACTTCATCAACACGGGATCCATTTGGTGGTTGATAAAATTATCTACTTTGAGTATGCCGCCAGCGAGGCTTTTGCCGTCATTAAGGATTCTATCCTTTAATAATTTCATATGATACTTTTTACAAATTATTGCGAAAATACATTAATTCGGAGGGATTGTGATCAATCGGTCTCCATCTGATATAGATTATTGAATTCTTCCTGATGATGTTCGAGAATGATTTTACGCTTCATTTTTAATGTAGGCGTCAGTTCGCCATTTTCAATAGTGAATTCATCCTTTAGAATAATGGGTTTTTTGATTTGTTCCCAGTTGCCAAAATGTTGATTGGCGTGACGCACTTCTTGATTCACCTTTTTGATAATAACAGGATTCGTCAAAAAATCCTCTTTGGTCATATCGGCAAGTTCAGGTGCGTCATTTTTGGCCCAGTCCAATAGGTGAGCGTAATTGGGGACAATAAATGCAGAGGCGAATTTCATGCCATCACCGATAACCATGGCCTGTTCAATAAACTTGGATTCGACAAGTTTGGTTTCAATAGGTTGTGGAATCACGTACTTGCCACCGGATATTTTGAACATCTCTTTTTTGCGGTCTATAATTTTCAGGAATTTCTCGTCTTCCCATTTGCCGATATCGCCGGTGTGCAACCATCCATCAATAATGGTTTTGTCAGTCTCAGCTTTATTTTTGTAATACCCCATCATCACATTGGGGCCTTTGACCAATATCTCACCATCCTCAGCGAGTTTGATTTCTACGAAACGCACCGGAAGTCCGACGGTACCAATGCGTATACCCTTGATGTAATGGTTGACGGAGATGAGCGGTGATGCTTCGGTCATGCCGTACCCTTCATACAATGGAATTCCAGCAGCCAAGAATGCTCTCGTCAACCGATTATGCAACGAGGCTGAGCCTGAAGCAACGGTCAACAGTTCACCTCCCAACGCTTCGTACCATTTATTGAGCACAAGTTGTTTGGCCAACTTAAGTTTCATATTATAAGCGAAACTTCTTTTTATGGGATTGGGATCATATTCTTCGGCTATAGTGACCGCCCAATCAAATACCTTTCTTTTGAATCCGGTGAGCTCATGGCCAGTCTTCATGATCTTTTCATATACCTTCTCAAGAATACGGGGTACTACAGTCATGATATGTGGCTTTATCTCCTTTAAGTTATCACCAATCTTATCAAAAGACTCTGCGATATGTATGGTAAAACCTAAATACATGTAGGTATACAATACCATTCGTTCATAGGCATGACAGGGAGGCAGAAAAGTCAGTCCGCGGTCATAGGCCTTACATGGAGTGATTTCTGCAGCTCCCATTACATTTGAAAAAATATTATTATGGGAGAGCATAACGCCCTTTGGCTTACCCGTGGTGCCAGAGGTATAAATCAAAGTAGCCAAATCTTCTGGTTTTATCTGCTCACGTAATTGAGACAACTTGCCATTAGAACAGTTTGATCCGAGGTCGTTGAGCTCCGTCCAGCTTCGGACAGATTCCTGTTCCGAAATGCAAAAAATATATTTTAATGTATAAATAGACCCTGTCAAGTTCATCAAGCGGTCATATAAGCTCTTATTACTAACGATGCAGACCCTGATTTCGGCATCATTAAAGATATATTGATAATCAGCATCAGTAATATTGGGATAAATGGCCACAACCACGGCTCCAATCTGTTGAATCGCAAAATCTACCATGTGCCATTCAATGCTGCTGCCTGCGATAAGACCAACTTTTTCGCTTGGTTTCACACCAAGCTCAATCAGCCCTTTGGAAAGATTGTCTACTTTTTCAAGAAAATCAGCTGTTTTGATGTAGTTCCACCTACCATCCAACTTATGGGCAAACATGTCGAGATCGGGATATTTGCTGATCTGGTGACGGGCAAGATCAAATAATCTAAGTTTTTCCTCCATTTCAAATATATATACATTTTGTCCGATGGGGACACCTTTTTCCTATGAACTTTATTTTAAGGGAAAAGTTTGCAAACATAAATAATTGTTTCAATAATTCGGAATCAATTTGTAACTCTTGCATTCTATTGCAGTCTTTACGTACCAGTTAGGGGATGCCTTGGAAATAGATGCAATAGGTCTGGCACTGGCAAGATGGGAATTTAGCCTACTTAATGATCACCATTCTAGTAAATTATTGTAGAAGATTGTTCTCGGCAGTGAAGAATAAACCGGACAAGGGTGTAAGGGCGATTGGTAAAAGAAAAGCTAGTCGTTATCGACGACTAGCTTTTCTTCTTTGTTTTTCCTTGATCAAAAGCCCAAGCTCTCGGCTTGTAGCTCCAGCAACGGAAGTATTTTCCTGTGCTCTTCTGAATAGGTAGGGCATGACCGCTTTAACCGGCCCATAAGGCATATATTTTGCGACATTATAACCATGTGCAGCTAGATTAAAGCTCAAATTATCCGACATGCCCAATAATTGAGCAAAATAGATACGCTCTGAAGATCTGTCTATCCCACGTCTGTCAATTTCCTTGGTCAATAACATGCTACTGTCTTCATTATGTGTACCTGCCATTAATCCAAAACTGTCCAGATGGTCTAGTATAAACTCGATCGCTTCATTATAGTCTCTATCCGAAGCAGCTTTATTTGGTTGAATAGGATCAGCATATCCCATTTGAGCAGCACGGGCACGTTCGATTTCCATATAGGCTCCTCGTACTATTTTCGCTCCCATGTGAAAACCTCTGATTTTGGCATATTCAAAATCAGCTTTTAAAGAAGCAAGTTTATCGCTACGGTACAGTTGATAGGTGTTATAGACAATTGGTTTTTCCATATTGTACTTTTCCATCATCTCGCGGGCGATATCATCAATGGCATCCTGAATCCATGAATGTTCGGCATCAACTAACACTTTTACGCCAGCTTCGTGACAAGCTTTACAGATACGGTCAGTACGATCCAACATGCGTTGGTATTCAGCCTGTTCCGACTCGGTTAAATTTTCTTTGGCATTCACTTTCTCGAATAGCTCAAAACGACCTAAGCCTGTCGGCTTAAAAACCGAAAATGGAATATATTTGTTTTTGCTGGCAGCAACAACCGTGCGCAAAACTTCATTGCAGCAGGCATCAAATGCACTTTCAGTCTCTTCACCTTCCACCGAATAGTCCAAGATCGTACCAACACCATTTTCACCCAATTCATTGATTGCTGTTTCGCAGCCTTCAATAGTCTCGCCACCACAAAAATGCTTGAAGATTGTACTTCGGATTATACCCTGGATCGGCAATCCAATATTCAGTGCGAAATTGGTCATGGACGGACCTACCTTCGTCAAAAAGTTATTCGCTATTATTTTGAATAACCAATACGCTCTTTCTAAATCCTTATCGCTTTTACTTTTAAAAGCAATCTCTGTATTATCAAAGGACAATGTTCTGGGCTCAGAATTCTCAATCATAATCTTTATTTGCAATAAGGCAAATGTAGTAATTTAGTAGGCATTAAAACGATGATTATTCTTGTATTCCTCGGTTAAACCACTATTTTTGTGAAATGCAAGAATTTAAAATCGAAGGGGAATATATACAGCTTATTCAGTTACTCAAAGCTTTAAATTGGGTAGAGCATGGTGCTATGGCTCAGTGGGTTGTAGCCGAAGGTTGTGTAAAATATAACGGACAGGTTGATTATCGGAAAAGACTGAAATTGAGACCTGGAGATGTTGTTGAGTTTGATGGGATGGAAGTAAAATTGGTGTAATATTAAACAATATTTGTAAATAGAAAACTTAAACCTTAAAGAATCATATAATGGAAGTCATAGAAAGTTTGGGCTATCAAGTATATTTTGATGATACGTTGGCCTCACTGGAGACGTTTTTATCGGAACGGAATTATTCAAAAATCATCGTTTTGGTTGACACCAATACCTTAGACAATTGTTTGCCATTGTTTCAACAGGCTTTACCTAATTTGTCTAACTATGACGTGATAGAGGTTGACCCAGGTGAGGAGAATAAAAATATAGATTTCTGTATCGGTGTCTGGCAGAATATGCTAGATTTTGGGGCTGACCGACACTCGTTACTGATTAACCTTGGCGGTGGTGTCGTCACCGACATGGGCGGTTTTGCAGCATCTACTTTTAAGCGCGGGATGGATTTTATTCAGATTCCTACTACTTTACTGTCGCAAGTAGATGCTTCTGTAGGCGGTAAGACTGGAATTGATATGGGCAATGTGAAGAATATAATAGGAACATTTGCGCAACCACAAGCTGTCTTTATTTCAAGTCAGTTTTTAAAAACATTGGATCGTCGACAATTGGTTTCGGGATTTGCTGAGGTCATCAAACACGGACTGATCTTCGATCGCGAATATTATGACAGCGTAAAATCGCTGGATATTACCCAGGTAGATAATGCTCTGGTTAAGCATTCTGTTTCGATTAAAAATAGAGTGATCATAGCAGATCCCAAAGAAAAAGGCCTTCGTAAAATTCTAAATTTCGGACATACCATCGGTCATGCCATTGAAGGATATTCGTTGCTGAATGATCGTAATCCTTTGCTGCACGGAGAGGCTATAGCTGTAGGAATGATCAGTGAAGGTTACCTTTCTCATAAATTGAATGGACTCTCTTTGGATGAACTAAACAATCTGATCGCCACCTTCAGAAAATACTTTAATGATTATACATTTAGCTCGGCAATTGATACAGCCTTATTGGATCTCATGCGGAATGATAAGAAAAATCTCTCTAATCAGATCGGTTTTGCACTACTGGATAAAATAGGTAGCTGTCAGTACGATATTTTTGTTTCAGAGGATGATATCATCGAAAGTCTTGATTTTTATCGCGAGCTAATAGCGCGATAGCATTTTGGAACAAGCGATGTGCGGGGAGAGTATATCGCTTGTTTCTGTTATTACTTATGTTTTAAATGCATCAGAAGATCAGCTTAAACTTGTGATAACTAAAACCTAAACTAAATTGTAACAATAACCATTTATATCATGAATAAAATCTTCATTTTTCTGTTTGTCTTTTTTGCAGCGACAATGACTATCTCTGCCCAAAAAAAAGTACTGATTTTTAGTAAAACTCAAGGGTTTAGGCACAGTAGTATCGAAAAAGGTGCGCAGGTTCTTAAACGATTGTTGGATAATGAAAAGATTAGCTCGGATCATTCCGAAGATGCGGCTCTTTTTACAGACCAGGTGTTGAAAAAGTATGATGCCATCATTTTTTTGAGCACAACGGGTAATATTTTGGATGAAACACAGCAGGATGCTTTTGTCCGTTATATTCAATCGGGCAAAGGCTTTGTGGGAATTCATGCGGCTACGGATACCGAGTTTGAATGGCCTTGGTATAATGGCTTGGTAGGGGCTTATTTTAGTTCACATCCTGCCGTACAGAAAGCCAAGTTAGATGTGATCGATCGAAAGCACGCCGCTACCAAACATCTTGATCCGATATGGTGGCATAAGGACGAATGGTACAATTTTAAAGATGTCAAAGAAGGGCTACATGTGTTGATGAATCTGGATGAAAAGAGTTATAATGGTGGAAAAATGGGTGATCATCATCCGATTTCGTGGAGCCAAGACTATGATGGAGGTAAAGTCTTTTATACTGGATTAGGGCATACAGAAGAGTCCTATGATGAACCCGAGTTCCAAAAGCATTTGATTGGCGGTATTTTATCTGTTCTTCCGAAAAAATAGAAAGATTATCGTCCAGTCTTAGCACTTTGCATGTAGCGTTTTAATAAAAATGCCCCTTAGCATGACATCATCTAAGGGGTATTTTAGTGACCTGAGGTTTTATTTAGTGTGCGTAATATTATCTGTTCTTGAAGATAATACTTAGTACTTGAATTTATATTTCGCGCCAAGGCTAAACCACCTGCCCGGCATCGGGATTGCTGCAGCTTCGATATAGCTCTTGTCAAAAATATTCTGCACATCGGCAAAAATATTGAAATCAGTAAACTGGTAGGAAGCTCTTATATCTGCAATAAAATAACTTTTATAGCTAATACGCTCATTGAAACGATTGGCCGTGGTCAGCGTCCAATTTTTATGATTTACTGTCAAATTGAGAATGACCTGCTGTCTAAGACTTTCAATGGCATATTTGGAGCGTATTCCATCCTCAATTTTGATTTTGGGATTCAAGTAATTATAACTGATTGTCGTGTAATATCGGGTGGTTGCGGATGGATCACTGAGTTGATAACGGAGAGATGCATTGAAACCGTCAACTGTGTTTCTGCCAATATTGGAGGGTTTCCACGGAACGACGGTTCCCTCAGCAACAGCGCCCTCGTTTTTTTGCCAGTCTATGAAATCGTTTATATCCCGGTGGAAATAGCTGGCCTGAGCGACAACGCGATTCGATAAGTATTTGATGCCCCCTTCGATTTGGTAGGCATTCTCCGATGTCAAATCGGGGTTGCCGATATTGGCCGTCTGATTGGTGTATAAATCTGTAAAGGAGGGGATACGCTGGGCAGATCCTGCACTAAGGACAAATTTCCAGTGTTCGGTTATTGTATAACCCAAATCCAGGCCCGGGAATACCTGCCAGCCAAACCTTGAGTTATAATTTACATAGGCGCCCGCATTGAGCATTAGGTTGGCAATTGCTTCTGTTTTAAATTCAAGGTAGCCACCGTAATTTTCCCGGTTATGCGAGCCAATGGCTGTGCTATTGATTCTTTCAAATCGGCTTTCTAATCCGATTCCAAAGGTTCCATACTGCTGTTCTAATGCTGCATTTACCTCAGCGCCGAACACGTTGCTATAATGTTTTGATCGCCCCTTGGTTGTTGTCCGCCCCAGATACCAGTATTCGTCTTCGTTGTACCGGTTGCTGATCCGGGGACTGATTGAAAGTGCCGGAGTCAGTTGATGTTGTGACTGAATAGATGAGAATGCTGTTTTGACTTGTTCGTAAGCTTCTTTGTCTGTTGGTGCAGCATAATACCCATTGGCGCCAAACTGATTATCAATATAACCAAAGTTTGCTTTTAGTAGATTGGATCCATTGGGCCGGTAGGTTGCGTCATAATATAGTTTATTATTGTTGGAGGCCGTATTATACCGCTGGCCATTGGAATCTTCATGTCCAACATATAAACCATGACTGCTGTGTCGCGTGTTGAACTGTGTCGCTAGTTGGGCACCCTTGGCATAGTATTTTCCCGAACTTGTTTGTTCATTGTCTTTAAAAGACGACCCACCATATACTTGGGCAATGACCTGATTGGATTCGACTGTTTTTGTGACGATATTGATCGCACCAGTCAGGGCATTGATACCGAAAATACGGGAAGCAGGCCCCCTGATGATTTCGATGCGTTCAATAGCTTCCACCGGTACCGGGAGGTTCATATTATGGTGTGCACTCTGTGGATCCGTTATTTTTACGCCATTTAATAAGATGGCTGTTTGTTCAAATGAACCCCCATCTATGCTGATGTCAGCCTGCGAACCAAATGGGCCTCTTTGCCGCACGTCAACGCCAGGTATATTTGTTAGGAGTTCGTTGATCGAACGGTTGGGTAGCCTCTGGATGTCCTCCTGTGTGAGTATCTGTATATTCTTACTCTGCTTTGAAAAAGGTATCTGAAGTCTATTTTGATTAATAATCACTTCATTCAATGCGGTCGTATCCTTTACCTGTGCGGAAGAAACACCTATTGTTAGGACGATAGCCAGTTTCGTTAACGATATTTTCTTATTCAACATGATTTTACTTAATTCCCCTATTGTACTTTACCATCATCGACCAGTCAGAAAAGCTGTTCGCATGTCGTTTGTTGATGTGCTGGATAGTCATAGGTTTTATGCCGCAAAACTAGTTCAGTTGATCGAGAATGTAAATAGTCCGGTGGTAATATTGTATGTAGTCCGGTTGATTATCATTGGTTTTCATTTACATCCACTCTTCTCGGCCAATCGGTTTTTTGTCCTCGATATTGATGCTATCTTGCTTATTTTCAGTTTTTATTTTAGTGGCGGTTGAAAGGTCGGGCTGACCGGATTCTAACCAGGCAGAGTGCCAGTAGGATGCTACCCGAAGAATTGTTTTGCGCATTCTTCGTTCCACCATTCCGTTCAATGCGAGGTGATAAGCTTTTGCATAGCTGTCAGAATATGTCCATAGCAATTGATTGTTCCTTTCGATAAAGGAGTTCTTTTGAGAAGCTTTAAATTGTTTATTGAGCAGGGATTCGATGCGAAGGACAGAATCGACGAGTTGATTACTCTCACGTACAATAGTCCAAGCTTCGCTTAGGGGATCTTCGATATAAATCGCCTTTCCGACGAGGAGATTATATTCACCCGCAAACATTTCGGGTAAGCGGCTTTCCCAAAAAGCGTGGATTCCGATCTGACCAGTTAATTGGCCATTATAATTTTTGGTCGTGTGTAAAGGGACATGAGCGTCGGCAATATAATGCCCTAAGTCTGCTGAATGTTTGATGATTTTGTTGTAATCTTTGGATTTGAAAGCTTTTACAAGTTTTAAATAAGTAAAGTTGATTTGCCAAGGGATGATCCCATTTTTCAGCAGTTGTCGTTCTTGGAATTTCTCTTTAGCCTGTGACCAATGAACGGGTATGGAGTCAATCAGTCGATCTTCGCGGTAATCTTCAATGTCTATAAAATGGCGTGGTCCTTCGGCACTGTCTATAAAACAACGTTTATCGGGATCTACGGCCTTCTCGGTAATCAGATCTATATTGGATTTGTAAAACTTGGCGAGCTTAGCGGGAAGTGCAAATACGGCATAATGATTGATTTTTTTATGTGCAAAAAATCCCCATGAATTAAGTGTAAGCAGTATAACAATGGAAAGTATCCAAAGGAGAGGAGACTTTGTCATAGTGAATTGGTTATTAAATAATTGTTAAAATTAAATATACACAAAAAAAGCGGAAACAGTGTTAATAAATAAATCTATGCATTAATTTATATGTTCTTAACATGGCGAAACAATAAAATAATATTGATATTCGTTAAAATTCATTAATTTGCCGACACAAAATACAGTCGTTATGAAGATATTGTATGCCGTACAAGGAACCGGAAACGGACATCTAAGCCGCGCTATGGATATTGTTCCCTGTTTGAAAGCCTTAGGAGAAGTGGATGTTTTAGTCAGTGGAATTCAGGCAGATCTTTCGTTGCCTTTTGAGGTGAAGTATCGTTTTCATGGTTTAAGTTTTATTTTTGGAAAATCAGGTGGTGTGGACCTGTGGAAGACTTTTATGAGTTCAACTATACGTAAGTTTACCAGTGAGATCAAAAGTTTGCCGATCGAAGGATATGATCTGGTGATTAATGATTTTGAGCCTATTTCCGCCTGGGCCTGTCACTCAAAAGATCTCGAGTGTATTGGGCTGAGCCATCAGATCGGTGCATTGGACCCTGCAAGCCCAAAGCCAGAGGAAAGCGATATGTTGGGGAAGTTTATCATGAAGAATTACGCTCCAGCAACGCATTCCTATGGCTTCCATTTTAAAAGATACGCCAAAAATATTTTTCCGCCAGTTATTCGTAATGCCGTTCGTGATCTGACTGTGACCGAAGAAGGACATTACACGGTTTATCTGCCGGCTTATGACGATGCGCATCTATTAAAACATTTAATGAAATTTCCCGATGTGAAGTGGGACGTCTTCAGCAAGCACAATTCAAGACCGTTTGAGATGAAGAATGTGACCATTCGACCCATCAATAATCAAGCTTTTATTGAAAGTATGGCTTCATCATCAGGAGTTTTGTGCGGTGCAGGTTTTGAAACCCCAGCAGAAGCGTTATATTTGAAAAAGAAACTGTTGGTGGTCCCGATGAAAAATCAATATGAGCAACATCTGAATGCTGCATCATTGGAAGAAATGGGAGTGCCAGTCATTTCGAGCTTAAAACAGAAAAATATGCTAGCCATAGAAGCTTGGCTAAATAGTAAATCGAGGGTTGAAGTTGATTACCCTAATATAACACAAGAAATTATTGATGAAATTGTGCAGAAGCACCGTTAAGTAAAACATGAAGTATATTGCATTAGCCCTATTGTCTCTGACAGCCACAACTGGATTTGCCCAGCAGAAGAAAAAGACCAGTTCGGTCAAGAAAAAAACAGTGACGACAAAAACGAGTTCAACAAACATGTTGACAACAAAAGCGGATTCCGTATCCTATGCATTTGGTATGGATATTGGAAAATCGTTGAAGTCTACGGAAGTAGAATATCTGAAAGCTGATATTATTGCAAAAGCGATTGCTGCCACATTGAAAAACGAGAAAACGCTGTTGGAAGATGGGCAGACGAGGGAAGTTATTCAAAAAGCCATTATGGATATACGTGCCGAGAAAGAGGCCGTAAGTCGGGCCCAAGAAGATAAGTTCTTTGCTGAGAATGCAAAAATAGCCGGGATGAAAACGACGGCAGAGGGAATTCAATACCTGATATTGAATCAAACAGAAGGAGCAAAACCTACGGCGAATGACGAAGTTACTGTTCATTACAAAGGAATGTTATTGAACGGTAAGCAATTTGACAGCTCGTATGATCGCAAGGAACCATTGAAACTGACATTGGGACAAGTGATTAAAGGCTGGCAAATCGGCATTCCGCTGATGTCCAAAGGAGCAAAATATAAGTTTTTTATACCGAGTCGGCTAGCCTATGGTGAACGTGCTACGGGTGAAATTCCTGCCAATAGCACCTTGGTCTTTGAGGTCGAATTGCTTGATTTCAATACGAATGGAACAACGTAGATTAGGCAAAAGTGGCCTGATGGTTTCGGAAATTGGTTTGGGCTGTATGTCGTTAAAAAGCAATCAGCCCAAGCAATCTAAAGCTATTATCCAAAAGGCTTTTGATAGGGGGATTACATTTTTTGATACGGCCGATCTCTATGACAAAGGTCAAAATGAGACAGTCGTCGGTGAGAGTGTAAAGGCTTTCCGCAAACAGATCGTATTAGCCAGTAAAGTGGGTAACCTCTGGCGGGCTGATGGTTCGGGCTGGGATTGGAAAGCTTCGAAAGATTACATTATCAAAGCTATTGATGGCTCTTTGTCGCGTTTGAAAACAGATTATATCGATCTGTATCAGCTTCATGGTGGTGCCATTGATGATCCGATAGACGAGATTATCGAAGCTTTTGAACTACTTAGGAAACAAGGGAAGATCCGTGCTTATGGGCTGTCATCTATTCGTCCAAATGTTATTAGAGAATTTCTGTCGAAATCAGCTATCTCATCGGTCATGATGCAATATAGTCTTTTGGATAGGCGACTTGAGGAGGAGATGGATGCTTTGCTGACGGCGAAAGGTGTTCATATCCTGGCGCGGGGGACATTGGCTAAAGGGCTACTGGTGGATAAGCCTGTGGAGCCTTATCTTCAATATAGCTCGGGCGAGGTGTCACATATACTCCGTAACCTCCACAGGGTAGTGAAACAGTCCGGAAAAGACAGCGCTGCTGAAGCGATATCCTATGTCCTTTCCAACGCTGCCGTGGCAACAGCTGTGGTAGGAGTAAGCACTAAGTTGCAGCTCGATGAGTTGGTGCATACAAAACAACAGCTTGCCCAATTTAATGACATGGATAAAAAGAAATTACTGGACGGTGTTCGGTCTTTATATTATACCGAACACCGGTAGGGGGCTATTTGTTAAAAAATAGTTTCAAAATTTTATTAAGATCTTCTTTGGTATCGACTGCTATTGTTTCATGCGTGGTGACTGCTGTTTGGATTGTGTATCCGTTTTCAATCCAACGCAATTGTTCAAGCGCTTCAGCTTCCTCGAGACCCGAGACCGGCAGTCGTGTCAGAGCTCTCAAAGTATCTGCTTGGTAGGCATAAATGCCAATGTGCTTGTAAAAGGTTTGTTCTTTCAGCCATTGTTTCTGTTCAATCCCCCTTAGAAAGGGAATGGTTTGTCTGCTGAAATAGATTGCTTCCCCGTGTATGTTTCGCACAACTTTTGGAATATTCAAATTGAATAATTCATCCATGGAGTCGATCTTTTTTACCAAGGTGGCTATTTTAGTCTGTGGATTTTCAAAACAGGCTGCCAATAGATCAATTTGTTCAGGATTGATAAAAGGCTCGTCTCCCTGAATGTTGATGATGACATCATATTCATTATCATCGGTTATGACCTCGGCGCAACGGTCTGTACCCGACTGATGGGTTTCGGAGGTCATAACTACATTTCCGCCAAAAGAAAGGACCTCGTCCACAATACGCTGGTCATCGGTGGCGACAATTACTTTGCTTAATTTTTTTGATTGTTTTACTTGCTCATAGACCCTTTGGATCATCGTCTGGCCCTCAATATCAACCAACGGTTTGCCCGGAAATCTGCTCGAAGCAAATCGTGCGGGAATGATACCTAAAAATTTCATGATATTTTGCGAATATTTATTTATTAAAAAGCCTGTAAATCAATGATTTTACAGGCTTTCGTTTATTTGTTTTCGATCATTATTCAAACAACCCGAATAATTCAGCTTCTATCTTTTGTATGATTCCGCCAAGATCCTCTGGATTAGTCGTAAAATCAAGATTGTCTTTGTCTAAGATCATCACTTTACCTTCTTTATAATTGTTGATCCATTTGTCATATTTATCATTCAATTTAGATAAATAATCCAATCGGATTGCCGATTCGTAATCACGCCCTCTTTTTTGGATATTGTTAACCAAAGTAGGGACAGAAGCCTTCAAGTAGATCAATAAGTCTGGCGGCTTAATGTAATGAATTATACTTTGGAATATGTTGCTATAGTTTTCAAAGTCACGAGCACTCATCAAGCCCATATCATATAAGTTCTCTGCAAAGATATAGGCATCTTCATAGATCGTACGATCCTGAATCATATCAATATTTGTCTCCTGAAGTTTTACGATGTGTCTAAAACGACTATTTAAGAAGAAAATCTGAAGGTTAAAAGCCCAACGTTTCATGTCTGAATAAAAGTCTTCCAGATAAGGATTATTGTCCACAGCCTCAAATTGCGGTTCAAATTTAAAATGACTCGCCAATAATTCCGTCAGCGTCGTTTTCCCAGCACCTATATTTCCTACGATAGCTATATGCATATTCTGTTTCCTTAATTTAATAAAATCTCTTGATACCAATGATCTCGCGCACTTCTCTTAGTGTTTTTCGAGCAGATTCGCCAGCTTTCTCAGCGCCTAATTTTGCAACCCGAGCAATATAGGCATCATCATTTGCAATATCTTCAATACGTAGACGTACATCATTTGTAGCCAATACCATGTCTTCTGCCAACTGCTTTTTGAAATCTCCGTAACGAATCTCACATTTATTATAGAGCTCGTCAAAGTGTTGTAATGTGTCAGGTGTAGAAACGACTTTCATTAAATCAAATAGATTTTGGATCGCTTCGGGTTTTGCCTGATTCATTTCGGTTGGACCTGAATCCGAAACGGCGCGCATCACTTTTTTTCGAATGACGTCAGCGCTATCTGAAAGGTAGATACAATCGGCCTCACCATTGGATTTTCCCATTTTGCCTTGTCCAGCTAATCCGGGGACTTTAACCAACTTGTCCGAGTAAGAAAAAGCAAAAGCTTCTTTAAAATAATCTACATTATATAAACGGTTAAAGCGATTACCAAATGTACGTGTCATTTCTAAGTGTTGTTCTTGGTCTTTTCCTACAGGAACTTTTGTTCCGTGGTGAATCAAGATGTCACAAGCCATCAAGACCGGGTAGGTCAATAAGCCTGCATTGACATTGTCGGGGTTGCTGCGCACTTTGTCTTTAAATGCTGTCGCTCGTTCAAGTTCTCCTAAATAAGCGTTCATATTCATGTATAAATAAAGCTCAGCAACTTCAGGAACATCCGATTGAACGTAAATAGTTGACTTTTCGGGATCTATGCCCGCAGCCAAATATTCAACGATCACTTGACGCACAGTGCCCTGAAGACCATGTGGTGTAGGGTGTGTCGTCAAGGAATGTAGATCCGCAATAAAAAAAAAGCAATTATATTCATTTTGCATTTTCACAAAATTGCTCAATGCGCCATAGTAATTTCCTAAATGTAATTTTCCGGTACTTCTGATACCACTAACAACTGTTTCCATATTCCTGCGAATTTACGGATAAATTTGACAAAGTAGAATTAAATTCGGCCAGTCAATTACCTTTTCCTGGATTGTGATTATTTTTTTAGCTTTTTGGCCTCATTCCAATAAACGTCCATTTCTTCCAAGCTCATGTCCTGTAATTTCTGTTTGTTTTCCGCTGCTTTTTGCTCCAGATAAGTAAACCTTGCGATGAATTTCTTATTGGTGCGTTCCAAAGCATTTTCGGGATTGATACCAATATGTCTTGCGTAATTTATAAGCGAGAACAATAGATCCCCGAATTCGCCTTCTGCCTTTTCACGGTCAATGGCTTCTGTTGTTTCAATATTGAATTCTGCTTTAAATTCAGCAAGTTCTTCCTCAACTTTTTCCCAAACTTGTCTTTTATCTTCCCAGTCAAAACCAACTCCTCTTACTTTATCCTGGATACGGTAGGCCTTGACAAGTGCCGGTAGTCCGTTGGGTACACCGGAAAGAACAGATTTATTACCCTCTTTGAGCTTAATGGCTTCCCAATTCGATTTGACTTGTTCTTCGGTATTAGCGCTCGCATCGGCATAGATATGGGGATGGCGGGTGATTAGCTTATCACATATCGCATTTAGGACATCAACGATATTAAAATGGCCCTCTTCCTCTGCGATACGAGCATAGAATATAAGGTGCATCAACACGTCGCCAAGTTCTTTTTTTATTTCGGGATAATCCTGCTCCAAAATAGCATCTGTCAGTTCATACAGCTCTTCTATTGTCAGATGACGTAACGATTCCATTGTCTGTTTCTTATCCCAAGGGCATTCAAGCCTTAGGGTATACAATACATCAAGTAAGCGTTGGAATGCAAGTTGGGGGATAGGCTGATACGCCGGAGCTACTAGATTTGCCATATGATTATGAGTTTTCGTCTCGCAAAAATAGAAATATGATTTTGAATAAACTATTTGAAATTGCGGAAAACAAAAGATCCTAACTAGTCGTTTTATAATAAAAAGATATTTAAATCAACTTAATAAAGATCAGCTATGGAAAGAATGCATGGGTACTCGTCAGCTAGTGTGGCGTTGGAAAAATTAGGCGACCTGGGATACACGATAGATTATAATATCGAATTTGATGATCTTTTGGCGGACGCAGACCAATTTAAAATTGATTACTTATTTCGTTATGAAGGTGCATCGGATCCAGATGATGAGTCTACCGTATATGGGATAAGCAGGAATTCAGGGGAAAAAGGTGTTTTTGTAGCCGGCAATCTTTCTTTGATTGAAGGAAAGAAAAGAGATATTTTGCTACAGCTGGAGCTTAAAGAGAGAGAACATTAGCGACGAAATCACCACAATATAATTAGTCTGTTAATATAAATAAGGAATGGAAGCAAATAGTTTCACTGAATCAGAAAGGCTCAAAGAGCTTAAGATTTGGGCTTTGCGCCGAGATGGCAAGCCTTTGGATGGAAGCTATACCGACTTGAATGCTGATCGTCTTCTGCAAGTATATCGCAATGAGGCGCTGAACTTAATGAAAGCGGGATTTTACAATAGGGGTACGGGACTTTTTGAGTCTTACGTCGAACGTCATTATCCACTGGAGTTGGAGAAGCAAATCGGTAAATTAGAAAGAAGTTATGATAGCCTCGAACGATTTAGCCCTAACTTGGTCAATGAGGGCTTCTATAATCTCATTTTGGGAGATCTTCCGCTCACAATGAAAGGAGCCATTGTGGTATTGCTGCGTGCAAAAGAGTCGGAATTTCCTTCTATTTATAACAATGATCAAGATGCAGACATGCGTAGCTCTCCAAATTGGTTATTAAATCAGCCATATAACGATATTTGGGTAGATATGCACCAAACAGCATTGAATAATATCCACTATCCGGACCGAATACTGTAATATTGGCAAAATTATTGCTGTCAACGAATAGGAAAAGAGGGTACTGAGCATCAATATCCTCTTTTTTGGCGCTAAAATTTTTATTGAATTATTAACCATTTTCTAAATTATAACTAATATGATTTTATACATCGGTATTTTTGTAGTGGTCGTGGCTGCCTGCTTTTTTATCTCTCTCATGATGATGAAAACGCAAAAAGAAACAGCTAGAAAGTATGAAGGTGAAGGAGGGATTGCGCTGGCATCCGGTATTAAGGATGAACTGTTAAGCCAGGAGTTTGAGGAATTAACCAAACAAATGAACGGAGCGCCCATTGATGCGTTTACGCAATGTGCTTACATTGCCACAGTAGGTGATAAAGTAGCTCTGGCGGCAGCCACAGCAGCTAAAACAGTGGCTTGGGCAGCTGTTGGGGTCAAAGCACGTTACCGCGAGCGAGACAATGCTTCGTATTTAGTGCTCAGCAATGATGAATTGCATTATTTGTTTTTCGACGATGGTGAAGCGAGAGACCATCTAGTTTTTGACCATGAAACTTTATTGAATGCCCGGCCTGCTCAGATCAGTGGTTCGGAAAAGGTGACCCGTATGGGATCCGTTATGGGGCTGAAAGCAAAAAAAATGCATCTCGATGTAAACGGTAATGGTCTTGATATTATCTACTACGGTGCTGTACAGCGGATGCCTGATGGAATTATATCTCCAGGTTCGGGTATGTTCGAAACACAGTCAAAGCTCCAGCTAATGGGCCGTTTTTTTCTTAATAGGTTTTATCAGAAGTATCCGCAGCTACAAGATTAAATTAGTTTATTGATAGCGTATAGCTCTGTTACTGCTAGTAACGGAGCTATTTTTGTTGGTCATTGGCGAATGCGGGCTGAATGTCATTTGAGTTTCTTTTTTAGTTTTCAGGAAGGTCGATTTTTATGCATTCTGGTAAAATATTGGTAAATTGTATAGATCATAAAAAATATATACTATGAACATTTTAGCAGATAAAGTTGCTTTGGTAACAGGGGCCGGATCCGGTATAGGGCTGGCGGTTGCTATGGCATACGCGAAAGAAGGAGCGAAAGTTGTGGTGTCGGATATTAATGAACAAGCCGGTCAAGAGGCTGTTCGGCAGATCGAAAAATCAGGTGGAGAGGCAGCTTTTTTTAAAACTGATAGCTCTTTAGCGGAAGATAATGAGGCATTGGTTCGTTTTGTAGTAGATACCTACGGGAAATTGGATATTGCCTGCAATAATGCAGGTATCGGGGGTGAGGCGGCATTAACGGGCGACTATAGCTTGGATGGCTGGAAGAAAGTGATAGATATCAATTTCAACGGCGTATTTTTTGGATGCAAGTATCAACTTGAAGCCATGGAAAAAAATGGTGGTGGTGTTATTGTCAATATGGCCTCAATTCATGGTACGGTTGCTGCTCCGATGTCAAGCGCTTATACCGCTGCAAAACACGCTGTCGTTGGCCTGACTAAAAATATAGGTTCAGAATATGGACAGAAAAATATTCGTTGCAATGCGGTGGGGCCAGGATATATTGATACACCTTTGCTCAAAAATTTGGATGAGGAGCACGTTCACACGTTGATCAGCAAGCACCCTATCGGTCGTTTAGGAAAGGCTGAGGAGGTTGCAGAACTGGTATTGTTCTTGAGTTCTGAAAAGTCATCTTTTATGACAGGTGGTTATTATTTGGTTGATGGCGGTTATACTGCTGTTTAACCCTCCTATATATGCACAGGAAAGCGGAGCTGCCCAGACGGGTAGCTCCGCTTTCCTGTGTTAATCTATTTTCCCATCAAATTCTCTTTGCGTAGTTGCTGCTGAAAATCCGGACGGTTTTCGTCGTTGTCACCCGCTTCGGCTTTCAGTTTAACGAGTTTCTTTTTTAACTGGCTGATCTCTTTTGCATATTGCTTATCATGGATTGCATTATGTGTTTCCATAGGGTCTTTTTGGAGATCATAAAACTCCCAGGCCGGTGTGGTGGTCTTCCTGTCGCTGCCCGTCATTTCGAGCGGCTGGCCGTAAAAATAAATAAGCTTATAGCGTTCATCACGTACACCAAGGTGTGCCGGGCGTATTGGGGCATGTTGCCAATAACGATAATACATCGATGAGCGCCAATTATTTGGTGTATTGCCTTTCAGATTTTTACGGAAACTTTCTCCTTGTATGTAAGGTGGTTTTTTTATGCCTGCGTAATCTGCGAACAGCGCTGCGAAGTCAATATTCAAAACCATATCATCGAGTTTAGTTCCGGCCCTGATTTCTTTTGGATAACTGATGACGAAAGGCATGCGGAGCGACTCCTCATACATAAGCCGTTTGTCCATAAAATTATGTTCGCCCAGAAAATACCCCTGATCAGAAGCAAGGATGACAACTGTATTTTCGTCGAGTCCGGCCATTTTGAGATAACGCATAATTTTTCCAAGATTGTCATCAATACCCGCCACACAACGTAAATAGTCTTTCATCAATTTCTGATAGATTTTTTTGCGTGCGTCGATCGCGCTCATTCCCTTGGTCGAGAAAGGAAGATCAGGGTAGGAAGTCCAGAAAGGTCCTGTGGAGGCCTGTTCGTAACGGTGACCAAGTTCTTCCAGGGGCTGTCCTTCGAAGGATCTTCCTGTGGTTGTTGCACCAGAATCGAGAAATGTCGCCGGATAAGGAAATTCAGTATCCTTATAGAGGTCCTTGAATCTGTCGGCGAAGTCAAAAGGTTCATGTGTTGCTTTGTAATGGCAGAGCAAAAAGAAAGGCTTTTCCGGATTACGTCTGGATAACCAGTCGAGACTAAGGTCTGTCGTGATGTCATCGACATAGCCCTGATAAGGAGTGCCAGCTTTTTCATTGTCATTCCAGTTATCTTTGGATAGAAATGTAGGGTTGTGATAAACACCATGTCCCGGCAGTACGTTGTACTCATCAAATCCCGACGGTCTATTTTTAAGATGCCATTTTCCGAAAACAGCTGTTTGATAACCTGCATGTTGCAGGTCTTTGGCGATATTCTCTTTATCAGGGGCCAATGCGTCGTCAAGGGTATAGACTTTATTTTTGTTGCTGTATTGTCCTGTAAGAATGGCTGCGCGGCTTGGTGTGCAGATAGAGTTTGTGCAGAAAGCATTGTTCAGTATCGCTCCTTGTCTGGCAAGGCTTTCGATATTTGGATTTTTCACAATGTCTTTTAAAATCCCGCCGTAGACACCCCATGCTTGCGCAGTGAAGTCATCGGTCAGTATAAAGACAATATTTGGACGTATTTTGTTATTGATTTGTTGCTGTGCATGTGTTACAAATGGCAATAAGCCACAGATAAAAAGAAATATTTTTTTGTTCATGGATACGTTCCCTGTATAAATATGTGTTTTTTGTGGGCAATTTAGAGCAATGTACCTATGGTACAGCTACTGATGTAGTAGATTCATGGTGAAACAAAGCTACCAAATACTGTGCATATTCGGACGGCCAACACAGCAAGTCCGCATTGTTGTCGCTGTACTAATCATCTATACCTTTTCCGTCTAAAATATGTTGATAATACTTTTCGATTCTTGACTCGCGGGTTTTTGGTTGTTTGGCCTGATTGAAATAAAATAGATATGCCTTTTGACGGCCCGGAGTCAGGGATGTAAAAGCACTTTGAAGCGCTTGATCTTCCCTTAAGGCTCTAGCGAATTCCTCAGGAACTGGATAGTCTTCAGCTTTTCGCATAGCGACTTTTGCGCCTGATTTTTCAATTTCTATTGCTTCCTGGATATAATCTACTATTACAGTCCTTAGACTTGAAATTTGGTCAATATCGGTGAATCTAAGCTGTCTACCTGACTGGACGTTTTCAGTTTGTTGAATTAATAGCTTTTTGTTGTCTTTTAGCAAGGCACCTTTGTGAAATAATAAAGCGCAGTAATTTTTAAATCCATGAATCAGGACAATATTCTTTCCTTCAAAAGTATAACATGGATGCATCCATTTGTAATCTTCTACGAGTGATTGATTCTCGGTAACAATTTCTCGTAATAAATTAAATTCTTCGTTCCATTTTTTTGCATTTTCGAAGAAATGTTCTGCTTTTAAGTTCATAGTTCTGCTTGTGGTTTTGTTAAACTTTAGGTTAGATGCGTTTGATCAGGATTTCCTGAAGCCTGTTGTGCGCCATATTAATGCCTCGTGCAAAAGGCATCTGCAGCAGTTGATCACGGAATTCTATCGATTGAAATATAATATGGATGATGAGCCTGCTACTCTCGTCGGTAATTTTTTCGAAGGTTAAATATTCCAATTGGACGGGAAAGGAAGTGTCTTCCATTTCAAATGTTCTTGTAATTTTTTCATTAGGGACAAATTCGTGTATCGTTCCATTCGCTTTAAAAACAATATTACTGTTGTGGGATGTCTCAAAAGCATAGGAGCCATGTTTTTTATTTTCCCATTTTAATACCTTGGTGCCCATCCACTGCTCAAAGATTTCAGGTTCTTCATAAGCTTTGAATAGCAAGTTTAGCGGCAAGTCAAATTCTCTGGTAATTACAATCTCCTGTTTGCCGTCCTCGGCACGGACATTTGTTTTCTTTTCCATCTTATTTGTCTTTATAATTTTTCATAATTTCTTCGAGTTTATTAAATCGTTCATCCCACATGCTGCGGAAAGGTTCAATAAAATCAGCTATTTCCTTCATTTTGGGTGGATTGAGCGTATAGTAAATTTCACGGCCATTCTGTTCAGATTTTAGCAACTCACATTCGCTAAGAATCTGCAGGTGCTTGGAGACCGTTGGTCTAGCGGTGTTAAAGTTTGAAGCAATAGCTCCCGCAGTCATGGATTGTGAGGCCAAAAGAAGAAGTATGGCTCTTCTGGTTGGGTCGGCAATGGCTTGGAAAACATCTCTTCTTAAATTCATAATGAAGTTATTTGACTACAAATATAAGTGTTGCCACTTAGCTACGCAAAGTTTTTTTATTTTTTCGCTACTCCGCTATTGTAGAAAGCAAATCAATAAGTTGTTGTTCGATAATTTGAACTTAGAGACCTCTATGAAAATACGAATAGCGCTTGAACAGCGACGGATTTAAAATGATTTCGGTCGAATTGGAATTCGCTTGAAAATTGCTGGAATTACTTGTTATTTTCGACCTGTAAATTATAAATAACTTTCTTTATGAATGCGAATATATCCTATATTAAAAAATTAACTATTCTAGCCACAAAAAACCTATTTAGGTACTATTTGTTGGCTATTCTATCCACAGTGCTTTACATGATCGTGGGGTATCTGCTCCTCCGGAGCAATAGCTCTTTCTTCTCCATGCATGGTCAGGCACAAACAATCGGTAAGTTTTTGTGGCTGATCGGACTGATCCTTCTTCCAATATTACTTTTTTTATTCAGCAATAAATATGTCTTTGCAACAGTCGCCGGTAAAGTGGTTCAAGAACGGCAAGATGACCTCATTGTTCCGGTATTGGACAAAGTGTTGCTGGTTTTTCAATCCAACCAGCCTGACCTCGTTCAAAATGCGGGTGATTATACTTTTGCGAAACTCAAGTTGATAAATCAGGTGAAAAACACAAAGATTGAAAACCCATGGATCAAGCGCATTGTGGTGTTTGGTTTGAACAAAATAAGCTTTGAAAGCTTAGATCTCGACAATAATAATAACTTTTATGATATTGTGAAGTCCAAATTTATTGCGGTATTGGAAATGCTCACTGAATCAGATAATAGGCCATTCTGGATCTGTATCGCTATTCAGTGGCTGATTATTCTGTTTATATGGTTTGCTGGTTCGGATGCATCTTTGGTCAGCGGATAAATTGACTGTGAATGATGTATAAAATGTTTTTTAGCGAAAATAGGACATGGCAAAGTCGTTTGCCGAATCGGGCGGGAGTTCAATAAGAGGGAAGCGTTAAGTGTAAAAAAGTGAAATCGTATTATGAATGAGACTATTATAGAATTTGATAATAAAAAGCGGCTGAAATTAGTGCTGTTAGGTGCAGTGTTTAGCGTGGCGGCATTGGCTTTTGCTTACTATATTTTCTTTGTCGCCGAAAAAATAAGAATTGCTCACGGTACAATGATGTTAATGTTGGGATGTTTAGGGATATTTTTTATAATTTCCGGTCTAAAAAGCCTATTTGATAAAGATCGAGTCGGTCTGATATTGAACGTAACGGGCATACACTATAAGGGCACACCCGTAGGCAGAAAGATTGGAGCAGTAAAATGGACCGCTATTCAATCAATATCAACAGGAATGGCCCATGGCGTGCAGTTTGTTTTTTTGAAGTTACATCATCCGGAGAATCATATTGAGCAGCTCTCCTCGCAGGTACAACAACATGTTATTGCCAATGGAATAGCGGTTTCGGTTGATCAGTTGTCGATTGATTTCAATGAACTTAAAAATCTGATCGAAGAATATTATCAGCGTTATCGGCTGTGATAAAAAAATCATAAAGGGGAAATGAAAAAGACTATTGCAATCAGGCGATCAGGCAGGACACTTACGAAGGGCATAGTGCCCAGTACAATAGAAAAAGATAACCATGAACAGCTTCGGAAGCTGGGCAATAAAATAAAATTAGTTAACGCTATAAGTTAACCGGAAGAAAAAACATACGAAAGCTCAGAAGGCATTCAAAAAATTACATTTTCACAGCTTGAGTCCGAGTGTTTTGCTTTTCCGGTGTTTTTTCGACTGCGCTTTGGGTTTCATTCGTATCCTATTCTGGCTTTATTCGTACTTGAGAGCAGAAGTTAGCATTGTGTGACCAAATTGCGAATATCTTGCCACCGTGTTTTACTCGGACTCACCACGGACTCACCACGGACTCACCACGGACTCGCTACGGAGTCACCATGTATTCATGTAGAAGCGGTCCCTGCTATAGTACGAAGGAGTGCCGCATCATTAACGAACAGGCTATAAGAAAGTACGAGCACTATGATGACTAAAGAGTGTAAAAGCTATATTGAAAAAAAATAAAATTTGCTTTTACAACAATAAGAATCTCCCATTTGACAAATGCGAAATCGGCGTTGCAATTGGAATATACATTGGACCGTGAGTGTGCAAGTTCTTTTGTATAATAGGTAGTTAAGTCTTAACTTTTCAATACAAAATGGAATGCTATAATTGATGAACATTCATTTGGCTGAAACTAAGAGAAGCAGCTATCAAGATTGTTTTATAACAAATTTGATTGACTGCTTCTTTCAAAAAGTTAAGTAAAATCGCTACAGGACTTTGCTGCGAAAAAAAATACCGCGAGCCATACAAGTCCCTTTGCCAGGAAGAAGATAAATGCCCCCATGCCGGCACGCTTCAACCATTTTGATTTATTGTCTTTATTATTGCCTTTTTGCTCCATTTGAAAGGTTAAACAATATTCAGCCTATTTAGTTTGCACTGGCAATAGGCGTGAATACTTCACCAAAGTTATAAAAAGTTTGGTTTGCAATTTCTACAGAACGATCATAACTTGCCGGATCCGCAGCATATTTGTTCAATACTGCTGTAAATCCAGCCCACATCTCACGGCTATTGTCACCGTAGCCTTCAAAGAAAGAGGTTCCCTTGTTGACGCCATATTTATTCAGCATCTGTACGATGTAGGGGCCACCCATGATCGATCCTTCCAATACATATAATGACGCAAGGGCTTCCTGTACATTTGTTACCGTCGGAGCTGTTGCTTCCGGAAGATTCTCTACGTTACCTCCCAAGGCTTCAATATCACTTTTGATGTCAGAAGAGTTACGGCGTTCCGCCAGATCAGGTAATACATCTGCAGTAACGTAAGGAGCGATGCTATCTTCCACTGCACGGAAATAAGCATAAAATCCTTTTAAAACCTCTGCATAATCTGCTTCGGAACGAATATTTTTCAATTGGCGCACGATCGTTCCTTCTACGTTTTGGTGAGCAGCGTGCGTTTGCTCTTTGATATGTTGACTTAACATGTTCTTTCTTTTATTTATAACGATTCTATACAAAGATTCGTATTTATTTTCAATTTTTTATGCTGTTATTTGATTTATCATCTATGAAAAACGGCAGGATTTTATTCCACGATTTTGATTGGATAATTATAATAAGGCGTGGATTGTGTGAAAAAACGATCAAGACGAACACGTATGCTAATGCCATTGTTTAAATCTGAGGTAAGACCTATTGGAGCATCTTCGGGTATCTGTACTTTAATGGATTTTAGATCATCTGAAATACCTACGAAATTCAAAGATAAGCTATTGGTACCACCAGCTTCTGTGTAGTTTAAATTTACAAGGCGGATGTCCGATGCTTTGCTCAAATGTCTTGTGGGTATGTCGATAATTTCACCTCTTTTGACCAGCCATTCTTTTGTATGGCTAAAATAAACGTACGGGAGTGATTGATCGGCAACAACGGTTACAAACTTTTTACTGCTTTTAACAGGGATACCGAATTTGTTGATTACCTGCGCGTAGTAATCACCCGCAGGAATACCTGAACCATCTTGCTGATCCACATAGAAACTAGTAAATGTATTCAATATAAGTTTATAGCTTTTATTCTGATCGTTGACGAGGCACAGGCTATCACTTCCATCCAGCGCAAGATTATTCATTCGGATAACAAAATTGCTTTGGCCGACAATTGCCGTTATTTGGGTTTCTTCGTCTTGGAAGGAAGGTAATAACGAACCATTTGATAGTTTTATGATATAGGTTTTGACGGTGCCGTCCTGGGCTTTAACCTGATATTGCATTCCGTCTTTGAGCACAATGGCTGTTCCCGAGGCAGGGCTAATGCTTGCATTTTTTGAAATATTAATAATCGGAGCAACAGTCTCTGGAATCGGCCATTCGGTAGAACCGGGCCAGGATACATAAATGTTTTCACCATCCACAGCGGCTACAATGGTATCTTTACCTGCATTGTAGGGGATTTTGAATGAGGTGATTTCTGTATAAGGTGTCGGGGCAATTTCATACTCTTTTTTGCAAGCCGAGAATAGTGTGATTCCTACCATTAGCAATAGGGTAGGAATGCGATATAATGTGTTTCTTTTTTTCATATTTGGGGTAAATTTCTATCATCAGAGAGTATTTCCGTCAACAACTGATAGCAATACGATCTTGATATCGCTTTGGAACAATTATGATTAATTGTTGTAAATAATTCGGATAGGATTCTTTAAAGTTACTTCGCGGCTGTAGTACCGTAATTTGACATAATAGTCACCCGCTGCAGGTACTTTGTTGTATTTTAACGAACTGCCACTCCCTGTAACACGTCCCTCAATAGAATTTAATGTTAATTGTACGTAAGCATTGCTAATGCCCGGCGGAGTGTTCGAAGTTAATTGTGTAAAATAATATTCTTTCCCTTCCTTATCGACCAGACTTGCGCGCGCTATCGTTAAATCTGTTTCATAAGTTCCGATAAAAGGATAATTGGGTTGGACGGTATTGATATCGATAAAATTAAAGACATAACCGTATGTCTGATCGTACACAACAGGTGTATTTGGATCTGAGCTAACCTCCTGCACATGAAGTGCCGGCTGGTTGCTTTTGACGATCAGCGTATAGGTCGCTGTACTGCCATCGGTGGCAGTTACTGGATATTCAATGATACGACCTTTGGCAAAATAATCGACCATATTGGTGATCAGTGTATCCGAACCTTGTTTTAGCGTAGCACCTGATGCGACTTTTATCTCAGGTTCCAGACTGGTCATATAGAGTCCTTCGGGCAGCGTAACCGTAATGGTCTTGGCGTCATTGTCAATAGCGCCGATGACTTCTTTACTGGTGTTGACAATCTTAAAGCTGCTGATCCGCGCCATGCTCTCCTGTTCATAAGGCTGGATCTCTGTTTTGGTACAAGAATTTAAATACAAGCTGCTCATTAAAAGGCTCGTAGCGATCTTAAATTTTTGGGTGGTTAATAATTGATTTTTCATTTTAGTTTGGGAAGTAACCGGTACCAGCACGGCTGGCACCGGATTTAAAATTTACAATTCTTATTACAAAATAAGGGTATTAAGGCTTACTATAATTTCTTATAATCGAAACTCATAAACGGAAAGTTTGTTGCTGCGTAGCTCGCATTTGGAGTTTCGTCCTTGTAAACACTATTTAAACGCAATTTCCATTGATCGCCGGTTGTCTTGTTTTCTAAAATATACGTTCTCGGTCCATAGCTACTCATGATATGATTGCTAATGTTATAGATGTACCAGCCACTGCTATTTAAATTGCCTGATCCATTTGTACTGTTGGAAGCAGCTGTACCATTCGAGATCAGTACTGCATTAGTTGGCAAAGCAGCCACTGATTCGAAAGCTATATTCACATAATACAGGTCGTATTTTGTCGTATTGACAGTCAAACTTGCATTTGCTGTACCACTAAATTGAAAATCATAGCTAGTGGATGTACCACCATCATTTGTAATCAAATTGTAGTAATAGGTACTTGCCGGGTTTTTCCATTGTGTGGTATCCACCAAATCAGGCACCGTACCTTGGTGGAAATTCCGAGCACCATAAGTGCCCGTAGCGATGGTTTTTAAATATCCTTTTGTACCGCTTGCGGTAAAGTTTACCGTACCGCCAATCGTCGTCGAAGGCGTAACAGCACGTTTGCTGAGTGATTGTTCCTCTACACTGGGTGCAAGTGGATTGTCTTTGCTACATGATGTTGTCATGCCAATCGCGGCAAGACCTAAGGCAATGGATAAAGTTGTGAATTTGATTTTCATTTCTTTTTCGTAATTTTGCCACTTCTACAGTGGGCTAGTTAATAAATATATGTTAATTAGTCAATTTGTTACCGGATGTACCTCGACCGTATATCCGGTTTTTTTTTGAATAAGAATTGTACTGTTTAAGGTTTTATCTCAAATGTTTTGCTGCCTTTTGGCACAAGTACATAATCAAAGGAGATAAATACATGGGGAGAACTTTTGAACCATTGTTCAGGTTTTAAAAGATCCTTATACATGGATAAAGGCTTAATCTTGGCGTAGTTACCTTTTGCCGTACGAACAATTAACGTCCGTGGTTTAATTACTTTTCCGTTAAGTAATGTCAGCCCATTTCCAAGCGCATAAGCAACATGTTCAGTTTCCCTGTTTGAAGTATGTTGTTTGACTAAGATTCCAAAAAAATCGTATAAACACCAGCCTACACCATTTCCCTCATCTCCATTCTGATCCATCCCGATCGCATCGCCGATCACCTTGAATTCAGCATCAGCTGGCACTTCCGTTACTTCGTCGAATGCTTTCTCGACGATTAGGATACCACCAGTAGCGTTGTTACCATAACCGAGATTTGTGTTGTTTGTACCATTATTACCTGACGCTGCGCTATTAAAGATACTACTAAATGAAATATCCCAATTACGGGTCTGACGATGTGTTTCTGGCATTGCTTTGTTGGTTTCCAGACTGTAATAAACGGGAGCTGCTGCGTTGTTACCATCGTTTTTATCTGTAGCAGCAAAGTTGCGCACAGCTATTAATTTATTGTAAAGCCCGGTATTGCTTTCTTCTTCTTTCGGTGGTTCGACAACAGGTTCTGTTGTCGGATCTGACTTGCTGCAAGCGGTATTGATTGCTAGACCAATGCAGAGCAATGCAATGTACTTTGTTCTGGTAAGCTGTCTTGATATCTTCATGTGTTATATTTATATTTATTTAAAATCATTCTAAATAATAGTAAAGGTAAAGAGTTTAGCTTATTACTTGTGTATGAAAAATGATATTTTATATATTAATTTTGGTTTTAGCTGATTAACAATAAACAGGCAATAGGGAGATTTTCCCTGTTGCCCATTGTCTTATTTGAATTCTTGGTAGTCGATGGAATAGAAGACGAAATTATTTGCGCCATCATTAGCCTTTTCATTTTCGTAAATACTATTCATCTTAAGTTTAAAAAATGGCTTCCCGTGTTTTGAAATAATAAGTGTTCTATTTTCCTGGGCAGTTACGAGATGATTGTTGTCCCCGTCATAATTGCACCAACCGGATTCAGAACGAACGCTTTCTTTTCCTCCAAATTTCATTTTATAGATAGCACTGCTGTTCGAGCTAATCGCTGTAAAGTTGTCTGTTGCAACGACATCATTGAATGCTTTATCAATATAAGATAAGGTGTATCCATCCTCTGCATTTGCGGTTAGTGTTACTTTAGCGTCGCCAGATAGACTAATCATATTTGTTTTGTTATCTGTTCCATCATTTTCACTGAAGTTGTAATAATAGATTTTAGCGGCTTCAGCTGTCGGTTTTCCATCTTCACCACGTGCGAATTGTTTAAAGTTTTTCAGCGAAAAAATATTGTTTTTAACAGTCAGTTCCCCTTGAGTAAAATCAGTTTTTGAACTGATTTTAAGATCTTTGATAACTTTTGGAGTTTCAACTTGTATTGTATCATCATCCTTGCTGCAAGAAGTAAAACCCAAACTCAATGCACATACAAGTGCTGCTGTTGTAAATAATTTGTTCATTTTTAATTTAATTGTGTAATTTTTCCTTATTTATAATGTGTTTGTATTTAAGTTTTTACTGCCGTCTTCCTGTACATAATATTTAAAAGTGTAATAGGGGGCAGGCCAGTTCATATTGGTGACCGCTGAGGGATTTCCCTTATAGGCATTGATTAATTGTAATTTGGCATATTTGCCATCGGGCAGGCGAATGGCATAGGTACGGTTCGGTAGGGCCTGCATGATATGCGTGCTCAGGCTGTACTGAAACCAGCCCAGCGATTCGGAATTGGATGCCCAGCCGATTTTACCGGTGCCGCTTTTATTGAATTCTTCATCCGAAGGGGCGACAGTAAGGCTTTGGTAAGACTGTTTTAAGAGCATAACAGCTGTATTGTTGGCTTCACCCTGATAACCGGGATTGAACTCATCCATAGCATTGTTGACGAACACCTCGGAATTATAGGGACCTGTAAATGCAATATCCCAGTCTTTTGTTTTTAACCATTGAATGGAATCGGTCTTTGTCTTGATCCAGATCTGTTTTTGATCTTTGAAACGAAAGAGAAATGTATAGAAAGGACGCTTTTCCTTGCCTTCGGCTCCATCTCCCATGGCGGCGTCGGTATCGCCCGCAAGATCTTTGATGATAATGCTTTTGCCGTCTTCTAACCCAATTGTATAGTTTTTATCCTTGCCACAGGATAGGAGCATAAGCGCCAGAATACCTGAAAAAATACAGCGTCCAAGCTTATGAAAAGAAAGCCATATGCTACATTCTGCTATTATGATGTTAATTGTTCTCATTGTTTGTCTACTTTATCGTATTTCTCTTTAACTTTAATCTCCAATCTCCAATCTCCAATCTCCAATCGTTAATCCTTCATCCATCGGTAACTGACTCCACCCATAATTATCCTGCCGGGCTGTCCTAAGAGATAACGGCTGGTAAAATTGAACAGGTTATCGCCGATAAGACGGAGGGTTAATCTCCGGTTCATCAGACTTTTTTCGATCGTTATATTCAGGAGCGTATGGTGGGGGATAAAGATGTCGTATTTGTCAATAAATTGATTGCCGTTATATTCCTGAAATGGCGTCTTTCCGCGGAAATTGACGCGTGCATTGATATTGACTCCCCAGGGTTTGTATTCGTATTGCGCTTTGAAATTGAACATATGTCGTGAGCGGTCCTCAATACCCCAATAATCTGATTTTGTGCTTTGCCGATAGAGATCGGTGGCCGCATCATTGATTTGATTATAGGGATAATTACCGGCGGCGATGCTATCCAGTACACTGAGATCTTTGGCAATCAGGTATTGATAGCCCATCGACAATTGCAGCTCTTTGGTGAGCTGATAATTCAAAGAGACTTCAAAACCTTTGTTCATCGCTTTCGGAAGATTACGGTAGCTATAGATCTGTGCGATGCTAGTACCGTTACCTACACTGACGGTGTTGATCTGATTGTTGATGCGATGATAGAAAAGGGAGAAATCTGCCTGAAATTTGCCGGAAGGATTCCAGGTCAGCCCGATATTGTTGGAAAGGCTAGTCTCGGCCTTCAGATTACCCGCCACCAAATTCAACATATAGCTGTTTTTATAACTCAGTTCGCCTGCTTGGTCCATAGCGGCGATAACATCGGCTACCCGCTCGCTTCCCACAACTAGATAGTTGGCGGCTGGGTTGAAGAAGACCTGATAGCGCATCTTGTAGTCTGGTGCTTTGAATCCTGCACCAACACCGCCTTTAATCAATAGGGTTGGGCTGATATGGTATTGCAAACCTAAACTTGGACTCAAATGCCCATTGTACACATTGGTTTGGTCATAACGTAGGCCTAGTGTCGTGAGAAGACGATCAAGGGGTTTCCACTCGGTCTGGAGGTAGGCAAATGCACTATTCAATGAGCGTTTGGCATCCAGGTCCTGATTGTCCATTTGCTCTACACTGCCGCCGATTCCACCGGTGAACTTAAGCTGTTGCATCGGGCTGTAGGCAAACTGCTGTTCGATGCGGTGTACATTTTGACCAAACTCTTCAGCGCTGGCCAAAACTCCTTGTTGCAACCATTGTGCTGCTATCTGTGAATGGAACCTGGAAAAATAGTAGCGTGTCATGCTGCGCAGACCGGAATCGAAGTTATAATCGTAGCTGGCCGATAGATTGATGTCTTGATCTTTTTGTTTATCCTGTATGATGCGGTCTTCGGACCAGGCATTGATCATTTCGGATTCGCGTGCGGCAAATCGTCCTGTTACTCCTAATGTTCCATTTTTACTGGTGCGATAGCGTACCCGGCCCTGAAAACTGTAATTTGTATAAGGGGGAAATGTGGTACTTTTTGAACTGAGATATTGTTTGTCGGTATTGAAACCATCGGTACGGTAATAGTTGCCGGAGATAACAGCGCTGCCCCGTTGATTGGAAAATGGTGTTTCTCCCTCCAATGTTGCATCAACAGTATTTAATGTGCCATAGAGTAGGGAAGCATGCGCTTGTGGGGTAATGGCGCCATGACGTGTAATAATATTAATGGCACCGCCAAGTGCATCGCTGCCGTATAGACAGGAGGATGCTCCTTTAATAATCTCGATACGCTCGATGTTGGTAACGGAAATACGGGAAAGGTCAAAATTGCCACTGTTGCGGCCAAGCATGGGCTGCCCGTCAACCAATACCATGACATAGTTGCTGCTAAAGCCCTGAATTTGTACACCAACAGCTCTGGAACCACCCGCAATATCATTCACGATGGCAATACCAGTCTGCTCTTTCAAGACTTCGTCTAACCTGCGGCTACCCATTAATTCAATGTCTCTTTTGGTAATGACTTTGACAGGCATAGCAGCGTTTTCGGCTTTGACCAGGTTATCAACGGCTTCCAATTTTCGGTTGACCTCGACCTCGTCGATCTGGCGGTTATCGGTTTGTAAGGTGATGGTGAGTTGCTGGTTTTTATCCGTCAACTCTACAAACTGGCGAAACTCTTTGTAGCCTAATGCTTGTGCCACAAGTTCATAACGGCCGGCATAAAGTTTATTAAAGTGAAATCTCCCAGCTGTATCAGTCTTGAAAGCATATTTGTCTGGATACAGGTACACTGTCGCATTGGTAATTACTTTATTGGAATCATTCTTTAAGGTCCCGGATATCTTCCATTTTTCTTGCGCCTGCGCCAGATGTATCTGGCTAGCACATAAGGCAATTACTGTACTTATTCGAATAGCAGAGAGATTTTTAAACACTATCTTTATTTTTAATCATTCTAAATAATGTTACAAAAAAAGGCAATACTATTGGATTTTTCTATATGCAAATTGTCATAAATTCTATGTAATCCGTTTTTTGTTGGCTTTATTAGCGGCCTGTTTTTGTTTTATTTGGCTGTTTTATAGTTTATTATGTCTGTTTTTTGAGTGTTTTTATTTATTCGGCCTAGGTTAAAATAATTTGTATTTAGACTGATTATTGATTTGTTTTGTAGTCGAAACTAATCTGCATAAGAATAAAGAACTTAAATCTGCTGCAGTTTTTAAGGAATTAAAGAAAGAGATGGGTAAAATTTACTGGATAATGCTCTGTTGTTTGCTACATATCGGCGGATGGGCAAATGCACAGCAACGGATTATTACATTGAGCAGTTCGCTGACGGAAACAGTTTATGGGCTTGGAATAGGTGACCGAATGGTTGCTACAGATGTGACTAGTATATCCCCTAAGGCGGCGGCGGTGCTGCCGCGGGTGAGCAAAAATCGTTCTGTTTCGGCAGAGGGATTATTGTCGTTTAAGCCTACTCTTGTGCTGGCAAATGAGGGGGATGTGGCCAATGCCGTGATTCAACAGATCCGTGCTGCCGGTGTGCAGTTTATTGCGATCAGACCAAATTATTCTGCTGCCGGGGCGTTACGCTATATCCAGGACGTGGCGGATGCTGTAGGGGAGTCATCATTGGGAAAGGCTTTGGTATCGCGTACAAAAATAAGCCTGGATCACACGTTAGCGTTGTTAAAAAAAGAAAATAAAGGTAAGGCTGTGCCGAAAGTGTTGTTTTTGTACGCGCGCGGAACTGGGACAATGAGCGTGGCTGGAAAGGGTAGTAGCCTGGATGCGATGATCAGTCTTGCTGGCGGGAAGAACGCCGTGCAGGAGTTTTCGGATTTTAAGCCTTATACAACGGAGGCATTGGTACAGGCCAATCCGGATATTATTTTGTTATTCGATTTTGGGGCGAGTAGCTTGGGTGGGCACGAAGCTATCCTTAAATTGCCGGGGATGCGTATTACCAATGCGGGTAAAAACGAACGTATACTGGTGATGAATGCTTCCCTGCTCGTTAACTTCAGCAATAGGCTGCCAGATGCGATCTTGGAGCTGCACCGTGGATTTGAAAAAGTAATGAATTCAAAATAGATCAGGTGCAGAAGAAACAAAAATTAATATTACTGGCTTTGAGCTTGATATTGCTCATTACATGTATTGTTGCATTAGGTATGGGCGCGTATCATATACCGCCGGGGGATATTTTATCCATGCTCATGCAGAAGCTGCATTTGTCTGCAGCTTCTGATCAAGACAGCATGCATGCCGACGTTTTATTTGAGATACGCATGCCGCGTTTATTACTGGGCCTGTTGGTCGGAGCCGCCTTAGGTATTTCAGGCGCTGCCATTCAGGGAATTTTTCGAAATCCGCTCGCAGAGCCCGGATTAATCGGGATTTCTTCTGGCGCATCTTTATTCGCCGTATTGATTATCGCCTTTGAGACTTTCCTACTGACATCACTTTCGGCCTGGATGGGGTATTACATTTTGGCTTTTGGCGCTTTTGTCGGTGCTGGACTAACGGCTTTCCTGGTGTATCGCATTGCCCGTAAAAATGGTCGCCCCAATGTCACTACGATGTTGTTGGCGGGGATTGCCATCAATGCATTCGCGGGGGCGCTTACAGGTTTAATGACTTACATGTCTACAGAGCAGCAACTCCGTACGATTACGTTTTGGATGCTGGGTAGCCTGGGTGGTGCAACCTGGGATAATTTATTGGCTGTGGGACCATTTATATGTATCTCACTATGTATTCTTCCTTTTTTTGGGAAGTCATTAAATGCTTTTGCACTAGGTGAATTGCAGGCGGATCTATTGGGCATGCGCAGTGACCGTGTAAAAAGATGGGTGGTCGCTTTATCAACTTTAGCTGTGGGTGCTTCGGTAGCTGTGTCGGGAATTATTGGTTTTGTAGGATTGATCGTCCCACATACCGTACGTCTGATGGGAGGACCAGATCATCGTTTTGTACTTCCGGGATCATTGCTCTTGGGGGCTCTGGTACTGACGCTGGCTGATGTTATTGCGCGTGTATTGATCGCGCCAATCGAATTGCCTATTGGTGTAATTACGGCCCTGTTGGGCACACCGGTATTTTTGTATATTTTAATCAAGGATAAATAGTCTGCTGTCGGATGTCTAAATACTATTTTTTATGTTGCGTGTAGAGAAAATCAACTTCGGAGTGAAAGACCGAAAACTACTGAAAGATATTACTTTTCAGGTTCGTAAAGGCGAGATTTTGGCTGTGCTTGGAGCGAATGGCGCAGGTAAGTCCACCTTGATGGGGCTGCTATGTGGCGAGAAAAAACCGGATTCGGGGCAGATCTATTTCAACGGCAAGCCATTGTCGGACTACGATGCTGTCACACTGTCCAAATGTAGGGCTTTGTTGAGTCAGCAACAACAAATGACATTGAGCTTTAAAGTAGAGGAGATCGTATTAATGGGGAGGTATCCTCACTATAAAAATAACCCTTCGACAGAGGATTATAGGGTAGTGGGCGAGACAATGGAGCTCTGTGGTGTAACAGCATTCGCGGATAGAGATTTTTTGAGTCTTTCGGGTGGGGAACAACAACGTGTTCATCTTGCGCGTGTATTAGCGCAGATCTGGGATAATCCTGATGCGCTGCTCTTACTGGATGAACCTATCTCAGCCTTAGACCTGCATTATCAACAAAAAGTGCTGGCGATTGCCCGAGCCTTGGCCCGAAAAGGATTTATGGTTGTTCTGATCGTGCATGATGTCAATTTTGCTGCGATGTATGCCGATCGCATCCTGATGCTCAAACATGGACGGAAGCTTTTTCATGGTACTCCAGTGGAAGTGTTGGCTCAGAAAGAAATCTATACAATTTTTTCGGTAGAATCGAATGTGATCATGAACCCCCGCACATTAAAACCTTATGTGCAATTGGAGGAGATGGAGATTGATCTGGAATAGACCGTGGAATTCACACTGCTTCTGTCTGGAGTGGATTATTTAGAAAGATTATAAATAATTTTTAATTATCACCCTAATTCATTAATTTTAACTGCGTCGGGCTTATTTGGATTGAAATCATGTTGGTGAAAAGTAAAATAGTGGAGTTGGCTGATTGGCTTTTTGAAGAAGAAATTCCAGACAGCTATGTGCCGGATAAACCTTTGGTAGAAAATAAAATCACGATCCATACGGAACCTGTTCACATGGAGAATTTTCAGCTCTCTACCTCGGGCTTGTTTATACTGCATTCGAAAATGCAATTTGATCGGCCTGTTCAGATTCTCACGGAGATCGAAGGCGAGACAATTACCAGTCAATTTATATTTTTTAAACCCGCAGACAGTAAGATGCCCTATGGCATGAGCCGGCACAATATCCGGTATATACCATCTGTCAAATCGGTACACGAAGTGGAACCGGGCATAGAATACACGTATTTTATTGCTGTGATATCCAAGGAATATTACCTGAACCTTATTAAGCGGGATTCCTTATTGCATCAGCAATTTGTACATGAAATCGAAAAAGGGGAATATACATCGTTTTCAGAAGAAGATCTAATGGCAACCTATGAGATGCAGCACACCATAGCCGAACTCATCGAATCGAAGAAAAAAGGAGAGATACGTCGGCTCCATACCGAATCTCGTATCGTCGAATTGCTGATGTACCAATTTGAGCAGTATAGCGAAAAAAACGATCAGGCCGTACCCTTATTTCATGAAGAGGATGTGCAACGCCTGGAAATGGCGCGACAGATTCTCGAACAGCGTATAGCCAATCCGCCGACACAGAAAGAACTGGCTGCAGAGGTATTAACAAGCGAAAGTAAACTGAGAAAGGATTTTAAGGAATATTTTTCGGTGACGATCCACGATTACCTCACTCGAATCCGCATGGAAAAAGCAAAGAGTTATCTCTTGGATGATAAGATGACGGTCTATGAAGTTGCTTTGCTGACGGGGTACGGCCACCAGAATAATTTTAGTAGCGCGTTTAAAAAATACTATGGGATCTCTCCGGGCGAACTGAAAATGTAGTTATCGATTTTTTAACGGTAAGATTATTTCGTCGTGTACTGCATAACATTCGTATTCCTGCGGCATTTCACGGCTATCCAATCCTGTGAACTTGCTAAAAGCCGGTAGGATAATCTGCCGTGCCGAAACCCAAAAGCAAGGTAGGCGTAGGTGTTTTTTGGGTGGAAGTTTGATGCTTACTCCTGGATGGATATGTCCACTGATCGTGAAAGATGAACTGTCTATGGTGGGGGCGTGCACAAAATGGATCTGCTCTAGTTCCAACTTGTCAGTGTGATAGATTAGCCCGATCTCTTTTGTTAATTCTTTCACTTGTCTATCGTGATTACCGATGACCAAGTGAAAATTGAGGTTGGGAAATTTTTGTTTAAACTCTTCTAACAAAAGGACCTCCTGATTGATCCCTGCATGAATAAGATCGCCGACTACGAGCAAGCGTGTTGCCTGGTAATGGTCGATTAGATCTGCAAGCGTATGGAGATCGGCGCTCGATGCGGAAGAGGGAATAGCTATTCCATGTTTACGGAAATGGGCTGCTTTACCAAGGTGAAGATCCGATAGAATGAGCATATTTTGTTCGGGCCAAAAAATAGTCCGTTGATTATTTAGGATGAGTTGTTGTTTATTGAATGTAATTCGCTGTTCGTGTACGTTCATTTTCTTCGTCTGCTGTTTGACTTATTTGCATTTTCCATGCGTTGTATCCGCTCGATCAAGGCCTCACTCGACAAGGATTGACGCAAACTGTCTACTTTAATTGGAAAACTTAAGGGTGTATACTGCTCTGTAAAGGTATAAATGATTTCGCTATTGTTTATTCTTTCAAAAGCTTTTATCAAACGGTATTCCTCCAATTGTTGGTTAAATACCTCGGTGAAAGCTTGTTTTAACAACAGATTGCCGGGATCATGATCCATCAAAACACGGAATATAATACCGGAGGAGGCTTGTAAGGATTTGTTGTTTTGTTGGGTGCCGGGATAGTTTTGTATAACCAATCCGGATATCACAGCGATATCGCGGAATTTACGGCTTGCCATTTCCGCAGAGTTGATGCTACTGATCACATCCTGCATAAGATTTTCCCGGCTCAATATCGCCGTTAATTGCGCCTTGTCCAATTGAATTTCTTTATCGGAATAAAGTTCGAAACCATAGTCGTTCATGGCCATCGAGAAGCTGATGGGTGAGCGTTTGCTGATGCGGTAAGCGACGAGGGCAGCCATGACTTCGTGGATCAATCGACCTTCCAGTGGATAGAAAAACAGATGGTGTCCTTCTTTGGTCTTGATGTGTTCGACAAGAAATTGTGATTCATTGGGCACAGCGGAGAGGCTTTGCTGCTTTTGGATTAACGGTGCCAGGAAGCGCAGTTCTTTTTCGCTATTATCTGGGCTTATTGCTTCTGCGAGTTTTTTACGCAGAAAACGGCTCAGGTTGGAGGATAGCGGCAATCTGCCTCCCAGCCAGCTTGGTGTGATAGCCTTACCGGATGAATTTTTGACAAATACAGTCATATCCTTGACCATAACAAGCTCGAGAATACGGCCAGCAAGGTTAAATCGTTCACCTTTCTTCAATTTGCTGATAAAATATTCCTCAATCATACCGATGTATCCGCCAGAGAGGAATTTTACGCGCATCATCGCATCGCCAACAATAGCACCGATATTCAGCCGATGAAGAAGGGCGATACGTCTATTTTTTATAACCCAGTTGCCCTCACTATCCTGTACTACTTTGTGAAATTCCTCATAGCGTTTGCCGATTTTGCCACCTGCGGTGATAAAGTACATGCACCATTGCCATTCCTCATCATTCATGTATCTGAAGGCATGAGTCTGGGCAACGATTTGATGTAGTTGTGCTGATTGGAAACCGCCTCCGAGAGCGATTGTCACCATAAATTGTACCAATACATCGAAACTCTGGACCATGGGGTCACGATTTTCTATGGTTTGTGTTTTGACTGCCTCCTTTAATGCGGCAACTTCAATGAGCTCCAAGGAATGTGTCGGGACGAAGTAGATGACAGACGTTTCAAAAGGGCTGTGCCCACTTCTTCCTGCACGTTGCATAAATCTGGCTACTCCTTTGCTTGATCCAATTTGAATAACTGTATCAACGGGTTTAAAATCTACACCCAGATCGAGTGATGAGGTCGATACCACTGCTTTTAACCGCCCGCTACTGAGATTGTCTTCGATCCATTCGCGGATATGAGCGTCTACTGAACTGTGGTGCAGTGCAATCTGTCCCGCAAAATCGGGATGTGCCTGCAGTAGGAGCTGATACCATAGTTCGCTCTGGCTTCGGGTATTTGTGAAAAGGATGGTACTCTTGCTTTCCAAGATAATGGGCACAACTTTGTTCACGAGATTGCCGCCAAGATGACCAGCCCAAGGTAGCAGTTCCACTGTATCGGGGTAGATGGATTTTATGGCAATTTTCTTTTTCTCCTTTGCGATTATTTTTACCCTTTTGGATTCGGTAGGCAGCAGGACATCCATTGCCTGGTCGAGGTTGCCTATGGTGGCAGTGATCCCCCAGATACGGAGATTTTTATGTTGGTACCTGAGATAAGATAGCGCGAGTTCGACCATGACACCGCGCTTATTACCAATGAGTTCATGCCATTCGTCTACAGTAACGCAACAAATGTTTTTGAAATATTTGTCGCGTTGTTTTTGGGCAAGTAATAGATGCAGGCTTTCTGGGGTAACGAGAAGAATGTCAGGCATAGCTTTGGTCTGTTGGGCCCTGATCTTCGGATCGGTATCTCCATTGCGTACCTGTACAATCCAATCCAATCCGATATCATCTATGGCGGTTTGCATTGCTCTTGCTAGATCCTTCGCTAGGGAGCGCAAGGGCGTAATCCAAAGTAGTTTTAATCCTTTTTGATAGCGTTGTGGATGATTCATGTAGTCGATTAAAACTGCCATAAAGACTGAAAATGTCTTTCCAAATCCTGTAGGGGCGATGACCATTCCACTGTATCCCCGCATGTATTTGTCCCAGGTCTTAACCTGGAATTCAAAAGGGGTATTGCCCAAGGATTCAAAATGGCGACTGACGATTTTAAATCCTTCACTGTGTGTTATCTTCTGAATCAATTTACGGTATTAATTTTTTGATGTCTTCTAATGTATCTATATCAACAGCCTTTTTATCCCTGCGCCAACGCAAAATCCGGGGGAAGCGTAGGGCTACGCCAGATTTGTGACGTTTACTATAGCCTATTCCTTCGAAAGCGATTTCAAATACCAATTCTGGCTTGACGGTCCTAACTGGCCCGAATTTCTCCAAAGAATTTTGTTTTACAAAGCGGCTTACTTCAAGTATTTCTTTATCTGTAAGTCCGGAATATGCTTTTGCGATGCTTACTAAGTGATCTCCGTCTTTGATGGCAAAAGTGTAGTCGGTATAATGGGCACTTCTTCGGCCACTGCCTTTTTGTGCATATATCAATACGGCATCGATGGTCATGGGGTTAACTTTCCATTTCCACCAACCACCTTTTTTGCGGCCAGCATAATAAATAGCGCTTTTCTTTTTGAGCATAATGCCCTCGCTGTTTATCTCCCGAGACGCAGCCTGGACAAGCTGTAGCGCTGTCCAATCTGCGCAATAGATGAGCGGAGATAGCTGCATAATATCATCACCATTGCGCTGATGCAACTGTTCCAATAGATTGCGTCTTCCTTGCAGGGGATCGGATCGGAGATCTTGACCATTCAGTTCCAATACGTCATAAAGGTATACAACAACGGGGACTTCTTCGCGCAAAGTTCTTGAAATTACCTTACGATTGATCCTTTTCTGTAATTCTGTAAAATTCAATATCCGGCCATCTTTGGCAGCCAAGATTTCGCCATCTAAAACGACGTTCTCTTTCCACTGTCGTAGCGCATCTGTGATTTCCGGAAATTGTGCTGTAACAAGTTCTTCACCCCTGGACCAAATAAAAACTTCTTCACCCCGTTTGATTAACTGACCGCGTATTCCATCCCATTTATGTTCACATTGCCATTCTGTAATGGGACCGAGTGCTTCGAGCTCTTTTTCAATCGGGTAGGCCAGACAAAAGGGATAAGGTTTTGAGAGATTCGTGTTGCTATACTCGCCCCGAACAAGTTTGTCAAATTCGTAGTCATATGGATTCCACTCGCCCATAATACTATGGGCGACTATGCTAGGTTCGATCTGGAAATGTGCCGCAATGGTATTGATCAACCCTTTTGCGGAAATGCCCAGACGAAAGCTACCACCTAGTAATTTGTTGAAAATAAAGCGCTCTATGGTGTTCAGTGCATTCCATGAGGCCAGTACAAATGCTTTTTTTTCTGTCATTGAAGCATTTGCCAGTATAACAATATCTTCCATCCAGTCACTCAGGCTTTTGTCGGTTCGCTCAGATGGCGTTGGGAGTAGCAGGGATAAAGTCTCGGAGAGATCACCTACGGCTGCATAACATTCTGTAAATAGCCATTCTGGAATATCGGTAATCTCCAGCACCCAAGTTTTAAGGTCTTTTGTTGCTATAGGACGCTTAGGTCTCTTGCCAGTCATTAAGGCAAGGAACCAAAGTTTGTCTTTGTCTGGAGCAAATGTTAAAAAACGGATAATCGCTTCCTTTTTCAAACTGGTCTTGTTGCTGCTGTCCAGCGCATTGATCAAAGTTGCAAATTCTATCATATGCTTATTTCTTCCCCGTAATTTGTTTTGACTTCTTCAGCTTCGATCCCTATTTCGTTCAGGTATTTGCTGAATGTGGCGGTCTGCCCATGGGTTACATATACTTTCTCGGCCCCGCTTTCTTTTACTGCTTGCAACAGTCCATTCCAATCAGCATGATCGCTGATGGCGAAGCCTGCATCGGCGCTACGCCATCTCCGTGCACCACGAATTTGCATCCAACCCGAGCAGATGGCATAAGCAACATGCGGTATCTTTTGAAGGAGGTGAGTATCGAGTAGTGCGGGGGGCAACAGGACTATCTTGCCATCGAGCTGCTTAGTATCTGTCCTGAGGTCGACAATATGATAAGGCGGTAATTGTATGCCAGCCTCACTATAGGCCATATTTAACTTGGCGATACTGTAATGTACATATACTTCGCCCATGTCTTTTACTGCATTTAATATTCGTTGCGACTTGCCAAGTGAGTAGCCAATAAATACAGATGTTTTCTTGAAACCTTGATTGTGCATGATCCATTCATTCAAACGCTGGGTTTGTGCGGCAACACTTTCCCAACGATAGATTGGCAGGCCAAAGGTGCTTTCAGTAATGAGTTCGTGGCATTTTACCGGCTCAAATGGGGTAGAAAGCCCATCATCCTGGATCTTATAATCCCCCGTAAAAACAATTACTTTACCTTTATATTCCATTCTTATCTGGGAAGAACCAATAATATGCCCGGCAGGATGTAAGGAAATTTTTACACCATTGATATGAAAAGGTCGGTTGTACGCTAGCCCTTCAACCTGAATATCATGGCCAATACGACTTTTTAGTATATTGACTGTAAAATGGTGACAGAGATACTTTTTCATGCCTGGATAAGCATGATCTGCATGTCCATGAGTGATAATAGCCAAGTCAACTGGCTGCCAGGGGTCTAGATAAAACTTGCCTGGGACACAATAAATCCCCTTTGATGTGAATTGAATCATATCGAATCCGCGTTTTGATAACAGCGCTATTGTTTATAGCATGTTATGTATTCAAACAGGTAGGGATAAGTTAAAGTTTTGTTTATTTTCTCGTGAAATTCATTCATAGTGCTTAAATTGCATCTATATTGAGATTTTTTGGCTGAAATTACTATAAAGTGATTCGGTTAATTTTTTACATTTGTTTACTTTGATTCTTAGTTTTAGCTCTCTATGATATTAATAGTCGATGACAACCCAGATAATATATATTCGTTACAAAAATTATTGGAATCTAAAAATTTTAAAGTACATGCTGCCCAATCTGGTGAAGAGGCATTAAAAAAGATTTTAAAATATAATTATGCGCTCATCATATTGGACGTGCAGATGCCGGATATGGATGGCTTTGAAGTAGCAGAAAACATTGCTGGATTTAGTAAGACCAAGGAAACGCCTATTATATTCTTATCAGCAGTTAATACTGACAAACGTTTTATTACCAAAGGATATGATTCTGGAGGCTTGGATTACGTAACCAAGCCGGTCGATCCGGATATTTTGATGTTAAAAGTCAAAACTTTCTATCGGCTGTATGAGCAGACGCAGGCACTAAAGGATATTCAACAAACTCTTGAAAGGGAAGTGGAGCGCCGGAAGGAGGCACAAAAAGAGCTTCGTTCAAAAGTAGACTATTTACATACGTTATTGGAATCTTTGCCGCAAATTGCCTTTACCTGTGATAATCGTGGTAATATCGATTTTGTCAATGGCCGTTGGTTTCAGTTTTCGGATAATGAATGCATGTTCCCACAGACGCATCCTGATGACCGATCGATCGCTGCGGAGCTACAGGAAAGCCTTGAGTCCGGCAAGCCTTTGGAGATGGAGGTCCGGATCAAAAAGCGGGATGAATCCGGTTATTCGTATCAATTATTGAGGGTATGGCCAATCTTAGAGAATGGTGAGAATAATTGGGTGGGCACGTTTACAGACATTGATGCCCAGAAGAAAGCCGAGAAAGAAAAAGATGAGTTTTTGAGTATTGCCAGTCATGAACTTAAAACTCCACTGACAAGTATAAAAGCGTATATGCAGCTGCTCGACCGCAAGCTGAGCCTCGACAAAGCCTGTGCAGAGGCAAAATATGTAGACAGGGTTCAGGATCAGGTAGAAAAATTGAATAGTTTGATCACAGATTTACTTGATATATCTAAAATTGATAATGGTAAATTGATTATCAATAAAAAAATATTTTCGCTCGAACGCATGGTTCAGAGTGCCATCGATTCCATTGTTCAGACGCATGATCAAAGTAATATGCTATTACTTAGGCAAGGAGATATCTCAAATTTAATGGTATATGGTGATGAAATACGTCTTGAGCAGGTCCTTGTTAATTTTTTAACGAACGCATATAAATATGCTGCTGGCACTGAGAAGATCATCGTTGATTGTACCGTGATGGATGACTTTGTAAAAGTGAGTGTAGTAGATTTTGGAATTGGTATACCAGAAAGTAAGCAGTCTGAAGTTTTCGATAAGTTTTACCGTGTTGAAGAAACTTCTTTTGATTTTCAAGGGCTTGGAATTGGCCTTTATATTTGTTCGGAAATTATCCGAAGCCACCAAGGAACAATAGGTGTTGAAAGCTCGGAAGGTAAAGGGGCCACATTTTATTTTACATTACCATTAAACATACCTACAGATGCCAAATAAAACGCTCAATAACTTATCGATTGGAATCGGTTTTTCCTTGTTTGTATTATTGGTCAGCTCTACTGCCTCTTATTTGGGAATCAAAGAACAAAATAAACATCGTCAGGAACTAGCTGTTACCCGAAAAGTTATCAGCTTATCAAATATGATTCTCAACTCTTTACAAGGGGCCGAAACAGGAAATCGGGGTTATTTGCTTACGGGTAAGGAAAACTATTTGGAGCCGTTCAATATGGCCCTCGTAGATCTTCCAAGAGAATTAAAGGAAATAAAGGAGCTTACAGAAGCGGATCCAGTACAAAAAAATCGGGTAGACAGTCTATTTACGGCAGCTCAACAGCGGCTCGCCGTATTAAAGGAGTCTGTGGATATCAAACGAAAGGGCGGCAATGTCGGTTTGGAACATTTGGACGAGAGTAAATCCGTAATGGACAGGTGCCGAAATATTATTCAGGACATCATTTATTATGAAGATGATGCGCTAGATCAAAAGTCTGCCAATTTAGATAATTCTTCTTTTATAACTACTTTATTTATAGTGATTAGTGCGGTGTTGTCGCTCATTATCACGGCATACTTCTATTTCCGACTTAGAGCAGACTTTCTTAAACGCTTAGAACTGGAAAAATCACTTCGTGAAAAGGATGAAGGGATCACCCGCAGACTAAATCTGGTTCAAAAGATAACCAATCGTATTGCTTTAGGAGATTATGAAGTAAGAACAGAGGATATTGAGGATGATGATCTTGGGGCTATCGCAAAATCCATTAATCGGATGTCAAAATCCCTGAAAAAATCGTTTGACCAGCTCAAAGATAACGATTGGTTACACATGGGATATGCGGATCTCTATACGGGATTGGTGGGTAACAAGACTGAAAAAGCGCTGGCTACGGGAGCAATAAGGGGATTGGTGAATTATATTGACGCTATTACAGGAGCAATATATGTGTTTAACGACGAAAAACTCGAGTTAGCTGGCGCCTATGGTTTAGATCCGAAAGCACGGCAATATTTCCTTCCAAATGAAGGCTATGTTGGACAAGTATTTGTCGATAGGCAAACGAAGGTTGTAAATAATATAAACACGGAGGACTATATCATAAGTTTTGCCAGTGGTCAGATCAATGTCGAACATCTCATTTTTGTACCTCTTGTATTGGCAGACCAGGTATTGGGTGTTTTGGAAATTGGGCATCGTCAGTCATTCAGGGAAATAGAATTGACGTTCTTGACCGAATGTGCAAGGCAATTGGGGATCGCTATCGCTTCTGCGAAAGGACGAGCTAAAATTCAGGCGCTATTGGAAGAAACCCAGGTTCAATCGGAAGAATTGCTTTCGCAGCATGCTGAACTCGAGAATCTCAACACGGAGTTAGAAGCCCAAACTTTACGTTTACAGTCATCGGAAGAAGAACTGAAGGTGCAACACGAGGAATTGATGCAATCGCACCAAGAATTGGAAGAACGTTCAAAATTGTTAGAAGACAAAAATCTATTGATTGCCGAACGTAACCTAGAAATTCAACAAAAGGCGGAAGAACTTGCATTGAGTACCAAATATAAGTCGGAATTTTTGGCTAATATGTCTCATGAACTTCGTACACCACTTAATTCTATCTTACTTCTTTCGCGTTTGTTATCTGAAAACAATGAACATAATCTTAGCGCAGATCAGATTGAATCGGCTAAAGTAATCCAAAGTTCTGGAACAAGCCTATTGACATTGATCGATGAGATATTGGATCTTTCAAAAATTGAGTCCGGTAAAATGACATTGGAGTATGCTACCCTAAATTTAAATGACATATCAGCCGACTTGAATAACCTATTCCTGCCGATTGTCAACGAAAAAGGATTGGCATTTACAATCAATATTGATCCTGGAGTCAATAAGAAATTTCAGGGAGATCGGCTCAGAATTGATCAGGTACTGCGTAACTTGATTTCTAATGCGATTAAATTTACGTCGGTCGGCGAAGTCAGGTTGGATATTTATCCGGACAGCGAGGCGAAGGATAGGCTTGTTTTTGGTGTTGTTGATTCCGGTATAGGGATACCACTGGAAAAGCAGAAGATAATTTTTGAGGCTTTCCAACAAGCAGACGGCTCTACCCGAAGAAAATTTGGTGGAACTGGACTAGGATTATCCATTAGTAGGGAGATTGCCCGCTTGCTTGGAGGAGAGATAAGACTTGAGAGTGAAGAAGGAAAAGGTAGTACTTTTTTATTTATCATTCCGGATCACCAAGTGGAGCTTGGCGAACAGCGGACTAAGGAGGAGCAACTTATTGAAGAAATCCATTCGGAAATAGAGGAGGTTCGTGAGCTTGTCACTGATAATGCTTATAATCCTGCTACGATACGTATTCCTGAGGAGCTGCCTGATGATCGCGAAAATATTACAACGGGTGATAAGGTCATACTCATTGTAGAAGATGATATCAATTTTGCAAAAGCATTGTTGAAATATACGCATAGTCAGCACTACAAAGGTGTCGTCGTCGTAAGAGGGGACCATGCGCTACCAGCAGCCAAGAGATATCATCCGCAGGCCGTCTTATTGGATATCCAATTGCCTGTAATGGATGGTTGGGCTGTAATGGATGAGCTAAAAGGGGATAAGACGACACGACATATTCCTGTGCATATCATGTCGTCACTTGAAGTGAAAAAGGAAAGTTTGTTAAAGGGGGCTATTGATTTTATCAATAAACCTGTTGCGTTGGAGCAAATGACGTCGGTATTTCAGAAAATTGAATCGGCTTTGAGTAGGTCTCCCAAGAAAGTTCTTATTGTTGAAGAAAATCCCAAGCACGCTAGCGCACTTGCTTATTTTTTAAGCAGTTTCAACATTTCACTTGAAGTAAAAGATAATGTCGAAGACAGTATCAAAGCCTTAGGGACGGCTGATGTGGACTGCGTGATCCTGGATATGGGGGTTCCCGATGAAATGGGCTACAATACACTAGAGGCTATTAAACAACACGAAGGGCTTGAAAATCTTCCGATTATCATATTTACAGGTAAAAATCTATCAAAATCAGAGGAATTAAAGATTAAAAAATACGCGGATTCTGTAGTTGTGAAAACGGCACATTCTTATCAACGGATCCTGGATGAAGTAGGCCTATTTCTGCACTTGATCGAAACCAATAGCGGCGACGACATAAGACGAAAAAGTACCGGGCTTGGTGCATTAACAGACGTGTTGAAAGGGAAAAAAGTATTGATAGCCGATGATGATGTACGCAATATATTTTCGATGACGAAGGCATTGGAAAAATTTCAGGTGCAGGTCATACCAGCGATGGATGGCAAGGAAGCTCTAGAGGTGTTGCGTTCTGGTGAAGCCATCGATATCGTGCTGATGGATATGATGATGCCCGAAATGGATGGGTATGAGACGATCAAGAATATACGGCAGACACCGCAATTTGCAACATTGCCTATTATTGCTGTCACAGCTAAGTCTATGATTGGTGATCGCGAAAAGTGTATACAGGCGGGAGCCTCGGACTATATATCGAAACCTGTGGATATAGATCAGCTTCTGTCGTTATTGCGTGTATGGTTATATGAAAATTAATTAAAAATTACGTCGGTTAATGAATCAGAATAAGGTAATATTAATTGTAGATGATGACAACCGGAATATTTTTGCACTGAGTTTAACCTTAAAGGCGAAAGGATACCAGGTCGCCAGTTGTACGTTGGCGAAAGATGCAATTCAATTATTAGAAGTTGAGAATAATATTTCATTGATTTTAATGGATATGATGATGCCGGAAATAGATGGATATGAGGCGATTCGTTTAATCCGCGACTCTACTCTCATTAAAGAGGTCCCCATTATCGCGGTCACCGCACAAGCAATGAGTGGTGATCGAGAAAAATGCCTGGAAGCGGGTGCGCAGGCTTATGTATCAAAGCCGATTGATGTGGATATGTTGTTGGCTGAAATCGAACGATTAATCTAGCTATGTTAGGTCATAATATAATTAAAGACGAAGAGATAGATATTTTATTGGAAGATATCTATCAGCGCTATGGTTACGATTTTATACAATATAGTCGAGCATCGATTAAAAGAAGGATTAATCGAATCATGACGAATGACCGTTTTGCAAGTTTCGCGGAACTGCGATTTGCGTTGAAGGACGATCCACAATTTCTACAACATTTTGTTGAGGAGATTACGGTCAACTTGACGGAGATGTTTAGAGATCCAATGTTTTTCCGACAGCTGCGCGAAGAGATTTTGCCACAGCTGGGAACTTATCCACTGATTCGGATTTGGATTGCAGGATGCTCCAGCGGTGAGGAAGCCTATTCTTTGGCTATTTTACTTAAGGAGGCCAATCTACATCACAAGTCGTTAATCTATGCTACGGACATTAACCCACGGGTTTTGGAAATAGCCCGTAAAGGGGTCTATCCATTAAGCCAGATTAAATCCTTTTCTGAAAATTATATCGAATCTGGTGGAAAGCAGGACTTTTCTAATTATTATACTGCAAATTATGAATGGGCAAAATTTAATCCTGAGCTGAAACAAAAAATGATTCTGTCAACCCATAATTTAGTGTCGGATACTTCATTTAATAGCTTCCAGTTAATTCTTTGCCGAAATGTGTTGATTTATTTTAATAAAGATTTGCAGGATCGTGTATTTAAATTATTTGACGCAAGCTTGGAAAATTTCGGATATTTGGCCCTGGGCAGTAAGGAGACTATACGTTTCTCAAGTATTCAGCAGAACTTTACTGCAATTGGTGATCAAAAAATTTGGAAAAAACTTTACCCACAATAATAATAAGATTTACGCTAAAAAAGGCGTGACATTCAGCCATGGTGGATCTATATAAGGATATAAAACTAATCTATATGAGTAAAAGAAAAACTGTATTGATATTTGAAGATGATACGATTATTTTAGAGGTCATAACAGTAGTGCTGACGGATTTGGGTTTTCATGTTGAAGTGTCCGAGACTTCACATGATATTATTCAAAAAGTTGAATCTACGAAGCCAGATATTATTTTAATGGATAATTGGATTCCAAATATTGGAGGAGTAGAGGCAACCCGCCTTCTGAAAGACGATGATAGGTTTAAACATATTCCTGTTATTTATGTATCTGCCAATAATGATATAGAATCATTAGCTGCGCGTGCCGGTGCAGACGATTTCTTGGCCAAGCCATTTGACTTAGATGACTTGGAAAATATTGTTAAGAAGTATATTTGATAAGTTGTTATACGATTGACCCCAGGGGTTTCTGCAGATAATGTTTGAAGTTCCAAACGCTGGTCCTTTTTGATTTCGAAGCCCTGTTTTAGGAAAAAGCTTAGCGGTGACATGTAAGGTTTATCATTTGCTTAATATCTTCGTTGTATAGGTATTTATCTAAGCTTATCAGCAATCTCGATTGGCCAGTAATCAGAATGCAATAAAAAGCCCCTCTGTATTTAACAAAGGGGCTTTTAAGTACGCCAATCAGGATTCGAACCTGAGACCGTCGGTTTAGAAAACCGATGCTCTATCCAGCTGAGCTATTGGCGCGTCGCTTTTGGTAATGCAAAAGTAGACATTTGTTCTACAATTCCAAAATATCACTTGCTTTTTTTTATGGTTTTTCAATAACTGATTGCTTTTCAACAAGATTATTTTATTGATCTAGGTCAAACAAAAATATAAATACCGCTGTTACCTTTGTGTTATTAAACAAATAAGAAAAACACAAAAATTATGGCACAAGGAAAATGGGAATTAGACGCTGCACATAGCGAGATAGAATTCAAAGTAAAACATATGATGATCACAAATGTCAAAGGAAACTTTGATAGTTTTAAAGTAGATCTTGATACTGAAGATGATACTTTTGACAATGCTCTTGCAAAAGTAATTATCGATACAACGTCAATCAATACACGAAACGAACAGCGTGACGGGCACTTAAAAAGCGCTGACTTTTTTGATGTGGAAAAATATCCAATAATAACATTTGAAGCAACGAGTTTAGCGAACGAGGAAATTAAAGGGAACCTAACTATCCGTGACGTAACTAGACCTGTGGTCTTTGATCTGGAATTTGCTGGTATCCAGAAAGATCCTTGGGGGAATACCAAAGCTGGGTTTATCGTAGAAGGAAAGATCAAACGTTCGGAATTTGGCCTTAACTGGAATGCAGCACTGGAAACAGGTGGAGTTATGGTAAGTGACGAAGTAAAATTTAGCGCTGATATACAGTTTATAAAAGCTAAATAAGAACTATTTCAGAAATAAAATTTGGCAGGAGAGCAAAAAATCGTACTTTTGTCGCGGAGAGTTGGCAGAGTGGTCGAATGCGGCGGTCTTGAAAACCGTTAACTGTCACAGGTTCGGGGGTTCGAATCCCTCACTCTCCGCAGAAAAAGCCTTTCATTTCTGAAAGGCTTTTTTGTTTTTTCATGCGATTAGAATTCAATCCTCCAACGCACTTCTTTAAATAATCTTGGTCTTTTATAAAACCGTTCCTTTATATATAGAGAATTCCTTCGTTATTAATGGGAAACTTTTTTCATATCTCAATGGAGAGATTCCAAATCCATAAAACATATCTGCCTGGACTTTTGCTTTTAGTTCAAAAGGCAAATTTTTGTTTTGCGTCAAATCTGCCTTCACGGAAGGAACAGCTGCTACTCTTCCTCTAAGACCTGAATTGGCAATTGGTGTAATTAAAAACTGTAAACCTACGGCTCCTTTGATCTCCATACCAACTTCCGCAGATAGGTCACCTTCAATTTTGGTAATTTTCGGACCGGAAATTGTTTGAATTGTTTGTAGATGAACATTCAAATCTGGCTTTAAACCAACTAAAAAATTCGCTTTTCCTTTAAGCGCAAAGAGCTCCAGCTGTGCAGCTCCTGTGGTACCTGCCCCAACATAAGGTCCAGCAGCTATAGTTGGACTTATAATAAGTCCGGTAGGTCCTATTACTATTGGTAAAATAGGAATGTTTATGTAATCTGTCGCATTTAGTGTATAGCCAAGTTTTACCTGAATATTTGCCAGTGCCTGCAAACTAATGTCGTCCATAATAAAATTGACATAATAACTGGTCACTTGTCCTAATGAGAAAGAGATATTGTATTTTATCTTAGGTGTAAATCCTCCTTTTACTTTGATATTTGAAGCCGCCATATTTGAAGAAGGTAAAGGGATGGTTTGATCAATGCTAAAATAATTCAGATTAATCGTATTGCTAATAGCCTTTTTGTTATTAGATGCACTCTTTCGCGTAGAGATAGCCTTAGCCTCGATGTTAGTAATCTTAGTATTAGTAGCCTTCGAAATCAGTGGTTTTACAGGAACATAATTAACCTCTTGCCCATTCACCTGCAATGAAGCGTGCTGAGAAGGATCGTATTCACCGCTAATAGTTCCGCTGTAGATAACGTCTTCGAGTTTTGCACTGGTGGTTTTGAGAATAACTTGATTGCTCGATCCAGACACTGAAACAACCTTGGCCAGAATATTCTTTATCTTGTCGTTTTCTATTTTTGTTCCTACAACAACGGTTCCCTCTTTAATACTATCCGTCTGATTCGTTGTATAATTAAAGATGATCTGCTGATCGCTTTCTGTAATGGCCTGTACAGATTCATCACTCAGAACTAGCACATTTTTCTGTAAAACGAGATCACCAAAAGTTTTATAGTCGTTATTATTGACTGAATTTTTTGTTAAATTATTAGTTTCGGTTATGTCATCCCGTGAGCAGGAGCTGAACACAAATGACGAAAGCAAGGAAAACAGTACAATCTTGTACAATTTTCCGGCATAGGTTAGTTTAAAATTTTTTTTCATTAGTAAAAAATTAATATAATTAGTATTTTGTTTACCTACATTATTAAAAATTAATAATATAAATATTATTGACACTTAAATTTAAATATATTAATTATAATATCAAAGAAATGCACTTAAATATTAAATGTTAATTACTCTAAAACTCCAAATTCGATAGATTTCTTTAGCATTTTTTGACATGTTGAATAAGGATTGATATACAAAAGGATAATCTTTTTGAAATCATATAAATCATTGTCTAAAAAATATTACGCAAACAATTGACCATCAGCGAGATTTCAAAATGGAGTATTTAAGCTTGTTTTGGATATCATTAAACATCTGTTTTTTGTATCTTTAACAAACCTTGCATTTTATTTAGCGGGACTTATGCGTTGATTTCGCTGATCTGTGTTAACTGTCTAATGGGAGCTATATGGACGAAATATTTAAAAAACAGGTGTACGAACTGGTGAGACTGATCCCAAAAGGGCGTGTTTCAACTTATGGTGCGATTGCTAAAGCTTTAGGGTATCCAAACCATTCCCGGCATGTTGGAAAGGCAATGGGTGGTTGTCCTGGGGATGTGCCTGCTCACAGGGTGATTTCGAGCGGAGGAGTTTTATCAGTTCCGGAATTTCAGATCAAATTAGAGGACGAAGGTGTTGTAATAAATAATCTTAGGATCAAGGATTTTAAAAAGATATTTTGGAATCCGATGGATGAACTTTGAAAAATTATAAATTATGAAATATTGTGCTTTTCTGCGTGGTGTAAATGTAAGGGGAACCAATATGAAGATGGTTGATGTGTGCCAGGTGTTTAAAGATACCGGTATGGATCAGGTAAGCTCTGTATTGGCCTCTGGGAATATCATTTTTTATTCGGGCCGACTTGTGGGTGACCTTAAGCCCGTTTTGGAAGCTGCTATGTCCAGCTATTTTTCTTACGAAGCTTTTTTGTTCATTAAACCGCAAGAAGAAATTGTGCTATTGAAGGAAAATATTCCTTTTGAAAAACATGATGATTTTCATATTTATGCTTTTGTAGGTTTGCCGGGGGTAGAAGAAGTGCTCATGAATGAATTCAATAACAGCACCAAAGCAGCGGATGAAAAGGGCGAAGTGGTAAACGGTGTATTTTATTGGCAGGTGCCCAAAGGGAACACATTAGATTCAACATTTGGAAAAATACTGGGGAAGAAAAGTCTGAAAGATAAATTTACAAGTCGGAATGTGAATACATTTGAGAAAATTCTGAAGATCATAAACTAGGCAAGAATAGTTCCATTTAAGGCATCTTATCATTGAAAAAGGCATATTGATTATCGAATAATAACCAATATGCCTTTTATTTTAAAACAATGTACACATTGATCTAACCTTTGTCAATCTCTGCGGATTGGGCCCAGATATTAATATGTCCGTCTTTTGCATAGAGATCAATTTCGTGGATTTCTTCTGCGGTGAATGATAGATTTTTGAGTGATCCGACACAATCGATGACCTGTTGTGGTCTGGACGCACCAATAAGAGCAGAAGTTACCTGTTGTTTTCGAAAAACCCATGCGATGGCCATTTGTGCTAAGGTCTGTCCTCTACGTTGTGCAATGGCATGGAGTGCCTGGATATTTTTTCGGTTTTCTTCACTGAGGAATTTGGTCTGCAAAGATTTTGATTGGGAAGCCCTGCTATTTTCGGGAATATCGTGTAAATATTTATCAGTTAACATACCTTGGGCAAGTGGTGAGAAAACAATTGAGCCAATACCAATCTCATCCAAGGTGTCTAATAGACCATCGGATTCAACCCACCGATTCAGCATGGAATAACTCGGTTGATGAATAATAAATGGTGTTCCCAAGGATTTCAGTATTGCATAGGCTTCCTTGGTACGTTGCGAGTTGTAGGAAGAAATACCGATATAAAGGGCTTTTCCGTTTCGTACGAGTTGATCAAGTGCCATCATGGTTTCCTCTAACGGCGTATTTGGATCAAAGCGATGTGAATAGAAAATGTCAACGTAATCTGTTCCTAGACGTTTTAAGGATTGATCGCAGCTTGAAATAATATACTTTCTGCTACCCCATTCGCCATAGGGGCCGTCCCACATATGATAACCCGCTTTTGATGAAATGATCAGCTCATCACGATACCCCGCAAACTGTTGTTTAAGAATTTGTCCGAATGCAATTTCCGCGCTACCTGGGGGCGGTCCGTAGTTATTGGCTAGATCGAAATGTGTGATTCCGAGATCAAAAGCCGTCGTACAGATATCAATTTTGGTTTGATGAGCCGTGTCATTTCCAAAGTTGTGCCAGAGGCCTAAGGAAATCGCTGGTAACTGGAGCCCGGATTTACCACAACGATTATATATCATATTTTCGTAGCGATCGGGATGGGGGATATATTGCATAAATTTGAATTGTTTAATCCAAATATAGTAATAAACAAATTTCTTCGAATTGAAATTAAATGTATTTTTATGTCAAATTTTGAATAAGCTGATGAAGAAAATCCTGTTAATTATGACTTTGTTTTTGATTTGGGCGAGCAGTAGCTATGCACAGTCAAAACGCCTATTATTTAAAACTGCATTTGGGGAATTTAAGGTTGTATTATATGATTTTACTCCAAAACATCGTGACTTAATGTTAAGGTCGATAAAAGATAGTGTATATCAAAATGCTTTGTTTAACCGTATAATTGAAAATTTTGTTGTACAGGGTGGCGAACATGATATTGATATCGAAAAGAGGGAAGCTGCTGATCCTTTGAAACGTAAACCTCGATTGGCAGCGGAATTTGATCAACGTGCTTTTCACAAAATAGGAGCACTGGGAGCGGGGCGCGATGGCAATCCGGAAAAAGCCTCTTTCCTTAACCAGATCTATTTTGTTGTTGGAAAAAAGATTGGTACTGCAGAGCTTGATAGTTTGGAAATAAAAAAAGGTATAAAATATAGCAATGAACAGCGTGCGGAATATCTTAATCATGGTGGACAGCCTAGACTTGATCATGATTTTACCGTATTTGGTGAGATATATCAAGGACTAGATGTCATTTTGGAGATAAGTCGTGTGAAAACTGATAAACAAGATTTTCCTTTGCGAAAGGTACCTTTCAGTGTTGTAGAAATTAAAGAATAAAACCATTTTTCAAGTTGTTTTTATTCTTTATTTTTCAAGTAGTAAATTATTATTAAGAGGTTCTATTATTTATTATATTGCTCAAACTCTTCCTTTAATTTCTCGTATCGTTCTTTCCATTCATTGGGAAGTCTACCCGGTATATCTTTTAAATTTTTTAATTGAAAGGCTAAAACACAAGCAGCAAAACCGACGATACTAATTGCCATCCCTGTCCATATTACCAAGGATAAACCGGCGAAAAGTGGGTTCCAAAGTAAAATAAAGCTAAAAATAATACCTAGTACCGCGAATAAAGTAATCCAGGCCCATGAATTACTTCCGTAGTTTTTTAGATCAAAGGAGAAGGACAATAATTGAAATGATTTGAAAAGAGCATAAAACCCTACAATGAAAGCCAATGTACTTGCCGATAAAAGTGGACTGGCAATCAGTAAAATGCCAAATAGGGTGTAAAGGATCCCACCGGTAAGATACCATCCCCAGCCATCAACTTCATTCTTATTTTGTAATGCAAAAATTATTTCCAATATCCCGGAAGCAATAAACGACCAAGAAAATAGAATGGCCAATGCGAGAAAGGACGCTATAGGTGTAGATATGGTGTAGAAACCCAATAAAATCAAAAGGAGACCAACAATAAGCGGAATGTACCAGTTTTTAATGGACGATCTGATCGTTTTTAAGAATGAATTTGCCATAATAATGATTAAATTCTTTGTAAGAAGACAAAAATAAAGAGGCCCCATTAATTACTTAATGAGGCCCTACATATATAAAACTGATTAAAATTAGGCAAGGGAGTAGATTAGATCTTTCCTGTCTCTTTCAAAAGTTTGTAATATGCATACACAATATTGATTTCAGCATTTGTATATTTCAGTTCCGCTTCGAGTTTTGAATTGGAAGCGTCCATGATGTCGACTATAAGTGCCAATTGGTTCAAATACTTTTTCTCAATAATACGATAGTTCTCGTCCGCAAGTGCTTTGTTGTACTCAAGTGTATTGCGTTGAGAGTAAGCCTCATTGTATTTAATGTATGCATTATTAACAGCTACACTGGTCTTTTGTTTCAGAGCGAGTTCATATTTCTTGTTTTTTTCAATCTGCAAATCGTTTAATTTTAGCTTTTTGTTCGCCGAATATAAAGACGCGATGTTGTAACTGAGTGAAACACCGACATTCCATGTATTCATATATTTGTCAATGACAGGCATCACATTGGTGATTGGTTTTACCAGTTCATTTCCGGCGAAAATGCTAAGAGCAGGTGATTTTTCAGATTTCGTAATATCTTTTTCGGTGTAAAGAAGCTCTGTTTCTTTTGCCGCGAGCTGAATAGTGGGATTTGATGTGTAAGCCTCTTGTTTTAATGTCGTTAGATCCTGCGGCTGAAAGTGGGCTTTTAGCATAGAATCGTCGGGTTTGATTACCGTGCCTTCTGGCAATCCCAGTGCAACGATAAGTTCATCATTGAGGATACGCATATTATTTTGAATGACTTCCTTTGTAAGTCGCAGTTCGGAGATTTGCAGTTGATTTCGTATGACATCATTCTTAGTGATCATTCCCTGCTTATACAGTTTTTCGGTCAGTTCTAGCCTCTTTTGTGCGAGTTCAATATTTTGATTGTAAACCTGCTCTTGATTGCCGAGTTTAAAGAGATCCAGATAGTATCCCAATACCAAAATTTTGATGTCTTGTTCTTCATTTTGGTGATCCAGTTCCGCTAGTTCTTCCCCTAAAGAAGATGCTTTAATAGTGTTTTTGATCATTCCGCCTTTCCAAATAAGCTCTTTGGCCTCTAAGGAATAGTTATTTCCAAAATGGGGGAGAGGGACCTTTTCAGAACCTGATAAATTCTTTTCAATCAGCGCGGCATCACCTAGGTAAAATGCCGAAGCTGATGCATTGAGCTCAGGTAATGTTTTCAATTTTGCCACCGCAGTCTTCTGTTTAGCGATATCAACAGCAGCTTTTGACACAGCTAAATTGGGATGATTGTGTATCGCGAGCGCAAATAATGTTTCGATATTGATCTTTTTGGTCGATATACTGTCTTGACCGTATGTTAAATTGCTAAAAGTTGTAATGAAACAAACGACCAAGTACAAACCTGTTTTTAGTACGCTTGATTTAATATTCATGGTATATTTCTTAGTTCTATATATGTAGTACAAAGGTACACACCGGTATAGTGCCAAGAAATGTCTATTTAATGCTTTGTGATGTTCAATTGGTAACAGTGGGTGCTTGCTGCTCCCGGAATATGCTGGGAGTCACACCAACATGTTTTTTGAAAAACTTACTAAATGCGTATTGATCTGAAAAATGAAACTCCTGGGATATCTGATTGATGGTTTTATTAGAAACAATAAGCTGTGCTCTGGCTTCGCTCAGCAACCAATTACTTAGAATTTCAGAAGGCGGATCTTTGGTAATTTCTCGGACACTTATAGAGAGGTATTTTATCGAGATATTAAGTAATTCTGCATAGAAAGCTAAATCCCGATGTTGTTTATAGTGATCTGCCACGAGCTGTAGAAATTGAACGGTGATCTCTTCTTTTCTCTTGTTGCGGATCTTTTCGTGACCTTCTCCGGCATCATATATAGCAGCTGCCAATAGATAAATGATAGCCATAAAAATATTTATATTCGCTTTTTGAAGAAAATCTTTTTGGAGATCATGTGCTTTCTTACGATTTTGATGTAAAGTGGAAAGCAATGTCCAAACCGTTTCAAAGTCGGTGGGCTTGGGACTAAAGGGAACGGAGCTATTCGCATTGATAAGACGGTAGGCATCATATTTACTGATGGAGAGGCGGATTCTACTAGAGAAATTTCTATCATAATTTAGGATTTTGAACTCCGAATTTGCACCGATATCCAAAAAACTATAGTACTTATTATAACCGATGAAGAAAATATTGCCGGCTTCTAACTGTATTGGATTTCCATTGCAATTGACAACAATTGTTCCTTTATTTATGAGGATACAAGTTGTATAGAGCGGATGGTAAATATATTTATCCAATCTCTGAGGAAGTTCTGATTGATCTATCAGTTGTATTTCGTTCATCATGAATGCTACGCTAAAAAGTGATCCTCCAAACTATATTGTTTGAAGGATGCTATACCTATGATTTAGAATGCGACTTTTTTAGGATCGGACCCAGAAAAGCCCATGGTTGGCAGTTCTCGAATTGTGCTGATATCTTCTTTTGTAAGTTCGAAATTACCGATAGCTAAATTTCGCTTAATATTTGCTGGATTTGTGGATTTCGGTAGTGGTAATATGCCCTGAGACAGTGCGAATTTGATACAGATTTGTCCGACGCTTGTAGCCTTCTGCTCTGCTAAAGCAATCAATGTCTCGTCCTGTAATATTCTTCCTGAACCCAATGGAGACCAAGCTTGCACTAAAATACCATTTGATTCACAAAGGTCAACAGTCTCTTGTTGGAGGTAGCCTGGATGATATTCAATTTGATTGACGCTAGGGACTATTGTCGCTGTTTCTAGTAGTTTCGCTAGATATTCTTTCGGGAAATTGCTGACTCCGATTGCCCTCACTTTCCCTTGTTGGTATAAGTACTCGAATGCTTTCCAGGTGTCGGCATTAATAGCAGCCCAATCCTCAAATTGTGTTTCGTTGGCAGGCCAGTGTATTAAATAAAGGTCTAAATAATCCAGTCCCAAGTTGGTAAGTGATTTTTCGAAAGCAGAAATTGTCTTATCATAGCCACGTTCAGTATTCCACAATTTGGTTGTTATAAACAACGTATTACGGTCTATATTGCTATCCTTGATTGCTCTTCCGACACTTTTTTCATTACCATAAATTGCTGCAGTGTCGATATGTGTATAGCCTGCTGCCAAAGCCTCTTTTACGGCCTGATACGCTTCTTCTCCTTCCGGAATTTGCCAGGTTCCAAATCCAATTGCCGGAATATCAATCCCATTGTTCAATTTGAATGATTTCATGCTTAATTATATTTTTTGTTTGACTAATTTAGGATTTCAATTGTATTCTCCCGTCACTGAATTGTCAAGAGGGCTTTCATTTTAAAGGATAAGGACAAACTTATCTGGTATTGCCAAAATATATTTATTTTCACAATTTTATTGTCAAAAAGGTGCGATTAGCGCGCAGTTTATAGCATTAATTCTTATCTTTAGGCGAAATTTTGAAAAATTTAGATTTTTTACTGATTTCACATAGCATTAAAAAATTAAACATATTTCTAATAGATTACTATGTCAAACAAATCAAAAATTGTTTGGACAAAAACAGATGAAGCACCTTTGTTGGCGACTTACTCGTTTTTGCCTATTGTACAAGCGATTACAGCTACAGCTGATATCGATGTTGAATTGAGAGATATCTCTTTAGCAGGTCGTGTTCTTGCGAGCTTTCCAGAATTTTTAAAAGAAGATCAAAAAATTGCTGACGCATTAGCAGAGTTGGGTCAAATGGCAACTACTCCAGAAGCAAACATCATTAAGTTACCGAATATTTCAGCATCTATTCCACAATTGAAAGGTGCTATTGCTGAATTACAAAAAGCTGGTTATGCTATTCCGAACTATCCGGATGAAGCAACTACAGAAGAAGAAAAATCCATCAAAGCTAAATACGCGAAAGTACTGGGGTCTGCAGTAAATCCAGTATTACGTGAAGGTAACTCAGATCGTCGTGCACCTAAAGCGGTGAAGAATTATGCGAAAGCGAATCCACATAAAATGGGTGCTTGGGCGAAAGATTCTAAAACAAAAGTTACTTCGATGACATCTGGCGATTTCTATGGTTCGGAACAATCTGTAACTGTTGAAAATGCAGGTCAATTCAAAATAGAATTTGTAGATGCACAAGGTGCGGTTACTGAATTAAAAGGTCTTTCCCCATTAAAAGCAGGCGAAGTAATTGACTCATCAACGTTAAGTTTAAATGCATTAAAAGGCTTTGTAGCGGATGCGATCGCTGAGGCGAAAGCAGCTGGTGTATTGTTGTCTGCCCATTTAAAAGCAACAATGATGAAAGTGTCAGACCCGATTATTTTCGGTGCAGTCGTAGAAACTTATTTCGCTAATGTATTTGCGACTTATGGCGATTTGTTCAAAGAACTGGGTGTCAACAAAAATAATGGTTTAGGAGAAGTATATGCTAAAATTGCAGGTCATGCAAAAGAAGCGGAAGTGAAAGCTGCTATCGATACCGCTATTGCGCAAGGTCCTGCTCTGGCAATGGTTAACTCGGACAAAGGTATCACAAACTTCCATGTTCCTTCTGACGTTATTATTGATGCTTCTATGCCTGCGATGATCCGGATTGGTGGTAAAATGTGGAATAAAGATGGTCAGGAAGAAGATACGATAGCGATGGTGCCAGATCGTTCTTATGCTGGTGTTTATGAAGCAACAATAGAAGACTGTAAAACGCATGGCGCTTTGGATCCTAAAACAATGGGGTCTGTTCCAAACGTTGGCTTGATGGCTCAAAAAGCGGAAGAGTATGGTTCTCACGATAAAACTTTCCAAGCTGCAGGTAACGGTGTTATCCGTGTGGTAGACGCCGATGGTCATGTATACATGGAACAGAACGTTGAAGAAGGGGATATTTTCCGTATGTGTCAAACAAAAGATGCACCGATTCAAGACTGGGTAAAATTAGCTGTAAATCGTGCACGTTTGTCAGATACTCCAGCAATATTCTGGTTAGACAAAGACCGTGCGCACGACAGAGAGATCATTAAGAAAGTAGAGAAATACTTGCCTGATTTTGATACGACAGGTTTAGATATTCGAATTCTATCACCGATTGAGGCAACTAAATTCTCGTTGGAGCGTATCCGTAGAGGGGAAGATACTATTTCTGTAACAGGTAACGTACTACGTGATTATCTGACAGATTTGTTCCCGATTTTAGAAGTTGGTACCTCGGCCAAGATGTTATCTATCGTACCGTTGATGAATGGTGGTGGCTTGTTTGAAACTGGTGCTGGTGGTTCGGCGCCAAAACACGTAGAGCAATTTCTTCAAGAGGGTTATTTACGTTGGGATTCATTAGGAGAATTTTTGGCTTTAGGAGCTTCACTGGAGCATTTATCGCAAACACAGGATAATCCTAAAGCATTGGTTTTGGCTGAAACTCTGGATGAAGCAACTGAGAAATTCTTGGCAAACGACAAATCGCCGGCACGCCGAGTAGGTCAGATTGATAACCGTGGATCTCATTTTTATTTAACATTGTACTGGGCTCAAGCTTTGGCAGCCCAAACAAAAGATGCTGAACTGGCAAGCCGCTTCGCAAATGTTGCAAAAGAATTGACAGATAATGAGGCTAAGATCAATGAAGAATTGATCAGTGCACAGGGTCAGGTACAGAACATCGGTGGTTATTACTTCCCGAATGACGAATTAGCGACAAAAGCTATGCGTCCCTCGGCGACATTAAATAATGCCATTGCGCATATTTAATCGCTCCATGTTTTAATAAAATAAGAAGAGCCCTGATCATCATTGATTGGGGCTCTTCTTATTTTAGATTCGATTGCAGTATATACTAACCTACTTTACTGGTAGAAATAATCTATTTTAAAGGATATTTTACACCTTCAAAAGTCATTTTAACAGGCAGTATATGTCCATTTTTATCAAATTTCATTTCATCGATACAGGTGACTCGCTCATTGGCACCTTCCTTGCCTAAGGGCCTACGATGATAAACGATGAAATATTTGTCTTTATTCGGAACTTTAATGACTGAATGATGTCCAGCACCAACAGCAACATTAGGATCCCGTTCGAGAATTGTTCCAATGCGCTCAAATGGGCCAAATGGAGAGTCCGCAATTGCATAAGCGACTTTATAGTCAGGACCTGTCCAGCCACCTTCTGACCACATAAAGTAGTATTTACCATCTTTGATAAACATAAAAGGACCCTCGACATAATCCTTTGGCGTAATTTCCTTGTAATAAGTTCCGTCATCAAAAGGAAGCAAGCCCGTAAAATCTGGTTTGAGTTTGACCATGTTACAATGCTTCCAGCCGCCATAATACATGTAGAATGTTCCGTCTTTATCTTTAAAAACAAATTGATCTATGGGTTGTGCACCATTAATAATATCATTAATTAATGGTTTGCCCAATAAATCTGTATAAGGGCCTTCCGGTTTATCCGCTACGGCGACACCAATACCACCAATTTCCCCCTGATGTACATCGTTGGCACCGAAGAATAAATAGTACTTTCCATTATTTTCAAGAACTGCGGGAGCCCACATAGCCTTTTTTGCCCAGTTTACTTGTGTGTTTTGGAGCACATGTGGGTGTTTTTTCCAGTTAATTAAGTCTGAAGAAGAAAAAGCATCGAAAAATAGCTGTTCTTCATAAGGAGCTGAATAGGTAGGAAAAATCCAATATTTGTTTCCATAGATAATTCCTTCGGGATCAGCATAGTTTCCGCTTATGACGGGATTCTTCTGTGCAAAAAGTGTTGTTGCCAGAAATAATGATGTTGTCGTAATAAATGTCTTGATCATCGTTATGGTTTAAAAGGTTAAGATACTACATATTGTATGGCGATAAGTTTGAAAAAATATCATTTTTGTGCCGATTTTTCTCAATATTTTTAAAATGTTAAAATTATGTTAAATTGAAGTGATGCTTTCGATTCTTTCCGCTTTATTTCACATATTTGTTTATGTCATTTCCAAATGGCATAAATACTTTTCATAAAATAGGTTAATAATATGGCTAAGATACCCGAAGTCCCCCAGGCTTCGGGTGTTTTTTTATGCGCGCTCCAATCCGAAGATCATCACTAACCTTCCATCGATGTAAAAGTTCAGTGTCTGTTCGGCGATATCAAATTGAACCTGTTTTCGTTCGATAATCTCAAAGAAATCATTTTCTATATTAACCCCATTGCATGACTTCATCGTACTTGCAAGGTGTGGAAAGCTTATCAAATTGCCCTTTATGATAAAATTCCCCCAAAAATTATTGCACCCTGTCGATCCTGCGATCGTTCCATTTTTCGCATCGAAACCGATGTTGGCTTTATTGCTTGCGACATCTTTGCCGTTTAATTGCAGTAAATTCCATTTAAATCTGCTGAGGAATGAGGCAATACTTGGTAGCTCGGTGACCCTCTCTTTAGAAATGATATCAAGCAATTCATATTGAACACTATCAGTATCTTTACCTTTCGTTTGCTTTACTTTGATACGATAACGATATTGCTCTTGGTAATCGAAATCATGAATTGGCTTAGAAATATATTCCCATTTGCCTTTTGTGTTAGATTTTACTTGCAGGCATGTCAAATTGCCCGATACCGGATTATAGACATAGTTTTCGGCGATGTCCCAAATGGCGATTTCTGAGTTTTCAGCTTGAGATTGGCTTATTATTTCATCCAGTGTATAGATTGAAGTTTGCGCTGTCCTTGTTTTTTTTACCCGAATATTGTACTCAAAATTGGCGTTGTAATTAAACTGCTGGATTTCTGCGTAGAAATTTTCCCAATCTGTACTATTGTAATATTTTACAAGGTAGGGAGGTGTATTTTCAAGCCCAGATTTGACTTTTATCCGAAACGAGCTGCTCTGTGCTTGTAAATTGTATTGGAATAGAAATGGTAGAATAAAAAATAAGCTGGATTTGAGGGATTTCTTCATAATGGACGTTAACTATCAATAAAAACGTATCTTTAAACATGAATATTGCGCGAACAAAAGCACTCTTAGTGATTGTACTTTTTCTTTCGGGCTTACGGTTATATGCCCAAAATAGCAAGGATTATTTTAAAACACAAATCGCGGTTGGGGAATTGATAGATCCACAGCTGAAAGAAGTCTCTGGGATAGCTGCCTCTCGTGAGAAGGGAAATTTTTGGGTTCATAATGATAGTGGTGACGGTGCCAACATCTATTTGATTGACCGCCATGCCAAGTTGCTCAAAACGTTTACGCTTGAAGGTGTGAGTGTCGTTGATTGTGAGGATATAGATCGTCTCAGAATTGGCAATAAAAATTATTTGGTTTTAGCCGATATCGGAAATAATCTTGGAAAGCGTACTTGGGCAAGCCTTTATGTATTTCCAGAACCTTCAATCTGTGATTCAACGTTGATATCAAAGAAAGATATTAAAACCATCTTTGTCAAATTTCCAGGCCAAAAACGTCTTGATGCAGAAGCTGTAATGGTTGATCCTCAGGATAATATGCTATATGTTGTTTCAAAGCGTGAATTTCGATCTACTGTATATAGCGCACCGGTTTTTACTAATACCAAACAACAATACTTCACATTAAGTAAAACTGCAGAACTTCCTTTTACTTTTGCTACAGCTGCGGCTATAGATCCTTCAGGAAAAGAAATGCTTATAAAAAACATTACAACTATTTTTTACTGGAAAAAGAAATCGGATAAATCATGGGCAGAAACACTCCTACGGAAGCCAATTGAAATCCCTTACGCGGTAGAGCCTCAGGGCGAAGCGATAACCTTTGATGATGAAGGCAATGGTTTTTATACATTAAGTGAACGTCCTTTTGGTTTAAAATCCTATCTTTATTACTTTGAAAAAACACCTAAATCAAATGATAAATAGCAAACTTATATTAGAAAAGAAGAACGGTAATAAAGATCTGATTAGCTTAAATGAGTATAAAAATCCAACTTGTAACATAATGAATTTAAAACGAATTTTATTTTTATCAATTGCCTTATTTTGTTTAATAACCGGAAGTAAAGCGGCTAAGGTAGATACAATAGCCGTTCGGAGCCAGAGCATGGACAAAGTGATCAAAACAGTAGTTATTCTCCCAAAAAGTTATTCAGATCGAACAAAATACCCAGTTCTCTATTTACTTCATGGATATTCGGGCAATTATAGTAATTGGGTAAATAATTCTAGCGTAGCTGCGCTAGCTGATCAATATGGATATATGATTGTTTGTCCAGATGGGGGATTTGGCAGTTGGTATTGGGATGTCGAAAACGATCGAAATTATCAATATGAGACATTTGTTTCCAAAGAACTGATTGATTATATCGATCAACATTATGCGACAGTCAAAGATCGAAAAGGAAGAGCGATTACGGGTCTTAGTATGGGAGGGCATGGGGCTTTGTCTCTTGCGATTAAACACCAAGATCTGTATGGTGCCGCGGGTAGTACTGCGGGTGGCGTGGATTTTAGACCTTTTCCGTTAAACTGGGAAATTAAGGATCGTATCGGGAACTATGCCGACTCGTCTCAGGCTTGGGATGACCGTGCTGTCATTAATATGGTTCCTAAGTTAGTAAATAATAAACTTCGCCTGATTGTCGATTGTGGGAAGGACGATTTTTTCTATCCTGTCAATGTTGCTTTTCATGATAAATTAATGTACCACAACATTAACCATACCTTTGTTACAAGCGAGGGGGGACATAATTGGGCGTATTGGTCACGCTCCATCGTGTATCAAATGGCCTTTTTTAACGATTTTTTCAATCAGCCAGAAAAAAAATAAAAGAAAAATAGATAAATATTTGGCTTAAATGAATAAAATACTATTTTTGTTTATAGAAGATCTTGACTAACAAATTATAAACTTATTATTAAGCCTTACAGATTGTAAGGCTTTTTTATTATTTTCAACAAATTTTTGAATTCAATCTGCTATGCTTAAACCTTTAAAGGTTGTTTTTTATTTTTCTTCTATTCTGTTTTGCGCGCAGCAATCTTATGGTCAACAATCTAAATCCATATCTGGATTTGTCCGAGATAGTATAAGTGGTGAAAATATTATTGGTGCTCTCGTTCGTAATGACCCCGAGAAAAAATCTACGGCTTCTAACAAATATGGTTTCTTTAGTTTATCCCTTCGCGGACAAGAGGCTTTCTTGGAAGTTTCTTCAATGGGTTATAGAACTAAAGTGTTGCCTGTTCAGATGAGCAAAGACTCAACTTATATTGTACAACTTGTTCCGCAAGAGAGTCAATTGGCTGAGGTAGTTGTTACCGGGAATCGAAGAAAATCAATTAAGGATTTGACACCTGGGCTGACTCAGTTTAGCCCAAAAGAGATTGAGAAAGTTCCGGTATTGTTTGGTGAGAAAGATATTTTAAAAACTATTCAATTGTTTCCAGGTGTGACAAGTGGTGGAGAAGGTAGTAGTAATTTTTATGTTCGAGGGGGCGGGGGGGACCAGAATCTAATCTTGCTGGATGAAGCCCCAGTTTACAATAGTTCCCACCTTTTTGGTTTCTTTTCTACGTTTAACTCAGATGCCATAAAAGATGTCAACTTTTATAAGGGTGGTGTTCCAGCACAGTATGGAGGCAAGATTTCTTCAGTTATGGAAATAACGACATTGGATGGAAATAATCAGCATTTTAATGTCGAGGGTGGGCTGGGGCTGATTGCATCACGGCTTAAGGTAGAAGGACCTCTACAGAAAGGGAAAAGTTCGTTTATGATATCTGGCAGACGTACCTATGCTGATTTATTTTTGAAACTGTCAAGTGACGAAAATATAAAAAAAAGCGCGCTTTTTTTTTATGACCTCAATGCCAAGTTAAATTATCGGATTAACGATAAAAATACGATCTACTTATCTGGATATTTTGGTAAGGATGCGATGGCCTACCATGACTTATTTGATTTCAATTGGGGAAATGCGACCGGAACTATGCGCTGGAATCATGTTTGGAATAGCCGTTTATTTAGTAATACGACATTGATATTCAGCAAATTTAATTACCAAGTGGAAATTGAAGACGATAATAATTTTAAGATTCGCTCGGATATATTCAACTATAATTTTAAACAGGATTTTCAATATAGCCTCTCGGATCGTCATAATTTAAAGTTCGGCATACAGGCAGCATTGCAGGAAATTCGTCCCGCGAGCATCGAAGCAGGTGAAGATTCTAAAGTAAATTCATTGCGTATTCAGCATCGCAAAGGGCTGGATATTGCTGCATATATTTCCGATGACTGGTCAATAAATGATAAGCTTAAATTGAATTACGGGGTCAGGGCAACAGCTTATGCGACATTAGGGCCAGGTACATTCTATAGCTATGACAATGCTGGTGAAGCTATTGATTCAACTTATGTTGGGCGTGGAGAGATGGGCAAAAAATATGTTTATCTGGAACCTCGTATTTCTCTCAACTATGCCCTGAACGAGCAGACAACATTAAAAGCTTCTTATAATACAAATGTCCAGTACTTACATCAATTGAGCAACACAACAAGCAGTCTGCCTACCGATCAATATGTATTGAGTAATAATACTATCAAACCGCAGTTGTCCAACCAGTATTCGCTGGGCTATTTCAGAAATTTTGCATCTAATAAATATGAGTTTTCGATAGAGGGATACTATAGGGATCTTAAGAATCAGATCGATTATAGAAATGGAGCCGATTTACAGGCGAATGAATTTTTAGACGGAGAGCTTTTATTTGGCAGAGGCAGGGCATTTGGTATTGAGTGGTTTATAAAGAAACGACTAGGACGGTTAAATGGCTGGATAAGCTATACTTTATCCAAAAGTGAAAGACAATTTGATCAGATCAATGACGGACAATGGTTTAACGCACGCCAGGATAAGACGCATAATATAGCTGTTGTGGCGCAGTATCAGCTGAATCCAAAATGGAATCTAAGCGCAAACTTTGTATACTATACAGGTGATGCCGTAACAATGCCAGCTGGTAAATATTTTGTTGATGATCGAACGATCTTCTATTATGATAAGCGAAACGGTCAACGTATGCCGGCCTACCATCGTTTGGATCTTGCTGCAACTTATGATATTAAGCGTACGAAAAATACTTATTCTAGTTTATCTTTCGGAATTTATAATGCTTATAACCGCAAAAATGCCTATTTGATAGATTTTAGAGAGAAAGAGGGGCAATCCAATGTCACTGAGATATATAGGATCGCATTGTTTGGGACAATACCGTCTGTTACTTGGAATTTTAAATTTTAACGCAAGATGAAAAAGATATTTGCCGGGATGCTCTTGGCGTGGATAACCTTCGTTGGATGTGAAGATAAAATTGATCTTAACTTGCCCGAAAACACGGGACAGCTCGTTATTACTGCTGATTTGATGGTGTCAGATCAACAACATCAAATCAGTATACAAAAAGTAATCGGTCTAAAAGAATCTATGCTGAGCCCCATAACAGATGCGGAAGTGTTCGTTCGAAATTTGCAAAATAATCGGATTTATACCTTTTCGCCAGGTGCCGATGGTTTATATACCAATAAAACATTGCGACTGCAGGAAAAGGCCAGCTATCAGCTGCATGTAAAGACGGCTGATGGAGAAGAAATTGAAGGAACCTCGACGGTGCCAACCTATGTTGATGTGGATTCTATAGGTCTATCAGAACGCATAATATTTACAGATACCATTTATTATCCCACTTTGGTCTTTAATGATCCACCTGATAAAGGGAACTACTACAAGTACAAGATGTCTGTAAATGGTGGTGAGTTGCGCTTTATCGATGTGTTTAATGATAAGTATAATAATGGACTGCAAGTGCAGCATGATATTATTGATCGGGATAGGGATCTTAAACTAGGGGACCGTGTTCGTATTTTGCGTCAATGTATTGATGTAGGTGCCTATAACTACTGGAATAGCTTCCAGATGATTAATCCTGGGGCGGCATCACCTTCTAATCCAATTTCAAATCTGTCCAATGGGGTATTAGGGTATTTTAGTGTTAGTGTGGGAAAGTATTATGAATCTGAAGTAATTTTGTCAAGAACCAGACCATAATCTTCATTCTAATCTTTCTATTTGGTATTGATTTGCCAGGAGAAATTCGATCGTTTTAGGTAGCGCATATTCAACACGGGGAATGGCCTTGATATTGTCATGAAAGATAATAATAGAACCATTTTGAATATTAGGAAGTACGTTTTGAAGACATTTTTCGGGACTAAGGCTTTGATCGAAGTCTCCAGACATGATATCCCACATCACCACACGATAATTTTTGTATAATTTTTTGAGCTGTGTTTTTTTTGCCTTGGCATAAGGAGGTCTAAAGAGATTCGTTTGCGTTAGTTCCTGACATTGAACGATATTATCCAAATAGGTTGTGTCGTTTGTCTCCCAGCCTTTTAAATGGTTATAAGTATGATTACCAACTTGATGCCCTTCTTCTAAAATTCTTTGGAACAAATGTGGATTTTTTTTAATATTTTCACCAACACAAAAAAATGTTGCCTTGACCTGATATTTTTTTAGGATATCGAGTATAAAAGGTGTAATTTCAGGAATTGGACCATCATCAAAAGTGAGATAGACTTTTTTTTCCGTCCGCGACATATGCCAGATTGATTTTGGATAAAGCCAACGTAGGAAAAAAGGGGATTTGACAAAATACATAACCGATAAATGAAGTTCAAATCTATAAAAATTGTATGGTTCTACATATGAACATGAAAAGATTTTATTATTCTGCAGTAATATTTACTGGTTTTTTTCTGGGAACAAACAACCTAATCCAAGCCCAGCAAGTCGTTGGAGTAGCAGATGCTATACGCATGACATTGGAACGTAATGTGCAAATAAAACAAGCCGAACTGAGTAAAGATCTCACCGCTCAGGACTTGTTTCAAGCAAAAAGTAATTTATTGCCAGACTTAAGTGCTTCGGTCGATCAAAGTTTCCGTTATGGCTTTGGCTTCGATATGACCTCTGGGCGAATTGTTAATAATGCCTGGACTAGAGGTACTACTGGATCGGTTGGATCTAGCGTGAATATATTTCAAGGATTTCAACAAGTAAATCAAATAAAGGCGAATAAATTACAGCTGGAGTCTGCTGCCACACAAGTGGATAAGATTAAAAATGATCTTGTTTTAAATGTCTTGGTGAATTATTTAGAAGCCATTACAAATCATGAATTGATGGTGGCTAGTGAAGATCAGATTGCCTTATCGAAACAGCAATTTTCATTAGATTCCATTCAATTTTCTGTTGGAAATAAGACTATAGCTGATCTCGCGAAATCCAAGAATCAGGTCGCTTCAAACGAATTGAACAAAGTAAATTTGAAGAATTCATATGAAATGTCTTTGTTAACTTTGAAACAATTGATGGAAATGCCTTCTGAAACTGTGATTTCTCTCGAACGTCCGAGTTTGGAATCTGTCTTGGTAAGTGCAGAAGATAAGAATGCCATAGATGTATACCAAAAAGCTTTAGTAAGACAACCAGACATTCGTAAATCCGCATTGGATAGGGAAGTCGCATTAAAACAAATAGACATTGCCAAGGGCGGGTATTACCCAACGCTCAATTTGAATGTGAGCTATGGTACGAATTATTCTTCGGCAACAACTAGGCAACGTGATCCTTTAGATATTACATCGGTATATCGTGTACCTTTTAGGCAACAGGTGTCGGACAATAAATCTTTTTTTACAGGTTTATCACTTGCTGTCCCAATTTTTTCCAAGAACCAAAACAAGGTGAATGTCGCAAAAGCTAAGATTGGTCTAAAACAGGCTGAGGCTAATGAACAATTGGCAAAAAATAATTTAAATAAGGCAGTTAACCAAGCAGTGTTAGACGTAAGTGCTGCCAAACAAAGCTACACCTCCGCAATCACTGCTTTCGAAAGTGCCGAAACAGCTTACAAAGCAACCAAGGAACGGTACGATATCGGAATGGCAAATTCTCTGGAGCTATTTACTGCACAGACTGAACGTAATAAAGCTGAATTTGATCTTATTCAAGCGAAATATAATGTAATATTCAAATCCAAGATTATTGATTATTATTTAGGAAATCCAATTCAATTCGACAACAATTAACCTATTTGATTAACAAAGACAATGGCAAAGAAAAAACGTAGTATAGTAAGAATTCTATTAATTGTAGTAGCTCTCTTGGCAATTTTTGTTTTTATTGGCTTTAAGGCCGGGTGGTTTGGAAAAGGAGATATTACCAAAGTTGCTGTAGATGTTGTGAAAGAAATGGATGTAGATGAACTGGTATCTGCCAGTGGAAAAATACAACCGGAAATAGAAGTTAAACTAAGTTCTGAAGTTTCAGGTGAGGTTGTTGAACTCAACATCAAAGAAGGTGATTTTGTGAAAAAAGGACAGATACTTTGTCGGATCAAACCTGACATCTTGCAATCTGGTTACGATCGCTCTGTCGCAGCAATGAATTCACAACGTGCTAATCTGGCTGCTGCACAATCACAGCTAAAACAACAGGAAGAAAATTTTAAAAATGTGGCGGCAACTTACAAGAGAAACCAGGAGCTTTTTGAAAAAAGAGTTATTTCGGCGGCTGAAATGGATAAGAGTTCTTCGGAATACTTTTCGACCCTCGCAGCTATCCAGGCGCAAAGAGAAACCGTGCGGTCAACAAGATATGGTATTGATCAGTCTCAGGCGTCTGTTAAAGAAGCGCAGGATAACCTCAATAGAACAACCATTTATGCTCCGACAGATGGAATTATTTCGCTACTTTCCATTGAGCAGGGCGAGCGTGTGGTAGGAACTGCGCAAATGGCTGGTACTGAAATAATGCGTATTGCAAATATGTCGTCAATGGAGGTAAATGTCGATGTCAATGAGAACGATATCAATAATGTTAAAGTCGGAAATCAAGCAGAAATTGAAGTCGATGCTTTTCAAGATAGAAAATTTAAAGGTATTGTCACCGAAATCGCAAGTTCGTCCAAAAATATCGCAACAACAACTGCGGCGACATCCTCAACTGATCAAGTAACAAATTTCAATGTCAAGGTACGTATCAGCGCAGAATCTTACCAGGATCTTATTAAAGAAAATGTAGCTTCTCCTTTCAAACCAGGATTATCTGCCACTGTACAGATTTTCACGAAACATGCGAAAGGTTTGGTCGTGCCCATACAGTCTGTTACTGTAAGATCCGATGATAAAGATTCGACCAATACAAATAAGAAAATACAAGAATACGTATTTATCTTAAACGGTGAGGCTGTCAAGCAGGTTCCGATTAAAACTGGTATTCAAGATGATAAAAATATTATTATTCTTTCAGGTCTAAAAAAGGGAGATCAGGTTGTTTCTAGGCCATTTGATGCCATTTCCAAAACTTTGAAAGAAGGCAGTAAAGTGGAAAAAGTAGATAAATCGGTACTATAAAATTATTGTAGTATCAATATTTAACAAAAGGAAGGTATTTTTTAATACCTTCCTTTTTATTTTCCTTCTAATTGATTAAATTTATATAACCCAACCCTTAGCAGCTTATGAAAAGGTTATTGACTTATTTTAAATTTAATAAAACAGAGCAAAATGGGTTCTTTGCTATATTAGTGATAATCATTTTATTTAGTATCGTGTATTCCTTATTGAACAGGGAAAGTAAACAGGAGCCGATTGCGCATCATGCTCGAGTTTTTGAACAGTCATTTCATGATTCGACTGATGTTGTTGATTATCCGAATAAGAAATTTTCCACTACTGATATTCATTTGGAAAAGAATGCCATTTCAATGGATTCGGATGAAACGCATAGCAAAGGTGATGTAAAACTATTTTATTTCGATCCTAATAATCTATCACAAGATGATTGGCGCAAGCTTGGGCTCTCAGATAAGCAAATTGCGGTTATTAAGAACTACGAGAAAAAAGGCGGCCGATTTAGAGATAAAAGTGATGTTAGGAAAATGTATTCTATCAATGAAAAATTATATAAAAGACTCGAACCATTTATCCGTATAAAGGAGGAAACAACAACTGGAAGTACAACAAATAAACCAAACTTATTTTATGATAAATTTGAAACTGATAAGGCCGAACTTATCGATATTAACACCTGTGATACGACGGCATTGATGAGCTTGAAGGGGATCGGTACAGTTCTTTCTAAGCGTATACTGAAATATAAAGAGGTGCTTGGTGGGTTCTATCGAATAGAACAATTAAAAGAGGTGTATGGGGTTACTTCCGAAACCTACGATTTGATAAAAGACCATATTACTATTTCTAATTTAGAAGGGGTTAAAAAAATCGATATTAACCAGATTGATGCCCTTTCATTGGGTAAACATCCGTATCTTAGCCCAAAGGACGCGAAGTTAATCGTTAATTACCGAGAGCAACATGGCAATTATGCTAATATAGAGGATTTTACCAAGATAGGTACACTTTCAGATCTTGCTATTGCCAAAATCGCGCCGTATTTAATATTTGAGAATGATTCAAGATAAATTGAAATTGGAAATCCGGGATATTATGGATTTTCCAAAACCGGGTATTGTCTTTAAAGATATTACCCCCTTGTTGAAAGATGCTGAGTTATGCAATGAAATGATCGATGCGATTATTGATCAACTTCAGGGAATTGAAATTGATGCTATTGCGGGTATTGAAAGCCGCGGATTTCTTTTTGGATTTTTACTTGCCAATAGATTAGGTCTGCCCTTTATCCCTATACGTAAGCAAGGGAAATTACCATTTAAAACAATTGCTGAATCTTATGCATTGGAATATGGTCAGGCAACAATAGAGATCCATGAAGATGCTTTTGAAAAAGGAAGCCGTATTTTGATACATGACGATCTTTTGGCGACAGGTGGGACTGTTGTGGCTGCGAGTAAACTGATTGAAAAATTGGGTGGAGTGATCGCTGCTTATAGTTTTATTATTTCATTGGACTTTCTCAAAGCAAAAGGCAGATTGTCCCGCTTTAGCGATTCAATCTGCTCGTTGGTGAGCTATTAATAGAAAATTTAGATGTTGATTTAGACGATATCTCATGATACTCTTTGCAAATGCTAAAATAAATATCGGTCTGCAAGTTACAGCCAGGCGAACGGATGGCTACCATGAATTAAATAGCATATTCTACCCACTAGCAATCTATGATATTATAGAGCTGTTAGAGACAAATGCTGAAACATCTTCGTTAACTATTCGAGGTGAATCTGTACCCGGAAATATGGTAGATAATCTCTGCATGAAGGCCTATGCGCTGTTAAAGAAAGAATTTGATATTCCATCTGTTACGATTGATTTAATCAAACAGATTCCGATTGGAGCTGGGCTGGGAGGAGGGTCGGCGGATGCATCTTTCGTGTTGAAAGGACTCAATGAATTGTTTAAACTAAATTTGACAAACTCACAATTGAAAAAGTATGCTGAACAATTGGGGGCAGATTGTCCGTTTTTCATTGATAATATGCCGGTGTTTGCCACTGGGATCGGTACAGATTTTAAAGATATTTCGCTCGACTTACATGAGTATTATATGGTTGTTATTATGCCAAATATTCATGTTTCTACAGCTGAGGCATATAATGGAGTGAAGCCAACTCCTTCGGAGGTCAATCTCGAGGAAGCAATCCGATTGCCTATTCAGGAATGGAAATTCCATATTCGAAATGATTTTGAAGATCGTATTTTTGATACTTATCCGGTATTGAAAGAAATCAAAGAAAGATTATATCATAAGGGGGCGATATATGCCTCTATGTCTGGATCTGGCGCTGCTGTCTATGGTATTTTCTGGGAAAAGATGGATTTAAATGAGTTTTCCAAGTATGGTAAGATCTATTATCCCGTTGTGTTAAAAAAATAATACCAGGATTATATGAATAAAATAGGCATACATGATATATGCCTATTTTTTAGCTAGTTGTATTAATGTTCTTCCTCCACTTTGTAGTCTATTAGTTCGCGGGCTTCGTTAAGTACTTTTACTTTTCGTTCGTTGTCAAGTTCAAGGATATCCAATTTCTCAGGATTGTTTACAATATCCTTTACCAAGATCAATTGATTTTTTAATAGCTGTTGTTCTTCCAAATCCGAAAGTGTGGTTAAACAAGTGACAGGGTAAAATACAGCTTTATCGACTCTTCTTTTTATGCTATTTTCTTGAGGGTAGTCCCAAGAGAGTAGATTGATGTCATAATAGTTTGCAAAGTCTATTGAATCCTTCGTGAAGTATGCATTGGTAATTAGCCAACCTTCCTGAAATTGCAATGTTTTACCGAAAAAATCGTAATCAATTCCACTAATATCTTTGAATCTTGAGAGATAGTACATGGGGGTAGTAACCGAAATTTTAGCGTCAATGTCATTTCTAAATTTGCATTCTGCTGTCATCAACTTACCGTCTTTATATGCGACGACATCCAATTCATGAGAAACAGCATGGCCCTGTACCGTTTGTCCCGTTATACTTTCATAACCGATCGACCGAAGCAAATGTGCAATATATTTTTCGAAGTAGAAACCCTCTGGTCCTAAATCACGTAACGCTTTCTTTAGGCTATAGCGCGCGGCAAAAGAGTTTCGAACAGTTTTTAGTTTATCGAAAGCGAGTTGATACAATTCCCTAGTTGAAATACCGTCATACATCTCATTGACAACACTGTTATACACGTGATTCACTTGATCGTTATTTGCTCCCGAACGGGAAAGAGAATGCCGTAAAGCTTCACCGTTAAAAGGTACCAATTCACCTGAATATTTTTTGACTTGCATGAATATTTAATTTTATATACGAATATAGAGATGTGATTCGAGAAATCGTATAAAAACTATTATTCTATTTCTAAACTTTTTTGGACCATAATTTGTTTATCTAATGAAATACTTAAATATAGATAATTATGAGTAACCTATTGACATTTGCATTTGACAAGATTAAGGCTAAGGTAAAGGACGATTGTATCGAAGAGAATATTGGTACATCCGAACGTGTGCTATCTGTAATCGCAGGCGGCTTTATTTTAGGTCTAGGTGTGAAAAAGATTCTTAAATCGCCACTGACAGGGTTTTCGGGCTTGACCCTTGGAGGAACTCTAATTTATCGAGGCGTAACAGGGCATTGTGATGTAAAGAAGATGCTGGAAGATAAGAATGTTGAAAAAATCGAAGTCATCGAACATCGTTATTTTGTCAAATAGTAATTTTAGCAATTTGATTGGCTATTTTTCTGTCAATATATAATTGCACTTATTGAGTGTTCCATAAGACGTCGCCATTAATACGATAAAAAGGTGACCCTTGAAATATTCTAAACGCAGGATGCCGAAAAATAATCTTTTCGGCATCCTGCGTTTAGAATATTAACAATGTAATTAGTTATTATACATTAAAACGGAAATGCATAATGTCTCCATCCTGTACAATATAAGTTTTCCCTTCTACGGATAATTTCCCTGCCTCCTTTACCGCATTTTCTGATCCTAGATTAACAAAGTCATCGTACTTGATCACTTCAGCTCGGATAAATCCTTTTTCAAAATCGGTATGGATAACACCGGCAGCTTGTGGTGCAGTGAAGCCATTTTCGATTGTCCAGGCACGTACTTCTTGGACACCAGCTGTGAAATAGGTCGCTAAATTTAATAAAGAATATGCTGCCCTAATCAATTTATGGACGCCAGATTCTTCCAAACCTAGATCATCCAAAAACATTTTGCGCTCTTCGTAGCTCTCTAATTGCGCAATTTCAGATTCAATTTGGGCTGATATAATCAATACTTCAGCTTTTTCATCTTTTACTGCTTCCTTGACGCGTTCTACATAAGCATTACCTGTGTTAACGGATCCTTCGTCTACATTACATACGTAAAGTACTGGTTTTGCTGTTAATAAAGCTAGGTCTTGAATAAATTCAAAATCTTCAGCTTCGATAGGAGCTGTCCGTGCTGATTTGCCTGCTTCCAAATGTTCTTTGACTACAGATAGGATATCGAAAGTCCTTTTAGCATCTTTATCGCCGCCTGTTTTTGCCATTTTTTCGACTTTCTGAATACGTTTTACAACAGTGTCCAAATCCTTAAGTTGTAATTCTGTATCGATGATCTCTTTATCTCGGATTGGGTCTACTGAACCATCCACGTGGATGACATTACCATCATCAAAACATCTTAAGACGTGGATGATCGCATTTGTAGTACGAATATTTCCTAGAAACTGGTTGCCCAATCCTTCTCCTTTTGATGCTCCTTTCACCAATCCGGCAATATCTACGATTTCAATGGTATTCGGAACGATACGTTGCGGATTGACTAACTCAGCTAATTTATTAAGACGGGCATCCGGTACGGTAATTACCCCAACATTTGGTTCAATTGTACAAAATGGAAAGTTTGCTGCCTGCGCTTTCGCATTCGACAGACAGTTAAATAATGTTGATTTACCAACGTTTGGTAAACCTACGATACCGCATTGTAAAGCCATATATAGTGCAAATTTTTGAAATTGCACAAAGATAGAAAATTCACTGTAAATTTTAACTATCTTGTGCTATGCTTGAGTGGTACAAAATTGATGATGCACAATTTCTAAAGGATAAGGGGATAACAGAGCATAAGCTTGGTGGAAAGATCATTTGTCTTACTTGGTTTGAGGATCAATTGCACGCCTTTTCGAGTAAATGCCCTCATGCAGGTGCTCCATTAAAAAATGGTTGGTGTGAGCGTAACAAAGTGATCTGTGCATTCCATCGGCATGAATTTGATCTCGTGACAGGTAAAGGAAATCCTGGTCAACATAACTTTATCAATATTTATCCCGTTAAGCAAGAGGGATCTGCATATTATGTAGGTATTGAGAGGGGATTTTGGCGAAAATTTTTCGCTTCTAAAAAGTAACTAAAATATCATAACTCTTGATGCAATCGCATATCTAAGCAGTAAATAAGTATATTTGCTTTCGAAAACAAATTAAAAACATGCAGGGGAAAAAGATTGGTATAATAGGTAGCGGGAGCTGGGCGACGGCGATGATCAAGATGCTATGCGAAAATGACCAAGACAAACATATTTTTTGGTGGATTAGAAAAGAGGAAGATGCCGAATATATTCAAAAATTTAAACACAATCCAACTTATTTGAGTGGAGTTTCTGTGGATTTGAATATTACTTCCATTGATACAAATGCCAAAAATGTTGTTACTAATTCAGATATTGTTATTTTAAATACGCCAGCAGCCTACTTAAAAGACGCATTGAGGGGTGTCACCAAAGAAGATTTTAAAGATAAAATAGTGGTATCTGCCATTAAAGGGATTATTCCTAAAGATAATCTAATAATTGGCGAGTTTTTGGAACAGCATTATGATATTGACATCGAGCAGATTTGTGTGGTTGGAGGTCCCTGCCACGCCGAGGAAGTTGCATTGGGCAAGCTATCTTACCTGACATTTGGTTGCAAAAATTTGGAAAGTGCAGCTTTGGTAGCGTCTCTTTTATCTTCAAGGGTCATTAAAACGATCTTATCTGCAGATATTTTAGGTATTGAGTTTGGAGCTGTATTAAAAAATATTTATGCCTTGGCGGGTGGTATCTGTCATGGGCTGGGTTATGGCGATAACTTTCAGGCGGTGTTGGTTTCTAATGCTATTCGTGAAATGCGCCAGTTTGTAGCTAAAGTAGATGGTGATACATCCAGGGATGTTAATACCTCGGCTTATCTAGGGGACTTGTTGGTAACAGCATATTCGCAATTCAGCCGTAACCGAACATTTGGTAATATGATCGGTAAAGGATATAGTGTGCAGTCTGCACAACTCGAAATGAATATGGTGGCTGAGGGCTATTATGCATCGGCTTGTATTCAGGAATATGCAGAAAAGTATGCAGTCGAATTACCAATTTGTGATGCAGTATATCAAATTTTATATCAACATCAACCTGCATCCAAAATTATTCAGGCTTTGAGCGAAAAATTAACATAAACGTAGCGATAGAGTAGATGATAACAAGAGAAGCAATTGCTTTAGCTTATAAAGAAATTCAAGATGAAATATGCCAGGCCTTGGAGCGTTTGGATGGTTCGGCCCGATTTGAGGAAGAGCTATGGGAAAGAGATGGTGGTGGAGGTGGCCGAACCCGGATTATTCAAAACGGCAGTATATTGGAAAAGGGTGGTGTTAACTTTTCTGCCGTCCATGGCAAACTGCCTGAATCGATCAAAAAGGCATTCGGTGTGGATGAAGATGATTTTTTTGCCACTGGAGTTTCCATCGTTATTCATCCGAATAATCCTTGGGTGCCGATCATTCATATGAATATCCGATATTTCGAATTAAATGAACAGATCCGTTGGTTTGGAGGGGGGATTGACCTCACGCCGCATTATGTTGATGCAGATGACGCTAATTTTTTTCATCGGCAATTAAAATCGGTATGCGATAAACATAATCCTACTTTTTACGATGAATTTAAAAAATGGGCCGATGATTATTTCTTTATTCGTCACCGCCAAGAAACGCGTGGAATAGGTGGAGTATTCTATGATAAGTTAAATACCGAGAAAACAGGAATGTCTATGGAAGAAATTTTTGCATTTTCCTGCGATTTAGGACGTAGTTTCGCACCAACTTATACGGTATTGGTTGATAAAAATAGAAATAAAACTTTCGATGATAAGCAGAAAAATTGGCAATTGATCCGCCGTGGACGCTACGTCGAATTTAATTTGGTATGGGATTCTGGTACCAAATTTGGATTGGAGACGAACGGACGCATAGAGTCTATATTAATGAGTTTACCATCCCAAGCCAATTGGGTATATGATCATCAACCTGAAGAAGGCTCCGAAGAAGCCAAAACCTTATCCTTATTGCGAAAAGGTGTTAACTGGATTTAATAATCGAAAAAAGAATTAGATGGTTTCATACCAAAAATTTACGTTAGAAAATGGCTTGCGTGTCTTGGTACACGAGGATCATAACACAGCAATGGCCTGTGTAAATATATTGTATGATGTAGGTGCGCGAGATGAATCTCCGGAACAAACGGGTTTTGCCCATTTGTTCGAGCATTTGATGTTTGGTGGTAGCGTCAATATTCCAAACTTTGATACTGAATTGCAAAAAGTAGGCGGTGAAAACAATGCCTTTACCAGCAATGATATCACTAATTACTACATTACTTTGCCCTCTTCTAATTTAGAAACTGCACTTTGGTTAGAATCCGATCGAATGTTGAGCTTGGCTTTCTCGCCTCAGAGCCTTGAAGTACAGCGGAATGTGGTGAGTGAAGAATTTAAGCAGCGCTATCTCAATCAGCCCTATGGTGATGCTTGGCTTAAATTGCGACCTCTGGCTTATAAGGTACATCCGTATCGTTGGGCAACCATTGGAAAAGAGTTGAAACATATTGAGGATGCCACCATGGAGGACGTTAAAGCATTCTTTAAATTACATTATAATCCACAGAGTGCAATCATGGTGATTGCAGGGGATGTACATTATGAAGACGTTAAATCTATGGTCCAAAAATGGTTCGGTGATATTGATCCCGGTCAAAAATACATCCGCCAACTTCCACAGGAGCCCATACAGAAAGAATTGAGAAGGGAGACGATTTTTGCCCCTGTACCACTGGACGCCCTTTATATGACTTTCCATGGGCCTGCCCGATTGGAAGAAGGTTATTTTGCCATGGATCTGTTGTCGGATATTCTTTCTAGAGGATCTTCATCAAGGCTCTACCGCAGACTGGTGAAAGAAGAACAACTGTTTAGTGAACTAAATGCCTATGTAATGGGCAGTATTGACAATAACTTGTTTGTAATTGAAGGTAAACCATCCGAGGGAATATCTTTGGAAGAAGCTGAAAATGCCGTATGGGCTGAACTTGATCTCCTAAAAAAAGAATTGGTGTCTAATGTCGAATTGGAAAAAGTTAAAAATAAAATGGAGTCAACAAATGTATTTGCAGAATTATCGATCTTGGATAAGGCAATGAATTTGGCTTTTCATGAGTTGCTTGGCGACGCCGATGGTATCAATACTGAAGTTTCGAAATATTTGGCTGTGACTGCTGAACAAGTGCAGCAGCAAGCACAGGCTATTTTTAGTCGTGAGAACGCATCAATATTAATGTATAAAGCACAAGAGGAGGAGATACGACATGTTGGATAGAACAAAGGCACCTGAATTTCGTGAAATTGGCAATATAACTTTAAAAGAGCCTGTTAGAAAACGATTCGTAAACGGCTTGCCAGTATATATATTTCACTCTCCTGAACAGGAACTTGTTCGTATCGAATGGATTTTTGAGAATAAATACCTGGATGCGCAAAGTGAAAATCCATTGCTAAATAGTGCATTAAGCGCTTTGCTCAAAGAGGGGACGATGACGATGTCAAGTGCAGAGATTGCCGACAAGGTAGATTTTTATGGCGCTTTTCTCGTACCTGAATACTCTTTTGATATTACTTCGCTCTCTTTATATACATTGAATAGACACAGTCAAGTACTTCTGCCTCTTGTTAAAGAGATTCTGACAGAAGCATCAATTCCGCAACAGGAGCTTGATACTTATCTTCGCAACAATAAACAAAAGTTTCAGGTGTCCGTTCAGAAAAACGACTACCTAGCGCGGCGGAAGTTCTACAATTTGGTATTTGGAGAAAGCAATCGTTATGGGCGTACACCAAAATTGGAGGATTATGATGCGATCGATCGGGATCAATTAGTTGCGTTATATCAAAAAGAGATCGTGCCGAATAATTGTACCTTGATCGTTTCGGGGAATGTTTCTGACGATCTAATCAACGAGTTGGAGCAGATCTTTGGACTTGAATGGAGGAGTGAAACGACATGCGCTAATGTAGATCATCCTGTATTATTCCAAGATGCAGCTGGTCTGGCTTACGAAGAGAAAGAAAATGCATTGCAGTCGGCCATTCGTCTGGGCACTCAGACCATTTCGAGAACACATGCGGATTATCCTGCTCTACAATTTGTAAATACGCTACTAGGAGGATTTTTTGGTTCACGTTTGATGCGTAATATCCGCGAAGAAAAAGGGTATACCTACAGTATCGGTTCTGCAGTGGCTACCTTGAAACATACTGGCTTTTTAACGATTGCGACAGAAGTGGGGGTGGACGTAACTAATGCGACTTTGGTGGAGATAGAAAAGGAAATCAATCTCTTAAAGACTGCATTAGCTACGCATGAAGAAGTAGAGCTGGTGAAAACGTATATGGAAGGATCTATGTTAGGATCACTCGAGAGTATTTTTTCTCACGCTGATAAATTCAAAAGTGTGTTGTTGAATGATATGGGCTTGACGTATTATTCTTATTACATGGAGCAGATTAAAACGATGACGCCCGAAAAAGCTCGTGATATAGCAAATAAATATCTCGATTTCGACCAAATGGTAAAGGTTATTGTGGGCAAGTTCAATCAATTGAAACCAATTCATCAAACGGTTGTAAATTAAATTTTGTGAACTACAAAAATCAAATCCAACTTTGTATTTTTGGTTTTTGTTAAAAAAGCATACGATCCAGCATGGAATTAAAATTAAAAAGACCATTGGTATTTTTCGATTTAGAGACGACAGGAGTTAATGTTGCGACCGATCGAATTGTAGAAGTATCATTTTTGAAAGTGATGCCCAGTGGTGAAGAAACAGTATATACGAAGAAAATTAATCCAGAAAGACCGATTCCTGCGGAATCAACGTTTTTCCATGGCATTCGTGACGAGGACATTAAAGATGCGCCAACATTTAAAGCAATTGCAGTAGAACTGGCCGCTTTTATTGGCGAGTCGGACTTGGCAGGATATAATTCAAATAAGTTTGACGTGCCCATGCTCATGGAAGAGTTTTTACGTGCAGGCGTAGATTTTTCTTTGGAAGGGCGTGCCTTTGTTGATGTACAGAACATCTTCCATCAAATGGAGCAGCGCACATTAAAGGCCGCGTATAAATTTTATTGCGACGAGAATCTTGAGAATGCACATACTGCTGAAGCGGACGTACGTGCTACTTATGAAGTTTTGAAAGCGCAATTGACAAAATATGAGGGATCTGCATTTGAGGATCGCCATGGTGTTATATCTTATCCTGTCGTCAACGACGTAGCTGCATTACATGAATTTACAAACTTAAGTAAGCCTGTGGATTTTGCGGGCCGCATTGTATATAACGAAGATGGCTTGGAAACTATTAATTTCGGCAAACACAAGGGAAAACCTATTGTGGAAGTATTTGAACAAGAGCCGAGTTATTACGCCTGGATGCAGAATGGAGATTTTCCACTATATACCAAAAAAGTACTGGAAAATATCTGGATAAGATATAAGAAAGAAAAAAGTGAGCAAAAAGCGAAAGCGGCACCCATCCATTCGGTAGAGGATAAAAAAACCGCTAAGAAGGAGTTCAATCAGCAAAAAGAAGAGGCACCTCAAAGTATCTCTCTGGATATGCTGAAAGGATTGCAAGATAAATTTAAAAAATAACTTTATTAATAGCTTAGAAAAAGGATTATGGAATTCAAACAAGAAGTGGAGCATGTACAATGTTTGATTATTGGTTCAGGCCCAGCGGGATATACTGCAGCAATTTATGCAGCTCGTGCGGATATGAAGCCAGTGGTTTATACAGGTATTGTACCGGGGGGGCAGTTAACACAAACAACAGAAGTGGACAATTTTCCGGGGTATCCAAAAGGGATTACAGGACCAGTTATGATGGAAGATCTACGGGAGCAAGCTGAACGCTTTGGTACTTCCGTACGCTTTGGGTATGTGACAAAAGTAGACTTTACAGGCGATGTACATCGCGTAGAAATAGACGGAACAGTACAAGTTACAGCAGACACGGTGATTATTGCTACAGGGGCAACAGCGAAGTGGTTGGGCTTGGAATCTGAACAAAAATATAACGGTTTTGGGGTATCAGCTTGTGCTGTATGTGATGGTTTTTTCTTTAAAAATCAAGAAGTTGCAATCGTAGGTGCCGGTGACACTGCCGCAGAGGAGGCAACTTATCTCGCAAAATTATGTTCGAAAGTACATATGTTGGTGCGTCGTGATGAATTCCGCGCTTCCAAAGCAATGGTGCACCGCGTAATGAACACGCCAAATATTGAAGTACATTATAACTCCGAAGCAAAAGAGGTATTAGGTGATGGTCAGGTCGTGACTGGAATCCGAGTGACCAACAACAAAGACCAGTCTGAAAAAGATCTGGAAGTAACGGGGTTCTTTGTGGCAATCGGTCATAAACCAAATACTGAATTATTTACAGGAGTATTGGATATGGATGAAACAGGGTATTTGATTACTAAGCCAGATAGTACGGCGACCAATATACCAGGGGTATTTGCCTGTGGAGATGTACAGGACAATATATTCCGTCAAGCAATTACTGCGGCCGGTACCGGTTGTATGGCAGCGCTTGAAGCAGAAAGATATCTTGCTGCCAAAGAAAGCGGAGAGTAAAACGGCGAAAAATAGGGGATTCCGTATGGAGTGTTATCCCCGTTAGAATAAACGGATTAATGTATCTGTAGGAGTAAGCTCGATTTAATATCGGGCTTATTTTTTTGCATAGGACTATCGTGTTGGATTGAATCATCTTGTAAAAATAAATAACCTTAAGAAGAGTATAAAAATAGTTTTCAGAAAGACTACTTGTTTAGTAGTCTTTCTGAAAACTATTTTTATATTTGTACTGTCGTTAACAATTGGCGTTGGCAACGAACATAAAATATAGACTACAAATTTTGAACAAGTATGAAAAACGACTATCTAATCGCTCCTGTAAGCAACCGAGAAACTACCCCAATTTTTAAATCCTTCCTTTTCATTTGTCGAATGCGAATGTGCCGTTGAGCACTTCCTTTTTTCTTGTTTATTCTTCATTAAGCAAGTAATTCGAGTTTTAAAAAACAAGCGTACCAATGGCGTTGGCACTTGTTTGCGTATTCACATTAAATAGAACTGACAATGAAAAATTTCAGCGTACTTTCGTATGCTATTTTAGTCGTGCTGTTGTTGCATGCCTTTGCGTCGGTACAGGCACAGCAGCCTCAACCGATCATCAACGCATCCCTAATAGGAACGGTAATAGATGCGACAACCAAAGAGCCCATTGAAGGAGTGACCATACAATTGGAAGCTGTGACACATAGTGTAAAAACAGATCGTAATGGTAAATTCCAATTTGTCACAGGGCAGAAACTTCCTTTTACCCTTATCTTAACCTTTGTTGGCTATCAGAAGAAAAAGATCATCGTAAATACCTCACCAGCCGTTATTGAGCTATCTCCTTCGTCCGAAGATCTTGAAGAAGTCGTGGTGGTGGGGTACGGAACCCAAAAACGCCGTGATTTGACAGGAGCGGTGGCATCCTTGCCGGAAAATCTGCTCAAGCAGCCTGTGTCTTCTCTCGATCAGACCTTGAAAGGTGGGATTTCTGGTGTTCAGGTTACGCAAACTTCGGGGCAGCCCGGAGGGGGAGTGAGTGTCCGTATTCGGGGCGGTGCCTCCATACAAGGCGGAAATGAACCACTGTATGTCATTGATGGTTTCCCGGTCTATAATCAGACCGAAAGCACAGGGGTTGGGAGTGGAACTCCAGTGAATTCCCTAGCCAGTATTAGCCCCGCGGATATTGAAAGCATTGAGGTGCTGAAAGATGCGGCAGCGACAGCAATATATGGGTCGCGTGGGGCAAATGGTGTTATTCTTGTGACCACCAAAAAGGGAAAAGCTGGGCATGTACAGTTAAACTACGATGGTAGTATTGGAGCACAAAGTGTGCTCAAGAAAATTGACGTCCTGAATGCCCATGATTTTGCCATTCTTCGTAACGATGCATTGTATGATGCTAACCCCAGCTTGGGCCCCAATCAATATCGGAAACAAACAGAATTGAATCAATTAGGTGAGGGGACAAATTGGCAAAAAGAAGCCTTTCGAACTGGGAAAATACAAAACCACCAATTATCGCTGTCTGGAGGAGCTGAGAAGGTGCAGTATTTTCTGGGTGCAAATTATTTCGATCAGGAAGGCGTTATTATAAATACAGATTTCAGACGTTTGGGATTCCGTTCCAACATCAATGCAAATCCCTTCGATCGTTTGCAGGTAGGAGCCAATTTGTCCATTAATAAAACAAATGCCCAGATCGCTCCATCAGGTATCGTGAATGCACTGCTCATTATGCCGCCAACAGCAACAATATACGAACCGAATGGCGGCTATACGCTGCGCAACCCTTTTGAGAACATCTTCGCCAATCCCATTGCAACATTGAAAGAAACCACAAATACATCCAATGGTTTACGTGTTCTTGGTACCTCCTTTGCACAATATCGTATTTTAAAAGGGCTACAGGCGAAAGTGCTTCTTGGGGTTGATCTCAATAACCGCGATGACAAATTCTATCTTCCGTCCTATATCTATGAAGGTGCGGGATCTAAGGGGGAGGCAAGTTTGGGAAATTTAAATGGTACCTCCTGGTTGAATGAGAATACTTTAACCTATACCGGGGTTATCGGACAACATAATTTCAATGCGCTACTTGGTTTTACACAGCAGGAAAATAAAAATGAGGTGTTCAGTGCCGGTGCACAGCATTTCGTTACAGACGATTTGCTTTTCAATAATCTGCAGAGTGGATCTATCCTCACAAGACCTTCCTCGGATACCTATAATTGGGTGTTGCATTCCTATTTGGCGCGGGTCAATTATAATTATGCGAATAAATATTATGTTTCAGCGAGTGTACGTCGTGACGGCAGCTCCAGATTTGGCGCTGCCAATAAATGGGGAAATTTCCCTTCATTGGCATTCTCATGGCGTATAATAAACGAACCCTTTTTTAAACAGGTTTTCCCCGGTATTGATGATTTTAAAATACGCACTAGCTTCGGCACAACCGGGAATCAGGAGATAGGGCAATATCAATCACTTTCCACCTTGTATAGTTTAAATTACCTCTTTGGAAATAATGTAGTCACGGGCTTTGCCTCGCAACGGGTGCCGAATAAGAACTTGGGATGGGAGACCACCTTTCAATATGATGCCGGTTTTGACCTTTCACTTTTGAGAAATCGATTACAGTTTACCGTGGACTATTACTATAAAAAGACGAACGACCTGTTGTTGAATGTGGAGATTCCCTGGACCTCAGGTTATGCCACTTCATTGCAAAATTTTGGCTCTGTTTCAAATAAAGGTTTAGAGTTAGGTCTGAAATCAAAAAATCTACAGGGAAATTTAAATTGGAATACAGATCTAAATATCTCTTTTAACCGAAATAAGGTATTAACCATCGGTGAAGGCGCTACATCTTATATCACAGGAAACTATATTATTAAAGTTGGAGAACCATTAGGGACCTTTTATGGAACTGTTATCGATGGTATTCTACAATCGGGCGAGGAGAATAGTAAGGGGGCGTTGACTGGCAATGCAAATCCTAAAGCCGGCGATCGCTTGTATAAGGACATCAATGGCGATGGCCAGTTTACCACTGCCAACGACCGGACCATCATCGGCAACGCGCAGCCTGATTTTATATTTGGTATCAGTAATACGCTTTCCTACAAAGGATTTGACCTATCTTTCCTTATTCAGGGAACAGTTGGCAACGACCTGCTGAATATCAACCGCCAAAACCTCGAGATGTTTACCGGTCAACAGAACGCATCAATTGAGGCGCTTAACCGCTGGACACCAGACAATCCAAGTCAGTTATATCCGAGAGCCAAGCTTGACCCTGCTCCGGTATTCTCGAATCAATTTGTTGAAAGCGGATCATTTGCGCGACTGAAGTCTCTGCAACTTGGTTATAGCTTTCCGAAAGAATGGTTGAAAAATGCACATATCACGAATTTGAACCTATACCTGGCTGCACAAAATTTATTGACATGGACTAGCTATCGAGGATTTGATCCTGAGGTAACCTCAGGTAGCAATGTCCAGATTGGTACGGATGCTGGGATTTATCCAGCTGCTAAGTCTGTTTCTGTCGGTATATCCTTAACCTTCTAATTTTTACAGATTCCAATGAAAAAAATATATTATTCTATTCCTCTATTGTCCGTTTTGTTAACAGGAATCTCCTGTTCAAAATTGACTGAGAAGCCTGAAAGTGCATTGGTTTCGGAGCAGTTTTACCTGAACCAGGGACAAGCAGTGGCTGCAGTAACAGGTACTTACCGTAAACTGTATGAGACGGGGCAATCGTTGTACAACAGCTTATTCCAGATCGGCGTGGAGATGGCAACAGATGACTATGAAGCCGGACCTCGGGCACGAAATGCCCATGTGCGCGCTATAAGCAATTTAACCCACGACGCCTCAAACGATCGGATGGAACAACTCTGGAAACAGAGCTATGATGCCATTAACGCGTCAAATCTAAATATCGTTAATATCGAAGCGATGACCCCAAATCAGATCGATGTCGCAGTGCAACAACGTCTGATCAACGAAGCCAAATTTCTGCGTGCACTACATTACTTCAATCTGGTGCGCTGGTTTGGTCCGGTTCCGCTCGTCTTAGGTCCTATACAAGGCTTATCAGCACAAGAATTGTACGTAGCAAAAGCTTCAGAAGATGAGGTATATGCACAAATTATAAACGATCTAAAAGCTGCCTCCAGCCTCCCGAATTATAAGAATTATGGCGACGCGGATAAAGGGCGTGCTACATCCGGCGCTGCTAAAAGCCTCCTGGCCAAGGTATACCTGACTCGGGCAGATTGGAACAATGCGAAACTGTTGGCTAAGGCTGTGATTGACAAAGAGGAATATGCACTTTTTACGGATTTTTCAGACGTCTTCGATGTAGATAAAAAAAATGGTACTGAACATATTTTTTCAGCGCAGTTTAAAGGAAATAGTGGCTACCAAGGGAATTCATTGGCCAGTCGTTCCGCTCCGGCGGATATACCAGGTATCAATGGAGACTACGCCGATGCCCTTCATAGTGAAGGTGGTCTTTACAAGAGCTTTGCAGTGAATGATAAACGTCTTTCCGTAACGTTTACAACTGGTATGATATCGCCCACAGACGGGAAATACTATGCACTGGCCAAACCACAATTCAATAAGTATTATGACCAGACTGTAATCGGAAACCAGTCACAGTCTTCAAAGAATACACCCATCATACGATATGCTGAGGTGTTGCTGATTTTGGCTGAAGCCGAAAATGAGTTAAATGGTCCAACGCAGGAAGCACGTGACGCGATCAATACAGTGCGCATACGTGCTGGTGTTGAAAAGGTGTCCGATATGGAAAATAAAGATAGCTTTCGGGAGCTGGTATTTGAAGAACGAAGAAAGGAATTGGTCTACGAATACCAGCGGTGGTTTGACTTGGTACGTCGGGGGGCAAGCTATTACATCACAAAACTAAAAGCTGCAGGAAAAACAAATGCTGCAGCGCGACATGTTCATTTTCCGACTCCTCAACGAGAACTGAATTTGAATCCAAAATTGATTCAACATCCTGACTGGTTGGCTAAATAACTAATGGTATCACTATGAAGGAGCAATCTATTTTTATTTGTACTACAAAACATCACAAATTATGAAAACAACATGCATTCTTATCTCACTTTGTCTAAGTTGGATACTGAATAGGAGTATTGCACAGGACAAACGGCCAAATATTGTATTAATTCTGGTTGATGACTTGGGTTTTTCAGACATAGCGCCTTATGGCGGAACAGATTTTCATACCCCAAATCTTGTGGAGTTGGCAAAACAGGGTACACGTTTCCAGGAATTTTATAACAATTCGATTTGTGCACCAACACGAGCAACATTATTGACAGGACAATATGCACATCGCGCCGGTATGGGGTATTTTAACGTTAATCTTGGGTTGCCCGCATATCAGGGCTTTTTAAACCATGAGTCGTTGACATTGGCCGAGGTACTGAAGGGAGCAGGCTATTCCACCATCATTTCTGGAAAATGGCATGTTGGCGACGATTACGATCAATGGCCTGCGCAACGAGGTTTTGAACGTTCCTTTAATTTTGTGGGTGGAGCTTCCAATTTTTATGAAATCAATGGACCTGAAAATCCTACCGTGCCTTTATACCGAAATAATAAACCTTTCTATTTACCACAAGGACGTTACCTCACGGACGAGATTACTGATCAGGCAATTGGCTTTCTGCGTGAACAAGAGCAGGATAAAAAACCGTTTTTTCTGTATCTCGCCTTTAACGCACCACATTGGCCTTTGCAGGCTCCGAAAGAAGAAACCCAAAAATATCAGGGCGTATACCGGCAGGGCTGGGATAGCCTGCGTGTGAAACGTTATGAAAATGCCGTTCAAAGTGGAGTTTTTCCGAAAGGGCAGCCTATTTCGACAAAGGATTCAAGTGTACAGGAATGGAATAAGCTCACCTATGACGAACAGCAATATTGGCAACGTCGACAGCAGGTATTTGCTGCCATGGTCGATCGCGTCGACCAGAGTATCGGAAAAGTGCGGCAAACCTTGAAGGAACTGAAAAAAGACAAGAATACCATTATCATCTTTTTGTCCGATAATGGTGCACAAGGCGGTGATCGCAACCGCATATATACCTCGCGTAATACGGAGACTGTAGGGTTGCCGGGTTCCTATGATATGCAAAATAGCAATTGGTCGCAAACGGGAAATTCGCCCTTGCGGAGCTATAAAGATAATCCTTATGAAGGCGGTATCGCTGCGCCGTTTATTGTTTGGTTTCCAAAGGAAGTTAAAGGCAATGTCGTCAAGAAGGGGACTGGGCATTTGATTGATATCGCCCCGACATTATATGATTTCGCGCAAGCGAAATACCCGTCGGCACAAGGCGATTTAGCCATTAATCCTTTACCAGGTGTGAGTCTACGAGAGTTGTTGCAGACAGATAAAAGCGAGGTGAAGCGTCAAAATCCATTGTTTTGGGAACGAGCTGGCAATAAGGCTGTACGATACGGTAAATGGAAACTTGTGTCTTTACTTAAAGAGGGGAATAAACCACAGCTGTACAATATAGATGAGGACAGGGGAGAAAACAATAATATCGCAGATCAATATCCAGAAATTGTTGAAGATCTCGAAGCGCGTTATAAGCTCTGGGCAAAAGAGAATGGAGTAGTGGACTATAAACTGCTGAAAATAAGTAATCAATTTCGTTAAGCATAAAAAGTAAGTTTATCAAGACCTTGATGGTGTATTCAAACCGAATGAAAAAGTTCATTTGTACCAGGAGACCAAATACTTATAAAAAATTTAAATAGATGAAAAAAATAACACTATGTATTGCCCTTATTTTTGGCTGTGCAAGTGCCCTCGTGGCGCAAAGCAACAAACCAAATATTATTTTGATTCTTGCCGATGATCTCGGATACTCCGATTTGGGCGCTTATGGATCGGAGATAGCAACACCTAATCTGGATCGTCTAGCCAGCGAAGGGATACGTTTAAAACAATTTTATAATAACTCCATCTGCGCACCAACACGCGCATCCCTGATTACAGGACAGTACCAACACAAAGCTGGAGTGGGCTATTTTTCCAATGATTTGGGCCTACCGGCTTACCAAGGTTATCTCAATGCTGAATCATTGACGATTGCCGAAGTTCTTCGCTCCAATGGCTACCTCACCGCGATATCAGGCAAGTGGCATGTGTCTGGTAAAGGCAAGAGCCTGCCTTGGGACCGTGGTTTTGATTTCGTTTTTCCAAAAGAAGAAAAGAATTCAGATTCAGGAGCCCCAATTTTTAAAGGAGCAACAGACGCTGCGGGTTACCCCTTGGAAAGCTCTTTTTCTACAGAAGTGATCAATCGGGAGGCCGAAGGTTTTCTGGATCAAATCAAAGGTCAGGACAAACCGTTCTTTCTATATTTAGCACATACTGCACCGCATTGGCCTTTGGTTGCCCTGCCACAGGATATTGCAAAGTATAAGGGACATTATGATAAAGGTTGGGAGAGCATCCGCAGGGCGCGGTTTAAGCGCCAAAAAGAACTGGGGATAGTTGACAACACGACCACACTTTCCATTACCGACGAAGATATCTACGATTGGGAACGCCTGTCCTTTGATCAACGACAACAGTGGGCCAGAAAAATGGAAGTATTCGCTGCGACGGTCGATCGCCTGGATCAGACGATTGGTAAATTGCTGCAAAAACTCAAAGAAAATGGACAGTTAGACAACACGTTAATTGTGTTTCTGTCAGATAATGGAGCACCAGCTGAGGACCTCGTTCGCTGGTTCCATGGCGCCCGATTAAACAGTGGGCCAGTGGGTACCGTGGGGTCGTTTGAATCACAAAGTAAAAATTGGTCCTACGCATCAAATACTCCGTTCAAGGCGTTTAAAGATTACACCTATGAGGGCGGGATCAATGCCCCATTTATCGCCTGGTTTCCCGGCAAGATCACCAAGGGTATCAAAAAGGGGACTGGGCATATCATCGACTTGGCGCCAACCTTTTATGAACTTGCTGGAGCCATTTACCCTAAGGAATATCAGGGACATCAGGCGAATAAACTTCCAGGCAAAAGCTTACTTCCGGTGCTGTTCAATCAACAGGATACCGTAACGCGCGACGAAGGTCTTTTTTGGGAGCGGGCCGGAAACCGTGCCGCACGGATAGGAAAGTGGAAGTTGGTGTCCACCTGGCCATCCTACAAGTGGGAACTATATGATCTGGAACAAGATCCTACCGAACGGAAAGATATTGCGGCACAGCATCACAATGTCGTATCGTGCCTATCCACCGCTTACTTTCGTTGGGCTAAGGATAATGGAGTGGTGGACTTTGGTGAATTAGAAAGCAAGGAGCCTAGCAATATGAAGGAGTTTCGGGAAAGTAAGGTACAGGAGATCGCCGCACCAGCATTTCGTTTTTAAGAAGCAAATCTTTATATCAATGAAATGGATTTGCTATAGATCGGATTGATTGGAGATAGACTGTTTCACTTTACATTATTTTATGAAAAAGGCACCAAGTTCCAATAATCTGGTGCCTTTTCGCTAATTTAAGTAATATTCAAAATTGTCTACGTCATTTCTAAACATCGACCGTTGAATTTGTATCTTCCTACTTGTTTTCTTCGACTTCAAATACCGTGTCGATTTTCCAATTGGCTTTATCTTTGGATGCGGCTACAGCCAAACGGTCGCAACGTTCGTTTAAGGGATGCCCAGCATGGCCTTTTACCCAAACCAATTTGACCTTATGTAGTTTATAAACATTCATCAAACGCATCCACAGATCTTTATTTTTTTTACCAGCAAAGCCCTTTTGGATCCACCCATGTACCCATTTTTTGTCAATTGCATCGATGATATATTTGGAGTCAGAGTATACTGTAACCGGTTGGTTTAAGTTTTTCAAAGCTTCGAGACCTACAATAACGGCCATCAGCTCCATACGGTTATTGGTCGTTTTTCTGTACCCCCCTGAAAATTCTTTTTCTATCAATTTACCTTTAAACGCCTCATTGTCGCCTGTATAAATAGTCCTTAAGATGGTTCCATAACCCCCTGGACCTGGATTTCCACTTGACGCCCCGTCTGTATATAATTCGATCATACCCTCCAAACTTAGATAAATTTGTGTTGAAATACAATTATAATTGCTCCTAGCTAGATCTATATCCTAACAATCTGATCGTAATGTTTAGAAGTTATTCGGTTTAGCAAGAGCGTCTTCGCTGTAATTTATCGCTTACACGATAAAATTCTGGTGATTTATATGTATTTTGCTGGCTTAAACTCGTTATGTAATCGATAATTTAGCTCTATGAAGTTTCAAAAGGTTTCTCTTTTTGTTCTTTTAGCGTCGGCGTGTTTCAACGTCAGCGCTCAGAACACTATTTCAGCACAAAAAATGGATTGGTTTGAAGACGCCAAGTTGGGGATTTTTATTCATTGGGGGATCTACTCTGTTAACGGGATCTCAGAATCATGGTCATTCTTCAATAATTATATTAACCATGATAATTATGTCAAACAGCTTGATGGTTTTACGGCCAAAAATTATAAGCCAAAGGAGTGGGCTAAACTGATCAAACAAGCAGGAGCAAAGTATACTGTGATTACAACGAAACATCATGATGGGATTTCCTTGTGGAACACTCGGGCCGATAAAGCCATTACAAGCCTAAGAGATGCCGCTGCCAAACAGGATGTTATTACACCTTTTGTTCAGGCTATTCAGCAGGAGGGACTGCATACAGGTCTCTATTATTCCTTGCCGGATTGGAGCCATCCTTATTACGATGTATTTACACGTGCAAGAAAACGGTATGAACTTGTCAAAGAGCCTAATCGTTGGAACCACTATGTCGAATATTATCAAAAACAACTCAGCGAATTATCGCAGCAATATAAACCCGAATTGATCTGGTTTGATGGAGACTGGGAACATAGTGCAGAGGAGTGGAAATCCAAGGAAACGTTGTCGCTTTTGCGAAAATACAACCCGAACATTATTATTAATTCGCGCTTGAATCATCATGGCGATTATGAGACTCCTGAGCAGGGGATTCCAGTAACCCGGCCAGATACTAAATTCTGGGAGCTTTGTTATACCATGAATGACTCTTGGGGATATCAGCCATTTGACAAGAAATACAAATCGCCCAATATGATTATCCGTACTCTGGTGGATTGTATTTCCATGGGCGGAAATCTCCTATTGGATATCGGCCCGAAAGCTGATGGCAGCATTCCAGAAGAGCAGATGAATATTTTGAAGCAGTTGGGAAGATGGACGAATAAACACGCTTCTGCAATATATGGCACGAGAGCGGGTATTCCATTCGAAAATTACAACGGGAAGTCTGCTTTGTCAAAAGATGGAAAAACCCTCTATCTCTATGTATATGAACAAAAACCGCAATTGCAGTTAAAGGGTTTGCTGAATGGCGGTATTCAGGCGGTTTCTGTTGTTGGAGATGCCGGGTCTAAGGTAACTGCGGTATCGTTGGATGAAAAAGTCCAATTGGACCTGACAAAAGTTAACTTTGATCAGGACGTCACAGTATTGGCCTTGACATTCAAAGACAAGGTACAGTGGCAAGAACCCCAGGAGGAAGCTATTACATTACAAGCTGTACTCGACAACAAGCAAACTAATACCGCATTAAATCAGATTGCATTGACCCTTCATACTGGGAAAAATATTTTTGATCATTCTGGTTTGACGCTCGATGGTATGGAAGCAAAATTGCCTACTGGAAATTTGACGAATCCAGCCGTTTTAGATTGGGTTAAAAATCATGCTGAGGCACTTTATGAAACAGGGAAGGGACTTCCGGAAGGACATTATGAAGGTTTAAGCGCGCTTTCAAAGGATCGTCAGACCCTTTATCTTTTTGTTGAAGGGACACCAACAGGACCTATTGCGCTTAAAGGAATAAAAAACGGTATCGCTCGTATTCGACTGGTGGGTGAAGGATCCATGATCAATCATGAAATTTTCAATAAACTTTACTGGAGCAGTATTCCGGGCATTGTTTATATTCAGGCTCCAAAGGAGCGTTTGGATAAAAATATGACTGTTATTGCGGTGTTATTGGATTCGCCTTTGGCATTGCACCGTGAGAAAGTTGGCGCGATTGAAAATAACCTCTAATTACTGCTGAACAAATTATTTGGGCCCGAGATGTTAGTATCTCGGGCTTTTTTATCCGATAAACAATAATTTTTGATGTCGCCGTTATGGCGTGAAATATTTTTATACTAAATTAGACAGATGAGCCTATTGCATACTTTTCTTGCATCCCTGTCTGCGGTCGCACTATGCGTTTGCTGTACTGCCGGAGATGGAAATAACATGGAACGACAACGTGCGGATTCGCTAGCGAATAAAGTGGTTGAGGGAAAAATAAATCTGGAATGGCTGGCCAAATCAGACGAATTTATGTATTTCAATGAGAAATACTTTCATGAACCGGCTGATTTGAAAACGATACCGAAGTTTGACAAGGTACAGATTCAAATTGTAACCTATCGTATTTATAAGCATGTCAATTTGTCGGATAACCGTTATCATTTTGCTGTAAAACAGGCAAAAGATTTGCATATACCCAATAAGGCCTTTGTTTATTATCAGCGTTCCTTCGATGAGATGAATCGAAAGGCCGCCGCTAGCAAAGATTCTATTCGGCTGGAGCTTCCTGATAACTACGCTACCAAATTGATAAACGAGTAATGAACTCGTCTCTTGTTTAAAAAGTTATCCTTTCGAAGCCAATAGATTCATCAGATTTATTTATTTTTAAGAGATTAAGCAAGCCACATGGAAAAGAAAAATATCGTTGTATTAACAGGAGCAGGGATTTCTGCCGAAAGTGGGATACCTACTTTTAGGGATGCAAATGGACTATGGGAGGGACATGATGTGATGGCTGTAGCCTCTATTGAAGGTTGGAAGAAAAATCCAACTCTTGTTCAGGAATTTTACAACCTTAGACGCAAGGTGGCGCTGGCTGCAAGGCCAAATGCAGCGCATCTCGCTTTATGTCAGTTGGAATTGGCCTATCAGGTCACGATCATCACACAAAATGTCGATTTGTTGCACGAGCAGGCTGGCTCTACAAAGATTATACATTTACATGGTCGGTTGGATCAATCGAAGTCATCCATTGACGATCGTTTGGTTTACCCGATAGAAGGCGATAAAATAAAGATGGGAGATCTCTGTGAAAAAGGAAGTCAACTGCGCCCGAATATCGTATGGTTTGGCGAAGCGGTTCCGGAGATTGAACGGGCAATGTCCTATGTTTCAAAAGCAGATATCCTTATTATTATTGGAACTTCCTTGCAGGTTTATCCGGCGGCCGGGCTGCGACAATTTGCGCCTAATTATTGCCGGTCTTTCTTAATCGATAAACAGATTCCGAATAGTACAACTTTAGGCCGAATACAATGTTTTGAAGAGGCAGCTACGACGGCTGTTCCAATTTTGGTGGCACAGTTACTTAAAGAAACTTCGGTTAACGAGTAATATAACAGTAGATTATGAACCTGATGCGTTAACAACTTGGGAATATAACAAAACTCTATCTTGAAAGATGGAATAAAAACTTAAAAATATGAAAAGAATAATAGGACTGATTTGTTGTTCAGCATTGGCTATTTCTTGCCACAATAACTCAGAGATCAAGGTGAATAATAGTACAAATATTGCACCCATACAACTGGATAGTACGCAGGCAAAGCACTTGCTTACACTACCATTGCATTGTATTGAAGTTGAATATCCGAACAAATTGGGACAAGTACTCGGAAGTGACAAGGATTTGAGGGGGCCGCGTACATTACATCCAATTTTTTACGGTTGTTTTGACTGGCATTCCTCAGTGCATGGTTATTGGTCAATCGTACGAATTTTAAAGCAATTTCCTGAGTTAGACAAGTCCGGCGTAATCCGGAAACAGCTGGACAGGAATATCACTGAAGAAAATGCAGCAACTGAATTAGCTTTCTTTCAGGATAAGAATAATAAAAACTTTGAACGCACCTATGGTTGGGCCTGGTTGTTACAATTGCAAAAAGAACTCTTAACTTGGAGAGATCCAGATGCGGAGCGTTGGGCAAAAATTCTCGATCCGATGGCAAAACATATCATGAAAGCCTATCAGGAATATTTACCAAAATTGGTTTATCCGATTCGAACCGGTTATCATGATAATTCTGCTTTTGGCCTATCGCTGGCATTGGATTATGCGCGGGGGACAAATCACGTTGCTTTCGAAAAATCATTAATGACAAATGCTGTCAGGCTATACGATCACGACAAAAATTGTAATATCTCCTTTGAGCCTAGCGGAAGCGACTTCCTTTCACCTTGTCTTGAGGAGGCACTTTGCATGAGCACGGTTTTAAGACAGGATGAGTATCGAAAATGGCTGAAGGATTTTCTGCCTGATCTTTTCAATCCAGATTTTAACTTGGAACCCGGCATTGTGAAAGACCGCACAGACGGGCATCTGGTTCATTTGGATGGATTAAATTTTAGCCGGGCGACCTGTCTAAATGGTATTGCAAAGGCACTTCCTGAGCTAAATCATCTGCATGGTTTAGCCAATAAACATCTGAAATATTCATTGCCCAATATTACTTCTAAAGACGACTATATGGGGTCACATTGGTTGGGTACCTTTGCGCTGTATGCTCTTTCCAAAAATTAATGCCCACAGTCAAATGAAAGCTGTGAACCGAGATCTGGGGTAACAACAACAAAATAAAATCCCTGTATAATCAAATGCAGGGACTCTATTTTACATATTTGTCTCACCCCATTCATCCATAAGGATTAAAATCTTTTCCAACGAACGCCCCAATGCTGTGAGTTCATATTCAACCTTAGGGGGTACCTGTTGATAAACAATCCGGTCGACAAGTCTATCCTGCTCAAGTTCTTTTAATTTAGCGATGAGCATACGCTCTGAAATACCGACGAGCCTTTTTCGTAGTTCACCATAACGTAGCCTACCTTCATGGAGGAGATACGTGAGAATATTTATTTTCCATCTCCCACCAATAGCAGATAATGTGAAAGCAATTCCACAATGATCTTTCCAATAGGTTTCGTTAATATGGTTGGTGGAGTTTTCTTTTCTCTTATTCATACTTACTTTTCTGTTCGTATCATACAATTTTGTGCGTACTGTTATTCATGCAATTTAATAAAGAAATTTGTAGCTCATCTCATAAAGTATAAAATGGAAACTATAAAATTTATCGTTCATTGGTTGAGTTATGCCTATTACCTGTATGTATTTGGATATGCCTCATTATTCAAAGTTTTTCAGAAACAGTCCATGATGCAAAGCATGGATTCTTTAGGTTTTAATAAAACCTGGACATTAGGCATCGGAGTATGCGAGTTGCTGGGTGTTTTACTTCTTCTGATTGGTTTGTACAAACCAGAATTCAAAACTGTAGGGATTTTACTTTTGTTTCCATTTGCAGTTGGTGCTTTTACGGCACATATGGCTCATGGAGAATATCATCATTTTTACAGTTCATTAATGATGTGTATTCTTAGCATTGTTTTGTTGGCAACAGACAAAAATTTTAAAATTATTATTTAATTGAAATTTGGTTGCAAAAACCAGATATCAACTAAATAATTTACGTTACTTTTAAAGGTAATGCTTCACCGCTTCGTTTTACTTTGGTAAGCTAAATTGATTTAAAGGCAGCTCTCAGTTATAGCAATTAATAGCGTTCCTATGAAGCAAGTCCATAGAACAGTTTGGTGGATTGCTTAGATATCTATATTTAAGTCCTGTGATTTATGGCAAAAATTTTTATTGGAGACTGTAAATGAGTTTGATAAATCAGATGTGTGTACTAAAATAAGTATATCTAAAGGCCAGTCTTAGTCGTGACTAAGTCTGGCCTTTAGATTAAATAGTTAAGCTAGATTAATATTTAAGCTGATCCACGAATGACACGTAGCAACACAACGATAATTGCTATAACCAACAATGTGTGGATTATGTTGCCTGTCGCATACCCGCCGAAAAAACTGATTGCCCAAATAATCACTAAAATAACGGCAATAATGTATAATAAATTTCCCATAATATTGATATGTTTTTATAAGAACAACATCTGTTTAATGAATGTTTTATAAATAAATAAAACAAACGAACTGTAGCTGACTGCTGTTAAAGTGTTAAGGTTTCCGGTTGAGCTATAGTTTGCGGATGTATAATTGATAATAGTCTATTCTATGGCGAGGAAACCATTATAATAGTTAACCATAAAAATTGACGTCATGGCAAAAGCTTATTTACAAATTACCTTAAAAATCAATAGCGCCAATAGGGGAGTAGCATCGGGTGTGTATGACAAATTTCAAGAACCATTTCTTGACCAGATAAAAGGCGCTACTTCAATTGAATTACTTGTGGGAGATGAATATATCCAATTGTTACATGGTTTTGATACCACTGATGATGCACACGCTTTTTTATCTACTGAGTTATACAATAATGATATGCTTGCTACGCTAAAATCATTAGTTGTGGATACACCCGATGTTAGGATATATACGGTTGTATAGATTAATTTACTCGATTAAAAAATTTAAAAGCTATGATTAAAATGGAGTTTCCTAAGTCATTGCTAGAACAAATAAAAAGTTCGCTAGCCAATTCGCATGGCCGTGTTGCAGTCGCAGAAAGTGTGACTTCAGGTGTTATGCAGTTTGCTTGCTCGCAAATCAAAAATGCTACAAATGTATTTGCTGGAGGCATAACAGTATATACCCCTGACGAAAAAATTCGGTTATTAGGAGTCGATCCATTGGAGGCAAAGAGATGTGACTGTGTATCTCCATTAATAACTCAACAAATGGCGATCAGTGTATCTACTTTATTTCATACTGATTGGGGGATAGCAACAACGGGATATGCGACCGTAGTAAAAGAATCTAAGGGGAAGCTATTTGCTTTTTTTTCAATTGCGTATCAAAGCGATATACTACTTACAGAAAAAGTGGAATTAGAACCAACAACTATGCCTGAGGAAGCCCAATTTATTTACACGTCTAAAGCTCTTCAGGCATTTAATTCAATACTGAGTAAATGAAGGATAACGGTTGAATAATGGAGTTAGTTTATATGATGTTTTTGATCCGCTTAGCTGCTTTTTTCAAAGTGATAAAAAACGAAGAAAGTCTCTCTATTTTGAGCGACTTTCTTCGTTTTATGCTTCTTGTTTAAGATCAAACGTGCGGTAATTTTTGTATTGTACCAATGATCGTATTGGGGTCGATAGTGTTAATAAAAGGTCCAGATAGATTTTCGCAACCATTTTCCATGTGGTCTGTTCACCGTAGCTGCGTGCTTTGAAACGATGCCAAGCCAGCAGTCGTTGAGAGGTATATAATATTCTGATATTCTTACCCATGGTATCGACATCATTAAAAGGTGTCAGAATTCCGCGTTCATCCGCCAATAAGTCTGTCGCATTCCAGTATGGTGTTGAAATAACAGCAGCACCGGCACCTACGGCAAAAGATAGCGTTCCACTACTGATTTGCTGTTCATGTTGGTAAGGTGATAAATAGATGTCGCATGCGGATAAGTATTCTTTTAATTGATCGTCATTTAAGAATTCATCAATAAAAACTATTTTATCCTGCAATTTTAACTGCTCTACTAAATTTTGTAATTCGAAACGATAAGATTCACCTTCATGTGCTAGAACATTTGGATGTGTTTTGCCTACGATCAGATATTTAAAATGTGGTAGATCGAGCCCCGCTAAGGAACGGATAGCGTATTCTAATCCTTTACTTCTACCAATTAAGCCAAAAGTCATCATCACAAAATTATCTTGAAGTCCGAGTCGATACTTTGCCAATCCCTGGTTATAGTCAAATTGCGGTACACCGTGTGGGATGACTTTAATTTTCTGAACGTCAATTGTAGGGAATAATTCTGTGAGCAATTCACTACCTTTTGGCGATAAAGATACAACTGCATGCGATTTCATAATAAGCAATTCCATGATTTCTTTTTGTCGTAATGAGGGAGATTGCAATATGGTATGAAATATCGTTAATAAAGGTATCGTTAAATGGTGGGTAAGCTGGTTGATAAATATTCCATCAGCACCGCCAAAAATACCATACTCATGCTGTACGATACAATAATCGTATTCTTCATTGATAATATGAGCAGCTTGGATATAACTGTCCAATCTTTCTTTGTCGATAACAAAGCGTACCGTTGGATCGAATTGTTCGCTACTGAATTTAGATACAGCAATCACATCAATGACCGTATTTTGATCTGCGCTCATGCCTTGTCTAAGATCTTTAGTGAAAGTTGCTAATCCACACTCCTGAGGTGGATAAGTGCTTAAAATAACTATCCTTTTCATATTCTTAGCTCTTTTTAGCGGCGTCATTATCAGTATGGACCGGGATGTCCAAAATTGCCATTAACAATAGATAATATCCTTTTTCTAACCCCATTTTTTTTGCTTGTTGATCTATATTTTCCATATTAAGTATTATGATAAAGGTGGTACATTTGTTTCGTTTTATAAATCAAAAGCTATACCCAAAAGAGTACTTTTATTCTATATGCGTAGTTTTCAAATGCGTAATCCGTAGAGCGCACAGGGTAAACCGAAAAAAAACTCTTCGAATAGGTATTTTTCGCGGTATGAAGAATTTATCTCCTTTCCTAATGATAGTATATGTCAAAGCTATTTGTTTCTGATGGAAAAAAACAATTCAAAAAAGGTAACGATCATTTGGCCAATAAACGCACATTTTTAGCTTAGATAACCACAAGTTTGGGTGTTATGGGATTTGGCATGTTACTCAGTTGGCACTTCTTAAAACATTATTTTGAGGGCTTCTAGGGAGAACTTAAATTTTCTATAATTTTCGTGAGAACACCGGTCCAATACTTTTTTGCCATGTCTCTGTGTAACTCATTCCTGATTTGGTCGATATGTAAGGCAATAGTTGTTTTTTTTGTCCTTGAATTTGATAATACTCGCAGTTGAAGACTGGCAGCATCATCCCAGTCTCTCATTTTCCATTTGGTTCGGATGTGAGAATATTTTTTAAATGTGCTGAAATCTGTCTGAACCTGATCTGCCCATATTTTAAATCCATTTTTGGAGAATAAGTAATCCCATACCTCTTCTAGAGGTAAATCTACCGTTCTCCTGATTCCATATTGCCAGCCAGCATCTTTTGTTAGACCAATCTTATCCATGATATTATACTTAAATAATTTACTAAAATGGTTATGTCTTTTTATAGTTTAAAATATTAAATTTAAGTTACAAAATAAGATTAACTTCTCATATTCATTCTTTCTTCCTGAAGATCGAGTAAACGTAGGTGTTTTCTAATAATTTCCTCGTCCAACAAAAGTTCTTCACGATTTTTATTGATAAGCCAGGTTCTTTGAGTCTCCAAAATGTCGATATAGATTTTTCGGTATTCAGCGTAATTAATGATGATTTCAGAACTAGTCAATTGATTTTCATATTTCTGTAACTGGTCCTTCAAGGTGGGGAAACTGTCTACCTTATCCGCATAATCCTGGTGAATTTTGTCCACTGCCACTTGAGCAAGTTTGTTTTGAATTTCGTAATCGATTTCTTTTTCTGTTCGCACGAAATCTCTGTCTATCAATGGGAATTTTTTTAATAAAAAAGGAAGGGTAAGCCCCTGAACAAGCAATGTCAGAAGAATGGCGACAAATGTGATGAAAAGGATTAGATTTCTCTGTGGAAATGGAGTTCCATCAGCCAATGTTAAAGGGATTGAAAGCGCCGCAGCTAAAGAAACTACACCTCTCATTCCAGTCCATCCAATGATCATAGGAGTTCGCCAACCGGGGGACTGTGCATCAGCAACGGTGATGAAATTTCTCATAATTAATGTGGTGATTACTGCAGCATAGCCTGCGAAAATTCTTACAATAATTAGAACTGTTGTAACCGCAACACCATAACCGATCGCCGTATAAATATCAGTATCACCCAAACCATTGACAATTTCAGGTAAATCTAAACCGATAAGCATGAAAACCACCCCGTTGAGCAGAAAACAAAAACTTTCCCACACTGTTACGGTACGTATTCTAGATGCGCTACTTAAGAAATCGTGACTGCGATAGGAGAGAAACAATCCACCACTTACGACTGCTAAGACGCCAGAAGCATGAAGCTCTTCCGTGACCAAATACATGGAGAAGGGCGCAATGAAAGTCAATAATATATCTGTATTTGGATCGGTAGGTAAAATCTTGTGCATTTTAAGGAAAATATAGGCCATTGTAATTCCTATGCCTACGCCGCCTACACACATCCACACAAAGTTTCCTGCCGCTTCATACCATACAAATTGTCCGGTTGCTGCTGCAATCATTGCAAAACGAAAAATTATTAGGGAAGATGCGTCGTTCAACAAGCTCTCGCCTTCAAGAATGGAAGCCAATCTTTTCGGCACTTTTACAAATTTCAAAATTGCACCTGCACTTACTGCATCGGGAGGAGAAACAATTCCGCCCAATAAAAAACCTAAAGCCAAAGAAAATCCGGGGATGAAATAATTAGCGAAAATCGCAACTGATAATGCAGTAAAAAATACCACAACGAAAGCAAAACTAAAAATAATTCTGCGCCATCGCCAAAGTTCTTTCCATGAGGTAGACCAGGCCGCTTCATACAATAGAGGTGGCAGAAATATAATAAATATTAATTCAGGTTCTATTTTTATGGGTGGTACACCCGGGATAAAACTTATCAAAAGCCCGGCTAAGACAAGCAATACAGGGTATGCAACCTGAATTTTTTTGGCCAGCATGATGAGCATCGTGATCAATAGTACCAAAAATAGATAGAATGCGAAATTTTCTAACATGTACAAGTTTTAGATACATAAATATATATTAAATTTTTAAAAAGATTAATTGTCCACTTAAAAACTTAAACAAGAATCGAACGTTGTGAAATGATTAGGCCCACTTAGACCAACTTAATAAACAGCATAGGCTTCAGCGAATAGAACGTTCATGAAATTGCGTAAGAATTTAGCCTCGCCAACGAGAGCCATCAGTAAATTTCCCAAAAGATATAATGCACTATGGTCAAATGAGACTTTGGCGAATGAGGTTTCGGAAATGCTATCTTATGTAGTTGAATACGATTTTTTTAGAGTTTAGGAGCAGACAAGTGAACCCAAATACATTGACTTGGGATCAATTTCTGCGTAGTACTAAGTGGAAAGCTGAAAAAATCTATTTTATCACAGCATTTGATAAAATAGATATAGATGCTGCGTTCATATACTTTTTCCTTTTAAAATGTTGGAGCGGTAGTTTTTAAATCAGAATTCAAAAAATCATCGATCATCGGTAGCAACCAATTCATTCGATACATCATACCAATATGGGTTGTGCCAGGGATAATAGCCAGACGAGATTTGGGCAGTCCATGTATATCTCCCATTTTTCCACCTCCCATTGCTCTAAATAATGCTAGAGCATGTTCGTATTGTATTCCATCAGAATCACCAATAGCCATAAAAATGGGTGCTTTTATTTTTTTCACCTCCTTAGACCAGTCGTACGGTTCAAGGTCAATGCTGATTACCTTTTTTACAAATTCTGGAAAATGTTTTGGATCATTGCCAAGACTGTCGTACTGTTTCTCTATTGGTGAACCTTTAAACATTTCGGCATCTATTGAAGAGTAGGACGCTTCAACATCTGGCCACCAACCGTCATGCGCATAACTACCTGACAGTACAATAAGTCTACGTACTTGTTTAGGATGGCGTATTGCTAGCTGAAAAGCTATGCCTCCTCCCATGCTATAGCCTAGTATGTCTGCACTATCTATTTTAAGATGTTTCAAAAGACCTGACACATCATCAGCCATTCCTTCATAGCTGAGTTTTCGCGCTGTATCTCTGGTACGGCCATGGCCTTGCATTTCCGCAACAATTACTTTTCGACCGCTAAACATAGGGATAATGTCTGACCAGTTCAATGGAATCGTCATATATGACCCATGAAGTAGTACGATTGGCTTACCTTTACCATATACTTCATAGTACATTTTCAATCCATTGAGATTCGCATACCCAGTTTCTGATGGTTTAATTGTTTTAGTAGTCACGATATCCTTTGGAGAGTCTGATTGATTTTTAATCTCTTGCTGGCAAGATAGGAATAAAGCAATGACTATTGCTATTATTAATCCTAATGAGTTCTTTGTTTTCATATTTATATCACTGTTAGATTGTTATGATCAAATGTATTTTTTTTCGACAGTGGGTCTAGGTTGGCTTTGCGACAATTTTAAGGGGTAAAAGCGACAAAAGAGTATCCTTAATGATCTGCATTAGTTTATGCAGTGATTGAAAGCCTTGATGTGTCTTCGGTGACTCAGAATAATGGGGTCTCAAGAAATTAAAATTTAAGTTTGTCAATAAGCACCCAGATGGGTGTTCAGTTCTGAACATTCGCTGTCCGATCGCGACCAGTTTATGATTTCGGATATCTTTAGTATTCTGTTTACCAGGTGTATACTGTTTTGGCTAAAAAGTTGGCAGTTGACTTAACAGTGTTACGCGCATTTAAACATCGAAATTGCATGAAGATTATACCCGACGAGCGAAAATGTATATGATATTTTAGCTAAAGCTTAGCTGAAAGCAGGCCAAAAAGACAAGGCGAATCAGAATTATAAAAAGGGGCTCAAAATCAATCCTAGGAATGAAAAAGTAATTAAGACATTGGAGACACTATAAAAGGAACTGTAATAAGCCAATTTTTTCCTAATTTGCACCATGTCAATGCAAGCAAATACTTATCAATTATTTTCTGGCGGGATTCTGTCTATCTGGAAAAATCAAGGAGTATCCTATATTAAGGTTGAGGAACTATCTACTATAGAAGGGATCACTTTTTTTGAGCTCATACCAGATGCTGAACTTTTGGATGGCGGTGAGGTAGATACGCTTTATGCCATAGATTCTGAGGATGTGGATGATATGTTATTATTCAGTAAAAATGTTAGGTTTGTCGTTCACAAGGTCTATTTAGAAGAAGATTAAGACAAATATTTGTGTAATATAAGAAATGACATTCTGAAAATTAGTAATTATTGTAAAGCTTTGCTTATAATGCGCTTATTTAGATGACAAAAACGAGATTCAGTGCCGGAATATTATTGTATAAATTTCAGGGAACAGAAATTTCTTTTTTTCTGGTTCATCCTGGCGGTCCCTTCTTTGCAAAAAAAGACGAAGGATGGTGGACCGTACCCAAGGGGGAGGTGGAGGACAATGAAAGTGAACTGGAGGCAGCTAAGAGAGAGTTTCAGGAGGAAACTGGGTATTTGCCCAACGGAAGTTTTATACGATTAAATCCTGTTAAGCAAAAAGGCGGAAAAATTGTACAGTGCTGGGCTGTTGAGGGCGACATTGATCCAGACGGTCTTATCAGTAATAATTTTCAGATGGAATGGCCACCAAAATCGGGTAGGATACAGACATATCCGGAAATAGACAGTGGTGCCTGGTTTACGATGGAAGAGGCCAAGAGGAAAATCAATGTGCAGCAAATTTCTTTCCTTGCGCAAATAGCGGCTATTTTTGATGCAAGCACTGTAAATAAATCTTAGTATGATTGTAGATAAGCTTTATTTTTTTAAATCAATTTTTTTGACAGAGAGACCTCATTGTGTAGGTAGCGCTTCCGATTTTTTTCGAAGTTGATTTGGCGCTATGCCACATTGCTCCTTGAAGGTCGTGTAACCGGCTTGTTATGTCTATGTTTTGTATGATGAAACATTTCAGGAACAAGCGGATTGCTCTTGGATGGCGTGTAGTCAACCCGCAAGGCTTTCGATTAAACTTGACCTATAAATTTTAACTAAGCCATTATATAGTAAAAATTGTTTGTCACGTGTTTTACTGGCCCAGCTATCCTTTAACTGAGCTTTTTTCTTTCCGACAGTAGAGCATCACGCTATTGGAAGCAATAAGCAAGCCTGTTGCCAACATTATTATATCTTTTAACACTAAACGACCTGCTGCTGATAGGTAAGGAAATCCTAGGTGATTTTAATGGGCATTTCAACATGTCGAATAAATATTCTTTTAAAACGAATTGTAAGCAAAGGGCTTTCGAATATAAAATGGAGTTTAGTTTATATGAGGAAAAAACATAGATTTAAGTTGAATTTGTACTTTGGATATAAAGATTAAGAAATACGCATGAGTTGATAGATGATTTTATAAACTTCTCAATAGAAGAAAGAATGAAAAATATGCTCCCATGGCTATTTCTAGCTATTATACAGCATTACGGGGCGTTTTTTAAATTTATTAACGCTAAATCCTTGAAATAAGGGGTGAATATCCAAATCAGAAATCGGTATCGAATATATTTGGGGAAAGGAAAGATTTTGTTGAAAAAATAAAATACAGATTTAATGATAAAAACAGGAGAATTCGGCTAATAGGCTATGATCTGAGTTACCGTAAAAACACAGTCTTCATTACAAAATCGATCAATTTCATTACTGGAAAATACATTGTTAGCCGCAAAGAAAAAGGGAAGAAAAATGTTATTACAGATGGTTGGTCAGGGGAACTTGAAAATAATATCTATACCGAAGATTGGAATTTATCATTCTTGCGAGATAAGATTTTTTGGGTAGGAAACGAAATGGAACCGAGCTAAAATTAATGTGTTAAATAACAAAAGGTTGCGCATTTATACGTTATGAAAAAAACTATCTTTCAATTTTGGCGGCTCAATATGCTGATAAGTATAACCCTATCTGTTCTGTACAGAATTGTTATTAATAACCTGAACTCCGCTGATAATACCCTTTTTGAAAGGTTTATCAGTATATTGAGTATATTGATAAATTTGGGTCTATCAACGGTATACCTTGTTGTAATCGTTTTTAGTTCCTTATCATTTTTTCTCAATCAAATTGAAAAAATCAGGTATAATTATTTTTTGTCATTTTTGACATTTTCAGGGATACCCTTCTTCTGCGTTCTTGTTCTGGGAAGTGAGGTTTTGATCGACTATTATCGATATGATATCGTACTTCCGCCGCTAAGGCTGCTGCTGTTTTTTTCAATAGTTTATTTATTATGCACAGTTGTCGAATTTTTGGTATTCAGGAAAAAAGTAGAAAAGATATATAGTTGATGTTTTTTTAGCAAAACAAACCAACAATCGCTATTGATATCCTATTATCAATAGCGATTGTTTACTATCAGTAGCATATTGGCGCTTAGGTCAATACTTCATCTATTATACCAAATTCTTTTGCCTCAGAAGCAACCATCCAGTGATCTCTGTCGCTGACATCATGCACTTTTTGATAAGGTTGTCCACTATGTTTGGCAATAATGTCATAAAGTTCTTTTTTTATTTTCAAAACTTGATTTGCAGTAATCTCTATATCCGAGGCTTGTCCTTGTACTCCACCCAAAGGTTGATGCAGCATAACTCGTGCATGTGCTAAGGCACTCCGTTTACCAGCAGCGCCGCCGCACAACAATATTGCGCCAAAGGAAAGGGCCATTCCAGTACAGATCGTTGCGACATCTGGACTAATTAGTTGCATGGTATCGTAAATGCCAAGTCCAGCATAAACTTCCCCGCCGGGAGAGTTAATATACATATGTATATCCTTTTTGGGATCAACGGATTGAAGGAATAATAACTGGGCCTGTACGATATTGGCGATATTGGGTTCGACAGGCGCTCCCATAAATATAATACGGTCAATCATTAATCGAGAAAATACATCCATCTGCGATACTCGAAGCTCGCGTTCCTCAGTAATGTATGGCGTCATTGCTAGGGGAGTGCTGTTGCGTTCAACGCAAGTAATGTAAGTCTCTACTCGATCTTTTGGGACATAGCAATGCCCGACCGCAAATTTGCGGAACTCATTTTTGTCAATATTCATGATATTTGGGATTATGGTTTTCTAAATAGCCGCCTTACTTTTTGGCTAAATCGTATATGTTTAGGTTGTGAAAATAATATTTGGTGTATTACTTCAATTTCCTTTTTCAATTGCTTTCGACCAAATTGTTTTATGACACAGTAAGCCTTTTGTTGCGCAATAACTTTACTGGCCAGGTCCTCGTCCAACAATAATTGAGCATCAAACAACAATGAGTCACCTGGATCAGTCTCCCCCATAAGATAGGTCTCTATCTGTTTGGTTTCATTCCATGAAGTCGTCATAAACCAAAGATTTTTCTCGAATGTTATCTCTTACTTTCTCCAAGCATTTATATTTCTGAACAGTGGCACTTCGTGTTCCCGAATAACCGAATTCATCTGCTATTTCTTGGAGCGACATTTGGTCATAGTAAAAGCCCTTTAATACCTCCATGCATTTACGTCCTGCAGTTTCCAAGAATCTCAGCAAGCGTCTACTGGAAGGCAATTCGTCAATCGTTAGGGCGATGTCCAAATCATCTAACGGTTGGATCTGACTGGTTTGACAGAAACGTTTTAACCATAGGTTCTTGGCCGTCCCAATCAGATAGCCAATATCATTTTTCAATACCATTGGATTTAAAATGGCTTTCTCATAATATACAACCAAAGCATCTTGAAATACATCCTTGGCTTCATCAAAGCTGCCACCCATGCGGCTTATATACTTTGCGACCGCGGGAAACGCACTTTTATATAAATTAATAAAAAGTGCCTGTCGCCCCGCTACTCGTTTTGATTTGCTAACACCGTGCATATAGTTACCTTTTATAACAATGTACCAATTATGGTTAAAGTATCACCTTATATTTGAAAAAATAATTTTTATATCATTAAAGAATCGCTTTTTATCACGCTCAAATGTGTAACTATCATGCATTTTTTTGCGATATAGTAATTTTCGTGACACGTTATAGTTTGCATCTTAACATTTTGAGATTTTGTACTATGGATAAGTTATGATATCCAGTACTTAGATTTTGTTTAATAAATTCTCTATTTTTAAAGGGTATAAAAATAGATCATGATGTTGTCTCAGAAAAGCCTAGCAGCTTTCATAGCGCTATTAAGTTGGGGTGCAATTATTGCGCAATTTTTAATCAGTATTAATAATTCAACGATTTCGAATTTAGAGCTGATTATTCGTTTTTTTAGCTATTTTACCATTTTGACGAATTTAATGGTTGCAATTAGCTGTACCTCGATAGTACTGTTACCCAATAGTGCTATTGGACATTTTGCTGTTAAGCCAGTGACAGTCACAGCTGTGACACTATATATTCTTATTGTCGGACTGATCTACAATTTTGTTTTACGCTTCTTGTGGCAGCCTGCAGGGATAGTCAGGATTATTGATGAAATCCTGCATTTGATTATTCCCATATTGGTATTAATTTATTGGTGGCGCTCAATAAATAAACCTCTGATACAATGGTGTTCGATATTTAGTTGGTTGCTTTATCCCATCTTCTATTTCCTGTATACCTTGTGGCATGGAGCGTCTTCTGGATTTTATCCATACCCTTTTGTTGATGTCTCCGTATTGGGAATAAATCGTGTATTAACCAATAGCCTGAGCCTATCCTTAGTCTTTTTGCTTTTAGGATTACTTTTAATACTAGTAACTAGACTAATCGCTAAAAACCGGGGGTAATAATATAGTTAAAATAAGCTATGGCTGATAAATTTTTCTTAACCTGTCTTAACGCCGCTCTAAGCTATTCTTTTGTACCAATAAAAAATTTAAAGAAGTCTTAGGGTTATTATTTATACCCAGTGCATATACCTACTCCAATTATCTGGAAAGGAGTATAAACGACATATAAGATCGGCGGGATTAATATTATATAAAAAAGGTAACATAAACAGTTGTATGCTTTTATCCCCAGTTTATCCATAACTTATCAGATTTATATGTCAGGAGTTTTTCTTTACGACATCTACCATATGATCGAGATCAAAAGGCTTTTCGATAAAATCGTCTGCTTTGCATGCGTTCGCTTTTGTCGGCAAGTCAAAGGATGTGGAAGTTAATACCGCAGATATATCTTCGGTTTCAGGATCCGATTTAAGTTCTTCGATAACCTTTGATCCTTTTTTTGTTCCTTTAATGTGCTCATCAACAATGACTAGATTAGGGTCAATTTCATCAATTTTTTCGATTGGTTCAGTGGTCAAAGATGAAGTCACATCATACCCTTCGTCTTCTAGAACTTCGTCCATTATATTTAGAATATCTTCGTTATCCTGAATAAGCACAATCTTTTTTTTCTTTCTCATTTTAAAAATTTATTCAAATATATGGAATTCGAAGGCTTGTTTAATGCTGTTTTTCTTATGTTTTCATTTGGCCGACCAACGATTTTGCCTGTTCGATTGTTATATATAAAAAGATCACTGAATTTATAAAATATTTAATGTACTGAATGATGAATATTAATTATGATGAACCTAAGGATATTACAAATGATGCTAAGGAAAAAGAGAAAGAATTGAAAAAGGAAGGAGGTGCTTTCGGAAACACACTCGAGACCCGGCCTTTATCGAAGGCCATAGTGAAAGAAGAGGAGAAGAAAAAATCTGATCAAGGTGATCGATAGCGGGGATACATAGATCGAAAATATTTTAGCTAGTAAAGTTTTTGATCTTTTAGGCAGTAAAAACATCTTCGTTTGGTTTTACCCAAATGGTTTCGAATTAGCCTTTCTCCGCATTTCGGACAGATCGATTTATTATGTACTAACCAATGTTTTTTTAATACAAACTCTCTTTTCCAGTGTAAAAAATCAAAACTGTAATTACGGGCTTCGACAATTAGTTTGTCTATCATTTTTGCAGGTAAATTTCTGATTAAACTTTCGGGCTGCACACGGATTCTGAAAAGCACCTCATTTTTAATAATATTGCCGACACCCGAAAAGATATTCTGATCCAGAAGTGCATCACAAATCATAAGATCTGGTAATGATTTCAATTTTTTCTTTGCTTTTTTTGGATTCCAGATAGGACTCATCACATCTGCTTCCCAATCGATTTCGGACAAGAAGGTTTTATCAACGATTTTAGCCGAGCAGGTGTAGAAAAAAATACGACCGGTTTCAAATTGTATCATGAGGCGTAGGCTTCTTTCTGTTTTGGTTTGTTGATCAATACTGTATGAACCGAACATAAGTAAATGAATACGTACGGCCGCTGTATCAAACAGCAAATACAATTGTTTACCAAAGGTTTTGATATCGGATAATACTTCATTATTTAACCAATATTTATCGAATTTGGCATTTCCCGAAGCACCTATTACCTTTTCACCTACAAACTTTTGGAGATCTTCCTTTATCAATACTATTGAAGGGCCTTCGGGCATATCTTTAGATTAACTAAATTGTTATTAATATTTATCCTGACTATACGAAAAAAAGATCTGCATTTATTTGAGCCTTTACTGGTTATTTTCCCTTGGAGAAATAAAGTCTTATCGATTTTTGGTTAAGAACAATGCTCATAGTTCAAAAGTTTTAATATAATAACGTTGCTATTGACTTATGGGCGTGACGTAGCCTTTTGTTAAGAATCAATGGGTATCCGCGAAATTATTGTGTAAATTAGATGATAATTATCTAAACGAATGGATTCAAATTTTATCTATCTTGATTATAATGCAACGACACCAGTAGATGAGCGGGTATTAGCTGAAATGCTTCCCTTTTTTTCAACTTATTATGCCAACCCAGCTGGGCTGCACCTGCTTAGCTTAACGATGCAGGATACTATCGAGCAAGCAACAGAAGAGATCGCAAGCGCATTTCGTGTCCCATCAAAAAATATTATTTACACTTCTGGCGCTACCGAAGGAATCAATTTAGCGATCAAGGGATTTCAGTTTTCTGTCAAGAAACATATTGTTAGTATTGTCACCGAGCATAAAGCCGTACTGGAGGCTTGCGTTTTTATGGAGCGGCTGGGATTTGAAGTCTCTTACCTTGAGGTGGATGAGGAGGGAATGCTGGATCTGAATGCATTGAAGGACATTATTCGCCAAGATACGGTGTTGGTTTGTGCCATGTTGGCGAATAATGAAACAGGTGTTATTTTGCCCATAAAAGAGATAAGCGAAATTGCCCATCAGCACAACGTGTTCGTCTTGTGTGATGCCACCCAGGCAGTCGGTAAAATGCGAATTGATCTCTGTGATCTTGCTGTTGATTTTCTTGTGTTTTCGGCACATAAATTTTATGGTCCGAAGGGCGTCGGAGGACTCTATATTTCCGATCGTGCAAAACAAGATATTTTCCCGCTGATGCATGGTGGTGGACAGCAGCAGGGATGGCGTGGCGGTACACTCAATACAGCAGGAATCATCGGTATGGCTGCAGCCCTTCGAATTGCCCTTGATGAACTCGAGTGGGATCAACAGCGGGTAACTCATCTTAGGGATACGCTTGAAACTGAACTACTTGATATTACTGGAGCATACCGAAATGGCCATAGTCCCCAACGGCTCTACAATACAACAAATATCTGTTTTCCCGGAGCGATTTCCGAACAGCTAATCATTCGGCTCAAGACGATTTCTGTATCTAGTGGTTCGGCCTGCTCGGCAGTAACTTCCCGCCCTTCACACGTACTTAAAGCCATGAGGCTTTCGGATCTGCATGCACTTTCTTCCATTCGATTTAGTCTAGGTAGATTTACCACCGAAGCGGAAATTGGCCAAACGCTGGAGCAGGTCAAACAGCAGGTCCGAAAGCTGAGAAATTTAGCCTAATGCCCTGTGTTTTCCCGAACTTGAAAAACATGAAGCACCTGTGGAAAAAGTGCCGCAATACTCTCTCGCACGCCATTTGGTGATCCAGGCAACGTGAGAATAAGCATATGGTCCGCAAACCCCGCAATGCCCCTGGATAGCATTGCCGTCTTGACACGTTGCTGGCCATATTGACGTGCTGTTTCCATAATACCGGGGATGTTCGTCGTAAGATAAGGAGCTACAGTATCGGGGGTAATATCTCGCTTCGAAAGCCCAGTTCCACCGGTAAAAATTAAAAGATCAATTCCTGTTCGCTGATAATATTCTAACCTTTCCGCTATGGCCTCGCGTTCATCTGCAACCACTGAATAGGCAATATTGCGCAATCCTTGCTGCTCGAGAAGTTCGAAAAGGAGCTTTCCCGAAATATCTTCCTTGTTGCTCTTGGCGACCGAATCACTACAAACTACGACGGCGGCTTTGAGCTGCTCGATCCAGGGAAGGGATTCATTACTCTTGCCACCTCGTTTTTCGAGCAGACGGATGCCTCGGATTTCTACTTGTTTGTCCACAGGCTTCAGCATATCGTAGATGACCAGTGCTGCGACCGAAGCTCCATGCATGGCTTCTACTTCGACCCCCGTTTTGTATATCGTATGTACCTCGACTTCAATATTGATCTCCAATCCGGAATGGGTATAACGAATTGCAGCATATTCTACCGGTAGAGGATGGCAATCGGGGATCATATCGCCTGTCTTTTTTATCGCTAACAGTGCCGAAGCACGTGCAAATTCAAATATATCGCCTTTAGGAATCTGCCGTTGCTCGATAAGCTTGATGGTATGTTCGGATGATACCTTTATCGTTGCTAGCGCAATAGCCTTCCTTAAGGTGGTACTTTTGTATGTAATATCGACCATGTTATCTATTAGTTTTCCATTGATGAGTATTGTCTTCAAATAGTTCTTTACCCCAGATTGGCATTTCTTTTTTTATGCGTTCAACAAGCTCATCACAGGCACCAATAGCTGCCCGACGATGCGCTGAAGAGGTAAATACAAAGAAGCAGATTTCACCTACCTGTACCAGGCCCTCGCTGTGGCACACGTGCATACAGGTGACGGGATAGTTATCAAAGATTGCTTTGCGGATCTCAGCCATTTTTAGCACCGCAAGTTCGCTGTTGATACTATACTCAATAGCTTGAACTGATTTACCTCTGACTTGGTCAGCACGGATCTGTCCAAGAAAGACACTGTGGGCACCGATATCGGATTTACTACCGTGCTCTGCAATTACATCTGCAATCAATGACGGAGGAATGGGGCCTTGTATAAATATATCGTTTTTTTGTTTAGTCATCTAAATAGTTTTTTAAAGCGATCATGCCGCCCTCCAGATGAAATACCTGTTGGCTGCTGCCTCGCTGGTCGTAGAAATATTGTGCGGCCATTAGGCTGCGTTTGCCGCTCTGACAGATAAAAACAATGCGCCTGCGGTCGATTTTTTCCAATTGCGTCGGCAATGTCCCTAGGGGAATGGAGAGATGGGGTACCTGGAGCCGGGGCGTTTCATTGAACTCTCTTACATCTACAAGCAAGACGTCGGTGGCCTCCCAGGTGGTTATCAGTTCAGCTATCGTTATACCCTGTATCTGACTACGCACTGAAGCACAATACTGAATATAATCGAAATCTTTCAATGCATTTAAGCTCCGTGGATAGGAGCTTTCATCGAAACTTGTTTGTGGTATATTAAAAGTAAATATGCCGTTATCAAGTAGGTTGATTGTCATTAGCTTATTGCTTAAAATGGTTCCTATACCTGTCAATAATTTAATAGCTTCTGTGGCTTGATGAATTCCGATCATCCCAGGTAGCACCCCCAAAACTCCTGCAGCATTACAATCGGGCGATTCCATAGGATCGGGGGGGATCGGGAATAAATGTCTGTAGGTGGTCTTGATACCTTGTGTATCGGCTACATTGAAAACTGCTAGCTGACCTTCATATTGGTAAATGGCGCCAAAAACTAAAGGTTTGTCCAAGAGGTAGCAAGCATCGCACAGCAGGTAGCGTGTAGCGAAATTATCAGTACAGTCCAAAATCACATCATAGGGTTGGAGCCGTTCAGCTGCATTAGCAGGGCATAATTGCTCTACCCAAAAAGCAATGTCAATATCGGGGTTTTGCAGTCTCAATTTACGGGCTGCGACCTCAGCTTTGGCATGGCCAATGTCTGTTGTATCGTAGAGTACCTGCCGGTGTAGATTGTTCAGCTCCACAAGATCATCATCAATAATACCGATGTGCCCAATGCCGGCTGCAGCTAGGTACTGGAGTACCGGACAACCTAGGCCGCCGGCCCCTACAACAAGGAGGCGTGCTGCCTGCAGCTTCTGTTGACCTGCCTCGCCAAAACCTAGTAAGGAAAGCTGTCTCTCGTAACGTTCATTCTGCATTACTTATCCTCCTGAATAGGGCGGCATCAAAGCCACAACATCATTTTCCCGTAAGTCTACCGGTGTGTTGATTATTGTGTTGTTAACAGCAACTAACAGTTTGCGATGGGCAAGGTCTGGATGTTGGCGGGATAGGGTAGTGAGCAGCTCAGCGGTGTCACCCGCTGTGACATAAAACTCCCTTTCGAGGATTTCTGTTAAAGCACCAAATGTCTTCACTTGTATTCTCATTTTTCGATACGTTTAATGTGGATATAATGCAAGCCTTTTACATAACGTCTGCCTGTGGCGACATCCGCGGTGGAAAGCAGTGCATAGGGGCCTTTTTCTTTGCCTAGGCTGACGCGTTCAATATTGGTTACCAGCAGGGCATGATCACCGACGTTGGTGTTGAATAGCTCGTTCCACGAAAATACAATTCTATAACCGTCAGTAGCCTCGCAAACTACATAGTATTCGCTGAGTGCTTTTGGGGACTCAGCAGGAAAGGTGATGTTTTTCAACAGGTCCTTTAGCAGACCACCCTGGATATTTTTGAGGGTGGACCGATAAGCACCCGTATGGTTATAAATCCGCGCGCTATCGAGCGAGTGTGTTGGAAGTTGTCTGATCTGTTCCAAAGTTATGTTGGTTTCCTGCTTTCCAAAGACAGTAACGCCAATATTAGCTGGTTGCTGCCCGTAGAGAGGAAAATACAAAATAGATAGTATCAAGAAGACAAACGTTATACGCATACCTTTATTTTAAGCTGTTGTAAATAATAATTTATATGCCGCTACCAAAAGCACGGTGGCAAGCACATATTTTAAAACATCTTGTTTTAATATTTTTGATCCTAGATAAGCCCCCAATAGGCCACCTGAGAACGCGACGGCAATGTAGCCCCACATGTGCACATTAAATGAAATACCCTTTGTAAGCATCCCCCCCAGTCCCGACAATGAATTTACGAAAATAAATGAAGCGCTGATGGCTGCAGTTTGTTTTTGATCAGTCCATTTGAGTAAGATCAAAAAGGGCGACAGGATAATTCCGCCACCGATTCCAATCATGCCGGACAACAGACCAACAACAGCACCAATCACAAGTGCCCCTAATGTATTAAATGATTTGAGCTCATCCGCTGATGGACTCCTAAAAAAGAAAAAGCGAAAGATCGGGAAGAGCAGCAATAGACCCAGTAATCGTTTGTAAAGATGATCCTCAAGGGTGATCATGCCACCAATAAATGCCATTGGCACAGATGCAGCAGCCACCATCAAAAACAAATTGCGTTTAAAATAATTACCTCTGTAATATTGGATAAATGAGGTTAACGAAACAAAAAGATTAAGCACGAGTGCTGTAGGTTTCATCTCCTGGGGTGCAATACCATAAAGCGCCATCAAAGCTAGATAACCACTGGCGCCACCATGTCCCACAGCGGCGTACAGGAATGCGAGAATAAACAGAAAGAAATAGAAGAGTTCAAACTGCATGGCTCGCTAAGTTAAAAGATGTATAAAAACTTCGTCGCCCACTGCACAGCCTTCGGCATCCTCTTCTAGGATCAATAGGCAATTAGCCTGTGCATAGGAGTGGAGTCTATAAGACTCCTGTGCATGGAGAGGTTCGACCGCATGCCCATCATAGTGCGCTTTCAGAAAGTGGGTTAGACCAGCTTTTTTGCTGTATGCATGGGTAGTATGTGTTTTGATGCGGCGGTTGCGGTCGGGAAGCTGCATGATCTGTTCCAAGGCCGGCTTAACATATAGATAAAAGCAGGTCAGTGCTGAGGAAGGATTGCCGGGCAGTCCAAAAACTATTTTTTGTTCCCGCGTACCAAAAAATAGGGGTTTGCCCGGTTTCTGTCGGATGCGATGGAAACGTTGCTTTACACCACAGCCCTTTGCAACGTCCACTACATAATCGTAGTCGCCTACACTTACACCACCAACTAAAAGTACAATATCGGCTGTTTTCAATGCCTCTTGCAATGCGTGTTTGAGTTGCTGTTTGTCGTCCAACACATGCTGGCATTCGGCACTAGATATTCCCATTTGTTGCAAGGCAGCCTTCAGCTGATAAGAATTGGATTCATAAACTTCGCCATATCCAATCCTGCCCCCCGTCGCTCTCAGTTCGTCACCGGTGAGGATAATATGGATTTTGGGTGGAGCGTATACCGTCACCTCAGTACAGCCGATGTTGGCTAGATAACCGATAGCAGCAGGTGTGAGGCTGGTTCCAGGGAGCATTGCGACAGCCCCAGCGCCGATTTCAGCACCCTCGGGGCGGACATTATCCCCCAGTTTTAGTGCCTCGTCTTTTATGCGGATCGTGTTTATTTTACTTACATCCACTTTTTCCTGCATCACGACGGTGTCGGCACCCAACGGTAGTGGTGCGCCTGTATAGATGCGCATGGCCTGTCCGCTGTGTAATGACCTAGGAGTTGTAGTGCCGGCGGGTATCTTGTCTACAACAGGAAGGTCCTGTCCGCTATCGGCATAACGGATGGCATAACCGTCCATGGAAGACTGCGCAAAGCCCGGAATGGCTTGTGAAGCGATTACAGTACGGGATAGCGTATGTCCAAGTGCATCTTGAATGGCTACTCGCTGTTCCTGCGAGGCAGGGATATAATGATGAATAATATCTTTCGCCTGTTGAACACTGATAAATTGATGCGGCAGATTGAAGTAGTCCTCTTGGGTATCCACATCGTATTTTGCGGGTTCATAAAGGAGTATTGCCCGATCATCAGGGTATTGCTCAGCAAGTTTCTTCGCGCCCTTTTGGCCTTCAAGCTGCATCAACCTATCGAAGTATTTTTTTTCAAAAAGAACCGGTGCACCCCATGTTCCTGCAAAGCCCGTAGCGACAATACCTTTCCCGCTGCTATCGGCAAGTTGAAGAAGCTGTTGAAAGACGTGTTGATCCACAAAGGGTTGATCGCATAAGCTAATAATGCAACGGTCCAGAAGCGGCTGGTTTTCCAACATATCCTTCAATCCAACAATAACGGAGCTCGATAAACCAGTCGCCCAACGCGGATTGATCACGATGCTCACGTTACTATGCTGTAAGGTTGAATGGATTGGATCGGGGTAGGCGCCGATAACTACCGTGACAATGACATCTGGAACCGCCAAGGCCTCCCTGCTGATGCGTTTCAAGAGAGATTCACCTTCAAATTCGAGCAATTGCTTGGGAAGCCCAAGCCGTGAAGAATTGCCCGCTGCTAATATAATTATACCTGTATGTTTTGTCATCCACCAATTGTAATCATGCTCCGATTTTTCAGAAAATCGGTGTCTATATGTTCAAAATTTGTCGCTAATTGCCCACCCAGCTCTTTTGATTTGGAACGTATATTTTCCTGGATCAATGGCAGTACTTCACCACCGGCCCGCAAAACTGTCAATAGATCTGTCTCATCAGCGGAAAATAAACAATTTTTAAGTTTACCGTCAGCGGTGAGTCGTATGCGGTTGCAGCCGGCACAGAAGGGGGCCGTCATCGTACTGATAATTGCGATACGCCCAGCATGGCCGGCAATTGAAAATGCTTTGGCCGTATCATGAGGGCCTGCTGTAATAGATTCTGTTGTATAAACAGTATGTATTTTATTTAGTATATTGACCTGAGTATATACTTGGTTGCTGGTCCACTTGTTTCCGCTAAATGGCATAAATTCGATAAATCGTATTTCAAGAGGATTGGCTTTGGTTAGAGCTACAAAGTCAAGGATCTCGTCCTCGTTGATCCCTTTCATCACCACCATGTTAATCTTAGTGCGGATGCCGTGCTGCAGGAGAAGATCAATATTGGCACGCACGCGTTCGAAGTAATCCCTCCGGGTAATCTTAAAAAAACGCTCCGATCGTAAAGTATCCAGACTGATGTTGATGCTTTTGAACTGCGCTGCCACTAATTGAGGCAACATATCGTCAATACGTATGCCATTGCTTGTCATATGCAGTTCGACTGGTAGTTGAGCTAAACGTTCGATAATGGCCGGAGCATCCTTGCGCACCAGAGGTTCACCACCAGTCAGACGGATCTTGCTAATGCCCTGCATTACAAATAGCTGGGTCAATTGCTCAATCTCGTCGACTTGCATCAGACGGTTATGTGGAGTAAAACTATATTCTTCCTCCGGCATACAATAGAAGCAACGTAGATTGCAGTTATCGGTGAGCGATATCCGTAAATAGTTGTGTATACGTCCAAATGTATCCTTGAGCATAGCGTTTTAAAGTATTAAGGGATTTTCAGTATGTATTTTTGTCGCCAGAAATTTGAGCGAACCTCCACGACGATTACTTAGTACAGCCTTGATTTCAGCGACAATAGCGATTGCGATTTCTTCGGAAGTTTCAGCACCAATATCAAGCCCCACAGGGCCATGAATAATTTCTTTCTGCGTTTCAGTAAGTTCGAGTCCTGCTTGTTTCAGATCCTCAAACATCCGAAGTAGTTTAGTCTTTGGCCCCAACGAACCAATGTAGCCGGTAGGCGTATGAATTAAGTTTTTTAGGAGCGTTAGGTCATAGTGATAATTATGTGTCATCAGTACAATAGCCGTACACGGATCGATGTTTATTTTTTGAAGCACCTCATCTGCCGCAGATAGGATGAGCTGATCAGCCTTGGGGAATCGTGCTGCTGTCACATGGCTTGCCCGCCCCTCAACGACGATGACTTCCCAGCCCAACAGCTTAGCTGTATTCACAAGAGGCTGGACGTCATTGCCCGCTCCAGCAATGATTAGCTGTATGTTTGGGGCGAGGTATTCAATAAAAGCCTCGCAGTGTTTTCCGTCTAGCTGGACCGCCGTAAGCACAGATTGCCGTTTTGCGGTGGCGAGCACAATATGATCGGCTAGCTTCGATAATAAAGGGTCGGATGTAGATTTTTTATCTCCATAGCTATTGATTACAAGGATACTTCCGCGTTGTTCACTTAGTCTCTGTGTTGAAAAACAGGTGATCAACAGTACCTCAGCACGCTGCTTTAATACGCATTCCAACAATGCAATGGGATGGTTGGCCTGTTGCAAATCAACGTATTCAAAAAGAATATGGATAATCCCATTGCATCCGAGCTGTACACCAATTGCTGACCCCTCCTCAGTATTTGTATCGTAACTGACAAGTCTATTTTTGCGCTGGTGTATCGCCAATAGGGCCTTTTTCAACGCATCACCTTCGAGACAACCGCCGCTGATTGCACCTGTCATGTGTCCATCTTCGGTTACCAACATACGGGCGCCAGGTCTGCGGTAGGAGGAGCCCTCGACCTTGACCACTGTCGCGAGGGCCATCGAACGGTTTTCGGAAGCGGCTACACCTGCAGCTATCAAAATGTCTCTTATCTCTTTCATGCAATTACGGGCAATGCTATAATCATTAAATTGGACAGTGCTTTTATTACAATACCGTTTACCAAATTTAACGATTTACATGGTAAAAAACACGAAAACTGTAATAATGGCAAAAACATCCATAAAATCTACAATTAATTGATTAATTTAAATAAGAATTTTGCTGCTGAATGTGCTGAATGCGAATACATAAGTGAAAACTTGTCTTATTATTACGGCAGAAACAAAATCAATTCAATTGATTAAATGCTTCTTGTAGAAGCAAGAAAAAAATTACGATTATGGCAAAATATTCAATTTTGGTAAACGGTAAAAAGCATGATGTTGATGTCATGGAGGATATGCCTTTGCTGTGGGTGCTCCGCGATATTATTGGTCTGAAGGGGACCAAATTTGGCTGTGGGAAAGCCCTGTGCGGCGCGTGCACAGTGCACCTCAATGATACCGCAATCCGATCCTGTTCATTTCCAATTTCAGCAATAGGAGATGGTAAAGTGACCACGATAGAAGGTCTTTCTGAAACCGGGGATCACCCTGTTCAGGAAGCCTGGGAGAAATTTGTGGTCCCTCAATGTGGCTATTGCCAGACAGGGCAGATTATGAACGCAGCTGCGCTGTTGAAAAAAAATGCCAAACCTTCAGAACAGGAAATCGAACAGGCCATGCAAGGCAATTTATGTCGTTGTGGAACATATAATCGAATTAAAGCTGCCATCTTGGAAGCTGCCGGTACGCCGGTTACAACCGGGTAGGGCTTCACTTAAAGCAGAGATAGCATGAATATATTAACTCCTTTTCAAAAAAGAAAGACCGCAAGGGTCGATTCGGAGATTTTTAGTGTTTCCAGACGTGACTTTTTAAAAACCAGTGGCCTGCTTACCGGTGGACTGATACTCGGCGTTAGTTTTTTTAGCTGTGACAATAAAGGTAAGAAGTTGGCAACTTTGGCCCCCAATGTTTATCTAAGCATAGCTTCAGATGGCAAAGTAACAATTGTTGCCCATCGATCAGAGATGGGACAGGGGATTCGAACCTCGCTGCCGCTGATCATAGCTGATGAAATGGGGGCCGATTGGAATAAGGTCGAGATTATACAAGCCGAAGGAGATGAAAAGAAATATGGAAATCAAAATACTGATGGTTCATTCTCGGTACGGATGTTCTATCAGCCCATGCGGGAGGCTGGAGCCATTGCTAGGTTATTGCTCCTGCGTGCTGCCGCCAAAGAATGGCAGGTCGACGTAACTAAGTTAGATACCCAAAATGGACAGGTTATCCAACTTGGATCAAGCAAGAAGAAAGATTTTGGAGATCTGGTGCAAACGGCATTGTCCCTGCCAGTTCCAAAAGTTTCCGAGATCGAGCTGAAGGACAGGCAGCACTTCAATATGATTGGGAAAGAAACTCCGATTATTGATTTGCACGATATTGTAACAGGCAAAGCAGTTTTCGGGATCGATGCTATTGTCGAAGGAATGAAAATCGCCGTGATCAAGCGCTGTCCTGTTGTTGGAGGGAGTGTAAAGTCGGTCAACGATCGTAAAGCACTTGCTGTACCTGGTGTAGTCAAAGTGATTACAATCAAAGGTGCTGGCCTACCAGCAACTCTGTCAAGACCACTCAGTGGTGTGGCCGTGATTGCTGAAAATACTTGGGCAGCGATCAAAGCACGCGATCTATTAGAGGTGGAATGGGAATTGGGTGCGAATGCGAGCTACAACTCTGCCATGCAGATTGAAGAGCTCAAGCAGGTGGTTGGGCAGGAGGGAACGCTTCGGCGTAAGCGAGGCGATTTCAATGCCGCCAAGGCGAATGCAAAAAAAGTGATTGAACATACCTATATAGCACCCTATCTGGCGCATGCAACCATTGAACCACCCTGCGCGCTGGCTATCGTGACAAACGGAAGCTGTGAAATATGGGCATGCACACAGAATCCTCAGGGCGCACGTGATGCTGTGGCCAAGGAGCTGGGAGTTGCCGCGGAAAAGGTAAAAATGAATGTTACACTGCTTGGAGGAGGATTCGGACGAAAGTCTAAACCTGACTTTATACTCGAGGCGGCTATTCTTGCCAAGGAATCCGGTCTGCCTATTAAAGTACAATGGACACGGGAAGATGATATCCGTCACGATTACTATCATGCAATGAGCGTGCAACGCATTGTGGCGACCATCGATAGCCAAAATAAATTGAGCGGATGGGCACATCATATTGCCAATCCATCCATCTCTGCGACGGAAGACCAAGCCGTTGTACAACCCAGTGATGGTGAATTGATGTTGGGCGCTTCGGATTTCCCGTATAACGTGCCAGCTATCAATATTGTAACACATGATGCAAAGGCACATCTGCGGATCGGTTGGTTGAGATCGGTTCGCAATATTCCGCAAGTATTTGCCGCAGCAACCATGCTGGACGAAATTGCAGAAGCAAGAGGTCTGGACGCTGTAGCCAATGCATTGGAATTGCTTGGAGAAGATCGCCATATTACTTTCGAACAAGAATTAATCAAGACAACCTATCCTAACTATGGTGAAAAGATCGAAGACTATCCCTGGGAAATTAGTCGAATGAAAAAAGTGATTGAACGTGTCGCTAAAGAATCGGGTTGGGGGAAAAGTATGCCTGCAGGTAGCGCACTTGGCTTTGCTGCACATAAAAGCTTTCTGACCTATGTCGCTTGTGTAGTGGAAGTAAAAGTTAGTCAGGATAAAAAAATTAGTATCCCCAATGTGTACTATGCAGTTGACTGTGGGTTGGCGGTCAATGTGGACCGGATCAAATCGCAGTTTGAGGGAGGGGCACAATTTTCTGCCAGCTTTGCGCTAAAAAGCACGATTACGGTAAAGAATGGGGAGGTAGAGCAGAGTAACTTTGACGGCTATCAGATTATCCGGATGCCTGATTCACCTAAACAGATACATGTGTATATCCTAGATAGTGATGCGAAGCCTACGGGCGTAGGCGAGCCTCCAGTACCACCGTTTACGCCAGCGCTCTGCAATGCAATTTACGCTGCTACTGGAAAACGGATCTATACACTTCCAATTGATCTGACTGTTTAGGAAATCAATGTTCTTTAAGATTGCGAATAAACGATATACGAGAGCCTAGTTGTACAGGCTCTCGCTATTTACTGACAAGAAAGTAGATCAATGCCCTAAAGCGGAGTACCTCAGCGACCCTGATATTTGTTGGCTATAATCGCTTTTGCATACTTGGCCTCTTCGTGTGTATTGACATTTGTGAGAATATTTGCCTCTTGAGGACCAATTAGCGAGACCTGTTGTTGAATTAATGCCTGGCGCGGAGATAACTTATTTTGTGCGATCAGCTGTTTGAGAATCGAGTAGCCCTTTGGCTCCCATATCGTACATAGTGGTTCTGGAAGGCTATTTAGCGGATTTGTAAATGCCGTTGCTATTTTTTTTGAATCGCGTCTTTGGATCAGAAAATCGATAGCCGCGCTGTCAATGAGAGGCATATCACAAGCGAGTACCAGCCAAGCTCGATTGGGCTCCAAATCAAATGCTGTCAATATACCTCCTAAAGGGCCTATGTTTGCATAGACATCGGGCAGAAACTTATAAATCGGATCTCCTTCGAATTTGTTGCTCATCTCTACCTCCTGTTCGGCACGACAGGAAATATAGACGCTTTTACAATAAGCTTTCAGCAGGTCGACCAAATAATAACACTGTTCTTTGCCGTACCATTGGATCTTTTCTTTTGGGATACCCATCCTTTGGCTCTTCCCCCCAACAAGTACTAGGCCATTTAATAGTGGGTATATATTTTCATTCGGAACCATTGTATTTGTTATCAATAAATCTATTTTAATGAAGTTACGTAATTTAACTGGATCAGAAAAATAAGGTGTCTAGGGTCAGAAATGATTGCTTCTACCTATATTTGTCGTTGCCAGCAATGCGTTATTTGCTAATAATGAAAAACGATATTGTAAGTCATTTTGTTAAGCAAATTTTAATACTTTTAACAAGTTTGAAATACGGGAAAATTTATACCCGTTAAAAACTAAGAGAATGCAGTACAAAAAAAATATTCCGGTTCGAACTTTGCCCAAGGAATTTGGCAATGGCATTGCTGTTTCCAAAGTTTCACCCGAATCGTTTTGGGAAGATGAAGAAACTATGCAGGCGCATCGGCATGATTATCATTTTTTTGTTCTACAGAAAAATGGAGTCACACTTACTGAAATAGATTTTGAACAATACCTCGTTGATAAGCCTACTATCTTTTATCAATCACCCAATCAAGTGCATAAAGCACTGAAGGTAGAGAACATAGAAATGTTTATGCTTATTATTAGTAGTGAAAACATTCATTCCGATTATTTAAATGTGTTGCAAAGTATCACACCTTTAAAACCTTTAGCGATTGATTCAAAAGATCTTGATGTTATTGAAAGGACCTATAATCTGTGTATTGATTTTTATAAAAGAACTCCCGACAAATTGTATTTTTCCCTACTAAAAGATAGCACTAATGCTTTGGTAGCTTTACTTATTTCTTTGTATCTAAAATACACCAAAACTCCAGCGCTACTCTCCAGATTTGAACGTATTAATAAAGCCTTCTTCCTGTTGTTAGAACGAAAATTTCATATATTGAAACGTCCTTCGGAGTATGCTGCCCAATTTAATATTTCGGTTTCCTACCTCAATGAGTGCGTTAGAAATGCGACAGGTTTTTCAGTTTCATATCATATACAGCAGCGTATCGTTTTGGAAGCTAAGCGGTTGCTTTATCACTCCGATATGTCAGTTAAAGAGATTGCTTTTCAATTGGGCTATGAAGACTATCCTTATTTTTCTCGGTTGTTTACTAAGGCATGTGGCATGAGTGCGAAATTGTTTCGTTTAAAAAACCGCGATTAGTCCAATTACTACAACTATTTATTCTTTTTTGTGTTAAAACCGATGGCTTTCTTTGTTTCGATAAAAAACGTAAGATTATGCCAAGCGCTCCAAAATGGGTTTTTGATACCCTGAATTTCTTCATATCTCAAATTCCTGGCATACATGTATGTCAAACAGAATATCTGTCAAGATCCGTAAAACGGATTAGTTTACAAGGAAATTTTGAAAAATTTCAATTTCCTATTGGTGCTTTTTTTGACATACGAGTCTCTGAGACCGATGCCAGAAGATATACAGTTGCCGAAATAAATAATGAGAAAAACAGACTAAAACTGATTGTATATATACATGGTAATGGATGTGGTAGCGATTTTATGAATAGACTGAAACCAGGTGATCGTATAAAGTTAAACAAGCCACGAACGGAACAAAAGTATTATGACAAATCGGTAGAGAAAATAGTGTTTTTTGGAGATGAAACTTCACTTGCCTTAGCGAGTTCTTTTCTGCCAATTATGCAAAATCAAAAGAAACAGTATCGGTTTCTTTTTGAATTGGATGCAGAAAATAACCATATCCCAGAGTTGTTGGGGTTGGATAACAGTATTGTGTTTCCAAAATTAGATTTGTTTGAAAATGCGGATAGGATTAAGGATCTAACCATTTTTAAAAATGAGGACTGGTTAGATGCCTACTTTGTTCTCACTGGAAATGTGAAGACTGTACAAAACTTTAGAAAAATCATAAAAACGCAAATTAATGGCCGAATTAAGCATCATGGCTATTGGCTTCAAGGAAAAAAAGGACTTTAATTAAAAAACAAATATGCATTATTTAATAATAGAAAATGAGCAGGTAGAGGAATTGACGTATAACGTCGTAGGTTTTTTGTGGGACAATGGGAATGAAGTTTCAATACAGAAACGATATACAAATAGCGACAAATATTTACTTGAAGCAGATTGTGTCGTTTCTTTGGAAAACAAGTGCTTTTCAATGGATAATTTAGCAAAATCAAAATTGTTTCTACGCTTTTGTAGTGATGGCGTTTACTCCAATGTTATTCCATCTCCGTATAGAATATTCGAATATAAGGTTTTGAATAAGCATACGTTGGCGGCGTTTTTTTCTTGGTGCAAAAAGTTGAATCTTTTTAAGGGTAAATAGCTTTATTATAGATGTAATTTAGATAAATAAATCAAATAACAATTTGTGCAATTCACAGTGAATGGGACTTCGATTGTATATTTTCCATGATATTCCAGGAGTCATTTTCCTGGTCATATATAAGACGCCACATTTTTTCGGGGACCTTTATACCATTCGCTGTAACATATTCGCCAAGTCGTATAATTACTTCCGAAGACAGTACTTTAGCAATCTCAGCATAAGCTTTTACACCACCGTAGAATTCTGCGATTGCAGGTGTTGCTTCTTGGCCAATTTCGGGTTTGAATAAAAATTTTGCTGAACATCCGACATACACCTTACTGTCCTTAAAGATTATTCCATTCATATTTTTATAGTTAAAGAACCAGGTGGTTCTATAAAACCATCGACCAGGTCTGTACCTAAAGGGTTATCGACCAAACATTATGAGACATTTTAAACGATCTGGCTTCGAAATTGTTTTCTCCCGTCTGTAATCTGAAAATACGATGACAATAAAGGGTCAGTGGGGCAAGTGTAACCTGATAACTTGTAAGTAAGTCAAACTATTTAACGATGACAGATGTTATCAAAGAAGATTTTCATAAGCAGGTTTATCTAAAGTTGGGCCACACGATGTTACTTGCTTGTTTATTTTTTATGCTAATCTCATCCACGTTTATTGAGCGTCCAGGTACGAATCGAAGCATAACGTGGGCAATTGAATGTGATTTTTTGGAGCTAATTTAGGATAGATGAAAACAGTGCTTGATGTGATTATTATTGGTGGCGGTCTTGCCGGACTTACAAGCGCACTACATCTGATGAAACAGGGCTTGCAAGTCACTTTAATCGAAAAGCATAGTTATCCTCGTCATAAAGTTTGCGGTGAGTATTTATCCAACGAGATTTTGCCCTATTTTAGCTGGCTTAATGTAGATATCTCTGAGTTGTACCCGTCTTATATACAGTATCTTAATGTTACAACGCAACATGGGCGATCAGTAGATGTGAAGCTGCCTTTAGGCGGTATCGGGATAAGCCGCTACAGATTGGATAATTTTTTATACCAGAAGGTGAAAGCACAAGGTTGCAAGATATTAAATGCAATTGTCTCGCGCATAAATTTTAATGATGATACATTTACCGTTTTCGTTCAAGATCAGGCTTTGGAAGCAAAATTTGTTTTAGGGGCCTTCGGTAAACGTGCTAATCTTGATCAGATTTTGTCTCGTGGTTTTATTAAAAAGACGTCTACATGGATGGCTGTCAAGGCCCATTATTCTGGCGAGTTTCCAGATGACCAAATCTCCCTGCATAGTTTTAGCGCTGGATATTGCGGTATTTCCAAAGTTGAAGAAAACAAAATAAATCTCTGTTACCTGACAGATATTAAGACCTTTAAAAAGTATAAAAACATAGCTGACTACCAAAAGTACGTCCTTTCCAAAAATACTCATCTAAAATATTTCTTCGAGCAGAATGTGTTGTTGTTCGACAAACCAGTAACCATTAGCCAAATTTCGTTCGATAGAAAGTCCATTGTAGAAGATCATATACTTATGATCGGGGATACAGCCGGTCTTATCCACCCCTTATGCGGGAATGGGATGGCTATGGCGATCCAGAGTGCAAGAATAGCTTCAGAACTTATTTTGGACTATTTTATTGGCAAAATTACATCACGTAAGCGATTGGAAATAGATTATGCCAAGGAATGGGAACAAAACTTTGGGCGCCGTCTGTTGTTTGGTAGAATTTTGGCCTATGTGCTACGGCATGAGTTCGGTGCCAATGTTTTAATAAAGATTGCCGCTACTTTTCCGGCGACACTGAAATGGATAATTAAACAAACGCATGGAAGCGCGAAGACATTAAAATGGGAATAAACACTAGATTTAGAACTGAGCGCGTTGAAATCATGGACGATTTTTCGCTTGAGGGAGAGGAACTTCAGATGACATTAAATAGGCTATCCAACATCAATAAGTTCTTGGGTGGCTATAACATCACATTGGATGGCGTAAAGAAATTGTTATCGAAAACTGATATTTCCAAAACAGTGACAGTTCTAGATATCGGCTGTGGAGGAGGGGATATGTTGCGTATGTTGAGTGATTTTGGTGCTAAAAATAATATTGATTTTAAAATGCTTGGAATAGATGCGAATTATTTTACTATCACCTATGCTCAAGGTTTATCAAAAGGATACCCCAATATATCGTATAGCTGCAAGGACGTATTGGGAGAGGATTTTTCAACTAGACAATTTGATATTGTATTATGTACTCTTACCTTACATCATTTTGGCAACGAGCAAATTATTGATTTGATCGGGCGTCTTTCCAATATGTGTAAGCTTGGCATCATTGTCAATGATTTACAACGAAGTAAAATTGCATATCGACTATTTCAAACCATTTGTGTTGTTTGTGGGTTAAATAGAATGACCAGGGAAGATGGGCTTGTATCCATACTTCGGGGCTTTAAAAAATGTGAGTTGGAGCAATTCGCTAAGAAACTGCATTTAAAAAATTATAGCATCCAATGGAAATGGGCTTTCCGCTACCAGTGGATAATTTCTGATATATGAGCGTTAAGATAATAACTGTTGCAAAGCAACTACCTAAATATTCTTGTACTACTGCTGAAATTCTTCCGTTATTGGAAAGGTGGCTTCAAGGGCAGGAAATACGTTTCATCAAAAAAGTAAAGAAGCTATTTGAAGGTGCCACCATAGACAGGAGGTATGCCATTATGGAGCCGAAAGAGGTTTTCACAGCCACATCCTTTGAAGAAAAAAACGATATTTATTGCCGTGAAGCGACGATTTTGGCTGAATTAGCACTTCGCAAAGCATTAGCCAATGCTGGTTGGGGGCCACAGTCGCTGGATTATATCATTACTGTAAGCTGCACAGGGATCATGATACCCTCATTAGATGCTTACCTCATCAATAAGCTAAGATTACGACAGGACATTGTTAGGCTGCCTGTCACTGAGATGGGCTGTGTTGCTGGAGTTTCTGGTGTTATTTATGCCAAAAATTTTTTGCAAGCCAATATCGGCAAACGAGCCGCAGTAATAGCTGTCGAAGCACCCTCTGCCACCTTTCAATTAGCAGATCTTTCAATGTCCAATATGGTAAGTGCTGCTATTTTTGGTGATGGCGCCGCCTGCTGTCTACTTTCATCGCATGAAGCAGACGCAGGGCCGGCGATCCTTGACCAACGGATGTATCATTTTTATGATGCCGAAGATATTATGGGCTTCAAACTTACCAATAGTGGGATGCAGATGATATTGGATGTTGATGTACCTAATGTAATTGCATCACATTTCGATGCAGTTATACATCCATTTTTAGCAAATAATAACCTAGGAGTGCAAGACATAAAATATATGATTTTTCACCCTGGTGGTAAAAAGATCATAGCAACGATAGAGAAGATTTTTGCAGTATATGGTAAAGACATCTCTGATACTAAAGCTGTGCTATCACAATATGGAAATATGTCAAGTGCTACAGTACTCTATGTGCTTGAACACATCATGGAGCGCGCTCCTCAAGCTGGTGAGTTGGGATTAATGTTAAGTTTTGGCCCCGGGTTTACGGCACAGAGTGTCTTATTGCAGTGGTGATTTAATAGAAAAGAGTGATGGACTTAAATGATATTATTGCAAAATTGCCCTACAGAAATCCATTTTTATTTGTGGACGAGTTGCTCTATGTGGATGATAATAGTATTATCGGTAACTATACGTTCAGTGAAAATCTCGATTTTTTTAGGGGACATTTTTATGGTAATCCCGTTACTCCCGGGGTAATTTTAACCGAAACGATGGCTCAGATAGGTCTGGCCTGCTTCGGCGTCTATTTGCTAGGTAGCGAGGCCAGTACCGAAACAGCCATGGCGTTGACATCAACGGAAATCCAATTTTTAAAAACGGTGTACCCCAAAGAAAAGGTTACTGTAATTTCTAACAAAATATACTTCAGATTCGGTAAACTGAAATGCGCAGTTACGATGAAAAACGAAGCTGGGCAGGAGGTTTGTAAAGGAATGTTAGCAGGTATGATAATCGACAGAATATGAGTAGAGTAGTTGTCACAGGGATTGGGGTAGTTGCCCCAAATGGAGTGGGGATACCTGCCTTTACACATGCCATAAGAAATGGAGTTTCAGGTATCAGACATGATCCATTTTTGGAGCGGCTCCAGTTCACCTGCCAAATTGCAGGGATGCCGGTCATAGAGGAAGATTTGAAAAAACAATATTTTAGCGAACTTGAACTTCGGGGCTTCAATAGTACTGGTATATTGTACGGTGTCATTGCGGGTATGGAGGCTTGGACAAATGCAGGCCTACCTATTGCTGTAAATTCTGCACCCGATTGGGATAGTGGAACGGTATTCGGATCTGGCACTTCAGGCATTGACAAGTTACGCGAGAGCATTTATAAAATAGATGATTTGCAAACCCGTAGACTTGGCAGCACGGTAGTCGCTCAGACTATGAACAGTGGAGTCAGCGCTTATTTGGGGGGGAAATTAGGATTAGGAAATCAAGTCACTAGCAACTCATCGGCCTGTGCTACAGGCTCGGAAGCTATCCTTATGGCTTATGACCGTATCCGTTCCGGACGGGCCAAAAGGATGCTTGCTGGAGCCACTGGAGATAGCGGGCCATATATCTGGGCCGGTTTTGATGCATTACGCGTTTGTAGCTCTCAGTTTAATAGTCGACCACATGAGGGTTCACGTCCAATGAGTGCAACAGCTGGGGGATTTGTTCCCGGTAGTGGCGCTGGCGCATTGGTATTAGAAGACTTAGAAGGAGCCTTAGCGCGGAGGGCAACTATATACGCGGAGTTGTTGGGAGGGCATGTGAATTCGGGAGGGCAGCGGGGCAACGGTAGCATGACCGCCCCGAATAGTGACGCGGTGCAGCGATGTATTGTGGGAGCACTTGAAAATGCAGGTATTTCTGCCGTGGACGTTGATGCCATCAATGGTCACCTAACAGCAACTGCTAAAGATGCCTTGGAGATAGAAAACTGGATTAAAGCCCTGGGGTGTAGAGGCAAAAATTTTCCTTATATTAACTCACTTAAAGGCATGACCGGACATTGTCTGAGCGCAGCCGGTAGTGTAGAAAGTGTGGCTGCCGTATTACAGTTGTATCATGGATTTTTATTTGGGAATAGGAATTGTGATGATTTACACCCTGACATTGCAAAACAGATAGATCACGCACGAGTGCCTTTGAAAGCAATTGACTATGCACCAAATATCATTGCCAAAGCCAGTTTTGGTTTTGGAGATGTGAATGTCTGTTTAATATTTAAAAAATTTGATAACTAACATATGAATAGGGAAGAACTTATCGGTATATTAAAGCTCATTATAGAACCATATACAACAAATAACGAATCTTTTGGAAATCTAAATGAGGAAACGGATTTTATCAATGATCTCCAAATCAATTCAGCCAATTTGGTTGACATTGTACTGGATATTGAAGAAAAATTCGATATTGTCATTGATAATGCTGATATGGAACGTATGCTCAATGTAAGAGCTGCGGTCGAAATTATTGAATTCAAGCTTAGCGAACAATGATTGGCAATGATGTGATCGATCTTGTGCAGTCCCGAAAAGAGAGCAATTGGAGAAGGCCAGGATTAATTCCAAAACTTTTCGATGTGAATGAACAGCTGCTGATAGCGAATAGCGAAGATCCTGAGATTGCCATATGGGTGCTATGGAGCATGAAGGAAGCCGCTTATAAAATATGGCATCGATACACCCGGGTTAGGAAATATATCCCCAAAAAATTGGTATGCTCTTTGGTAACGCAATGCAACAATAGCGCAGCAGGCGAAGTGACTTGTGGCCGACGAACCTTTTATACCACAACGCAGCTATCACAGGGTATTATCCATACGGTAGCAGTAGACAATCTAGGTAATCTTAATCATGTTGCTGAGATTGAAAGGGATAGGATTTTTAAAGATTATTATGGTATTCCATATATTATAATTGAAGGGCAACAAGATGTATCGCCAGCATCTGTAAGTAACCATGGGCGTATCGAAAAAGCAGTTGCTATTTTAAAACCTAATTTACATTTTTTTTGAGTTGCTAAAAACAACCGCTTTGATCATGGTTAGACAACAATTTTATTTCGTGTAAATTTTTAACTTAATCCTCTAAATTGGTTTACACCCAAAATGGTCAAGTCGCTCAAGATAATTGAAATGGTACTATAAATTTAGGAGTAATGTCATAATGTTTGTAAAATTAAGATAGAAGTAAAAAAAATAATAAATAGAATATTTTCTCTTAAAACTTGTGGTACTTTAGTTTCATTTACTTCAGGTTTAATTAGCTAAAAAATCCCTAATCAATAGGCCAACCTCGTTAGGTTTCTCAGCAAGTAAAAAATGACCGCAATTTTCGATTTTCTCAAGCTGTAAATTCGTTGAGGCACTAGGTAAGGCATTCCGAAGTAAATCGTACCCGCTAGCTCCAATTGCCAGTATAGGTATATTTAATTTTTTATAGGTTGTAAAATCAGCAATATCTTGAGGAAAAGCCTGATACCAGGAATTCGAACAGCGAATAGCATCTCTATTATTGTAAACATCGATATAAATTGCTCTATCAAAGCTACTTACACTTTCTTTATTGACCAAGAGATGATCAAATAACCAAGAAATGACTATTGACATGCGCCCCTCAAGAAGCTGTTCGGGTAATTCCTTTACTTGGTTGAATGATAACCACCATGGGTAAAGATAATTAGCATCTAATATAGGTAACATAGGAAGTTGATACATACTGGGGTCCGGATGTGGAGTGTCTAATAGAACTAACTTGATAGTTGTTGTTGGGTAATTGCAGGCATAGCTAAAAGCAACATGGGCCCCGATATCATGTCCACCAATATATACTTTCTCAAAACCCAAATACCGCACAAGTTCGCTAATGTCTTTTGCCATATTCTTTTTGTCGTAACCAGACTCTGGTTTCCCTGAACTTCCCATACCCCGTATTTCAACAACAATTACTTGGTAATACTCAGATAATAACGGCATGACATGATGATAGGCCCACCATGTTTCGGGATAACCAGGGATTAGTATCAGTGGATCGCCTTGACCACCAATAACGTAATGTATTTTTACGCCGTTTACTTTCGTGTAATGGTTCGTAAAGCCGGGTAATAATTTAATGAGTTCTTTGTCTGAATAGGATGAATCCATAATATGTGAATAATTTAAGCTACCATTGAATTTTCATTGACTAAATTAGCTCGTATTTTCTTAACTTACAAGTATGTAGTATACTGTATACTTGTATTTTTTTTTATAAAATATTGATAATCAGATGAAATTAATTAGTCAAATAGCAAGGGAAACTGGCATACCGATAGGGACTATTCGTTTCTATGAAAAGAGCGGACTTATAGCAGGCACAACAAAAAAGGAAGTAACATCCAATAATTATGTTTATTATGACCAGGAAGTCATCGAAAAACTGAGGTTTATTCAGATGGCAAAAGCGGTAGGTTTTACCTTGGCTGAAATTAAAGAAGTTATTGATGCATGGTATAAGAAGCAATTTAATAAGTCTGCGAAAATAGAAGTACTCAATCTGAGGTTGGAGCAGATTGATACTAAGATGAAGGAACTTAATGCAATGAAAAAACAGATAGCACTTTGTAAATACAATATTGAAAATGACTTAAGTCGTTGAGTTTATGGTCCGCTCATCTTAGCCAATTTTTATTTAGATCCGCCCTAAGACTTCCACAAATTTGTATAATAAAGTTGTGCCGACATCTCTATTTGAGCCAAACATAGTGAATGATTTGAATATTTAAACAACGAAGGTAATTACCACATCACTAGCAATTCAGTAAAATGTTATTAAAGAGTTTTCTGTTTTTATTAGGTTTTTCTAATATGTTTGCCTACATGACCACATTTATGTAAGTTTAGGTTCGATAGATGATAAAATGTTTGTTAAGCGATGATTGAAGGGAATAAAGTATATGCATTGCTTTGATTCCTTTGCCTTGATAGCCTATTATTCATTACAAATAAAAAAGTAACTTATTTATAAGCCTTTCCAATGAAACAGAATGAATTAATAATCAATTTCCTTAATGAAACAAGGAGGCGTAGTATTCTCCTGTGGAAAGTGCTTCCCGAGGGTTTTTATGACTGGGGAGTGGTTCGGAAAATTTCCTTGGTAACTATTTATTGCGTAGTGCATATCATGAATCAGTACATGCTGGGCAGTTTATAAGTTATCTTCGAGAAATAGGAGTGGAAAGACCCTTTATCTGGGATTAATTCATGATCATGAAACGAGCATTCAATCTATTTTTAAGACTTAAATAGTATTTTGTAAATTCATATCGATGAGTAAAATACTCAAAAAATTCAACCAGGTATTTTGTAATAATTTGTAAACAAGTATAAGCGAAAAATGGCTTATTATTTTTGTGCGAAAAATAATAAGATAACGTACCTAAGGATCAGAACTAAAGCTGTGAATTATTTTCAAAATCCGATAAACATGCTTTTATAATAAAATTCATTACATCATGGAGGTTAGTTAGGAAAAGAATTAGAGTATTGTACTTAAGTGACTCTATGTATGGATTAAACATTTTATATTTCGTGTTTTTTAAATTTAAATGTGTATATTTATAGAACCTCCCTACGTGCAGCACCTTGTTAAGGATACAAGACGATAGTATGCAAGGACTTCACATAAATATTCAACAATGATTTCGACATCGAAAAGGGGAATAGCATTCCTTTCGACTTTTCCACCACGCGCCTGCGGTATTGCTACATATACAACAGATTTGATAAAAGCCATTTCAAGTAAATTCCAAGGTTCATACCATCTTATTCCTATCCCAATTGAAGAGTCTAAAAGTTATAATGACTATGATTCCGCTCTGCTAGGTATATTGGATATGGCCGATCCGCTTTCATTTGATGCTATATTCGAAAACATCCAACTATATAAACATATCGATTTGATCTGTATCGAACATGAGTTCGGCTTATTCTCAGCACAGGAAGCGAAATTCAGGTCGTTCCTTTCAGAACTTTATGAAGCACAAATCGCAGTTGTAATTACTTTTCATACGGTATTACCATCTCCAGAGAAAATCCTATTTGACCAAGTTTCTGCTATTGCGGATTATTGTTCACAGATCATCGTAATGACTCAAAGCTCTGCTGAAATCCTTATTAATGCTTACCAGATCTCTCCGAATAAAATAACAGTGATCGCACATGGTACGCATTTAGCCCCAGCAACAGATAAACGTGCGATTTTAGAACGTTATAATCTACTGGATAAGAAGATTCTAAGTACGTTTGGCTTATTGGGGCCAAGTAAGAGTATCGAAACAACACTTTATGCACTTCCTGCTATTATCGAGCAGAATTCCAATGTGATGTTTCTTATTTTAGGGCAGACACATCCTACGTTGTTGCTGCGAGAAGGGGAAACCTATAGAAATCAACTACAGGAAATAATAGATCATCAAGGAATCTCCGACCATGTCAGATTTGTTAATGAATTTCTCCCAATTGAAGCTTTGCTGGATTTTCTATCTATTACCGATATTTATTTATTTACATCAAAAGACCCTTTTCAGGCGGTTAGCGGTACATTTTCCTATGCCCTGAGTTCAGGCTGTCCCATTGTTTCAACACCGATTCCCCACGTCAGGGAAGTTTTGAAGGAAGATATGGGAACAATGATCGATTTTGAGGCATCTGATCAGCTCGCAAATGCTGTCAGTCAAATTTTGGATGATGCCCCAAGGCTAAAGAAAATTCGTCATGTGAATCTCCAAAAAATGGTTAAAACTTCTTGGCAAAACGTCGCTATAGCACACGTTAATCTATTCGAACTTCTCATTGACGATAAAAGAGAGACGATATATTCAATCCCGCCTCTCAATCTAGACCATATCTTTCGTATGTCAGCGGAGAGAGCATTTACTCAATTTGCAGATATAAGCATGCCAGACGTGGCCAGCGGTTACGCCCTGGATGATAATGCGAGAGCGCTTATCGCTATATTGCATCACTATAAATTATACGAGTCTTTGGAAGACCTCGATCTGATACAGAAATTTTTAAATTTTATAGACTATTGTATGCAAGACGATGGCACATTTTTGAATTATGTAGACAGTTATGGTAATTTTACCATACAAAATGAGCAGGAAAATCTTGAGGACGCAAATGGAAGGGCTATATGGGCATTGGGTGAAGTGGCTGGTTTAGCCAATCTTTTACCAGAACAAATAGTTGAACTTGCCCGGGTGCTTTTGAATAGGGCTTCCAAGCATGCTTTAGTTCATTATTCAACCAGATCAATGGCTTTTACGATAAAAGGATTAAGTTTTATGAAAGGTGAGAAGTATAAAGCTATCATTGAGGTTTTGGCTAATCGTCTGGTTGCCATGTTTGAGTACGAAAGTACTGCAGATTGGCAATGGTATGAATCCTATATGACCTATGGCAACAGTGTAATTCCGGAAGCATTATTAGCGGCCTATGAGTCAACTGCAAATAACAGATATAGAGACATTGCCTATCAATCCTTCGATTTTTTGTTAAGTAGAATTATAGTTAATGATGAGATCCATGTTATTTCCAATAAAGGATGGGCACAACGCGACCAGCCACGAGCCGAATCCAAAGGGGGAGAACAGCCTATCGATGTTGCCTATACGATTATTGCTCTTGATAGATTTTATAGGCATACCAAAGATGAGCATTATAGGAGGACCATAAGAATTGCATTCGAGTGGTTCTTGGGACGCAACCACCTACAACAAATAGTATATAACCCAGTTACGGGGGGATGTTTCGATGGTTTGGAAGAGCGGGCGATAAATATTAATCAAGGAGCAGAATCTACTATAAGTTATCTATTGGCAAGGCTTAAGATGGAAGCCTATTTACCCGAAAACATAGGTTGATGGAGTTATTAGAGAAAGAGCTTTGCCTATATAATCGCAGTTATTAATTAGAACGGGTACAAAAGCTCGTGTATAAATATGTTGTAATAGCAACCAAGAGATCGCATTTCTTTTAGCGAAACTGATGACGGTAATTCCTTTAAAATTTGCTGTATCTCATAAAGCATTCCGTTCTCTTGGTTAGTAAGGCGCTTATACGAACCGTGTATAATTTTAGTAACCCCTGAGATTGAAATGGCCTTTAGGTAGGTTTTCGCAATTCTCTTTCGTTGTGTATAGACGTCAATAGTTTTATCGAAATAATTTGTAGGTGCTTCCATATACCTCCATATACTTATTGCAGTAAACTTTATAAATCCGCTAATCCTTGTCTCCATCTTGCAAGACAATAATGGTATTGCGCTTTTTGGAAGGCGGTTTTAAATGTTTTATACAGAATAAGAGTTGTAGGCTCTTATTCTGTAGGATATTCAGTGAGCGGTTAACCTCAGATAACATTGTGTCACATATAGATCTTCCTGATGAATCAAAATCAGGAAGATCTTTAAAATATTCAATTTAACGATTCTAATTGTTTTTGAATTGATCTGCTACAATGTACCAAGCCTTCTTTTTTTCTCCCCGATCGGATAACAATCCTTTTCTGTTCCAACCCTTTTGATAAATGGGATTGGCTCGCCCCGGAGAACGGAAATCTACCAGGAGCCATGGTGTTGCTCCACGTAGGAAAGGTATGTTGTTGAACATTTTAAATTGGCGCATATAAATAGCAGCTAGGTAATCTTCACTCCAGCTGCTTGCCCGATTCGGATCGATATTGTTTCCGAAAACTGCTTCACCGCCAAATTCCGAAAAGATCAGCGGTTTATTGAATTTGGATATCCACTCGACTTCTTTATCGGGTTCGGGCCATGGTTTATACCAGCCGAGGTATTGATTGATCGCCATGACGTCCATCAAACTATTGAGTTTATCTTCAATATAGGCCTTGTTGCCCTCAAAGCGCATATTATTGAACGCTGAGGTCACGAGACGGGTATTATCCAACGATTTTGCCAGGTAATACAGTGCTGTGAGCGAACTGTCTCTCGGCGGCGAGGAGTAGGTTTCATTCGAGAGGCTCCATATGATGGTTGCCGCCCGGTTTTTATCCCGGGCAATCATCTCTTTGAGCATGAAGTTCATTTTTTCTTTCATGCTCGCATTTGCAAAGTCTATTCCCTGGTAAATGGGCAGCTCTTCCCAAACCATCAGGCCCATTTTCTCTGCCATTTTTACCATCTTTTCATGATGCGGATAGTGTACCAGGCGCACATAATTACAGCCTAAATCCTTGGCCCAGTCCAAAAGCATATGATAATCGCTTTCGCTATAGGCACGGGAGCGACGCTGCGGAACTTCTTCATGAATATTAATCCCTTTTAGAAAGATTGATTTGCCATTCAATAGAATATGTGTCCCATCGACTTTGATGGTTCGAAATCCAATTTGTTCCTTTATGTGATCCGTTTCGGCAGAGACACGCACTTCATATAATTTCGGATTTTCCGGTGTCCACAAAGTCTTCTTCCGAAAAGGAAATTTGAGTATGGCTCTTCCTTCTTTATCTGTTCTGGTTTTAAACCGGACATGCAGTTCCGGAATGTTTATCTCTATATCTTGTTCCTTTGTAGGGCCATCAATGGAGACGTATCCGTTAATGATATTTTCATCATGCTGTGCCAGTTGAATAAAGTAATCCTTGATATAGGTTTTTGGTGTCTGTATGAGGTCGACATCACGCGTTATCCCACCATAATTGAACCAGTCGAAGCCAAGTCCAGGTATACCATCCTTCATGCGCTGATTATTTACTTTCACAATAAGACTATTTTCCCCGCCTTTTAGTAGGTCTGTGACTTCAAATTGGAAAGGTGTAAAACCTCCTTCATGTTCGCCAATTTTGCTGCCATTCAAATAAACTTCTGCCTTATAGTTTACTGCGGCGAAATGGAGGAAAAATCGGCTATCCTCAGCTTTTTGTGCGTTAAATGTGCGTTTGTACCAGATGCTGCTTTCATAATAGTTGAGCTCAGGAAGTTGGGAGTTGAAATCCCCGGGCACATAAAGCTGAGGACCACCTTCAAATGCGGATTCGACAAAGTCGACGTTTTTTAAAGGCTTGCGGTCTTTATAATAGGCAGCCCAATCTCCAGACCCGGCATCGAAGGGATCTATAATCACATTCCATAAACCATTTAAGCTGCTGCTTTGCCGCCCTTCGATATGGATCATTGCGGATTGAGCAAACAATAGGAGCGGGAATAACTGTAATAATGCTAATATAATTTTCATGTTGCGCATAGTTTTAATTTTCTAATTTCTTGGCCGATGTCCGGAGAAAGCCTTGCTGTTTTATTTTTTAGTCCGAATAAACGGTTTAATTAATCTTCAAAACCAGCGAAATTTGGTTTGGTTTCTCTGCCGGCAAGTTAACGGAAAGTGCCTCTTCATTTTGATGGAATACCAGTTTTTTCTTATGACCCAATAGTGATACGGTTTTAACGGTCACTGGAGGAACTGTTTTATTTTTCTTTCCCAAAGACTTTATCAAAATTCTTCCATCGGTTGGCCAAGCCATGATATGGGCATAAATGGCCTCTCCTTTCTGCACAAAACGGATATCTTCTGCCGTATAGGCATTGTCTTTGTCTTCATTGAATCCAGCCGCATTCAAAGGACTTTTTTCCGCTGTACTTGGGCCTTCACCATATATTTTCCATGGGCGGGTATCAAAGATTCCTTCTTTATTGATTTGCATCCAGTCGCCTATTTCATGCAGAATTTTCTCTTCTTTTTCGTCTATGCTGCCATCTCCCTTGATCGGAACGTTAAGCAGGAGGTTGCCATTTTTGCTGACAATATCAATAAGCATATGGACAACTTTTTTACTGGACTTGTAAGTGTTGTTTTCGTAGTCAGCTTTATTATAGTGCCAGCTACCCAGACAGGTACATGTCTGCCAGGCTTTTTCTTGAACCTGATCGGGCACGCCACGCTCGACATCCCATACCAAGCACTCTTTTTGTTGTTCGGATAAAATTTTCCCGAACAGCACTGCATCGACCTTTCCCTTGTTTTTCTTGGCGTTACTGTTATAAAAATGGGCTGCAATATCGAGCCCAACATTACTGATCGGCCAGAGGGGGAGTGTCGTATCATCAAAATAGAGCAGGTCGGGTTGATAGGTGTCGAGCATGTCGACTGTTCGTTGATAGAAATTATCGATATACTCCTGCGTCGGTATGGAGGCTCCATTATGCCAATCCCACTGCGCCCATAATGATTTCACATCCTCGCTTCCTTTGCTGAGGGGGTGATTTTGACGGTAGAGTTCTTGGGGATCATAGCCTTCCCACCATTTACCTTTTCCATCTTCTTTCGTTATGTTGCCATCATAGGGAACGCCTTTGAGCGGACCTGATTGATCTGCTCGTTGGGCTGTTTCATACCATGTCCATGCATGGGAGGAATGGATGCTTACGCCAAAGGGAAGGTTATTTTTTTTCGCGGCCTTTGACCATGCGGCGAGGATATCACGTTTGGGGCCCATATTGACCGAATTCCATTTTTGATATTTGCTATCCCACAGATCGAAGTTGTCGTGATGGTTTCCCATCGCAAAGAAATATTGTGCCCCGACCTTTTTGTACAATGCGACAAGTCTTTCGGGATCCCATTTTTCGGCTTTCCAGGTATGGATAACATCTTTAAATCCCGCCACAGAAGGATGACCATAATTTTTTAGATGCGAATTATATTGCCAGCTGCCCTCATCATACATGCCACGGGCGTACCAATCGCCCTGTTCGGGCTGACATTGAGGTCCCCAGTGTGCCCAGATTCCGAACTTAGCATTGCGAAACCATTCAGGCGCTTCATATTGCGCCAGGGATTCCCAGGTTGGCTGAAATTTGTCCGAAGAGGCTGATTCTTTTTTTTGTTGGGCGGACGCATTTAAAGCTGTTCCGAGGACTGTAAAAAGTAATAGTGTTTTAAAAATATTCTTGTTCATCGTATGCTGTATTTTTATGTTGAATAGTATGTTTAGTCTATTGATGTTACTGTGGTTTGATAACTGCGGCATAACCGCCACCGCTGACCATTGGTATTTTTATTGACTTTCCGGCTTCGAATACCAGTGTTTTTTTATCGAGTTTTGTAGGTGTTGTTGCGGCATCTTTTGCATCCTGCCAATATTCCAGCACATATTTGCCTGCAGGCAGGAAATTGGTTGGTATCGTAACGCTGCGGGCTATGTTGTTGGTCATGGCACCGATAAACCAGTTTGTTCCCGAACGTTTGGCCATCACGATAAATTCTCCGGGATAACCGTCTATGAAACGGGTATCATCCCATACTGTGGGTACGATCTGCAAAAAATCACTTCCAGGTTGGCCTAATACATGCTTCGGGTGATCGCAGAACACGGTCAGGGGACTTTCATATAGTACAAATTTGGCGAGTTCGGCACAGCGGGTATTCATCATCATGGTCGGTGATTGCTTCTTAAACTGGGCTGGGGTCACATTGAGAAAACCACCTGGCGTATAATCCATCGGTCCTGCCAGCATGCGCGTAAAAGGCAAAGTAACGTTATGCGTAGGGATGATGCGGTCAGAAAATTTGGCGTACTCTTCACCCAGCACACCTTCACGTGTGATCATATTGGGGTAGGTACGTTCGATGCCATCGGGTTTGTAGGCACCATGGAAGTTGACCATCAGTCGGTGCTCGGCTGCTTTTTTGATCACTTTATGGTACCAGTTTACCATCTCCTGATCGTCGCGGTCCATGAAATCTATTTTTACGCCGGCGATTCCCCAGCGCTCATACAGGGCAAAGGCTTCTTCGAAAGCATTGTTGCGGTTGGCATCGGTGCTGTACAGCCATAGCCAGAGGCGTACATTTTTCTGACGGGCATAGTCAAGTATTTCGGGCATATTGATTTGGGGGGCGGGTTTGGTAATATCGGCTTGAGCTTGGTTGAACGGCCCGTACCACTGCCAGTCGATCAGCATATAAGGCCATCCCTGTGCAGCAGCAAAATCTAAATATTCTTTGATAACGGCCGTCTCCATTTTCACTTCGCCACTCCACCAGTGGTCCCATGCGCAAAGTCCCGGTTTTATCCATGTAGGGTCTTCGATTGCGCAAGGTGGGTTGAGCGATTGAACAATTTCGGATTCGATAAATCGTCCGGGGTTGTCGCCTATCATCACCACACGCCAGGGAGTTTTTATTTTGTCTGCAAAACGGGCTTTGATACCGTCTTCTTTTTCACCCGGCAAAGGGGAAAGTTTGGTGGTGAGCAGTGCCTGCCCGTTAGCATCAGCGGAGCTGCTACCGATATAAAATCCTGGATAATTGTCTATGTTCGCTTCGGTGATGGCCAGATAGTTTTCCTTGTCTACTTCGATCAATAAAGGAAGTCCGATCAGGGTCTGATCGCTGAATCCGGCCAAGGGAACTTTATTGAATTCGCTTTCCTGGCTAGAGGTATAACGGGGCTTATATGTTGCTGCCCAAGCGTGAGCCTGATCAGCGACTGAAAACCCGGTCATCTCGCGGCTGATGGCTCTGTTGCCTATTTTCGGACTGCTGTACAATTGATAGCGAAAGGCTATTCCATTGTTATACGCCCGAAAGAAGAGGTCCATCCGCCGTTTCTCGCCTTCCTTTTCGATCAGGGCAAGATGAGTTTCGTTCCACTGCATGTCGATATGGGCGTATTTATTCTTCACGACCGGTGTCCAAGAATCGTGCTGACTGCTGGTTTGAGGAGCACTTAGCAGGGTAAAGCCTTTATGCATGGCAGGTTCATCTTGTAGTTCAAAGCCCATTGGCGAAGGGTGTATCACTTGTTTGTCCCTGTAGGATACGGAGTAGGAGAGTTCATCAGATAGGTCAATGTCCAAACAAATTTTTCCATCAGGCGATTTTAAGGTGTACGTCTGCGCCGAAAGGCCAGACGATATTGCGAGAAATAGAATGATAATAAATGCTCTCATGATAATTAGTGAATATGTTGATAAGGGTAGTGAATTATTTTTCTTCCATGATGGACAGGTCCCAGGGGCCCAATAGGATCTGTTGGCCTGCTTGCGCCACATTGCCCGAAATAAGTTCTTTCGCTGGAGCACCTGTATATGTAATCTGTTTTGGTTCGGCACTGTAATTAAATAGGTAATGTATCGTCTTGCCCCATTTGTTCGTTCCCGAACGCTGAATGATTGGGAATGTGTAGCTATCGACGGCGGTAACCTTCGCTGTCCTAGCAGTTTTTCGGATGATTGCATTGAGCAATTCCTGTGAAGGGTAGGTTCCGATATAGGTTAGCTTTCCTTTGCCATATGTATTTTCTGTGATCACGGGCCACTTTCCAAAGAAGGGGTGTTCGGCATAGGCCAAGGGTTTGGCCGTCTCGGTTACCAAAAATTCGTACCAGTCGCCTATTTGGTTCTTGTTGGTCAATTGAAAAGGATTATCTTTCAGCTGCATATCGCCGATTGTGGAAAACTCTTGATAGTAGAATCCACAGGCTTTCCGCAATGGTCCGGGCGCAGCCGTGGCCCTAACGGCCGAGTGCTCGTTGCAATAGCCGCTTTTGTGCATCATGACGACATGGCCGCCATCTTTTACAAATTTATCAATCGCATCGAGCAACCCATCCGTAGCGACATAAAGTGGAGGGATAACCAACATGGCATAGCTGCTAAAATCGGAAATTTTATCGCATGGGATAATATCGGCTTCGATATTTTGAAAGTAGAGCGATTTGTGGACCATGTCGATGGGGTAATTGTTTTTATAGGTATACGGCATAAAGTTCAGTGCGTGGTATGAATCGTGGCTATACAAGATTGCTACTTTATTTTTCTTTTTCAAGTTGATAATATGATCACCGATTCTTGCGAGCTCTTCTGCTGTAGTTTTAAACTCATGGTATATTCGATTCGGCTGCAGATCGTGTCCCAATACACCGCGCCAATAGGTTTCCTGACCATAATGTAGGGTAGACCAATGCCAGTACTCCACCATATTGGCACCTGAGGCATAATGGGCGTATACGTTTTGCCGCAACTGTCTGTCGTAGGGAGGATACTGTGTGCGGGCGTCCCAACCTATGCCCTGGGCGTTGGTTTCCATAACGATGTAATTATTTTTGCCGACAGTGCGCACAAAATCACCCGCGTAAGCTATGCACTGGCCATCTTGTTTATCCTGTACGTCATGGTAAATATTGATGGCAGGATATTGCATCTGGCGAAAACTTTCCACCTGATCTATATTGTGAAAATCAGGCATGAAGCAATGGGTTACAAACTGGTCTTTGCGTCTATATTCATTGACAATGTCGCATTGCCAGTTGAGAAAGTCAGCGACCTGTTTGCGATTGTACCGCTCCCATTCGTTTTTATAGGAGGGATTGGTGACACCATCGCGGGTATAGAATTCTTCCCAAGTGCGAATATTCATTCCCCAGTAGTTCATGCCCCATGCTTTGTTGAGTGAATCGAGGTTGTTGTTAAAGCGGTCCTTAATGTAATTACGGAATCCGATAAAATAGTCAGCGTTGTTTACGCCACGTGCTTCTGTTTCGTTGTCTACCTGATAGCCAATGATCCCGGGATGTTTGGCATATCTTTCCATTAGCTTACGGATGATACGCTCACTGTAATATTTAAAAGTGGGATTGGTAAAATCTATATTCTGCCTGATTCCATAATAGGCTTTATTGCCGCGCTGATATTCGGCCAATACCTCGGGATGTGTGTGGGCAAGCCATGCTGGAATGGAATAAGTCGGAGTTCCAAGTATCATTTTAATACCGGCCTGATGCATTTTGTCGATGATGCGGTCCATCCATTCAAATTCAAATACGCCTTCCTGTGGTTCAAATAGACCCCAGGCAGATTCGCCTATACGGATGACATTGAGCCCTGCATTTTTCATCAGACGGATATCTTCCTCCAGGCGCTCGCCCGGCATGTACTCGTGATAGTAGGCCGCACCGTAAAGGGGGCGGTCGAATTTGTACTGTGCCTCCAGGGGCAGGAATGCGAAGAGCATTAGGCAGAGGAGAAAAATGTTTTTTGGTGTCATGGGTTTTGGTACTCGTTATGTTAAAGGTTAGAGACGTACACTGTACGTCTCTATGGGGCTATCTATTCAAAAGTTCCTTGTTGTATGCGATCCATAAGTTGCGATTGGCAAACTTTACTTTTTATTGCGCGGATATTTAGTAGGTATTGCTTTCATCTGTTCCAGAAAGACTGGATCTTTAAATGTACTGGTTGTCCGATCATATTGCCCGGCGCCCTGAACATCCCAGAACATCGGACACATACCACGTGAATAAATGGCTTCAGTAACTGAAACATTAAATAGCCTGACTACTTCCTGCGTTCTATTCTGTGAGGAGCAGGCATACTCGCCAACAATGACGGGCATTCCTTTGTCGACACAATTTTTCTTTAGCAAATCCATATTGTCGTTGAGTTCTTTAAATTCCTGCGGTGTACCCCAAGAAGGGACGCCAACGCCCCATCCCGCGTCTTCGCCGTTGCCCAATATGGCAAACAAAGGCGGCGTGTAGTAATGTACGGTCAATGCGAGATGTTTTGCCGGATCGTTTGGAATTTTGGTCAGTGGGTCGAAGGCATACTCCAGACCGGTATTGTAAATTTCGACCAGAAGATGGCGTTTCGCATTGTTGCCACCTGATTTCCTGACGATGTCGACAAAAAGCTGGTTCAGCTCATTGACATAGCCGAATGCTTTTGCTTTTTCGGCCTGTCCTCCCTTCCAGGGCGTCCATATCTCATCATAACCGATTTCATTCATGGGCTCAAATAGGAGGTGATCACCATATTTCCCAAAGCGGTTACAGAGTTGCTCCCAGATAGAAGTAAATTTCTTCTTGGCTTCATTGTCTGTTGGGACTTTTTTGACCCATTCGTTCTCATGGTGTACATTGATAATGGCCACCATGCCGCAGTCAAGTGTCCAATTTAAGATCGATTCGACTCTATTTAGCAGATCCGGATGGATTCTGTAATTTTCCTCGTTTATCATCATATTGCTCCAGGTGACTGGAATGCGCAGTGAAGAGTAACCGGCTTTGGCATACCCTTCAATCATCTCTTTTGTAATGAGCGGGCTGCCCCAAGCCGTTTCATAATTGGAGATACTGCTTGGATTGATCCAGCTGCCTGTCGCATCCAAGGCATTGCCGAGGTTGATCCCTAAACCCATTTCATCAACCAATTGGCTGGTGCTGAAATTTTCACGGATTGCGAATTTACTGTAAGCAGGTTTTGGTTCCTCTTTCTTTTCCGGTATGGGCTGTTCTGGAATAGCCTTAATTTCCTTATTGGAGCATGCCGGAAGCATCAACAGCATGATGATGTAACTTAATAGTGTTTTCATTGTACTAATTTTTATTTGTGTTTTTTGATCAAATGAAGTAACTCATGGTTATCGCGTTTGATTACTCATTGGCAAAGGGCACGGCTGGTAAGCCTTCCTTATTGAATAAATTGACATCTGGATTATCACTCCATGCATAGCGGATAAATTCAGGATTTAAAACCTGATCGGCATAGACAATTAGTTTATTGCCTTCTATATGCGCTTTGGCCCATACAAATTTTTTATCTGCTCCAGCGATGGCAAAACCTTCTACATAACCGTATTTGTTGTTAACCAGGAGTCCTCCTCCGGTAGCGTCAAAAGATATAATCAGTTTATTGCCCTCCTTTACAATAGATTTGAACGTTGGCCCCGAATAGACCAGCTCTTTTTTGCCATAATCTTTGGCCAATGCAATTAAAGCGAGCCTTCGACCGACTTCCTGCTTGTTGCGCGGATGGATATCATCTGCTTCACCAATATCGGTGATCACAGCCTGACCAGTATGTGGAAGACGGAGGGTTCGGGTCTGTGCATCTCTCAGCTTTGCCCAGTCGCTATCTTCAGGGGTTTTATCTTTGGCCATATAATTGGCCAATTGCACCCAATAGAAAGGAAAATCAGTTTTCCATTGTGATCGCCAATCCTGTATTAGATTGGGGAAGAGGGTACGGTAATCGTAAGCCCGGCCGGCATTATTTTCGCCCTGATACCAGATGACGCCCCGAATGGTATAAGGGATCATGGGATTGATCATGGCGTTAAAGAGCAAGGACGGAAACATATTTGGCGAAACTTCTTTATAGCCGTGCTGCTTGGTTGTGACGGCCTCTTTATAATTCCATTCGCCATCAAGGGGGAATTTCTCGCCTCCAACTTCGAGATATAGCTGGGCAGGGTTTCCGTAAAATCCACCGCCGCCACCGGTATCCATAATTTTTACGGTAATTATATTTTCACCATCTTTTAAAGCAGTTTCTGGGATATTGTAGCTCCTAGGAATGGTATATCCTTTTGTTTCCCCCACTTTTACGCCGTTGATCCAACAGACATCATCGTCATCAATGGTCCCAAGATGGATAGATGCCGACTTGCTGCCGCTACCCTTTGGAAGATGGATACTGCGTTTGAACCAAACAATGCCGTCGATATTATCCAATTTGGGGTCCCATAATTGTGGGACATTCATTTTCCCCCATGTTGGTAAGTCCGAATTGCTTTCGTACCATTTTTCGGCTATCCCCGGATCGTTCGCTAAAGCTTGTTGATAGGCCTGTTTCTTCAATTCGTTTTCGCTCATAAAACCCTTTAGATCGCCTGTGAGGGCTTGTTTGTAGGGTTCGTTGAAATGTGTGGGCAGTTTATTAAAGCTTTTTCCACTGGTCCAGGTTTCGACACCGGTACCACCCCAGGAAGAATTGATTATGCCGACGGGTATACCCAGTTCCTGATAGAGCTTAAGGGCAAAGAAGTATCCTACAGCTGAAAAATCGCCCACGGTGGCAGGTGAGCATATTTCCCATTTCCCGTTAAGATCTTGTTTGGGCACATCGCTCATATTCTTTTCTACATTGAATGACCGAATGTTCGGATAATTTGCCCGGCTGATTTCGCTGGCGGCATTATTGGAGTTTTTTACGATCCATTCCATGTTGGATTGACCGGAAGCAAGCCATACCTCACCGACCAAGATATTTTTTAAAAGGATCTGTTCCTTCTGGCCTTTTATTTCCAAACGATAGGGCCCTCCGTGTGAAGTAGGGGCTAAGGTGAGGTTCCATTGACCATTTTTATCGGCTTTTGCCTTGAGGTTTTGCTGCATAAACTGGACATGGACCGTTTCATTTTTTTCGGCCCATCCCCATAGTTTTATGGGACTGTCCCGCTGTAGGATCATGTTGTCGCCAAATATAGCGGGAAGCCTAAGCTCGGCTTTTGATAGAAACGCATGTAAGAAAAAAGCAATGAAAATTGGGAGATGTTTTAGATTCATATTTTATTGTGTTTTATAGTCGAACCAGTCAAAAAATACTTTTGCATTACTCGGAACACCATTGGAGGTGCTGTAAAGCCCTATCATTACGCCGGTAAAACCGCCAGCAACTTCGGTTGCAAGATAGCGCGTGTCCAGTTTCCCGATTTCGCTGTAATTTTCACTGTCGGGATTTGCTACCGAAAAGATATACTGTTGTGGAGTTCCTTCTATTTTTAATTTTTGTTGATTGCCCTGCACTATCTTTTCGGAAGCGATGTAGCTCAGTGATCCTACTTTTACGCGTAATTGAATGATATTCTTTCCTTTTTGTTTTTTGATCAATAGATCATAATGATGGTTGTTGTTTTGGATTAATGTTATTCCAGCTTCTTCGTTGTCCTTTGAGGATTCAAGTTGCAGGAATGTGCTAGCCGTAAAATTGTGTTCCGTTTGTCTTCTGAGGATAGCTGAGATCGGTTTGGCATCGTTCAGCGTATTTGGAGTAGCCTTTATCCTGAGCCATCCCCTTTTTTCGGATAGGGAATAATTGTCCCGTACCGGATTTCTTAAATATTGCCATTCAAGGCCAAGTTGTTCTGTATCAAAATCGCTTCGGGTAGCGGGTTTGCTGAATGGCTTGAGCGGCAAAGTAGTTGTTTTCATATCCAGGCTGATTGTTCCATTGCCATTGACCTGTGGCCATCCCCCCTGAGGCCAGTCCACAGGAGCAAGAAATGTTTCGCGACCTAGAATATGGTAATAGCTGTAGGGTTGTGTAACTCTGAAACCAAGGCAAACCAACCACCAGCTACCATCTTTGGCCTGTACTAAATCTGCATGCCCCACACCTTGAATAGGATTTGCCTGACCAATTCTATTGGCATGGGTCAGTATGGGATTGAGTGGGCTAGATTCGTATGGGCCTAAGATATTTTTGCTTCTGCCAATTGTGGCACTGTGCATGTATTCTGTACCACCTTCGCCCAAAAGGAGGTAATAGAATCCATCTTTTTTATAAATATGCGGAGCTTCTGGAAAACGGCCACCGATACCGCCCCAGACCAAGTGCTCGGGGCCAATAACCTTTCCGGTTTTGATATCAATCTCCGTCACCCGAATCCCTTCATTTCCCTGCGTGACAAAATAGGTTTTACCGTCCTCGTCCCAAAATATATCGGGATCGATGCTCTCGATGGCCACGTGGATTGGATCACTCCATGGACCGCTGGGATCTGTCGCCGTGCAATAGAAATTCCCGCCTGATGATACATTGGTGCAGATCACATAGAAAAGTCCATCGTGATAGCGGATCGAGGGCGCATACAAACCTCCCGAAGCAGATGCATTTTCCAAAGGAAGTTGTGCGTCACGGGTGAGACAGTGACCTATCTGCTCCCAGTTGACAAGATCCTTACTGTGATAAATCGGGAGGCCCGGAAAATATTCAAAGGACGAAGTGACTAGGTAATAGTCATCGTCTACACGACAGATACTTGGATCCGGATTGAACCCCCTGATAATCGGATTTGAAAAGCCAGTTTGTGCAATGACATAATGAAAGGCAAAGGAAAATAGGGCGGAGATAATGACGTAAATTGACTTTTTAAATTTCATGTGTGTGTTTGTGAAAGATGATTTGCTATTAAAGGCCGGCATTGACGATTGCTCGTGTATCCGGCCTAATATTAAAGTGCTTATTTGTCGTATATGGATTTAATTTTTGCTTGTGTCTATAATTCTAAAATTGTCGAAATAGATGTCTACCTTGGCATTGGCATTGTCCGCTTTATTTTTCGTGAAAATACCCAGTTCGGCGTTTGCAATGGCGGCAAAGCTTCCATAGTCGGTGACCGCCGTGAATCTATTGAGTAAAATGTCGCAGGTCATCCATTTTCCAATGCTTGTTTTGTTGGTATTTCTGTCGCGTGGCACATAGTCTGATACCATTTTATCCCAGTTTCCTTTGAGCTGTATGTCAAATGTTGCTGTTGAAAGCGGTTCATTTAAATAGCATTCAAAGCGCAGTACCAGATTACTCGTAGCTGTGCTTGCCGGGATTGCATTTACGGTTGGATAGACACCTTTGTTGGAGAGGTTTCCCCACCAATATTGCCAAGCTCCTGGTGTGCCAAAAATGCGGTAAGCGGTTCCAGTGGTAAAAAAAGGTGACTTGGAGCCGTCTGCAATTATAGGCATATTGTTGTCCCCCCAATCATAGTTTCCTATTTTGTCCCAATCTAAAACGAGGTTTTGAATTGGATAGAATGGTAGGGGAGACGTAGATTGTCCACCTGCGGCATAAATTGTAATTGTACCGGATTTGGTAGGGGCTTTAGGGAGTCGATAATAGATGGTATCTTGACTTTTTGCTACCATGAGATCTTCACCTTGAACATCAAATTCTCCATTGATATTTAGTTTGGTCACGTTGATGAAGTTGGCACCGGTAATAAACGCCTGATCGCCAATGATAGGCATATCGCTGCTCCATGATTTTATTATTGGTGGCGAAACATTGGTTGTGAAGGCTATGCTGACCGAATCTGTTATGCAGTATACTGCCAGACGACCATCTTGAATACCTGATGGGATCTTTAATTCGATTTTATCATAGTCCTTGCCAACTTCATATTCGGTAGCTGATATGCTACCGCCAGTTGCGGTTTCGAATGCTATTTTTTTAACTTCATAAAAGTTTAAGCCGTATATACTGAGCTTTTCACCAGCTTTGGCTGGATAATTTAATTCGATACGGCTGATCTGTGGTGCAGGCGAATAGATATGGAAATTGAATCTCGCTTCACCGTGGCTCGTCTCTATCCGAATCTCATTGGGGAGATCCGGATTGGTGCCAGTCAGTAGCAAGTCGGCAGGAATGGAAATAATAGCACTTGTTGACGTGCAGTAATTTGCATTAAATCCGATCTGTTGGTCATTAATATAAATTTTTTGTATACCATCGAGATTTTTTCCGATAACAGCAACCATTGTGCCCGGAAATGCGCCTGTAAAGGTGCTATCTGCTTTTTCAGGATCTGTCAATCGCACGTGGGTTATCTCTGGAGTCATTGTCAGATCATTGTTGCGACTACAAGATATTGTAGACAGTAGAATGATTGACATCAATACCGTAAAAATAAAACGATTGTTATCGTATATTGCTTTCATAATTCTTTACTGATTATTAAATGGATAAGCTTGTGGCTCTTCTTTTAGCCTTGGATTTTGGATAAGATCATTCTCAGGATAAGGAAAGAAGATGTTGTTTGCTGTCACGACGACGGGTACTGCAGGTGCTGTGGGCTCTTCAAAAATAAGATTCCCGTCTTCATCCTTGGTAATGGAGGCTGTCGACCAGCCCCGTTGCTGATCATTAAAATATTTCAGCATTTTTTCGGGCTTGTAGCAATACCAGCTGACCATATCGTACCAGTTGGTATACTCCATGGCAAATTCAACGCGTCGTTCTTTGATGATGTCATCCAATGTAATGGAGGTTTTTCTCCCGATTTTGGCCCGATCCCTTACTTTGTTAAAGTAGCTTAATGCTTCACCACCGTTGAGTGTCGCATTATTTCCCAGACTAGCTTCAGCATAGGTGAGGTATACATCTGCCAATCGTAAAATGTAGGTGTTGAGTGGTGAACTCATGGACTGTACAAAGCCGTCATTATCATCATTTGGTCCGCCGATTACCCCTTTTTTTATGGATGCTCCTGCATTAGGATAAGAATAACCGCCTTTATCAATGGCAATATAAGGATAGAAGGAATGCTGGGTAAAATAGGTGGCATTTCTCCGGAGGGTATCCGCGCGTTCGTATTGTTTGAGTATGTCGATCGTTCCGTTCAGTCCGCCGCCCCAAACATTGACACCACCCGTTACATCGGATGAAAATGCCAGATCAGCTAAGAGCGTATTGCAGACGCCCCAGTCGCCAAGTGGTACCCATTGCATGGCGATAAGCGATTCGGGATTATTATTATGTTTGTATTTGAACAGATCTTCATATTTAGGATACAGTTCCAGTCCACTATTTACACAGACATCCTGTGCGTATTCTTTTGCTTTGGCCAGATCGGCTTCATTTCGAGTGCCGCCGGTTTTCCAACCCGCGCGGGAGAGGTATACCTTGGCGAGCATACCTTTGGCACCCCAGCTTGTTGCGCGGCCTTTATCTGCTTTATCCGGAAGGTTTTGAACGGCAAAGCTGAGATCATCGATGATAAAGCGAAAAATATCTTCTTCCCGATGCCTTGGCTGCATAGGGTCTTTGATCACGGCATCATTGTTTTCGATCAATATAACAGGCCCCCAAGTGCGCAAGAGATAAAAATATGCGATACCGCGCATAAGGCGAGCTTCTGCGATAGCGACGTTTTTCTGTTTCTCAGTAACATTGACCGCCTTGTTTTTGACGGCGTCAATGATGGCATTCGACATCGTTACAACGCCATAAAATGATTTCCACGAGTCTGAAAGTCCATCATCCAGTGATGTTACCGTGAATAAAGTATAAGATGGATTCATGTAAGGATTATATCCATCGTTTGCTCTCAAACTTCCGATGGCTACAGCCGGTCGTTTATTATAGTCAAACCATGCCCGATTATAGAGTGGGGCTGTCGCTGCTTTTAGTGCTTCGGGAGAGGTATAGAAGGTCGCGTCCACATAGGCCCCTTCAGGTTCTCGTTCAAGAAAGCTCTTATTACAGGAATGTAGAACAACAATAGCCATCAATGAGGCTACAAAGAATAGCTTTTTCATAATTCAAGTATTTAATATTAAAACATGAAGTTTAAACCGAAAGTATAGATGCGTTGTGATGGATACCTTGCATAGTCTATTCCCCTTAATAAGACATTTTGATTGTAGGATCCTATTTCCGGATCATAGCCCGTATATTTTGTCCAAGTGAAAAGATTTTGAATATTCACGTATAACCTTAGGTTTTCAATTTGATATTTTTTTAAGAAGTTTTGTGAGAAAGTATACCCCAGAGAGATATTTTTCAAGCGCAGATAGGAACCATCTTCGATAAATCTATTGCTCATTCGGCTATTATCATTTGCATCACTGACCGTTATACGTTGAATGCTCGCATCAGGATTAGAAACTCGTACATTTGAAATATCCTGGTCTGAACCAGCTGGGTCTATAGTTTCGATGAGGGCAATTCCTGTTGTTTCTTTGAGCATACCCGAATTATTCATTGGATTTGTAAAATCTTTGCGCAGTTGATTATATATTTTATTCCCATACACTGCGTTAAGAAAAATATTCAAGTCAAATCCCTTGTAGGAAAAGTAATTGTTCAGCCCTACGATGAACTTAGGATCCGGATTGCCTATAAAATCCCGGTCTTGCTCATCTATTTTACCGTCTTTGTTTTTGTCTTCGAAGATAAAATCTCCGACCCAAATTCCGTTTACGCCGATGCTTTTATCTTTTGGGAGAGCAATAGGGACTTTATTGTCATCCTGATCCAACACCACATTATTTTGATTATCCTTCAGATAAAAATCACTTTCATTATGAAACATGCCAATAACATTATATCCATAGAATTGGCCGACAGGATTTCCTACCTTCGTAAACGTGAATGTTTCTGCACCTATTTTTCCTTGAATAGCCGCAGCATCTGTATATAAGTGTGTCACACGGTTTCTATTCATGGAGAATGTCAAACCAGATTTCCAGAAAAGGCCGCTTTTATTGATGTTTATAGTGTTTAATGTTAATTCAACTCCTTTGTTAGTCATCGAACCAGCATTTACCCATGGGGCTGAGATTAAACCACTGATATAGTCGGGCAATACCGCCTGCATCAAAAGATTATCGATTTTCTTTAAGTAAATTTCGGTCGTAAGTTCGATTCTATTTTTAAATAAGCTCAGGTCAAGACCTATATTGTAGGCATTGGTTTTTTCCCATTTCAGGTCAGGATTGGCAAAATTGCTAGGGTAGAACCCCGTTCCCCAAATGGAGGCTGCCGAGGCCATTGTCACGCCATATGCATATGAACCCGCCGACTGATTTCCGACAAGGCCCCAACCCAGCCGTAGTTTTAAATTTTCAATTGCAGGATTTTCCTTTAAGAAAGATTCATTTTTAATCTTCCAAGCTGCAGCAAGAGAAGGAAATGTCCCCCAACGATTGTTGACTCCAAATTTGTCCGATCCGTCCCTGCGAAAGGTTGCAGTCAGTAAATAGCGGTCGTCAAATCCATAATTGAGGCGACCGAAATAAGACTCGATAGCTCCGGCGCTTCTTGAGCTTCCGTTTTTGGCCGTTTTTGAATCTCCGGCATCCAATTCATGGACAGAGTTTAAGAAGTAATTTGTACGACTCCCAGATAATGATTCCCACCTATTTTCCTGTGCCTCATGCCCAACCATAATGGAGAGGTTGTGTTTTTCAACGTATTTATTGTAGGTGAGGTACGACTTTAGGTTAGTAAAGGAACCGTTACTGGCGAATCTTGCTCCTGCCGATTGCTGTTTAAAATTTCCATAATCATAGGCCGGGGTGAATTGATAAGAATTGGAGTAATTATAATTACCATTACCTTCAATTCGGAGCACTAGATTTTTGATGGGAGAAATATCCGTATAGGCATTTATACTGATTTGTGTACCTTTTGCATAGTTTTCGCGTGTAAGCGCTTCTTCTAAAGGGTTTGCGAAATAAGTGCCATACATATTTTCCTGTTGTGTCCCCCAGGAACCGTCTGGATTTTTTGAAGGCACTTCTGGTAGCTGTCTGATAGCCAAAGAAATTATTCCACCATTGTCGATGGTGTTCATATTTTTTGTTTTCGCTGTATAGGCATTGATTCCGACTGTTAACCAATTGTTGATTTTCGAGTCAAAGTTCATCCTTAGGGAGTAGCGTTCAAAACTTGAGCCTTGTGCGATGCCCTGTTGATCAAGATATCCGCCAGCAATCGCAAATTTATTTTGCTCGGTTCCACCAGAAATGTTCAATTGATGGTTATGCATCAATGAAGTTCGAAAGATTTCCTTTTGCCAATTTGTACCTTCACCCAATAGAGATGGATCTTTAAATTCCTCCCTATCACCGAACCCTATGACTTTACTTCGAAGATTTTGATAGACCGCGTATTCACGGAGATTGAGGACGTCTAACATATTTGGCAGTTGTTGGAAACCTACATATCCTTCGTACCCCAATTTAGTTTTTCCGGCTTGGCCACGCTTTGTAGATATTAAGACAACGCCATTTGCTGCCCTTGTCCCATATATTGCAGCAGCTGAAGCATCTTTTAATATTTCCATAGATACGATATCCGATGGATTTATTGACGAGAGTGCACTAGAATTATCTCGTGTATTACCATCTATTGGTATCCCATCTATAACATACAGGGGTTCATTTCCACTGAACGAATTGGTACCGCGAATGCTAACCGAGATTCCCCCACCTGGTGCTCCGGAATTTTGCGTCACGGAAACACCTGCTGCACGTCCTTGCAATGCTTGGTCCAATGACGTGCTTATCGACTTGCTTATGTCATCGGCTGTTACAGAAACGACAGACCCAGTGAGGTCACTTCGTTTCATTTTTCCATATCCGACCACAATAGCCTCATCCATTGCACTTATACGCTCTGTCAATTGTATATTTACCTGACTTCCGGTTACTTTTACTTCTTGTGTGTTGAATCCCAGATGCACGAAGACAAGGATAGCACCACTAGTGGCGGCAATGGTATATTTGCCGTTCTCATCAGAATAAGTTGCTGTTTTTGTTCCTTTTAATTTTACTGACACATTACTCAATGCCGCTCCGGTGGAGCTATTGGTGATCAGTCCTGAAATGTTAATTTTTGTTGTCTGTGCCAGCGAGGTATTCCAAAAAGAGAAGAGGAAAACCGTTAACATTACATACACCCAGTCCCTAAGTTTGGGCCAAAAAAACTTTTGTGATCCGTTTTTCGATTTCATGGTTAATTTAAGTTTATAATTTATTATTGGTTATTTTCCCGAGAAGGGGATGGTTAAAATTAGGAACAAGGATTTGTATTGATAGGGATAGAATGTTGCGGATAAGAGGGTGAAATGTTAAGAATCATCAGTTAAGTAAGTTTTTCTTTCAAAAGATGTTTAGGCATGTAAAGAGCTATATCCAATTCAATAAAGAAGTCTTTTGCTCTTGCATCGGGTAGCAGCATTTTTCGCAATAAATTGAGCCATGTTATGGATTTTTTGGACTCAATATGGCTAAATATAAGCTCATATATATTACGGAAGGTGCCTAAATGTTTCAGTCTAGGGTATAAAATTATTCCATATAGTGTAATACGTTGATAAAATCAGTATTTTAACACTCAGTTCTTGAAACAATAACCAATGAAGCGACTATTCTTTATATTTTTATTTTTTTTGGCGATAGCCAGCTACGGGCAAGAATTTAATTTTGCACATTTAGATACACGTAATGGAATTGCTGGAAACGAGGTTGTCGCTATATATAAAGATTGTAGAGGTTTTGTTTGGTTTACAACAAATACCGGTCTAAACAGATATGACGGTGAGCGAATAAAGGTCTTTAACCGAAGTAGCGATGCGATTTTAGGGACCCATTATGATGCGATGAAAAAAATTGTTGAAGATGATAAAGGAAACCTATGGATGTTGGGCAATAAATATGTCATGTTTGACTGGCGTAAAGAAGTTTTTGTCAACAATACGGATTCAATTCTTGAACAAATGGGTTTACCATCAAATCCAATTTCAATTCAGGTAGATCAATTTAAAAACTTTATTGTCGCCTATTCACAAAAAGGTGTATTTAAATACCAACCTAAAACAAAGAAATTGACTGCCTTTAAGCCGTTAAACGATCCAATGACCATATTCCCTTCTGAGATTGTGGAGATCGCCATAAAAGGCGAATATGTGTGGATACTCCATAAAGAAGGGGTGTTGGAGCGTTTAAATATCCGCACGGGAAAAGTCGATTTACGGAAAAATTATTTGAAGAGTACACCGATCAATTCGCTAATTCCAAAGAGCATCTTTATAGATTCCGATAATATGGTCTGGATATATCCGGGGCTCAATAATAAGGGCACAATTTGCTATAATGAAAAAAACGATGAATGGAAGCAGTTAGATATTGACAGCAAACCGGCTCTCTCCAATTCTTTTGTCCGCGGAATCATATCGGATCATAAGGGATTGGTATGGATTGCAACCGATCATGGCGGCATTAATATCGTTGACAAAGAAAAGAACACGGTCAGGGTAGTGCAGCACGAGGAGTACAATAATTTTTCACTTGGTCAAAATTCTATTGTAAGTTTGTATTGCGATCCTCATGGAGTCGTTTGGGCAGGAACTTATAAAAACGGTGTTTCTTATTATCATCCGGATATGTTTAAGTTTCCAAGTACACGGATAGTAAGCAGTTCTTATAGTAGGGCTGATATTTTTGATTGCAGCAGTATCATTAAGGACAAAGACGATAATCTTTGGTTAGGGACCAATGGCAAAGGACTTATTAAATTTAATGAGCACACCGGAGAAAGCCAATTTTTTAAAAATAAACGTGGCGATGTTACAAGCCTATCTTCAGATATAGTGACTAGTCTTTTTGAAGACAACACAAAAAAAATATGGGTAGGTACTTTTATGGGTGGTTTGAACGTTTATGACGACCAAAAGTTTAAGCGGTTTAATGTTGAGGAGAAAAATAAAAATAGCCTGTCCAATTTCAGTGTATATGGTTTAACGGAAGATTCGAATCATAATTTATGGATTGCGACGTTAGGGGGAGGAATAGATCGACTAGATCCTAGCCGCACTGTATTCAGTAACTTTAATAGAGAAAATAGTAAGTTACGTTCCAATTTCATGCTTTCAGCATTCCAGGGAGCAGATGGAACGGTTAGCTTTAGTTCGGATATCGGTGTGTATAAAATCGGTCCTGATCAGACAATATCACCCTATTTTTCAAATACAAATTTTCAAGATAAAGCTTCCGGCGTACCCGTTTATCAGGTTATGAAAGATTCCAAGGGGCGTACTTGGCTGGCTACCAAAAGAGGTATAAAAATCTTTGACAGTAAAAACGGAAGCTGTACAACATTGACAATTGCAGACGGATTATCAAGTGATGATGTACGTTCATTAGCGGAGGACTCGGATGGAAATATATGGGCGGGTACAAGCTATGGACTCAACCGAATACAATACATTCCCAATGAAGGAAGAAAACATAAGACTATAGTTTCAGCCTTCGATTTAAGCGACGGGCTGACAGGAATGGTTTTTAATCCCAATGCGGTATATACGGATAAAACGGGTAAAATATATATGGGAACCACCGAAGGCTACGTGAGTTTTTATCCAAGAAAAATTCCTGTCAACAAAAGTATTCCGCGCGCACGATTTACCGAATTGTTGTTGTCTAATGAACTGATGAATCCGGGTGATAAAAGAAACGATCACATGGTACTTCCCCGTTCGATTGTCGATCTTGACCAGATCGTCCTGAAATACAATGAGACAAACTTCACAATTCGCTTTTCAGCATTCAATTTTATACATCCCGAAAAAAATAGATACAGATATAAATTGGAAGGGATTGACAAAGAATGGATAGAAACGTCACGTAGCACCGGATTTGCTTCCTATTCCAATCTTAATCCAGGTCATTATGTGCTCAAGGTTTATGCTGGCAATGAGGATAATGTCTGGTCACCGACCCCCATTGAGATGCATATTATTGTCAATCCACCTTTTTGGTTATCCTGGTGGGCTATCGTTATTTATATCATCGCTTTTGTATGGTTGGTTCGGTTATTTATTAAACATCGTTTAAAACGAAAACAAGACCAGCTTGACCAAAATGCACGTATGTTGGAAGCACATAAGCTGCATGAAATTGACCAGTTAAAATTAAAGTTTTTCACCAATATCAGTCATGAGTTTAAGACACCGTTGTCGCTGATCATCAGTCCACTCGAAATGCTACTGAAAGACTCCAGTTATCCTGAACAGCAGACGGTACTGGGAGTGATGTACAAAAACGCGCAGAAACTGTTGACTATGGTCAACGATATCTTGGATTTTAGAAAACTCGATCAAGATAAAGCGAGGCTAAATATCTCATCGGGTAATATGGTCGAATTTGTCAAAGAGATCAGCACGTCATTTCTGTCTATTGCAGCTGAAAAATCAATTAAGTTAACATTTACGACCAATCATCAATATATTGATACGACGTTTGATAAAGATAAAATGTACATGGTGTTATCAAATTTGATCTCCAATGCCTTTAAGTATACAAAAAATAAAGGGCATGTTGATGTCAGGATTGATATATCCGAGATGGTAATTGATCATCAAATTGACAAGAAGCTCAGTATCACCGTTTCTGATACCGGAATAGGAATAGCAAAGGAAGATTTGGATCATATTTTTGATCGTTTCTTTCGAATTGAGTCCAATGATACGCATGGTATAGCAGGGACAGGAGTTGGACTTCATATTGTAAGTGAATTTGTTAAGATGCATGCCGGCACAATTGAGGTCGACAGCGAACTAGGCAAAGGGACAATCTTTACGGTCCATCTACCGATGCCGAAAGAAAGCTATAGTACAAACAAACAAGACGTCATCTATTCTGGTAATGAAATTGAGAAATATGAAGAAAATAACGTCGAAAAGGATAAGGAAATGATCACAGAAGCAGACCGCGACGTTTATACACTGCTAATTATTGATGATAACGAAGATTTTCGTTTATTTCTAAAGGATCTTTTTAACCGTGATTACAGAATTTTGTCTGCTAGAGATGGGCAATATGGTTATGACCTTGCTGTTGAGCATATTCCGGATATTGTTCTTTGTGATGTCATGATGCCTAATGTTGATGGTTATGAATTTTGTCGAAAAATTAAGCAAGATATACGGACATCTCATATACCTGTTATTTTACTTACTGCAAAATGCTCAGATGAAAATCAATATCAGGGCATGGAGGCCGGAGCTGATGCTTATATTTCAAAACCCTTTAATATAGATATTCTCCGCGTTACGCTTAACAACATTGCTAGGAGGCAGAAACAACTCCAGGAAAAATTCAGATCAAGAGCCGATATTTCAACAACTAAACCCCAGATTGTTTCGATGGATCAGAAGTTTATGCAGAAAGCTATAACGATAGTTGAGACTAATCTGGAAAGAACTGACTTTTTGGTCGAAGATCTATGTCGGGAGATGGCTATGAGTAGAGTTAATTTTTATAAAAAGATACTTGCTTTGACAAATAAAACACCGTCCGAATTTATCCGCTTTATAAGACTTAAGAGAGCTGCCGAGCTTCTTGAAAAAAGTCAGATGTATGTTGGTGAAGTGGCATTTTTGGTCGGATTCAATGAGCCCAAATATTTTAGAAAATATTTTAAAGAAGAATTTGGTGTCACGCCCAATGAGTATAAAAAGACGGTCACAAACGTTACACATCAATCCGATAGCTAAGTTGAGATCTGATAGAGTAAATGTACTCTTTCAGGTATCAGAAGGAATCTCACCGAAAGACTGAGTTCTGAACTGAGCCTGTTAGAATCTCATCAGCTTGTCCAAAAAATATAGAATATACACCCTGGCAAGAAGTAGTGTTCCCAAAAGACAAAATTTTGGGAACACCACATTTTTATAAATCTACTTTTTATCCAAAATCTTACTTGTTATTTTATTGGCAAGTGGCAATAGGAGTAATACGCAAGAATAAACAATAGGCAACGAAAATGACCATGATCTTAAGAGTTCACCAATTCTATTTTCAAACGGAGTATCTTCAGTAAAACTTGATAAAACTGACATCACAAAAGTTGTAGGCAGAACTACTAAAAAGGTACTCAGTATTTTATGAAGTCTAACTTTCTTAAAATTTTCCATTATCATTTTTTCGCTTTCCCGGTTCAGGTATGAGTTCAATGACGTCCCAGTGTTCTACAATTTTATCTTTCTCAATTCTATAGAGATCATAGAAGGCAACATGTTCTCTTTTGAAAGAACCCTCACTTATTACCAGGACAAAATTGCCCTCTCCGAGTACTTTATGTATTTTATGATAAATTTGAGGTTGTCCTTCCCTTTTCCATTGCTCCATCGTATTTAAAAATTCCTTTACTCCATCTCCCATTTCTGGATTATGTTGAATTAATTCATCTTCCTCAAAATAATTAGAGGCTAAATCTATTTGGCCGTTGAGAAGAACGTCTTGAACAAACTGCTGTGCAATGGATTTGTTAGTCTCAGTTTTATGATGATCTTTCGCTTTGGTCTTTCCGTCGGTCATTGTTCTGCCGCTTTTATTCAAGTTTTTTGAATTGAATTGAAGATTATCCCAATGTTCAACACTTATTCCATTTTCAAAGCGATGTATATCGAAAGCAACCGTAGGTTCAAAGAGAAAATAGTCTACATGAACAAAACCATAATCTCCATCTTGAAATTTGCGGACTACATTTGTGTAAACTTTATCCATCGGCATTTGCTCATGTAAATCTAAAATTGATTTTAAGCCCGTTGCCACATTTGGATTATGTTGTTTATAAGAAGTAGGGCTGAGTAATCCGATCTCTGCCAAGCTTTCAGTTTCAATGCTATTTTGTATAGCTTCAGCTTTATCTCTATTCGATAATTCCATTTTTTTTATTTTAATGATTAACTGTGGTCAAAGGTACTGACCTTCTATGCCGCAAAAAATATGGGTAAAAATTTTACAATAGTGAAAATATTGTCCCTATACCGCTTTATGTGAAATATGCTTAGATTTGGTTAGTAAAAGAAATTGACAATGTACGAGAAAAAAATACCAAAAGATTTTAGCTGTGGCATCAGTATTACACTTGAGATTATGGGAGGGAAGTGGAAGCCCTGTTTGATTGATTCTATCAATAAAGGAATGCGTAGACCCAGCGAGTTAGCGAAACATCATCCAAATGCAAGCAAACGGGTTTTGAGCTTACAACTAAAGGAGTTAGAAGCGTATGGCGTTATAAGAAAAGTAATTCATCCTGTACTTCCTCCTAAAGTAGAATATTTTTTAACCGAAGTAGGTGAATCTCTTTTACCACTTGTCGATATGATGGAAAATTGGGGTAGTGAATTTATGGGTGAATTCAACAATAAACAAGAGAATATACACGTAGGCGTTACCAAAATGTAGTTTATATTTGTGGTCCGAATGAGTGGATGGACCAGGATCTGTAGAGGTAATATTATCAATCAGAATGATTTTTGCACTTTACTTATGGATATTTTAGATTATCAGAAGTGGATGACGGGAGGCCTGACTCAAGCGGCCTGGTAATTTCAAAAATTCTAACAAATCGTCTAATTATCTTGATGTTTAATCGTAAGTTTATTCAAAAAACGTATTCATAGAAAAATAGCAAAAAGGATGATTGTATATTGATTACCTACGTTAATACTTATATAATATTCAACTGTAAATTTAATTGCCGGATACTTGAATTATATTTGACACTTTGGAAATAAAACTTCTGACCTATGATTGGCATTATTATCATATTGTTCTTATCGTGGCTTTTGTTATGGTTGATCGAAAAAAAACAGCTTACAGTTTTAGGATTAGCACTAACAAAAAAAAGGCTAAAAGATTTCATCATCGGACTTGTGATTGCCAGTCTGGTTTGTGCTATTTATCATATCATAAACGTTTATCCAGCAAATAATTTTTGGATTTACAGTCAAGAGATATCCACTTACATGCTTTTTAATAGTATCTGGTGGATTATAAAATCAGTCCTGTTTGAGGAATTTATTTTTCGCGGAGCACTGTTGTTTATTGCAATAAATAGATTTGGCGCAAAATGGGCATGTATATTATCAGCAATTGCCTTTGGTGTTTATCATTGGTTTTCGTATGGTTCTTTTGGAAACCCGATACAAATGATTATTGTTCTACTTATGACTGGTAGCTTTGGATGGGTTCTCGCATATGCTTTTATGAAGACACGGTCTATTTATTTACCTATAGCAATCCATTTAGGTTGGAATCTTGCGAATATCTTAGTATTTTCAAATGGACCCCTTGGCCCACAATTAATGATTAAAGCAAATGATAATCATCTCGAAGGATTAATATCTTTATTTACATTTCTTTTTCAGATTTTTGCATTACCATTATTGATATACTTGTATGTAAAAAGGTTTACCAAAGGTTGAAATAGGTGACCAAGATTTCATAACTATTGATCAAGTAAAATTCTTACTTTGGTAAAGCACCCGATCGTTGTTTATAAAGCGGAAACAAAGGCAGAGGTTACTAAGAACTTTTGATATAGCTATAGTGAACTAAAAAAGGTAGCAGATGCGGCTTTCTTTGATACACAATAATTGTTAAATTTGGATGTTGAATTTGGTATGCACCCCATAGACGACTAAAACGAAAATAAAAAGAAGACTAAAAGATTGGGAAATGACCGATGTATTTGAAAATTACCTGTTCTCAATAGGAGGATTATCAGCTGAGGAAATCCACTTTTCCGCACAATTTTTCAAACCGATTTACTTAAAAAAAGGTGATTTTTTTATTCATGAGGATGAATCCTGCCGCCATATTGGATTTATCGCTAGTGGTGCCGTAAAAGCATATGCTAAAGACAAAGAAGGAAAGGAAAATATAACCTGCTTCAAGTTTGAAAATGAATTTGTCACCTCGTTTTCGGAATTTGTAATGCAGATAAAATCCAGAAGGAGTATCAGGGCTATTGAAGACAGCATAATCTATAGAATAAGCTATCCGGATTATCGGTATCTGCTTGATCAGGTGACCGCTTGGAATGGAGTTATAAAATTGGTGGTGGAGCAGGAATATTATCAAAAAGAACGTTATTTACTGAATTATAATAATAAAACAGCTGTGGATAAATACCGTTATGTCCTTTCTAACGAACCGATGCTCGTTCAGCGCATAGCAATGCAGGATTTGGCATCGTATCTGGGCGTCACACAACGATCGCTTACACGCGTGAAGGGACAAATACATAGACCCAACGTATTATAGGACAAATGTCCTTATGCAGTTCTGATGAGCGATGTAAATTTGTAAAAAAAAACATGTTACGTCAAATTGCTCCCGAAGTGTTCCACATTTCATTAATGCCGCGAAACAGTATTAACTGCTATATTATCGAAGGTGTATTGGTAGACTCCGGAATAAGGAGTTCGTATACTATTGTAAAGCATGCTCTCCAAAAAAACGCTGTTCATCAACATATACTGACGCATGCACACGCAGATCATCAGGGTTGTAGCGATCAGATATGTGCTGAGTTCGCGATACCCTTACTCTGTCACCCCAACGAAGTTTTTAGGACTGAAACAGGTATGGTAACCAATGATTATCCAACTCCGCAACACTGGATAGCAAAGCTTCAACAAAAGTATTGGGCAGGTCAAGGACATAAAGTCGACCGAACAATCGTTGAAAACGATAGGATCGGAAACTTTCGCGTAATAGAGACACCGGGGCATTCGGCAGGTCATATTTCTTTATTCCGTGAACGCGATGGTGTACTTATAATCGGAGATGTAGCGATAAATATGAACCTGCTTACAACTGCAACAGGTTTGCGGCTTCCGCCAAATATATTCACTTCAGATCAACACCGCAATATCAAATCGCTACAGAAATTAGCAAAACTGAACCCCGCCATCATCTGTTTTGGTCATGGACCGATCATGCGAAATACTGATCGCAAGTTTGAGCAATTCGTGGCTAAATGCAGCGGGTTTATTTAAATCGTAACTTAGTGCTTTAAATGTGTATTTGTAATTTTGCCTAATGTCAATGCATGTCAGCCTTATATAATTTACATTTTTATGCTCAGGAGTCTTTGGTTACTAAAGCCAAAGACCTAAATTAGCAGGTATTTTGTGAAAATATTATGGAACTGACACAACTTTATGACAGTCTGTTCAATCAGTCTATTCGACAGATTAGCAGGGGAGAGATTCAAATTGATCGGAAGATAGATGATAATGGAGACAGGCGCCGTGGTCTGACCTTATTGATAAGACCCAGCGATGAGATTAAAGTACTTGTTAGGGCGTTTCAGGACGAAATGCTAAATATTGAGGGAGAGCAGTATTATCAGCCAATTTCTGATCTGCACATTACAGCACTTTCGATAATCTCTTGTTATGAAGGTTTCGATCTAGGTCAGGTTCATATTCCTGATTATGAATATATTATTTCGCAAAGCCTAAAAGAAATTCCCAGGACCAAACTGAAGTTTAACGGGATAACAGCGTCTCGGGAGGCCGTGATGATACAGGGTTTTCCGATGGGCGACGGCCTTGAAATGCTGCGCGACCGTTTAAGAAATAATTTCAAATCCGCAAGTCTGCAACAGAGTATGGATTCGAGGTATAGACTGACTACTGCACATATGACTTCAGTACGTTTTCGGAAGGAACTGCAGTCTCCTTCTAAATTTGCTAATTTATTGCAAGATTACAGAAAGACCGAATTTGGTGAAATGAGAATAGAATCGCTTGAATTGGTATACAATGATTGGTATCAGAACAGCAATATCGTCAAAACACTTCATTGTTTTACTGTATAAATTTCAGTTCTGAAATAATTTGACAGACTAATATTGTAACAACTGATAGAATAGTAATAAACAAAATTGACATTTAAAACATACTAATTGGTATGTTTTATTTTACATTTGCGCTATTCTTTTAATTGAGTCAGAATAATGAAAAAAGCCTATATCATATTGCTGGGTATCATCTTCATACCGGCGCTTTTGGTCGTACTGAATGATAATGGTATAAATTCAAGCATTGAAGATAATCTTGAATTCCAGCAGAAGCTTTCCCAGTACAGATTATTTCAGGGTAAAATGGCCGATCTTACTCCAATTGCGGAGGCCGAGTTACTCACTATTTCATCGACTCTGTTTACTGATTATGCCGAAAAACAACGCTTCGTTGTTCTTCCCAAGGAAAAAAAAATGGTGGCGCGTGGAAATGCGCTGCTCGATTTTCCAGACGGCACTATATTGGCCAAAACTTTTTTCTATCCCAGAAGCGTGGGTGAGGGGAGAAAACTGATTTTGGAAACGAGGCTGTTGATTAAAAACAAGTCGCAGTGGAATGCGGCTACCTATAAATGGAACGATTCGCAGGACGAAGCTTACCTGCTTACAGCCGGCACTACTGTTCCGGTTACTTTTTGGGATGAAAAGGGCAGCCGCAGGAAGACCGCTTATAAAATTCCATCCAGGGTAGATTGCATCGCATGCCATAGGCAGGGCAGCAGTGTATTTCCAATCGGTCCTAAACTTAGAAATCTCAATATTGAGGTAAAACGAGAGGCGAAGTCTGTGAACCAGCTAGTGTACCTCAGGCAGAGGGGCAAGCTTGAGATTGCATCGTTTTCAGGAATTGACCGAATGCCAGATTACCGCACTCTTTTAGAGCCGCTGGAGCGGAGGGCTCGGGCTTACCTTGATATCAATTGTGCCCATTGCCACAGTCCCGGCGGTATAGGCGGGATCACCCAACTCGACTTAAGGTATGAAACTCCCATGAATGAGACTGGTATCCTGCTCAAGCAGGGGAAAATTGCCGGAAGGATCAGCATTTCTGGAGAACTGCACATGCCCAAGATAGGGACGACGGTTCCTCATGATGAAGGGATCCGGCTGATTTTGGATTATATCCGGCAGCTCGATGATAAGAAATAAAAATTAAGAGCAGAAAATTCCTAATTATCGGTATATTTCACACTACAGTATAGATATAGTATATTTATTATGAAAAAGGCAGAGACAACGCGGCTAATGATCCTGCGAAAGGCATTCGAACTAATTTATGCAAAGGGATACCGAAACACTAGTGTAGACGAGATAATCGCTACCACACAGGTGACTAAGGGCGCATTCTATTACCATTTCAAATCCAAAGACGCGATGGGCCTAGCCATTATAAACGAAATATTGAAGCCGACGTTAAACGGAAGCATTATCGCGCCATTAAAGTCTGGAAGTGATCCTGTGGAAAGCATTTATGGCATGATCCATTATTTATTGCTTGAAGATAAATTCCTAAGAGTCGAATATGGATGTCCTGCAGCGAATTTTACACAGGAAATGACTCCTTGGGATAGTAAGTTCAGAAAAGTTCTCGAGGAGCTTACCGATGAATGGGTGAAAGTCATGGTATCGGCCCTTGAAAGAGGGAAGGAACGCGGGTTAGTTCGTACTGATGTAGAACCTCAACAAGTAACACTTTTTATTATTTCTGGTTACTGGGGTATCAGAAATTTCGGAAAACTTGCAAACAGCAAAACAGTCTATTTACCCTATCTGAAAGAACTTAAGAACTATCTGGGGAGCCTGAAATAATTCTAACCTGCCATCATACTTCAACAGGTTGTGAGCAGCAACGAGAAAATCATTTATCGGGTAAATTATAATCTTCCCTAGCAGTAGTCACAGCAGCAAATAGATTTTTTACATTTAAAACATACTAAATGGTATGTTTTAAATGTATCTTTGAAATTAGGAAATAAGTTACGCAAGTTTGGACGATAGCGATCCCAGAAAATCATTCTTAGAAACAAAACATAATAAAACAAATAAACACAATGCACTCCACATTATTACTTGTACACTCATGGAGCCGATGGCTTGTACTGGGCTTTTTACTTTACGCAATCTACCGTGCCTCAATAGGTTATTTCAAAAACGTACTGTTTACAAAAGCTGATGATAGCGTTAGGCACTGGACAGCAACCGTAGCGCATATCCAGCTGATGCTCGGAATCATACTGTTTACCAATAGCCCCGTTGCCAAAGGCTACTGGGTATCCGGACGGGCATTACTACAGGATTTCGATACGACCTTTTTCGGGTTGATCCACAGTATAATGATGTTAACCTCGGTTGTGATACTGACAATCGGCTCGGCTTTGGCGAAGCGTACGACTGCCGATCGCGATAAGTTCAGGATCATGTTTCTGTGGTTTTCTGTCGCGTTGCTTATCATTTTTATTGCCATACCATGGCCTTTTTCGCCGTTTTCAAACAGACCTTACTTAAGAACATTCTAAACATGAAACACTATTTTATCACTTCCGTTGGCAGGCTAAGATTGCTTGCTTTTATAGAGGGCATTTCACTGCTCGTGCTTGTATTGGTAGCGGTACCAATGAAGCATTTCTTCGACAACCCTGTGCTGGTAAAGGCTATCGGTCCAGTGCACGGTGCATTGTTTTTGCTTTTTATATTTAATACACTGCACGTTGGCGTGGAAGAGGGCTGGAAATTCAGGGCAACGACTTGGAAGGTTCTTCTAGCATGTATTGTTCCATTCGGTACGTTTTACATAGACTATACCATTCTTCGCAGGATAGATCCAAGGGGCTGAATCGCTAATTGAATTTTTTAATAGTCTGTTTTATTGTGAGAAAATAATTTCGGATAGACGATACAAGCCCTTGATGATTAGGTAAACAGAGGAGGTACTGCTATTCCGATTGCCAAGTTGCTTGCTTTTATAAACAGATTTTTCTAGATTTCGAAGTTAAAAGCTGCGAGTAGTTTGAAATATTTGCCGGTGAAATTTCTGTGAAAGTAGATATTTGTTTCACCGACATTGTATTCGCCAGAATTAGCAGATTTATAAAATATATCATTTACAGATGGGTTCAATTTCAGCATATTGTTGAAGAAATTTTATAGCTGTTTACTGAAAAAATAAATGAAATTGATATAGGAATGACAATCTAAAGACGTAGATTTGTTTCTCATCAATAATAAACTTAAGATATGATATATTTAGGAATTCTGGTCGTTTTCGGACTTATTACATTATTCGCATCTTTTTATACGGTAAAACAAGAATCAGCAGCTGTGGTAGAAAGATTAGGTAAATTTTTGAAAGTAAGCCACGCCGGTCTGCATTTAAAAATTCCGTTTTTGGATCAAATCTCTAAACGTCTGAATCTTAGAATAAAGCAATTGGATGTCATCATCGATACCAAAACGTTGGATAATGTTTTCGTAAAGATGAAAGTTTCTGTTCAGTATCAAGTGGTCAGAGAAAATGTAAAAGACGCTTATTATCGTTTGGAAAATCCTGAAAATCAGATCACGTCTTATGTTTTTGATGTTGTTCGTGCTGAAGTTCCAAAAACAAAATTAGATGATGTTTTTGTAAGAAAAGACGATATTGCAAATGCTGTGAAAAGTGAATTGCAGGAAGCTATGCAAAGTTATGGCTACAATATCATCAAAGCCTTAGTGACAGATATCGATCCTGATGAACAGGTAAAACACGCCATGAATAGAATCAATGCTGCAGAACGAGAAAAAACTGCCGCAGAATACGAATCTGAAGCTCAAAGAATACGAATTGTTGCTGTTGCAAAAGCCGAAGCGGAATCTAAAAAGCTTCAGGGACAAGGGATCGCCGACCAAAGAAGAGAGATTGCAAGAGGATTGGAGGAATCTGTAAAAATGCTGAATGCCGCCAATATCAACGCTCAGGAAGCTTCTGCTTTGATCGTGGTAACTCAACATTATGATACGTTGAATTCTATTGGGGCCAATACCAGAAGCAATTTGGTATTGCTTCCCAACTCACCAACAGCCGCAAGCTCTATGCTGAATGATTTGGTAGTTTCAATGGCAGCAACACAAAAAATTGATGAATACAATAAAGCTCAATCGCCCGAAATTCCCAAGAATGGAGGTCCTCAGGAATAGTTTGTTAATTATGAGTGCTACAGTTGCGCATTTGAGATTAATATTTAGATTTCCATACTCTTGCCCTATGATTTAAAGGGAACTTTAGTATGTAACAATTGGTGTTGCATACTCCATTTTAGTAGACGCAGCGTGACAATCATGTCAACTCATTTTGAAGGATAAGCGACTTTGTATTATCTTTTTTTTACTCAGTACTGTTTGGAAATACATTTTTTTTATTGAATTGATCTGTTTACAGTCTACAGAACTTGAACTATATCTTTATATTTAGGGCAGATCTAACTGGGGAGAACATGATATCGGTAACTGAATTCTTTCAGAATTATAATCCTGTGAAGCGCGTTGTTTTTCATTTGTGCTTCTGGTTTGTCGTTTTAGGTATGCAGTTTATTGGATACCAGCGTATCGATCCCGATAATTCCTGGTTACTTTTTTGTAAAGACATCTTTTCACTTTTATCTATATTTTATGTCACCGCTTATATTATAATACCTCGCTGGTTTATCCAAGGCAAGTTTTTGCTATGTCTGCTATGGTTGGTTATTATTTATGCATGGTGGTCCGTACTGACTTATTGCAGTGCACTATTGACGGTTAACTTTCTATCCCCGGATGAGCGGTTGAAGGGTTATTTACTCTTTATGATCGATAAAGGAATCCTCGGTGCATTCCGAATTTCATCCATTACCGACTATCTATTGGATTTTATTTTTCTGGTTGCATTTCCTTTGACTGTTAAGATTGTACAATCCTTTATGAGTGTCAGAAATATGAAAGTCAACCTGGAACTCAAGAATGCCGAGCTTGAGCTCAATAATGTGCAGCTCGAACTGGCTTTTCTCAAACATCAGATCAATCCCCATTTTCTGCTAAATACACTTTATAGCATCTATGTTCTGGTATCGGATAAGGATGATCGGGGCGAGCTGAGTATGATGCGCCTCAGTGGTATGATGGTATATCTATTACACGAAAGCAACCAGCCACAGATAGAATTATCCAGAGAGTTTCAGTTGATCCGGGATTATATAGAGTTGGAAAGGCTCCGGTATAATGAATCACTACAAATCAACCTTAATCTTGAAACAGATGATGAATATTGTACGCTCGTACCGTTGATATTTTTTCCATTCGTGGAAAATGCCTTCAAACATGGACCTCGTACCAGTGCATCTAATGCGTGGGTGACCATCGACATATCTGTGAGAGATAATATTTTGCATATGCATGTCTCAAATGCATACCGGGAATTACCCAAACCCCAAAATTATGTTGGTGGACTTGGTATACAAAACGTTCGTAAGCGGCTGGAGCTTTATTACCCTGATCGGCATACCTTCAAGGCCTCTTCAGATACTGGAATTTACTGTGCCGAACTTATTGTCGAGCTGTTGGAAAAAGAGGGTAAAAATCAGTATAACAAATAATTAAACCATTATGTACAGCATAAAAACTATTCTTATAGAGGACGAACCGATAGCTAGAATGCGCCTCGAGAAGTTAGTCAAAAAGATCGGTATCATTGAAATTGTGGGTGTTTATGAAAATCCAACATTAGCTATTGAACTATTGAAACAGAGTAAGATTGACCTTATTCTGTCTGATATCGATATGCCTGAGATGAATGGAGTAGCCTTCTTGAAAGGGCTTTCCCATCCACCTTTTGTGATCTTTATCACCGCTCATTATGAGTATGCTGTTGATGGCTTTGAACTGGAAGTCATTGATTATATCTTAAAACCCTTGCTGACCGAGGAACGGCTAGTGAAAGCCATAGAAAAAGTGCAGAAGGCAATTATGTTTTCACGAGGAGGTCAAGGAGAGAGCAAGTCAATTAAGGTTAAAGATCGTAACAAGACTATATTCATTGACCCAAATGATATCTATTACTTAAAGGCTTGGGGCGATTATATTCAGATCTATTCGGTCGAGGGAATGCAGACACTCCTTAGTACTATGAAGGAGATGGAGACGGCATTGCCTTGGGATATGTTTGCCAGGATGCACCGTTCTTACATTGTTAACCTGAAGTATATAAAAGGGGTAGAGGCGAGCAAAGTTACACTCAAAGACGGTACCGAACTATCCATCGGATTGCAATATCGAAACCAGTTATTTACCCGAATGGGCCTTAGTTAAACATTGATAGCTTTATGCCGAGGTAGTCCATATTTACCGATCCGCATCCGATAGAAATTCATCATAAAGTGGTAAATCGTAAGCTCATATAGGCGTTGGTCGCTCATAAACAATCTGTTCACAAACATGTGAATATAACTCGACAACAAGGATTCAGCTGCTTGTGAATAGACCAAGTCAGGTTCTTTCGACTTTATTAACGTGAATATTTCACTTTGGACCTGATTCATTTCCACATGGTCGGAAAGGGGGAGACTTTGCAAGACCAGTTCATCAAACCAGTGTTTTCGCAGCTTAAATTTTTGATTCAGCTGTATTCGCATCTGCCTTTCGTTGCCAAACTCATTTTGGTATAAGCCGTACATATTTTTGCAGAAATCCCGCCTTTCTGCCCATGTTAACCCAGCATTTTCAAAAATACAATCGATATAATCAAAAGCGAGTTTCCACCGATCATTGATTTTTGTGGATTCCTGTATTTTTTGGACAACCAGCTCACTTTCGTGATAGAATAGCTCCTCACTTTTTTCCATACAAAGTGGAGTATATCGTTCGACCTCACGGACGTAGGTATCAAACGAGACTTCAGCGATCTGTTCGTTTTCTAGGAGATTGCTTAGATTAGCGCTCAGACAAGATACTACGTGATGAAAGGCCTGTTGGTCAAAGAGCTCTACACGGAGCCTGATGTGTGGCCTAGGGTTATTATAGCGAATAAAAAACCACTTTTTCGCTATCTTTTCCTTTTTGAGCGTCGCAATTATTGCCGGAATATAATCGCTTAAAAGATGGTCAGCCATGCTGTGACCGCAAAAGATTTTTGCGTACACCCAGTTGCTTCCTAGGGGGAAGTTCCGTCTGAGATCAGTCACAGCAGGAGGAGTACATTCTTTTTGTGCCATTCCAGCTGAATAAAAAGGAATAATCAGTTCATTTGCATATGAATGCCCAGTAATGTCCTTTACCGGAGATTTAAAATGGTCAAGGATGTTTTCTGTCAAGATGACCTCCTTCTTGGCCAGTTGTTCGAATAGCATTTCGATGCACAGGATATTATCCAGATTGAGTAATAATTCATTGTCGCCATTAGTAAGCACTACCTTGACCGGTATCATATGTTTTTGTCTGAGATCAGCGATGAGCGATCTTTTTCCCAGGATTGTTTCAGGAATTTCTGTTATTTTGGAAAGTCGCCACTGTTCACGGCACAAAATGATATTTTTATAGCTGACTCGTGGCAGTCGAGGTTGATCTTTTAATATACCCCAGCTCCAACCAATATCCAAGCGATGATTCTGAAACTGAAAATCAGCTAAAAACTTGTATAAGTTCATACCATCGGAAAAATTATGGGCCGAGGTGAGCCGTGGCTCAATGATCTGTTTGAATGTTTTAGACCACAGGTATAATTTTCCAGCTTTCGCAAATATGTACAGATCATTGATACCGACCTGCTTTTGAACAGCGCCAGGCGTCACTGCCAAGCATATCGTTAACGTTCGGATTTCAGGTCGTTGAAGGATGTTGCCCAAACGGGCATCGGATAAATAAGCTATTTCCGCCAATTGTGTCCTACCAAAGTGCTCTTGTTCTTTCGCTGCAGATTTATATAGGGCATCCGATAGTTTAGGATCCAAATAAGCAAATCTTGAAAGAAGATTGCCAGAAGAAGAGCCTCCGATGTTTCCGAGATTAAAGAGCATTTCCTCCGCAGATTCCCTATACAATAGATTTCCAAACGCATAGAAAGACTTAGGAATAAGCTGATCCTCTGTTGTTTCGATACCCAGCATATCCTCGTCGGTTATAATTATCTCCGAGAAATGGTTCATTGCGCTTGCGTGAAATTTTTCATTGACCAATTTCTGATACCGATGTGGTTTGTCTGGCCCAGCTATTCCGTTTGTATTGTTTAGATCAGACAGTACCTCATCCATCATCCGGTACGTATTTTTGTTGCTGCCATAACCTATACCGGCATCCACGTCGAGCGCATGCAATAGCGAAACCATACGATCACCAAATCGTTCTTGAAATGCAGTGCTGAATCGTTCAAAATCTGCCATAGGCTCAGGGTTATTCATTGCCAATAAATTTTGGAGCTGCTTTTCCAGCATGTTGATCACGGAATGCGGAATCTGATTTTTAGCCATTCCGAGCAATAAGTCAGCCTGGATAAGTTTATTAGAATTCAAGTGTGAAAAATGCGTTCTAAGATATTCCGTTACTAAGATGTTGGTTTGTTGTAATTGCGTATTCTCCTGCAGTGCTTTAGCGACCGACAGCATCGTGGGTAAATATCTATTTTTTGTATCCACCTTACGTAGGACTGGTATGAGCTGGTCAACATAAACCTCGCCAATTACACCGAGCTTCAATTCCGAAGATATTAGGCCCAACTGCAACAGTTTGTCAATATATTGCGAAGCCTGTTCCTCAGTAGCACCACGCTGTTCTAGTAAACTATGGAGCATTTTATAACTAACCTTACCATGACTTTGATCAAATAAGGCCAATATCCGCTCCAACACTGGGGTCGAGCGCACCTGTTTTAATGTGTTTTTAACATCTGTTTGCTGATAATATTTATACCAATTGCCCTGCTGATAAATTGTAGGATTGCTATAATACGTTAGTTCTTTTGCGATATCTCGATCTTCTGAGATCAGTTCAGCAATTTCGATTAAACTTCCGGTATCTAGTCGAAGCGTTGCACGGTCTGTTTGGTCTCTGGTCAGCGCCAGTTCTGAGCCATTATCCTCGCTTATACGGCCTAATGAAACGCCTGCAAATAGGCCAAAGGGTGTACTGCGAGTCGCCATTCGGACGGTATATTTAAAGAGCGTGCTAATAATTTTAATGTGTGTTTCGTTATTCTGACCCAACCATTTTTCTACTTCATTCAGAAAATTAGGACTAGCCAGATAGATTGCATCTCGCAGACGGCGATCTTGATAGATATGACGTAGTTCAGATGCAATGGCGTCAAAATCCGACAGCTCCATAAGTTTGGTGATTTTCTCTAGATTTAATAGGGGGGAACGGAGCAGGAAATAATCTTCACTAGTGAGCGCGGTCATGGGTAAATCAATGCATGTTGAACATTTCACCGATACATTTCCGAAACATCTCGGGCGATATCGGTTTTTGGAGCGCATAGTGGCTACGCTCTTTCACAAATGTGGGATAGTCCCTTTTACAGATCGCAGAGGTGATTACCAAAAATGGTATATCAGCGATATGCTCCTCTAAATTCTCTATTATTCCGCCACTGACGACCAAGTCCAAGAAAAGTATATCCGTATTTCGTAGATCAGGTGCAAAACGGGTTGGATCTTCGATATCTCTAATTGTGCCGTTGATCGATAAACTCGGAAACATTCGAATATATTCAATTATTTTCTTTATTGCTAAAGGCTCATCTTCGATAATAAGACATTTAAGGTTGGGAGGCATATAAGTAGTCTGTAACATTAGATCAGGGATTAAAAAATGTTGTGAGAGTGCCTACCAGTTCACTCCCACAAAGCACCCTACTATTAAATTATTCTAGATGACGTGATGGTTCTGATAGTTGCCGGTACTTCATCTCCATCAACGGTTGTAAACGAAGCCAGTTCTACAATACCTATAGTCTGTACATCCAGGGCAAAATCTTCGGATGTAAAATTTTCAATATAGTCCATAACTTTATGTTTATCTGATACAAATGTGTTTTTTACCAGTTAGAAGAGAAAATTATATCGATAGAATTGAAAATAGGTCCGACGAACGTTGATCCCTGTCCGACAAAAATATACATACCTGTGGTTAAGCCCATACAACACTTAGACCATACTGGGCTATTCAACCGAATAAAACCGAACTTACTGCTTTTCAGCTTTCAGTACGTGGAGGTGAGCTACATTGCAAGTTATTGGGTGATAGTGTTAAAGTCATCAATATGCTTATTGCTTTAGAAAGTGGAATCATCAAAGGCGAGAACGAGATTGTCAAATGGCCAGGGATGACCGATACAGTAAAATACGGATAACCGGCCAAGTATCTATCATGATATAACGGTAAAGGAAACATTTTTCTATAATAGTTGTACCTCATGTTTTCGAAAATGCGGAGTATGCTTTGATTATCCTAGTTTATATCAGCCTTAATGCTGCAGATATTATTTTTAACAGCAATTATAGGGGCGTGACCACCGTTTACTGAGATATGATCAATTAATAAAGATCGTAATTCTATACGAAGATCGATAAATAAGATACTGGAAGGCGACGGAGGTCTTATTATAATTTAATGTCATCTCATTGCTTTTCTCAAAATTAGAAATGTTAATTTTACAATACAGGTACAGGTGCAGTAAAAATAACCATGACAGATGAGAGCATATAAATTCGAGATATTTACTACGATGATTGAAAAAAATATAAGGGAAGGGATTTTTAAACCTGGGCATAAATTACCTTCAGTGCGTGAAATAAAGAAACTGTATAAAGTAAGTATCAGTACTGTGCAAGACGGCTATCAGCACTTGATGATTCGGGGGATGGTAGAAAGCATTCCAAAATCGGGTTATTATGTCAACAACAGGACTGAATTAGAGCTTGAGACTACATCCACCAAGCACCGTCCAATTGTCAGGGATGCAGTTTTCAAAAATAATCTTGCGTTGACAACTTCATTGAGGAAGGGAAGCAAAGTGTCTGAGTTTAACGTAGCTGCTCCTGGTGATTTGTTGATGCCGCAAAAAATGTTGTTACGTACTATGCAACAGGTGATTAGAGAACAAGGGGTTGGACTATTACGGTATTATTCTTCGAATGGTTTACATTCGCTAAAAGATAATATTGTTAAACGGTCTGCCATTTTTAAAACAATCATAAATCCGGAAGAATTGTTAGTTACCGACGGTGCTTTACAGGCATTATATATAGCTTTGGCGGCAGTGTGTAATTCGGGAGATGTTATTGCAGTCGAAAGTCCATGCGTGTTTTCAGTGTTAGAGGTTATACGCGTTTTAAAACTAAAAGTAATAGAAATACCTACCGATCCGAAGAATGGATTTGACATCGATTTCTTTGGAAAAGCATATCAAAACAATACAGTCAAGGCGGTCATTGTAACGCCAAATTTCCATAACCCGACAGGATTAATATTGACCGACGACCAAAAGATAATGTTATTGGCTATTGCGCAACAACACGATGTAGCTATTATTGAAAATGATATTTATGGAGACCTCTGTTTTCAAGGAAATCGGCCTACTAACATCAAAAAATTTGATGATAGCGGCCTAGTGTTAACCTATTCATCCTATTCAAAAACCTTGGCACCCGGTATCAGGCTTGGATGGCTTAGTGCCGGCAAGTTTATGCAACGTGCCGAACAAATAAAATTTGCTTTAGGAAGTACCGTATCCCCACTTTACCAGGAGGTGATTAATCGCTTATTGAGTAGCAGTTCTTATGACCGGCATATAAGGAAATTTAGGATGCAGCTTGCAAAAAACGCTTATTTCGCCATTAACTTAATAGCGACACATTTTCCCGAAAATACACGTATAACGACACCAGCAGGTGGATATAGTATTTGGGTAAAAATGCCAGACGAGACCGATATGGATTACTTTTATGAGCAGTGTGAAAAGATCGGAGTTCGGTTTACTCCTGGATATACTTTTTCTTTTTCCAACACTTTTAACAAATATTTCAGGATAGTGATTGCCGATGCCTTTTCTCCAAACCGAATTAAAGCGATCAGACTTTTAGGACAAGGCATTTAAATAGTACCTACCAAGTGCTCTACGATGTTATAGGCAAAATGCTTTAACATTTTTATACAAATTTTTCACGAAGTATCTAGATTAGTAATTAGTACAGCTAACCAATACCACTTATAATACATTTATAGTACTGATTATGAATTCTTTACATTTTTAATGCTGGAATTAAATTTCACTTTCAGAATTATTTACCATTGGACGATACTTCCATTGCTTATATTTTTCGTTTAAGCAATGACCACAAGGCCTGTACCCGTTTCGCAATGCTTCGGCTTCATTTTTAAAGAAAACCCTGTTCTCTACTTTCATCCTTTTGCCCGATGTACAATTAAGCAAGCCATATATTTTCAACTTCCTATAACCGCCAAGTGTAATAACGCCATTGCGTATTAAAAGGCTAAGGGCTTTCCGCCTATCTCCAATGGTCTTCCCTAAATCGATATGTCTAATCATACTACTTCATTTAGTTACTGATATTGATTTTTCAAATACTGTTATTACTGCCTTATTTAAGATTTCGCATCGTGAAAGATAATCCCAAGGCTATGTCTGTGACCATTATGGAGTGGACTAACGCCATGTTTCATGTTTACCCTATAATACCCCTTTGTTCCCTTCACAGGTCGGAAATTGGATGTGAAGATCACCATATCGCCACGATCTGGTTTTAATACATTTGCTTTTGATTGTGCACGAGGGATTTGTTCGGTAATGACAAATTCGCCGCCCGTGTAATCCTTATCAATCTGGTCAAGCATAAAAACCATCTGCATCGGGAAAAAGATTTCACCATACAAGTCTTGATGGAGTGTATTGAAGCCACCTTTACCATATTTTAAAATGAGAACAGTCGGCTTTTCCTGTCCCTGTTTCCAGCAAAGTCTTTTCATGGCTATATGTGTATTGGGAAACTGTTTGTCGATATTCAGCTCCTGCATCCACAAGTTGGCAACGGGTGCTATTTTGGCGTACACTTTTTCTCGCATGGTGGTAATCAACTGAGGAAATGGGTACTGAAAGTATTTATACTCGCCCTCGCCAAAACGATAGCGTTCCATATGGATTGTTTTGCGATAGGTGTCGTCTGCTTGGTATTCAGCTATCAATGTATTGCATTCCGTCATATTCAGTATATTCCGTACAATAACAAAACCTTTATCGTGCAACTCTGTCGTGATTGTCTGCCAATCTTGAGCGTCTAACCTTGTTTCTATATTCTCCATAATGTTATTTTAAATATAAAATTAGCGCTATGATGTGATTCAGAAAATCCGAAATTTGCGGTTTTTATTAAATTAAGCACTTCCTGACCGTATGTTATTAGTGTAAAAACGAAAACGTCAGGAAGAGCTAGAACAATATTAAAACAAGTGTATTCTTTTAGGATTTGCCATAACTCATTCGGCATCGACAATTGCAACGCTATAAAGCAAGCTTACTGCAGACTTCTTCCACACGAGTAGATGGCTTGAGCTGTTTGATGGCAAAAGCGATCTGTGCATTTTCTATTTTAACTGCTTCAGCTTTTTGGGAGAGCTCACACGGATATTAAATTATTGCTAGCAAATATTAGTATTTGCAGTAAGTTGGGAAACATATATTGATATTTGTGTTGTGTGAATGGGATACCGTCCGGAATTATCTTTTTGTGAAGAATATTGCCTTTTGACGGTTTCAATTTTTTATTAGCTATTTATGGATAAAATTAATGTTGTTTGTTTTACTATTTTATTTTTGTTTTTTTTCCAGAACGGTGGAGCTCAAACACAAAATAAGGCAGTAGGTACAGAAGTACATTCAACCGATAGGGGATCAATGTGCTTTAACAGGAATGAAACTGATTGCATAACACTACCATTTGGATATTTAGATATTTCGAAGCGATGGAGTGTTGACTCCATTTTATCTGCCATACAGGACAAAAGTAAATTGAAAGAACTCAATGCATTAAATTTTGAAAAAGTAATCAAAAAAGATTGGATAGTACTTTCTGAAGAATATGATGTTTTTCTGCCATTCAGTGAGCATGTAAATGAGAAATACGACAGCATTAAAATCTCATCTAATTTTCTTTGCTATGGATCGCATTCATTATACTTTGTAGCTGTCTATAATTCTGTTCGTTATGCAGATCCATTTATTGAAAAAATGTATTTAATTTCGACGAAGGATAGTAAGCTTATCGATATGAAGAGAATATATCTTCATTATGAAGGAGAAATGGGTTTTGCACACTATACCTTGTTTAACATTGCTGAAAATCATATAATTTCTATTCAAGATTATGATTTTATTGAAAATCCGCTGACATTACAACCTTTACATAGATATCAAATCCTACCCTCTGGGAAATTTTCCAGATATTATGATAATGACGGCTTCTATAAAAATGATACAGAGCAAGGGATGGTAAAAAATCGCAAGAGGGAGGGGAAATGGATAGAATGCAAATCAAATGGTTATATTGATTTACAACGATATCCTGAATTTACGGATCCTTATACTTATTTGGAAGCAGAGTATAAAAATGGTTTACCCGTTGGAAAATGGAAGTTTTATAAATTACTGCAAAAATATGATGAAGAAACAGGAGAACCTATATTAAATACAGGGAAAAAAGGACGACTAATTTATACCGAAATATATAGAGAGGGAATGTTACTAAAACGAGAATTTCGGTTCTAAAAACTTTAACATGAAATTGCAAATTGAACTTTGTCACCGATCCCCTTTTTATATTTTTAAGGCATTCATAAGCTCCTTTCGCTCGGTTTGGTAATCTTTCGTGCCTCACGCTGCATCGGCTGTATGCACTCTTCCTTATTGAAGCGTTTTTTTCAGGTTCTTTTTTGTTTGAATTAAATGATGCGTCGCGTGATAGGTCATGAGGTAAAAAAAGTTTTAGTAGTAACCAACGTTTCGTTTTTAATAATATTCGTTTTAACGTAAAAATACCCGGATATAGCAAATCATATGCTATTCGCCAGGGATATGAATTATAACTTAATTAATCTTTACGCTATCCCATTTCTTAGCGTATGAAAAGTTTATTAAGTATCGAAAGTTTTAACTTTAATGCATAGATAACATGATTCGAAAGATATGAGAAAAGTAATTGCAGCATTCAATATGACACTTGACGGGTTCTGCGATCATACAGCAGGTATTCCTGATGAAGAAATACATTGTCATTATACGGGTTTGTTAAACAATGCAGATGTTATTGTATATGGTAGGATTACTTATCAGCTTATGGAATATTGGCGGCCTTTTGTGCAAACTCCTTCAGGTGAGAAATCAATGGATGAGTTTGCATTGGCTATTGATAAAATTCAAAAAGTCGTTTTTTCAAATAGCCTGAAAAGTATAGATTGGGAGCGTGCAAAATTAGCCGATGGAGAACTCAAAGATGAAATAATAAAGTTGAAAAAGCAGTCAGGTGGTGATATTTTAGTAGGGAGCCGCAGTTTAATTATACAGCTGATGAATCTTAATCTGATCGACGAATTTCAATTATGTATTTATCCTGTTGTTGTCGGACAAGGGCTTCCACTATTTGAAAATATAGATGATAGAATAATCTTTAAACTATTAAAAACAAAGACTTTTGCAGGTGGCTCGGTACTGTTATACTACCAACCGACCAGTGTGATTGATTAAAACGAGGAAGAAGCGCATGTATGGTGATATAACCTATATTTTACAAGTCATTAGTAAATTATTTATCAGATCTATAGATATAGCAAAATTCTGATGTCCTTTCCAAACTTTAAAAACCAATGACCGTAATTGCTATGAGTTATTGGGTGCAAAAAATACTATCTTGCTGGAGTAATATTAGTTAGTGGATTCAAATCGCAGATCAAAACAAAATAGGATGAAAAGAATTAATAAAGATTTTTACCTCTATTTTATATTCATTTTAATTTCAGCCCCAATGAGTTTATTCGCCCAAAGTATTAAAAATAATTATACTTATCTGGTTAGAGAAGAAAATGGGGACTTAAATCATGATGGTAAAATGGATAAAATAATTGTAAAAATGGATACTGTGGATGAATCAAGGCCGTTAAGACTGCAAATTTTCCTATCTAAACCCAATGAGGAGCTAAAGTTGGCGGTATCCTCAGATAAAATCATCGAGCCACAGTATCCTGCTGAAAATCACGGCAAATTTAATGGTTATCAAATTCCGAATTTCTTTATAGAAGGAGGAATTTTAAAAATGTGGAGCGAAATTAAAGGGGGGAATATTACTTACCACTTTAAATATAACAATAGCCATTTTGAATTGATTTACCTCGATAAACTCACATACGATGGAACTAAGGGCTATATTGATGAAAATACAATATTCACAGAAACTAAATTTGATCTAATTACGGGGATCAGAACTGAATCCGATGAAAAATTAGGCTCAGCTGAAGCGCAGAAGGTAAGAAAAAAAAGAGTTTTAATAAGACCTTTACCTAAGATAGAGGATTTCAAATTTTCTGATAAAGATCTATATTAATTGTGGTCCATCGAATATGAAGTTTGAAACATTGTTTGATACTAGGGAAAGCAGGAAACCTCGGGAGTATTCTAATAAGCCTTTGCATTATGAAAGAAATTAAAGATCATAATAATACGGTAAATGTGATCCCTGGAGCGATATTTTCGGTGTTCTTTGTGTTTTTGTTTAGCTCCTGCACTTTTCCATATCCCCAAAATATTTAGCGCAAAATGGTAATCTTTACAACGTCTCTAAAGTTGGGCTAAGGGAAATGTACGTTTTTGATAATTTCCCGCAGGAAATACCAAGTCGACGGCTAGTCTGGTGGAGAGTTCAGAATACAATAAACAATGTCTATGGAGTTTTATCGAGCCAAATTATTATAAAAAGGATAGTTTACAATATCTCTATAAAACCTCGTTAGAAATAGGATAACAAACCTTGGATCGACCGATTTTTATGTACACTTGGTAAGACAGTGCCACCCTCTTAAAACTAGATAATCTATTTTTTGAAAATATACTTTTTATGATTAATTCCCCATTCTTTTAATGCATAAATGATAGGAGTAAGTGTATCTGCATACGGCTCCAGTTTATAAATAATCTTAACTGGATACTCATCAATAATGATTCTTTTAATGAGTTTATGCTGTTCCAAATCCTTCAGTTCTTTTGCTAAAACTTTCGGTGTGATCCCTTCAATACTTTCCTGGATATCCGTAAAACGCTCATTCCCCACACCAACAGAAATGATAATTGCCAGTTTCCATTTGCCATTAATCACCTCCAGTGCATTTTTAACAGGTTTCACGGTATTAAGACACTCGTTGTAAGCTTTCTTTTTTGCCATATTCAAGTTGACTTTAATTAAACTGTGGAAGCATTTTCGTCATTCAGTTCATCCATTAGTTCAGCAAAAAGCTGCGTTGACTTTATTCTGTCTTCCAGTGCAAAGATATTGGAAACCATGATTAATTCATCAACCTGAGTTTTTTGAATAAAATTATCAACCTGCCTTTTTACGGTTTCCTTGCTTCCTACAAAAGAATATTTCAACATTTGATTTAAACTTGGATGTTCTAAAACCTCTACTAAATCTTCTGTCATTTCTGTCGGAGGCTGAAGTGGTCTTGAATTTCCAGTCAGGACTCCAAAAAACATTCTGATTAGTGAGGTAAATGATCGCTCTGCTTCTTCATCAGTATCGGCAACGATGATATTAACTCCGGCAATCGTGTAAGGTGTATCCAAAACTTCAGAAGGCCGAAACTCTTTCCTATAAATTTCTAAGGCTGAATATAGATGAGTGGAAGCAAAATGGCTCGCAAAAGCATAAGGTAGACCTTTTGCGGCAGCCAAATGGGCGCTGTCTGTGCTCGAACCTAAAATGTAAATAGGAATATCTACACCTTCTGCAATCGGAACCCTGACTTTCGACGTTTTATTTTCAACCGAAAAGTAGTGCTCAATTTTCTTTACCTCTGCAGGAAACGAATGTGCCGCTTTCATAAAATCTGACCGGATGGCCTGTGCGGTAGGCATATCGGTTCCCGGAGCTCTTCCCAATCCTAAATCTATTCTATTTGGATAGAGCTGGGCTAAAGTTCCAAACTGCTCAGCAATGACGAGTGGAGAATGGTTAGGAAGCATAATCCCGCCCGCCCCGACTCTAATTCTCTCAGTATTCTCGGCTACATAACCTATTAGGATCGATGTTGCACTGCTACCTACCGATTCCGAATTGTGATGCTCTGCAAACCAATACCTTGTATAATTATTTTCTTCCGCCACCTTTGCTAGTGCAAGGGAGTAGTTTAACGTTTGTTTAAAACTGCTCCCTTCCGACACTACGGCAAGTTCTAAAATTGAATATAATGTCTTTTTCCTCATAATACACTTTCTGCTAGCATTTTCATTATAAAACAAAATGCGATGCAAAGTTACTAAATTACTTTACAAAAGAAAGTGATTATCATTAGGATAGCTAAATTAAATAATGTAGATGAATTTAAATTACGCTTTCCTTTAGGAAAGTACTATAGAAAAGAAAGTGATTTTGACGTAGCTTTGTATCGTAAAATGAATTCAAGTTGACAGCTGAAATATGGAAATAAATAGAAAAAATAGGGTAACAGAAATCTTAGGAATCAAATATCCAGTCATTCAAGGAGCAATGTCGTGGGTGACCAATGCCAAATTTGTTGCAGCAGTAAGCAATGCTGGAGGACTAGGAATGTTAGGCCCACATGCAGGACAAAAAACAAACCCAACTTCATTTGAGGAAATTACAGACCGGCTAAGAAAGGAAATACAAAAAGTGAAACTTTTGACTGATAAACCTTTCGCAGTTCCAGTTGTAATTTCTAACGATTTAAGTAACATTGATAAAATAGCAGATCTACTAATTGACGAAGATGTTAAAGTGGTTTTGGTGAACGGCATCGAAAATTATGATTTTGAGCCCATGGTTAAAAGGTTTAAAGACAATAATATCAAAACAGTTTACCGTGCATTAAATCCAAACATTGAGAATGCTAAATATGCTGAAAGTATTGGGGTAGATATACTAGTAGCAACCGGATTCGATGAGGGAGGGACAGTTCCTGATAAAATAATTGGCACATTCTCAATTGTACCGATGATTGCTGATGCTGTCAATATTCCAGTCATGGCTGCCGGAGGTATTGCAGATATCCGAAGCGTCCGTGCTGCATTAGCGCTAGGAGCGGAGGGAGTATTTGCTGGAACAGTTTTCATTGCCACAGAGGAGAACCCTGCTGCTGAAAATATCAAGCAACTTATTGTTGATCACACAGCAAGTGATCTTTTGATATTCAGAACCAATCCTGCCTATTACAGATCTATACCAACGCCGTACAGCCAAGAACTTTTAGCAATGGATGAACGAGGTAGGTCCCGTGATGAAATTGCCAATAAAATGTATGGCGAGCAGGGTTTAAAGGTCGGAATGCTAGATGGTGATATTACCAAAGGGTATATTACTGTAGGAAATGGCATTTCTTATATAAAGAAAATTCGTCCTGTAGAAGAGGTAATAAAAGACTTAATGCATGATTTCAATTAAGATATCTCAATATGACTTTTTAAAAAACTAATTTTTAGGTTACGGTTGATAAAATAGAATTAAGGAAGTTCTTAGATAAAAGATTAGAGATGATTGAGAAAAGGAAGAAACTAAAATTAGGTGCTGTATTGGACGGTTTGGGGTGGAATCATATGGCATGGCAGCATCCAGATATACCTTCAGATGCTAGCGAGAACCTTAAGTATTACATTAAACAGGCACAACTAGCAGAGTCAGCTAAGTTCGATACGTTGTTTTTGGTGGATGTCAGTCATGTCGGCCCTGGAAATATCCCCCATTATCTGAGTATGTTTGAAGGTGTCAGTATTATGTCCGCACTCAGCATGGTAACTAAAAATATTGGTCTATCCGCTACAATTGCATCCTCTTATGGAGACCCTTACAGTGCAGCAAGACAGATCTTATCTTTGGATAAAATAAGTAAAGGACGCGCTTCACTCAACGCAATTACTTCAAACCCTGGGGGCATGGTCAATTTTAGTCGTCGACATTTGGGCAAGTCTGACCAGTATCCTATGAACAAAGAATTTATTGAAATAGTCCTTGGATTATGGGATACTTACGAAGACGATGCATTTATCCGTGATAAGGAAAGGGGAATCTTTTTGAATCATCATAAAATGCATAATATCAACTATCGTGGAGATTATTTTTCCGTTGAAGGGCCTTTGAATATCAGTCGTTCGATCCAGGGTAGGCCAGTCCTTTACACCGCGGGAACTTCAGAAAACTTTATGGAAATTGCGACCAGCTATACAGACGGCGTTTTCACACACGGGTATGACTGGGTAGATACGACTGCTTTGGCAAATAGGATCAGGCAAAAGCTTATCGCAAAAGAAAGACGACCCGATGATTTCATTATTGCCATCTCACAAAATCCGATTGTTGGTGAAAATGAAAAAGATGCGATTGATAAATATATGGAACTGATGAAACTTACTCCACGAAACAGCCTGCCGAGGCCACAGTTTTTCGGTTCGGCAGAAAAGGTGGCCGAAGAGATTCAAAAATGGCACGAAATGGGTGCGATGGATATGCTGTTGCTGCGCCAGGATCATCCACGCGGTTTGCGTGATTTTATTGATTTGGTCGTTCCAATTTTACAGGATCGGGGCATTTTCAGAACAGAATATGAAGCGGATACGTTAAGGGGAAATCTTGAAATTCCAAATCCTCCATTCAGAAAGATCTATTAAAAATATTTGGCTGTTTCATATTTTAATGTGTATGGGATGCTCCCTAACTTCCCGGTAAGCAATGTGTGTTTGGTAATTTATGAAATGCTGTGGTAAGGATATAATTGGCTCTATAAACAAAGTAATTAGGGCTTTTAAACAAAGTGCATTGACAAAATGATCTTTATTTTTGTTCCAACAAAAGTTTAAAATCATGGTACAAAATAACTATAATGGAGCATTTCAAAAGTCGGTAGGTTCGGACTTCAATGCAAAATCAACAACTTCGGATGTCATCAAAGGAATTGATCTAACCGGTAAAATAGCAATCGTTACGGGCGGTGATGGTGGACTTGGCTTAGAAATCACCAAAACACTGACTTCTGCAGGCGCAACGGTTGTCGTTCCAGCAAGAAATACGGAAAAGGCAAAGAAAAATCTAGAAGGGCTTACCAATGTTGAAGTAGGCAAATTAAACTTGACTGACCCTGCTTCTATCAGTGCATTCGCTGAAAATTTTATAGCTTCAGGCCGACCACTGCATATGCTTATAAACAACGCAGGTGTGATGTGGACACCTTTGCAGCGGGATGAACGAGGCTACGAAGGACAATTTTCGACCAATCATTTAGGACACTTCCAACTCACAGCAAAACTTTGGGACGCTTTGAAAAAAGCAAATGGAGCGAGAGTGGTAACTGTTTCCTCTTCGGCACATCATTTTTCGCCTGTACTTTTTGAAGATGTCAATTACAATGCAAGGAAATACAACAAATTTGAAGCCTATGCGCAATCTAAAACCGCAAACGTGCTTTTCACGGTGGAGCTGGATAAGAGAGCACAGCAATTTGGTGTCCGTGCATATACACTCCATCCAGGTCTGATTTTAACAACCAATTTGGGCAGATATTTAACTTTTGATGATTTTGTTACACTAGGTACATTGTACCCAGATGGCACGGCAAACACAGAAGCCGAAGCCGCAATGAAGAAAATACAAAAAACCAAGGAGCAGGGGGCCGCTACCACTGTTTGGGCTGCAACAAGCCCGCAGCTTCAAAACATTGGAGGCGTTTATTTGGAGGATGTTGAAATTGCGGATTACACCCCTGATCATTATGGAGATGAGGCCGGCAATAGAACCCCAGCCGGTACATCTGGGGTTGCACCCTTTGCACTGGAAGCGGAGGCCGCCCAAAAGCTTTGGCACATAAGCGAAGAATTGACACACACAAATTTCGATATTTAATATCATAGAAGGGAATAGGGCGCAATTAGTTCGTGCCCCATTTCTTTTTTACCTTTGTATTATGGCGACAAGACAAGTAAATAACCACGCTGAAATTGTTTTTACCTGCAGCGAGGCAGTTCATCACAGTACCGAAATGATTGCCGAGGAGCATTCCATTGTACGGGTTCTGTCGGGCGAATTAAAAGTAGTTCAATCTCATAAGATATATGTTTTTGGAGCCGGAGATACGTATTTGTTTCCCAGAAATAAACTAGCAACGCTTATAAAATCCGAAAAAAACGGCTTGTCCTACAAAGCTATTATTGTCAAACTGACTCACGATGTGTTGAGAGCATATTACGAGCATCAGCACTTAGAAACGCTTCTAGGTTCTAAATCCGAGAACATTGTTCCCTTACCTAACAGCCCATTGTTAGATAGTTTTTTTGCTTCTATGCTTCCTTATTTCGATCTGGATTACAAATTGCCACAAGACCTGTCTAAACTAAAAATACAGGAAGCCATTACCGTTTTACGATCCGTAAGCAGCGAGATTGACCATCTTTTATCAGACTTTTCAGAACCACACAAAATCAATATTGCAGAATTTATGGAAAGGAACTATATGTTCAATATGCCAATAGAAAAATTCGGCTATCTTACAGGTCGTAGTCTGACTACCTTTAAACGTGATTTTAAAAAGGCATTCAATACAACACCACAAAAGTGGCTGACAAAGAAGCGGCTGGAGCTTGCCCATTACCAATTGACTGAAAAAAATAGAAAACCTATTGATGTGTTCTACGAAGTTGGCTTCGAAAACTTATCGCATTTCTCGTACGCTTTTAAAAAACAGTATGGGTATTCACCTGCACGACTAGTAGTACGAAAAGGAAACATTGACAGAGCGTAAGATATTTTATTTGTAATAAGCCGGCTGTTCGCAGAGTTTAGGCGTGCTCAAATTCTTCAGTTTGAGGATGCGATTGATGGCTTAATGATAAATAATCACCTCCTAATTGTTTAGTTGTAATTTACCGATAAAAGGACGGCTATCAATCGTATTTATCGCTTCTCTAATAGAATAGCATAATTGGTAATTCTCGCTTAGCCTTTTTTTGTTGGATTCTATTTTATCTTTTTCGATGTTATCTACGATCCAGGTGGGATATAATGGATCGGAATTGAACTTGGTAATTAATACAGTGTACCCTTGGTTCTGGGCGTTGATTAAAGTGTCTTTTGTGATATCTACTAATTTCATAATGAGATAATATACGAAAAAAATGTCGTATACCTTTTATTTAAGACGATAAAATTCGCGGCCTCTTTCTTATCGATATTTATTAGCTTCTACCTATTTTGAAAATATGAGCACAATAGCAACTTTACTATTCAGGGAAAGATGGTCACAGTCCCTAATGCCGAGTATAGGATCATGTATAAAAATAATGAAAAGGTAATTCATGATTAAAATAACAAAGAATCGAATCAGGAATAGCAACTTTCACCATTCTCAAGAAAAGATAGCGTCACGCATCACTATCCTATTTTAAATGATAACATTAAGTATTTTAAAGCATCATATGGATCATCGGATAGTTTTTACCCGAGCCATCCCTGTCAGATCTTCCTACTTTTCTAAACCCCAATTTTTCATAAAAGCCAATAGCTTGAAGATTTTGTTCATTGACATCGACCTTTGTAACTCCATGCACGTCTTTCATAAAATGTAATAATTGCTTACCATAGTTTCTTCCCCGATAGTCATTATGGATAAAGAGCATTTCCAGATTTCCTTCTGATGCAGCAGAAAATCCTATGGGCATCTCTTTTTCGGTAAGCAGGAATACCTCAAGCTTTGGTAGATAATCCATTGGGATGGACTGTTTAAAATGAATAAAATCTTCCTTACTAAGAAAGTCGTGCGTAGCTTTTACAGCGGATTCCCAGATTTCCATGATTTTTGGATAATCATCGATGGTAGCAAGCCTGAATTGTTTTGACATAACAACAAATTTAGCAATAAACACTAAATATTCATTGGTGCGCTACCTGATGCAATGGTATATTCTTTTTTTAGCACCTCTCCATAGGTTGTTTGTAGCAAACTGAAGCCAGAATAATCAACCCGATCGATTTATTGGCAATAATAACAGAAAGTATTAGTATACATTTTTCATTTTCTAGTTAATTTTCGATTTTCCCACTACCATCGGTCTGTTTGTTCCTTTATTAATAAATGAAAATACATTGCCTTTTTTAGCCAGAATTGGCCATGTACGGTTTTCACCTTCATAATTTCTTCTTAAATTATCATACCTAGGCTCTAAAATTATCTTTCCATCATTATCCGCAAGGCCAGATTTGTCTTTTAACGTGATCTCCATTAGCTCAGGTGAAAAGTTATCGATCATATCATATATAGGCTCAAGTATAATTTTGCCCTGACGATTCAGCACACCATACTTTCCTTTCTCTTTTATCAGCATGAGATCCGGATGGTCATTAATCACTTCCAGACGGTCAAATCGAGGATTAACAACCACATTTCCTTTCGTATCAATCAATCCATAAAGCATTTCATCTCCTTTTTTACTCACGACCCACGCTAGGTTGTCATAAAATTCACCAACATAGGCAAAGTCGTTAAAGCGAACCAGCTTTCCATTCTCATCAATAAATAGATTTTCTCCCTTAATATTGATCTTGAAAAGTTCGCTTTGAAAAGGTTTGGCATCTTCTTTTCTATTTTCCGGTATATTAAAACTACTGTAGTAGCCATTTCTGTTCCATTCTGGACGTTCAAACACTTTTTCACCTTTCGTATTAAAAATGACATATTGGGATCCATGTTCTGCTAGCAGGAGCTTGTCGCTGAGCATTTTTAGTAGATAAATATCTTGAGTATAGGGTATCAGCACTTGTCCATCGCTATTGTATACTGCCGATTCTTTGGTATAGCTCTTTCCCTCCACTTTCCGCCTAATCTCAAAAATTCGTGCATTTAACCACGTGATCTCTACATCGCTTACTGGAACAATAAACTGTTTCTTTAGACTGCTGTAGATCCCCAGTCGTTTATCATCATAAACGTGGAAGATAAAAGGACTGTCGTTAAGATCGCCATAGGTATAGCTTCGATTGATATAGGTATCAGACTGTAGGCGATATTTCGGCGGTAATATTTCTTTACCTAGTTTATCGTAAATTCCATAGAGATTCCCATTTACAGCATAAAAATAAGTTTCGCCTTGCTGATCTACGATGGTAATTTCCGTAAAATTTGCAGGAAAAATAGGTTTTGCCTTTTCCCAATCGAAAATTCCTACTTTACCCCTGTCTTTTACACGCAGATAATAGGGCATCGCATCCAGTTTGGCTTCAGCCGCTATCCTTTCAAGGGATTCTTTGGAAGCATTTGCAACAGCAGGCATGAGTGATACAGGCTCATCAAAAAAAACTGTCTGTCCCGCTGAGTTTTTGAACTGGATCTCGTCATACTGGGGAGACAATAACAATTTGCCGTTTTCGTCAATTAGACCCATTCTTCCCGCCTTTTCTACAGTAGCATGACCTCTTACAAAATCATTTATTCTATCATAAGATGGAGGGGTGACTTCTTTTCCGACAGCATCAATTAGCCCTTGCAGCCCATGTTCTTCAATCTTAATAAAGTCACTACCTCTCACCGGAATTAATGATTTGTAAACTGCAGGAAGTACTACAGTCCCCATCGAGTCAATCAGACCATAAGCATTATTTTGAAAAAATGCTATATACTTTTTTGTTTTAAGCAAGATGTTGCTCAAGCTTTCGTATATTGGAGGGATAACTTCTTTACTGCTTTTATGTGCCATTCCTTGTTTTCCATTAAGATGAATTTGAAGCATATCCTTAAACAGATAATTCTTGTCCACTTTATCATATACAGGAGGCTGGATAATTTCACCATCCCCTGCACGTAGCCATCCCCATTTATTATGTTCTTTAAAACCAATGATATCTTTGTTGATGATCTCCAGTGCCTGGAAACGTGGTTTGGAAATTACGTTCCCCTCTAGATCGATAAGCCCATACATTCCCTTTTTTTTCGTTTGTGCAAACTGATAATTGTAATGGATTCCCGGATACCACTGCCCTTCATAATGGCTCAGTAAAGTCACCTCATCGTAATCAAAGTTGCTTAGTAATTTTCCATTTTTGTGGATTACTGCGTACGCTCCATCTTTCACTACCGAAAGCAAGTCACCTGAATGATCTTTGACATCATCAACTAACAGTCCAGTCATTGAATGACACAGATAAGTTTTACTATCTTTCCTCACTTTTACAAAATGAGTACCATAATCATCAAAACCGATAGCATCAAAGATTACAGAGGTTTGGGCTGTTGCTGAATCGATAGTGAAAAGTATGAGTAAGAATATAAGTTTGTTGATCATCGTTTTTATTTTTCGTATATTAAAATTTTTTAAGGAAATTTCAGCTGCTGCATGTTCGATACCAATGGTTTTAGATCAAATTCGCTGTCCATAAAAACAGCGGTACTTTATATTTTCCACATCTTTATGCTCACTTTTATCATGAAAAATAACGATCGACAATAACTGTAACATCATCGTTCACGTCCAAAGTATGAAATCTCAATTGTGCACGTGTGCTCCGATTAGCGACGAATGAACAGAGCAAAAAAACAAGTAATTCTTTGTATGCCGTAAAGAACGTCATCTGCCAAAACTACACTTATCCTGTTTAAAAAAACATCCCTGAATACAGCGAAATTTTTAAATATTTCCCTCTGCCTCACTTTTAATTTGACCGATTGCAAGAAAGACGTCCATCAATTATACATGTAGCGAATCGTAAAACAAACCTAGCGAATTATAAATGCTTTTGGAGTGGTACAGTAGAGATACTTTAAATTTGAAGTGAAAACAAACAATTGAATAATTAAACACTGAAAAACTAGTGTCTATAAGGAGCTGGCCAAGTTTTATTAACCAACGAAAAATGAAACAAAATTTTATTTCCAATTTTTCAAAGGGAATAGACAAGTATTTCAACTATACAATTCTAAAAATATATGTTTCTAAAAATTTTAGACTTAAGATATTAAAATTTTTAGAAAACGAGTTAAAATCTGATGCATCTGATGTTCAACCGACAAAAGGGAATTAAAAAATATCTGCCTATAAGGGTTTTGCAATAATGAGGCTATTAAATAAAGACAGTTTTCAGCAATATACTTTAAAAAATTCTAAGAATATCCTACGTTTATAAATACAACTGTCAGAATTCATCTTATTTGAAGATAGCAATAGGTATTCTAATGAGTATGTGTATGATCAATTTGATAACAAGATCGAAAAGAAAGAGCTAAAAAATGGCAGCAGAATTTTCTATTCTAGAACACTCTTAGATTTGGAGAGACGTCATAATTAATATTAAATGAGAAAAAAAACCGTAGCATTTACATCAATGTTTTTAATGTACACTTTTGTTTTTGGACAAGGTATACAAAAAACTAAACCCGTGATAAAAACAGAAGAAATAACCTATCACGGAATAGATAGACGCCAGATTAGCAGAATAGACAAACAAGGTTTCGATGAATATAAAGAATACAATGCAGATGGTACCGTTTCAAAAATATATATAGTAGAATTTGATAAAAAGAACAATAAATATATCTATAATTTAAATGAAAGGTATTTTTATGAAAAAGGAAAACTTAACAAAATAGAAGAAATTGGCTCGATTACAGGTGAAAAACACGAAGATATCTTGTTTTCCTATAATGAAAAAAAACAATTGATAAAAAAGATCGAAAACCAATTCGAAGACAATAAATTAGTGATGAATGAATTGAGTGCGTACACGGATTATTTTTATAATGAAAATGAAGAAACAGAAAAACGTTATGAATATGACAAAACAAAACAAGAATTTTTGTTAATTTCTATCATCAACAAAATATATGACCTTAATAAAAACATGATTCAGGAAAAAACAGAAAATTTTGATGGCAATATATCCGGGGTAGTTAGTATAAAGTATGATAACTTAAATAAACCGATAGAGCTGCGGTCTTCTTATTTTAAAGAAATAAATACAATTCACACGGTGATTTAGAAGAACAAAAAACCAAATCTGAAAAACGACCTACGATTGAATCATCAAACTATTCATATATATATGATAATTATGGAAATTGGATTGAACAAAAAGAAATTATTAAAAGAAATCCCAAAGACGAATTTGAGGGTGGAATTTTAGTGAAAAGGAAAATTGAATATTACGAATAAAACTACCGCTAAAAAGGGGGTATCTGGGGAATTCACCAATATCGCTTCAGTTATTTGTGACATTGTCTCATCAAGTGTTTAAGTTACAAAAATGCGGAGTTCTAAAGGACTTCGCATTTTTATTTACTTAACTTTATAAGAGTATGATTGACAAGGATTCACTATTAAACGACAAGGAGTTCTTAAAGAGTTTTAAGAACGGATTAGAGCTGCAATCGTTTTTCCGCGAATTACAGGCACGTGCAGTATCGCAAATGCTCGAAGGAGAAATGGACGGCCACCTTGGCTATGAAAAGCATGAGCGCAGTGGTCAGGGCAATTCCCGCAACGGGCATACGAGATTGTTGATTACGCTAGAATGTGGTAAAACTTACAGTTCTACCATCATTTTAACATAAAGTTATTGTAAGGATCTGTATGAATCACACAGATTATAGCTTATTGTTTCCATTTCACTTTTCCATTATTGTCAAACATTTCGATAGAGGGGGTGCCTAGGCTGTCAACCTTTAAAATAATTCTCGGTACTTCATTATTATCTTTCATCACCAAAGATGCATTTCCGTTCTCAGTTAGCAAGTTGATACGGTTGATATTATGTCCAGGCTTACCGGATAGATCTTTATCGTTAATCAATAGACCGGCCCTGAAATAATTGTCGTGTTTATTATCTTGTGCCAAGATACCGACGGCATCAGCATTCTGATAATCAAATGCTAGCGCATTCAGATTAGTCTCCTCATTATCAGTGATTGCCAAACCTCCTCTTTCGTCGCCGTTTTTATCAAAGAAAATTAGACCTGCGGGAGAGTAAGCCCTTTTATACGTTTTCCCATTGATAATGGGTTGCGGAATGTTATCTGTGTTTGCGATAACGACACGATTTTTCCCCGATCTGTCCTTAATATCTATTCTTTCTGCGGTTAAGCTGTGTTCTTTGTTTAAAAAAAGGTACGCCACACAAGCCATCAACACGAAATTGGAAAGAATAAGTGCGGTTAGTAATATTTTTAGTGTTTTAGAAATTGTTTGCATAATTTAATATCAGTTTTTTAGTTATTACTTTCTCATACTCCACTCTTGAATTAGCTTTACTTGTGTTCTATTCCAAATTATTTCCTCACAAGTCGTAATATAATCAATCGTAAATACTTCGACACTTTATTTTATTTGTTCCATATTATTATTTATTGCCTAATAGAAAGCAAAAATAAAGTGCGATTTCGAGAACACTCTTTACATAGGTTGAGCGCAAGGATTTTTTATCTGGTCAGTTCTCTACGTATTCTGCTCAACTGTGTTGGGGTAATACTCAGGTGCGAAGCAATATATTGTAGCGGAATTCTGGTGTCTATTCCCGGATGCGTTTGCAGCAATTTTAGATACCTTGTAGTCGCACTTTCGGTCAGTAAGGAGATTTCTCTTTCTTCATTAATGACTATCCATTTTTTCTCCAGATAGGCAATGTACAGGTTCTTTAATTCATCATTTTGATTAATAACTGCTCTTGTTTGATGATAGGGCATACACACCACTTTGGTATTCTCAATAGCTTGAAGCGTAAATTCGTTGGGTGTTTTTATGATTGCCGAAAACCGAGTGCTCGCAAAGTCTCCCTCCAAATAAATCCATTTATTCCAGATAGCTCCTTTTTCATCTATAAAATAAGAGTTTAAAGCACCTTTACAAACAAAGAAAATGTCATTAGCGACACGCCCTTCTCTTAGTAAAACTTCATTTTTTTTAAACTCCTGAATGTGCACGGCTTCGGTCAACAAATTAAATGCCTTATCCGAAATAGGATACACGTTCACAATAGCTTCCTTAAAGTCTGCGAGATATTTTTCTGTTTCAGTCATTTGTTGTGGCGGGGTTACGTGATGATATTACTTTCAAATAAATATAAGATATCTTTTAAATAGCTAAAACTGTTTTTTTTCTTCATTAAAAGATTCATTTTCTTTCCAGGCGTTGAGCAAGAAATTCGCTATGCGGTTTTTCTCTTGTTCTGATGCATGCAGAGTCTACATATTAGTACAAAATGCACATTTATTAATTTGTGAAGCGCGTATTTTAATCAGATTTAAATGTGTTTTTGAAAGTCCCGAATTTTGGAGTTACACTCTCACCTTACCCTTGAGCAACGGTGATTTCGAAAGAAAAATGAGGTTTGTATCTGTTTTTTACATTGGATTAGGCGATCATATTGGAATTGCAACAAAAAAAGAACACCTAGTTAAGCTACAATATTTTGTTTATTGATTTTTCTAGCTGACCTCTCCCCGAATTTAGGAGTGCTCTAAAGTAGAAAATTCCGCTGTTTTGATTTGTTTTTCGATAAACATTTCCGGTGTCAAATCTCCTAAACAG